>ERZ500979.8-NODE-8-length-190247-cov-12.612996_pt1 | contig 190247 bp, 176 predicted proteins | sample MGYA00248864_ERZ500979 | MGnify/ENA primary metagenome ERZ500979 (study PRJEB25958, sample SAMN03398550) | human skin metagenome | study: EMG produced TPA metagenomics assembly of the Human Skin Microbiome Metagenome (human skin metagenome) data set.
AAGAAGACCACCTAAAGAAGTTCTACAGGGGAACAAAAAAGAATCTGTGGAAAGGCTCTTTCTTCTGCTCGACCTTAGGAGACGAACCAGAAAATACAGTACTTAGCTACATCGAGAATCAGAATGGCCCTGACGAAGAAAAGGATTTAGCGTGTGACAGAGAGCGATGAGGCTAAAGACCTCGGCGCTCTCTGTCACACATCACGGTAGTCTTCGACGTCGATACCCAGCTGGTTTTCTAGCTCGGAATCGAATGCGTCCAAGCACGCCTGAGTGAAGCCATCGACGGTGAAAAGCTGCTCTGCGGTAATGGTGGATATTGTGTGTTTCCTTTCGGTCTGGTGTGGAATGTGAACTGACTTCACTATAACACGGCACCGGATGTTCACCGCAACTCCGGCATATGCACGTCACGTCCCTCCTAAGTTGCACAACAGACACCACTGCCAGCACAATGGAAGAAACACTCACCTAGCACGGACTGAAAGGAACCTCCCGTGAACAAGAAAGCGCTGTGTATAGCCGCCTATGCTGCTACCACTTTTATCCTTGGCGGAGCTGCCATTGAAGCAGGAAACCGCATCGGACAGCTACGCAAAGAGAACTCGCGCCTGCGCCGCGAAGCCAGCGACACCACGCGCAAGTACATGACTACCTACTCGGCCAAGGCCGACCGCGACAACCAGATCAGCCAGCTGGAAGCCAAGGTGGCCGACCTAAGCGAACTAATCGACCCGGAAACGAACCCCACCGTTATCTTGCGCGACCGCATCCTTACCGTCGTGGGCGACGCGGACAGCCCGATTACCCGCGGACAGCTAAAGACCCGTCTTTCTGCCCCGCAGCGCGGGCGCGCCGATGGCGAGCTGGAATGGCTTATCGAGCGCGGATACATAACCGACACCGAGGGTGTGCTGGCCACAACCGGCAAGAAGTGGCACGTGTTCTAGTTCTAAACCAGGCTGCGAACGCCCGAACATCCCCGGCTCTTCTTTCACGAGGAGCCGGGGATGTTCGTCTTTACGCAGAAGCCAGCCACTCGCGCACGAGGCCAGAAATGTACTGTGCGCTCACCAAGTCATAGACCACGTGTACGTCGTGGTTGGGGCCAAGGTGAAGCGCCGAAACATCCTCATAGGTGCACTCACCTAGCAGGTAGGTCAGCGTGCGCTCACGGCCTGCGCTGGATTCAACAGTCAGGCTAATCTGGCCGCGCTGCTGCGAGGGAAACAAGCTCACGCTGTAAGCCGTGTAGGGAGTGTCTTTGAGGGCATCAGCAATGCCAGCTCGTACATTCTTGGAGGTGGTGGTAATTGAAAGCATGTCTATTGGTCTACCTCGTAGTTGAGCAGTAATCCGGCATTGAATTTTAGCATGTCCCCTGACGGTAGACCTGCGCGCCACCGCCGCCATGCCACACCGTGTGCCCCGGCTCTATCCGTGTGGCTGTGTCCTTACGCAGCTTCCGTATCGTGTCGTCGCCGCGCAGGTGCGGGTTCTCCTTAACCAGCGCTCGTAGCACTGCCTGGAACTCATGGGCGCGCTGCGGGGAGATGGCCCCGCCAAGGCCCGCGCTCGCGGCCACACGGCGGTCACGGGTGGTGGATACACCGCCGGAATCCTCACCGGAAATCACCTTGTCTAAACGTGGTAGGACGAACGTATCGAATGTCGAATCCATCAGCTCGCACGTTATCCATCGCCTGCCCATCTTGTGAGCTACCGCCGCGGTGGTGCCAGAACCGGCGAAGCAGTCCAGCACCATATCGCCAGGGTTGGTGGCGATGTGGATAATGCGCTCTAGAAGTCGCTCCGGCTTAGGCGTATCGAATGGGGAAGCATCAGGAAACAGCGCTTTAATCTCGCGCTTGGCCTGGGTTGTCGTTCCCACCTCGTGTGCCTGCCACAGATTCTTTGGCACCAGTCCGCCCTGTACCTCGGAAAGGAACCTCTTAACACTCGGCCTGCTAGTTCCCTCAGCCCCAAACCAAATACGGTTGTCTGCTACCAGCTCGTCGAACCGGGGCTTGGTGTACAGCCAGCACCGGCCCGTCGGCAGCTCGCACACGCGGCCCGCAGGAGTCGTCAGCGTGTAAAACTGCGCCGGGGTGCCGTGGCCTGCCTGGGCGGTGATATTGTCTGCCATCCACGGCCCTCGCGGATCATCATCAGGGTTGGCATAGGCAGAGGTATCCGTGCGCTCTAGCAGGTTGCGGGAAGCCCTAAAAGTCTTAGGGTCTCCCGCTGCGTAGACCAGCAGGACATCAACGACACGGGAGAATGCGGATCGGTTATCGCGGTCGGTTCGTCTTTGCCAATACACCTCGCCAACGAACCTATCTGCACCAAACACCTCGTCAAGCAGCAGCCGGGCCACGTGATGTGTGCTCTCGTCGAGATGTACCCAGATGGATCCGGTAGGGATTAGCAGCGGGCGTATCAGTTGCAAACGCTGGCGCATAAACGACAGCCACTGATCCATGGGGAGACGGTCGCTGTAGTGCTCGAACTTCTTGGCCGTATTGAACGGCGGGTCGATATAGCACAGCTGCACCTGCCCGGTTTTATCACCTAAGTCTCCACCTGCAAGGCTGCGCAACACAGCCCCGGACTCGCCGCGAATAAGCAAGTTGTCTGCCCCGTCTCCCAGCTCCCCAGTGCGCACAAACTGTTCCGGTTCGGCATCCTTATCCGACCAGGAAAAGGAGTACCCACCAGCAATGTTGTGAATAAGGTACTGGTCTTTGTTCGGCCAGATAAGGCTGGGTCGCTGTGGGTTGTCGGGCACGTGTTTTCTCCGCGGTGTATAAGGGGACGTACTGTTTTCTAGGTTCCCTATCTTACAGGGCATCTGCCCGGTCTAGTGTCGCCGTGACACGCAGAAACCCCGCCCGCGGAAAGGACTCCGCGGGCGGGGTTTAAGGGGCCAGTTTAGAACAAGGAACCCTGATCTGGGTCAACGTACTGGCGGGTGATAAGAGTGCCGGAGTCCTCGGCATAGGACGCGGCAGCGGTGTTAACCAGCTCCATCTTGGCATCCTCGTCGCCAGACTTGGCTGCGTCGTACAGCTCATTGAGACGATGGCGGTAAGCCTGCTCCCTTTCTAGGATCTCGTGGTCTTCCGCGTCCGGGTTGCGCTCGTCGATGTCCTCCACATAATTGAGGTTTTCTAGGGCACTAGCGTAGACAATCTTGTAGTTTCGGGCAGCAAGCTCCATGGAGTCCTCGTCTGCGGCGTTGCGAACTACGCCGCGGGCAGACCCGTCCTTATCCCATGTGCCTATAGTTCCCTCAGCAACGTGGTCAAGGAATGCGGCGCGGGCCTCGTCGGATACCTGGCTTACGCGCACGCTGGAATAGGTGCCATCGTCCTTAATGTGCGGATGAACTGCCTCGATTCGTTCGTCCACCTGACGAGTTCCCTGCGAGCGGAAGTAGGCCGCTGCAATGTCCGCATCAGCCTTAGTGGTAAGGAACGAGATACTTGGCGCTGATGTTCCCTTGGGAGTGTCCACCAGCTCGGAAAGTCGTTCAGCGGTGGGGCCACCGGCCTGCCAGGAGGTGCGTTTGTCATGGGTGATGTAGAGGTAGTCACCGCCATACTTACGCTCCGCGCCGGAAAGAAGACGCTGGGCCTTGTACTCTAGCTTCTCCTTCTCGTCCTGGTATCCCTGTAGCTCGCTGGCAATAACTCCCCAATCCGGCTCTCGTCCCGTGGCAGCAGCAAGGTCTAGCTCGTTGACGACTGCCGTGGTAGCAAGATCAGCTTTCTTGGTATTAGGAGCACGGTTGTAGGCACCGGCGTGGGCAATCCTCAGTGCTTCGCTGTAGCTCATAGCGTGGTTGTCGCCCTCAGCGGCGGCGCGTGCATCAAGGGTTCGTCCCAGCTCGCGGCGAGCGTCGCGGCTGCGAGACTCGGTAACACTGCGCAGCGCGTCCAGGTAAGCCTCATCGTCGTTGCGGGAGCGTCCCTCACCGCGAGGAATGTCGCGGTAGTTGTCTACCAGTTCCTCGTAGCCATCTGCGACACGAGATAGCACCTCGATACGCTCGTCGGAGGTGTCACTAGAGTCGCTGTAGCGAATGTCGTTGCGCGCGTCGTTAAGGTCTTTGACCATATCGCGGCTGAGCGGGTTAAACCCAGTACGATCCGCGTCGTTGATAGCGTCGGTCAGTTCGTCCGAGGCTTCACCAAAGTACTGAGCGGTAGAGGTATCGCCCAACTCGATTGCACCCGCGTCGTTGAAATCCTCGGCCTGGTCTGCCCAGTACTTCGTGTACAGGCTGCGGCTTACATCGTCGGTGTCCTCACCGGGAACGTCCACAAAAGCCAGCGTGGAGCCGCTGCGGTAGACCGCCTGACCGGCAGGCGACATGCCCTTGAAATCCACCTCGTCCACGTCGTTGGCACTGGTGCCATAAATGCCGGAGTACTCGGACTCGGCCACCGGGGTCAGCCCATAGTAGTACTCGGCGTTCTCGGCCAGCTCGGCGTTATCCGGCAGAGTCTTACCCGCGGTGTCCTCCGGCCACGTGTAGGCCGGGAACCCAGTCAAGTCGTCGGCGGTCTCAGCGCGGCGGGTCAGTTCCTGCGCCACGTCCCCGCCAAGGGCATCAACAAAGCTACGGGACTCAGGAGCAGCGGTGTCAGCGTACACACCACGGCGGGCATCCGTGGTAGCGCGCATGGCGGCTACCAGGTCGGCGGTATCTGCCTTGTCCAAGTCACCTAGGCTATCGCGGAGGTCACGCGCGGCGTAGACATCGGAGACCACATGCTCGTCCAAGCTGTCAGACCACGGCAGCGCGTTAGGGTCGCCATCTGTGCCCATGGCTTTGTCCTTGGCCTTGTTATCGGCACGGCGTTCAATCTCGGAGTACATGTCAGCCAGGGCCTTATCGACTTCGGGGTTGGTGTGCGGGCTAAGCTCCTGTGCGCGCTCGTTGTCCTTGTATAGCTCACTATGCAGCTTTTTCAGATCCTCGAAGTCCATGTCCTCGATGTTGTCCGGGATCTTGTTCGCCATGTCCGCGTAGGACTCCTGCGCTTGGGATTCCAAGTCTTTAAGTTCGTCCCTGTCTCCATCGAGTACTGCCTGCTCCCACGGGGTCACATCGTCGTCGCGGTAGGCGGCGCGCACGTCACCAAACAGCAGCCGCGACTTGCTATCCGCATCAGTCTTGCGTGACTTGCCGGTTGGCTCCGCGTCTACGGTCACGGTTTCACCGTCGGGGCTGGTGTAGGTAGCAGAGCCTGCGCGGTGGGCTACAGCGTCAGAGTCAATGCCTGCCAGCAGTGCTACCTCATGCAGGTCAGTCATGCGCGCGTGGGCTACCGCGCGGGCGAGGTCGTCGTCGCCGGTTTGCTCGGCGATGGTCTCAGCGAGTGCCTTGCGATATGCCTTATTGGCTTTGCGCTTGGCGCGTTGCTTGGCTGAGGGTGTGTGCGAACCGTTGCAGCGGGGGCCACCGACTTTACACATGGTCTATCTCCTTGAATCAGTATGAGGGGTGGTTCGTCCCTTATCGTAGCAGTCCTTAGCCCCACATACCCGCGCAGCAGTGCACAAAAATGCCCGGATCCGTCGGTCACGGAATCCGGGCTGTATGCAGCGGATTTAAGGCACGTAGATGTCGTTTCCGCTATAGATGTGAGCAAGGTAGCGGTCGAAATCGTCGCCGCGGATACGGTAGGAACGGCCTACGCGCAGGTGTGGAATGTCGCCAGACTCGATTAAGCGGTACACGGTCATTTTAGACACGTTGAGAATGTCCGCAGCTTCCTCAACGTTCATAATCTTGGGCAGGACAATGGCATCTTTGGGGACTAGCTTTTTGTCTCCCCGGTTCTTTCCAACGGGCTTTGTGCTCACAGTGTGCTCCTTGTGACGTATGTTTCTTCTGCCATCTACTCTAGCGTTCTGGCTGCGATATATCGGCAGGCGTGGTGGTGTTGATGTGTCACGTCCCTACGATCACTGCTGCGCAACGAGTTTTAACACACTCTGGAACAGTCTCTGGAACATGGTCTGTACAGCGAGAATAGATGTAGTCGTGGAATGCAGCGGTCACCGCGTACCCCACCCTGGCAGTCTATTCGACCGCGAGGGCAGGTGACGCAGTGACTTCCGCAGCCACCACAGGACTACCGAGGTAGCCCGCTAGTTCAGATGCTCCCACCCCGGCTGGGTGGTATTAGGTGTGCCCCACAGGTCACCGGACTGGTCGGTTGGAGCAGTCGGTGTCACAGTGGGTGGAATTGTACCTGGAATAACAGGTGGAACCGGCGGTGGAACACTACCTGGAACAGCACCTGGAACAGTACCCGGAACCTGCGGTGGCTGTGCTGGGCTGGCAGGCGCAGCCTGTGGCTCACCTGGCACCGTGAGTGCTAGTCCGCCAGTCTGCGGTGACATCGACTGCTGCGGCAGGGTGGGATACTGCGGCACCTGCGGCTGGCCTGGCTGGCCTGGCTGCGGTGGGGCAGGCGGGGTGGGAACCTGCGGCGGCTGTGGCTGTCGCTGCTGGGTATTGGCCTGGCCGTCATACGGCGTGGTGAGGATACGCACCGGCTGAGCAGGAATATCCCGACTGCGGGACTCGCCCGGCGGAAGAATAGGAACCTCGGCATCCGGAACCTGGGTTGCAATGCCCGCTACCTCACCGGCAGGAACTGCCGCACCAGATGGCAGCGTATCGGGCACAACAGTGGAACCGTTAGTGGAACCATCGTCGGAACCAGCTGGTTCGTCCTCGCCGTTACCGTCAGCAATAAACTCTTCGACAACTACTTTGTCTGAAATCGGCTCCATCATCGCCGCGCGCACCGCGTCACGATCCGTGCGGTCAATGCCCTGGCCTTGACTATCACGCAGCGCGTGATTGGGCACAATGCGGGTTCCCTCGTATTCGACAATGCCGGTACGGAACGCCACATCTAATGCGGACTCGAACGCACGCTTGAGATCTTCCTTGCCTGCACCGTAGACGTGGCACTCCATGTGCAGCTTCAAATCGTCGAGCAAGCGAGCGCGGGTGGACTCCTGCACACGCCGCGAGCGCGCCGGGCCGGTGGTGAGCGTGATAATGCGCTCGACCAGCTTTTCCAGTACACGGTAGGAAAATTCTGGCGGAACCGACTGGGATTCTGCGGGTTTGACGTACTCGGTAACCGGCGGCAGGTTGCGCGGGATAACACCCGTGGTATCGCCCACGAGCACCGTGCGCGTGTTGTTGGGTACACCGAAATCATCAATATCAGGCATGAGGTTGCCGTCCTTATCCAACCGCGGCGGTACAGGAGCTTCCACCAACGTGAGATCGAGCGCAGGCGGATAACGCCCATCTTTCTGCTTGGTCACCGACACACGGATTGGTGTGGTGCCGTTTTCTTCAAAGCGGGTGCGCGTTGCTTCGTCGAGGGATTCCATGTCGCGCTTTTGCACAAGGATCTGGCTGGCCACAGCACCCGTGAGCGCAGACGCACCACGCGGGGTGGGATTATCCGCAGACTTGGTGGTGTGGTGCACCAAGATAATGCTGGCCCCGGTGTGCCTTTGCAGATTCTGCAACCAGCTGACCACCTGGCCCATGTCGTCGTTGGAGTTTTCTTCCATACCAGTCATCATCATGGCCAGCGTGTCGAAGACCACCACGTCGATGTTGTTGGACTTAATGGACTCGCCGAGTGTGTACCAGCTCGATTCCGGCGAGAGAAACTTAAATGCTTCCTCCTTAAAGACCATGTGACCTGCCACGCTGCGGCCATGGTGCTTTTCCCATGCGGAGACACGGTTAGTCACACCGTCGATACCCTCACCTGCGACGTACAAAATGTTGCGGCGCTTGGTGGGAACGTCCATCCAGAATGTGTGGTCGGACTCGCCTTTGCGCTGGTCAGCGGCCATAGCGCACAGCATGTCAAGGACGACCGCGGACTTACCGGCGTTGGACTGGCCTACCATCAGCGAGATGGAGTTTTCTTGCAACCACTCGCGGATAAGGAAGCGCACCGGCGGGCGGTTTTTGCGCAGTTCTTCCAGCGTGCTCAGGCGGATCGGGTCGTGCTCGATGTTGGAGGTCTTGTAGACCGGGATCTCTTCCTTTTTCTCCGGCAGTTCAACCGGAGGAAGCTCCTCTTCCTCTTCTGCGGTGGCTTCATAGGTGGTGTCGTCACCCTCAAACAGGGACGAACCGCTATCGGTGGTGTCCTGCTGCGGCGGGTTATCCACTGAGGGAGCGGCAGGCAGGGGAGCCTGCGCGTGGGAGAGATAGGCCGACTCCGATACCTGATCCATATCCCGCTCAGTGGCCACCGAATTGACCATGCCGAGACCACCGCCCAAGTGGGTGACCTCGTACTCATAGGACGAACCTGCTGCGGGCAGGTCAATGGCATCACGGGTGGCTTTAGCCACGTCGCCGGATTCTTCCACGGCGGCGACCAACTGCAACTTCGACAGCGTGCCGGAGGTTCCCGCCGCGTCAATCATGGCCGATATTTCAGGGCCGGGGCTATCCGTCCAAAAGTGGATTGGAGGATCCATCGAGTCGGCATAGCGTGCGTCACTACAGCCACGCACGTGGGCCGTGGCAGACTTCGGGCTGGATCCGCCCGGCCTGGAAAAGACCGGGCACCCACAGCTATCCGGCTTGCCGTAGCGCGTCCACCCCAGCTGGCTCAAAATAGAACCCCAGCTGCGGGTTTCCCACCAGTGCTCTAGCTGCTCTACTTCTTCCGGGCCAAGACCCTCGCGCTGGGCTTTCTCCTCCCGCCTGCGCGCTGCCTGCTCGCGGCGGTCGATGTGGTCGGTAAGGATGTAGCTATACAGCCAGCCGGGCAGGCTGTGGCTGGGGCCAGCTGCCCTATAGGAACCCTCCGCGCGGTGGCTGGGCGGAATGAGCACGTAGGCGCGGTTGACCATGATGGTGAACTGCACGTTCGTCCCCGGCTTCTTCACCGTGACCTTGGTGATTTCTTCCGGCAGGGGCTTTACAGCCACGCCATCATCAGTGGTCAGTTCTGCTGCTTCGTCGATAGTGAACCAATAGTGACCGCCATCTCGGTGCTTCCACTCACCGTCGGCAAAGACACCCGGCGAGAGCACTGTAGGCATGGTTTTAAGCCACTTGGCATCGCCTGACTGCTGCGCTGCCCACTCTTTGAACCATGCCACCTCGTCGGCGGTATCGCAGTCTACGACCACAGCGTTGGAGCTTCCCACCTCCACGGCGAAATTGGGCCACGGGTGGTTTTCAGGGTAGGTCTTCTCGATAGCGCTCAAGCGGCGCTGTTCGTCCGCGGTGAGTTCTGCGCCTTCGGATAATTTTGTAGCCTGCTCGAACTGCTGGTACTTCTTTGTCCCCTTGCGCGGCGGTTTGCCGTTAGCCGTCTTTAGCTCGTCAATGTCGGCGTTGGCCTGGTTGTAGAGCGCAACCAACTCGTCGCGTCGTTGGTCAGAAAACCCGTCCTCGACTCCGGCTTGTCCGGCCTGGCGCAATTTCGCCATGTCGCGGCGGTCGCGCAGGTAGTCGCGCTCGGAAAGTTCCTGCTCGATGATCTTGTAGCCGGACTTAATCAGCTTGTTGAGTCGGGTGGGGTTGTTGCTGGCGAGATAGAACCCGCCCATCTTCTCCGGCAGTTTACGATCCGGGTTGTCGCGGCGCAGCTGCTGCCAATGGGCATCATCAGTCTCGCGGTCTTTGTCGGTGCGGGTATCCCAGGGGATCTTCGACCCCGGCTGGGTAAGCATGACGTGTAGACCCGCCTGCTGGGCGAGCTGGCGAGTGTAGTTGGCAGCTCCTGTAGGCGTTGTTAAGTCAGGTGCGGTGCCAAACAGGGTGAAGATCGGGTGCATTCCGAGCATGTGATTGGCCTTTTTAGTCTCGACAACCGGCGTGCGGGACAGTACACGCGGCGTTTAGGATCTTTAGTCTAGCGTGGATTGGCCCAAAATAAGACCCCGGCGGAGTCCAATAATTCGTCACGTCCCCTTGTTTACCCTATGTGGTATCTGGTTTTTACTGAACCACTACATGTAGTGTCGAAACCCTGTTTTAACTGCTCAACCGCCCACATTTAGGGGCTTGGGAATTGGCGTTTCCGCACGCTTTCGAGTCGATTTCAAACACTCTAGAGACTCGCACATATAAGTTGTATTCTGCTACATATCAAGTATTCTAGATAGTGGAAACATCAACCATCTACATCAGAAAAAGAGAACTCTCATGTCTACATTCCGATATTCGCTTGCAGCAGTCGCCGCTGCTGTCACCCTGGCAGTCACCCCGCAGGCAGCGACTGCCAGTGAGACCACTGCGGTGACCGCTGCGGATTATGCCCCGGCAGTTACCGACAACTTCTCGTCCCTGTCGTCGATGTCGTCGATGTCGTCGTCACCATCCAGGGGTGGCCACAGCTACACTCCATCTACTCCGTCTACTCCGAAGCCAGCTCCCAAGCCGCACGTTCCGTCCCCGGACAAGCCACATCCTGCACCCTCTACCGACCCCGCCTTTGATCCAGGAAACCCACCGGCTCCGGCCACCCCGCGCAACGCTCGTGCCGTCAACCAGGGCGATACGGTCGTTACCGACCAAGGCAAGATGTGCACCATCGGATATGTCGATAAGGCCCGCGGCGTGGCCTATACCGCCCACCACTGCGCTGGCCCCGGCTACAACCACGTACGCACCGCATGGGTGAACAAGAACGGCACCTCCACCCGCATTGGTGAAATGGTCTACCCGCACGACTACCTGCCGCAGGTGGGTTTTGTCGAAAAGTACAAGATCGACGTGGTTGCTGAAACCGAAAAGGACATTGTGGCCATCAAACTCGACCCCGGTGTTCAAGCAGGCGACAACATCTACTCGGGCAACACTATGGTTCCATTTAACAAGGTGCGCTCTGGCGACGCGGCGTGCTTCTACGGCGAATCTACCGGCTCTGCCGAGTGCGGAACCGTGGTCTCTGTCGTGGAACAAGACGTACACCGTATCTACCTGAAACTGCCCGGCGGTCGCATGTCCAAGCCAGGCGATAGCGGCGGAGTCATGTACATCCCAGGCCGCGGTGCCATCGGCATTGTCAAAGGCCAATGGAATGACCCCGTAAAGGGCTGGGCAGGCGTTGCTGCCACCGGATTTTAAGTTCGGCCTGAAACCACAAACACCCGCTAGGAAATATATCTCCTAGCGGGTGTTTTCGTGTCCCCTCGGGGGTGATCATTCGACCAGTCCCCACTGGCGCAGATGCGGGAGCATGTTAGCGAGATTGGCTTGCATGAACTCGCGGCTGATGGCATCGGAGACATCGGCCATGGACGCGCCTGCGGGCACAGGTGCGTTCATCTTGCGGGCGAGATCCAGCTGCTTTTGGCTCGGTCGCTTGCCCGGCTGTCGCCACTGGGCGCGGCGCATGATGGCCGTGCGCCGGTCGTTTTCATCTTTGCCCTCATAGGCTGCGCGGCAGGCGAGGTCGTACATGAGCGCGTAGTTGGACACCATGATGTTTCCGTTGCTATCGAGCATGGGGTGGGCGGTGCGCCCGTAGTCGGAGAACTTGATAACGCACACGTTCTGCGCGCGGTTGGGATGCGGAGGCCACAGCATCATTCCGGCACCACCGCGAGAGGACGGGACGAACATGACTCCGCCTGAGGTGGACAGCACCACCACGCGGCGATGCGGTGGGCCTTTCTTGGTCTGCTCGTTCGTCGATGCGGCCTTGCGCAGCAGATCCACCGCCTGCAACTCGATGGTGCCGCGGCGCTGCTGGGTAAGGGCCAGGGCCTCCTGTTCGTCCCCGGTATCACTTGCAGGCTCCAGCTTGTTACCGTCGTTGTCGAACTCTTCGTCCTCCGCGTCCGGCCACAGGTCAGTCAGTGAAATCAGCGACGCGTCGGCGGCGGCACCGGATAAGTCCAGAACCAGCGCGTCCTCCTTCTTCTTGCCGGTTTCCGGGTCGGTGTACTGGCGCAGTGCTCGTCCGGTCATTTGGCAATTGCCCGACACCATCGCCTTGCCGTTGCGACGAACCACAACAGCACCAGTGGAAACAGTCACACACCAGACGCGCTCGCTTGGTGTTGTTTCCGACCACTCCATGTGTGGGCGGTCAGTCTGTCCAGTGCCACCAACGTGGCGCTGGTCTTCACTGCGGCAAAGAATGATGTAGAGCGGTGTTTTCCGCCCCACGGTTTCGACGGAGATATTGCACCGCCAGCCGCGTCGCACGCACATAGATTGCGTCCACTCTGCAAACTGCTTGGACGACGTGGACAGGTTATAACCCCGCCGTGTCCACGGCACGTTGACCATCTTTCGCCCGTTCGCTGCGTGAAACACCTCTAGGAAGATTGCCCACTGGCGCGTGTCCATGTGTCCAAGCAGGTCATACGCCGACGGCCCTGCGTGCTTCGGAATGTAGCTTCCTAGTTCGTCCCACCCACGGAGGTGCTGATACTGCGCTCCACGGGGCTTTCCCCTACACACGTAGTAGGAGTGAAGTGGGTTCTTTCGTGGCCCAAAATTAGTAGGTGAACTATCTACTATCACGTTCCACTTAAAACCACACGAGTTCAGCAAGGACTCAATCTGGCGGCAGTTCTCCGGATCCTGCTGCGCGATACCTGCAAGCGATCCGTCCTTCCTGACATATCCATCGGTCATTACCCACGCCACAAACCGGATTTCATCATCGCTAAGACCCACCCCGTGTGCGGTCTGTACCCCGGCTACGGGAACGTCAAATCCCGTTCTGCGGCGTATTAGCTCACCCGCTTCCAACACCCGCCATTCATCGTCACTACGTGGTTTCCACACCACGCGGTGATTTTCCGTCACACGCATATCCACGGTAGGACTCGATAGCGAAACCATGCGCTCACCATCTTCCAGGGGACGAACAAACCACCTCTGTGGCTTCTCCCACTCGATTTTCCCGGTGTCTACGTCGTATGCCGCGACGCGGGCATTTTCTCGCACGTCCGTTCCTTTTATCCACCCCTGATCCGTCAAAATCTCCGTCTGGTCGTCAAAACAGAAAAGTACCTGTGACTTGGTAGGACGGGCCATGACCACGCAGTCACAGCGCGGGAAATCCGCGCCCTCGGTGAGCACCATAACCGTAACCAGGGCCTGTAGCTTGCCGGAGTTAAAGCGGGCGTAGGTATCCTCGCGCACCTCGCGTGAGGACGAACCAACCACGACACCGGCAGGAATGCCCTCGATGGTGAGCGCTGCGGCCAACTCTTCGGCGTGGTTAACTGATGCGGCGAAGACGATCATGTTGCGGTCTTTGGCGTAGCGCTGTACCGCGTCCACGGTGGACTCCACAGACGCTTCCATGACCTCGGCCAGCTGCTTGCCGTTGAAGTCTCCGGCCACTGTCTTGACGTTGGCCAGCCCTTTAAGCTCTGGCACGTGGACAGTCAGCGAGCGCGGCGTAATCAGATACCCGTTGTCAATAGCCCAGGAGATGTCGCGCTCGAACGCCACGGTTGACCACACTTTGCCTAGCTGCTCGGAGTCGCTGCGCGTCATGGTGGCAGTAAAGCCACACGCGCGGATCTCCGGCACGTGGTCGAACTGGGTGATGTAGTCGCTGGCTTTCTTCGACTTGGAACCCACCTGTGGCACGTGGTCGCCGAATACCTCGTCGTCCTGGTTCGTCTTTTTCTTTCCCCGTGGCTTCGGCACCGTAAGCCCCAAGTCGTAGAGCACGCGCATGTAGCTCGGCGCGAGCGCATGGTGGCACTCGTCCACCAAAATCAGATCGCGCACGCCCAACTCCGCCAGCCGCTTGGGACTAGCTGCCAGCGTTTGAAACGACGCACACACAAAATCCTTATCCGGCTCGTGGGTCTCGGCCTTAACGATGCCACCTGGCTCTAGCTCCGGGGCCACCAGCGAATAGGTGTCGCGCATCTGGTTAAGAAGTTCGTCCCTATGAGCCAGTGCAAGAACGCGCTGACCTCGACGAACAGCACGGCGCGCAAGCTCGGCAATGACCGACGAATTATGCGTGAGCACGTAGCGGTCGGTGACGGCGAACAAACCGTCCTCCGCGTCCACCTGGATACAGGTGGCAGGGCCATCGGCCACGTCCTCGATGTCCACAATCGCGCGGCGGGGTTTGAATGTACGCCGCGGGTGTTCGTCCCGAACTTTACGTGGGGACAAAAACGGAGAAATCCCCTCCGGCATAAGGATCCCGACCTCATACTCGATGGGCTTATCTTCGTGGCTACGATCCGTGGTGTGCTGCTTTGCGCGTCCACCAAGTGACCACACAAGCTCTGCAACATCGTCAGAAAGACCAGCCGAGGTGGTGTGATACCTACATACCCTGCGACCACCTCCGCGGGACGAACCATCACCGTCCATCAGGCCGCGAAGCAGGTCGAGTCGCGCTGTGTCGCTCGCTTCGAGATACACACGCGGGATACGCTTATCACGGCTACCCACACCCCACATTCCAAGTTCCCGCAGCGCATCACGGATTCCCGGAACACCCCAGCGTGGGCACCATTTCTCTTCAACTTGATGCTTGTTTAGGAAAACACCTCGTCGTTCCAACTCGTCAATGACGTGAGTGTCTGGTGTCGTAATGACGGGGCCAGTCTTCATACTCCCGTTGGCGATCAGTATTCCCATGAGATAGGGGTCGAGCGGCAAGTCACGCGCGGGGTAGTTCACCGGGTCGATGATGGGTAAACGCCACATGTAGCCGTCGCGGTCTTGGTAGCCCTGCTTGCGAATCCAGTCCGTCGTTTCAACCCTGGGCAAACGCCTCCTACGCTTGATTTCCCACAAGTGTCCAGCACCGGCGACAACATTGGAACCATCATCGAAGTGAATACGCCGCAGCGGGATAACTCCCTGCGGATCCACATGGACAATGCGCGTCGGCTCACCATCGGAGCCAAACACAAAGTCACCAACTTTAAGGTCACACATGCGGACAAATCCCCGGTCAGGGGTGGGGACGAGTTCGTGGTCAGCCACCGGCTTGCCACTTCCTGTGGCCATGATCACACTTGTGCGCTCGTAGCCCTCGCGCCACTGCTGCTCTGCCGCGTCAGCGGCTTCCTTCTGATAGGGCCGAAGCTCGCGCGGTTCAACCCCGCCAGCTGCGGGTTCATCATCCACGGGAGCTAACAGATCAGTCGAATCAGACATACATATCCTCCATGTCAGGTGCGCTGCGCTTGCACCACGCGCCGGGATATACCCCGGTCGAAATACCCTTTAATCATAGCCCACCCGGCCACTTCCGGCACATCATGTCCCCTGTTTAATTCCCCGCGGTGGTGGTAGAGAAGACAGCGTTTGTATCGCCTAAGAAGATACAAACGCAGCAGGACACCGCCGCCGGATACCTGCCACGGCGCGACTAGACTGTTTAGGCGACAAAGCCCACTTAAAGGAGATACAGATATGGCATATAGCGACGTACGCAGTCAATACAAGCCCATTCGTCCTGCCATTATGAGCGCGGTAGTCACACTGGCCGCGTTATTCGCCCTCGGCAAATTCATCGGTTCTAAAGACGTAGGCTACGACAAGCTCTACAGCCTAGGACTGGCACTTCCCGCGCGCCTTACAGACTCCGGCCTACAGCTTGGCGACTACGTGGTGGTTTCCGGCTCTGCGTTTATTGCGTGGCTGGGCCTTATCATGATCGGTTTCGGAGCCGCCTACGCTATCTGTGGTGCCACCCATGAGGATCCTTACCTCAACGCCGAGATGGAGTACCAGCAAGAGCGCATACGCGATGCCGAGCGCCACCAAGCAGACCTTATGGGTCGCGCGCAAGGACAACAGCAACAACCATCAATGGGCCAGAATCCCATGATGGGCCAGCCCGGATTTCAACAGCCACCAGGCATGGGTTATCCACCCCAGAACGGTTATGCTGGAAACTACCCACCACCACAGGCGATGGGACAATAGAAGTAACTGTAAACATAGGAGAACCACATGTCCGATCAGGTCGTATATGACCACGACGAACTTGATGCCACCGTTGCCAAGATTCGTGAAGTAACCGCCAATACCGACACCATCACGTCCAGTCTGGACGAACTTCTTAACGTGATGGTATCCGAAGCCAGCATCAACTCTGGTAGCCCGGCTCCCGTCTTTGGCCCTGTCCTCAACGGCGCGGAGGGCGTTGTATCCCGCCTAAAGGAAGCCATTACTACCATCAGTGAGCGCCTGAGCAAGGGTGCCGACGTAGTAGAGTCCACCAGCCAGAAGCAGAAATCTATCGCTGAGGATTCCGCTGGATCTGTCGGCAGCATCGACTCGTCCCTGTTTTAACAGTCCACACTTTTAAGTGGCCCGGCCTTAGCGGGCCGGGCTTTTAGCATGTAAAGGAAGCTACACACTATGACCTCCCCTATCCCACGCCGAGATGATGCCATCTACGGCGACGACGACAAAATTATCGGTGACATGTCCCGTATCCAGCAGCGCCTTGCTGACCGGATCGACAAGATCCGCGGAACAACCAACACCGCAGGACTTGACCCTAATCTGGCAGAAATCCTGCACAGCCATATGCAGGACACCCAGACCCACCTCACCAAGGGTTCTGACATTGCCCAGGTCAACCTTGACCAGGCACGCAGCCGTATGGACTTAGCCAATGAGCATGGCTCGCGGGTACGTGGACTCAACACCTCGATTGGAACCCCAGGACTCGGTGGCGGTGCTTCCATGCGCCCCGGAGGTGCCGGTTCCACGCCGCGTACAGGCCGTGGCCCCATTCCGGCTGGCCCGAGCTACGGTTCCACCCCGAACGCGGCACCACAGCAGCCAGCGACAACCCACACCAGCGCGGGAGGGGCGGCACCCGCTGCACCTACCGCAGGAACGCCTCAGCCTAGCCCACAGCTCAACAACCGGGTTCCGGCTACCGCTATGCGCAACGGCGCGTACGTGCCGCCGGTTCCGGCACCTATGCCGGATAATTATGCGTCCAACCTCAATGCGCGCGCCGACCAGGCTCGCCAGCAGGCACTCAACGACCAGCGCGAGCGCGCCCGTGCTGCCCAGCAACAGCAGCTACAGGCCCAGCAGGCCCAGCGTGAGCAGGCCCGTCAGGCCCGCGAGGAGGCACGCGAGAAAGAGCTGGAAAAGCGCCAGCAGGCCCGACAGCTAGAGCGCGAGCAGGCCATGGAAGAAATGGAGCGCGAGCAAGAAGAGCGCCAGCGCGAGCACGAAGAAAAGCGTGCCAAGGCCGAGAAGAACGAGAAGCTGCAAGAGGTTATTAAAGAGTGGCGCAACGAGTTCTCCAAGATGGATCTCGACCACCAGGACGAAGTACTCGATAAAGGCTCTGATGCGGTCTCGCGCGAAGAAGCCGTGGCCATCATTGAGGAAGCTTTGGGCGACTACTACGACGAACAGGACGCAGCTGATGCCGCCGCCGGTGGCATTGACGCGACGGAAGCCGATGGCGGTGCCTACTCCGGTGGCGGTGGGCTGGCACCTGCCGCGTCGGTGGGTATGGACGAGTCCGAGGTGAGCTTCGACAACGTGAATATGGGTGCTATGGATGATGAAACAATCCACGCCTATATTGAGGACGCGCTCGACCTTAACGGGTGGACAACGGATCCTACGATTCGCCAGCAGATTCACAACCTAATGATTGGTGTGGCCCACCATGAGTCCGGCGGCGACCCAAATGCAGCTAATGGCTGGGACTCGAACGCCATTGGCCCTATGCAATATGACGGTTATCCCTATCAATCCTCGCGCGGTACGTGGCAGACCATTCCGCAGACGTTCGCTGCCTACCACGTAGAGGGCACGTCCAACTCCATCTACGACCCGCAGGCTTCCGCTGCCGCAGCGTTGGCTTACATGATGGATAAGTATGGCATGGATCCACAAACAGGTGCTGGTATCCAAGAGTTCGCCTCGGCTCGCGGCATTGACGTTAACTCCGGCGAGTCCGGCGGTGGCTACTTCGGCTACTAATCTCACCCAAGTACGCGACCACTAAAGCCTCCGACCCCTCGCTGGGTTGGGGGGCTTTAGCATGGTGTTCGTTGTTGAGGGACATGACATAATAAATACCACGTTTCAGGGCGTTTACAGGGTAGAATGTACAGTTCAAGATACTTTTCAACAGGAGAAACCATGTCCTCGAAACCGGAAAAAACGTTCGCCAACACCTATCCTGACCTTGCCCAGTTCTGGTCTCCACTCAACAATAAGAGACCTGATGAAGTAGCGCCTAAATCAAGATACGTGGCGTGGTGGGAGGTTCCTGGTTTCTCCGAGCCTTTCCAATCTGCGGTTTACCATGTTTCTCGGAAAGGATACGCTGCACCCATACAGCGACCGAAACATTCAGTTGCAGACGAACCAGATCTGGCAGACGAGTTCTCCGACGACAACCCACTACCCGCTAATTTTGTAGGCCGCAGCAGGAAAGACCACTTCAACTGGGTGTGCCGAGACTGTGGCACCACGTGGACGGCAGCACCATTCACCCGGTGGAACGGCCTGCATGGGTGCCCAACGTGCACCGAGAAAGCTAAGGAACCGGAGCGTGTTGCAAAGGAAGCACAGCGCGCCGAGCGACAGCGGATCAAGGACGAACGAAAGAAACTAAGGAACCTCAAATTCCGACTGCGTAAGGTACGTACGCAACTTAAAATCGAGAAGAAGCGGCGGGATAATGCCGAAGCCGCAGAACGCCGCCGACTACAGCGGTTGGAGGACACCAAATCGAGCCTGCTTCATGTTCGTCCCGATATTGCAGCAGAGCTTGTAGATGTAGATCCCTCTACCGTTTCTGCGAAGTCCGGTATTGCGCGGCTCTGGCGCGGTAAAGACTGCGGACACGAGTGGGAAGCAACGCCGCACGACCGAGTAGGCAAAAAATCAGGGTGCCCGGTGTGTACAGGTAGGAGCATTGTCTCCGGTACTAATGACATGCCGACACTGTTTCCTGACTTGGCTGCGGAGTGGTCGCCGCGAAACACCATGCCTATCGAGAGTGTGAGTCCGGGGTCGAACAAACCGTACTGGTGGGTGTGCTCGGTGTGTGGACACGAGTGGAAGACACAGCCGAATTACCGCTGCTTCCAGGGATACGGCTGTCCCGAGTGCTTTAAGTCGGGACGGTCGAGGTCTGAGGAAGAACTGTATAACTACGTTGCTGCATGTGTAGGCCACGATAACGTGCATCGGCACGTGCGCGGACTGGCAGCGGGTAATAAAGAGGTAGATGTGTTCGTCCCTTATCTCAAAGTGGCGTTCGAGTTCAATGGCCTGTTCTGGCACGGCGAGGGCTTTGTTGGTCGCACGTATCACCGCGACAAGACGGTTGAGGTGGGAGAAAATGGAGTACGGCTTGTACACATTTGGGAGGACGACTGGGAGAATCGGCGCAGGATTATCGAGCGCATGATCGATGTAGCCCTAGGCGTAGACGTGCGCGAAAAAGTGGGCGCACGACAATGCACGGTTGCAGCGGGTGTACCGCCCGCCGAAGTGCGCGATTTCCTTATTCGCAACCACCTGCTTGGCGCGCCACGCGTACTAGGACGAGTCTGGGGGCTGCGGCAAGAGGACGAACTGGTTGCTGTGCTAGTAGCAAAGCCCAGCAGTACCGGATACACCATCACCCGCTATGCAACGAGCAAGCAGGTTCGTGGCGGGTTTACCCGGTTGCTTACGCGGTTGGAGCGGTTGATGGCCAGTGAGGGCGGTGGGGTTATCACGACATTCTCGGACAATACGTACAGTGCGGGCGACTTGTACGAGCTGGCTGGATTTGACCGCGACGGCGACGTAGCACCGGACTATATGTATGCCACGGCTCACGGGACGCGCAGGCACAAGTTCAACTACCGCAAGAAGAAGTTTAAGACGAACCCCGCGTTGCAGTACCAAGAGGGATTAACCGAGCGCGAGCTGGCGGAATTAAACGGGCTGTTTAGGGTCTACGACGCAGGAAAAGTGCGGTGGACAAAGCAGGTGGACGAAAACTAGCGCAGGAGCGTTCGCGCACATAGCTCCCTATCGCAAATACCACTTTCTCGGGATTATTAAAAGGGACATGACGTTATAACACGCCGCCGCTATGCCTACATTCTGTGCAGCTGTGCTAGGATTATCCGTGAAGCGAGATTGGGCATATATCTGGTTCTTTTTCGTGTTTGGACTCGCTTCATTCTAAACCGCTTTAAGGCCGGATCTTCACAGGAAGATCCGGCCTTAAAGTTTTCTCGTGCACCGTTAGCGCGAGATAATCGACACGCAGTAAATCTTGTCCTCATGCCACGTGGCATAAACTCCAACGCGCCCGCCGCGGGCCTGCCACGGCTGTGTCCATTCCATGCCCTCAGCTATGGCTTCCTCGGCACGGGAAAGGGAGTATTCTTCCACGGTGACCAGTGCTTTATCTGCTGTTCCCAGCCCTGTATGCAGGGTAGTACGCCGTGACCTGTAGCCCTCGCCGTGCTCGCGCAGGGAGTCAACAAGCCACTCAGTGTTACGCACCTGCTGCATGGCCTGCGAAGTAAGCATGGATTCTTCGTGGGCACCAAGTCCTATAAGAAATTCGGTGCGCAGGCGACGAATACCGGAAGATAACGCGGCGTTGTGAGAGGTGTCTACGCTCTGGCGCTCATTGTGCGTCTGGGCGTTGTTGCGAGCGGTCTCGATGGTAGGCAGCGCAAAGACAGACCCGGCCCACACGAGGGTGGCCAAGGCCACAACCATAATGAATGCTAGAACTTTGCGCACTCTTATTAAGTTACCACTTCTGGGGACGTGTTATAGCCCGCCTGTCGGACGCTGCGTACGACGTGCTAGAATGTGAAGTACATTCAAAAAGAAAGGAACCAGGATCATGGACGACACCCACAGCGACATTTGCCGCCAGTGCTTTAGCACCAGCGCATCATTTTTCACTGCTGCACTTGCTGTTGTAAGCGTGGGAGCCATCATCCTTATGGGATACCTCGTCGTGGGACTTCCCGTAGACGGTGCATTATTGAGCACTAGCCCAGTATTCCTGATCCTCGAATCCATCGCTGTGGTATCTGGCGGTCTGTGTGTACTTACCGCCGGAGTCGGGTGCATGGCCTACACTGCACAAGAGTAAAAGAGTTATGAAGAAGACGAACCTGTATAACGCCCCGTCCTCACCCGATAGCGTGACCGCGGGGCTTGTATCTACTGCACTATCCACCGCTGGACTCAACGCCAGCAACAACCCCCGCGACATGCTTAATCGGGTTGACCGAACAGTTAGTGCATTGCACCTGACTCCTGACTTTTCCCGTTTCCCGCGCCGTGATGATTGGGCAGGAAGAAACATTGAGCAGCTATGCGAGATACACAAGGAGGGAACACTAGCGCCCACGGATCTTGCATCGCACCCTGTAGCGCGCATGTCGCTATGGGAACTGATGGAAGAATTTATCGACCTCGTGGGAACCAGCACCATCGAAAGCGGTATGCACACCATCTCCATCGCGCGGTCGCTGACCTACCGCACGGCAACCTTGGCCGGAGACAAGCACGCCGATCGGCTGTTTCCACCCTCACTGACTCTCAGCATTCCCATCTTCTCCGACCTCGACCGTAAATATAAGTGGGGAAAAGACGCTTCGCTGGAAATTCGCACCAACCGCATTAACCACGTCTGGACAGTTCTCTATGCCGCTGCGGTAGCAGGCAAGCACCCGTCTACCGAGCACGCCGTACATTTGCTCAATACCCCGCCGGTTATCGCAGCGATATACGCTATCTTGTCGGTCTACCACGGCAAGCTCTATACCTATGACCCCAGCTGCGATCCGTGGAACTTTGTCCTCACCGACCACGTGGCAACCTACATCGCCCTTATCCTGCTGCACTGCGGGGTAGATGATACGGAGATGGTCTTATCCGATGCGGAATCTGGCATGTTCGTGAAAGGACTAAGCAGCTCGCGGCCTGAAATTGTCATGGAGGGCTTTGTCGATACCGCCGAATCCCTTCTGGAAATCGGCTAAACCCGTAAAAACGACAACACCGCCCGCCATGTCGAAGACTCGACTCTTGTGACATGGTGGGCGGTGCTGTACCTGTCCCTACACAGCGCGAAGACTAAACGCCGTGTGTGCATCAGCCCGATCCGCTAAGCACGACTTTAAGGATACGTCCATTCCAGTGCCCGCGTCAACCAGTTTATACGGCATGTCCCCTGTTAATTTGCTGTGTCTTAAAGCACGTATCTGGAATCGTCCACCCCAGCCGTTAAACTAAGGACTAACCCACAACAAAGTTATTTAGGAGGAACCCGTGCCTGTAGAGCCGTGGTCAATCTTTCCCCCAGAAATCAACGCCCGACGCTTAGATGGGCACGCCGGTGGCGCGCTACAAGCCAGTGCCAAGTATCAGCAGCTGGCCGGTAAACTCGCCACCGATGCCGTGACCTCGATAAGCAATATCAAGGATCTAGCCTTGTCTAATCCAGGCCACGTCGCCGATGCGCTTATTTCATCTGGCACCAAGCAGATGAACTACATCGAGGGCCAAGCAGCTAACGCTATGGGAACTGCTGCCCAGCTTGCTGGCGTGGGCCAAGCGTCCATGGCTGCGCGAGCCATGCGTGTGCCCGATGCGATTATCCAGCAAAACCGTATGCTCTATCACCAAGCTACGGCTAACGCATGGTGGTCTCCGGCGGCAGCCGCGGTAGCCGCAGCGGCTGCCGCAGCCTACGCAAGCATGTGGCAGGTCAACGCTTTGTCTGGCACTGCGTTTGATACTGCTGCTGTGGCAGCATCGCAGGCACTTCCTATGGTCTCTCCTGTACCAAGCCTGCCCGGTGGTGTGCGCGGTGTGCCCTCTAGTCCGAAATCGCTGGTTCCGACCCGCGTTATTAAAGACTCTCCTGCCATCTCTAATGCACTACGCGATAGCCAGTCCGCAGCGCGCCAGATGATTACCCCGATCGATGGTCTGCGCGGCGGTGGCCTAGGCTCGGGCCGCGGTATGCCGCAGGTAGCAGGACACCCCGGCAACCTTGCAGCACGCGGCGGAATCCCTAAGTTGGACTCCTATAATCCAGCAGGTCTTCCAGGAAGCACGCACACAACACGTTCGTCCCTTGCGTCCTTGCCGACCTATTCACCCAGTGGATCCGGAATGTCCGGTGGTATGCCACTAGGCGCAGGTATGGCGGGAACCGGCGCGCGCAGCGGATTGGGCAGCTTATCGTTCAACCACGGTGGCTCGGGCGGCGGGTCTGCCCGCGTGGCGGGCCTTGGCCGCAGCATGGGTTCTCGCTCAGGTATTGGTACAGGCTCGGGAGCAGGCGCAGGATCTGGCGCAGGCACAGGTTCTGGTGCTGCGGGTAGCCCCTCAGCGGCAGTACGCGGTGCAGGTGCCCTCGGCGGTAGTGCCGGAATGCAGGGCGAAAAGGCACTGGGCGGGCGCATGGGGCCAGCCTATAGCGGTGTTAACGCCGCAGATAAGTCGCTCACCACGGTTGGAAACCAGACTCGCGCCGGTACAGCAGGTGGCATGGGGCCAGGTATGGCTGGTGCACGACGAGGGGGACATGGCACCGAAGAGCACGCCACTCAGGCCAGCTACATCGCCAAAGACGTAGCGTTCGAGTCGTTGGAAGAAAAGCGTGCCCACGATAAGAAGCAGCGCGAGCTGTTTAAGTAGCAGGCTGCGCTAAGCTAAAGACACGGCTTACCGATCCCTCTCGAAAGGACTCATACATGAAACGTCGTACCCTCACTGCCGCTACAGCTGCGGTTGTTGCACTGTCCACGCCTGCTGTAGCCAGCGCTGATACCCACACCATCAACGCAGGCGATCTAGCACAGCTGTCCTCGTTGTCCTCGATGTCGTCCCTGCCGAATCTGCCAAGCGGTGACATCGCCAAGGAAATTGAAAACGCCCTCAACAACCGTGGTGGTAACCAGGCAGACAACCCGAAGCCTGCACCGAAACCTGCACCGAAGCAGGAACTGTCTGATGCACAGATTGCAGCTCAGGTCATTGCCCAGGTCAACGACTATCGCGCAAGCAAGGGCAAGTCCAAGCTCGCTGTGGACGAGAACCTGTCTGCCGGTGCCCAGCAGTGGGCTAAGACCATGAAAGTAAACCAGGACTTCCGCCACCCGGACACGGTTTCTTTCCGCGAGAACATCGCATTTAACCATGGCGGCGCATCCAAGGCTGTAGAGCAGTGGAAGAACTCGCCGGGCCACAACACCAACATGCTTGCTGATGATGTAAAGACCATCGGCGCTGGCGTGGTACGCGGCCCACTGCGTGCTACCGATGCCAATGGCAAGGTCATTGACTACGGCGAGGGAACATTCTTCGTCCTACGCCTGCGCTAGTCTTTCCTACGAATAAACCCCGCTCGCCTGTTCCGGTGAGCGGGGTTTATTCGTCCTATGTCTTGTTAAGTGTTGCGCTCTCGCGTATCGCAGAACTCTGGCTCTAGACCCAGCTTCTTGGTGACCCCAGCAGGAATATCTGCAAAGTACAAGCCCTTGTACCTGGTGCCCACAAACACCACCAGCGGCAGGTACAGCGCCGGAGCTACAACACCTATCAGCGGAGCATCCATCAATATCAGGTGACCTACCCACGCCAGGTTTCCCATGGTGAAAATGGTCAGTTCTCCTAGAGAAAAGTCCAGCTCTGCTCGCGTAGACGAACACGCCACTATCACGAGCATGACCAGCGACATACACATCAGCAGGGTTCCAGACCCGGTGATCGCGCAAGCTACAGTAAGTAATACTGACAGCACTGCGGGCAGTACAATAGCCCGCCAGTTATCGGGGACATGACGGGAATTGAGGTACAGCGTGACAAACAGCGCCAGGCTCACACCTGCCAGAGCCATACCGAAGACGCGCACAAAAATAAGGTCGTGGTATGCACCAAATCCCATCCAGATGGCTCCCATCTGCGCTCGCAGCCCATGCCGTGACGCGGCGTAGCTAAGTTCCCGGTAGTCCACAGGAACGGTGACGGTCACCACTGCTGCTAGTCGAAAAAGCAGGGGAACCAGCAACATGCACGCGGCAATTCCTAGGGTTGTACTCATGTCTTTTCCTTTCCACGTTGATATGCAACACGCCCGCAGCCTGACCAAGGCTGCGGGCGTGTTGGTAGTCATTGAGGTTTAGTCCTCTTCGCGCAGCGCACGAATGCGAGCGCGCATTTCCTTAACCGCCTGGTCGTAGCCCTCCGGGTGGTTGTTCAGGAACTCTTCGGCTTCGGCCACCTTGCGCTCGTATTCCTGCGAATAGCGATAGAACGCCTGCGCAATCACGGCGTTGACCATGGTGGACATAACATCTGGCTCTTTAAGCCAGTCGGTAGCAATCGACAGGCTAAACAGCTTGCGCTCATAAACCACGGCGGAGATACCGATAACATCGTCTGCTCCGTCCTGATCATCGCCCATAGCCAACTGGTCGGTAAACACGCTCACCGTAGCGGCAGACGCGTACTCGTAAGGAACGAGCCGCTTGGTGGATTCATCAATACCTGCCAGTAGGTCGTCCGCGGTAGGGAACCGATTAGCCGAGGTCATGTCCTTAAACTTCCTTTGTCGTATCAAGGCGTGCCGCGAGCTGCGACGCGATCTGTTTTCTATAAGCTGGTGCAGATAATTCTACAGTCTCACCTAGGGCAAATGCCCCGGCGGTGGCTAGAAACAGCGCGTCGGCAGTGTCGTTGAACTGTGTGCCCAGCACCTCTTCGCCCCATGTGCTCACGGCGCGGGCGACCATGGCATCCTTGGACGCATTGCCTTTGCCCGTGGCGAACTTCTTTAGCTCGCTGGGGCTTAGCGTGGCAACGGTAAATCCCTGGGTATGCAGCTCTCCTACCACCGTCCACCACAATCCGGCGCGCCGGTGGGCCGAGGAATCCTTGCGGGTAGAAAACGCCGCAGATTCTACGACCACCAGCTCAGGTTCGCAGACGGCAACACTGTCAACGATGTTGTCGGTCAAATCCTGGATACGGTCAACCTGCATGGCCAGCGTGTCGGTCTTTTTGCCCGACGAGCGCACCGCGCGAGTAAAAGCCGTGCCCGAATTAAGGTCGATAATTCCGATGCCGGTGGAGGTGAGTGATAAGTCCAGCCCCAGCGTCCACCGTGAGGACGAACCAGACATTTACTCAGCCACGTCCTCGCCAGTGTCCTCGCTATCGCCGCGGTCGATGGAGATGAACTCCACGGTAGGCTCCTCCGCCTGCTCCGGGGTGAACGAGTAGCCCGGAACCGAGCCGCGCCAGCGCGGGCCACAGGTGAGGATTCGACGGCCAGCGCTGTGGCCGGTCGGGTACTGCATCACGTTGTCCTTGATTACGCCGGAGATCTTGTCCATGACGGTGGTGGCAGAAGAGTCAAAACCCATCACCTTACCATCGGGCAGGTCGTCCACGTCTGAACCGGCTACGTTGAAGTGCTCGCCGGACAGGTACTGCTCGGCGGTGGTCACCGGCCACGGCTCGGTCTCTAGCGGAATGATGGCTTCGATGTCCTTGTCACCACGGATACCGTCGGTGGTGGTTTGTACCACCAAGCGCTGCCCGGTGGACGCAGTACCCGTCAGAGACAGGTTGACGCGGCACTCAGCGTTCTTTCCCTCCAACTCCTGCATGTTCTTCTTGGCAGCGGTCACAGACGAGATGATCCACTTGTTTGCGGCAATGTCGATAACCAGCGGAGATTCCAACTCGCCCTCAGCAGGGCAGGAGTACTGGCCCCACACGTTTCGGTCGCCGGAGAAAGCCACCAGGGTTTCCTCGCTGCCAGCAGTAGCATCAGTGCGGGTGGTGTCCAGGTACACACACCGCATTACCGGGTCGTCTTTGCCGGTAAAGGTGGTCACTTGGGCTGCTTTTAGCAGCTCTACAAAGTCGTCGGTGTCAATAACAACAGCAGCCATAATGGTCTCCTTGAAAGTCGTAGTCAGACAGGTGCTCGCCCGCACGTTTAAGGGACGTGACGGGACGTGTTACTCACTGTAACACGATGGCCGAACCTGCAACGAGTGGGTACACAAAACAACCCGCCTACACCAGGGTATAGGCGGGTTGTGTCGCGCTGTGCAGTCTAGTTGCGCCAGTTACCAAAGATGGGATCGTCATCCTCATTGGGCTGCGGCTTAGGCTGCGGCTGCGGCTTAGGCTGTGGCTTAGGCTGCGGCTGTGGTGCCGGGGCAGGCTGATTAGGCTGTCCGCCACCTACCTCCTCGGGAGCAGACCCTCCATTACCACGCGGGGCAGGCTGGTTAGGCTGCGGGTTGGGCTGTGGATTGGGCTGCGGTGCTGGGGCTGGCTGCTCGGCGGGTGGCTGTGGAGCTGGGTTGTCCTCGCGGTCGGCAGGATTGTCCTCCGGCTGATCCGGTTCTGGTTCGTCCCTGTCTTCCTCGCGCGGCGGTGCATCGACTGTCTCGGTCACCGTGGCACGTTCCTTGGACTTATCTTTATCCTTATCCTCTTCGGGAGTCTCGGTATCGGTAACCAGCTGCTCGCGCAAATCATCACCGTTTACTGCGCCCTGGCCATCTTGCGGCGGGGGAGCAATAGTCTGGGTCACCGGCGTGTTCTCACCACCGTTGGTGTTATCAGAATCATTGGAGAAGTGATCCACTGCCCACCACGTCATAATTCCGGCACCGGCAGCAGCGAGGATACCGGCAATGCCACCCCAGATACGCCACTTGCGGTCGGTATATAACGGGAACTCAGGAAGATCGCTTTCGTCATAGCCGCGCTCATAGTCGGCTACCTCGGGGCGATCATCATGTACCAAATAAGGCTCTTCAGCAGGAGTTTCCGTGTCCCCCTCCGGCGTGTTCGACCGTGCGATATGCGAGGTGTGATCTACACCCTCACCGTCGTAAAACTCCGGCAGCTTCGGGTCTTTGTGTCCGCGAGCGCCACCGGCAACTAATCCTGCAAGCCCAGCCGAGGTAATGAACTCGGTAGCTGGAACACCCTCGGCGTGCTTCGCGCCAGAATCATCAGCAGCGGTCTCACCCTCTACCTCTGCGGCGGTAGCTGCCTTATCGTCGTCGTTATCGGCCAGGGACTCCGGATCCGTAGCTAGACCGTCCACGTCGGTGTCGTCGGTGTCGTCGGTGTCGTCTGCATCTAGCAACGACTCTGGATCCATGTCGATGTCGTCAGCCGCAGAAGCGTCTACAGGTGCAGCCGTCTCTGGGGTGACTTCCGTGCCCTCGGTGTCGTCGGTATCTATCAACGACTCCGGATCTGTGTCGATGTCAAAGTCACCTGCGGTATCTTCGTCGTCTTCGTCAGCAAACAGGTCAATTTCTTCCAGACCCTGAGCACCAACTACATCTTCGCGGGACGAAAGCGGGACAAGCACCATATCGCCATTCGTAGCACTAGCGTGCGGGTCAGCAGGCTGTGCTGGCTCGTCCAACTCTGGTTCGTCCCAATCGGGATCCTTACCAGTCACATCACCTGCCGAGGGCGCTGCGGTCTCTGCGTTAGCGGTGACTTCCGGCTCTTCGTCGATGTCCTCGGCGGTGTCCTCCGGCTCTTCATCGAGATCGGCGGTGTCCTCGGCAGCTTCGGTCTCTGCGTTCGCGTCTGAGGTATCCACGGAGGATTCGGCAGCATCAGCGGCGGTCTCTGCGTTCGCGGTGACTTCGGCAGGAGTGTCCTCCGGCTCTTCTTCGAGGTCAGCTGCGGTGTCCTCGATGGTGTCCTCTGCCTTGTCCTCACCGGCGGCAGTGTCCTCGTCAGCTTCGGTCTCTGCGTTCGCGGTGACTTCGGCATCCGAGTCTACGTCTGCGTCAGGTTCGTCCTCCGCGTCTTCGACCTTAGTGGTCTCAGCGGTATCCTCACCGGCAGCAGTGTCCTCTGCCTTGTCCTCTGCCTTGTCCTCGTCCTCGTCCTCGGCGGCAGCAGTGTCCTCTGCCTTGTCCTCACCGTCAGTGGTGTCAGCGGTGTCCTCTGCCTTATCTACGGCTTTGTCCTCGGCGGCGGCGGCGGTGGTGTCGGCGGTGTCGGCGGCGTCCTCGACAGCTTCGGTCTCTGCGTCTGCGGCAGGTTCGTCCTTGTCTTCGTCAGACTCGTTCTTGGACGTAACAGATGATACTGCGCCCATCACAGCGTCCTTGCCCTCGGACAACTTCTCGCCCAAAGACTCGCTTGCATCGGACAGCTTGTTGCTCAACGACTCGTCGTTATCTTCGGACTTTTTACTCATACGCGACAGTAGTGCGCGCAGTCGGTTTGTCTTCTCGCTCATTGTCTTTTACTCCTTATCCTGCTTGCCAAATCCCAGCAAATTGAATCCACCCGTGGTGGGCTTGTTTGCAGCAGTCTTTGTATCTTTGGCCTTAACCGCCGGATTATCCACGCGAGTCTCGGTGTCTTCGATGTCCTCAGTGTCCTCACCGGCAGCAGTGCCGGTGGTGTCCCTATCATCTACTGCCGGATTATCCACGCGAGTCTCGGTGTCCTCGGTAGCAGCAGTGGCGTTGTCCTTGTCGTCGTCTACGACCGGGCTATCCGCGTAGGTAAATTCGCCGGTAATAAAATCGACTGCCGCAATAGACTTGTTAGCTCTTTCTGCCGCGGTGTCTTCGTCCTTAACCGCGGGATTATCCACGCGAGTCTCGGTGTCCTCGGCGGTGTGCTTATCGTCCTCGCCCGGCAGGTCAGGTTCGTCCTTATCCGCAGCGGTGGTAGCAGCGGTGTCGCTATCTACAGATGTATCTACATCTACATCCTTGGCGGTGTCCGTCTCGGAAGAATCCCGCTCGGCAGACTCATCCACGTGCGGAATAACTACCGCGCCAGGAGTAGGCATGGAGCCAGAACCATTCACCGTAGGAATCGAGGTCTTACCTGCACCCGGCATGGTGTCACGAGTAGAGGGAGTTTCCGTATTGTCCTTGCTGGCGCGCTTGGCCACAAGAACATCGAGCGGAGTATAAGACTCAGCGGAAATAGGAGACACGGTGGTGTCTTTATGATCGTGGTCTTCTTCCTTGGAAGACTCTACTGGTTCGTCCTCTTCTGCTCCGGCGTTTTCATCATCACCACCGAAAGAATAGGTGCTCAACCGCTCGTTATCGCTATCGTTCTCGGAATCGTCGCCCCACCAAGAATCCTCGGGGTCGGTTACCCTGTCGTAAGCGATCTCGTAGTCACGCCAACGGCGTGCGTCGCGGCTGTGGGCGGCAAGCTCCACCACACCATAGATAAGCAGTGCTACAGCAAAACACAGCAGGCCAGCGAACGGAATCCACTCTTTAGACTCCATAGCAAAGAAATACACAGCTGCACACGCCACCACTACAGCTGCAATCAAGGCTGTAATAGCAAGTGCGCTCACGCGGGGCTTGCGCGTCATACGTGCTGTCGGATCGGGCATAAAAACTCCTTAGAAAGTACGTAAAAATCCATTGCAGGCGGGGAACATGTGCCGCCTGGCACGGGCTAAATCTTAACCCAAAGACCCAGCCAGGCCGGTGTAAGTACCCTGCCCTAACGTGTGCTCTAGGAGCAGCAGTACATGTCACGTCCCCTCAAACATACCTGATTCACAACTGTTTTACCAGCGTGCGAGGTGTTTTCGCCGGTCACAAGCACTACCCGGTCAAGTGGAATCTACGAATTAAGTAGCATACTATTACATATAGATAGAAAAGAACCACACCTACAGGAGGAACCCATGCGCCGCGTTAACACGGAGATCAAGCAGGGAGCAGACAACCTAACCATTGAAGCAGTCTCGTCGCTGTACAACTACCGCGCGGTTGCCGCCGTGCGCGAAAACGTCAGCAACGGCATCGACGCGCACACCGAAGCAGAAGTTACCCGCCCGCTCGATGTCACCTGCATGTTTTCCTCCGGATCGCTGCGCGTCGTGGTAGCTGATACAGGAATTGGCATGACCGGCCATGAGGTTGAAAACGACTACCTCTCCATCGAAGTATCCCGCAAGCGCAACAACGACGCGCTCATTGGCGGGCACGGCGTGGGCGTGCTATCCACCTTTGCCGCAACCAACGCCATGACCGTGATTTCCACCAAGAATGGTGAAACCACCACAGCGCATGGTGTTAACCACGGACACGGCAACATCGAGTGGACTATTGACACGTTGGACGAACCACTGCCTGATGTGGGCACCACTGTGGACTTCACTATGGATGTCACCTCCGCCGAGTCTGCTGCGGTAGCGCAATACCTAATCATGCTGTCCTATTTGCACAATATCCGGCTGACTTTCATCACAGAAGACAAAGCCTACAACCCTCTGTGCAGCTGGATTGCCGAGCTGGTACACCTTAACTCGGCCATGGTGGAAGAGCATACCGACACCCGCAGTGTCATTCGCCCATTCCGCGTACGCGACTATCCCGAGTTCAACGCCTGTGCTTATGACACTGACTTCCTCATAGGCCATAATGCGGGTCTTATTTCCTGCCCTGTCACTATTGGTTCGTCCCACCTGCCCGTGGACTTTGTAATGCCTGTAGTAGGCGGTCTGCCTTACCGCATGGGCGTTAACGCCGACCTTAAAGAAGCATCCTCGTCGGCACTCGCCAACCGCAACATGATCTTTATGGCAACCGAGAAGTGGATCGACAACTCGGCACTGGCTGACCTCACCATATCCTCCATCCCGCGCAACCGCGAGTACATCGAAGTAGATCCCACAAGCTACGACCCCTACGAGGTGCTTAAATCAGTAGGTTCCACCATCTTTTTTAGCGATGTAAAAGCACGTCGCACCATCATAGACATCTTCGAGTCCAATATGGACTACATCATTACCAATGCGACGGTACTTGACTATGACCGTGAATTTGCTCCCCTGGTTAGCTACCTGCTAGAGCGCACCCTAGCCGCAGAACTGGGCAGTACTGTATCCATGAATCAGAACCCGCAGCGTCACGCGGACGCATTCGGATCCTGCCCGGCACTTCGGCAAGCCCTCTCTGTAATGACCGCAGAACCCATGCCCAACAACTACACGCAGAGCGCCCGCGGCGTGGTTGACGTGCTGTATTCTCACCTGCGCGACAGCGCTCCCCACGCGATTTTCGGAAGTGCTAACGCCGCCCTCAACAACAAGATTAATGCGCTGTGCTCCGGGTCGGTTGCTCGTACCAAGACTCTCACCATCGGCCATGTTATTGAAGCTATGTACCTCCTTGCCGCAGAAAACCGCGGAAAATCAAAGTATAAAACCAAGGTTGGCAACATGGACTCGTCAACTGCGGATATGGACTTCAAGGAAACACTTGTATCTATCGTGTGTGACGATCTGCCCCATGACATCAACTTCTGGGATAAACAAACCCGCAGTGATGTTGCAACGCACATGGGCAATACAGCACAGCCTGTTACGGCCTTTGCTCCGCCAAGTGTTGCCGATTCTGTTAAGGTTCGTCTTTTTAACTACCTGGTATCCACCCATGCCAGCCAAGACCGCACCCTTTTTAGCGCCTATGGCGATGTGTTCGTCAATCCCATGTCTCCGGGCCACTTCAACTCGTTTACCGTTACTGGCCTAGGGTTTATTCCAGGGGAGATATATCACCTGCCCGCCAACATTAAGCAGGTAAGCTGGCGTAACTTTAGCGCCCCAATAGAGTCTGCGAAAAATGACCGTACCTGGACATTTAAGCACCTTGTCTTTCATTCTGATGGCTCTTATACGGTGGATGACGACGTAGCGTTTACCACTGCCGAGGGCAGGGAAATCGCTAAGCGACCTAACACGCTGCTTGCTCCCCTAGAAAACCACTCGCGCATTATCAGAAAGGAGAAAGACTCCAATCGCATTAACTACAACACTTACCTCTGGTCGCATGACGACAAGAAGCGGGCAGTGGAAATCGCGGCACTGTACGCTGCGGGCTACCATGATGTGTTCGTCTACAACGACAAGTCCTCGTCGGTGCTGGCAAAGGTAGCTCGCACACACTGGGTAGACCCGTGGTGGGAGCACGCACTTCCTGCACTAGAAAACCTCAACCAGTCTGTACAGGTAACCAAGACCCAGCATCATCTCGCCTGCACGGCGTTTGTTCACACCACACAAACAAGTGCTGTTCCGGCCTACGGTGATCTGACGGTCTTTATGAGAAACCAGGTCGAGCGACTACTTACTATCGCTGGGTGGGATTCTTCCTCGGTACAAAAGACTTACTTTATGGTGGAATGCCTGCTCGATGTACGCTCCCCGCTGTACTACGAGCTGGGCACGAAAGCTGTGGAAGCTCACCCCGACATTCCGCGCGAGTTCGTCCTTAGCCACTATATTCCTGACGCTGAAAGAAAGGGTGTCTACACCCTTAGTCTTAAAGATGATTCTTTCCGCAAGGCACTAGAAAGCTACACCGAGTCTACGCGGGAAATCCTTATACAGAAGCGAAACAATGTTTCTACTCCCTCCCGTACGAGCGAGGAACTAAGCTGCTTTGACACCCCTGTAACTGCTTCCTACGCGCAGAAACTCTACGAACTTATCGCCACCCTCACCGACCATGGCCGCTACAGCTACCGCTATGTGGATACGGATGACGTAGAAGAGTTCACCTGGATCGCACCCGAGGCACGGGTGTACACGCAGTACGGGTGGTGCATCAATGATGATATGCACGACAAAATTGTGGACACACTAAGCCCGCTGTTTAGCCAAATGATTCGTGCGGCCTGGGATCGCTACGTCGCGTCGGTAGACTTCGCTCACTGTGTACGCCGTGATACCACACTTGATTCTGCGGGCATTGCCCCACTTATCCACGATGTGTATAAGGCAGCAGGAGCCATCGAGTTCGTCCCTCCGGCGAACTAGGACACTAAAACACCCACGCCGCGAGCAATGAAGAAGTAGTGCTCGCGGCGTGGGTGTTGGAAAATATAATTTGCCGTCCCTAAGCAGGACGAGTCCTAGTTTAGTGTTGTCCGCTGAAATAGGAAATCACGTGCTGCCATCCACCAGGAACAAGGAATTGCACCATACCGGCCAAGGCGGCAGCGATCGCTGCGGCAACTCCGACAATGATGGCTACCTGGCGTGGGGTGGTTTTCTTAATCTCGTTGTCTGGATTCTGGGGAGAATCCTGCCCCTTAGCAGTAACGGTTACCTCGGCAACAACCTCTCCGGTAGCAAGGTCGGTAGCGACAAACGTGTGCGAAACCTTACCGCGCAGCTGGCCGGGATAGATGGTCAGCGTGGACGAGACGGTAGAGAACTTCATACCTACCGGAAGCGACCCATCTTTAAGAGACCAGCTCACCGAGGGGTGATTTTCTAGCGCCTTTTTAACCTCGTTTTCTTCTTCAAGTACGTGAGTAACCGTGCTCTTAGCGGGGTCAGCTTCCACGGTGAGGTTGATCTTTGCCGGTGCCATAGTCTCGCCTGCTGGTTCGTCCTCCGGGTTGGTCTCGTCAGGAGCCGGAGTCTCAGACTCGGACTCGGACTCGGACTCGGACTCGGACTCGGACTCGGTTTCAGGTGTGGTCTCCGGCGCAGCGGATTCAGATACAGCAGTGGTCTCTGCTTCTGGGGCGGTCTCACCGGCAGCGACAGCAGACGGGACGACTACACCGGCTGCGGTGACAGCGGCGGCAGCAGCAAGAGCAATAGAGCGGGTACGAGAAAGTCGCATAATTTTCTTCTTTCCTGTTAAAGGGGCGGCTGTGAGCAGCACTTAGCTTAATACAACACCCACCTGTACTGCTTGCCCGCAGTGCAGGTGGGTGTTTTGGTTCGTCCCTAGTTTACTTCTTCCGGTGGGGCTTCTGCCGGTTGCTGCGGACGATTAGGTTCCGGTGCCGGAGCTGGTGGTGGATTGTCACCCTGCCTGCCCTCGGTATTAACCTCTACCGGCTCGGGCGCAGGTTCAGCCGTACCCGGCGCATTATCGTCCTCGCCATGCTCACCCGGCTTGCGCGGGTCTGCCACACCTGGGGTGGGGCCAACATCGCCGCGGTCGGGCTTGTCTGCTTCGCGGATAGCGCTTTCGGCAATGCGGTTGTTCTCGCGCATTTCACCCAGCACGTCCCCCAGCACGTCCGGCACGTCAGGAAGATCCTCTGCGTCAGCGTCGCCTGGCTTCTTGCCCCGTGGCTTATTCTCTTCCGTCGAACCCGTGTGGTTGTCATAGTCGGGGTCACGTTGGTTGCCGTCGGCAATGTCCACCGGAATTTCGACGTGCTCGACCAGTGCTGCCTGCATATCCAGATCCGGGCCTTTGGGGAACTGCTCGGCCACCGATGCCGGAATGGGTGCTGGCACACCGGACAGGCCCAAAGCATTAACCACAGTCTCATAATCAGTTCCGTCTACTGGCATGATGTTGTGCCACACGCCGCCGTCGGTGATGTAGGCGACCTGCCCCTTGGTTCGCGCATTGGATCCGTCGTCGGTAACGCGCACGTACCAGCCCTTGCCGGGGTGGGTAACGAAGAAGTCCGCAAAGGGGGACGAACCACGTACAGCAGGAAGCAGGGGCGCAGCGTTGCTGCCCAAGTCCGGGGCCACAGGAACCGAATTGCCAAAAATGATGTGGGTTGCAGGAACGCCACCCTCCACTGGCTTCGACCACGCGAAGCAGGTGGCCGCAGGCTCGTGATACTGCGGGGCCGAGCTAGGGAATGCCGACAGGTCAATTTCCTGGCTCTGCTCGTACACGGCGATGTCGGAGGGGTCTTGGTTGGGGTACAGCTTGCCGCCGCGGTTAATCAGCAGGTCGGCCACCAGGCGGGTCACGCGCTGCAAGCCGGTATCAGTCACGGCGTAATAAATGTTGGCGCTGGCCGCGTCCACTGTCACCAGCACGTCCCCGATGTTGTAGCGGGGAACCACGCGCGAGGTCTCGCCCACGCGCTCCAGCTCTGGGGCAGAAATGACCGGCAGGGTAGGAATCGTAGCCAGTAGCGCGTCGGAGACAGTAATCGCGTTGGACACGTGCGCTGCGGTAAGACCAAGCGCGGCGTGTGTGGCGTAGTCGTCTACCTTGATCTCGGCGCGCCGGTCGCCGAAGAGCAGCCAGCGCTTGTCCGGGTCAGACTGGGGACGAACCAGAATCGCGTTGCCGGAGCCACTATCGAGCGTGGACGCGGAGGTATCCCACGCATCAGATCCTGCAACTAGAGTAGTCTCCAGCTTCTCTGCGTTGGTCAGTGACAGCGACGCGCCATTGTCCTGCCAGTCGCAGACACCCCAGCTCGATGATTTGTCGTCGCGGTAGGCCATCGAGTTGGGCGCAGACGGAATACCCATGAGGTTGCCGCGCGGGAACTCGGACAGCGAGGACTCGTCCACCACGCTAGCCTTGTCCGGGCTTCCGGTAATAAGGCGCGCCGAAGCCAGGTTGGTCACCGGGTGCAGGCGATCCTCATACTGCACGTAGAGGCCTCCTGACTGGGTAGCCATGATCGGTGCGTCGCCCTGCTCGGGAGCCGGATCCATCATCGACATCACATACATCAGCGCGCAGGCACCGGCTACCAGTGCCGCGCCACCGCCCAAAAAGATACCGGCAGACCCCGCTGCGGTCTCCTTAGAGACGGGGAGTCCCTGGACTGAGGCCTGGGTGTACTTCTTTGAGTGCCAGACCTCACCGGAGACTTGCTGTTTGGATACTCTACGCCTAACCATGAGTCCTCATCTTAGTGTTTAGCGTGCTACAGGCCTTAGCCCGTGGATCGTTCAAGGGACATGCTACCCGTGCGCTGCCCCTCGCGCGTAATCCGTGATAAAGTGAAGTTAGTTCAAAACCTTCAAGGAAAGGACACCCCCATGAGCAAGTCCAAGCACCCCGCCCTCGACATCTTCGCGGCAATCTATTCCTTCAAGCACCAGTTCAACCGCCTAGCACAAGACCCCAACTTAAGCGTTCGTGCACACGCAAACGCGGAACCTACCCACACCTCTTTAACCCTCGAAGTGTTCAAGAACATCAAGGGAGACACCCTCTGCGTCATCGAGATTCCTCATATCCTCAGGATTGAGGATTCCGGCGACTCGCTTGTTGTCCTCAAACAGTCACGCCTTCCAGCCATCACGCTAGTCAGCGACGGTACTTCCACTGTCGAATGCCGCCAGGAACTGCCGACCTACTTCGACGACGACATTAACGGCGAAACAATCTCCTCCGATGTCATCGCCGCCGAGGCGTATGAACAGCTTGAGCCGTTTCTCATCTAGACAGAATCATCACCAAACCCCGCTAGGAACGCTGTGTTCCCAGCGGGGTTTAATTGTATGTACAGCAGTTTCCGTGTCCCCTCTCTATAGCGGCCGCGCTCGCGGTCGATGTGTTGGGCATTCCGGGGGCTGGCCCACGCAGCTGGTCGTGTCAGGCGCGCGGTCGGCGGTCAGCAGCCGGAACCTTGATGCCCGCCAGCGACACGCCAGTTCCCTCGGCTAGCCACACAAGGAACTCCACCATGCGGCCTGCATACCGGGTGTCGAACTCGGGCAGTCGCATGGTGCGGTCTACATAGCCCGGAAGGTGTCGGCGGCGCAGCTCGTCAGATCCCTGCTCGTGCAGCCTGCGGGCAATCTCCGCACAAGCAAGCTGGCGACGCTGCTTTAAGCTGGCATTCGGTGGTAGCACGGCGCTAGGCATTGTAATTATCCACTCGCTCTTTCCACGTCTGCATGTATGTTTCCATCGACTCGCGGCGAACCTCGCGGCGGCGCTCTAGGGCTTCCTCGAACTTCTCACCACACGCATCGTGCAGTTCCGCGCGCTGCTGAGGTTCCAGAAGAGGATCATCCTCGATTGCTTCCCGGTTGGTGATGTACGTTACCGCCAGGTCGCGGTACCCCTCATTGGCATAAGCCGTGACCACCGAGGTAGGAATGCTGTAGCGGATCCTGTACTCCTTATCCCCGCGCCACACCGGGATGGAAATACGACGCAGGAAGTCTCCTGCGTCGTGGGAGTAGTACACCATGTTCATGCCTAAAAGGAAGAACAGAACGATGGAGAGCACGACAACGCCGGGGAAAAGAACTGCCGACCAGTCAAACCTGCCTAGAGCAAGACACCACACGGTTGACACTGCTGCCCAGGTAAAGCACACCTCCGGCACTGCTGGTGGGATGGTCACCGGCGGCGACTTCACCACGTGCTGTGGGTAGTAGTGCAGCTCATAGCGGTCAAAGGTGGGGTCGAGGGCTTTATAAATCTCAGTGGGTGTTGCGTGGCGTGTCAAAGGAGTCCTCCATCAGTGCAGGGATAAGTCGTACTCATTAGTCTAATGCCAGCCGCGGCGCACACAGGTACCGCTGCACGCCACGTCCCCTGTACACACCGCTGCGCGTGTGGCCTCGTACCATAATGTGCCGCGGCCTGGCGCTTCTAGTAGTCGGAGAACTTGATCTTTTGTTCGGCAACCAGTGTGTCCAAAAGGGGAGAGCAGTCACCTGCACCGCCGCGGGCGAGCTGGTCAGAGATCACATCGAATGCGTCCATGAACGCGCGGGACACATACAAGTCCTTGCGCGCACGAGTGAGCGCTACGTAGGCCAGCATGAGCGCCTGGCGCGACTCCATATCCACCACCGTGCCACCCTTGACCTCGGGATTGTAGGACAGCGAGGTAAACGGCAGCGACTGGTCGGCATCAATGTCTACCCACACGCGATCCCACTGCCTGCCCTTGGACTTATGCGCAGTGGAGAGTACCACGGGGGTCTGGTTCGTCCCCTTGTCCTTGTCGGGGTCGAACGAGTTGTTAAGGATCTCGCGCGCCTGCTCGGTCGAGTTCTCGCGCAGCCAGCGAATCAGCGGGTCATTGGCAGAGCGCACGCTGCGCGAATCCTCACTATCGAGGTGGTCGAACAACTCCGCCTGGGTATTGAAGTCGCGCAGCTCGGTACGGGTTGCTTTCTCGCCGTTAGCGAGCCGGTCATAATCATAGGCCAGGTTATAGATACCGGACGTATCCGCCATGATGGTGTAGGGAACGCCTACCTGCATACAGCGCTCGGCGGCGAACAGCAGCCGTGCATTGGTGTGGACGAGGATCGCATCCAGCTGGGACAAGTCTGGTACCTTCTCCGGTGCCAGAGTATGTACGTGAGAATCCATGTCTGGGTTGCCGGTAAGTCGAATCGGCGCATTGAGCGTATCGAGCACGGTATTAGCCACGTTGGCAATCTCACTGCCGAATCGGAACGAGGTGGTCAGCGACGCGGTGGTAGCTCCGGCCATCTTCTCGATCTTGGGCAGTCCGTCGCGCGCTCCGGTAAAGCCGTAGATGGCCTGGCTGGAATCGCCCACGGCGACGATCTGCATGTCGTCCTGCAGGCTCAACAGATAGGTCACGCACGGCCTAGAGTCCTGGGCCTCGTCGAAGAACAGCACAGAGTTCGGGCCAAGGTCGAGCCACTGAGTGAGCTTGGGCTGGGCTAGAGTGACCAGCTTCAAGTAGTAGTCGTGGGTAAACGGTAGCTTTCCCTCGGACTTTAAGATGTCGTCTATCCACGCGCGCTGGGCTACCTCGATAACCAGCGGTGCGTACTCGGTATCCCACGTGTGCGGCTGCATACTCAAAGGACGAACCACGTCCTCCTTGGACAGCTCCCGCCGATCCGACTGGCACCACAGCCGCAGCGCGTCAATTGCCGCCCACATAATCTTCTGCGAGGACAGTGTGGTGTCCGCGGCATACTCGCCGCGGTTGCGGAGGTTGGCCGCATAAAACGAGGTGTAGGTAAAGACCTCGTTGAACCCAATCACACGGTGCCAGTGGAAGCGGCTCACCGGCGGCTCGTCGCGGCGGATCTTATCGAGCAGCGGTGCCAGCTGTGGAATCTTGGATGCAATACGCCACGCCAGCGAGTGAATCGTGGACGCGCGCACGTTGCCGTGGACGAACTTGCTTCCCACCTCGGTGGCCATGGCCTTATTCAGCGTAATGTACACGCCCTGCCTGCCGGTCTTTGCCATATCTTCGGCCAGAAGTTCCAGCGTGGAGGTCTTGCCGGTGCCAGCACCTGCTTGCACCACAAGCGGCGCGCCGGTGCGGAACTTGGCCAAGATGTCCTCTTGCTGCGCGGTGGGCTTAAACTTTCGGGCAGCAGGCTGTGCCGGGGCAGGCGCAGGTGCCAGCCCGGTGGGTGCTGTGGGTGGGATCGGGGTAAAAGACATACCAAAAGAGTAGCAGACAGCTACCTAATTCGCATGTCACGTCCCTTAGTCCAGACCGCAGCGCTTGCGGGTAATCTTCGCATACGTCGGGTCTAGCTCGCTGCCGATTACGCGCCTGCCTAAACGCTGTGCTGCCACAGCCGTAGTGCCCGAGCCAAGGAACGGGTCAACCACCAGGTCTCCTGGATTGGATAGCAGTGAGACAAAATGCTCCATCAGCTCCACTGGCTTTTGAGTCGGGTGCTTGCCGTGTACGCGCTGCGACTTCGGGGTTACCGAGGTCTCAACAAAGTTGTGGATAACCTTACCGTCGTTATTGAACGTGCCGGTGCGCCCGCCCGCGATGTAGTAGACCCACAGCTCGGTAGACGAGACAAAATGCAGGTTCATGTTCAGCGGCATGGGGTTCGTCTTATGCCACACTCCGGTGGTCTTGTAATACAGCTTGTTCGCGTCGGCCATCTCCTGCACGGGCGCAAGCAGCCGGGTGGATAGAAACATCACCAGCGCGCCGCGATTTTTGAGCACCCGCGCACTCTCGGCCATTACATCATCCAAAAGCGTGTACACGCTGTCGCGGTCGCCGTTATCCCAGCCTGCGCTGACTAAGAAATTATCGCGCATACGGTGAACTCCGGCGTTGCGCGAGCGCATAAACTCGCCTAGCTGGTATGGCGGATCAGTCAGGATTAAATCAACACTGTTGTCGTCGAGTTGTGCCAGCATATCGCGGCAGTCTCCGGTGTAAATGGTGGGAGTATAGCGTTGCATTTGTCTTAATCTACCGCCTAGCCGTGCGCTATAAGGCAGGGGTGCCATGTCGTGCGTTTCCACGTCTGCTATGCTATTGTGAAGTTAGTTCAAAACAGTGAAAGGACACCCATGCCCCATACCCTGCACGACGTGCACAGCCTTGAAGATATGGCTATTCAGGCCACCCGCGCGGCTAAATCGCAACTGCTGGAACGCCACCTGTATAACCCCGAGCACAACGCTGACTTTGTTTCCCGCCTGCGCGGGTTCGTGGAATCGACCCCGTACGTTATCCGCCACCACCGCGCCGCGCAGTGTTTCCTCGATACTGCGGACAGACTCTGCGGCAAAGATCATGCAACCCCGCAGTCGCTGCGCTACAACCTGCTGGAAATCTTTTCAGGTAACCCGCAGCTATCGGCTGTTATCAAACTAGACCCTGATTTTAACCCCGCCGGATTCTGGGCATGTGAAACTACGGATCAAAAAGTGGGAATCATCTCCCGCTATGATGCGGACATGTCTTTCGTCCAGTTATGCGTGATGGAAGAAATCAGCGAGACAGGACGAACAGAATTGTTAAACCTGCCCCTCAATCGAGTGCAACTCGTACCGGCATATCTTCCCCTCGACTTTTAAGGAGACTAAAACCCATGAGCAGCATTATCGGAGTCCTTACCCCAGAGGCATACCAGGAACTCGAACACGACGAAATCTTTAGCGAAGACCAGCTGGTTGTTGGAAACGAAATCTATGTCATGCAGCGCGAGCGCCTAACTCGTGCCACCATCTTGGATGCCAATGAGGTATTCTTCGCGCTCGACATCTTCGACGACGAAGACAATCCCCGCGCCCTGAAATTCCACACCCGTGAGCTTCCCCTGGTGGTTCCTTTCCGCACAGACGACGACATCGCCGCGAGCACTGGCATCGACGAAGACACCGACGACGAGGGCACCACCACGATCGCTGACACCGATGGCACCGACGGCGACGACATCGCAGCGTTGGAGGACGAACCGAGCACGGTAGACCCGCTGGGCGAGTTTGTCGAAACCGACCGGCTGTTGGAGTGCTCGGCGTTCTCGGATGCCGTGTGGTCGGTCTATTACAACGAGAAGCAGCTGAAAGCCACCGTCCGCTATGCGGGCTGGGTTGGCTCTGATGATAATTACATGGAGCTTAGCGACAAGGTGGACGAACTAGACGAAATGTTGGTCAACCTCAAAGTCTATGGCTACAACTACGCCGCCGCGCTAGAGCGACTGCACTCCATGATCGACAAGCTCTAAACTTCCGCGCCCAGTGCCCCCAAAGCGCTGGGCGTTGTCCTTTGATTTGAAATGTGAAGTAGGTTCACATATACTAAGACACGAACCAAGCATTCCACTACGAAAAAGGACACAGACCATGACCAAGAACCCACTGGAAGCACTGACCACCCTCGACTTCAACTCCCCCGCACAGCTCATTGCCACCATCGCCCTGCTGGCACTGCTGTTCTTCGCACTGCGCACCATCTACAAGGAAGCACGCCGCATCTTCCGCAAGGCCAAGCGCTCCTACGGAAAGCTGGTCGCCGCGGGCGTTATCACCACCGGCTCCGGTGGCGCTCTTACCGACGCATTCGGAATCCCCAGCGACCTGATCGACCACCTGGGCATGGCCAGCCTATTCTTCTAGCCCACATCACAAAAGCCCCGGCGCAGACACCACCTGCGCCGGGGCTTTTTGCCATTCCTATCCCGCCTACACAGCGACCGGCTCCACACAAGCCGAATACACCGCGGGATAGACCCACACAACCAGCAGAGCCACTACAGCTACTGCCAGAGCAATCACTTGGATAACGCGCAACCACTTCGGGCCACGCGCGAGATCCCATACTAGCTCAAACATGCACGCCTCAATCCTTTAGCCCCGGTTAACCTCGCCCGAGGCTTCCTCCGGCGGCACTGAATCCTTATCCGCGCCAGCAGTACCCGACACGTCCCCCGAGCCAGCAGTGGCAGCGGCGGGTGCTGTCTCGTCGGGAGCGGCTGACTTCTCCGGCTGCGGGTCTTGCGTGGCCTCCTGTGTGTCCTCCGGCGTGGCCTCCTGTGTGGACTTGGCTGCGGCATCCTCGCGCTCACGCATCCACTGCGCAAACGCGGAACGCACCGCCTGAGCAGCTACTTCCGTGTCCCCCGGCGTGGGGTCGGCAACGTAGTCGTCGATAGCATCGCCAAGGCAGTGCCGCCGCGGAAACTCCGTGTCGTAGGTGTGCTGAATCAGCACCGACTCGCGCTCGAAATCCCCGCGCGTGCTTCCAGCGCCCAGGTAATACACGCCGATGTTGCGACCCGGAAGAATCCAGCGATCCACCTCCTGCGCGCTGCGCGTGTGCGCCATATCATCGACAACCACAATCGCCGGAGACACCCGCTCGCCGCGCTCTTCCATAGCGAGGTTGCGCTCCGGGACGGACACAAAGTCGCTGTCGATAAGCATCTTCTTGCGTCCCTCCACCACGCGTGAGAGGTAGTCCTCAGCTGCCATCAGTCCCGGCTTATCTGCCACGTCGAACCGATAGGCCACATGCGGCAGGTGCGCGATGTCTGGTGTGAACGACGCGCGCTGCTGCAACAGGACGAACACCACCTGCTGGGGAGTAAACCGCGTAGCCATATCCACCACCGCGGCCTCCAGCCGGGCACTGCGCGCACGCACGCTGTCCGATACCAGGTACACCGGCTCCGCAACAACACGGCCGTGGTCTACCAGCGGTACGTGTGCGGTCTCCTGCAAAGACACCAGCGCTCCGCTAGAGCGCATCGCAGCTACAGTTCCCACTGGGATGGTCACGTTATTGACGCTGGCGAAATCCCACGCAGCCAGCACCTTCTTTACAGTTGTATTTTCCACGTCTTAAACCTCTTTCTTTTCTGTATCCGCCAGCGCGGCGTGAACCACGTAGCGCTTCTCATTGGAATTAGCCGGGTAGCACGTGTATAGCGTCAACAGCGGAACTGTGCCCTCGCCGGAACTGTCATGCGGAATAGGCTGGGTAATGGAAACCTCGTCGGGACGAACAATCTCGGATCCTGTCAAAGTTTCATACGGCGGCTGCATGAGGGCATTGGCCGACTCGCCTATGCACCTCACCGTCGAATAGCGCACGTCGTCATTAAACGGCAACACGCGGTAGGTGTAGATGTGCTCGGCATCCTCGACCTCGATAGCATCACACGGGCGCAACTGCTCTAGGTCATTAAAGGGACTTCCCTTGCCGTCGCGGTGTGCGGCCACCACCATGTTGCCCGGCTTACCGGGCATGTCTGTTTCCGGGTCGTGACCGGGGCCGTACTTAATCGCGTCGAGGTCTACGCCCTCCACCACGAAGTAATCCACGCCGATGGCAGGAATCCTCAGCTGTGCGAACGCCCGCCCGTGGTCTATCTCATTGACTGGGTGTGTGCCTGGTTCGTCCTGCTGTTGCTGTTGCTGTTGCTGTTTCTGGGCCTGCCACAGATTATGGACTTCCGGCGCATACTCGTCGTGCTGCACGCTGCGAGTCTGGTGGGCAGCAATCACATTCTCCTGCACCCAGCTGTAGGGGATAAACCCTGCTATAGCCACAGCGAGGACAAGAAAAATCTGGCCCACCCATACCAAAGGATCTCGTTGGCGAATACGCATTAACTACCGTCCTGATTACTCGCCCTCGGGAGCCGGAGCGTCCTCGGGAGCTGGGGCAGGAGGTGCCGCCGGAGCCAACGGATCCTGCGGTGCACCCTCGCCTACCGGAGCTGCGGGCTGGTCGTTTCCAGAACGCTCCGGTGCTTTAGCTGCAAACGGCTCAATCGTCCACGCGCCGCCCGGTGCGTGAATCATCTGCGCTGCAACGCCAGATACCGCGTTGCCCACAGCTTCCTTGCTGCGCTCGGCTTCGTCCTCGTCTACCGGGCGAATAGTGTTCTCCGAAACCTGGTCTCCCTCTAGTGGAATCATCAGGCTAATCTCACCGCTACCATCGTCCTTAACGGTTAGTACCGTGCCATCGGGCGCAGTTGCTTTAAGTCCCTCGCGCGATGTGTTGGGGTCACCCACCACCTTTTCCACATTGTCTTTAGTCACGGACGCGGACATCAAAGAGACCGTATCAGCGGACGGGGCTTTAACCCAGCCAGAGAAATTGGACTCCACTCCCAGCAGCGGCCACTGGGACGAATCACCCTGGGCATAAATGTCCTTGCCCGTGTCTACTACAGGCAAACCATGCCCAGTAACGCCCTCGCGCACGTCACCCACCATAGTGTCGTCTTCGAGACGAACCGCCGTGAAATACACCTTAGAGTCAGCGCTATGTACCTTAGCTCGGCCTGTTACCTCAACTGCTTGGGCGTTAAGCACTTCCTCAACAGCATTGTTGAACGTGTCCTCAGTCGAAGACTCGTCACGGCTCTTTAGGATCTTCGGCAGCGCCACCCACGCGATAATGGCTACCAGCGCCACAATAGCGACGACGGCACTAATGCGGGTAATCATCTTCCGGCGGCGAATCGGGGTGGGATCCGGGGCACGCCATGATGTATCTGTCACGATAAAACTCCTTGCTCAACTGTTATGGTTCACCGCCAAGATTAGCAGCGTCACCTCGACAAAAAGACCGCGGTGGTGGTTAACCGCCGTGGTCTTTTTAAGGCACGTCCCCTAGCTGCTAGTTATCAGGCGTGCTCTCGGGAGTGTAGGCAATCTGTACCTGCGGAACCTCCTTAGTGTTGAATTGCTGGCGGTTAAACAGCTGCACGCGACCGGCAGGCAAATCCATGAAACGAGTCTTTGTACCCATAATCACGGCACCTACGCTTGCTGGGCCAGAGTGCAACAGGAACATCGGATCGTGGTTGTCCACCATGTCCAAAATTCCCTTGTTGGACGAAATGATGGTCGGCAGGTTGCCTGCTGGGAGCGTCATAATGATGTGGATACCCACGTCGTAGTTCGGCAGCGACTTCATAATTTTTTCCAGTGCGCCCTGATTAAATCCATTGGACAGGAACGACTCGGCGTTGTCGATGAAGATGTAAATTTCTGGGCCGGTAAAGTACGTGCGGTCGCGCAGCATTTCCGGGTTCTCCATCAGCTGCTCTTCCTTGGGAGCACGCTTAGCAATGATCTTGGTCAAGAACTCGTGCACATCGCCCAGCTTGTCCTTGGACATGATGTAGTTGGCAGGCTTAATAAAGCCCTTGTCACGGTAGTACTTGAAGTCATTAATGAGTGCGCCGGTGTTGTCCAGCATGATGAATCGGGCACCCTTGTCGCCGTGCATCTGCGCCGCCGAGCGCATGAATGTACGCAGCGTTGTGGTTCGTCCCGATCCAGATGCACCAGCGATAATGACATGGTTCATCGGAACCTGGCCGATTGGTGCGGCCAACGCAGGCAGGTAGGTAGCCACATCTACGCCGTACGGCAGAGCGCGGTGGGCTTGCGGCTGGCTGCGCAGCGTGTCCATATCCAACGATGCGTAGAGTTCGTCGATAGGCATAGTGCCCACCATCTGTAGCTTGTCCGCCGGGTACTCACCCGCAGGCGACTGAGCAATGGCCTTTCCGTAGGAAACAATCTCGTCGCTGTAGTCCTTTTTCTGGTTGTAGATCGGGCCGGACTCTTTAACCACGACCGGCTCGGGTTTATCAGCCACTGGCAAAATCACACGACCGTGGTGGAAGACCGGCATACCCATATCGTTGGTAAGCGATCCGTCTGCCACACGGCCTGGCTCCGACTGGGGAACCTGGGCCATGATGTCGCGCATGTTCGTCTGACGGGCGGCAGACGCACCAAAAGTATTCATGTGGTCTGGAATGTAGAGACGAATACCATGCGAGAATACATCCTCATAACGCACGCCCAGCGTGGTCATAGAGTTCAGAGTAGCCACGAAGAAAATGCCATAGCGAGCGGCGGTTTTCATCAGGTCAATCATTGCAGCCTGGTCATCCAGATTCTCTTTGAGCGCTGCGGCCATATCGCTAAACCCGTCAATGCCCACCATAATCCAGCCGAAGTCGTCGCCAACCACACCTGCTTCATCGCGGCCTGCAAAGTAGGCATCTGGGGTGGCAAACCCGTGTTCCTCGAACGCGCTGACACGGATATTGAGCACGCGCTCTACCTCACCGCGGATACGCCGCCACGTATCACGCGAGTTCTTGGTGCCATAAATCGACACGTTAGGGAAGTCTGCCACGGGTGCAAGGGACGTACCTGCGTAGTCATATAGGAACCACGACACAGTAGCTCCGTAGTAGCGGATAGCAGACGAAGCCACCATGGACTTAATGACCATGGAGCGTCCTGTGCCCGCAGAACCCACAATGGCCAAGTTTCCGCTAGATGAATCGCCAAAGCCTACTTCCATAGGAATACGGCAGTGCTTGCGCGGAGTATCCACATCGCCTACGCGAATAGAAATACCTTTTTCCAACTCGGGAGCCATAAGCTCCTGTGGATCAATTTCACCAAATGCCTTGGGCACGGTGAGGGGATCCGTCCAGTAGGTGCGGGTCGTGGTATAGCCCTGGGACTTATCCATGACCATATCGACTAAAGCGGTAAGAACGTCCTTGTCAGTGTCCTCGTAGATAACATCAGTGTCCTCGTCCACTACATCAGGTTCGTCCTCGGTTTCAGGAATAACCGCAGCGGTATCTGCGTCAAAAATACGCACTCTAGTTCCGGTTAACTTCTCCTGATCCTCAGCATCACCCTGGTCTACCTCGATAGCGTGCGGATTGGAATTATCCGCACGAATCTCACGGCGGTAGGCGACACCGTGGTTAAATCCCTTGAAGTACATGTGCAGCTCGTCCTGCAAGTCCTGGTAGAACAACAGCGCTACCTGGGTAGACGGCAGCTGGGTTGCCTTGGGAGTGCGGATAACCGTATTCGAGTCAGAGGAGTCCTTAACTTTAAGGGACATACCATAGTCGAAGTTGGGAAGCGCATCGCCCAGCATCTGCGGGTTAATCGACTGCGAACCAATCAGCAGGTGGATACCCGTGGAACGACCCTCGGCGGCAATCATGCCGAACATGTCCTTATACTGCGGGTTTTTGGTAATAAATGCACGGAACTCGTCGGCAACGAACAAGATGTCAGGAATATCCTCCATCTCCTCGTCTACACCAATTTCCTTGTTCTTCTTTTGCAGCTTGCGGTACTCGTGAATATCCACCACGTCGTACTTGGCGAACACCTGCTGGCGACGCTGGTGTTCGCCCTCCAACATCGCTTGCGTACGATCCACCATGTCGAGCGAACCCTCTAGGTTGGTCAGGTTCACAATAAAGTGGGGCAGATGCTGCAAAGGGTTAAAGGTTGCACCACCCTTAAAGTCAGCAGAAATAATCATCAATCGACGCGGCGAGTACTTGATACACAGCATCAAAATAACCATGACGATAAGGAACGACTTACCCGTACCCGTACCGCCCTGGAACAAGCCGTGTGGGCCAGTACCACCGGATGCTTTCTGCAAAATGTCGAGGTAAGCCAGCTCACCCGTAGGTACATATTCACCTGAGCGGTCGCGGGCGACCTGGAATCCAATCGGCACCTTAAACGTCTTTTGTTCGTCCGTTTCACGCCAGCTGCCTACAAGGTCATAGGTCTCCAAGTCACGAGTACCGATAACATCGAGCAGTTCGGGAGCCTTGGCGGTAGAAACTACCGCAGCCTGGCCCGCGTCCTCGGCATTTTCGACCTCGATATGAACAAACCCCGGCGGCTGGATACCTGCCATGGCTCGTGCAATCGAGTCAGCTAAATCCACGCTCACAAAGTCAGCGTCGGCAATATCGAGCATGTCGTAGGCCGAGAACTTGCCCTCGTCAGACAGGTGCAGGCGATCCTCAATACTGGTCATGCGGGAATCATCAGCACTATCGACAATAAGGAACGTCACGCCGGGAATCGTCTCGTAGTTCAGCGGTGGGCGCAGCGCTGCGTTAGGGGTATCCACCACAATGAGAAGCCTGCCGCGCAGCGCGGAAATCACATTGTAGTGAGCAGCAATATAGCGGTGGGCTTCCTCAAAGTTAGACCAGCGCAGCATGGGGAATCCATAATTGTCGGCAGGCTCAAAGCGATTAGCCGTATGGGGCAACCACTTCATCCACTCCCACTGGCTCGCGTGCTCCTTATCAGTAACCACGCCCATCATCACAGTGGCCGGAGAGTGGTTATACGCCATAGACACCACCATGGCGCGCACAAAGTCACGGCGGCGGGTCTTGTCACCACGCATGGACACCGCGGGCCTATCCATGCTTACCGGAAGAGGTGCGAGCGGAACCAGCGATTGTGCCGTCATAAAGTTGGCGTACGCCTGATAGGTAACCGGCTCTAACATCTCCGGTGCGACAGAATCAGGATTATCGACCTCCAATCCCGGAGACAGGGCAATAGCGCCAGTTCCCACGCGCGCTTTCATCCACGTATCTGCCGACTGATCCGAGTTTTTGCTTGCCAGCAGGTCGTCGTGTTCAAACGTCATATCTGATTCATCATCGGCGGGACGTGCCGCCCACATCGTGCGGTGACGCGAGTTAATCAACGTGATAAGCGACTTAGGGTTGGGATACAACCATCGCTGCACATTGTGCTGACTGCGGCCAATCTCATGTGCCTTATTGCGGGACTTCTCTAACGTGAGAAAGTAGTTCTGGCGGTCGGTGTTGAGAGTGTCTGCTTCCCCGCCCCCGCCGAATGCCTGGCCAATAGTTTGAACCAGGGTCATAAGCATCATCATGCCCATCATCATCATCATCATTACGCGGCGAGCACCACCATTGTTGCCCATGACGCGGAACATAATGATCATCATTACGACCATCATTATGGGTACGCCAATGCCCATGATCTTCTGCATGATGGAACCCTTTTTGGGAGGGTCTTTTTGCAGGGGTGCAGGGATTGTAACGGTATCAGTATAAGTAGCCGGAATCGACGGCTCCGAGGGAGTAAATAACTGTGTTGCTGGCATGGAACACACTATAGTGGCCCGCAACGTCCCTTTGTATTGGCGTGGTTTGAGCACGCGAGCACCGCGTGGTAGCAAGTGCTGATAAAGTAACCAGCGTCCATACATCATAGACTTTTGGAGATACCCCATGTTTGAGCAGATGCTGTCTGTCCTCGACCTTGTAGCCGCCGTGTTCATCGAGGGCTTTAAGTTCGTCCAGGGCGCTGGCGACTTTTTCAGCGGAATTAAGGAACTCACCGACGGAACCGGCGCACTCGCTGCGCTCTCTTCCAATGGTGCTGATACTGCCGCCGCATCCACCAACTAAGTAAAGGATTAACACCATGACTGAACTCTTCACCCAGCTGTCCTCCGGTGCCGAGGGTGCCGACGTAATCGACCGCTTTGCCAGCCTGTCCTCCGAGGGTGGCGCACTCTTTGAGCTATTCGACCTGCTGCGCCCAGTAGGTGTTATGATTGACAGTGCGCTCAACTTGCTTGCCGCAGTGATGAACGCGCAATAGGATTCTAAACCCTTACGATCCGAATCTGTCATACACTAAAGCCCCAGCTTCCTACTTCGGTAGGGCCGGGGCTTTAGTGTGTCTCGGTATGGTTACTTGGCTTGCGCGCGAGAAATCATCTGCTCGACAAACTCACTGCCGTACTGGCGGCGCAGTGTCTCTAGAACATCGTCCACGTCTGCATCGTCGCGGGTGGAGCCGTTGACTTCGCTGTTATCGTCGTTGTCCTCTTCGTCCTCTTCCTCTTCTTCGTCCTCTCCGAACGAGCCAAGGTACTCGTCGTCGAAGTCGTTGTCATAGCCGCGAGGTTCGTCCTCTTCGTCGTCCTCGTCACCATCAACAAAATCCACATCGGAAGCAAGGTCGTCACGGTCGGCAGAGCCGTACTCGTCGGTCTCGGTGTCTTCGGCGGTATCTTCGGCGTTATCTTCGGCGGTGTCGCCGCCCATACCGTAGAGAAGATCCAGTTCCTTTTCTGTCTCCGGATCAAACGTGTCGTCAGAGCCTACACCCGCAGCCTGATTGATCATATCCGTGATCTGCTTCCCACTTGTTGCAAATCCCGAACCATCAACCACAGAGTCGTCCTCAGTGGTAGCCTGTTCGTTCTTATCTTCTACCACCGCTTCCATCACCTGCGTGGGTGGGTTGTCAGCAAACCCACTGCGGGCTGTTTCCTCGATGGTGTCAAGGAATGTCCGCCACGTATCCCCAAACAGCATGTCCAGAGTTTCTTCATCTTCTGGGTTATCCGAGGACGCTACAGACAAGTTAATCGAATCAGGGTCTACGACTCCCGCAGTGCGACTTGATTGGTACTGCATGAGCATTAATTCCGCAGCGAAATCAGCCGCAGAGTATCCCGGAATGCCCGCACGAATGATGGTATGGATTGTGCTAACCGCGTCGTCTTCACCGTCAACATCAGTGCGGTTGTACCAGATGTACTCGTGGGTTCCAAAGCGGTTGGAGGTAGATGGTTGGTCGTCCCAGTCAAAGTTAAGCAGATTGTATTGCGCCATGATTAAAAATCCTTTTACTTGGAGGTGCGGTGGGTCTTGCTGCGGGACGTGGCGGCATGTCCCCCAGAAAATCCATAGTGCTTGCGAATATCGTCAAGGTGGTCGTGTAGCTCCACGTGCGTCCACCTACGCGCGTGGCTGTATTTACCATTGTCAATTCTGTCTGCATCAGACAACGGGCCGCGTGCCAGCGTAATGCGGTTGCGGTCGGCTACTGATTCTAAGACACCCGCCGGAATAAGGTAGGTCTCGTACCCAATCTTTACCGCGTCGCGGAATGCGTCGGCGGCTACGTCGCTGGCGTGGCTGATGGTGGCCACCATCTTCAAAAAGGATCGTGAGTCGATAAACCGATTATCGGATCGCTGCAAACCCTTACTAATGGCAGCGTCGCTCGTTGCCTTAAACTGATAGTCGTTTTCTCGCGCATCGAGCTTGTCTAGAAATGCCAACATGTCGCTGGCCATGTCGCGCAACGTGATAATTCGGTTACGCAGATCCGCGTGCCGATCATCGAAGTCTTTACGGTGAATGCCAACCAACTCAGGGTTCAATACATCGACGGGAATGTACGGCCCTGGTTGTGGCTTATCCGTTTTAGGAAGTAGGTGAGAGGTGTGCATCCTGCTCCTTACGTTAGTGTTTCTGATTTTGTAAGTAGCAGGATACAACACTATTTATCCAGAGGAGGTGCCGGTGCCCACAGCTGTTCTGCGGAAACTCCTATACCCTCATGCGCTGCGCGCTCGGCACCATAGCGCATGAAGTACCACGGGTTCGTATCATCATTTGCCCCGCGTTCACGAACAATAAACGCAGTGGTCTGGAATGCACAGGTCACCGCCGATCGAAGCGATTCAGCACTATAGGGTGCGTACCCTGTCGTCATTGTCTTATTCGAGTCTGCTTCCGGCCACGTCACATAAGACACCGGAGCATGTTCGTCCCGAGACGCTAGAATCCACTGCCCCGACCCCTCAGAGTGGGCGTAGATGGAATCATCTTTAAGACGAATAAGTGGTGTGAAAGATACAGATGCAAGTTGTCTATATCCCAAAAGTGATTCAAGTCCTGCAAGCGTATCGTCCTGAATTAAGTATGAGGACTTAATCGAGCGACGTGCTTTTACAGAAACTTCCTTATCGTCACTAAACATCAGTGGAACTCGCGTATCCATACCCAGCTTGGCCGGAACATGCAGCCGCTTAATCGGTGCCGGAGACCATGTTCCCTCCGCATCAATCATGTGGATCATTTCTTCTGCAAACTGCTCGGCGTAGTTTTTAGCGGTCAGTGTGGTGACGTTAAAAGTCATTCCCACTTCGGTAGACATTGCAGTGACAATGACATCTTGAAAATTCTTCACCATAAGGAACGGGTAGGTGGGATGCTCGTGCATAACCATGGTTTCTTCCGATCCATCGGACGCGAGGTTACCGTTCAGTGTGATGGTGCGGTCATGTCCTCGCTGCGGCAGGGTAAGGGTTCCTGCCACGCCGTGCGTGTAGTTTCCAGTAAGTGAATCCAGAATAAAAGCAAGGTCTTTATCAAGAGACGAACCATCATAGAGACCCCAGCGAGCCATATCGTCTAAAAGCTGCGACTCAGGGTGAATCTGAGGAGGAAAAGGTGCCAACGCCAGTGGCGGCGCGGGGGCTACGCCGTGAGCGTACAGAACCATCCAGTGTTCGATGGAAAAGCTCTGCAAGGGTTCTACATCGTCGATCTCGATGGGAAACATCGGCTCTGCGGTCAGGTCGCGGACAGTGGGGGAGAAGTCGCCATACTCTTCTGGGGTAGTCATGGTGTAAGTCTATAGCGCAGACGCTACTAAAGGTGAAACAGTAGTTCTGTAACAACATTTTGAACAAGGTTCAGAACACCCTGCGGAACATACCCTGGAACACTATCTGGAACACCTTTAAGAAAATTTGTTCGGTATGAATAAACTCACTTCACACTTTTGTCCAGTTTCCTGCTTTCACATGCGCCTATGCGCTTCGCGTGACACGTCACAGACCCCCGTATGCAGCCGGGTGTGAACCCTATTCACACGCCGATATAGGGTAGTCCCACATGCCAGTCTGGAACACGATAATGTGTCCAAGTATGTACATAAATGAGACGAACCAAACTACCTATAGCGTCAACATAACTACGTACGAGACATTGCATGTAGCATACTGCTACAGTATTAACCCATGACTGCCGTTGCACTCACCGACCGCCAGGCTTACGTGGAATATCATCGCGTAGCACTCGACGCACACACCTTTGGCATTGCCAAAAACATCTTGATGTCTTATCCAGTGGATAAGACAGACACGATAGACACACAGGTGGCCAGAAACCTTAAATGGGTAGCCAGGCGTATCAAAGACACCACCGGCTCCTACCTTGCACCGGAAGATCCACATATAGCTGCGCTATACACGGACAACACCGTGTTCCTCCATACCCTTATCATCAAGACAACATGGATTAACTACGCCGTAGCGTTCCCCAGCTACCCCGTACCCAGCGTCACGGGATTTACCAAGCACCAATTCCTACAGCGATACCACTTCCTGCACACACCACGCGGGATCGACGAGTTCTCCGACGATTTCAAGGTTCGATTTAATGAATTACAACTCGGAGCAGACGTAACTCTCCGGCTTTCCTACATTGCCGGGTCACCCCACCGATTCGATCCCCGCATGTATCCTCCCCTCGTCTGCTATGCGCCGAAGACAGCGAATAATGTAGACACTGCTACACAGGAATTGACCGCCGCGGCACCCGATAGCATTACTGTAGTGGAGCCGCACGACGCGCTGCTTTCTGATATGCGCAACATTGGCGAAGACATCTCGTTCGACATCTCTACTTTTAACTCGCCCACCGTGTCCACAGCCATGCTTCTGCACTGTAAAAATCCCACCAGCCAGAAACAGGCAGACCGAAACTCCTACAAAGTCACCGATCCTTGGGCCGTCTAGACACACCGAGGTATCACTCGTTAAATTTAGGGGACATGACGGCACCCTACTACGTAGAGCTTCACCATAAGCACGGCTGCACGATAGACTAGGCAATGTCCTCACCCACAACAGTTAAGGAGACACACATGGCCAAGAAGATTAGCTACGACCAGGCGGGCATTGACTCGTCTGCGGGTATGTCGCTTATCGTTCAATCTGCACTGATCAAGTTGATGAAAGAAATCAACGACAAATCCCGCGCCGTTCTCGATTCGCTTCCGTCTGATAGTGACCTCGCTATCGAGCATGATGGAATTGACTACGGAATCCTGCGCCGCACCAAGGACTCCGTGAAGGTGGAGGTTTCCGATGTTGACGTGCTCCGCGAGACTGCACCCGACCTGTTCACCCGCACCATCAACCCTGATCGACTCGACGACATCATTGACATCATCGAGCGCGTAGGCGATGCCGACATGCTCACCGACGTACTCGATAATGACAAGGCCGCTGACCGTGCAAACGTGGTCAAGTCGCACTACATGGAAACTGGTGATACCCAGCCGGGCTGGGATGTGGTCACCAAGCGTGGCACTGCTTCTATTCGTCCCTCTAATAGGGCCAAGGAAATCGCAGCGGACTACGCTCGCTCCATTGGCCTAGTTGCAGACTAGGGACAACACTACAGCGCGGAATTTAAGCACACAGCTTTGCCCGTAAGGTCAAGGCTGTGTGCTATATTTGTCTTTGCGGCAGGAAATCCCCGCACATACCCCTGTCGCTTTTCCTCTCCGCGGCTGCTCCCGGTTTTCCACTGTTGTCCGGTAGAGCGCCCGGCACGTAAGCCCCAGATGTTTTCAGTCTCCATCTGGGGCTTACTTTTTGTCTACAAATCCACGCCACGTCCCTTGGACTAGCCGGTGGTCTAATGTGTGATCCATGTCCACAAATAGTTACACAGCAAGCGACGTTGACGTATTCGACGATGTAACCCATGTCCGCCGATTCCCGTTCATGTACCTAGGCGGTGACGTAAGAACCACCGCCGTGCGCGAGGTCGTAGACAACGCGATTGACGAAGCCCGCCGCGCACTCACCGCGAGTTCCAAGGGAAACTTTGCCGATACCGTCGGTGTCTTCTTCCACGACGATGGCTCCATCGAGGTTAAAGACAACGGACGCGGCGTTCCGTTCGACTTCGACGCTAAATCCAATATCAACGGCATCGTTAAAACCCTGGGCACCGCGCGTGCTGGTGCCAACTTCAACGCGGAGACCAAGGGTTCCACCACAGGTACACATGGTGTGGGTGCCGCCGCGTGTAACTTCATCTCCACACGCTTTGATGTCACCGTCTTCCGCGATGGAAAGATGTACCGCCAGCAGTTCCGCAAAGGCAGGCCGGTTATCTTCGACACTGCCGAGTTCGACCCTGCTGCGGGCTACACGGATGCGCCGCACGAGAAACTACAGCCGGTTGCAGCGCGCGAGATTCCGGCTGACGCTCCGGATCATGGAACGTGGGTGAGGTTCGTCCTTGACGACGAGGTAGAGTCCGGCGGCGATGTGGATTACGACATGGTGATCCGCCGCGCCATCGTCGCTACTGCGCTCACCCCAGGACTCACCCTGAACTACAAGGGTGTTAAGGATACGGAGACAGCCACGTTCGGGCCAGCTGCAACTCCTGGTGCCCCGGCTGTCCTGAACTACATTGGCGACAACGAGGACGAACCACTCGCACGGTTCGAGGCAGAGTTCAGCTTCGACAAAACCACCAAGTCCAAACAACGCATCACCCGCCCCGGCACCGTAGACGTAGCACTGCAACTGGCAGCGCCCGGAACCGATACCGACGCAGCGAGCGTGAGCGCGGTCAACGCCGTGTACACCCCAGGTGGCGGAAGCCACGTCACGGGTGCCACACGCGGCATTGGCGACGTACTGGCAAACCGATCCACCCGCGGACTGGGACTTAAAAACGGAGAGAAAGCTCCGTCCTCCGAGGACTACATGGCTGTGGTCACCATGGTGGTCTCCGCTACCACACCGGAGCCGGGATTCGTCGGCCAGGAGAAGTTCTCGGTCAAAAACATCGCTATGGGCAACGCCCTAGAGCGCGAGCTACACAAGCAGGTCACCGCGTGGTCGGTGCAGCCTGCCAATGCCAAGTCCGTGGACGAATGGGCCAAGGCAGCGCTCAACCACGCCCGCGAGCGCCGTCGTGTGGACGACGCGCGCAAGCGTGCCCGCAGTGAAGCAGCTCCCACCAAGGGACTCGCCGCATCGCTATCCATGCCGGACAAGCTGGTGAACTGCAAGGTGCAGGGACGTGGCAGCGGTGCCGAGATTCACCTGTGCGAGGGCGACTCCGCGCTCGGTACTGTGGCCAACGCTCGCTACTCCGACTGGCAGGCGGTGTATCCGCTCAAAGGCAAGCCGAAGAACGTGTGGGGCATGGCGCTGGGCAAGGCCCGCAACAACTCCGAGTTCGCCGACATTGAGAAGATCTTGGGCACCGGCGCGCGAGACAACTGCGACCCGGAGAAGTGCAACTTCGACCGCATCGTGTTCACCACAGATGGTGACGTGGACGGCTACCACATCTCGGGACTTCTCATGCTGATGTTCTTCGAGAACTACAAGCCACTTATTGACGCGGGCATGGTCTACATCTCCATGCCGCCGCTGCACGTCATCACCGTGGGCAAGGGCGCGAAAATGCGCAAGCTCTACGCTGTCGATGACGACGAGCGCGACGAGATTTACACCCGGCTGACCGGCGAGGGTGTTAAAGACAGGGACATTGATATTCAGCGCTGTAAGGGTCTGGGCGAGATGGATGCCAAGGACTTCCGCGAGACGGTAATGAACCCTGACACGCGCAACCTGATTCGCCTGACTGCCACCGAGGGCGACATTGACGCGCTGCGCAATGCCTTTGGCCCGAACAAGTACGCTGCCGAGCGCCGCCGCATGATTGTCTCTGCGTTGGAGGCTGGTCTTGTGGACTCTGACGATCTCAACAACTAGAAAAGGACGAACCTCACCATGGCTAAGAAGAAAACCACCACGATAGCTCCTGGAACCGACGACCACCCGCGCGTTGCCCACGAAGTCTACGACACCACGATTGACTCGTTTATCGCGCAGAAAGTCGTGCCCTACTTCGTCTACACCGTTACCGACCGCGCGGTGCCCTCTGTCGTTGACGGGCTAAAGAAAGGCCAGCGCCGCCTGCTCTACTCGGCGTATGAGTCGGGTATCACCCCTGATTCCAAGCCGCGCAAGTCCGCGCGTGTGATCTCCGATGCCACCGGCAAGTACCACCCGCACGGCCAGACCGCGATGTACGACACGCTTTCCACCCTGGCGCACACCTATGGCCGTCTGCCGCTTATCCAGGGACTCGGATCGTTCGGCATGAACCCCGGCGACCCCGCAGCGTCCGAGCGCTACACCGAGGCCCGCCTGTCCGAAGCAGGCATGGAGGTCGTGCGCGACATGAGGGACGAACCAGTGACCATGTTGCGCACCTTCGACGGCATCAACCGCGAGCCGCAGTATCTGCCCAGCCGATTCCCGGTTGCCCCACTGGCAGGCTCTGACGGTATCGCTGCGGGTTTCTCTGTCACCATCCCCAGCCACAACCCCATCGAGTTCCTGAAACTCACCCGCGCGCTGCTGGCCAACCCGGATCTCTCCACCGACGAGATGATGGAGATCATGCCCGGCCCCGACTGGGGTGTAGGGGCTAGTGTTATCAACTCCAAGAAAGCTATCGCCAGCTACTATGACAACGGCACCGGCAAGCTCACCGCGCGCAGCACGTTTGAAAACATCGACGGCGACGTGGTGTTAAAAGAAATCGCACCCACCGGCTCTGGTCTGCGCAAGACGCTGGGCCAAATCCGCGACAAGATCCGCGCCGGGGAAATCACCACGCTATCGGGTGCCGAAGACCATTCAGACATGGATAAAGGAACCCACGTGGTCTTCACCCTGCGACGTGGCAAGAAGTACGAGGACGCGGTAGCCGAGCTGTACTCCAAGACCAGCCTGGAAGACACTTATTCAGTGAACATGGTCTTTACCGACCGCGACGACATTCCGCGCACCTGGGGTATCCGCGAGGTCATTGCCCAGTTCCTTACCCTGCGCGACGAAGTTCTGGTTGCGCGCTCTACTGCCGCGCTCAACGCTGCTACCACCAAGTTGCAGCGCGCCGAAGCAGTCAAAGCAGTCGTGCTCGACAAGGACACCGCGGTTCGTCTTATCACTGAATCCGCCGACCGCGCCGCCGCCGATGCCGCGATCTCTAATACCTTCTCCCTCGACGAAGAACAAGCCCACTACGTCACCTCGCTGGCGCTCTATCGCCTCACCAAGGCCGATGTACTCGACGCGCAGCGCGAGGTAGACCAGCTCACCGCGGAGATTGAGCGACTGCGCGCGCTCATTGAATCCGAAGACTTGCGCGCGCAAGAACTAGACAAGGAACTGGAAGAATCCATCAACGTCTTCGTCCGCGACGGTCGCTACGACCGCAAGACCCGCATCGACCACGACGCGAAGCCCACCACAGTGGTAGCAAGCGACGAGGACGAACCACGCCTATCTGCCTGGAAGCTAGACACAGAATTGGGCCTGGTTACTGATACTGGTGACACCATCAAAGACGGCGAGGTTGTCTGGGCCGTCTTCGCCGACGGGCGGGTTAAGCTCTTCTCCGGCGACGGCCTGCCCAAGCGCATGAACCCCACGCCTATCGCGCCCGATGTCTCCGACCTCATTGCCTGCGGCACGCTCACGCCGGGCGCGCAGCGCCTGTTCCTGGTTGCCAGCAACGGCAAGGCTCTGGCGCTCGATACCGCGGCTATCCGCCCCCAGGGCAAGGCTGCACGCGGTGTGGCCGGAATGAAGCTGCCCGACGATGCCCGCGTCATTGCAGGCTTCGCCGCGTCTGCTGGCGACATCATGGTTACCCAGTCGATTGATGGGTGGAAAGCCACCGCTTGCGACGAGGTAAACACCAAGGGACGTGGTGCTGGCGGCGTGGTCGTCCACAAGCTGCGCAAGGGCGATACTGCGGTAGTATCTGCCACATGCAGCGCTAAGCCCACTGCGGGCGGCAAGGACGTAAAGCCCACTGCTCCTGCGCGTGCCACCCACCATGGCACCATCGAGCTAGACCAGTAGCCCGCGCTGTATGCTGTATCCCGATTCAACAACCATTTCGTCTGTGAAAGGACACCCCATGAAGTTCAACCGCCGCTTTGTTGGCATTGCCACTGCTACCGCCCTTGCTACCTCCGCTCTGGTAGCGCCGAACGCTGTAGCAGAAGAGACCCCAGCTACTGACACCAACCAGTCCTCCATCTCCACCGGCTCCGAGCTGTCCTCCAAGCTCGGATCCTCCGTGGATACTGGCGCACAGCTGTCGTCCAACGACAAGACCGCCAAGGACAAGACCACCGAGGACAAGACCGAAGAGGGTGAAACCGCACTGTCCTCCAAGGAGGGAATCAAGGAAGTTCTCGCAGGCATGTTCCGCGACGAGGACGGGAACCTCGACCCCACCAAGATCACTACCTGGATCGGTGTGATTACCTCCCTTATTGGTGGCCTGGCCTCCGTCATTTCCGTGTTGGGACTGAACAAGTAGCACCTACCTAAAACCAACAAACACCACCGCCCCTGGCCGTAAGGTCAGGGGCGGTGGTGTTTGTTATTGAATCCTCCCTCGACTAAATGTGGGTCTTCCGAGCTACGCCTGGTGACCTGTTAAGAATTACCCCATACGCACAAAGCCCCGCTGTGGTCTTCGTATTTCGAGACCGCAGCGGAGCTTTAGTGTTTCCTAGTTAGGGACGAACCAGTTTAGTTCTCTTCCTTCCTGCGGCGACCAACAAGGAGGAATGCTGCTCCCACGAGGACAATCAATGAACCAGCTAGAGCAAGGGTTGTGACATTGGCACCAGTCTGCGCCAGGGTTCCTGTCTTAGAGGTAGACGCTGCCGGTGCGGGGCTAGTGCTCGGGGCAGGTGCTTCCTGCTGGGAGGTGGACGGCGCTGCCTGCTGGGTGGTGGATGGTGCAGGTGGCATAGTGGTGGACGGAGCAGGCTGCTGGGTAGTGGACGGTGCAGGCTGCTTGGTAGTGGACGGTGCAGGCTGTGAGGTGGTGTGATTAGCAGTCGAGCTGCCACCGCGGTGCTCCTTGACCTTTTCAATAAGGGCAGCACCACCGAGTCCAAGTCCAAGACCCAAACCGACCTTCTTAATGGTCTCTTCATCCAGGGACGAACCGTTAGGCTTCGGCTCCGTCGATGGTGTTGGCTCCTTCTCGGTTTCGGTTTCCTTGTCCGAGGTGTCGGTTTCCTTGTCCGGGGTGTCGGTCTCAGTAATCAGCTGCTTGGTCGTCGTCGGCTCCGTCTCGGTTTCCTTGTCCGGGGTGCCCGTCTCAGGGATAAGCTGCTTGGTCGTCGTCGGCTCGGTCTCCGTCTCGGTCTCTTCCGTCTCCGTCTCAGGGATAAGCTGCTTGGTCGTCGTCGGAGTCTCCTCAGACGGACACAAGGTTACATGTGCTGCGGTGATGTCTGCTCCGTCCTCACCAGACTGCGGAACCTGACCAATGTAAGTCACAGCTCGGTTAGCGTGCAGTGTAAAAATACGAGAATACGCACTTCCTACATCCTCACGAGCAGAGGCACGAGAATCGTTACCGATATACTTATACTTAGAGTCACCCGGCATCTCATTTGTAGGCGCAATAGTTGGGGAAATATCTAGTCCAGCGTCCGACAGCCTATCCTTATACGCCTGAATCATATTCTCGTCTTCCGGGATAGCAGGAGGAAGAACACCCGGTCGGAACATAGGATACTCTTGCAAAGACTGGGATCCTCCCTCATAAGACCCCGCCCGATACTCCTCACTGGACTTCCACCCCAGATTAGACACTGCGGCTGTGACAAAAGTATCATCATGCTCTACATCAACGTCTGCCTCAATCTCAAACGAAGCTGGCATGAAAACATTTCCGAACTCATAGACATTATATTCCTCAAGGTGACTTCCGTACCACATGTCATCGCCAGATCCAAGCATAAAAGGCCCAGTATATCCGTGCTTTGACTCGTCATACTCAGGGTCGTCGTACGGAATAGGGTTTACTTTACGCATATGTACATCAAATTTCTTGATGTGGTCACGAAGTTCTTGTTCAGTAGGCAAATACGTGACCTGAGCTTTACTGGCATCATTGGGATCTTCTGTTACCTTTTTAGAAAATCCACGATCCTCATAATCTTTAGCGCGCTCGTCGCGTTTTACGTCAGAACCTTCTTTAACGCGAGGGGACGCGCCTAGCATTGGCGGCGCTTTAGGGTCTTCAAAACGGTCAACAATGGGTATCTCGATTGGCTCGTCAAGAATTAGTGCATTACGGCGCTGAAAGCCTCCGTGAACCTTATCGACATCTTCCTTGTCTACAGTACTTGCGTCGTCTGCTACTGCTTTGAGGCCGATTTTGACGTTTTTGAGGTTTTTCGGCAAGGCAATATATCCGTCAGCTGCTGTTTGGCCGTGATCAGAAGACAATAGTAGTGGTTGGTGTTGTACTTCAAATTTAACGTGTGCAGTGTCTCCGACTTTTTCTACGCAGGTGTTGTCAGTATGAATGTTGACACCGCCGCCAGCGATATTGTGGATGTTATCAGACAAGAGTGCGTTTGCAGGTGCTGCGACTCCTAGCACAAGCCCTACAGTGGTGACAGCGCTTAGTGCTTGTAGAGTTGATTTCTTCAATGACATGGGTTTTCCTTTCTTATCTCCCCGTAAGAGGATACTAAGTTAACGGGCATATTTCGCATCGGTGAAAACGCGGGGTGCTCACTCCCACCTACGAACAAACAACCCCGCCGCGGTCTCGAATAGGAAGACCACAGCGGGGTGTTGTTTCAGGGACGAGCCAGACTAGATCGAGATACCGTACTCCGCGAACCACGGAACGGGGTCGATAGCACTGCCGCCCGCGGGGTGGATCTCGAAGTGCAAGTGCGGGCCGGTGGACTGGCCCTCCGATCCGATACCTGCGATGTTCTGGCCGGACTTCACCTGCTCTCCCTCGCTGACATAGAGCATGTCGGCCTGCATGTGACCATAGACCGAGATGGAGCCGTCCTCGTGCTGGATACGGATCCAGTTACCGAAACCGGAGGCAGGCCCAGAGTTAATCACGGAGCCATCCATCACCGCATAAATCGGCGTGCCAATCTCGTTGGCGATGTCGATACCGTTGTGGGGCGCGCCGCCGCGTGGGCCGAAACCGGAGGTAAAGGTTCCCTCGGCTGGAATCGACACGCCCGACTCGTTGGGCTTTACCGAACCGCCAGCACTGCCGCGCTCGCTGCCGCCACGTCCCCTGCGCGACCCTACGCGGCGAGTGGGCAGTTGCCCCGGCGACATAGGTGTTGCCATACCGCCACCACCGCCACCAGAGGTCACCACACGTGGGGCCATACCACTACCGCCGCCGGAGGTGCCCGCCGACTGCGCCTTGGTGGTATCCCCGGAGGTTGTGTGGGTGGAAATCTCGGCGTTCGAGGTCGTTGCGTCCACAGTCACGTTCGCTGCTTTCTTGGCGACGGGCACCGCGTCACTTAACACATCATCTGCCTGGTTTCCGGCATCGATTCCTGCCTGCAACGCGGTGGTGACCAGTTCATCTACCACGTCGTTGGGCTTAATTCCGGGAATGCCCGCAGGGTTCTTGCCGGACTTGTGCAGCTTTTCAATCACGGGCGCGGCCATCTCGTATTCCTGGACGAACCCCAATCCTGCGGTGTTAATGCCCATCACTGCGGAGTTGGCAGGCTGGGCTACCTGCTCCACAGCGCTGGCAAGCTCTTGCAGTCCTGCCGAGGACGCGTAGTATTCCAGCGCCTGCGATAGAACCTGCGTGGCTTGTTCCAGTTTCTTCTTTATGGTGGACGAACCCCCATCGACGGTGGCGATGATTTCTTCGCGCATATCCAAAATCGATGCCACTGCTTTGTTGAGCGCTGCCGCGGTGTCATCGAACGTGTAGGGCTTTGCACTGCCAGAGCGTGCTACCGCGCCAGGTATTCCCAGATAGGCGCACTGGCGGTTGACATCTTTTTCGCGGTCGATAATTGACGGGTCGAAATCCGCATCGTCGGTAAACCCGCCGATGGTGTAGGAATTATCGCCCGCATACGTTGCACCCACGCTAGAGCCGGACGTATCGGCATACATGCCGCGGTAGCTGCGCTCGGACAGGGATATATCGTCGAGTTCTTTAATCGCATTCGATACCTCGCGCGGCGAGGTGGTTCGTCCCTCGTCCGGCTTAAATGCGCGCCGCGAATCCTCATACGCCGCAGAGTCGTTGCGCGCGACAAGCGAGTACGTGTCCTGCAAGTCCTGCTTGTTTTTCTCTACGGTATCCGCGTCAACAGTGTCTAAAAGTTCCTTGCTCGCGCGGTTATCGTCGTAGCGCGGCGGTGGGGTCGCAGTAGCGTCAATACCCGTAGTTTCCGGCTTGCTGCCTAACTGGCTGGGGTCATAGCCGTCAACGTGGCGGCTGTGGGAGGGGCTAAATCCGTCGGTAGAGTCACCGCCGGTGCGAGTACTGCGCGTGCGCGGTACTCCATAGTAGGGGTGAGTGGTATCTGTTTTGTCAGGCACGGTTTCTCCTTAAATTGCTAAAAGCGCCGTACCCTTCAGTCTGCCGGATACGGCGCTAAAAAGGCAGTAAGTTCCCTGCCTGATTTAAGACGAACCTAGACCTGGATTCCGCGAGCGGCCAACCATGCCTGCGGGTCTACCGCAGCACCACCTGCGGGGTGTACCTCGAAGTGCAGGTGTGAGCCGGTGGAAAATCCCATAGACCCCATGCCAGCAATGTACTGTCCCGCTTTAACGCGTTCGCCTACAGAGACACCCAAGGTGGACATATGGCCATAGACGGTGATGGTGCCATCGTCGTGCTGGATACGGATCCATTGACCGAAACCAGACGCGGGGCCAGAGTCAATCACGGTGCCTGCCATTGCAGCGTAAATCGGGGTGCCCTCGGCGTTGGCAATATCAATGCCCGCATGGAATGTACCCCAGCGTGTGCCGAAGCCGGAGGTAAAGGTTCCCTCGGCGGGACGAGCCACACCGTCGGAGACATTGGCGGCGGTCATAATCGTATTAGCCACCAGCGCCTGCGGGCTGGATTCATCAGCAGTAGCCGCAGCGTTCTGGTCGGCAATAGCCTGTTCTTGGGCAGCGTTGCGCTCTAGCTCTGCTTTCTTTTCAGCTTCCCACTTCTCCTGTGCCTTGGCATGTGCTTTTACTGCCTTATCGAGCTGGGATTGCAGATCAACCTGTCCTAGGGCGCGCTGGGCGGCAGCAGAAGCCTTGGTGGTAATTTGCGGTGCTGCCGGATCATCAGCAGCCGCGGCGTTAGCAAGCCACGCGGCTCGCGCATCGTCTACAGCGCGTGCTGCTGCATTCGGATCAAAGCGATCTGCTTGGCTTAATACAACCGGCTCGCGTACGGGTTCGTCTGCTGGTGTTGCCGCGGCGATACCCGCACCAGATACAGCAACAGCGGCAGTAGCAGTGGCAGCAGCCATAGGAGTAAAGACGGGTTCTGGCTGCTTACGGTGACGGCCACGGTAGTTATAGGAAGAAGACATGATAGGCAGGGTCTCTTTCTGGGAAGTTTCTCACTGAGGACTCATATAGGAATATCACGAAATGATAACGGAATAAGCATCGGTGCTTTCCAACGCACGGTGTCCGGGTAGCACACACGTGAGCGGTAAGCTAATGCACGCCCAAGGTTATGGGGCACTCGCCGGTGTTGGCCACACCGTCTTGGCGACACGTCCCCAGTACCATGGCGCATAGTTCTAGAACCATACATCGTTAAGGAGACATACATGTCTTACGTACCTCGCCACGCGCGCACGCCGGTCTACAAGAAAGTCCTGCGTACCGCCAGCGCTTCTGTTGCTGTCACCGCGGCGTTCATCTCGTCGCAGCCAGCTTTCGCTGTCACGGAGACAAACGACAAGGAAGTAACCACAAATGCTGACACTACCGCCGCTGATTCTGGCACCTCTGCTGCTGATAGCGCTGCTGCTGATGGCGCTGCTGATAACGCTGGTGACACTGGCACCGCTGATGTCGCTACTGCTGATACCCCGTCTGAAAAGGACACTGCTACAGCTGATGAAGGGGAAGACATCCCCACGCTCGCAGGAATCGCCCCCTCTCTGCTAGGCGCGCTTGCTGCGTCGGGTGAGTCGGTTATCGACTCGCCAGAAGTCACCAAGGTGGTGGCTGGTGAGTCTGTCACCATCGACACAGAAAATACTGCGGACTCTCAGCTCGTTGCGCAGGGAAAGGTAGATGGTATCAGGGTATCCAACGCCGAAGAGCTAGAGACCCACGGTATCCATGTATCCACCGACGGGTTCAAGCTCGTGGTAGATACGGACGACAACGCCCCCGCCGGTAAACACAACATCATCTTCCACCATGTTGGCCCCATTATTACCGAGGGCAACGAAGGAGAATTTGTTTCCACGATAGGCATTATCCCGCCGGAGGAAGGCACCGACGACAAGCCCGAGGGGGACACGGAAACAGCTGGTAAAGACAGTGAAGCATACGAGGTGACGTATCCTTCTGCCACGACACACCAGCTGGGAACCACCAGCATCTCCCCGAAGTTTGCTACCTCGGCTTCGCCAGTAAAGACCCCACAGGGAACCAAATTCGATCTGACACTTACCCGCGATGGTAAGCCCCTTGCTACCGCAGGTGGCGAGACCACACCACAGTGGCTGTCCATTGACTCCACCACGGGTGCTATCACCGTTCACCCTGAGTACAACACCGCTCCTGGTGAGTACACCGGCGAGGTCACCGTGACCTACCCGGACGGCTCTGTGGATAAAGCTCCGGTGTCGTTTACTATCACCGCGTCCAAGGACGCAGATAAGTACACCCCGAAGTATGGTCTAGGACACCTCAACCCTGCGGCCACGCAGGACTCCGAGATGAACCTCACGGTCGAAGAGTCCCGTCCGCTGCCGGAGGGCACCACGTTCGCACTCGTCAAGGACGAACCAGGTGTGTCTGTAGACAAGAACGGACGAGTAACCCTGCACGCCCGCGACAACGCCAAGCCAGGCCGCTACCTCGCCAAGGTCAAAGTCACCTACCCGGATGGCACGAGCGATGTCGTGAGCGCCAACTACCGCATCGACGACAAGGACACCCAGGCGGAAACCACCGACATCTCTGATGCCCACACCACTAAAGACGACGCGCTACGCATGAAGCGCCGTACCACCGCAGTGCTGCCAGCACTGGCAGCTGTGGCAGGACAGACACTGCCGGAGGGAACCAAATTTGCTCCTGGCACCGCGTTTCCTAAATGGGCCACCCTCAGCGAGGACACCGGAGAAATTAAGCTGAACCCCACGCTCAACGACCACCCCGGTGACTACGCGATAGACACTATCGTTGTCTACCCGGACGGTTCCCGCGAGCGTGTTACCCGTTATGTACACGTGGAAAGCGGTTACTCTACCGGCGAGTGGTTCCAGTACAAGCGCAAGGACGGACTGGGCAAAAAGGTAGGACGCGCTATCGACAAGGCACTGGGCACCGAGCTAGACCACAGCGATAGCGAGGATCCTCAGACTGCCAGTGCTACCTCGACCGATGATGATAATTTTGGTCTCATTGGCACCGCAGTAAAGCCATCGGAAGCTGCGGCCACGGGCACTGCCCCAGATGCTACTGGCAGGTCTGCCAATGCGCCGCGCCAGGCTGCGGCCACAGGCACTGCTGGAACAACCACTCGTACCGAGCGACTGGCTACCACGGGTACGGACACAGATCTGTACGTTACAGCCGGTGCTGTAGCATCCAGCTTTGCGCTCGCTGCGGCGGGTGCTTTTGCTCTGCGTCGTCGCCGCGAAGCGTAGACTTCGCTAACTAGGCGATTTACACACTAAAGCCCCATCCGGCGAAAGTCGGATGGGGCTTTAGTGTGTGCTGGTTTCAGTGTTGTGTTTGGGGGACGTGACGTAGAGGTGTGGGCCTAGTTCTTGGCGTGAGTACTTCGATGGTTGTAGTATTCATCATGTACGACACAGACCAGACCGAAAGGAATCACCATGCAGACTGCTGAATCCCGTCACGCACTCGATACCGAAATCCGCAACACACTGCTCTCCGACATGATGGGAGTAGGTATTGGCTACTGGGCTGATGCGGACATCATCGAGGAAACCGACGACACGCACCTGACGCTGACCATCAAAGTCACCGACCGCGAAACCGACACTGAATACACCGTCCATCGCGCCGCGTTCGGCATCGCCGTTGACGACTGGGCACGCCGCCACATCTGGGTAGACGACCGCTTCATCGAGCAGTTCGCCCGTCACTGGACTGCTAAGAACTTCGACTATGTGGACTTCGACGCAAACATCACTGATTGTCTGATGCAGCACTACCTCTTCGGCGAGCAGCGCTACGCCTGATCCCCTCGCGCTACAACCCCGGCACTGCGATCGCGCAGGGCCGGGGTTTAGTCGTTCTCGGGTACTGGTTCGTCCCTGATCTGGTGGGCTGTGGCGTGTCGTGGGCGGCAGCGTGAGCGCGGACGCGGTGCGGGCGTGGCTGTGGCCATAGCAGTAGATGGCGCACGTAGGGAACCCATCACGCAAAAAGAAAACAGCCCCGTCGTACGCGATGGAGCTGACGTACGAGACAGCGGCTGTGTTTATGACTCCATCCTACACGGCGGCGCGGTGATGGCCGTGGGCGGTCGCGGATTTACGAAAGTAAGACAGGGGACGTGCCGAAGTCACTGCTCACCGCCCAACGCATCAGACTGGTACTTTTAATTCCGACTCGGAAAACCACAGTCACCAAGCACTTCAAGAAAGAAACTAGAAACCCCATGTCACTCTCACGATTGTTCACCAAAGCAGCACTCTCCCTCGGACTGGTAGCAGCCACAGCAGCTACAGGAGTCGCCGCCCCCAATGCCACCGCCGCCTACAGCACCACACCTCCCACAGGCGATCTCGCCCAAGCCGTTGTCCGTATCGGAAACTCAGCTGGGCTGTGCTCTGGCTCCATGATTTCACCCCACTGGGTTCTCACCGCGCGCCACTGCATTGTGAACGACACCTACGGTTCCAACTTTGAAACCATCGGCGAAGTCACTATTGGCGACAAGCCCTCCCGGTCGCGCAAGTACGTAGGTAAAACCTACCTCCATCCTGATACTGACCTAGCGCTTATCAACATCAACGGAACCTACACCGGCCCCACCTTGTCTCTTATTGACCACCGCGTTGGCAAAGACGACGTGCTCCACGGTGCAGGATTTGGTGGCACCCCACACCAGGCCACGGTCTACAAGGTGTCCACCAACACGTATCGCACAGTAACCCACGACAATCAGCTGTGGAATGGTAAGCGCGTGCGTCACGAGACCATCGGCGACTTCAAGGCCGTTAGGGGTGATTCCGGCTCGCCGATTGTCACTGACAACGGTGAAATCGTCTCGGTCTTCTCCAATGGACGACCGCTCAAAGACTATCCTGATCGTAACACTGCTCCTTTTGAGTACATGTCCAACCCTGATGTGAGCTATTACCGCGATTGGATCATCTCCACCGCGGGACTTAATACGGCAGACCCGACCCAGGACTCAGGCCCAAGCAACGCTCGTTACAGCAACTTTGCAGGAGAAGTGGCCCGCGTCGGAAGCTCTATTACCCCCTCCACTCTGGGAGCTAAAGACATCACCTCCTCCAACATCCCGATTATTCCTGTGGCACTTATCACCTTGCTCATGGGTATCATCACCGCAGGAGCCATCTCCGTGGTGGGTTCCCGGTAACTTTGGGGCAGTTCGTCCCTAATCAAGCAGGGCAATGGTGCAGTCCTGCATACCGCCGCTATGCCGCCAGGCCCAGCCGGTAGCTACATCGGCACGCTTGCGCACCGCGCGGCGGTACAACCCATCCACTCCGGCGCGCAGCGCTCCGGGACTGGATACCACCGCAGGCCGGTTCGTCCTCAATGAGCCATAGAGCATGTGCGCTGCTGCGTCCGCGCGGCCCGGCTCAATACACCAATAGCCGCCCGGTGTGTTGCGCCTGTCGCGCGTGGCCGCGGCAAGCCCAGCGAGCGCAGGCTGAGTATCCACGCCCATGGACATCGCAATAGACAGATGGGCGCGCTGGTTACGGGTAACATCGGCCCACCGGCGGTCTTGGACAACCTCTAGTTCTTTTGCCCTAGTTCGAGCTATCACCGCACACATACCGAGTACTGCGTACTCCACCGCAAGCGGAGTCTTGCGCACCACGGCAAGGGATGCGGCCATGCCCGGAGCGCCAGGTACTTGATGGGCAATATCCACAAGCGATTGCGGGTCGATGTGCGGTGCGTTTCCTACAGCGCGAGCCAAAGTATCACTTATCCGCCGCGCATAGGTTGCAACGTCTGCGAACCTATGACCTGTACTTATATCTGCGTCTACGACCCACGCGGTCTCGGCGTTGCCTGCTGTCGCCGTCGTCCTATATGCCCTGCCCGATGCGCGCACGTGTGATGTCTGCATGGTGTTTAGCTTAGCAATAGGGGGACGTGACAGCGGGCGCGGCGTTGATGTCGTGGGTCGGGTGCCCTGTGGTCTGCTACAGTGAAGTTAGTTCACATTCCACATCAGACCGAAAGGAACCACCATGACACACCCCACCGTCGCCGCCGACACCATCGACCAGCTCATTACCGTAGTCGGCGACAAGCACGCCACCGTCATTGTCTGCCACCACTCCCGTCACATCGACTCTGATGAATCGATCATTAACTTCCTTATGGCTGTGCCTGAGATGGAGGGCGTTGCACGCACTACTGGCAAGTACACCCGCGACGAGTTCACCACCGCAGCAGATAGTGTTGCACTCGATTTGTCCGGTGACTCCGAGGTGGGCGACTTCGCTAACGCCTGGCTTTGTGGCAACATTGCTGCTTCTGATGGGTTCCCAGAACGATTCATTGACGACGTTGCCGCCCGAGTCTTCGGCAGCAACAAGTAAAGGACGAACCACTATGGTTATCACCAATCTGCGCGGCAACATCGACCGCACTCAGTACACCGCCGACATCGGCATTCACACCGGAAAGGCCCGCTACAGTCTTCTCTACCGCTGCACGGATACGGAGCACGCCATGCGTCTTATCTCCGCCCGCGACAACAAGGTTGTCGCCCACGAGCGCGTCGATCGACCAGGCCTACTAAGCTGGGCTGAGGTGCGATCCTGGGCTATTACCGTGGCTTCCGCAGCTCTGCGCGCCGAGCACACCAATTAAGGAGAATCATCATGGAGACGAACCTAGATATGGAGTTTGCCATCGTTGCCGCGCGAGAAAACTACCTCGCCCGCGGCGACATGAATGCGCCTGCTCACGTCTCGTTCGTCTCCGCGGCGCTCGGAGTCGATGCCGTTACTGCGCGCCGCGTCATTGAGGTCGAGCGCGACATGCTCGATACCGCACTCAACGGTGACCTTGCTGCCATGGACGCAGCCCAGCGCAACTTGTACATCGCCTGCCTGAATGCAGGCCGAGTATCGTCGTCGCCCATCGACACGCACGCCCGACTTACCGCTGCGCGTGTCTACCTCGCGCAGGCCACTGGGTCTTTTTAGACCGAGCGAACCAGATCGGGACGAGCATCAACCTCACCGATTGGAGTAACCTCCGCGCCGTCCATCGGCACGCACGTGGCTTTGTCTGTAGACCCCAGCGACACCGTAATAGTCTCTAGCGGCGAGTCCAAGGACACAAATCCAGCTACCAGCGGTAGAACCAGCGCCGTATCATCCCGGCCCACAGCAAACCGAAGCGACTCAGTAACGTCTGCATGAAATCCCTGCGGGGTGGTTACCTCTGCGTCGAAGTCCCTCGCGCCGCGGTAATCCAGCCGATACGTATGCCCCGCGCGGTTGGTGACTTCCATCCTCACGGGGTCTACCTTGTTGTCTTTCGCAGAATGTGGGCGCTGGGGATAGAACTCTAACCGCACCTCGTCCGTTCCCCACTTGGTCGCGTAGATCGATGTGGTAATCAGCTGCGCGGTGGCTTTATTGCCCGCGCCATTAACAGTATCGAACTCAGGGGACGAACACGTTACTTTCGTCTTGGACACACGGCGGCTGTATTCTTCTTTGGAGATAGGCTTCGAGCCGTCGGCGCGGGCATTGTTGGCTGGGGAATCAACGGTGGTAAACGGGCTATGGGTGGAATCATCAGCGGAGTTGTCACAAGAGACAAGTCCCGTGGCACACAGGGCCACTGTAGCGGCAAGGATAGGGATACGAGTTCTCATGCCCTCTATGGTAGCGGCCCTGCGCACTGATTTGATCGGGAGTGCATATCCTGAACCATCATGTCCCTTGTCTGCTCCTATCGAAACCAGCATCTGCATGGCCCACAATTTCACCATTGCGGCTAGACTGCGGGCCATGGACTTGGCACAGATTCCTGCTCGCGGACACCACAGTGTCCTTAGTCGCGCTGGATGCCTACATAGCACCACCTGGTTACTCGATGGAGCGGATACGGCGCAGGAGCCTGCCGGTTCCGCAGCCGCCTACGTTGATGTGGTGTCGCAGTCGATTGCTGCTGAGCTACGACATGCACCAGAGATTGCTCTAGACGAGCTGGCACGCCGAGCGACACAGGTAGATGGCCCTGCCGGATGTCAGGCAGCACTGGCGCTCACCCACCGGGAGGGGACACGGATTTCCCACCTCGTACTGGGTGATGTAGCAGTGTTGGTCTCGCAGCCGGGCGGGTTAGTCAGCTGTATCCAGGACATGCGAGCAGGCGAGGTTGCAGGGGAGCATCGCGCCGCGTGGGCTACAGCCGCGGCGTGTGGGCGAGACGATGCAGGCAAGTTGCAGGAGAAGCTGAGGGAGGAGGAATCACGGTGGCGCAACACGCCGGGCGGGTTCTGGGTGATCGAGCCGGGACGAACCGATGTGGTAGATCACGCGCTGATTGGTTCCACCTTGTCGATTGAGCCGGTTGTTCTTGCCACCCGCGGCGCGCTGCTCAACATGGGTGCCGACGAGGTGTATTGGCAGGCAACTGGCCCGCGCGGGTCGGCACGGGGTGCAGCACTCGCGGCGTGGCAGGAAGCAGCGGCTGTGGATGCTGTGGCCGTGGCGGTGTTTTAGGTTGGTAGGGGCTACAGCAATCCCACCGGGTTCGAGGGCGGGATACCAGCTTCCTCTAGCTGGTCGGCGATAGCTTCGCCGAGTGCCGCGGCAGGAACAAGGCTCCACGGGCCTGCGTGGTGAACGATCTTCTTGCGCAGCGTGCTGGTGTGGTCGGTGGAGAGCACACTACCTGCTTCGCGCGTGTGCATCTGGGGACGAACCAGAGCGGTGGGGTGGCCGCGGTCGGCCAAAGAGGGAATCGCCATGTCTAGTTCGATGGAACCGTAGTCGTCCACGTGGGAGCGTTGCCCTGCATTCGCGTGCAGTTTCATATGCAGCGGGTACTGGTCGTTATCGCGCTCGCTAATCTCAGAGGTTGAAGCGCTATAACCTCGGCGCAAAAGGGTGCGCTCCACGGTAGTAAGGAACGTGTGAACGGTGAACATGTCGCTGACATACATTGTGGTTCGTCCTCCTTTAATGAGCTGTGCCGCCTGTACTATGCAGGCGGCAGGTGGGTTGGGTGAGGGTTAGAAGTCCACATCTGCGGCGGTAAGACCTCCTGCTTCGACAGTTGCCACAACAATGTCGGCCATATCGCCAGCGCTCACAACATCATCGTTATGACCTCCTGTAACAATATGCAGACCCTGCCTGAACGTCTTGCGTGCAGCAGACACGTTATATCCGGTGGCATCGTGGGTGTAGGCGGCACCGCGCTTGAAGTCAACATAGCCATCACGCACTACGGCGTACATGCCTTGCTCTTCAACCTCGTCGCCCAAGTACAGGGAAATTCGAGCAGCGTCCGTATTGTCGCCGCGGGCAGCAACAAGGATATTGGTCGTCCACTCCTCCATGGGATAGGAGACAATCAGTGCATCAATGCGAACGGAATAGCCGCGTCCGGCCAAGAAGTTAGCAATAGAGTTGATGTAGTTGACAGCGGGGATGGGGTCGGTGGAAAAAGACATGGTGTTGGTTCCTCTCGTATTGTGAAGTACTTTCACAAATGAATACTACACCCCTCGAAGTACTCACGCAATCTGCACGAGTTCGTGCAGGCAGACACGACAAAACCCCGCCTATAACCGGCGGGGCAGGGGTATCTACAGCGAGCTAGGCAACGAGGTCTGCGGATTCAGTAGATGCAGCGCAGACGGCCAAGGCCAGCGCATCGGCCACCAGCAGGTAGTTGTAGCCGTAGTTGTAGAAGTCGTCGCCGCTCTCGGAATCGGAAAGGTACATGTACAGCTGCTCGCGTACCTCCGCGCGGCGCTCGCGGCGGTTCGCCACGCCCACATCGGCGAAGTCGAAGTCCAGACGTGGAATATCAGCAAACAGGCCGTCACCATCAGCGGGGTCAATGTCCATCTCGAACACGCACGCAGTGTCCTGGTCGCGTCGGGAGTAAACAGTCAGGTGCAGCGTCCACGGGCCGTACTTCTCGGCCTGTTCGAGACGGGAGATCCCCGCGGTGTAGCCCTGTACGTCCAGCTCCCCAATCAGGCTGTTGGCATAGCGAATAGGTGCGGTGGCGTTAGTCATGGTGCTGGTTCGTCCTTTCATCTACTTTGCGGAATCGGCAGGAGACATCCCCATAACGCGGCGCAGGAGGCGCGCGATAAAGGAAGCGACATCTACGGGGCTGAGCGGCCCCTTCTTCAGTTCCTTAGCCAGCCGCTTGTTAGCTTCGTGCAGGGCACTGTCGGTGCCACCGGAATTTACTTGCACACGAGACACCACATACTGCTGTGCGTCCTCGGTGGGAATGATGGTGAACGCCAACTTGGCGGTGTTCTCGTCGCCTTCAACTCCAATCCGGTACTCGGTGATGTCCTTGTCGATGTAAACACCAATTCCACTGAAGAAAACATCGAATCCATGCTCGGTGGACAGCTCCTCACACAGGGAGAGGTAGGCGTTGAAGTCCGGGTCTGTATCAACGTTGGTGGCGGCGGCAGTGGTGTTGGCGGCGGCAGTCATGTCGGTTCCTTTTCGGTCTGTGTTGTGAAGTGCTTACACAAATGAATACTACACGTGACGGTGTACTCATTCAAACCTTGGTGCACAGATAGGGCGTCACGTCCCTGGCTTACTCCGACGCGTGCGTACTCCCGTGCGCAGTCCCGCCATCTCCATGGCTCCCGCGATAGCACTAGCCACATCGTGCACGCTGCACTGTCCTGGATCCATGCCTATCACATCGTCCATTCCGGCACGTGATTGGTCAATCCTGCCATCGAGGTGCAGCCCCGAGTTGAACATAGCGTCGTCGCTTATGTCCGGTTCGTCGCCGGTACAGGTGCCGAACTCGACCGACCTGTGCGTAATCTCCGCGCGGTTTCCGCTCGCGGATACGTTGTTAAGACCAAGGACGAAGAATGCAACAATACCGTGATAACGCTTCCGCGGCGACACCTGGATGGTCAGATACCAGTGTCCTTCTTCTGGCTTATATTCGAGGTTGCACAGCTGGGTGCTGTAGCCATGCAGACCGAGAAGATTGGTCAATAAAGTGTAGAACTTCACGGAAGTGGTGGGGTTGTAGGCAGGGTTGGACATCGGCTTCCTTTTCCACGTCTGATGTGACTTACATGTAGCAGGATACAACAAACCCCAGCTACCGCTGTGGTAGCTGGGGCGTGGATGTTAAGCAGACTTGTCGGCAACTGGATAGCTCTAGTCAGAGATACCAGTAATATCCAGAGCGTCAGCGACAAAGAGGGCCAGGGCGGTGCTATCCATGCCGTCACCGTCGCTACCGCTGCGGGATTCAATGTCGTGGCGGAGTTTATCGTGTGCTTCGCGGCTGCGGGAGGGTTCCACGTTCAGGCTCTCTAGACCTACACATACGGTACGTCCATCGCTGGAAACCTCGTCCAGTCGCAGCGCCAGCGTTGCGTGCTTTCCGACACGCGCATTGGGGTGCAGAGTCAGGTTCAGATACCACGGGCCATCAGTAGGACGAACCTGATACAGCGAGGACATCTGGCTGTCGTAGCCACAGGCATAGAGTGTGGCTTGAATCTCGTTGAAGAATCGAATTGTGGGAGTCGCGTCGGCCATGATCGTCATGGTGGGTTCCTTATCAGTCTCGAATGTGAAGTGCTTTCACAAATGAATACTACACACCCCGAAGTACCCATGCAAGGCGGACACACCGACATAGAAAACTCCCGGCTAAACATGCCGGGAGTAGAAAAATTAGGTTCGTCCTTTACTTATCGATCTGGATACTGACGGTGACTTCTACGGCGTGCGGGTCGATAGACCACGGCCACCATGCCTGATCTGCACTGGTCTCAACGACCGGAGTAATGGTGGCCTTATCAGTAACCACGGGATCTAGGCTGTATCCGTCGCAGAGCACGGACAGGGTATCGCGCGAGCTTCCTGCCAGCGACGATTGTGTGCGACACGTCTTGTCCAGGCCCAGATCCTTAAATCCCTCGCGGCGGTTACCTAGTTCGTCCTGCACCTGATCATGGATAGCAGCAATAACAGTGTTGTTAGCGGAACCAGGCCGGTCTTCGTCCACGTGAGCGGGAGCGGAGATCGTACGACGAAGTGGGTTCTCGCTATAGGAAGAGTCGTCAACTGCAATCGGCCAATAGATAAATGCCACAACCGCAGCGGTCACCACAGCGCCCTTCCCGTAACTACGAGCCTGGCTCCACTCGCGCGACACAAGGTGCCCTATTACACCTACAACGAGTGCGAGAAGAATAATACATGGAACCAAACCCAGCATAAAGAACAGTGACATGGTGCTGTCGTCCGCAAAGCTGGTATCCAGACCTACTGCGTCGATGGTGGTGCGCAGCAGCTCGATAGTGGTGCCCGCGGTGTCCTCGCTTTTATCGAACATCTACTTATCCTCCAACGTGGGAGAACACAAGCTGTTGATGTCCCGAGCAGCGGAAGCCAGGACATCTGCTGCCTGTACGGCATTAAGCGGCCCATCCGACAACGCGGCGCGTAAGTGCTTATTGGCTGCGTCTTTAGCAGAGTCGGTGTCGGCCTCGTCCACGCGCAGGTTGGTGACCGCATGGCGTGGTTCGTCCCCCCACTGGCATGACGGTCAAAGTCAGCTCGACCCATACTCTGCTGTTATCGAGGACAACCATCTGTACCTCGGCAATGTCATCCGTACCGATGTGCAATCCGTTGAAGTGGACGGTAAAGCTGCGCTTGGCAAGCTCTTCGGCGATGGTGAAGTAGGAAAACATGGCAGGTGATGCGTCCATGACGTGCATAATTAGGTTCCTTTCTCTAGGGGTGATTGTCTAGCGCACAACCCGTGCGAGTGTGGTTTCCTCACCAGCAGCGCACATGGCCCTCGTCAGTGCCCCGGCTAGGTCGCCGTATCCGCACGCGGCGATAGTGCCCTGATCGGGTTCGTCCAAGGACTCCCTCAGTGCCGCGCGAGCGGCGGCAACAAGCTCGAATACGACATGCTTCTCACCGTGCAAAGGCCCGACAATAATGCAGTGCATGTCTGCAATGTCAGCGGCGTTTCCGGCGGGGTCACAGGGGGTCGCCCGGAAGGAAAAGCGGTAGCGTCGGTGCGGCGTGCTGCTGCCGTGTACAGCAAGGTCGAGTACCACAACCCACGTGTCTGAGTCTTCTACAGGGCGGAGCCACCCTAGCTCCATGTCATAGTCAATGCGGGTCATAAGTGCCTTGACATTATGAATGAAGTTGGCGATGGGAGCGGCGTTGATGCGCATACACAGGTTCCTTTCTCTGGGTTCTTTTCCTCCTTTGAATACTACACCAGACGAAGTATTCAACTGTGAATGGTGTGCATAGAACGTGCGTCATGTCCCCACCTCCTGCCACGGCGGGGGCACTGCTACCCCTCCCGGTTGCTGTGTACTTCGGTAGTTGAAGTACTATAGTGCTCGAAGTACTCATTTTGACCTAGCGAAAGGACACCTCACGTATCATGCTCCCAGCACGAACCCCGGAACTTGTAGAGCTACTGACACCTGCGCTCAACGCCGCACGTAATGCCGCGCAAACCATGGAATCCGCACGCGACACCGGAGACCACGCAGACCGCGAGTTTGCATTCGAGGTACGAAGCACGTACGAGTCACTGCGCGATGATGTCCTAAAGAAGCTGGATATGTCCTCAATCCGCAGCCTGTTCCTCTCTGCGGACGCGGCGGTAGAATCCGGTGATATTTCTGCCATTGACCTACTACGCGACACGTGGGGTATTGCCACACACCCATTTGTGGAGCGGCTGCGCGAGGTGGATAGTTCCATTTGCAGCCTGGAAACCGAACTAGACGAGCTACGGAATACGCGGGCGGAGTTGACGGCCCGAGCCTTAAATTCTGGCATTACCCAGTACCGCCTATCCCAGTCCCTTAATCGCAGTGAGTCGTCCATTCATACATGGCGGAAATCCTATTATCGCAACCTGCGACGACAGGGATAACTTGAGTGAGTACTTCGGGGTGTGTAGTATTCATTTGTGAAAGCACTTCACAACACAGACCGAAAGGAACCACCACCATGACCGCTCTTACCTCCGTACTTCACTTCTTCCAAGCCCTCGACCGCTCCCTGGTATCGCTCGGATACAGCGCAGAGATCGCTTCCTCCGACTTCCGCGGCGACGCTATCCACTTCGTCCTCGATGTCTCCGGCAGCGTCTTCAACGACGACGATGTGCACGCCACCGCTGAGCTGACCATCAAGAGTGCCGACAGCACGGCTAAAGCGTGGGTTCGTGACGTGTCTGTGGACTTCTATCCGTACACCCAGGACGAACTTGTGCGCGAGGTTAACGCCGAGCTGCCGAATAAGATCGGAAACCTGCCACTGCGACCGATTGCTGTAGCTCGCGTGCTGGCAAGCCAGTTCAAGAAGCTGGGACTAGAGCCTGCAAACTCCATCAACTCGGTGCTCTAAGCCCGGCACTCCTGATAAGAAAGACACCTCACCATGCGCATCCTCTTAGGAATCCTGATCCTTATCGCCACCGCCGCGGCGCTGTGCATTATCGTTGCCGCCAACGAGCGCGGCGTGCGGAAGTACGCCACACCGGACGACGCAGACAGCACGACCACACGCGTCGATGTCTCCACCATCATCGTGGCGGTGTTCGCCGCCGTGCTGTTCCTGGCCGCCGTGGTAATTCCTGCTGGTATGCACTCCCTCGCGCAGCTGCTGGGCTAGGGCAGCACACCAACTCTCAGAAACAAGGATGAACCACCATGACCACTCCCACCCTCGAACTCGCACTTTTTGTCGTGCTGTCGCTCACCGTCGTTGCCGCCGCGGCACTGACACTCCTGATGCTTGTATGCAACATCATCGCGGAACTCGCTGACGTTACTGCCCGGCATTCCCAGCTACGCCGGGAGCACTACCACGGCCAGCGGGTGCAGATGGCATTGACGGGACTGATTGCTATTACGGTGTCGCTCTTTATCACCGCCGCGCTCTCCTGGATTATCTAGAAAGGGATGAACCACATGAGTACCGGAACTATCTTCTTTATTGCTTTCGCCGTCGTCGCCAGCGTGGGTGCACTCGGCCTGATGTTTGCTGCGGTAGTGAAACACCTACAAACCACGAACATGAATGCGTGCGGCCAATCCAGCGACACCGAGCGCTCGCAGACAGGCCGCACCGCTTTCGCGGCCATTGTGGGTGCGACGATTCTGGCGGCATTCTTCGCGTTCGGTCTCCCTCTCGCTAAGCACCTTGGGCAAGGACTGGACGCTGACCCAGCAGCGGAGACTTCAACCTCAACTCCAACGTCAACCCCTGTAGAAAACAACTAGAAAGGACGAACCACTATGCCTACACTTCTTCTCGCCGCCGTTCTTCTCCTGGGAATTATTGTGCTGTCCCTAGCTATTTACTCCAACTCGGCAACACGAACTCAATACCGCGAGGGATATGCCAGTGGGTCTGATATGAACCGCAGCTCCATCCACCTTGCTTTAATTGCGGTGGCCGTGGTTGCAGGGATTGTTCTTACGTCACGGATCTGGTCATTGGACGACAATCTGCCGTCTCTAGATCCGGCGGCGGAAGAGACCAGTACTACCGCGCCCGCAACGTCCGAACCGGCACAGGACGAAGAATAGAAAGGGACGAACCACCATGGATCCAACAACCACCACGCTCATAGTCTTTTCCATCCTGGAACTCGGTGTGGTTGCTGCCGCGGTGCTCATCATTGTGCTGTACATGCGCATTGTCTTTAAAGAAATCAATGACGATTCTGCGCGCTACTCCCGCTGCGCCGCGAGGACTATCAAGCCCAACAGTTGCGCGTAGCATTAACCGGGCTGGCCACAATTGTCGTGATCGTGCTGATTACTGCCGTACTCGCCTGGATTCTCTAGGAGCAACGAACTGCCCCAGTAGCACCCCGGATCTCGCTTAAAAAAGTAGCGCAGATCCGGGGTGCTTTCGTGTCTCGGGTGGGGCCACATACACAGTGAGGTTCAGGTGTCAACTACGGGGGTAGCTTAGTGAAAATGGACGGGGTGCAGGCGGTATCGAACACGGGGCGGGGGTTTGTTAAAAGTGCAGGTCATAGCGTTTTGTTAGGCAGGTCACTTTTTCGGGATGGTTTCGGTGTTTCCCCAGGTCGTTAATGTGACGAAGAACACCTTGACAAGTTTTACCCACTTATGGGTGTAAAAACGCTCTGACCAGCAGGTTTGCATTTTCGGGAGGTCGAATGACAATGAGTTTCAATAACGTGGACGAGGGACACGAAACATGCAGGTCACATACGGTTTCTGTGGCGAAACCTGCGCTGCGGTGGGAAATGCAGGCCCGCAACGTCGCCGGAAACATGTCGTGAGCTGCGTAAACAGCCGTGGTCGCAGCACGTGGCGACTGATGTGCTGGGCATTCCAGGGCGGGGTACACGGCGCGGTGCAGCAGTGCGGGAGCAGGACGCGGCACGGGCGGTGGTGGACGGTTCTGGTGGCGCAGCTGGTCTATGGCCCTGACCGCGGCGCTGTATGGCCCATAGACGGGCTGCGGTGGGGCTTAGGCCCTGTCAGACCACCGCGGTGTGCACAGGCCGTCTACGGCCCGCACAGTGGGCCAGGGCGGCGTATTTAGCCCCTGCTCACGGCCTGCGTGGTTGCCGTGGGTGCAGGGCCTGCTACGTGGTGCTGTAGTCCAGTACGAGGGCTGTGACAGGTCTAGGGCGGTGGCGGTTGATGTGCTGGGCATTCGGGCGCGGCGTAAGCGAGCCTGCTGCTTGGCTGGTTGTGGGTGTGACCAGCGAAAACCCGTGTGCTCGTAGCGGGATACCAGGGACGTGACACTGGTAGCTGCGGTGGGCTGTGCACCGGGCTGGCCGGGGCCGCGGCGGAGTAGTCCTCGCGGCATTGCTGTGGTCGGAATAGGGCTGTAGCGCGCTGTGTGGGCCTGTGGCGGGTTGAAACCGGCTGTGGGCCTAGTTATGCCTGCGGCGAGGTGTTAGGCCGTCAGCCGGGCCGCTGGGAGGGTATTTGGGCCTGTTTGGGGTTCAGGTCTAGTGCGCAGTGTCAGGCCGGGGCTGCGGCGGGGTTCCGGGTGCCCAGCCGTATTCTCCGCGTTTATGCAGGTCACAGCGTGTTTGGCGAAACGGGAAGAAAGCCTGCTCACTGCGTAAAAATGGGTCTTGACCAGGGGATTTGCAGTAAATGTCGCGGCGTTTCAGCGCCTAAACCCGGTTTTCGTACATTCGTTCGTGAAACCCCATAAATAGGTAATCACCTATAAATAAACCCAGATTAATACGCGACGCCTATGGCGATTCCGACACGCGCGCCCGCGCGCGCGATCGTGATCCAACTAAGCAGGAGGATCTAGCTTCGCTATTCCCAGCTGCCTACTTCGCACACAGGCCGGGTGACGAGCCCCCTAAAGGGGATAGCCGAGGAATCCCGGCCGAGTGGAAGGTGGACAAGCGGATAATTCTTTTTCGCTTTCCAGTGGAAGTGGCTTTAGCAAGTGAGGGCACCCACAAATTTAACACACGAACTAGTGTTCGATAGACAGTTTCTAATTCATTTTCAATAAGCGAAAACTGGGTTCGAGTAACGGGGGTGATTTGTCTACTGGGAATAGGAGATCGTAGGGCGTTAGCCTGTGGACGGATAAGCAACCTAAAGACACCTCTTATCCGATCTCGATCCCGACCCTCCTCCTCACCCCCTTACGGGGGTCGTCGGGTCGGCCCACAAATAAAGTTCATGATCCTAAGGCTGCAATACCAAAGAGATCACCCAGAAGCACAAGCAAAGCCACCTACCCCTAAGACGACAATATGGGCTTGTCCTACAGAGCTGTAGGTTGCCTAAGCAACAGGATCAGTAATCAGGATCCGATCTCCCAGAAGCATAGTTGGCTACTAGAGCACTAAGACGACAAGATGGGCTTGTCCTGATGATCTGTTGGCTACATAAGCATCAGGTATAGCGACTTGTCTGTAGACGATCTGCCAGAAACAGAAGCACGCTACTATTTCCCTAAGCCGACAAGATGGGCTTGGCCTACGGAGAAGTGGGAAGCTGACGGCGAAGCACAAGCACGTGATCTATAGTTGATCACAACAGGGATACGCAGGCTGCACTTTCCCGACACAGACAACATGGGCTAAGCCGGAGGATCTGCAAGGCCGCATAACCCATAGGGAAGCTATGTCCTAGGTGACCGTCTGCGGGCTATAGAGAGTGTCAGGGGAACCAGGCACCAGAATCAGGAATCAGACCCGTCTGGTAGGCCACAGAGCGAGCTGTAGCCCTATCTCAGGACAAGCGAGCATGACATGTACGAGTAACGCTGTGGTGTTCCGCGCCGCCCGCGCCGCGCGCCGCCGGTTCGTCCCTGACACCCTGGTGTCGAACAGATGTGCATATGCAGGGTGGGCACCACAATTCTGGTACATAAGCCAGGATGCAGTTCCGGTTTCTTGTCTCCCGCAGGTGCAGGGAGGGCGTGGTATAGTCAGCGGCAGCACACCGGCCCCTCTCACACACGTGATGGGTCGGTTTTCCCATTTCCGGGGTGGGCACCTCACGAGCCGCACCCATGGCCCTCAACCAGCCAAGCAGCAGGCCCCGCTCACGCTGCGCCCGAATGCCCAGCACAACAACCGCCGCGTGACGCACTCGTGTGATCCAGCTGGTCTACTTTGTGGCCTGTATCACACCAGGGAAAACGCTGCTACCTGCACAAACGACACGTTTTCGCATACTCATAATCCGGTGACCTTTTCACTGGGTAAAAAGAGGTCACCCGCACCGCTGCCCAACCCGTAGAGGGACGTGTCAGCTATACACGACCAGCTGCGCAACAGGATCCGGCTTGTCGCCCGTCCCAGACTGCCCAGCACAGCTATAGCCCGTGCTATAGTGAACCTGGTTCACATATATTTTGTAGTTAAGGAGAAACCTTTTTATGTCCCCCACCTCCTACGGCATTCCCGGCGGTGGCTTATTCAACGACATCTACGCCGCCCACCGCGCGGCAGGTCGAGTCGAATACGTCACTGTAGAAGAGTCCGAAGCGGAAAGTCCCCTCTTTGTAGGCCATAGCCCCACCCCTCCCCAACCACCGCAGCGCAGACCAGTCGAGCGCACGCGCATTGAGTACGACACAGTAGCCATAGACAAAGACCCCGACTACGACGGGTTGGCTGTCATAGGTCATACTCTTGCCGCTATCGGTATCGGAATTGCCTACATCCTCCTTGTTGTAGGCCCCATAGGAGATGCGATGAAGCCCTCGCTTATTCCCGCACTGCTGTTGCTGCTCTCACCCTTTGTGGTCTTTGGCCTATCACTGAAATGGCTGAAAACCAGGTGGATAAAGAAGAATACGTCCGGCAGCGTGTCGTATGTACAGGTTCCCCGCGAGGTGACCTACACCGACTGGGTAGACGACCCACCTGCCTTTAGCTCACGCGCCGGAGTGGACGAAGAATATGCCCGACGCAAGGCACGCCGCGCACGGGAGGGTAGAACCATGTACCCGTCGCTGTACTCAGGCCGCGGCATGGTGGACGGCGACCGGCTGGTAGAGGAAATGCGCCAGCTCCACGAGCACATGAATACCACTGGCAACGTACCGCAGTGGGCTGACCGCGACATCGCCGGGTTCGAGCTGTTTTATGGCGCGGCGTGTGAGATTACCACCGCGCGTAGCTTGCGCCAGATTTCTGGTGCCACCGTGTCCAATGACATCATTCTGCGCAACGCTGACGGCTCCGTATCCGCCAACATCGACCACCTCGTCTATGGGCCGTCGGTGGTGATGGTGGATGCGAAATGGTGGTCTTCTGCCCCGACATTCCTGCCGGATAGCCGCGGTGGTCTGATTGTGCCGGAGCGCTCGCCACACAAGCGTGCAGTGTCCACATGTGTCTACGAGTCCGAGTTCCTGCCCGCGCGACCACGCGCCATTGTCTTTTGTGTGCGCGGTCGCGGTTCCGACCAGCTGGGCGGGCCGAAAGTCGTATCCTCCTACCACAGGTTCGTCCCTTATGAGGATTGTTCGCAGGGAGTTGCGCCTGTGCCCTGCCCGGTGATTTTTGCCCCGCATAACCAGGTTCGATCCGTGGTGGAAGCTGTGATGCGCGGCGGCGGCGATGTGGACGGAACCTATATCCCAGCTGGCCACGACTACAAGGTGGATACGCGCATTCTGCGCGGTCTGGAAACCACCACCGAGCTGGATTTCCAACTCCAATAGGCTATGATTAATCCTTGGTGATTCGCTCGCGTCGTCGTACACGCGGGTGAGAGCCAGTGTTCGTACAACAACACCCGCCAGGTGCGAGATTCCTTAACTCGCTCCCGACGGGTGTTGTTGTGTTTTAAGGCCGTGTCAGCACATAGGGGAGGGGACACGGAAACTGCTGTACCGCGCGGCTAAATCTGGCCTGCCGCGTAGACGACAAGCGCAAAGGCAATGCCTTGTAAGAACCCGCATCCCACGCCTATCAGCACGTGCGCGAGCGCTGCCCATGACTCGGCCTGCGGGGCGGTGGTAGTCGTGGTGCCACTGCCGCCATGGGCGAGCGCTGTAGCAGCGCGGTGGCGGGCGGAATATACCCACGCCAATCCCCAGGACACCGCGACCGCCACGGCACCATAGATCGCCAGGTAGATGAAGTGATCGTGGATAAAGGCTGCGGGCATGAGTACCGATGCCATAGCACACGTGCACGTCAGTGCAGCGGTGACATTGCTACAGCTGCCTTGCACGTAGATATGCCTGCACAGGTAGACCAGTGCTGCAAGGAATGCCGCGGATAAGACGATCCCCGCCATCTAGCCCACCACGCCAGCACTAATGAGGACGACGATCGCTGCGGCACCAAGTGTATGGCCGATTCCCAGCCACAGCGATTGCAGTGCGGTAAAGGTGCGAAACCAGTCGCTTGTTTTGTCTTTGCGGACTCGGTACATGATGGCGGCAGCAGTCCAGGTAAGTAGCGCCCATACGCCAAACCCGATGGCGGCGATGTGTGCCTGATCGGGCAGTGCTAGAGCTGTGCATACCGCAGCGACGGCAGGAAGTAGTGCAAGAGGGATTCGGTGCGCGCCGAGGGTGTCGCCGGTGGCGGATTTATCCACCGTCCAGTTGAGGTACATGCCGGTTGCCGCCATAAGGAACGCGGCGATGGTGATGAAGGTGATGTCCATTTCTGCTCCGTTGAAATGTGGGGACGTGACAGGTATAGCTTAGCAAACTGTTACTCGGGTTCCTCGCTGCATGATAGGATTAAGCGGTTGTTTTTAAGTCCCCAAGGAGATGTATCACCGCCATGTGTCTGCCGCCGTCGTTTCCCGCGCGCCCGGTAACCACCGAGATGTTTGCCGCCAGTGAAAAGGTGCGATTTGCAGCGCGCGAGACGATGGAGGTGTACCTATCCACCCGCGCGGAAGTGTTTGCCGCCGCGTGTGGCGTGGCGGGCGACCCTGCACGTATTGCCCGCCGGTTGGCGGCGACGTATGCGACAGACACGGCAGGCGGGTTTGAGGTGGACTTGCGCGCGGCAGACGCGCAGTTGTATGCGCTGGCGTGTGGTGTGTATTCCGATACCAGCTGCGCAACAGGATCCGGCTAGTCGCCCGCCCCGGAATGCCCAGCACAGTAGGATCCCTCGCGTTCATGTTGTGAAGTGGGTTCACTTTTGCTACAATGGCAGACATGGAAACACCCACCTGCCACATCGCATTCTTCCGCACCAGCATGGACGCGGAAGTACTTGCTGCGTGCGCCGACATCATGGCATCGCGCGGTTATAGCGGGCCTGCTACACCCGCCACGGAACTGTTTGAGTTAATCCACCTGCTGCGCCCTGACTTTGCACCCGACCTCTCCCGCATTACACCTACTGCGCGCGGCGCTCGCTGTGATGTGCTGTTGGGCCGCTACAAGGGAAGCAGGCCGCAGGTATATCTCAACATTGCCTGCTTTGAAACCCTGGTTAATCCCAGTGGATCCCCACTGTTTGTCATGGATCCAGCTATCAACACCTCGTTGACGATGCACGCTTCTACCGCCTATGTGCCCGACCTCGACGAGCGAGACCACCACCCCACGAAAGTGTGGGTGGGTAATCGTCGCACAAGAACCTCCGCAGCGTGTTCATCCACCGCGGTGTTTAGCTTTGAGGACAATTTAAGCGTGGGGTTTTCAATGGATCTTTTTGATGATGATGATCTCTATCCGCGCTCGCCCGAGTGGGCGAAGTTTGAGCGCAGGCTGAAATCCTGGAACTTAGCGGGCTTTAGCGTCCGAGAGTTTAGGTCGTTCGACCCGCGGTGCGGTGTAGATCTGGTAGCCGATGTGGCCCGCGGTGGGTTCCCCTCTTTGTGGTCACATGCTGCTGTTAGCCCTACGGATCCTGTTGTGTACTCTTTCTAGAAAGGACGAACCATGACCGCAACCACTGACCGCAGCACAATTACCTACTTCCGCACCACGCTGGATCCGCTCGATGTGTACCGCCTAGAGCGCATTATCGACCACGGCGAGGACATGGACGTAACCACTCCTGCCGCAGCGCTCGCGGTGTACCTGCGCGGCATTGACCCGACGTTGCGGTGGCATCAGACGAGTTTTGATGTAGATGACATGACACGCAGTGTCGTTCGAGGTATGGGTGACCTTGCGGACGAGGATGCCTCTGATGTGCTGTATCTTGACGCGGCGGTATTTACCCACGGGACGAACCACACGATTGTGATGGGGCTAAAACCTACTTATTTCCCTGCATCCAATGGCCCGAACGACCGCACCCTTCGGATCACTCACCCGTCGTATGGTCGCCATGACTGCATTTCGTGGGCTACTACGCTGCCTATGGCAGACACTGTAGGGTATCGCTTTGAGTTCAAAGACCGGCCCGTGCCGAGTAGTAAAAGCAGGGATGCCGCCTGGCTGGCTGATTTCTCCGGGCAGGTGAGCTACCTCAACGTGCAGTGCTATAGCGAACAACTCTCGATCGGCGGCGACGAAAGGTATATGGCAACAGATGCCCCGGCACCCGAGGTGGCCGGGTTTACCCAAGTTCCGTGGGATCACCCCACATGGATGTTCGGAAACCGCCCAAAGCCGGGTATGGACGTATTCGCCGATTCTAGCCACGCCACCAACGAGGACGAACTCACCTCCATTGTCTCCTGCATTCGCCAAGGCGGCGACACCCAATCCCTAGTAACCATCGAGGTGCAACAACCATGACCACACCAACAACAGTGACCTACTTTCGCACCGGACTAGATATGCACGACGGCTACCGGCTGGCGGACATCTTCTCCGGCGGTGACGCGGACACGTCTACACCCGCCGCCATGCTGGCCACCCATCTGCGCGAGGTCAACCCCGCGGTGAGCTGGTTCGACGATGTAGATATAGCAATGGAGGTAGGTCTAGAGACTCACAGGCCCATGCACTTAGACGCGGTGACGTTTGAGCACGCCGGTAGTGCTCACGTGGTCATGGCGATTAAAACCGCAGGCATTACTGATCCGGGGTGTTCTCGCCGGTTTGCTATTACGGTAAGCCAGTGGTGCCGGGATTCCACCTACGCGCTGGCCACGTCTTTTGGATTAGAGCAGCCCCACTACACAGGCGAGCCGGTTCGTCTGGAAGAAGGTAGGTTTTACCGCGACGCGCAGGTATCCGAGCGCTTGGCACAACGCACGGAAAGTTTTGTGGGGAATAGCACCCGCCTGCATTTCTACACCACGGTTAATGGCCGCGGTGCCGCTCCCGTAGAGACACCGCACCTTGATGGATTTGAGTCTGTTTCTTGGGGTAGCCCGCGCTGGCGCACCGTGTATAAGAACACCCTAGGCACCCACGCTATAAGCGACATTGCAGGCGAAGACACCGCGTCCATTATGTCGTCTATCGCGCAGGGTGCGGGATATACCCCGCTTGTTGAGCTTCGGCACATTAATTAGAAAGGGACGAACCTATGTCTGCAACCATCGTCACCTACTTCCGTACCTCACTGGATCCGCTCGACGTGTACCGCGTGGACGACATCATCTCCGGCGGCGAGGACGACACGACCACGCCCGCGGCAGCACTAGCAACCCACCTGTGTGGGGTTAACCCTAAACTGCATTGGGATACTGACAAGGAACTTGCTGATGTTCTTGCACCCCGATACTCCACCGGGTCTACCGGACTGGTTAATCTGGCAGGCCGCGCGCACTTCGACGCGGTAGTTTTCGAGCACGAGGGTGATACAACCGTGCTCGCCGCGCTGCGCCACATCTACGATTTCTCCGCGACCGCACGCACCATGTGGTTTTCGGCTACCACTGGCCCCCACGACCTGCCACGAGCTACCACCACGGGGCTTGAACCCGTCCCGGCGAAACCGGCATATCTGGGTTCGTCCTCTCGCGTGGTGCGGCAAAGCCCCACTACTGCACAGGAGATAGCCATGCGCACAGAGCCTATCCCGACAGCGGTGAAGATTGACTTTCTCACGGGAAACCGTAGTCTCGACGAGTTCGGCCAAACAGTGATAGAGCGTGCCGTCGATTCTGCCCCGCCCGAGGTAGCGGGGTTCGTCCATATTCCTTGGTTAGGACGTGAGTGGGCACAGCCTAAACTGCCTGCCCCCGGTGCTGACCTTGTAGGTGAGATTACCGGCGAGGTAGCAGGATCACCCAGCTTAAAGCCAGGCGCTCCGATGCCGGATTATGGCTCCGCGTCCACAGCACCCGCCATCATGTCCTGTATTCAGCAGGGCGAGGGCCACACCCCGCTGGTTCGCATAACCCGACGCTAGGAGATCACTGTGTTCTTATCCCACCTTAAACCCACGATGGTGACCTACTTTCGTACCTCGCTCGACCCGCTGGATCCTTACCGCGTGGGCGACATCATTAACCACGGCGCGCCGCCTGATACGTCCACACCTGCCGCAGCGCTGGCAACGCACCTGCGCGAGGTTGATCCACGTCTGCGTTGGCACACGCGCGGGGCAGAGCTGGCAGACCTCGTTAGCGTTGAGGAAGATAACAACGACTTACGCCGCCTGGTCAAGACAGCGCTCACCGTTGGCGACCCGCATCATCTGATCATGGACGCGCTCACCGTAGTGGACTCGCGCGGACACTCCTTCGTGGCCGCGGAGATACGTGCAGCTATTGGCATTGCGCAGTCTGCCCGTGTGCTGCGGCTCTACTGCGTGCCCAACCCGTACTCGGCTCACTATGCCAGCGGGTGCTCAACCGGGATTGTTGACCCTAACCCCACGTCACAGCGCGCTCCGAGCTACCCCTTTGTCGTGCAGGCAGGCGCTGCGACCGCTGGGAAATTGGCAGCACGACGTAAACCGTTTAACCCCTCGTCCGAGTTGCAGCTGGTCTTTAGCGATAGAACCATCACTGTTCCTGCCACAGAACCTACTGCCTCGGAAGTTTCTGGGTTTATGCAGGTGTCGTGGGCACATTCCTGCTGGACACAGCTGTATAGACCGGAGCTGGGCCACGACATAATACACGACACCGATCACCTCGACATCGGGAGCGCACCTGCAATTATGTCCTCGGCGGTGCAGGGTGCAGGCGAACCCATGCTGCTACACGTATTGGATGCCATAGAAAGGGACGAACATGCCTAAAAATTACAACTCGACCGTTGTGTTTTACCGCGCGGCGCTGACGATGGAGGACATGGTTACCCTCGCCGAGGTGCTAAGCCGTAACGTGCCCGAGACGCTTACGCGTTCTGACTCGCCTATAGTTCCGCTTCTTCGCTACGTGCAGGAGCGCAACCGATACATGGTCTTGTCCGACGACATGGAGGGCAGGCTTATTAATGTAAGCCTGCACCAGCGGTACGTACTGAAACTGGCCACCTTTGAGCAGGAAGATACCGGCCACATGCACGCAGCCCTTAATGTGGTGCGCCAGGGGTCAACCACGGAGATTGCGCCAGTGGTTCGTCTTTCTAATTATCTTCCGCGGGGATACAGCGACACCGTGGTGACGCTGAGCACGAATGTAGACCCTTATTCCTTTGGTCAACCGTATGGGCTTGACTGTGACCGGCATTCTCCCCGAATTTCCTATCTGCTGGCCGAACCGGATATAGCTATACGTTCCGCCGCGAACGTACACATGTACAACACTGACTTATGGCGCGGCACTGACCCTGACTTGTTTTCTGAGCCGGATAGTTTCTTCGTGCCCGACGGGTTTAGCGTTATCCCGTGGGATCCGAACTGCTGGTGTACACCCGCGCCGGTTCCCGGCCAGGATATAGCTTTCGACCTCGCAGGCGGCGATGCAGACCGTCCACCGTATATTGTTTCCGCCGCGCGTCAAGGCGATGGATATGCCCCAGCCCTCGAACTATTTTAGAAAGACGAACCACCATAACACAGAAGTACGACGCTGTATTTGAGTTCTACCGCACAGCACTCGATATGTCCGATGTTGTCTCCCTAGTCGATATTCTCGGCCCGAGCCGACATGTACCCGGCACAGAAGAAACCCCCGTAGAAGACCTAGCGCTGTATTTGCGCAGCCGCAACGACACTGTGCAGCTGGGCGAGTACTCCTGCGATACACTGCTGTCCACGCACGAGGACGAACCACTGATTCTCGATGCGCTGGTAATAAGCGGCTTCGAGCACACCAACGTTGTTGTGGAGGTAAAGAATGCAGCCACCTACGACGCACACGAGTTGTCTGTGTCTCCCACGGGAGCCGCACGCCGCAACCCTGATATAACCCGCGGATTCGCCAGCACGATCAAGATACTAGACCACGGCGACAAGCCCATTATTGCCCTGCCCAAGGCCCAAGATGATCCCGGCGTGGCGGCGTATCTGGCACACCCCAAGGCAGCGCTGTGGCCACAGTCCCTGCTGGTTGTTGACCCGACGCTCACCATTGAGCCGGGCAAGGGTATGTTTCCGCGCGATACGATTCCCCACCTGCCGGAGGGGTTTAAGCAGGTCTCGTGGACGGGAAGCCCAGGATGGGAAGTATCCACCTCCCACAGCGTGCATGGCGACATGTTCGGAACCGGCTCGCGCGCACTGGCAGCAGCGGCCTTGCAATCTAAGGATCATTCCTCTGCGGTGCTGGCGCTGTGGTAGGACTCGACCAGCTGCGCAACCGGATCCGGCTACGCCCGCCCCGGAATGCTTAAGCCACATCAGGAGCGTGCGCCGCGGTCACGATAAGGGGACGTGACACGTACCGTATAAGTGAACTTCGTTCACACGTGGGTAGGCTGGGGCTATGGATATTCATTTCACCCGCTTCTGCGTCGCTTTGGATACGACTGATCCACAGCTGATGGCCGAAGCTGTTAACACGCCCGAGCGCGACATCGGCGACGCGCTAAGCCCCGCCCACGACCTTGCTCGCCACCTAAAGAAGTCTGCGGGACGACGCTGGTTTAACTTCCCGCGGTGGAATACGCAGATGCTGCAAGCCCAGCTCAATCTCAACGGGCCAGGGTCGGCGTACCTTAATGCACTTGTCGTCCAACCCGCCGAGGGCGACGCGTGCGTTTTCGCCACCGCATATTCTGATCCGCAGAGTTTTCTTTATGACTCCTTCAAGTTTTACGTGGATAAGCAGGCAAGAGGTGCCCGGCCACTTCTTACCGCAACAACCCAAGACCACAGCGACCTTTCGCATCATCTAACCTCGCGGAGAATGCGCGAGATCGTGGGAGACAACCTGGATCACTATCTCGCTGGTGCTGAGTCGGTCTTTCCCAAGTATGGTTCCCTCTACCCACAGTATTCTAGTGACACCGCCAGCTGCACACTTGAGTGCGAGCTGATGGGATTTGAAGCTATCGCCTGGAACTCTCCGTGGTGGTTTGTACCGCTGCGCAGTGCGGGCGAGGATCCTTTCTCTGCTATCTCCGACACGCCCGAAGCCCTCTACTCGTCCACGGTGCACTCGTCTGACGGCGCACAAGACAATCCCTTGTTCAAGATGTCCTTTTCCTACTAGCGTGCGCTATCTTTAACCGCCCCGGCCTGTAGGTGTGGCCTGGGCGGTTAAACTATGTGCAGCAGAAAACTGACCCGGAATACAGCAAAGGAAGATAGCATGTCCCCCACACCCACCACCCCGCCACCTTATGAGTATGAGGTCACCAGTGAAGCAGATCTGGTGACCCGGCTGCGCCAATCTCCTAATGCGCTCACCGCCTACCTGTCTGCCTACGGAGTCTTTGCGGCAGGAATTACGCGCGGCGAGCTAACACATTTGGAGCGCGCACTGGATTACACCAACTTCCTCGACGAGTCGTTTGGACTGGGCGATTTCCCTGATGTGGCACTGCTCGATATGGCGGTGCGACAGTCCCTGCCACCGTCGCACCCGAAGTACCGCGAGTTTTCCCGCGATGGTTTGTATGCCGTCTACACGCACCGCCGCCTACTCGGCGCGCTGCGCACGACGGCATTGCGCAACGCTGCCGCGCTGGATCTGTATCAGGTGGACGCTACCGCCGCGTCCGTGCTGTGGGGTGGCGGTCAGCCGGAGTTAACGGAGAAGTCGTTAAATGAGGTTGCAGTCTATATCCCGTTTGGTCTGCTCGATACTGGCATTGATGTCCACGACGCGCACTCGGCAGTGGCAGGCTGGGCGCTGGCAAATATCACCTCCGGCGACTATGACCGTGCGTTTGCAGTACTGGATTCCTCGCGCCAGTCTGGGTTTACCTCAGTAGGTGAGCACATTGCGTGGCTTATCCTGTGGTACACCACGCGCCGGTGGGAGGACGCACGCATGGCTTCTGAGGTGGCCACGGGGTTGTCGATGAAGCAGATGGGTATTGCGCAGGGTTCGACGGACTCGTTCATGTTCGACCAACTGGTTCGTCTTTCCCAACTGGTCGGTGGCTTTGCCCACTTAGGTCTTGACGACCCCGCCCAGGCGCGCAGTCTGTTTGCCGCAGTGACCGTGCCTAAGACCCCGGATCGTATCGCCGCGTGGGCAAGCTACGGGTTGGGTATGGCCTACCGCGTAGGCGAGAATGCGTCGCCTACCAAGTCCGCATCGCTGATTTCCACCGCGGTAGGCCAGCACTCACACCCGCGGTTTACCGCAGCGCTCACTGATACCACCGTGCGCTATCCCACCACTACAGCGAACTCGATTGCGCAGCGTAGTGATTTCTGGGATCCAGACACCGAACCTGACCCTGAGTTGGAGAAGCGGCAAAAGCAGCAGGACATGCGCGAGACCTACCGCATTCGCGCTGACAAGCTACTGGATGCCCAGATTGGCATGAAGAATGTCAAGGAACAGGTGCGCCGCATGATTTCCACCATCACCATTGAGCGCGAGCGTGCGCGCCGCGGTGGCGGGGCAGGAAAGGCGGTGAATTACAACCTGGTGCTTACCGGCCCGCCGGGCACGGGTAAGTCCACCATTGTGGACGTGCTGGCGCTGTATTTCGCGTCGCTGGGCATTGTGGACAACCCGGAGCCGATTGTTACCCACCGCGCGGATTACGTGGCTGACACGTTAGGTGGTTCTGCTATTAAGACGAAGAACACCATCGACAACGCAGTGGGTAGCGTGCTGTTCTTCGACGAGTTTTATGCCATCGTTCAGGTAGCTGATGGCCCCAACGCTGACCAGTTCGGTAAGGAGGCCCTAGATACCATCGTGGCCGAGGCAGAAACCCGTGTGGGCCAGCTGGTGTTTATCATTGCAGGCTATGAAGCAGACATCGACCGCGTGGTGCGCGTCAATGATGGTTTGAACTCTCGTTTCCCGCGCCGTATTGATTTCGGTACGTACTCGCTGAAAGAAATTGCCGACATCGCAGTGTTGCAGGCCCAGCGCGCCAACTTGACGCTCGATGATGCCGCGTATGATTTCTTGACCGACGACAATGGCGACGCGCGCAACCTCATGGCCACCAATGACTCGGGCGAGATGTTGCTGAACGTCTTGGGTAATGGTCGTTTCGCGCGTAACTTGGTGGAGACGGCATCGGAGTATCAGGCTCACCGTTTGATGGGAACCGGCGTTAATCCGGCAACGCTGTCGGATGCTGACTTGTCCACGCTGACAGCCGAGGATATTAAAGCGTCGTTTGCACAGCACATGGATAACGCGCTCAAACATGGATAAGCCGAGCGTATGAGAAAGACCCCGCAGGCACTAAACTGCGGGGTCTTTTCGGATCAACCCGTGGATGGGGAAGTACGGGGATCCTTTTCTCTCAACTAGGGATCAGGCGACCGAATTAACCTGCGTCCCCGAGCTAAAGGCGGGACTTGAACCCGCAACCTACGCATTACAAGTGCGTTGCGCTACCAGTTGCGCCACTTTAGCAGGAACACACCGCTGTACAACCCCTAAGAAGACAGCGGTGTGTGCGCATTCCACTAAATGTGCCCATGAGGGGAAGGAACCTTGCCGGGCACACTTTTAGCCTAGCGCACCAGGCACCCGTGGCCAATATGGGTGGGTGGCATGTCCCCCTTTGTTACCCACCCGGAGTTTCTTACTTGACATTGTGAAGTAGGTTCACATATAGTGGGAGTCGAACCAAGCCCAGACAACACGTAAAAGGAAAAAGAACCATGGGATTTTCCATCCTGCCCTGCTTTACCGGAATCTTTGTCGCCGCTGCTGTCAACGGACTGGCGCGCGAGAACATGCGCGCTGAAAAAGGCCGCGAAATCATACCGGGCGAGCACTGGAATGCTGTCAATTTCGACCAGTGGGAGGTCTAAACATCGGCGCACGCTCAGCGACATCGAGCGTGAAGTCTATGCCGAGCGCGACCGCCGCGGGGCATAGACGATCCGTTATGGCGGGGCTAGTAGGTCTTGCCGTTAAAGCCCTCGGAACCGAATACGCCGCCGGTTCCCCGTTCCTGTCCGGTGTGACCGCCGCCTGCTGATCCGCCGCGAGTGTCCCTGCTGCCCGACTCAGTGCCGCCAAAGACACCGCCTGCCCCGGACTCGGAGCCGGTGCGGGAGCCGGAGTCCTCACCGCCGCCAAATACGCCGAAGTCACGCTGGGAGCCTGATCCAGTATCTGTGCGGGTGTCTTGTCCACCAGCAAACGGATTGTTGTTCCCACGCTCGGAGCCGTGTGTGCGGTTGTGCTGTACACCGCCACCAGTGGAACCGGACGAACCAGTGACATCGCGGGGTAGGTTCTGGTCGCTGTTGCGATTAGGTGCGGCAGGAGCACGGTTAGAGCCGTGGCTGTCGGCAGGTGAGGTTATGGGAGTCTCAGACTGGTCAGAATGAATCCGTGGCTCGATAAACCGTGGGTAAGCCAGCGAGAATACTAGCCCCACAAGGGAGATACCCAGCCAGGCGTTGCGTACCTCGCGGTAGTACTTAAACCTCTTTTGGGGAGTTGGGGTAATAGGTTGTGGCATGGTCGTGTCCCTAGGATGCTTCCGGTGCTACATCGACTCCGCCATTGCCGGATCCGGAACCCGCCCTGGAGCCGGAACCCGCCCCGGAGCCGGAGTCAGACTCGTTCGACTCCTTGCGGGCCGGAGCCTTGTTGGCACTGCCTTTGGAACCAGACTCGGCGCTGTCTTTGCCGGGGTAACCGTAGAGTTGCAGTTTTTGTACCGCAGTGGCATCTTGCAGCTTCCCTACGGTGGTCTCCGGCTGCTTGCCGTTTCCGCCTACTTGTTCCCCACCCTCGAAGATGGCTGCGTTGGAGCCGCCCTCTTCTTCGGCACCATCAGGAACCTCGGACTTCTGGATGGTAAGGGACATCGACTCAGTGGTTACCGGCTTGTCGAAGACGTAGGAGACTTCGCCGCGCTGTGGGTCGATGTCTTGGGTAAATTCCCCGCCGCCTGCACGCCACAAGATACGCGAGATTACGCGGTGCTGTACCCACTTATCCTCGCCGGACTGTTGCTGTACAAAGTCGAAACCAGGGGTGAGCCTAATCTCGGTGAGTGTGACCGGCTCGCGGAAGACGATGTTCATTACGGCACCATCAATGCCCATGGAGCGGTAGCAGACCCAGGCATCAGTATCAACGGAGCTAAAAGCCTTGGACGGGCCGAAGTTCTTGGCCCCAGCATCGTCTTTACACTTAGCCGAGGTGGTGTCGATGTAGTCGGTAAGAAGTACTGGTTCTTGTTCGTTACCCTCGCCAGGCATGGACGCTGGCCCGTCGGCAGGAACCTGCGCTCCACCGTTGTCTTTAGCACCGCCGTTTCCTACCGGCGCAGCGCTGTTTTCCTCCCCACCACTGAGCAGCAAAAATCCAATGAGTGCGGCGACCAAGACTGCTGGAATAGCAATCTTGGCAACGAGGGGGAGATCAGCAATGCGATCTTTAATGGACTTGTTCTCGCTGCCGTCGTCGATGTCTACCTTGTCGGAGAACGGATCGTTAGGATCCTCGCCGCGTGAAAGTTCGTCCTCTAAGGATTTCTCGTCGTAGTCGTCGTCGGGGTGCTGCGGACGTGCCGGGTGGAAGTCACCGTCTTCATCCACGTACTCGGTGTCGTCGGCGTAGCTATCTTCATCATCGAAGCTGTCGAAGTCTACAGGGGAGGACTGGCCTACAGATTCCGAGACGGCAGGGTTGTAGGACTCGTCGCTATAGTTCCCCTCGTCACTAAGTCCGGTGTCTTCGCCGGGTTCGATGTCAAAGCCTGCATCATAATCCGTATCGTCAGGCGGGCCTTGCTCGAACTCATTGGGTTCGCCAAATGTAGGAGCAGTATCTGTGTAGTCTTGTTCGTCCTTACCGTCTCCCTCTGCTCCGTGGGTAAAGCGCTGTAAGGTTTCATCGTCGGGATTGTCCTCTGCGGAGATACGCATTTTGGCTTCCAGTAGCGCATCCATCTCGCTATCGGATAACTCGGATAGCTCCTCTGGCGACATGGTTTCCAGCAGGTTGACAAACTCTAGGTCTTCTTCGCGGCTCATGGTCTTCCTTTAATGTCCTCTATATTCGCAGTATCTATAGTAACGAGCACCGGGGTGTGTACATAGGCTCGGTGTCCTAGAATGTTAAAAGACACGTCCCCATATCTAATAGATAAGGATACCGCCGCGGTATCTACAAGGAGTTACACGTGGGAATCTTTAACCGAGGAAAATCCAACGATGCACCCAAGCGAAGCAATCTCACGCTGCGCCCGGAATATAGCGCCAAGCTGGTTCGTCTGTCACTGATTGCTGTGCCTATCATTGCCGCGCTGACATTATTCAATACGGTAACTACCGTGCGCACGATGAATCAGCCGGAGCCAAATGTCATTAGTGATATTGGTGAAGTCAACGACGTGCAAAACTGGGCTGTGGACTACATGCTGTTATGGCTGGGTGGTTCTGGCCCGCGTGCGGGTGAATCGTCCACACCTAACCAGCAGGCATTAGAAGAGCGCACCTCTGCTCCATTCGACGTGACGCTTCCTACGGCTCCGGTACAGGTAACAAGTGTTCGTCCCCACGGCAAGCCGGTAGCCATTCCTGTTGGTGAGGGCGATGCTCTGTGGCGCGTGTCTTTGGAAGCTATTGTCATGTTCCCCGGAGAGCACTCTAGCCGCCGCCAGTACTATTCGATGGACGTAGCCGAGCACGGAGATACCTACCAGGCCACCGCATTGCCGCGGCAGGTGTCTCCGAATACCCAGCCGTTTACGGCAACGACGATGTTTACCAACCGTGCAGAACAAGATTCGCCACTATTTAAGAGCGTCGATGCGTTCGTGCGCGCTTATGTCACTCCGAACTCGGGCGGCACGCTGGGTTCTACTACCTCGTCTAATTTTGTAGGCGAACCGCTGCGTAACTCGCCGTATTCTAAGGCCATCACCGAAGATGTGGTCTGGGCTAAAGACGGCAAGAGCGTGGACATGAACAATATATCGCCTGGCGATAGTGTCTTTGCTTTGGTCACCATTAAGGCCGAGGTGTCCACCGCGACGTATCACTATATGCAGCTGCCGGTGCGCATGGTGGTACTTGATAACAACCAGTGGGCCGTGGACGCGATTACCGACTATGTAGACATTAACGGATTTGGTTCACCTGATGCTGCCGGTGAGCAGTCCGAGGGTGGGTCGTTTGATCCGGAGAAGTCAGCTACCGCCGGTAGTGCCGCAGGTTCTGCGCAGCAGTCCCAGTAGTGGGAGACCGCCCCATAGAGAAACCACCGCCCTAGATGGTAAGTACAGCTAGGGCGGTGGTGTTTGTTATGCGGGGATTAGTGTTCTTCTGGTTCGTCCCCGTCGTCGTAATCGAACTCCATTCCGGTTTCAATGATGCGCTGGTGCATACCGTCGGAGATCTTGTTGATAAGAATGTCTACGGCTCGGTTGGTCTTGGAGGACTCGTCGGAGATACCACGCAGCAGTTTGTCTTTAAGCCCTAAGCGGAATGTGTCGTAGTTGGCATGAGCGAACTCGGTGCGTTCGTCGGAACAGCCCAGCGTCATAAGTTCAAATCCGCGTTGGTGGGCATCAGCTAGTTCCAGACGGTTACCTGTAACCCGGTCGTTGGCTTTGTGCCGGGGCAAATCAATGACGGTAAACGGTTCCTCTTCGACCACACCGTTGACTGACTTCTTCACGTTCGAGTCCACCTGGAATTGCAGTGGGGTGTCCTTGGCCACGTAGTTAACCAGGATGGTGGAGTGTGGTACTTCCAGCATGTCATGGGCAGTAAGGTCGAAGACTTTGGCTGCGCGGCTTCCGGTGTCGCGCGATGTGGGGCCAAAGCGCACATTGGTGCGGGTAATGCGGCACCAGCCGGGTCGCGGGGTGGTGTAGGTACGAATGTGGCTGGACTTGTCGGTCAATGCCCACATGCCTGCGTTCGGCATGTCCCCATTAATCCACACGATAGATCCCTTGGGGAAGAATCCTTTGACGTACAAGCTGGTTATAGTGTCGATGGACTGGCGCAGGCTGTAGCTTAACACGTCGTCATGGAACTGCCTGCCCGGTGAGGGACGCAGTGCTTCGGAGTGGAAGTACAGCGTGAGGTCATAGTCGGAGTGATCGAGCATCATGGTCACATGTCCTTGGGGTTTGTAAACTCACATAGTTTGTCACCGATAACTGTAACACCGCCGTGCACAGCAGGCGGAACACGTACCAGAACACGTGCTGGAACACCGCCCGGAACACGTGCTGGAACACCGCCCGGAACACGCGCTGTAACCAGATATACCCCTCGCGGCGGGCGGCAGGTTCCCGGCGTTTCTACCTGCACGTATGTACACAAACCCCAGGTGATAAAAGCTGCGTTGTGAATAGGTTTCACAGGAATGCCGCCGGGGTATTAAAACCTCCCTATTCCGGCGGTCTGGAACAGATATATAGTCCCTTTGTGACTCATGTGGCACGCAATGTACGTATCTAAAACCTATGTATATGGAATCTTTTACTACCAGCTAGTCATGCAGGCTTTCAGGTGGGTAAGCTAAGTGTGCTACCCGCGGGAGCGGCCTAGGAATCTTGGCGGTGTAGGCGGATAGAGAAACTTATGTGAAAGGACATACATACTCATGGAAACAGTAGAAATTCTGGCCCAGATGGCCAGCACTGGTAATTCCGGCGTGGGTTCTGTTGACCGTATTATCGCTGTGGTTATTCAGGTTGTCAGCGCGGTTATCGGCGTAGGCTTTTTGCTCGACGCTGCCAAAGACAGCTTTGGTAAAGGTGGTTCGTCCGAAAAGGGCAAAAACATCTCCAAAGACATCTTCTGGTTCGTCGTCTGCGTCTGTCTCTTTGCTGCCCTGCCAAAACTGCTGGGACTTGGCAACGGACTCTTCGACTACCTCTAAGGAGTAGACATGCACGCAGGACGAGTGTTTAACCGTATCGAGAAAGTACCTCTGCAATGGAAGTTCGCAGGATACACTCTCGGCGTATTCTCCATCATCTTGGGGTTCATCTCGCTTGGCGTGGTGCTTCTACTAATCAACAGCACCAACTTGGCCATCGCCCTTGCGGCAGGAGTGGTCATGCTGGTGCTCTCCGGTGCCTACATCGTTATCAACGATACGTACGTCAATCCTGACTTGCATTACACGGAATACGATGCCTGGCGGCGGTATTTGCGTCGATGCAAAAACAAGCGAGCGACGAACTACCGCTAGATTAAAAGCTCTCTGTTCCTTATGGGCGCAGGGAGCTTTTTTGATCCGTGTATATACCCACGCCCTCGGGGACGCGACAGTTCGGCAGGTAGTATTAACCTCGATTAAAGACCCAAGGACAAGGAGGATGTACGACCCATGGCGGAGTACACCAGTCGCGTGGCAGTAAAGCGGCGCGTGCGCAATGTAGTTTTTATGTCAGATGGAACCATCTGGGTGAATTATCTTCTCACCCCTCCGGCGGTCAACCGCTACTCTGATACCAGTATCTCCGGTGTACAGTCGGCAAACTCGGCATTCTTCCGAGACTTAGAGCACATCGGATCTGATGATTACATTTTGTCCGGCCTAACAGTCAGCGTGGGCGAGCAGGAGATCTTAAACCGTATTGTCTCAGGTCTTCCTGGCTTCTCTGATAGTGCCTACCCGGAAGCGCGCAAGCAGATTACCGCACTGCGCCGACAGATTAAGACCGGCATGATTAATGAGCGCCGCCGTGTGTTTTGGCTATCGGTTCGCTACCCGGCTAAGACTTCTATGTTCGAGCGCATTCGGGCTAATGCTTTTGAAAAAGACATTTTTGAAGACACCTCGGAGTCCTCGCTGGCGCAGTTCGAGTCGCGGGTGTATAAGACCATTCCGAAAGCGATGCGGCCACAGCGTACGGCCCCAGAACATTTGGAGTGGCTAATTGAGCGTTCCACGCTGCGCGGTGTACAGATTCCCGAAGAGCCAGTGGTGGACGTTCATACAGTCATGCCTAATAGTTCGTCCTTTCCCCCAGTGGAGTTCGACGAGTCAGCGGCGGGAACGTCGCTGTTGCAGGATTTCGTAGCTCGTATGGATGCTGACGATCCTGATTTGGAAGCTAAAAAAGAATCCTTTTTGTCCAACTTCCGTGGTCTCAAAGATTCGACCGTCATTGAGGTACGCCGACCAGACACCACCTCGCGCAACTTCCCCAAAGGGGTTGTCAGCTACCAGGCACCCTTTGCAGTAACGGGCTTTCCCACCCGTATGGATTATGGGTTTCAGAATTTTACAGCCATGGTGGATCAGGCCACCGGAATGGACGGCGATTTTACGATCCGGTTCAACTACGCCGAGTCATTAAAAGACAACACGCAGCTGAACAAGAATCTTAAAAACATGAACTACGATGTTCAGTCCAATACCGAGTCCGAGTTGGACGCGGCGGACTACAGTAACCGTACCCGCGAGCTGTACGACTTCTATCAGGCTCGCCAGCAGGAGCAGGCACCTGTTCCTATGCGCGTGGCGGCAATCTTCTCGTTTGGTTCCGGTAACTTGCAGACAGCTGAGGAGCGATACCGAGCTATTCGCACCGCGTTTTCTAATGCTGGTTTCCGTATTGCCCAGCCGCCTGCGGGCAAGGTGGATTTGTGGGAGCTTATGCTCCCATGTGTGGCCTCAGATTCGTTGGTAGACGACCTGTATGGAACCACCACCGCTAATCTGTTTGGTGGCTACGCCCCACTGCGCAGCTACCGTCTGGGCGATGGTGTGGGTATTCCGTTTGCTGTCAACATTGATAATGCTATGGGCCAGATTGTCCACTTGGACTTGCTCAACGCCACCGAGCGCGGCAATGCGTCGATTGCACTTACCGGCGCGCAGGGTCGCGGCAAGTCCTATGCCATGAAAGTGATCTCCACGTGGATGGACGCGCTGCGCCTGCATTTGGTCATGTTGGACTCCCAGGGCGAGTGGGCCACGTTTGCATCAGGGTTGACCTCGCACGAGATTATCGACTTGTACAATGCGCGCGTCTCGATTGATCCGCTGAAGGTTATCGACGACCCGGCAGCGGCCAGCGAGATGTTCGTCTCATTGTTCCTGCCGCTTCTGGGCGTTAAGTCTGACTCCAAGGTAGCCAGTGACTTTACCGCGTTCGTCTCGCCGCAGAATCGTCAGCTGCATAAGGATCGCAACACCGCTCGCGGCGTGTTTGAAGCTATCGCGCGACTTAAAGATCCCCGCTTTATGGACATCATCGGCTCGGTGAACCAGCTGTTGAAGAATGACCTGTTCGCAGCACTGGTGGATCCGATTGACCGCGGCGTGGTCAATAAGCTGCCGCCTGCGGACTTTAATCACCGTGTGGTGGTATTCCTTACCCGCGGGCTGCGACTGCCGCGCAGCGGAGTGGAAATGTCAGACATGGATTTGACTGAGCGCTACACCATCATGGTCAACACCGCTGTAGCCATGTACACGCGCCGTCACTTTGAGGGTATTAAGTCCACCGGCGCGTTCGTGGGCGACGAAATGAGCTTTTATCGCGGACTGTCTGTGTTGAAGCCGCTGATTCAAGACCAAGACCGCACGGGTCGTAAGTTCGGTAAGTTCGTCATGGCCGGATCGCAGACTGACGACGAGTTCCGCGACGACGAGTACAAGCTGGTGCGCAAGCGTGTGGTCATGGGCCAGGAGAAGAACGATAACGCGATGGGTTCGCTGGATTGGGCGGACTTCGACACGTCCCCGTCGATGGTGCACGAGCTGGTGGACAATACCTCACCGCTCGACCCGGATAACAACAACCTGCCGATGAAAGGCCGAGCGGGTGAGGCGTTCTTCAATGATGGCGTGTCCAAGGGCAAGATTCGTGTGCTGCCGCAGTTGCAGTCCTCGATTGAGCGCTTGGCCGATACGTCCACCTCGAAGTTCATTCGCTACGACGGATCGCGTGAGGACGAACCACAGCAAGTGGTGGCACCACGTGAGCGCAAGCAGGTGGAACAGGCTAAGCCCGCGCCACGCACCGCTGCGCCGCAAACCCCACGCACACCACGACAGCAGCCGCCGAGTGCACCGCGCCAGAAGCCACAGCAGCAGGATAGTGCTGAGCAGTCGCGCAGTCGGAACTTACAGCCTAAGAAGCGGGCACACCACCGCCAGCAGGCAGCAGACTCTCGTAGTCCGCAGCGTCGCCGTGGCGGGAGCGGCGTTCCGCAAAAGCAGCCGCAGAAGCAGCACCCGCAGCAGCCGCAACAGCGTCGTCGCCAGCAGCCTGGCAGTAAAGATACATTTGTAGCTAAACAGCCCACACGACGAAGCGGCGGCAACCATCGCCGTAGGGAGGATTAATTTATGTCGGTGGTATCCGAGCTAGGAATCAAAGACAAGTGGGGCACCAATATCGGTGACTACCAGATCCAGTACGACGTGGGTTTGCTGGATATGGTGGGCCACGGATTAGCCCTCATTGTCACCATTATCTATGCCACGCTGGTACAGCCCCTTGGTGCCTTATCAGCGGGTCTACTTAATCAGATTGCCAACCCCAAGAAGTACTTGGGCATGTTGGAAAACGCCTATACGTGGCTGTTAAAACCAATCTTCTCGCTGGCTTCACCTATGACGGTAGCGCTCGGCGTGGCATCGCTAGTGCTACTGGTGATGTTCTTCCGGCGCTCTACGTTGATGTCGCAGCCTAATGGGCAGCTCATGCAAAATGCGATGTCGTCGTATTTTGTGATCATCTTCGCCACGTGGCTGTTGATGAATCCGTTTAAGTTGCTGCGCTGGGCGTTTGAAGCCCTTGATGGAGTGCTCAATGACTTAACTCAGGGCATGACGGGTTCCAGCGCTGATGGGTCTATGACCGCGCACTATTTAACGACGGTCACCCAGCTGATTAACTTCGGTGGAGTGCTCAACGACTCGTCGGGTGGTGCGTGGTCGCAGGCGCTTCGCGCGGGACGTGACATTAAAGATGTGCCACAGCTGGCGGATCAGATTTCTAAGGTCAACCCCGGATCCATCTTCTCGGCACTTACTGCCGGTGGTGCGGGCGTTGCTATGCTGCTCTTTTCCATCGTGTGCTTTTTCTACATGGTGTTTTATCTGTTCGAGCTGGCATGGCGTACCGCCGCGGTGCCGTTTTTCATGTACTACGGTGCCTACAATTTCCGCCGGATGGATCTGATTTGGCACACGCTGGGCCGTATCGCGTCGTACTTTGGAATGACCTCTATTGTGGCCTTGTGCGCAGTGGCAGGGCCGGTGCTGGCCACGGGAATTATCTCCGATTTGTTTGGCAATAAGTTCGCGTTCCTACAGATTGTGACCTCCATCTTCGTCTACGCACTCATGTCGTGGATGATGGTGAAGTTCCTTAAACCCAATGGCCGTGTCGCTGAGTTCATGCGCCTGCACGGGAAGAACCAGTGGCGCGGCTACATGCAGCGCTCGGCTATTTTGATGGCTACGGATAAGGCCATGCAGTACTCGTCTAAGGCGATGGGACTCACGGATAAGGCTATGCGTAAGGCGTTGCAGTACACCACGGGTATTACAGTGCCGGACGCTGTTCCTACACCTATGTCTATGCAGGCTAAGGCACTAGAGGGTAAATCCCATATGGCAGGTGAAGCGGTATCGAATGCGCTGCCGCCAGGTAAGGAGAATGAGATGAAAGCTATCGAGTCGGTTCCCGCGTCTGCGCGCGAGACCGCGTTTGATGCGGCGGAATCGGCAAAGAGTGTTCCCGCTGTTGGTTCGTCCTCGAAACTTAAGGCTATATCCCAGGCGGCGAAGTCGCTGTCCGGCGGTGAGTCTAAGGCGCTGCCGCTATCTGGCAGCGGAGCTACAGGCGACTCTACTGGCGGTGGGGCCAGCGCCGCGCTGGGAGCTGTCGCTGGTGCGCTGGGGACGGGCAAGAAGTCCACCGAACAGGGTGAGGACGAACCAGATACGCCGGAGATTATCGACGGCGAGGTGGTTTCGGTTGATGATGTTCCCGATGTGGGAACCGGCAACTCGCTGAATTTCCCAGAAGCCGGAGATGTAGACGGCGTTGCCCAGTACCAGATGCAGTACATGGGGTCTACTGGTCAGTTCGATGATGCCAAAAATAAGTCCACAGGCATGGACGGGTCTGCCATGGTAGGCCACGACCCTATGCCGCTATCCGAGCCGGGCGTGGTAGACAACGAAGCAGACGCGCGTGCGCAAGAGCGCATGGAGCAGGCTACGCAGCCGATGTTTTATGCCGCAGGTGATGAAGAGGGCGCTACCGCAGTAGAGATGATTGATCCGCGTGTACCGCTGACGGAGGATATGCGCGCTGAGATTGACGCTGATCCGGCGCGTGACTTTGCCGCCCAGGACGCGGTGAAGGATATGGCGCTTCCTGATGGGGTTGAGGTGTTCGGCGGCAAGGCCGTGTGGACGAACCCCGAGACCGAGGATATGGCGGAGTTGACTGCGCCGGTAGCTCCTGGTGTGGAAGATACGGTAACGCGCGCTGCCATGATGGATCATGCAGACTCGATTGCAGACCCGCGATTGCGCGAGATTTTTATTGTCCAGCATGGTCTTGACCGAAGCGTTGATGATGTCGTTGATGCTGAGGTGGTAGATGATGAATCTACCTCTACATCAGAGCAGGACGACACCGCGCCGGATACGGCGGGTGTTCCGGGTACTGCTACTTCTGGTGCCACGTCTTCTACAGGTGTTCCCGAGTCGGTTATGGTGTCCGGTCAGGACGAACCACTACATACTGTGGGTGAGGGCTTTGTTGATGATGATGATGTCACTGTTCCAGGGTCTATGGCTGCTTCCGCGCCGGATACTTCTTCGCAATCGGAGACTTCGGAGATTTCGGATACTTCTCACTCGACACAGCCGTCTGCGGCTACACCGTACGGCCACATGCAGGACGAATCCCACGCAGAGTCGCCACAACAGCCGGAGCAACCACAAGCAGAACAGCCGGAGCAACCACAAGCAGAACAGCCGGATCAACCACAAGCAGAACAGCCGGAGCAACCCGCTGTGGCCCCAGCACTCTCGGCACGGTCGGTCGATAAGGATACGGCTCAGCGTATGCAACGCGAGTACACCGAATCTGTCCGTGCTGTAGAGCGTGGCGAGGATACATCGGCGAAGCCGGAGGTTGCTCCCGTACAGCCTGCCCCAGAGCCAGAGCCGGAGCGTGTGCCAGAGCCGCAGCCTGCCAAGCCTGCGGATTACAAGAAAGATCTGGAAGTGCTCAATCGGCGCGAGTCAGCAGGACGTGCTGGTTCGTCTACTACAGCGGAGACCGGCACAGGCCGCGGCTCGGTAGACATTCCGCGCAGTCAGGTAGCTGCTGCCGATGCCACGCCGATTGTGGAGAATTTGGCCGCATCGTCGGTGGAGTCGGTGACCGCGGTGACCTCGCGCGAAGATGTCTTTGAGCAGTCGCGTCTTATTTCCTCGGCTATGGGCACAGGCGGCGTGACTCCGGTTCCTGATGATGATCCAAGTTTGAGCCACACCTTTATGGTTGTTGATGGTGAGAACGTGGTGCAGTCGGGAACCGGCTTGTCTGGCGGGATGACATGGTAGCCACCCTGCTATTTGGGCGGCATGTCCCTTATACTTTGTGCAGATAGTGTTTTGAGTTAAGGAGTAAGTTATGACCGAGCCGACTAATCGGTTTGACGAGTGGAAGCGTCGTCAGGCCCAGTCTCGCGGCGAAGGTGGCGGTGGTGCCCAACCCCAGCGTCGTGCGCCGCAGAATCGCCCGCGTGAGCAGCGCCCTGAGCAGCCGCAGCAGTACCGAGATCAGGCCCAGCAGCACGAGCAGCAGCCGCAGCAGTTTACCCGGCAGCGTCAGTTCCCGCGCACCCCTCAGCGTGAGCAGTACCGCGAGCAGCAGGCTCAGCCGTACCGCGAGCAGCCGCAGCCGCAGCCGCGACCGGCACAGCATCGTGATCCGCAACAGTACCGCGAGCAGCAGTACCGTAATCCACAGTCCCAGCCGCGCCCGGCGCAGCAGCGTGAGCCGTACCGTGAGCGCGAGCAGGTGCAGCAGACTCAGCCGCGACCAGAACAGCAGTACCGCGAGCAGCCGCGACCGGCACAGCAGTTCCAGGGAGAAATAGACGAACGGGATCTGTTGCAGCCACAGCCGCAGCAGCCGCAGCAGCCGGAACAGCAGCCGCAGCAGCCGGAACAGCAGCCGCAGCAGCGCTATGGCGAGGTAGACGAGTCTACGGCACGCGATTCGGCGCGGGATCGTCTTAATCGTTTCCGCCAGATGTATAACGCGAACCAGCAGGAGAAGTCACAGTCTGCATCCTCCCGGCGCGACAGTGACCGCCCCGTACCACGCGAGGAGTACACCGCTGCGCAGGATACGCCGGATACGCAGGAGTCCTACTATTCCCACCGCGAGTATGGCGACGGCTACAGCGAGGGCTACAGTTCTGACTACTCTGATTCGGGCTACACCGACAGCTACGACGACTATTCAGATACTGGCTACGCCCAAGATGATTATGGCGACGACTACCGCGACACGGACTACAGCGACGGGTACGACAATGACTACTACACCGCCGAAGACGAACGTGCCGCACGTGCGGTCAGCGATGCCCGCGACAACCTTGATGATGTAGATGGGTTCGACGATTGGGACGATACGGATACCGATGATTCCGATACCGGCGATATGTACCCGGTTCGCCAGTCCAATTTCGCGGACATGGACGCGCTCGACGAGCCGGAGGATAAGGAGGTAGAAAACACTTCTGACACGCCTAAGTCGGGTGGTCTGATGGGTTGGCTTCGCCGCCTTACCGGACGTGGTTCGTCTTCCGATGTGGATACGTCCGAAGCAGTCGCGTCGATGAACCGCAAGCTGCGCCAGCCACAAGTGATCGGAATTATGGGTTCCAAGGGCGGTGTGGGCAAGACCTCTAAGACCCAGGTTATTGGCTCGATTCTTGCCCACTACCGCACTGAGGGAGGTGTGGCCGCGGTAGACATGGATGCGAACTCGACGCTGGTTGACCGCATGAAGCCGCAGACGGATATTCCTGACAATGCCAGCGTGCACACCTTTGCCCATGACGACTCGATTCGCTCTGCTGCTGATGTGAACTCGTATCTGGTTCTCAACGAAGAGAAGTTGGCCGTGCTCGCGGGCATTGGCCGTACCAGCTCGGCACCGTTGAAAAAGGACGAACTACAGCGCATTCTTAACCGACTGGGAGAGTTTTACACGCTGATCATCTTGGACTTCCCCGGCTCGGCGGAGGTTCCGGTTGCACTGCACGCACTGAAAGTCATTGATGCCATGGTCTACGTGGCCGAGATTACGAAGTCGTCGCTGTCGGCCACCAAGCGTGACCTAAAGCGTATCTCGCAGGTTCGTCCCGAGCTGCTAAGCTCCGCCACCATCATCTTGAACCACCGCACCTCCGGCAAGGTACATATCAAGAATTTGGAAGGCCACGTCGAAGACTTCCGCAATATGGGAACCCGTGATGTGTCCACGGGAGCCAGCCGCGTGAAAGTCTGGGAAACCAACTATGACCCGCACATCGGTATCGAGGGGCCAATCCAGATTTCCCAGCTAGATCCGGTCAACCGCACCCGCTACATGCAGATCGCCGCGTCGATTATGGATGCACTTCCTGGCACCATGCCTGGATACAAGCGCTTTGCCGCTGACCAGGAGAACAACCAGCGCACCGAAGTACACCACTTGGACGATTAAGCCGAGGGCACCCACCGGCATATAGTGTGCCAGGTGTCCTAAACTAAAGACCACTGCCCCATATCAAGGGGACATACTATTTCGACAAGGAGAACACCCATGGAAGACAATCAGTTTGAGCAGGACTTCGAGCAGAATGTCGAGCAGGATAACACCTCGGATACTGCTGATAACGCTGCCACTGATTCCCTGAATGCCACCGAGCAGCTGTCCACATTCAAAGAGAAGATGGACGCTGCCGTTAACCGCCTGACCGCCGCGCACACCGCTATGGACGAAGCCAATTCGTCCTATGATGCGCAGCGCGAAGAGCGCAACCGCGTGGTTGCCGAAGCAGAAGCCACCGCAGACAAGCGCATTAACGCCGTGCGCGACGAGGAAAACGAAAAGGTAGCCAAGGTCAAGGAAGCAGCTGATGCTGACTTGGACACCGCAGGTGAGGTAGCAGACGAAGCCACCCTGGACTACAAGGCTGCATTCGATGAAGTAGTCAAGTCTGAGGTCTTGTCTCGCAGCCAGTTGTCGGCACTGGGATTTTCCAAGGTCACCCGCCGCCGCGTGAGCCGCAAGAAGTAGTCTTAAAGCCGGAAAGAAACACCCCGCGCCGTGTCCCTTACCCCAGGGCGCGGCGCGGAAGTATTTAAGGAGTAGAAATGGCTTCCACAACAGCCGAACGCGACGTGGTTCGCGTGACTGTTCGCGCCGGTGACATGAACGTTGACCTGTCTCTGCCGAACAAGGTTCCGCTTAGGCAGCTATCTGTTGACGTTGCCAAGACCTGTGTGCCGCTCATGGTAGATCGAAACATCGAGCCGGACTGGTTGAAAAACCCCACCTCGGAGATCATGCTGGCACCCGCGGTGGGTAGAACATGGTCTCCTGATGTCACCCTAGACCGCGTAGGCGTGCGCGACGGTGACTACCTGATTTTGTCCACCACCGAGCGCAACGAGCGCTACCCAGAACTTATTGAGGTCATGCAGGATGCCACGGTAGCTATCCGCAATGGTGCCTTTGGCGCGTGGGAGTCTGCCACCTCGGTAATGTATGCGTCCATCATCTTTCCGGTGATGGTATCCCTGCTGTCTCTCGTGGGTGCAGCAATAACCATTGCGGGCGGAGGTGCTGTCTTTGCCGGTGTTCTTCTTGCTGTAGCCGCCGCGTGCGCTGGCCTGTCGCTGGTGATTTCTGGCGCAGAGGTGGTGCGCACTCCCATTGTGGTGTCACTGTCTGCGGCATCGTATATGCCCGCGGCTGTGGCGGTGGCACTGTTTATTCCTGGTGGTCTTACCCACTGGGCGGTGCTGGCAGGCAGTGCCACAGCCATGGTGATGGCAGTACTTAATGTGGTCTTCAAACAACCCACCTCGGCAATTCACATGGCCGTGGCTACGTTCTCGTCGGTGATGGTAGTGGGCATTGGTATTAGCTCGCTGCTGGATCTGTGGAGGGACATGCCGGTTTCCACCATGGCGGCGTGCGTGGTCACTGCGTCGCTTCTGGTGTTCTACTTCGAGCCGGGTTTGTCTCGTCAGGTGGCCCAGTTGGAGCTTCCGTATCTGCCGCTGGATACTGAGACCGGCGAGCAGGTGGCTAATGCCGAGATTTCGGAAATTACCAAGATGCTCTCGCAGGAGTCGAGCTGGGAGTCCATGCTCAACCAGCGCGACCGCAACCTCCTGGCGCGCTCGATTGGTGTGGGTATCGGCATTGGTGCCGCTGTGTCATTGGCGCTGGGGTGTGTGATTTCCCTGGCCACCATTGTTGAGGGCAAGGTGACGTTTGTGTGGCCGGAGCTAGACCAGCGCACGGTGATGATTATGCACGTGCTGGTGTGCTGCCTGCTGTACTGCCTGCAAGGCTCATGGTATCGAGACAAGATGCTGCGCGGCATTGCTTTAACCGGCGGTGTGAGTGCCGTCATGCTGGCTATGCTCACTGCGGGCTTGCGCGTGGATTCGCTGGGTATGGTGCGCGTGGTCATTGCGGTGCTTGTTGTTGTTATCGCCGTGCTGGTCTCCTGTGCTGTAGCGTGGCGCGCTCGGCCCTCGCGCAGTCTGCGTATGCGCCAGTGGGGTGAAAAGGCAGAAGCCCTGCTGTATCTGTTCCCCTTGGTCAATATTGCGGCGCTCATTAACATCTTCTTCCTCATTCGACACCGTTAAGGGGGACACGGAATGCGCAGGTCATTACTTAAAATCGCAGCGATGTGCACGGCGGCAACCTTGTCTGCTGCACTGGGTACTACTGCTGCTGGCGCGCTAGAGCGCACGTGGTATATCGAGGGCGTGGATTCACCACCGGGAGACGATGATCCCAAGCCGGGTATCGAGATGGAGCAGAAGACCAACTGCGCTACCTCCTCGGTACTGCCGGACTCGCAGTTTGAGTCGATTCCGGCTAATGAGGTCTTTGAGGTTGAGAAGCTGCATAAGTTCGCCACCGGCAAAGGCCAGAAGATCGCGGTGATTGATTCCGGCGTATCGAAGAATGTTCGTCTCCCTGATTTGCAAGGCGCGGGCGACTACATCATGGGCGGCGACGGGCTGACCGACTGCGACCATCACGGCACCTTGATTGCAGGTGTCGCAGCGGCCAAGCCTGCTACTGGTGATGGGTTCGTGGGCGTGGCACCTGATGCGGGGATTATCTCGCTGCGGCAGACCTCGGCGGCGTATGGGCCAAAGAACTCGGACGAACAGGCTCCCAGTTCGGTAGATACGCTCTCTCGCGCGATTGTGCGCGCGGTCAACCACGGTGCCACGGTAATTAATATGTCGGTAACGGCGTGTCTTCCTGCTACCTCGGTCATGGACTTGACCAAGCTGCGCGGTGCGTTGCACTACGCGGTGGTGGAGAAGAATGTGGTGGCCGTAGCGTCGGCGGGAAACGTGGACGATACGTGTAAGCAGAACAAACTTCCTGATCCGGACGACCCGCTCGATCCGCGCGGCTGGGGTGTGACCGATACGGTGTCGCTGCCCAGCTACATCGACGAGTACGTATTGTCGGTGGGCGGGACGAACCTGATGGGTGATCCTTATGTCAACACGCTCTACGGCCCCTGGGTGGACGTAGCAGCTCCCAGTGTCAACATCGTCTCGCTCGACCCCTCAGATGGTGAACGCGGCGGTCTGGTCAATGCCGATGCAGGAGAGGAGGGTAGCTCGCCTATTGCGGGCACCTCGTTTGGCGCTGCATACATCTCAGGTTTGGCAGCGCTCGTGCGCGAGCGTCACCCCGAGATGTCCGCGCTCGATGTCAAGCACCACATCGAAAACCATACGCAGACTACTGCCCGCGGAATGGCCAACGTCTTTGGCTGGGGGCCAGTAGACCCGCTGGGAGCGATAACAGGAGCACCCAAGACGACTGCACGCGAGGTAGTACACATTCCCTCGGATGCGTCCAATAAGTACAAGCCGATAGAACGTACTGACAAGTCCGCAATGTATGTCACGCTCGCAGTGTTGGGATTGTTGGCGATCATTGTGGTTATTGCAGCGGCACGCCACTGGGTAGCAGGCGGCGTGGTTCCCCTAAACAAAAAGGAGATGTAGACCATGGTGAGATTTGGACTAACCCCAGGACGTGTGATGGCGTGGGCGCTTCCAGTGCTTGTGGTAGCAGTACTAGCAGGCGTGTTCGTCCCGTCTGCTGTGCTGTGGGCTGTGATTACTGGCGTGTTTGCTATTGCATGGCTGTTTCCCACAGTCATTGAGATCAACGGCGCGACTGTGGCCGAGAATATCCGCCGAAATCGTGTAACCGACAAGCCCTATGCGCCGGTGCGTATGCGTGAGGTGGACGGCACGGCAGTGCTGTTGGAGGGCGACGACATTGTGAGCGTGTGGTTGGAGGTATCCCCGCGCGACGAGGTAGATGTGACCACGGTTTCCGGCGACGGAATTGTGTCACGTCCCCACATTGATACCTCCAAGCTGGCGACACTGCTGCGTCAGTCTGATGTGGTTATTGATTCCATCGCGCTGACCACGATGGCCTATGACACATTCCTGCCCGGCTACGCGGCGGGCAATGTGGTAGCGCAGTCTATGGGTCGTATTCCGGTGCCCAGCGGTGGGCGCAGCTGGATTACGATTCGAGTGCGCGTTACCGATAATGTGCCTGCGGCCCAGGCACGTGGTGAGGGCGAGTTCGACCAGGGAATGATTCGTGCCGTGCTGGCCGCTGCGGCGCGTTTGCGCGTGGTCATTGAAGAGGGTGGCCACCACGTGAGCCTGTGTAGCCCCGATATGGTCTCGCAGGTGACCTCGATGATGGCGGCGGGTACGTCACATGTCTTTGACAAACCAGGACGAACCGGATTCGGTGATGATTCCAGTGACACTAAGGCATATGGCCTATACCCCAAGCGAGGCGTAAAGCGTGAGGACGCGGTGGGCTGGCGTGATTTGCCGGGCGTGCGCTCTTTTATTACGACAACGCTCTCACCGGGACACCAAGACGGTACAGACCCGCAGGTAAGTGATCAGGTCATGCTCGTTACCCGTGATAAGCAGGCAGTGCAGCGTGCGTCGAAGATGGGTCTTAGTCTTTTGCACCGCCAGCAGCGCCAAGCTGCCAGCCGGATTATTCCCTCTCTTACCTCGCAGCCAGTGATGCAGCCGGATTATCCATTGCAGGATAACCACCCTGTCATCCACTACGGCGGCGGGCTGGGGCTGTTTATTGGCCCTACGGCGCAGGGTGGATCACTCTTCGTTAAGGTTCGTCCCGCAACGGGCAAAACCCTGCACTTTATCGGGTCGGTGCAGGCGCACCAGATTTTGATTGAGCGCATGTTGATGGAGTCCAACTCGATTAACATTAAGCTGCCTGCTGATGATCCCGACCGCGAGCTGTGGGCGAAGTTTGTAGACAATCTGCATACCCCGCTGCTGGCGATGGACAGCGACCGTGACGCTGATTTCATTGTGACCTCCCCGAGTGTTCACGCGGAGGTGAAGTCGAACAATCCGGATCAGTGCACGATTGTGGTGTCCGAGAAGACTCCGAATATGGCGCTCGAAAATTCGGTGCATGTTAAATCCACTACCGCGGTGGTCACCACAGACACACAGCAGGAGTCGGCATACTTCTCGCCCACACCGAGTGAGATGGGATTTGTGGCACGCGGCGACTAACGGGACGAACCATACCTAGCCCTGTTGCCTTTACCACAAGGCTAGGTATCCTATGGAAGTACACAATCCTTGAAAGACCTAGGGGAGAACTTATGCCTATCCACGACCACGTTGGCGTTGACCACCTGGCAGCTAAGGCGCTGTCGGCAACACGCGCCGGACTTATTGAAGACCGCACCCGCTCCATCGAGACTGCCACCACAGGCATTTCTGCTGATGTAGCCCTGCCGGTAGCTCACTGTGCTGCTGCGGCACTGGCCAGCACTAACCACGGCGCTATCGCCCAGGGATTTGGTGCTTCCGGCCAGATGTCCCGTGTCAATGACCTGGCCTTTGTGGCCCGCGCTATTGCGCACAACGTCCACGCCGCGGATACATCTACAGCACATGGTGCTAACATTGCAGCCATGGACACCACCATTTAATCGGGAGTAGTCCAACACTCACACAAAAATAAGCCCCGCCGTTTAAGTCTCCTTGCGGCGGGGCTTATTTTTGTGTCATGTAGTGTTGGGGACGTGACGTTTAGAGCGCGCTCGAACATACCTACTCATGCTGTAGGTGACGTGTCGGGCGGGTAGTCTAGTGTGCAGTTACCTCACATTTGAAAGGATTATGTATGTCTGCAATGGATCCATTCGGCGGCGTTCCGGTAACCCCGCCGAGTCAACCGGAAACCACCCCTCCTGCCACTGGGGGCCTGTCTGTAACCGTGCCGGGCACGGACGCGGGTTCTGCTCCTGCAATGCCGCCTGCCGCAGGTGGATTGTCTGTAACCGTGCCGGGAGATAGCCCCACTGCTCCCACTGGCGCGCCTGTCATTCCCAACCCACCTGCCGGGTCTGCGGGTATGCCCGCAGGTCTTGCTGTGACTGTTCCCGCGGGCGACCAGCCTGCCACGCCACCACCCGCCGCGAGCGCTCCCGGTGGGATTGCACTTACGGTTCCCTCTGGCGACTCCGCCGCGCTGCCAGCCGCCCAGTCCACCGCCCAGCCAGCAGCTGCCCAGCCAGCCGCCCAGCCAGCCGCACAGCCCACCGCTGAGGACGAACCGGACGTGTGGCGTATCGGTAAGCCGGTTACCGCCGACCCCAACGAGGTTGCCAACCCGTCGCCGTATGTTGAGTCGCGCAAGCCGGTCACCCTGCCGGACGGGCGCGAGGTGAGCGACGTGCCGGGTGAGCCGATTTACACCATGCCAGGCGATATTCGTGAGTACCAGCCCGCCCGCGACCGCTATGGCCGCTACATGCACCAGCACCCGCAGTACGGATACCGCAGCTCTTTCTCGCGCGCGACCACCATTGCGAAGAAACTAGACTCCGGCTCCAACCTGATGGACTGGCACGACCGCAAGCTCATTGAGGGTTTGGTGCGCTACCCACAGTTGCTGGACGGTCTAGACGTGGGAAAGCTCGGAACCACCAACGAGTACAAGCTGCGCCAGACGCTAAAGCAGATTTCGGAGAATGCCACCAACGCCGCCGGTGCCGCCGACGGGCGCGAGTTCGGTACGGCTTTGCACGCGTGGACGGAAGCTGTAGACCACGGCAAGGCCAGCTACAACGACGTGCCGCGCGAGTTCAAGCCCTATGTCGCGTCGTATTTGCAGGCGCTGTCTCGCCACGGTATCGAGCCGATCCCGGAGTATGTCGAGCGGATTATGTACTGCCCCATTACCGACACGATGGGCACCATCGACCGTATCTACCGTCTGCCGACCGGCGAGCTGGTTATTGGCGATATTAAGACCTCCGGCAACATCGACTTCGCCTGGACTTCCATTGCGCTGCAAATGGCGCAGTATGCCAACGCATCGCACCTACTTAGTGAGGACGGCCAGACGTGGGAACCTATGCCCAAGGTGCGCCACGACATCGCGGTGATTGCCGGTATTCCGCACACGCCAAAGGATCGCGGCCCGCACTGTGACATGCACATTGTCAACGTCGAATACGGCACGGGACTGCTCTATATTGCGCGCGATATTACCCACGTGCAGCGCGAAGCCAAGAAGGTTATTCCCATGTCGCACAGTGCCCAGCCCGGCACTGCCGACGACGCTATGGCGTGGGTAAAACAGGGAATGCCAGCACTTAGCCAGCCGGGTGCTAACCCGCTCAGCCAGCTAGAGGGCATGGCCGATACCACCGCGCAAGCGGCGATGAATGCCATGGACGGCGACACCTCGAAATTCGAGGGTCTTCCGGTGGTGGGCGACATCGTTGCAGGGACGAACCAGTCCGAGGACTCGAAGCGCGTGCACTACCTATCGGACTTGGCTAGTGTGCTCTCCCGCGCGGTGGATATGGGCCTAGACCGCGAGATCGTGCAGTGGGCAGGCGTGCTGGCGAATGTGCCGGACGACCAGCGCGCCCAGGTGGTACAAGGCTTGTCAGTGGCATCGGCGCGCGCCGGTGTGCGCTCGTCGAGGCTGCGCACCCGCGCGTCTACCGACGAGGACGCGGCGCGGCGTGAGGATAAGCGCGCCGCTAAGGCACAGTCGGTCGCGGCCCAGCGCGAGACAGTGGATAAGGCCACTTCTACTGGCGCGCTCGAACAGTTTGCACGGCAGGTAACTGCTGCGCAGTCTGCGCCTAAAGCACCCAAGGCTCCGGCGCTGTTTTCGACCTCGGCGGGAATTGCCGCTACGGCGGATCAGACTGGCCCGAGCGATCCGGTCAATGGAGATGCACCCGTGCGAGGGGTTCGTCCTAGTGTCCGTGCCCGTATCGAGTCCCAGACCACCCCGCAGGCTATCGCGGCGCTCTATGATGCGTCGTGGTCTACGCAGGAGGAAGCCTTGGCGCGCGAGCGCATGAGCGATTTGTCCGCAGCGCTTATTGATTCGGCGCGCTCGCTTATCGACGCGGCGGGCAGTGCCGACGCTATTGCTGCTCTGTGGGAGCCGTGGTGGCCTGATGATCTGGTCTCTTATGCGCAGTCGCGTATGGCGCGGATGTAGCACCTTCCACGCATAAGTTCGTCCCCTAGCTGCTGCTTTGAAAAAGTGGTCGCTAGGGGTTGCGTATTTGTGTAGCAGTCTGTAACATGAATGGCGTACTACGGTACGCGAGGAAACACCTTGTTTCCGACCCAAGGCTGTGGATTCCACAGCGCCCCAAGGGTGCATACTGCACCGCCCGAATTTTCATCTAAGGAGATATATCCCATGACCGCACCACAGTTCGGTGACCCCAACCCGCAGCAGTCCAACCCGCTGGCAGGCAACGCCCCGCAGGGCCAGGCTCCGGCACCACAGGGCCAGGCACCACAGGGCCAGGCACCACAGGGCCAGGCTCCGGCACCGCAGCAGAACCAGGCTCCGGCACCGCAGACCCAGCAGTACCAGCAGAACCAGGCACCGCAGGGCCAGGCCCCACAACAGAACCAGGGCGGCAACTTCGCCCCGTCCAACCAGCAGGAGACTGCACAGCAGAACACGTTTACCGCTGTGTCCGGCCATGGTTTCTTGGCCGAAGCTCCCAACGTGTCCAACTACATTCGACTCTCTGACCACGTAGGCAAGTACATTATCCTGCGCGTTAAGGGATTCGGCTCCCGCACCTTTAGCCAGACCGAGGGGCCAAAGGAGACTCTGGAATGTGACATTGCAGTATTCGACTCCGCCGACCTTAACAAGGTGGAAGTCTTTACTGACCAGGGCATTACCAACGGCAAGGTTGTTCAGGTTGGCCGCAACCTGAACAACCAGGGCCTTGACTGCACCATCGGCCAGATTGGCTACGGTGAGCGCAAGGGTGGCAACAACGCCCCGATCATCATCCAGTCCATTGACGGTACTTCCGACCAGGGCAAGCAGATTGTTGATTACCTGGCTAACTACGCCAAGCACTTGGGCTGGGTTCAGTAACCCACGTACCGCCGTGTAAAACCTAGGTACATCAAACACCCCGTCGCTGTAGTGCGGCGGGGTGTTTGTCTGTGGTCTGGCACACGTGCAGTTGCCGGTTTGTTATGAACCGGCTACACTTTTTGCCATGACTACAGCTCTCCCACACTCCGAAGCCGCCCTCAATGTAGGCGAGTACAACGGTATCCCCCTCGTCCGTGTCAACTACGTTCCCGAAGATGTACGCACCGGAAACGAAATGGCTAACATCATCTTGGATTCACTGGCGAGCCTTGTGCCTGAATGCGTACATGGTGACTGCGTGTTTAACGAGATCGATTAGCCTGTAACGTACTGCGCTCCCGCCCCATGACCGCTTCCTGCGGCATGGGGCTATTTTTAATTGCCCACGTCACTAGGGAAGATCTAGCAGCGCCGGTAATGTGGTGGACGTACAGGCCGTGTACAAACTTTTAGATTTAAGGAGAAATTAAATGGGCGTACCAATGATTCGGGTGGGCGCGGAGATTATCGCGGAGTTCTGGCCCGATGCGTCAGTTGACGAAGACGATTACATTCGCCGTTCCAATGAGGAACTGGAACTAGCAGACACGTACCGCGATGCTGCCGACGAGCTGAAAGAGACTAAGGATCAGCTCTCCGAAGACAGCTCGGGTGAGACCACTAAGGCTTCGTCGGAGAAGATCGACGAGACAGTGGACAACCTACTCAAAGACGCGGAGAAGTCCGAAGCGTCTGCGGGCAACCTCGCGTTCCGTGGGCAGTCCATGTTTAACCTCAAAAACATTCTTAACTCTATCGCGTGGGGCTTCCATGACTTCGTAGGAAAGATCATCGGTTTCTTCTTTGGCGATCCGGTTGGTGCCCAGATGGCTAAGGACGCAGCCGAGATGGAAGCCAAGGCCGCGGGCGGCATGGCGAAGTTCGCCGATGATATGACCGGGGACGTGACGACGGATAACGTGTCCAAGGGTCTCGACATTGCGGACAACATGCCGGATGCTCACGCCCCGATGATTGAAAACATGGGGCCGGGTGATAACAACTCGGCCAACATGGAGGGTCAGGAACTCTACGACAACAACGGCAACCTGCTGGGCACACTCGGCAAGGATGGCGCTCTCGTTCCTGCTGATCCACAAGCGGGCATGGGCCAGCCGCAGCCACAACCAGGTATGCAGCCACAGCCAGGTATGCAGCCACAGCCAGGTATGCAGCCACAACCAGGTATGCCACCACAGGGTATGGGCCAGCCGCAGGGTATGGGTCAGCAGCCACAGCAGCCGTATTATGGCCCGGTCTACGACCAGGCCGGTAAGGTACTGAACCAGTTGCAGCCACAGCAGCTGTTCAATCAGGGCCAGGGTGGTCAGGACATGGGCTACACTCCGCAGGGCTGGGGGCCGATGGAGGGTATGCAGCCGCAGTATCAGGACATGGTGAAGTCCGCGCAGGACTCCAACATGATGAACCCGTCCAACTACGGCTACAACGGCACCCCGCAGGGTGCTATGGACTCTCTGGTTCAGGCTGGTCAGCAGATGGCCAACAGCGGTGTGCCGGGTGTTCCGAAGGATCTGATCGACCGCTTTACTTCCAGCTTGTCGCAGCTGTCTGATTCTGCTGCCCAGTTGGTCGGCATGTCCCACGAGCTGTTTGGCATTGAGCCGCCAAGCAGTGAGGACTTGGGCGAGGGCGACCAGCCTGCCGAGGGAGAGAACCCGCAGCAGGGTGGTGGCGCTGGCGGCGGAATGCCAGCCGGTCAGCCGGGCAACCAGCAGGACGGCGAGGGTGGTGCTTCTGCCCAGGATGCTGCTGAGGAGGACACGACTATGGACGAGACCGCCCCAGAAGAGGTCGGCCATGTCAACGAGCCTTCCCCAGAGGACGAACCGGGTACTGTGGAAGAGCACGAACCTGCTCCTGAACCTGAACCCGAACCGGCTCCTGAACCCGAGCCGGAACCAGAGCCGGAGCCGGAACCCGAGCCTGCCCCGGTAGAGGACAACGCTGCGGAGACCAAGGCAGCTCCTGCCCCATCCGCACCGCTGTTTAAGGGCTGGTTCAACATCGACACCCCGCTGTTTAGTCTGCACTCCGGTGCCGAGATTGGCGGCACCCACCTCACCAACGGTGCTGCTGTTCCAGCACTGGCTGGTGCTACTGCGTTTGCTCCCACGGCACCTGCGGCTGGCGCTGCGGGCGGATTCGGTGGCGGATTCGGCGCTGCTGGCTTCGGCGCGCCAGGGGTTACTCCGCGTACCTCGCCGGTCGAGCAGGCACCGCGACCACAGGGACGTGTCGGCGTAGGTTCCACTGCATTCGACGCTAAGGCAGAGCAGAAGTCTCGCATCAACGGCGGGCACGGTGCTGCCGAAGTAGCCGAGGTGGTTCGCCGCAACAATGCGGATCTGACACACGAGATGTCTGGTTACCCGCAGGACGAGGAGATCGTTACTGTTGCCGAGGAAACTGTAGACGATAAGGCACTGTCCATGTTCCCACCGCTTACTGCACGTGGTGCTCGTGTGCTGGCGGCTGTGCTGGCTGAAACCACAGCGCGCCAGATGAACACGCCGGTGGCTGCTGCGGTGTACTCCGATGGTGGTGCCATCTTCACCACTGCCGATGGCTTGGGCGCTACCGTATCGGCGCGGCCTATGGCTGCGGTTCCGCTTATGGACGAACTTGCTCGTCTGTCTGCTGATGGTAACGACGCTGCGGCACAGTTCATCAGTGACTGGACGGGAATGAACGACCCTGTAGCTGTGCTTGCACTCGCTATTGAGGTAGGCATTATTGATACCCCGCAGGTGTTGGTAACCACGCAGGACGCGGCGGACAACCGTGAGCTTCCGGTGGACGCGCAGGCGCTTACCCCGCAGGTGCTGGCGAAGATTCCGGCTGCGAACCTCGATGTGGCGGATACGGAAACGCTGCGCTTTGACGAAGCAGCGTCCATCTTGGCTCCCGCCATGGACATGTGGCAGTTCCCGGAAACGGGTGTGTCCGCTTGTGACCTGTCTACTGCACTGGCATCGCGTCGCTGGTCTACCCAGGACGACGGCACCGCGTTGGTAGCAACGATTTGGTGGATGATTGCTCGCTGCCGTGACGCACTTAACACTGGCGACATGGCTACGGCGACACGTCTTGCCATGATGGTGGCCGGTCTTCCGGCACCGCGTGGATAACACGTCTCACATACTTCTGTAACGAACTAGCCCTACATACCTATACGGTGTGTAGGGCTAGTTCTTTTTGTTGTTCCTGCGTACAAGACTGTATGTAACCTGTGAAACTATAGAGGGGTACGTACATCGTCGTATAGATAACTGAGTGCTAGGCTGTATTAGCGGAAACAGAACACCTTTGTGCTGTTCCTCAATCGTCACTTTTCTTTCCCGAACTTGTGTAAGGAGACACTAATGGGTAAGACCGTAATGCGCCCGCGTATGAAGCGGGGCATCTCCATTGCTGCTGCTGTTGCGTGCAGCTTCACCCTGATCCCGGCTGTTAATGCAGTGCAGGGCGGCGGGGCAACAGCTAACGCTGTAGTTGACCGTCCTGCGGATTCTCGTATTTCTAAGGTCGCAGGTGTTATCGAAAAGGGAACCTCTATTTTTGATGACCCTGCATCTTTGAAGAAGATTCAAGAGATGAAAAAGGCAGCCATCGAGCGAGGAATTGGAAATGCTAATGCGAATAGCCCTACCAACTCGGCATTGCGAAATCTGTACGCAGAGAATGGAGTAGAGCTTCCTTATAATTCTACTGGTGCATCTAATAACTGGAGCAAGGGGTACACTTTTCTTGCTGCACACCTAGATACAAATTCTGAAACTCTTTATGAAAAGGATGGTCTGGGTAAGGGAAGTGACTACTCCAACTCCCACGGAAGTTTCACGGATGAGACTTATGTAGGAAACCCTGTTGTCTATGTACGCCATGCAGGTCAAAAGGAGTTTCAGCCTGCTGCTGCTTCTCAATTCTTTAACAACATCACTGCAAGAAACGGAAGTGGATCGCACAGTGATACAACTGACAGCAATTTCTATAGTGAAGCGTATGTAGATTATCGCTTCGTTGCTCCCAAGGATTTCAATGGCGAGGTAATCCTTTCCATTCCTTCGGGATCGAGCACGTTGGCAAACGATAGGCTCACCGAGCGTCTGTTTGTCGTCACCAGTGATTCCAACCCCTACAACCCAGGTGTCACCGACAACAACACTGTCACCCCTGTGGGTAAGGATCTGACCACTGATGTTGGAAAGCTCCCCGAAGCTAAGGAGGGTATCGGCAATACCGATAAACTTCCTGACGGCACCAAGTACGAGTGGGTAAAGAAGCCGGACGTTTCCAAGCCAGGTAAGTCCACTGGAACCGTCAAGGTAACCACTCCTGACGGTAAGGCAACTGAGGTAGAGGTCACGGTCACCGTCACCGATCCAAATGCTGGTCAAAAGGACGCTGACAAGTACACTCCGCAGGCTAACCCGATCACTACTCCAAAGGGCACCATGCCTGCTGCTGCCGACGGCATTAAGAACAAGAGCGAGATGCCGCCTAAGACCAAGTTTGAGTGGCAGACTGCTCCGAACGTTGATCGCCCAGGAAATACTGAGGGCACCATCAAGGTAAACTACCCTGATGGTTCGTCTGAAACTGTCAAGGTTCCGGTCACTGTTAAGGACACGGCTAACCTCGCCTTGAAGAACCCGGCTAAGGGACAGAACATTTCTACTCCCAAGGGCGTTGTTCCTGACGCTGTAAAGGGTATTTCCAACAGCAAGGAAATGCCGGACGGCACCACCTACGAGTGGGCTAAGGAACCAGATGTTTCCACCGTTGGCACTAAGGACGCTACTGTTCGCGTTAAGTACTCCGACGGCTCCAAGAACGAAGTGCCTATCAAGGTAACCGTCACCGACCCGAAGACCGACGCGCAGAAGAAACCGGCTGTAGGCCAAGACATCACCACCAAGGTGAATGTTGATCCAAAGGCTGAGTCCGGTATCAAGAACATGGCCGAGCTTCCAAAGGGCACCACCCCCGCCTGGGAGAAGAAGCCGGACGTGTCCAAGCCGGGCGATACCACAGGCACCATCAAGGTGACCTACCCGGATAAGTCCACCCAGTCTGTTCCGGTTAAGGTTCACGTCACCGGCGCTGCTGACGAGAACACTCCGAAGCCGAAGCAGATCACCGTTCCACGTGGCAAGGCTCCCAAGGCAGAAGATGGTATTGCCAACAAGGACGAACTGCCCAAGGACACCAAGTACACCTGGAAGACCACCCCGGATACCTCCAAGCCGGGCGATACCACCGGCACGGTTGTTGTAACCTACCCGGACGGCTCTAAGGATGAAGTCAAGGTTCCGATCAAGGTAACCTCTGACGCTGACAAGTACGCTCCGAAGCCGCAGGACGTTGATACTGGCGTTGGTGTTGTCCCGCCAGCATCTGACGGCATTTCCAACAAGGACGACCTGCCCAAGGACACCAAGTACGAGTGGGTAAAGGAACCGGACGTTTCCAAGCCGGGCGAGACCACTGGCACTATTAAGGTGACCTACCCAGACGGCTCTTCCGAGACTGTTGATGTTCGTGTCATGGTTACCCAAGACATCTACATCTCTGACATTTCCAAGCAGGCCAACGGCGACTACAAGGTAACTCGCAACGACGGCAAGACCTGGACTATCGACCTGCACAGCCTGAACGATCGCATCTCCAAGAACGAGAAGCGCATCGCCGACCTGGAAAAGGGTGTTAAGGCCAATAAGGACGGCATTGCCAAGAACAAGGACGCTATCGACGCTCTGCGTAAGGAGAACGACGATCTCAAGAAGCAGGTCGAGGGTCTAAAGAAGTCCGCACAGGACGCAGACAAGCGACTGGACGAGTTGGAAAAGCAGGCTAAGGATCAAGGCAAGACCCTTGACAACCTGGTTAAGGACAACAAGACTGCTGACGACGCAATCAAGAACCTGACCAAGCAGGTAACTGACTTGAAGAAGCAGCAGGAAGCGATCAAGGGTCGCCTTACCAGCCTGGAAAGCCGTGTCACCATTCTGGAAACCACGGTAAAGGGCTTGCAGTCTAACGCTCACGCTTGGGCGCAGTGCTTCTCCGGTATCGGCACCTCTGCTATCCCAGTCCTGCTGGCTCTGCCGCTGGGTCTGGCCGCACAGGCTGACGTACCTGGTATTGGCAACGTCAACGCTGAGGTTCAGAAGAAGCTGGGTATCTTCAATCCAGCTGCTGCCAAGTGGGTAAGCGAGAACCGCGGCATCATGCAGATGGCTGCGGGTGTTCTGGGCTTCGCCGGTATCTTGGGTGCTATGGTTCACGCTGCACAGGATTGTGGCCCATACGCTAAGGACGATTATGTTAAGGACACCGACCTGGGCAAGCTGTCCTCCAAGATGGATTCCATCAAGGACGGTAACACCGAGGGTTCTTCCATTGATGGTGGTTCTTCCCTAGGCGACACCGCTACCGAGGGTGGCTCCTCTCTGGGCGAGGGTTCCTCCCAGGAGTAACCCCTAACGCTTAGGAGTAGCACTCCTTAAACTTCAAACCCCGGCACTGTATTACTACAGTGCCGGGGTTTTGGTGTGTATGGGTTAGAAACGGCGGGTTGTAAGGATGGTGTCGATTCCACCGTCCTCGTCCGCGGCGTAGAACACCATGCGGTCGAATGTTATTGTGCGGCCCAGAATTCCGGGGTCGGCAAGATCGGTGATTGCCGGATCTAGGCGGCGGGTAGGGCTATAGCCCAGGTGGATATGGGGGACGTACTGTTCGTCAAGGAAGCGGGTGCCGAAGATCATTTGGTTGGCCCGCTCGTGGGCGTTGAGCGCTGCGGTGTTGTCACAGTGTGGTATCTGGTTCTGATCGATGTAGGGGCGCACAGCAGCAAACGCTGAGTCGGCTAGGTCGTTAATCCAGCGCAGCCTGGCGAGGTAGGCGAATATGAGTCTGTCGGGGTGGCTGTCGATGTGGGTTAGTCGGGAGGTGTACTGGTGCGAGAGCAGTCCGCCACGGGTGAGGTAGTCGTCGAGGACGAGTTGGAGTATGTCGTGATGTTCGTCCCCCGGCCCGATGTAGGTGTTAATGAGGTCAAGGTGGGGCAGGTTCCGCTCGCGGTCAAGTGTGGGGTCTTTACTCATATAGGAACCAGCCCGGTGGGCAAAGTCCACAATCCGCTCTATATCGCCACGGGTGGGAAGTAGTGCAACTCCTATGCGCATGAGGTCTCCTTATACGTTTTCAGGTGCAGTCTAGTCTAGAGCCTAGACTGCACACTTCCCATGGCGGCGTTTTAGTTGGCGCGTACCTCGATCATCGCGCTGGTTATTTGGATGGTTTCGGCCAGCATGTCGAAGTGGATGTCTGTGCCGAACGAACGCGCCGGTGTTGTCCACACCTCGTGGTCTAGGGGGTACTCCACCTCGGGAGCAAGTGTGTAGGGGTGGAGTGTTCGTTCACGTACAGACACGTCCTGCGGCGATTTGTGGAGGGTGATGTTGGGGTTGGTTGGGTTAAAAATCGCGTCCCAGTAGATTGCGCCGAGATTGTCGTATTCTTCGATCGCAGGGGTTAAGGGGTATAGAAGTTCGCGCGCTGTGATGGGTTTCTGGTTGGGGTCAGGGGTGTAGCAGTCATAGAGTCCGATGGAGCCGTCATTCCTGACAAAAGAATTATCCTTGCTGCATACTAAGTATCCGCCGGTGAGTGCGTAGGGGCTAGAGTTACCGCTAAAGCCCCCACAATAGGAAATGAACTCGCCTTGTATGTGGGTTGTGAGGTTGGCGACGGTCATGTAGTCAAGGACAGCGCCGCAGGGAGATGCAGCGAACATATCGAGGGCTTCATGCGCGGAGCGGGATTTGAGAAGATCGAGAATCAGCGGCCTGCTCCATTCTTCTACGGAGGGGACAAGTAGCGTTTTCCTAAGCATGTCGAGTGCTGCACCCTGATGGATAAGGTCGTCTCCATGCAGGCTTAGTCCGCTGCCTAGCAGTAGGGCTACCATGCGGCAGTCTTCGGGCGCGATATAGGCGCGGTGGCGGGTGATAAGGAAGCGGGTTCCTGCCGTTACCACAGTCCACCTCCGGTGATTTCTGGGTAGTCGTGGCCACAGTTGGGGCAGTGGAAAGTGTCTGTTGTTTCAAAGGAGTGCATGGGCTTTAGTGTAGTGCGCGCCCTTATGCTCAGAAAGATAGGAAATCGGCATGTCCCTAGTCTAGTAAGTAGACTAGACAGCGGGCAGGAAATAGATGTGTCCTCTGCTACACGAACCCGGATAGTTTGGCACATCACTGGGTGGTATGTCCCCTAGTAAAGGCTCTACACTTTAGGTAGGTAAATAAATATGCGTATCTAAAGGAGAAATACATGTGCCGAAGCCATGCCGATGGTGGTCGCCGGTGCCCTACATGCACCCCCGGCACCCAGGCGTATAAGGATGCCAGCAAGCTGGCAAATGCCAACCGCCGCAAGTCCCGCGCGCAACGCCGCGCGGTGTACTCCGAGGTGCTAAACCGCTACGGCGATACCGAGTCCGGTAAGGAAGCCGCGTCGAAGATTCTGCATACCCAGCCGCGTAACATTCCTGGCACGCTGGCTTTCTTGCAGTCTCTGGATCCGGAGCTGGCAGAAACCGCGCGTGAAGCAGCACTCAATGCAGGCGATGAAGCTGGTGGCTCGCGCCAGCTGGCTGGTTCCCACAACCAGAACACGATGAACGACCGACACGCCCGCGTGGTGGAGGACTATTACGAGGACGCGGTAAACGGGCTGCGCCCGGATCCGAATGCGCTCAACCGAATTGTGGACATCACTTCGTCGTCTACTCTGGCGTATCTGGAAAGTGATCATGCGAAGTCACTGCCCGCCGCGCAGCGTGACGCATTGACCGATGCGGCTATGAACTCTGGCTTTATTGCCGCGAACGTAGGCCGTGGCGGTACGTTTATTACCAGCCCGGATGAGCTGACAAATCAGCAGCGCCACACCATGCTCAACATGCAGCCCGAGGAAGCGCTGAAGCTGGGCTATGTGGAGGACGCGGTGTTTGATGCGCAGCGTAATGAGTTTATGAAGAACGCCACCGTGGATGCTGAGGTTCGTCCCTTGGAGTCGGATTCCCAGCGTGGCTTTGCTATTGGTCGCAATGACACGGTAGCCGACGTGGCTGAAACCATGCGCTCACAAGGCATGGAGTACGCCACCATCCGCGAGGGTGTGGATCTGGTCATTGCTCCCAACCCGGAGACCGGCGAGATGGAGCAGTACTTCGAGGTAGATGGCGATGTTAAGTTGCCCGCCGGTGACAATGTGCGCGTGGATTCTGCCACACGTCGAATCCCTCGTATTAATGACTTCCTTGACAGCCCCGAGGGCGAGGGTGAGCTGGACAACCAGCACATCTCGGCCAAGCGTTTGACCAGCAAGAACACCGAAGAGGGCCGCAACTTCCGCGAGCAGCTAACCCGCGAGGTTATTCGCGCCTCCTACGCATCAGGCAAAGAGGTAGGCCAAGATGCTGCATGGGTTGTAGGCAACAAGGGCAAGTTCGGAATAATGGAGCTAGTAGACCGCAAGGTTCCTGGCAAGCGAGGTTCTGTTACCGCTGCCACTGTGGCTAATGTGGGCCTTAAAAAGATTGCAGGCGATGGCGGTTTCCACACCACCTCTGATGCACTTCCTACCACGTCGCGCGCCGCCATTGCTGCGTCGATGGATACAACCCGAAAGACCGCGGAGTACGGGCTGATGAACTCCACCAAGTACACGCCACGTACCCATTCCAGTGAGGGCACTACCGCGCGTGGTCACCAGCGTGCCAAGCAGAATCCGAAGAAGACCACCAAGGTCTCCGGTGTGGGCCACGTATCTAGTGATAAGCAGTACAAGCACCACAAGAAGATCATGGCGGGTCTGGGCGATGTGCGCGAGCGCACCGACTGGACTCCGGCGGAAAGCTTCGAGCTGCCCAAGCACTCGGTGGTGCCTACCGTTCTTAGGGGACGTTCCACTTCTACCGACGACCTCGACCGCATGATTCACGCGGCGAACACCTTTGACGACCGACGCACGCCAAAGACCAAGCAGGAGGGCGGCGACGCGCTGCTGATGTCACGTGTGCTCGATCGCCAGCGCGCGGTGACAATGAAGCACCAGGCAGACGGCGGTGACGTAAAGCCCACCACGATGGTTACTGAGTTCACGTTGCCCAAGGGCCAGAACCCGGCCAACTTCTTCCGCGAGGGCCGTCAGTTCACCACAGACAAGCACATGGCTACCTCTGTGGACGGCACCGGCCTGCCGCGTGAGTTTGTCAAGGAGGGCACCCCGGTACGTATGGTGATGTCCACGACCCAGGGTGTAGCACTCAATGGTGAGCGCAGCGTGATCCCACGTGGTTCGTCCCTGCGTGTTGCTCACTACGTCCGCGATACCGATGGAACGGTCACCGCGTTCATGGTGGACGAGGACGAGACCCTAGCCGCAGCAGAAGCCCACTAAAGGAGAGAAACTATGGCCTATTACGAAGAAATGACCGACGAGCTGGCCGAGCGCGTGGGCGCACTGATGGTCAACACTGGTGCTAAGTCCATGGAGCGCGCAGCAACCGCGGTCGCTCCGCTGTTCGGGCTACGCGGTGAGCCAGACGATACCGAGCTGACCATCTTTGCCAAGCAGGAATCCCTCGACAAGCTCATTGCTGACATTCACGAGGGTGTGAAGTCCGGTCGTATTGTCCCCCACGGCAGCGAGCCGGAGACCTACAAGGAAGACGATTCCGCCGAGCGATCGGACGCATTCTTGGAGTCCGAGGACGACGAAGAGGTAGATCTGAGCGATGCCTACTTTGAGCAGCAGTCCGCCAAAGCTGCGGAGTCGTTTACCGACTACAGCGGCGAGGATAACCCTGACGACGCAGACGAGGACGCGAAGTTGATCTCCAAGCCCATCAACGACTCGTACAAGCAGTGGCTTAGCTAAACCGCTGACCTATTTCACCCGCCGGTGACCTCCCGTGGTTCCCGGCGGGTTTCCTTATGCGCGCAGCTAGACCGGCATGTCCCTTTACTGGTGCTAGAATTACCGGCATGGAGTTTCTACAACCTGATCTTTCCCACCGCGATACCGAAGAGTTTAAGCGTGCTTTGGAAGCGGTCACTTTTGCCGAAGATGTCATTGACCGGCCCGAGAATTGCCCGCCGGAAGCTATTGCCAGCGTGTCGTTGGTTGCCAGCGCCCTAGACATTGTGGACAATAAGCAGGTTTCTGCCCGTCCCATGGAGGTCGCCTTGCAGGAAGAGGGTGCGTGGCAGGCCATGCTTCCGCTGCTCACATTCGGCCAGTGGTGGCGCGTGGCTGACCGTATGACTGATCCCTATGCCGCGTCCATGGCCGCAGCGGCAGCTATCTTTAACACGCCGGAGGAAGTTCCCACTGCGCGCGTGCATAAGCGGCTTAACCGCGTGCAGCGTGCTACACCGATGGTGCGGCATTTGGATGGTGCGCTCACCACACTGCGAATGCGAGAGCACAACACCTTAAACATCGCGCGTATCGCGTCCACATCGAGCGCGAAGCGTATGCGAGAGATGTATATACATGCTGTAGCGGAGTTCACCGCGGCAGAAAAGAAGAAACCGCAGCCTGAAAAGACTGCGGCTATTTCGGCCAGCGCTCGCGCACTGCAAGGATTGTTCTAGGCGAACCCGCTGTCGCCTGGTTCGTCCTCGGGGTCGAGCACGTCCATTTCGTAGGCCAGATCATTGTTGTTGTGGGCAATGATCTGTGAGACCGCATCCAATGATTGCGACAGGCTGCTTTCGGTGTCGTCGTCGCCTAGTTCGGTGAAAATATCCCACAGCGACAGACGTGAGCACTTGGTGGCATTAAACGGATTGGACAACAATCCGTAGGTGGCTATAGCCGTAATGTGGCGCTTGTCGTCTTCGGGGAGAGTAGTGCATATATGGCGCAGCACTTCGGTGAGCAAGCGGTGCTCTACAAAGCTGGTTACCCCAGTGGTCTCGGCATTGTCGTTAGCAGCATCCACCTGCTGTGCCAGCGCGGTGTCTTCGGCAAACTCTTGCTTCTCACGGCTGTTGGTAAAGTGTACTGCGTTGTAGTCCTCGTCAAAGACATGCCCATAGGTGACCATGTAGGTCATGTGGATTGCCGCACAAATGGAGGTGTGCGCAAGGCTTGCCGGATCCACGTGCTTGCTTAGCTCCCCCAGAATTTTTAGTCCGGGGCGAAGCTCATTGAATACAGCGATAAAAGCCAGCTCGCTACAGCTAAAATCACGACCTAATTCGTCAAACTCGTGGTCAAAGTCATGGAGTGCTCCGGGGTTAAACGTGACCGTGGCAATGATGTTGCTTAGCGTGTCGTAGGCACATTGGTAGATGAAGCGGTGGGCTTCTAACTCATTAGGATCCATGTAGCTAGAACCCTTAATTTCTAGCGACCGGGTATCTATCGCACCACTGTCGTCACCATCTTCGTCGCCAAAGAAAGGTGCACTACTTGCCGCATCAGCAATGTCACCATCAAGGTCGCCGTCGCTCAGTGCTGCTTCCAGCTCATAGGTTAAACGTTCGTCCTCGGTAACAATTCCCTCGTCTACCAGCACATCTCCCATCTCCATAAACAGGGAGGTAACTGTTAGGCTAAGGAGCTTGGCTACAGCTACCTGGTCGGGGTGGAAGAGCGCGTCGCGCAGCAGGAACGAGTACTGTACCGCGGGGTTGGGGTCGCGCGGGTCGCGCTGGGCGAGAGCCATAATAAGGTCGTGCTCGGCAGCAAGTGCGTCCTCGGGTTCGATGCCGTCGCTGTAGCACGCGGAGACAATGGCCCATACACGGGCGACCTCGCTGGCGGTGTCATTGGTGGTTATTTCAGCGAAGTTCCACCACCCCTCACTGGTGTAGTCGCGCAAGGCCAGCAGCATCATGGCAGAGGTAGGATCGGTAAGCGCGATGTTAACGCTTACGCGGTCGAGTTCTGACATATCCCTAGGGTCGGGATTGTTTTTCAGCGAGCTGCGCGCGGAATTGTAGATGGTGAATGCTTCGCGGCTAATGTTCACGGTGGGGTGTCCTTTCGTTTCTAACGTCTAATAAGTGTAGCAGGTTCACAATTTTTGTGCATGTCACGACCACCCATGACACACCTATTACGCAGTAAAGGGACGTGACATATACTATTAAAGACACACCGCAAACAAACACGCCAAGGAGACATAACAACTATGGGCGCACACTCGTTTGACGATAACGACCGCGTATATCCTGATCAGGACGATACCTACTACACCGACGAAGACTACGACTACCTCGACTATGGCACTGGAACACAATCTTCCAGCAAATATGGAACAGTCATATTCTTCGCCATCTTGTTTGTATTCCTTGTCACCTTGGCTTCCTTGGTGGCATGGAAGATGAACGACAAGTCCGGGGAGAACACCGCAGCCCCCTCACATACGCAGTCGCAAGCCACACCGGGCCGCGCTACCAACGAGGTACGCCAGGGTGATGAAATCTCCGGCCACGAGGGGTGCCTTATTGGTGCTACCGACTCGGAGAAAGCATGGGTGTCTGCCACCTGTGCTACGCCGGGAGAAAACATTTCCACCAATGGCACCGCTGTGGGTGTTGCTGGGGACATGACTGACAACGGCCTTATTCCGGTCACGCTCAACAATGGCGTTAGACCCTCCAACATGTACGACGATGTTTCTGTCTCCCCATTCGACGACAACCTTAAAGGTGTGGAAGTGTGCTCGATGGGGCCGGATTCCACCATCTACGGCTGCGGTAAAGTCGTCTCGTCCAAAGATGGTGTAGGCCGGTTGCAGGGTCTTGATAATGCGCCTGCCGGAGCACCTGTGTGGATTCGCTCTACCCTTTCTGATGATGATTCGCAGGCAGCACAGATGGCAGGAATTGTATCGGTGACAGGTGGCGGCGATAAGGAGTCCATCGTGTCGTTTATTCCGCTGTCCTCCCACGTGTGATAAGGCCCAGACCCACAACAAACACCCCACCGCGCAGGCTCGGCGCAGTGGGGTGTTTGTTGTGGGCGGGTGGGTGTTAGGACAGTTTCTCTAGGGGGAGACGAACCGGGTTGCAGAAACTCGGCACCTCTTTAGCGATCTCGTTAAACTCTTCTTCGCTGCGTGTGGGAATAGCCACAACGGTGACCGTGCCCGGCTCGCTATCGGTGGGCCACGGAGTGTAGCCGTCGGTAATAACCATTCGGGTTTTGGCCCCATAGATGGAGAACACGTCAAAGGCCACGCGCATATCGGTTCCGGCACCGTCTCGTTCTAGCGATGGGGTTTCGCCTGGGGTGAGTTTACGGATTTCGTGCTGCATGGTCGATACCGTGAAGTAGTAGATGTTGAACCCGCGCTCGGTGCCTAACTGCTCGACCGCCGAGAGCGCCAAAATGAGTTCTTGGTCAGACATGGAACCAGATACGTCCACGGCGATGTAGAGGTCATGGGTGATGTTGGCGTTTCCTTGTAGGATCACACGGTCGGAAACGGCGGATTGTCGCCGCGAGCGGCGCGAGTAGGTGGGGTTGGTGCCCGCACGGGTGTAATCGAGGTGTCCGCCCACGGTGTTGTTGAAGAACAACATGGGGTCGATCACGGGGTCTTTGAGAGTGTCAGCAGACCATTCCACTACAGATTCAGGGAGTTGGTTTCCGGCGCTGGCATAGCTTTTGGCATCGTTGGCGACATTGCGGATAAGTTCGTCCCGCTCGTCAGGTGTGATACCAGTAATGCCGGTGGTGTCTGCTGCCGACTCCGCGAGCGTGTCAGCAGTGGAAATACCTACTGGGTACGGCGAGGAAGAACCATCGCTGGCAGTGGGGTTGTCGGTAGGTTCGCCTGCACTAGAACCGTCTTCGGATTCATCATCAGAGGTTTCATCAGCGCCTGTTCCGGCTGCTGTTCCAGTGCCTGTTCCAGTGTCTGTTCCGGTTGACGTTCCGTTCGTACTTCCATCGCCTGATCCATCTCCTGTTCCGGCACCTGCTGCCGTATCAGAGGACGAACCTTGCTGGGGTAAAGTGTCTTTGAGCGCGTCATACAGATCCTCGGTGGTGATGTAGTCCGAGAAGTCGTAGTCTTCGCCGGTAAAGGCGTGGGCCATATCTTCCAACTGCACTACCGAGACCACCTCGGGGCTAATCAAGTCCTCGGCGTTGGATACTTGGCCTACGGTGCGGCCATTGTCGCGGGAGATGGAATCAATGATGGGGGTTCGCGCAGTGGCGGTGGCCGAGGTATTCCACAGGTCTACCGCAGTAGGATCGGCATGGACGGCACCACGGCGCGCAGAGTTGTTGAGGATGTACCACACGCCGACGGCATAGGTGAGTGCACAGCGTGCGGCGTACTCGGTTTCTGTCAGCGTATCCTCGGGGTCGATGCGGTCGAAGTTCAGGTACACGCGCGAGCGGCTGTCTACCTGAACAATGGTGCGCCCGCCGGGGTTGTCTAGTACCTCAATGGTGCTAAAGGCGCGCACCAGCCACGGCAGTGCTTGGGTAAGCAGCGGCATTACTTTCTTATCCCACATCTGCTTCTGGTCAGCGCTTAATGCGCGAGGGTGGTTATCGTGCATGGAGGTCTCCTTATTGGTAGCAGTCTGTTACTTATTCTAGCACGAATTGTTACCTCACTGCACATTTGGAAAATACACCGTGCACCGGGCGTTGGAACCAGTCTTTGTGCGTCTAGAATTTCTAGGGACACGACATATGCAGAAAGGACTTTACAAATGGATACGTTGAGCAACCTTTTAGACAATGTGGTAACCACCGTGAGCAGCTTTTTGACCAACAACCCCATGATTCTGCTCGCTGTCCTCATTGTTGGCGTGATGTGGCTGTTTCTTTCCGACGATGATGATTACCGCTATCGCCGGGGCCGCAGGGACTACCGCGATGATCGCTACCGCGACGACCGTTACTACGACGACCGCGACTACCGCTAAAGGGAGGGACGAACCTTATTATGGATCAGTCGTTTCTTACCACGCTGCTGTTAAGTCCACTGACCTGGATCCTGCTTCTTTCCGCCTGGGGCGTGAAGTATCTGTGGACGGGACAGAAGACACCACACATCTATCGCAAGTTCGACCGCAACCGGAACAAGCCTGGCGACTTTACTGCTGATGGCACCGCAAAGAAATCCGATGCCGAAGATCGTGTACGCCGCGCCCTGGAACGCGCCGGGTATGCAGTCATGCCGCAGGCAACCGCGCTCGTGGTCGGCCCGGAATACGGCGAGGGCGACAAGCCGCGCAAGCTCACCCCAGACATGATTGTCTACGCCTTTAACGGTTCACCCTTAAAGATGATCGTGGAATATGACGGCGCGCCGTGGCACGGGTTCGAGCAGCGCGGAAACCCTGACATGGCCACCATCTGCCGCGACTGCGAGCGCAACCAACGTTTTGCCGAAGTGGGCTATATCGTGGTGCGCGTGCGCGCCGGAAAGAACTTCTTTGACCCCGCCCCCGACATCGACGGCAGCTTGGTTCCTGCCCGCTATGCAGTAATCACGCCGGGCAACGACATCTGTATTGATGATGATTTCCGTGACGAGAAGCACCGGCGTGACTTGTTGGAGACCATTTCGGCGGCGCAGTACCGCCCTGCTAAGTATTGGTCGCGCTGGGTGGACGGACTGTTCGGCTACGTCGAGCGTGACCGTCACCGCCGCGCCGTGGAGCGAGAGGTGCAGGCGCGCACCGGCTTTTAACCCGTCATGTCCCTTACACTAGACTAGGAAACTATGAGTACCACGCCGCAGCAGAATAAGTCCCGCAAGTCTTTGGGCTGCATTATTGCCCTCGCTGTGGTTGGCGCACCCATTGGCCTGTTTATGGTTGTGCTGGTGGTCGTTATCTCGTCGGTGGCTATCCCCACCACGATGGCTACAGACTCTATCTCGCGCTATCCCGGCGGCACGTGGGTGGCCGAGCAGTTGTTTCAGGCCAACGGGCGCGAGGGGGAATTGTCCAAGGACGAAATTGGCGAGGTACGAAGCAAGTTCGACGAAGAGATGGCCGGGGATAAAGAGTTGCAGCAGTGCTTCCGTGGCTCGCCGGAGGTAACGCCGAAGCAGGAAACATTGTTTGTTGCCAGCCAGCAGGAGCGCGACGACATTATCCGCTACCGCGACGCGAAGTTGAACTATAACCGCGACGTTATGCGGTATCGCCAGGAGCACGACAGGTGGCGCTCTCGCATGATGGACTACAAGCGGCGCGTGCGTATCGCTAAGGCCCGGCACTACCGCCCCGATCAGATTCCGCCGCCACCAGAGGAGCCACAACCTCCGGTTCGTCCCGAGGAACTGCCGGAGAAGAGCTACCGCATGACCGCCCAAGAGCGCGGCGGTGTATCGGCGAGCGCTGACATCGACCCCAGCCTTATTTCCATCGAGCAGGCAGCAGTGCCGGAGAACTCACCGCTGCGCGATGATAAAGGGCGCGCCACCTCGCAGGTCAACAAGGTCATTGACTCGGTGCCCAAGGGAACATCAGAGCCGGTAGCGCGGCTGTATTTGACGGTGGCGTTTGCCGGTGGAGTGACCGGCTGGAACCACTTTAAGGCAGTGATGGATACCTCCGGTATCCGCGAGGTAGGCAAAGATCAGGTGCCGCAGATCGCCCAGTCGTTCTTCGCGCCGGGTGCTGATTTGGAGCCGTATTCTAAGGCGGTGTCAGCGGCAATCATGTCGCTGTTGATTGAAAACCAGATTTCTGGTGATATGTCTGTGGTTATGCAGGAGTTTGAGGACTGCCGCGCCTAGTCCGCGCATAAGGAAACCACCCCGGCTGTGTATTGGCACAGCCGGGGTGGTTTAGGTTCGTCCCGGTCTACTTGTTGAGGTTGTCAAACAGGGATTTGATGTCGCGGTGAGCGGTGATAAATCGCTCGTCGAGCGACTTCTTGCCCTCCTGTGGGAACACAACGTAGCGGCCCATGTAGACGTACATATCGCTGTAGTGCTCGGTCATAAGCGAGATAGCGATGTTGTCGTGGCGGGTGTCCATGGCATTCCACACATCGACCATCTTCCACAGCGGCGCGATCTGCTGCGGAATAACCGTGCGGGTGATGTAGGGGGCGCGCTTGTCTCCTGTTTCTGCCACATGCTTGTCCACCTCGGCCTTGGTGTGTGCCAAGCACACCTGCATCAGCGTGGACAGGGCCGCATACGCCGACGCGGAGTTGAGGTCGTTCAGTACAGACGGATCCTTAATCATCTCGTCGGCGGTGGGAATGTGTAGGTGGGTGAGGTGGTCAGAGAGACGAACACGGGCTTCGTTGCCGACCAAGGCTTCCACCATGTTCATGCGCTCGGTGTGGTCTACACCCTCGGTCAGTGCCAGGATTTCAATGGCATTGGCCCACGTGCGCGGGTTGTACCAGCCGCGGGTGCGGTCGATCTTGGTATTGGACGAGGATGGGTTGTACAGCGCCGGGTTGGAATCAAGGAACGACACCACCTGCGCGGTAGCCTTGCCGCGCCGCTCGCTTAGCGTTTCTGGGTCTTGGGTAACCGGCGTGTAGGCGGCAACGTCTAGGCTAAATCCTGCGGTAATGCCGCGCGACCAGTCTTTGAGATCCGGCTCCATATCGAAGTGAGCAATGCGCGAGGTCATGGCAGACGATAGTTCGGTCATGCCGCGCACGCCGCTACGGTTCATGTTGCCCGCGAGGACGAACTTCACGTTGGGGTGCAAGCGGAAGCCATTGGGCAGGCGCATATCTTCAATGACGTTAAGGAAGATGTTGTGCACGCGCATGTCCGCAGCCGGGAACTCGTCTACAAGCACATAGGTCAGACCATAAGCGGCGTGGGAGTTGGCTTCCAGTGCCCATGCTGGGGTAGCAAACTCGGTTGCAGTCAGGCGGTGCATTCCCTCGGGCGCTTCCTGCTTGGTGTCCGCTGGTTTCATGGTGGAAGTGTTGTAGGCGGCAGGCGTGGACGCTACAGCGCTCGGGTGGGCGTAGAGGTCGCCTAGGGTAGGAATGCCCAGCAGGTCGCCGGTGTCCATCGCGGCGGGGATGATGGTGAGCGAATGAGCTACCGGGTGCGTGGTGCCATCCGGGTAGGTGACATTGTTGCGGCCTGCCAGGGTCTTGGTGACAAACGAGGTCTTGCCCATGCCCGGATCAGACCAGAGCATGACGGTTTTACCTGCGCAGTGCATAGTGTCGATAGCGCGGGCAAGGGTGGCATACAAGGTGGTCATACGTGGTTCTCCTTAATGGTTCGTGGAATTGACTAACACAATGCTACCTAATTTGTGAATAAGGTGCAAAATATAGCCATCACCGTTTCGCCACCTATAATGCACCGTGACCTGCACAAACATCAGTACTCGGAAGCAAAATAAGGGGACGTGCCAGTTAAAAAGTCCAGTGTGTAGCCTAGAAAACCGCTGTCTATGCCAAAAACATATCCCGCAGCATTGGATACATTCTTTAACCGGCCCTACAGTAGGTACTGCAACCGGGAAAGGTGACAACCACCCTCCCGTAGCTGAGAAGAAATAACCCGCTATAAGGAGGAAAGCCCCATGGCTGATCTTGTCCGTAACGACCCTACCCAGACCATTCCTGCATCCAACGCTCTCGTTGACACCATCGAGTCTTTCAACCAGACCGTTCGCGCTGCTGCCGAGGAGATCTCCAACTCCAAGGCCACCGAGGGTGCTGTCCAGCAGGCTTCTGTTGCTGCCGCTGAGGCACTGCGCGCCGAGGCTGACCGCTACACCGCTGCTACCCAGCCGAAGCTCGAATCCATCCGTACCTCCGCAGAGTCCCAGACCCGTGTGGCAGAAGACGGCGGTTCCAGCGTCAACACCATCGACACCGCTATCTAATAAACCCTCCCACACTCACAAACACTTTTAACTTCTAAGGAGAAATACTATGGCTTCCGGCTTTACCCAGTCCCTTGCTGACGAACTGATCGCAGGCGTTGAGTCCACCAAGGAGAACGTCAACGCACGCGGCGAAGAGACCATCAAGACTGTTGCTCAGGTCACCACTGAGGGCCTTCAGGGCGAGTCCGCTCTGGCTGCTGAGGATCTTTCCCACGAGATCGAGCGCACCCTGGCTAACGTCAACGACATTCTCACCCGTTACGAGCAGGCTATTGCTGAGTACGGCGAGAACTTCAACGCTGGCGACCGCGCCGGTGCTGCTCAGCTTGGCGGCATGTAAGACTCACCTGCCCTAGCGCAGGAACAGTCTTCGGCTGACGCTAACCCCGCTACCTCGAATTTCGAGGTAGCGGGGTTCTTGTATGTCCACCACCCCTCGGACATAACCAGGGACGTGACACAACATAGTCGCTGAAAAAGTAGAGTCGCAGCCGCGTCGCCCGATACACTTAAAGCCAGCAACAACCTCTACTTAAAAAGGAACACACCATGTCTCGCTCCACGCTGTCGGTACTGAAAAGCCTGATTCCCGGCTCCCGCCGCCGTAAGAAGACCTCGCCTGTGATGCTGATTTTGGCCGCTGTGCTTGTTATCGGCGGTGGACTCTACACCGGCGCATTTGACGACGTGCTAGGCGACCGCGGCAGCGAGTCCTCCGAGTCTGCGGCTCCTGCTGATAGCCCGGCCCCCAACGCGGCGTTCTTTAAGCTGTCTGCGGCACAGGCTTCCATGGCACGCGAGCAGTTGAACGGCTTGCAGGTGAAGCCAAAGTACGAGTCCGGCTATGAGCGCAGCAAGTTCGGCCAGCCATGGACGGATAAGGCTCAGGGCGTTGCTTTCGCGGGCAACTCCTGCAAGACCCGCGAAGACATCCTAAACCGCGATCTGGTCAACCCGCAGCACAAAGACAACTGCGTGGTAACCTCCGGCAAGCTGTGGAACCCTTATGGCACCAAGGGAAACCCGAACAATGACTGGATTGATTTCACCCGTGGCTCCGGCACCGCGGTAGACATCGACCACGTAGTAGCACTGGAAAACGTGTGGGCCACTGGCGGTTACCTGCTCAGTGACGAGCAGCGTGTAGCGATTGCCAACGACCCTATTAACTTGGTGGCTGTGCGTGGCACTGACAACCGTGCCAAGGGTAGTAAAGATGTTTCCGAGTGGGTTCCGCAAAACCGCGACATTCACTGTGGCTATGCTGCAAGCCAGGTTCAGGTGAAGTCGAAGTACGGTCTGTGGGTTACCGAGAATGAAAAGGATGTGTTGGCCAAGATGCTCGATACCTGTCCGGCAGGTGTTTAATAACTGTTAACCTGCATGAACGTTGCCCCTGTAGCCTTGTGCTACAGGGGCTTGTCTGTGTAGTGTGTAACACAGAAGGAGGACGGACACATGACCATATCCATCATCACCGGCGACCACGCTACGATAGCCCAGCTGCGCTCGGCAGGCATGGGCGAGTTCGTCATGGTCGATATTGATGTCTCTGATCTTCCCGACCCCTCTGATGTCATGGGCGTACTTACCGGCGACGACCCGCGTGTGTTCCCGGCCATGATGGCTGTGGGCGGCGATATGGTAGCTCGCAACGCTACCCAGGCTTGTGCGGTAGCCCGGCAGGTAGCTGAGGATAACCACAGCGAGCAGGTAACCGTGCTCGTACGTGACGAGCAGGGGCGTGTGCAGGCTCCGGCTGTAGGCGGTGTGGTGGCTGCGTTCCTGCGCTCTGTAGGTTACGAGGTAGACATCACCCACACAGGTCTTTCTGAGCTACTGGTTTAGGCCGCAGACAAATCAACACCGCCCCGGCACTGATTAAATCCAGTGCCGGGGCGGTGTTGATTTGTCTATACGACCCTAGGAGGACTTAGCTACCGCTGCGGTTAAGCGGTCTGGGCGGAAACCATACCAGTGGTCTCCACCGGCAACGACAACGGGAGCAGAATCATAGCCGAGCGATTGGACATAATCAAAGGCTTCGTTATCTTCGCGTACGTTGATCTCGGTGTAGTCTGCGCCTAGCGAGTTGAGCTTACGTTTGGTGGCACGGCATTGTGCGCACGCAGGGGCAGTATAGACAGTAATAGCGGACATAGGGGACAGGTCTCCTTTGTGTAGTTGTCGATTTCTTCGGTGTTTTCCTAGCATACAACGCCAATTCCGATCTGGTCTAGCGGTGCCCCTATTTTATGTATCCGCAGGTCACAAGGGGTATGGCAGGGATACCAGTGCTAAATCAAGGGTGCAAACTTGACCACTTTAGCGCGGGCTTATAATTGGGGACGTGACGAGTATCCAAGACAAGTGCCCAGGCTTGATTTAGGCCCAGATACCGCTTACTCGTCGCCCTCGTTAAATGCGGGCTAATCTGTATGTGGCTCGCGCGAGGTGCGCGGGTAAATCTATGTCACAAAGTAAAGGACTCTGCCTTGAATATCGCTCTATCACGCCGTGCTATCGCAGCCGTCGTTGCCCTAGCTCTCGCCTGCACTCTTGCTACCCCCATTGCCCATGCCGCAGGCAAAAATCCCTCTCCCGACGGGCCTGCTATCACCCTCCCCCAGCCCAACGGCAACCCCTACAACCTAGAAGTGGGAGACACTGTAGACATCTCGAACTTCCGCCGCGGTGATATTCCCATTTGCTTCTTCCATGTCTCCTGCCTGCTCTTCCCACAAGTCCACCCACAGATAACCAAGGTGGAAGAAACCAAGTCCGGCACTCGATTCCGGCTCAACGGCTTCGGCGGCTACATGGGTCACCCGGTCTATAAAGACGGTCACCTCATTGGCGTTACCCAAGGCTCCGTTGGTGGCCTGGGCTACGGCTATCTGTTTCCTACCGAGCAGGCCGCGCACGACGCGCAGCCTGACTATGCACCACTGGATAAGGGACTAGGCATCATTGAGTGGCTGCGATCCCTTATTCGTGCGGTCACTGGCGGAGGTTCCAGCTCTTCCTCCATCTATGACCCGGCGGGCGTAGACCCGCGCGAGCGTGAGTTTGTTGCGGCTAATCCCTCGGGGTGGTCGCGCGCAGGAATCCGCCACCTCGACCGCATTGAGTGGACACCCGGCACGGGGACGTTCCATATTGACCCGGCAGCGGACGCGGGCCATGCCAGCCTGCTTGACGGTGTGGGCGCACTGACTGGTTCCTCGCGTGGCACTGGTTCCTTTGATGTCACCGCCGCGTGGAATGAAGCGGTAGCTGCGGGTGTGCCGGACGTGAAGAGCCTGCGCCAGCAGTTTGTGTGCCATGCGCAGGGTTCTGCTCTTCGCCGTGATGATTGGAAGTTGGAGCTGGGAAAGCCTGCAACGCTAAAGCAGGCGGATCAGGCTCGCTTTGCCTGCAATCCGCCTGCTCCGGCAGCTAAGTAGGCTCAACCCCTAGGTTCGGAGCTGCACCCGCAGGTAGGTCGCGTCGTCGAATATGCTGTCCCCGGCCAGCCGCGCAGCAAGTCCCTCGCGTTCCAGTTTCGGCCAGCCGTCACTGTAGAGTACCAGCTCCGGCGAGTTAGCCTGCACCACAGTTTCCTTTACCGCGAGTGGGATGACCATGCCGTACTGCACGACCGGATAGCCGCCCTCGGTGTTGGCCTTGGCCCGCGTTGCGCGGAATATGTCACGGCGCGCTGCGGCAAAGTCATTACTGCCGCGGTCAAGGCGTGCAACTGTGCTTATGTTGTACGCCTCGAATCCAGCAAACTCTGGTTCCGATGAAGACTCGCCCACAATTCCTGTTTCGTCGCTAACCTGCCAGGTCACATCCGCAGACTGGATAAGACGAACCTGCGTGTCGGTGACATGCGCCAGCACCATCGCCGCGCTCGGCGGCTCCCACGGGTGCCACAGATCAAGCGGGCCAGTTTGCCACGTTGCCTGCTGCACCGCCTGATGCAGCAGCGCGCGCAAGTCCACCGCGTCGTCGGCGGTGTCGGCCAGCTCGTGCAACGCCATGGAGATGTTCGAGGCGAACGACGCGACCACGCCGCCATCGTCGCCGGTGTCACCTGTAAGTGAGGAGGCTCCGTCAATAACCCAGGCGAAGTTTCCCTGAGTACCAGCACTGTCCTCGTAGTACGGCTTGGTTCCCTGAATGCGAATGTCCTGCATGACTTTGAGCATGATGTTCCTTTCGTTTGTGTTCGTCCCTAGATAACGCCTGCGTCCATCGCCGCGCGGGCAATCTTGTCGCCCAACTCGCGCACAGCCTTACGCCAGTCCGTGTAGTAGCTGTTGTAGATCTCGTCGTCTACACGGTCGCGGCCAAAGACCATGGCCGCGATCTGCTTCCAGCCTGCGTCCCAGGTGTTGACCTGATACCGCGGAGCCACCACGGCGTGCGTGGCGCGCTTGGTGAAGCTGTCCTGAATGATGTCCCAGGCCATGTCGAGCACCGCACACGCTTCGGAGCTAAGCTCGCCGCTGTGGTCTTCGATCCACGTGTGGACGAACCGTTCGTCCTCGCCGGTGAGGTCGCCCTCGATGGTGCGGTTGTGGTGCTGTTGCGCGAGATCCAACATCGCAGTGGTCGAGTACGGGAAGAACTCGTTAACCACGCGGTAGGTTCGTCCCTTGTACTCGTAGTCACGCAGGGAGGTCTGGAAAGACTTGCCACTGAACAGTGAGTAGATAACACAGTCAGCCACGAACTCGTCTGTCAGCAGCGACTCCGGTGGACGGGTAAAGATGTCCTCATTGCGAATCCAGCGCTCACCGCGCGATTGGATTAGCTCGAAGCACGCCCGTCGGATACTGAAAGTCACCGCCGCACGAGTGAAGTTGTCGCGGGTGATGTCGCGGCCATGTGCCATTGCAGCAGGTAGTGAGTAGAATTGCAGGTCATTATCTGATTTTTGAACGTTAGATCCGATATTGACTACGTATCCCATCGAAGTGTCTAGTCTTTTCACATAGGATTTCGTCGCTGTCATTTCAAGACCGTTGTTTGTTACCGGGAGTGTATTGTCTACATTCCCTTTAACGCCTATCTCCTTGAACCACGCACTAAGTTCATCCTTTTTAGTGACACTTCGCCCTATCCATTTTGTCTCTTTAGAGATATGGAGGTTGTTGTCAGATTTAAGGACATCGTATTCAAATGATGTTTGGTTCGTCCCTCCAACTACATAATGGGAGAAGGAGATCGGCCACACACTTGAAGTACCCGAAAATTCACCAGCATTCATTAGGAACCCGTCACAGAATCTAAATTCATCGAATAGTTCGTCTTTGAACTTTCCGTAATGAGGGCTTGGGATGAACTTCGACTTAGTAAAGAAGAAGATATGGAAGTCAGCGGTGTAACCGAATATCTTTGCCAGCTCCTTAGTCCGCCAGATGAACTGGGTATATAGCTCTCCTTTGGCACGCCCCATGTCTTTCATCAAATCAGTCACAGCGGTGGCCGACACGCCTGGCTTATGCTTCTTTCCCATCGCACTTGTCGCCTGCCCATAAGGCGGATTAGCGAAGAACACCACCGGCTTGTTCGCAGCCAGTGCTTCCACCAGCGACAGTGGCAGTTTCAGCTTGCCCGCACGCGCCAGCTCTAGCGCCTTATCCGCGGTCATGTCCTCGTCATGGAGCACCATGTCGTCGTTCAAGAAGTCGTACTGGAACTTCGTGGCTTCCGGGTTGTAGTCGGAGGCAATGTCTAGCTCTTCCTGGAACAGGGTGGATGAGTACAGCTCCTTGAAGCGGTAGTCACGGGTCAAATTTAGAGTTCCGCAAGCGGGGTCACACACGATATAGCGTTCTTTCCAGTTCGTCCCCAGCGCGTCCTCGATGTACTCGTGAGCCTTATCCACCCACCGCGGCGGTGTCCAAAAGTCGCCGGTAAAGCGACGGTCAGTTTCCTCAATCAGGGTGTCGGCCACCTCGGTCAGCGACTTCAACTCCGCGAGCGTGTAGTCACCGACCACGTACTGTGACCAGAATTGTTCAAAGCGGTAGGTATCGAGCGTGATATGGTTCGTCCCAACCACGAGTGTGTTGGGCTTCTTTGGGTGCGGATACACGTCCTCGTCGCCGCGCAGCACGTCGATAAACAGGCGGATTTCATCTTTGTTCTTTAAGCCGGTGGCATCGGTGCCCAGCACCTCCATCTTGAAGCGGGTGAACACGTGATCCATCGACGCGGAGTTGACCGGCACACGCTGCGGCTCGTGGCCTTGTCCCATTGCGTCCACGGCCCAGATGAACATATCGGGGTCGAAGCCGTCGGCGATGTCGTGGACATAGGGCCGCTGCACGTTGGAGTCGCCCATAAGTGCTGCGAGCAGCTGAGAGTCCTTGTACATGTCGGAGGCCGCGTGCTCGTCCCAGCTGTAGGAGTCGTCGGTGTAGTACTGGTGCAGTCGCTGCGCCGGAATGGCAAACACTTCGTCCATGTCGCAGACCACCGCGACCGCCGGAACCAGATCACCGGCCTGTGCCAGTGTGCGCAGGTAGTAGCAGACCTGTGCGTAGACCACAGCGCGGTCACGCCGCGAGCCGGACAGATCCAGATCTCGCTTCGCTTCGACCAAGAGCGCGTAGGGCCGGGCCAGGCTGGCAGCAGCAGACAGTGCAATGTAGCCGTCGGTGTTGTGGCGGTAGTCGTGGGCCAGGGTGGCATCGGGGTGGGCCTTGGTAAGACCCGCCACCAGAAGGTCGTTAATAGCTTGCTCAACAGCCTTTTCCGTGTCCCCCGCGTCCTTGGCTCGGGTGAGCGCAGAGATGAACTTGTCGGTCTGCGCGCGGGTTAAAAGGCGGTGGTGGGCGGGTGCGTAGGTAGGCATAGTAAAAATGTCCTTAAAGGTAGGAGGTCAAGGATTAGGGCTTTACTTCGTATCGCCGCGAGAGTGGCCTAGGGTATCGAGTACTGAGTTATAGGCTTCCAGCAGGCCGGTGATGTGGGTATCAAACGCAGCGAGGTCGTGGCGTTGCTTGGCCAGCTCAGTGACCTTGCTATCTAGCTCGGCGCGCTGGCGGGCAAGGCCGGAAAGCGTGTGCTCGATTAGTCGTTTCTTGCGGGCTAGTTCGTCGTGAGCGCTGGCGGCAGGCGTGGTAGCCAGCGACTGCACAAACTGCCGGGGGTCGAGGCCAGTGTCGCCAAAGAGTACGGCGCGCCAGTCTTTGCCGGTGGCCGGAGCCTGTGCCGCCGCGCGAGCTTGCGCGGTCAACGCCGTACGCCGCGGGTACTGCTTCGCGTCACCCGCCCGCGCCGCAGAGACTACGTGCGTGCGCTCCGCGGGCATTCGGCCAGCACCACGTGCCGTGGCCGTGGTGTAGCCAGCTCCACGTACCGCGCCAGCTCGGTTCATTCCGGTTCGTCCCATGCCGCGCGAGGCATCCTGAGCGCCGCGCGATCTGTGGCTGTCGCGGATAAATTGTGTGCTGGTGCGGGTAGCGCGTGGCGCGGTAAAGACTACGGGCCTGGTGTGGGCTTCAATGAGTTGGGCGCACATGCGGGCGAGCTGGGCGGTGGCCGACCCGGTAGCTACCGCGCGCGGCAGGCCAGTAATATCCGCCGCCGCAGCATTGCCGAGGTGGCGCGCGGCGTGGCTGGGGGTAATCGTAGGTGGTACGGTGCTGGCCATGCGCGCAATGTCGGCAGCAGTGTAGGTGGTTAGCGTATAGGCGGCAGGAATAAGGACGAACCACATTGCGCCGAAGTAGTCTTTCATGGCTTTGCGCTGCGAGGAACGCGCCAGCTTGGATTCAATGACGTAGGGGTTGGTCAGTGTCCCGTCTGTGTCAATGCACGCCTGGTCAAACATGGCTTCATAAAGCACTTCATCAAGCCGTGGGGTATCAGAGGGTTGATGGAGTGCGCAGATAAGGCACAACTCGGTGCCATCGTCGGCACCGCTAGGGTGGTCGTGGTCGCGGGCTACACGTCGCAGTGTGTCGGGGGCGCAGGCATAGGCCATCACGCGGTGATAGAGTGCGTCGATTATGCGCCTGCCGTGTCGTTGGGGATCAAAGGGTGGCTCGTGCTTTTTAGCCATGTGTTCGTCCTTATGTGGTGTCGGGATAACGGCACAAAAGCCCACGCCGCGGGAGGTAAGGCGGCGTGGGCTTGTACGTGCTAGGGATTACTTGTCGGCATCATCGTAGTCAGTCTCGATGTCCTTAAAGGCGTTGACTACCTGCTCGTAGGCAGCGCGCAGGTCGGAGCGCTTACCGGAGATGAACTTTCGCTGTCCTCGGTACTCCACCAGCGCGTCGTTGAGGTCGTCCAAGTGCTTGTCGAGTTCTTCATCAGCACGGTCGGCGGCATCAATAGCTTCGATGGCTTGGGCCGGTGCCAGGGTTCCCAGCTGGGAGAACTTGTCGGACATCTGGCGGGCCAAGGACTTGATGGTGTCCGCGATCTCGTCGATGGTGTCGGTATCGGCAGTGGACGCGTCCTTAGCCTTGGACTTGGTGGACTTGGCACGCGACTTGCGGCGGGTGGACTTCTTCGCGGTCTTCTTAGCCGGTTCGTCCTTAGTGTCTTCGGCCTTGTCCTCGGTCTTGGTCTCGTCCTTGGTCTCGTCCTTGGTCTCGTCCTTGGTCACGGTGTTGGCGGTGTCCTCCTTAGTGTATGCGGCCTGCTCGGTCTGCTCGGTCTGCTCGGCAGGCTTGTCCTCGGTCTTGTCTTCGGCCGTGTCCTCGGCCTTAGGCTGCGCGCCGAATACAGGGGCGGCGGGCTTGTCGCCCGGCAGCAGTGGGTTGGACGAGTTGGACAGCAGCGGATTTACCGGAGCCTGCGGCGGCTGGGTGTTCTCGTCTGCGGAGTCGCCCTGTGGTGCAGCCGGTGGGGTGGGAGAGTTAGCCCAAGGGTTGTTAGCAGTGTTGGCCATGGGTGTAAAACCTGCCTTTTCTTTAGATGTGTCGAGTTGATTTGCACGCGGTGTTCCACGTCTGAATTGTAGTGTAGCAGCGTGCTACAGATTGTGCAACGAGAACACAATTATTGCGTAGTAAATGTGAATATACTACACTTTTAAGCAACTAACCCACTCTAGTAAAGGAATCCATCTTGACTGACACCAAAACCCGCGCCCAGATCGCTGCCGAAAAGGAAGCCCTTATGGCAGTTGAAGATGTATCCACGCGCAAAAACAACATCAAGAAGTACCTGGCCACGCTCACTACCGAGCAAGCAGCCGCCTTTGTCACCGCTGCCCAAAAAGGCGTACCCGTCTCCGACATGGCCGAAGTATCTGACATGTCGCGCCGCGCCATCTATAACATCCTCTCCCGCCACGAAGCAGAAACCGGCAACCGCTTGGTCAACACCTACACCATGCACGAGACCGAGCAGGAAGCCGCCAAGGATAAGGAGAAGGACGCGCCCGCGTCTGCCGCGGAGACAGCAGCGGCAGCCGGTACTGATTAGGTTTCCTCCCCGTTAAGATTTAGGGCAGAGATACCCCATAGAGATTTAGGAGCAGTACGTGCCCTCACTAGACAACCTGCTGGCTGCCACGGCAGCCGAGACCAAAAAGACACGTCCCCCGGAACAGCCCACCATCTCGCTCGACTTAAATCCCCATGGCGACAGCGCCAACACAGTGGAATTAAAGCCTGACGACTTGACTGGGCAGCTTTCTCGCGTTGAGGAACTTCTCACCGGCGACGACTTAAAAGATGTATTGGAGTCAATAGAAGAATTAGCAGACATTACCCGTAAGCACACTGATGAATCAGCCCAGCCGGAAGTAACCGCGTGGCTAGACGATATGCAGGAGCTAATCGACGATGTGAAATCCGACATGCGTGATTTCTCGTCACTTATCCGCAACGAGTTCATTCCTGCCGCAGCCGCCATGCGCGGTGAAGTGGACTCGATGAACAACGCTACTACCAAGTCGCTGAACACCTCGGGTGACTTACTTCCCGGCGAGTCCACCGGATCTGCTGCATTCGATACGCTCAATAAGATGCGCACCGGCCAGATGGACGCACAAGGCTACGGCCAAGAGTCTGCCTACGACCCGGCGGCGCAGATTCAGCGCGCCTATGCCACTATGGCAGCGCTCCCGCACGCGATGGACGAACTGGTATCCCGCGACTACGGCGCACCGCGCACGCATACTACCGCGGGTTCATATAGCCCGAACTATTCCATCTCCACCCCGCAGCCTGCCCAGTCGCAGCCGATGTACACCCCGCACGTGGGCACCACCCACACATCGGCAGGTTCCATCTCGCCTATAGCCCAAGCCGCCGCAGCCACCGGCGCTATCGCCCACGGCGTAGCCCGCGGGCTACGTGGCGATACTCCGCAGAAGCATCAGCAGCAGTCCGCGACTGCTACCACTCAGGCAAGCTCTGGGTCACCTAAGCCTGCTACCTCCATTCCATTAAAGTCTGGCGATAAGCCCGCAGCTCCTTCCAAGGGCGGGGTCACCCGCAGCGAACTTAACGAGATGATCGACAATGCCAAAAAGCGCATTGCCGCTGAGCGCGCTGGAAAGCGTGGTTCGTCTCAGCGGCGACAGCTTCCCCAGCGTCGATCGCGTCCGGCATCCACGCTGGGTGGTGGCAATGTGGGTTCCAAGTCCGATAAGGGGCCAGGTAAAGCCTCGTTCCTTGACATTGCTTCCACCACGCCAGGTGTAGCGCGCGCTGACTCGGATACCACCGCAGAAAAGCCCGCTGCTGCCGCAGCCGCCGCAGGTGGTGGAAATTCCGGCGGTGGCGGTGGAATGCGCGGTGGCATGGGCATGATGCCCATGGGCGGCATGATGGGTGCCATGAACCGCGCAGGCAACGGCCCCGGTGGCCCCGGCAAAGGCGGTGAGGGGTCTGGTGCGGTAGAAGTACCCACGGACTACAAGCTCGACGAGGTGGGCAAGGATGCGTCGTCGTCAGTTGCCGGTGGCGTGGTTCGTCCCGGAATGCGCACTGCCGCTGATGATGATTCCACCGAGCGCATTGTCTCGCCTATTCAACGCGGTAGCGGAGAAGACGACGATTCCAAGAGCGAAAAGCGCGGCTTAGGCAACATCTTTGGCTAAAAGCCACGACAGCGGCCAGTGCAGGGCGTTCCTGCTAGATTAATAAGGGACGTGCTGCGCTGGCCGTAGCAGTTTTATAGCCCACAACCTAGGACACACCCATGACACAAGAGACCATCTTTGACGACTACCGCAACGTCGATTTCGGATCCTTTGACCTGACATTCCGCCGCAACCTACGGCTGCTTACCCACTTCGTCCAAGAGCGTGGTGGTATCCCCCTTGTCACCACCACGGCCTACCACGGCGTAGACCTAGGCGGCTGGCTTAACGACCTGCGCGCCAACCCGCACGAACTTACCCCCGGCCAGCGCTGTGCGCTACGCAGTGTGCCTGGCGTGACACTATCTCCCACAGACAATCACCCGCGTGAGATCACCACACCTGCGGACAGGGCGTATCTGTGGAACCGACTGAAACTGTGGGCGGACAACCCGATTAAAGACCCGGTAATTCAGCGCCAGCTGGCAGCTATGCGGCGTGCCCAGCTGCGCCGCGAGCGCAAGGGCACTACCCCGCGGTCTACGGTATCCCCGCGACAGCCGGTAACTTCCGCACCGCAGCCATCTACTCCGACACGTCCCCTTTCACCCCTGCTGCAAGAGGATTAAACCATGACAGCACCTGCAACCCCACAAGCGCACCAGATAAGCGAAGAAGAGCGCAACCACTTAATGCACGATGCCAAGGGCAAAAACACCGCCCTGGGTGTCACCATCGTCTTCTGTGGCGCAGCCCTCGTTTTATTGGGCAGTGCCCTTACACGCAAAGCAGCTTATGGCCAGCTCACCCCTGCTTCTGTAGTAGGGTACGTGGTCTTTCTTGCCATCTTGTTCGTCTCCTGTGTGTATTCCTTTCTGTGGTATCGCCGCGAGTTAGATTCCTGGCGCAAGTCGGATCCAATTTATCAGGCCGAACAGGCTGAGCAGTCGGGACTTCCCGGCGGCATGGCCGATCAGGCTCCGCAACAGGCTATGGGAAATCCCGAAGTACAGCGCTTGTGCACGATTGTCGCCCAACTGGGTATGGATTTTTACCCCAAGTGGAGTGAGTGGGAGTTCGACGAGGACAACAAGAACGCGATTGTCACCTACGCATTCGCAGCGCAGACACCGGGCACCTTGTCTACCTCTGCGGCTCAGGCCAAGGTGTTCGAGCGGCTAAACACTGGCCTGGGTAAAGGCTGGGCCATTGACTTAGACCCAGAAACCGACGAGATCACCGGATCCAAGAAGTCGGACGTGCCCAAGCTCGCGCTGCCGGAGATGTGGCCAGTGGTGTCCTCGCCACAGCAGGCAGCGAGCCGATTCGACAAGCTGGAAATCTCCATCGGCATCGGTGCCAACGGGCCGATTACCTACAAGCCCAAGCAGTTCCCGCACATGATGATGGTGGGTTCAACTGGTGGCGGTAAGTCCGTGGCCGTGCGCTCGATTATCGAGGAGTACTTGGCCGCGGGCTACAGGATCTTCGCCGTAGACGGCAAGGGTACTGACTACGCGCCGTACTTTACCCACCAGAATTTCTCTGCGATTTCGACCAACCTGCAAGAGCACATCATGGTGGTGCACAAGGTGTGGGCTATCCTGCAATCGCGGCGTAGCAAGTCGGCGCGTGCATCCAAGGCAGGCGACACGTCCTGGCGACAGACCATGACCCCGATTCTGCTGGTGCTCGACGAGTTCGCGTCTATGCGCAACAATATGAAAGCCGAGTACAAGACGGACGAGATTAAGCTGGTTGACCGCGACTTGGCCGACATTTTGAAGGTGGGCCGTGAGTTCCGCGTCAACGTGATTCTGGCAACCCAGGACTTGAAAGCTGATACCGTGCCGTCTGACTGGCTCGATATGTTCCCCATGAAGGTCTCTGCCGGTAAGCCTTCTCCCATGACGATTAAAAAGGCATTCCCCGAAGAAATCCAGGGCGAGGTTACCCGCGTGGGACAGTCCATTTCGCGTACCACCCCAGGCCGCTCGTTGGTTGCTGTGACCGACGCGGACGGTAAAAACCACGTGGAGCTGTTTCAGGCGTACTGGTCATACACTCCTGCGGAAACCATTGACGCAGCCCCCGATGTGGTGCGCGGGCAGTGGATGGAGTTCAAAAAGAACGTCACCGACCAGGTGCCACGCATGTACGCCCGCGAGTGGTTCAAGATGGAATACCCCGAGATGGATCCCAAGGACAAAAAGGATCGCTTCGCTCAATTCCGTGAGGACGAACCGAACTACATTGACTTAACCGAGTTCGATGTGACCAACCTGCACCGCTTGCGCCCTATTCCGCTGGAAGATCCCAAGACGCTGACACCTATTGTGGACAATGCCTGCTATGACCCGCTCAGCGAGCACTACCTGGGCAATCCGCCGCTGGATGCCGACGGCGCAGACGACATTATCGACTTCTAAAATCCCTACCAGATAAGGAAATATCTCATGGACTTTATACCTGCCAATCCCCTAGAGCACAGCCGCGACTCGATTGTTAAAGCGCTGGTCATGTCGGCCACACTGCGCCACGCCTACATCGAGGTGGGAGGTGAGCTGGCACTAGCTAATCTGGCGCGCTATCTGGGCAATACCTCGCCACAGGAGGGCGCTGGTGGTGTAAGCGTGGCACGCGAGGTGTCGCGTCGTACAGAAATCTTGACGCGCAGGGCAGACACCCATGCAAATGTGGTGGACAATGGGTTTATACACGGTGTGCTCACCCGCTACGCTTCTACAGTAGTGGACGCGCTAGAGAGCGCCCCGCGTACATAATTTAGACACGTAAACATTAGCTTCAAGGAGAACACTATGGCAGGCGAGGATAAGCCCACCATTCCACTTACATCAAACCGAGACTATCTCGACATGCAACCTCCCATTACTTCGGACGATATGGCTCACGCAATGGCGCGTAAGGCTAATCCGGGTGGAAACAACATTGTGGGTTCCACCACTGAGCGCAGCGAGTCTACGGTAGGCGAGTCTAAGGGCGATGCAGACACGTCCACCCACACCTCGGGTGGTTCGTCCACCCCGGAGTCTGGTTCTTCTACCGAGTCTGCTGCCCCTGCCGCAGACTCTGCCTATGCCGGTATGCCCAGCCGCAGCGGTGGTACGGCAGGAGACAAGGCCGACGAGGGCTTTACCCCCAGCGGTGTACGTGACTGGAAGCCCAGCGGTGAGCGCCACGTAGGTGGCTATGACCCCTCCAAGTCCGGATCGACCCCCACCACAGAAAAGGTGGATTCGGAATTTACCGCGCCCAAGGACTATAAGTACGACGGCTACAGCTCCGGTGCATTCAAAGACGATATTGATACCGCTTCCCGCCTAGAAAACGCCACCCGCAGCGTGCCAAAGACCACCGGCGAAGAAATGGTGGATGGCTACGCCAAGGCTGTGGAAAAGGGGTCTTTAACCAAGGGCGACCACTTCACGTTGGACGGAACCGACAAGGGACGTGACATGGCTTATGGCGCGTCGCTGGAAGCAGCCAAAAAGGCTATTAAGGAGTCAGGCGCTCGCAGCCCCGAGGAAGTATCCAAGATCCTCAAAGAGGTAGGCGATACTGACCTCAGCAAGGACGCATATGACTCCATGTTTGCTGATGCCATAGGCAAAGACGGCAACATGGACGGCGCTATCGGCGCAGCCTATGCCGGTGGTGACGGCTACACACTAGGCGGGTGGACAAAGGACACCGACTTCGACCCGTCTATTATCGACCGCGAGATTGATGTCAACCGCCACTGCAAGTACTTGGGCATTCCCGGCTCTGCTGCCGAGTCCGGTACTGCTATGCCCTACACATTCGAGGGAACAACCGCAGCGGTACAGAAGTCTGTCTCGGCGCTTCTTGATATGCGTGAGCAGATTATCGCTGCTACCTCCGGCGGTGAGTCCAACATGAAAAAGGATTTGGCGCAGGTATGCCAGACCCTTAACCAGGCGCTAGAGTACTACGCTTCCGGCTCTGGTTTGCAGCAGCTTACCGAAGCTATGGATGCTCCCGTACAGGCGGCTAACGCTGCGGTGATGGGTATTAACACCGAGGGTGTGGGATACAAGCAGGAGTACGAGATTGCTGCACCGATCATTAAAAAGCTGCACGCTGCGGGCGAGAACCCCGCAGGTGTGCCGGGCATTCCTGCCAATGACGGGGTAGAGCAGCTTGTCACCACAGCGCTGGAAGCTGGCGTTGAGGGCGGCTCCAATATGGAAACCGTATTGCAGGACGCGGGCGAGGTCGCATCTAAGGCGGTAAGCGTCATTGATGATTCCCAGGAGTTTAACCCTGACATCTCTGATGGCACCAAGGCTGAGACTGAGACCAGCTCGGGTAAGAACTCGGGCGCGGGCGGCGCTGCTGGCGGCGGCGGTGGCGGCATGGCTCCGCGTGTTGTTGGCGGCGGCGGTGGCGGCGGCGCTGTCGGTGGCGGCGGCATGGTAGGTGCTGCTCGTGCTGGCTCTGCTGGCGGCGGTGCTGCCGGTGGTTCCCGCGCCGGGGGCGGCAGTGGTGGACGCAGCGACAGCGAGCGTCGTAGTGCTGCTGAAAAGCTGGCTGACCTTATCACTGGCCAAAAGGGAGACGGTGAGGATAAGGATTCTGAGTCTCAGGAAGATAAGGAGAAAAAGGCTAAGGATCGTCTCGATGAAATGCTGGAAGAAGCAGGCATCGACGTAGACGACGAGGACGATAAGGACGACGAGGACAAGGACGACGAGGACAAGGATTCCGAGGACAAGGATTCCGAAGATAAGGATTCCGAAGATAAGGACGACGAGGGTTCCGAAGATAAGGACGGCGATATTGCCGACGATCTTGATGATCTGACAGGCGATATTGATTCCGGTCTAGACCCTGCCGATACCGAAAACGACTTGGGATTTGCTGGTGCTAATGGCCCGGTTGCTGACGGTACTGCTGGTGAGTCCGGTGCTGGCGCTGCGGGTGCTCCGGCAGGTGCTGGTTCGTCCCCGCTGGGTGCTAATGACGGCGCAGGCAATGACATCTCCGCCGGTGACGCTGGTTCTACCATGGCCCCAGATAACTCTGCTGCTGCCGAGCAGCAAGACGAGCTGGGCCGAAAACTAGCAGATGCTACTCACCTCACAGGTGGCTCCGCAGACGCTACCGGCTTGCGCGATAACTTGGCTCGCTCCGGCTCTGGCCTTGGTTCTATGGCCGCAGGCCGCGAGCCTGCCGCTGCTGCCGGTGGTGCAGGTGCCGGTGCTGCTGGTGCTCCTGCTGGTGCCATGATGGGTGCCGCTGGTGCCCCAGGCGCTGCGGGCGGCACTACAGGTACTGGGCCAAGTGCAGCCGGTCATTCTTCCGCGCCGGGTGTTGGTTCGTCCCGCGTTCCTGGCTCTGCTGGATCCGCCGCAGCACAGCAGGCTGCTGCCGAAGCACAGCGTAAGGCTGCTGCCGATAAGCTGTCTGCGGAAACTGCCGACAAGATGCGCGAGATGGGCCGCGAGTCCGCCGAGCAGGTATCCGACCTGCTTAACGGTGATGTAGAAACCGGCCTTGGCTCTGTCTCCGGCGTGCCCGAGGGCGGCTACATGAACTACGGCGAATACCTCGATGATCCGTTTGATGCCCGCAAGGGCGATATTGTGTCCTCGCCCGTGGGCGCGGGTGTCTACGACGGCGAAGGCAACGTGGACATGCAAGACGGTCGCCGTATGCCAATCAACCAGGTGCTGCAAATGTCGCCGCCGGAATATGGTGTGTTCCGTCCTGAAAACGAGCCAGCAGACATGTCCGGCTCCGACATGGACGACTCCGCCGACCAGGCTCCAAAGAAGATGCCGCAGTTTGATTCCCACGGCTACGCTGCCGCCGCTGCGGGTGCCGACCCGTTCGCAGGTGCGAATGAGCAACCACAGCCTGAACAGCCTGCTCCCAGCGCTGCCGAGATGGGCGGTACTGGCTCCGGCTCCGGCTCCGGCATGGGCGGTCTCAATACCGCTGCGGCACCGGCAGGCGGCGACATGGGTGGATCCAGCGGATCTGCTGACCCGTTCGCCCACGCAGCCCCGGCTCACCACGAGTCTGCTCCGGCACCGGCTCCTGAACCCCAGGACACCGGCCATGCAGGCGGTGGCGCATCCACCCACAACGTTCATGTCACCGTGGACAACACCTCGGAGGGACATGCTACCGACGATGGCCCACGCAACACCACCGGAACCGGCTTTGCTCACGAGTCCTCGTCTACCGTGTCTGAGGATCTGATCCGCGAGCACCTGTCTGGCGATGATGCCGATAATGCAGGTGACAAGGACGATAAGGACGACCACGGCGACCACGACGATAAGGACGCTAAGGACGAGCGTGAGGGCAAGGATGGTCACGGCGGTGGCCATGGTGCTGGCCGCGATGCGGATGCACGCCCTGGCGCGGGTGACAACCCAGAGTCTGCGGGCAAGGAAGATAAGTCCAAGCCTGCCCAGGAGTTTGTCGCTGCCGACGAGCGTTCCAGCCAAGATCAGCCCAAGGGCGATACGTCTGGCATTCGTGAGGTAGAATACGAGGGTCGCCCGCTGGGTGACTAGCCATTAGTGTCGGGTGTTCTTCGTGGACACACGTGCCGGGTGAGAAAGTATTAGGTCTGATAAAGCCCGCCGATGTGGAGAAAATTAAGTGTCTCTGGCTCCACACCGGCGGGCTTTATCGTGTATTTATCTGCTAAGCGTTATTAGGTACAGGCACGTACAGTTCGTCCCACGCGCGGGCAAGGTCGTGAGCTGTAGCAAAGACAATCGAGGGGCCAAAGTGATGGGCAAGCCGGTGGGTTTGCATAAGGCGGCGGGTGCGTGTCTTTTGCGAGCAGGTGGGGTGGTGGTTCAGGCTGGTGCAGTAGGCCGTGGCCCATTCGCTATATCCGGTGATGTCGGTAGGAATATCCACGTCGTATTTGTTGTGCAACACAATAAGGGAGGTCACCACGGCGCGCTGGTCGGCAGGCAAAGCAGTAATGAACTCTAGGTGGTGTGGGGTCTCTAGTGCAGTAGTCACGGGGTCTCCTTATAGTCGAGTCGAGTGTGAATTAGCTTCACAATAACATGGTATCTACGCGTATTCCCAACCGACACACCTGTTGCCTAAAAGGGCATGTCCCCCGATATACTAAGCTCATGGAAACTGCATATAACCACCCTCTTATTGTGACCTCGAACCTGGGAAGCCTGGTATGGCAACCAGAAACAAATGACCACGACGACAACAACTTCATCTATGGTGGCTATCTTTTTGGCCCCCTCAGCTTGCAGCAGCGCACGCTGGCACTTATGACCTCACCCACCTTTGTGCCCGGTATTGCAGGATATGGGCCTGTCTCCGAAGAAAGCCGCGATCGTCACGTAGAGCTGGGATACCACGTTATCTACCCGCTGCGTGTAGCTGATGATTCCGAGCGCCCCGCCCACACCACACACGCCTGCGACCTGGTGGCAGCTATGACCGCAGCCCATGGCGACCGCAGCGTGTCCTATAACGACCATGCCCAGCAGGTAGTACGCGCGTATATGGACGCTGCCTATCCCGGATTCTTCGACGATCCGAGCGATGCCGACGATGATAAGAGTGCAGAATCTAGCCCCATCGTGTACTAGACTAGGGCGGTGTAGATAGTTAGTAAATCAACCCAGGAGTTAGATATAAATGACACGTCCCAACGACCCTAATGGGTACTCGTCGGCAGACCCTTTAGCAGAAATGGCAGCCCATGGTAGCCAAGATGGCCGCCAGCGCGTTACCCGCGAATACGCCGGAAACAACAACATGAACGATGCGTTCGGAAATAGCCAAGGCTCATTCCAGTCCGGCTATGAGTCCGGCCTTGCCCAGGGCCGTCGGCAGGGTGGCAATGATGTCTTCGGAAACCACGGCTCAGGCGGTGTATTCGGCAACGGCAGCGGCAACAAGTCGTCGGACAGTTACTTTAGTGCGCCTGCCAATAACTTCCAGCCCAAGGACATGCCTACCCATCGTGCCGGTGGATATGACCAGGAGTTTAGCCCCGGCGATTTAGCGGCTAACCCCACCTACACCTCCGGTGATGGTGTTACTGCCACTCGCCTATACGACCACCCCACCAATCCGATTGATCCGAACACGGGCAAAGCGTCGATGAACACCGCTGGCACCCTAGCCTTGGGCACCGCGGGTATTGCAGGTGGTGCCGCCCTCGACCGCGCCATGACCAAGCGTGCTGCGGCGAATGCTACCCCAGAACAGCTGCGCGAAGCCGCGCGCCACAACGCGCAGCGCGGACACAGCGAGTACAACCGCTATTTGAACTCGCGCGCTGACCGCCAGCTCGCTGACGAGATGGCCAAGGGCGGCAGCAAGTCGGGACGAGCCATGCGCGAGGGTGCGTCCACCGTTGCGCGTGAGGGTGCAGAGAAAGCCGAGCAGCAGGCAGGTAAGCAGGCTGGAAAGCAGCTGGGAAAGCAGGGTGCCAAGCAGGCAGCTAAGCAGGCAGGCAAGCAAGCTGCCAAGCAGGCTGGCAAGGTAGCCACCAAGGGTGCTACTCGCGCCGCGGTGGGTGTTGCGGGTCGCTTGGGCGCTCGCGGTGCCCTTATGGCTGCGGGTGCTGCGGTTCCTGGCCCCGGCTGGGCTATTGCTGCAACTGTGGCTTCCACGGTGGCTATCGAAGCGTTGTTTAATCCTGGTTTCCGCTCCTGGTGCAAGGGGCTTATGCGCTCGGGTGGTGTGGCCGTGGATACCCCACCGGAGCCACCGGCAACCCACTGGCTTCCCAATGTGGAAAAGGACAAGCGTGAAGATGTGGTTAAGGCAGTAGACGCAACACTGACTGACCTCAACGACACGATTACCGGCGTGGATCCAGACACCTACAAGATGTGGGACGTGACGGGTGGCAACGAGGTTCCGGGACTAACTCGTATGTTGCCGGTAACCGACCAGCTCAACTTGGTGGCTGACCAGCTCAACACATTTGGTGAGAATGTGGCAGGCATTGTCGATGGTGCTGGTTCGTCCATTTTGGGCGATTACGCCGAGAGCATTAAGCCGAGCTTGCAGGTGCTGGGCACCTTTAATGAGGACGCAGGAAAGCCGCTGTCTGATGCCATTGTTAAGGCGGCAACCACCTCAAACGAGGCATACCAGTTGCTGCTGGATGCCAACCAGAAATCGCGTGAAGCACTGGCTAACTCTTCCGGCGACATCTTGCATGTGATTCCACATTCCTCGATTGAGCAAAAGGATCTGACCACCAACCAGACTCCGATTAAGGAAAAGGCGCAGCAGCTCAAAGACCAGCAGGCTGAGATTGAAGCGTCCATTAACCGTTGGCTGGATCAGATGCCTAAAGACGACACCATGCCTACCGAGGACGATTATCTGGCCAATGCCCCACTATCCGGCAACCCTGGCCACGGCCCTCTGTCGGGTGAGGGTGACGATGGGACGAACAAGGGCGACGGCGGACAAGGCAAGAACCCAGTGTTCGGTAATGCTACTGCACCCGGCGGTGGTGGCGGCGGTTTTGCAGGCGGTGGTGGTATTACCTCGCCTGGCCCCGTAGGCTCGCGCCATTCCGCAGGCGGCGGTGTCTTTGGCAACACCGCAGGCGGTGGCGGTACTGCTGGTGGTACAGGGTCTAGCCCATTTGGCTCCGGCTCCACGGGTGATTCGTCGCTACCTAAGTCCGATGGTGACGGTATCTTCTCTGATTCTGATTCGGATAAGGATGGCACCAAGCCATTTGATACTGATAAGGACGGCAAGGGTCTGTTCGACACCGAGGATTCCGAGGGCGATGAAGATAAGTCGCTTGATGATAAGGACGGCAAGGGCTTATTTGACACCGAGGACGATTCCGCGGGCGAGTCCGGCTCTGATTTGGGCGTAAACGACGGCGGCGGACTGTTTGATACGGGTGATAGCACTACGGGTGACGCGGCGGGTCTGCCCGGCGCTGATGGTTCGTCCCCATTCGGTAGCTCTGACGGCAGCGGTCTCTTTGGTGACGGCGGCGAGTCTGGATCCGATTTGGGTGTAAACGATGGTGGCGGTCTCTTTGGTGACGGCGGTTCTGGCTCCGGTCTCTTTGGTGACGGCGGTACTGATCCCCTGTCCACCTCCGGCGGCGGTTTGTTCGGCGACGAGGGTGGTTCGTCCCTGCCGGGCTACGGTGAGGACACCGGCGCTGGTCTCGGCATCGACGACGGCTCCGGTCTCTTCGACTCCGGCGACTCGTCCTCGTCGTTCGACCCTGGCTCCGAGGATTCTCACGGCCTAGGTGCCTTTGGCTCCAACGGCGTAGACGAGGACGGCAAACCACTGCCGCACACGGGCGAGACCACCACAACCTCGGGCGCAGACTCTGCCTTTAAGCCTGATGATGAACTCGACGGCCTGTTTGATAGCGACAGCGAGGGTGGCTCCACCGATGGCTCTGCCTTTGATCCGGAAGCAGACACACTCGATGATGGTTCCACCGAGTCCACCGACCCGTTCGGCTCTGACGAGGACTACGACCCATTCGGCGGCGAGGGCGACGGCGCTGGCGAGCCTGGCACTGACAACCCCGACAGCTCCGATACTCCCGCAGGCGATGGCGGCTCCGCATTCGATGGCGGCGAGTCCGGTGCAGGCGATTCCGCAGGCGGATCTGCTGACGCACCTACTGGCACCGACGGCGGCGGTATCTTCGGTGACGATTCCACCGGCGATACCGGAACCGCAGGTGAACCCACCGACGCGCCGGGCGAGGGCGGCGAGCCAGCAGGCGGCGAGTCTGGCGACCCGGCTGCGGGTGACGGCCAGCTACCTGGTGGGGACGTGCCGGGCGAAGGCGAGGGCCTTTTCGACGACATGTATGACGAAAACGGCGAGCTGAAAGACCCTGAGCAGCGCGCCGCTGACATGGGCATGTCGCCGGAGGAAGCCAAGGAAGCAATGACCGTAGACATCAACGGCGAGCCAACCCAGTTCCTGAACCCGGAGACAGCGGATCTCGCGCGCAGCATTATGGATCCCTCCGTGGACACCTCCAACGTGCCGTTTGCTGACTTGGCCGAGTCTGCTGGTCTGACCCCCGGCGATGGTGAGTCCATTGGCGTACCTATTAGCCCGGCAGAAGCCCAGCCCGGTGACGTTATGACCGTAGACGGCAAGGACTGGCTGTATGTTGGCAATGAGCAGGTCATGGATCCTGCCACGGGCGATATGGGCCAGGTTTCTGACTTGGCTTCCAACGGCTTTGCCGGTGAGGGTGAGGGCTTCTTCCGCCTCGACAATGAGGGTGGCGACATGCTGGACGAGTCTATTGGTGGTGCCGTAGATGGTGAGGAACCCGCTGAGTCCACGTCCACATCGGCACCGAGCGAGTCCGAGTCCTCTACCCCGAGTGCTACTGACTCTGCATCGGCTACCGCCAGCGAGTCTTCTGCGCCAAGTGCTACTGACTCTGCTTCGGCTACCACAGGTTCGTCCCCGGTTGATACCCCATCGTCTGCACCAAGCGAGACGGGCACAGACGCAGCTTCGGCACCAAGTGAGTCCAGCGCGTCTGACTACCGCCGCAGCGAGGAAGCCCCGATCGGCATGGGCAACGGCCAGAATGTTCCCATGGATACCGGCGACAACCCGGTAGATGGCGGTGGCGCGTCCGCAGGTGGCGTGGAAGCAGGCGAGGGCGGCAGCTACGCCGACGGCCAGGCCGCAGAAACCGACACCTCTGCCGAGTCCGGTATTGCCGAAACCGAGTTTGAGGGCGAAGCTCTCGGCGGTGCTCGGCCTGAGACTCATACCTCGGGCGCGGATTCCATTCCGGCACCAGGCAAGATGGATCCAGATTCCATCATCTAGTGTGCGGTACTTTTTGACCGTGACCTGATTAAATAGGAAGTGCGGGGTACAAGGAATTTCGACCTCGTACCCCGCACTTTTTACACGACTAACCCATAGATTAAGGATTACTTCATGGCTGACGACAACGGTTCGCCCATCCCACGCCGCGAGGATGCGGTCTACGGCGACGACGACAAGATCATTGGTGACATGACGCGCGTGCAGCAGCGTCTGGCTGACCGCATTGACAAGATTCGCGGCACCTCCAATACCGCAGGTCTTGATCCACAGCTGGCCGAGATCCTGCACGGACACATGCAGGATACTCAGACCCACTTGACCAGTGGCTCTGATATTGCCCAGGTCAATATGGATCAGGCCCGCAGCCGCATGGATATTGCGGGTGAGCATGGCTCTCGCGTGCGTGGACTCAACACCTCTATCGGTGCTCCCGGCGTATCCGGCGGCATGTCCCCCATGCGCCCGAGTTCTGGGCCAGGAATTAGTGCAAGCGCGCAGCTCGGCCCGCGCACCCGCCGCACGGTGCCGCAAGGCCCGTCCTATTCCGCCCCGATTACGGGCAGTGCTCCCAAGGCCCAGCCTGCTACCCGTACCAGCGCGGGCGGCTTCCAGCCGGTAACCAATCCGAACCCGGCTGCATCGGCGAGCGGTTTTAGCGCCCCGCGGTACAATCCGCCGCAGTTTGCAGCACCGGGCAACGGCATGGCCACCCCGCAGGTGCCGTCCACCGCGTATGCACCATCTACGGTGAACCTGCCGACCAGCCCGCAGCAGGGTGCGGGCTGGTATAACCAGGCTCTGCAAGCCCGCCAGCATGCGATGGCAGCAAACCAGGCGCGCCAGGCAATGAGCGCACAACAGGCGCAAGCGCTGGCCGCAGCGCAGAATCAGGCGTACCACACGCCGCAGGCACAGTCTGAGCGCGCCCGTGGCTATTTGAACGCTTCGGATTATCAGCAGCAGCAGGCCGAGCGCGCTCGCGCGAATGCGTCTGCGGAAGCCTACCGCGAGCAGCAGGAGCACGCGCGCGAGCAGCAGCGCCAAGCAGCTGAGTCTCTGCGTGAGCAGCAGCGTCGTGAGTCTCAGCACTACCGCGAGATGCTGGCGGAGATGAACGAGCGCACCGCCGAGGATTTGCCTGAGCGCCGCGAGCACGAGGGACGAACCATCGACGACTTCTCTGAGCGCACGCCGACGCTGTTTGACTCGCATGAAGAGTCCGACCAGGTGCTTCCGCGTGAGGTCTACAATGACATGATTCAGGAAATGCTGGAAGAGACCGAAGCGGACGAGCATGAGTCCAACCAGGCAGCAAGCACCCTGGGCATGAACAAGGAGGAGCTACAGGACAAGATCTATGAGATCTTGAAAGAAGAGGACGAGGCGCGCGAGCAGGAAGCTATGGCTTCTGGGCCAGCGAGTGCTACCGGCGAGCCAAGCGGCGCGGTCGGCCCGGTATCCGGTGACGCGGACGACCAGGCTGCAATTGAGCTGGCTAATGAGTACGTCGCGGCGAACATTCCCTACGCTTGGGGTGGTGGACATGGCGCGGAACCTGGCCCCAGCCAGGGTATTTCCGATGGCGGCGGCTACGCCGACCAGTGTGGTGACTACAACAAGATTGGTCTTGACTGCTCGGGGCTGGCCCGCGATTTCACCTGGAATATGTATGGTGTGGACATCAACGGAACGGCCGCTTCTCAGTACGCCTCCGGTATGCCGATCGCCCCGGAGGACGCTCGCCCCGGCGACATTTTCTTCCCGGATTCCGCCGGTCGCCCACCCATGCACGTGACGGTTTATATTGGAAACAATAGTATGCTCGAAGCGCAGCAATCCGGCACCATGGTGATGATCAGCCCGCTGCCAAGTGGTGAGTTCCGCCGCTTCGTGCAGTAGAACACGTGTTTGGATACACGAGATGTAAATAAACCCACCGCTTAGTTGCGGTGGGTTTATTCGTTGTGGGAAAACCCCTTATAGAACGGATGAGTCATGGTGGTAGATCTGGCAGTATAAGGGGACGTGTTAACACAAGAACCCACCGCGACCCCGGCTTCGTGCTGTTAAAACCACCGTTCTGACAATCGGTAATCCCATGCTGTAGTATGTCCCGCAGCTGTGAAGTATTAGCGTCAGCTTCGAGTCGCCTTGCGCCTGGCTGTATGCGAAGACAGACACCACAGTGTTTTTATTCACTTCTTCTTTGGAGGATTCCACGCTCATGGCATTTACCCGATCAACATTTTCTCAAAAGACCATCGCCATCGCGGTGGCCGCTGGTATTTCTCTTACCGGCGTTTCCGTAGCCACATCGCAGACCACTGACTCCGGTTTCGGTGCAGCTGTGGCGAATGCACAGGACGCAAAGCCTGGTGTTTCCACCTCCGACGTGTCCTACCTCGGCATCTTTAACAAGGACAACACAAAGTTGTCGTCCCCCTTCTCGTCTTCCAGCTACTTCGGACGTGAGAACAAGGGAACGCTGCTGGACGTTAAGGATGGCTCCGAGCTGCGTGCTGATTTCTCCCTCGCCAATGCCAATCCAGGCGACAACCTCCGCATTACCCCGCGTACGTCGTTCACCCTTCCGAACGGAAATCCTGCTGAAAGCTCTGTTGTCGGCGTGCGTATCTCGGGTACTTCCGAGTGGCGCAATGTGGAGCACGAGGGCACCGTTATCGGCAAGTACCGCTACGTTAAGTCTGGATCCCTAGAAGTCGAGTTTAACGACGCTATTGCCAACGTAAAGAGTGGCAAGGTCACCCTTGCTGCTCCTGTCATGGTGTGGGATTACTACGCAGATGCAGCTACAAACGGTGCAGATGCTAATTGGGACGGCAAGCGATTCTCCAACCCGATTACCGCTAATACGAGTGCCGTCGCCATGGCCAAGCCCAAGGATGGGGAAGCCTCCACAAACAAGATCGGAACCATTGGCACCTCTAATTTCTTGGTGATTACCGCTGCATCCACCAAGAATGATTCTCGATTTTATGACAGCGGATCTCTAATTACAGATACTGAGAACTCCACTGTTCGTCGCCGGGTTATCCGACTTGAACTTCCTACTGGTGGCAATGGTACATATGAGGCAACCCCTGATGTAGATAACCCGAAGGGTGCCGACTGGTACTTCGCCGACAACCTGACGTTCACTCCCGAGATCATGGTCTATGGAAAGGACGGAACAGACGAAGAATACGAATACAATCTCCTGTCCTACGAGGATGCCCAGAAGGAATTTCCAGGACTCAAGGTTGACGCATCTAAGGCGGGACGTGGCGTTAAGGTAACCACCGAGGGCGTTCCTGAGAACGTCAAGGTACGTGTCCTTGTCCGCGGCGGTGAGGGTGAGACCGGAAACAGCTACGCCACCTACGTTGAAAATGCAGCTATGTACGCTAAGGGTTCCTTCAAGGGAACCATCAATGGCAAGGACGCGGAACGAAACATCATTAACGTCCTCGATGTCATGGTTCCGATTCCGGGCCTGCCGTCCGTGTCTGGTCTTGAAAACGTGAAGCGTTCCGGTGAACTTTCTGGTGCAATTGCTAGTCAGCCTGCTGGTGTGGGCGTGACCGGCGACCCGGCCCCGGTTGGCGGCACCAAGCAGACATTCCAGTTCTTTGTCAAGAACACCGGCGATGCACCGCTGGTGGCTCCGATTGTGACCCTGCCGAACGGCAAGAAGGTGACTGTCAAGAATGTAGCTATCAAGCCGGGCACCTCCGGCTCGTTCAGCGTTGACTATGACGTACCTGCGGGTAGCGGCGCACTTGCCTTTAATGTCTCGCTCAGTAAGGCCGACTTGAAGCCGTCGAACACGGTGACCTTCCGCTATGTTGACAAGAGCGAGGACACCAAGGACAAGCTCATTAAGGATCTTGAGAAGGAACGCAAGCGCGTTGACGACCTGACCAAGCGCACTGAGCAGGCTGAAAAGGCGTTGGAGGACGCTAAGGGGCGTATCTCTGAGCTGGAAAAGGACAACAAGGCCCAGCAGAAGCAGATCGACGAGGCCAAAGCCAAGATTGATGATCTGAATAAGGAGGTTGCAGACCTCAATAAGGAGCTGGACGCTACAAAGAAGCGTGTCTCCGACCTAGAGAAGCAGAACGCTGATCAGGACAAGAAGATCGCAGACCTTAAAAAGGATCTTGACAAGACCAAGAAGCGTGTCACCGACTTGGAGACCGAGCTTGCCAAGACCCGTGCTGATCTTGAAGATGCTTTGAAGCGCTTGGGTGTTCTAGAAGAAAACGAATCCGCGTGGGCTAAGTGCTACACCGGAATCAGTGCAGCCGGAGTACCTATGCTTTTGGCTCTTCCTGTGGCTTTGATGTCGGATCTGAACATTCCGGGCCTTAACCACCTTAACGTTCAAATCCAGCGCACCATTGGCGTGTATAACCCGCAGGCTGCGAAGTGGATGAACGACAATCGTGGTCTGTTTAGGGCTGCTACCGGAGTTCTTACTGCCGCAGGCGTTCTGGGAATGTTGATCCATACTGCTAAGGAATGCCAGCCCTACAACAAGACTAAGGGTGTTCAGGATAACACGAATCCGATTATCGAGGGTTCGTCCAAGTTGGTGGATCAGATCGAGTCCGGATCCTCTAAGGACGAGGACGGCGCTGAGGACAAGGGTTCTAGCGTTAACGCCGGTTCGTCCACAGACGACGCTGCTGACGAAGGTTCTTCCACCGATGCAGGATCTTCCGCCGACAACGCCGAGGATAAGTAACCGCTAGTCCCTAGCACACACGCAAACCCCGCTCGCCTTTATCGGTGAGTGGGGTTTCTTCGTGGCGCGGTTCCTGTAGTCGGGGCGGGGTGAGTTGAGGGGACGTGGCGGCTAAGAGTCTGGACTCGGCGGCGTATCCGGTCTGGTGTGGAGCGCACCGGAACGCCCAGAACAGCGAGCGCTGCATTCATAGCCCATAGCTCACAGCCCACGGACTCCTTATCTTCCCCAATGGGAAAGAAAAGTCATGCACATCAGTGTAGGGAACGGGTGCGGCCTGCTCGTGTGGTGTCTCTTGGAAGGGACAGGGCACCTACACATGGTTTTATATGTGAATGGGTTACACTCTCTTGTAGGTCACGACCACTTCAAGACGCAGCGAGTCGTGTACTTCGCTCATTTCTATGTCTTTCGCTGCGCACACTGTGTTTGGAGGACACATATGCACATCAAGGCTTTCTCTCGTAAGACCATCGGCATTGCTATTGCAACTGCTGTTGTTACTGGCGGTGTTGCTATCCCGCAGGCGGGTGCAATGGGTGGCTACACCTACAACAAGTACATAATAAATGATTCAGCGCTACATGAGTGGGCAGCGGCGCACCCTGACGCTACTGGTGAGGAACTCAACAATTATAGAGATAATGAGATCCCACTCATTCCCAACCCCGCGTACGATAAAATCTCGACAGTATGGAGCACTACTTCCTCCAATGACGCTTGGGCGGGGTATGCAACAAAATTACCCTCTGATGAGGGAGAAATTGAGGGTCTTCTTGTAACACCCTCTGGCGCAACAGGTTCCCCGCTGTCTAGGCGCAAAACCTTTAAGTATGGGCCAGCACGTTCACTCAAAGATATTCAAAATGATTTTCATGTACCAGGGGGTGTAGAAGCCCGTCCGCTAAGTCTCGACACCAAACGTGTCTTGTACACTGCTGCGCGTCTTGGCCAGGCATCTGTTAACGGGATTACACCTGAAATAAAAACTGAACTCGAAAACGCAGGCTATAACATCAACAGTGCAAAAAGAGGCCTCGCTGAAAGTATGAGCTACGAAGGTGACTATGGAACTAGAACCTACACCGAACAAGATATTAAAGACGGTACTCGCAAAGAAAAAAATGAAGCACCGATCGGTGAGCGTAATTCTATAATCACAGCCACTCTGACTGATTACTTGTTTACTACCCTCTCTACCGTTACTGGTAGCGCTTGGGAATCTGATGCCGATCTAAGCGAGTCAGGTGACCCCGCTACGTTAGACCAGATTCGCGGTGCGGCCAAGCAAAACACACCACTTGGTTTGGATTCTCACCCCACTGACTATGATTTATTCGTCGATGCTGTATTGAAGATTGCAAGTACAGTCACTGAGGAAGATATTGAAAACTCAAATATCCCCGTCTATCTGAACGAATCTGGCCCTCTGATTGATAAGTTCTACAGCCAGCCCGCAATCGACGTTGCAAACGCCAAGTTCAACGTTGATCAGGATGATCCGACCACCCCGGCCAAGGATCTCCACGTCACCAACGTCGAAAAGCAGCCCAATGGTAACTACGAGATCACCCGTAGCGACGGTGAGAAGTGGACAATTGATCTGTCGGATCTGAACAAGCGGATCACTGACCTAGAGAACAAAAAGACCGTCTCTCCCGACGATCTTAAGACTGTCCAGGACGAACTGGATAAGGCCAAGAGCGACATCTCTGACCTTAAAGGCAAGGACGCTGAAACTGACAAGGCCATCAAGGAAATCAACGACAAGATCGGCGACCTCACCCCACGTGTTGAGAAGTTGGAAAGCCGTGTTGACGCTCTAGAGAAATCCGTGATCAAGGAAGTCCGTGACAATAAAGATGGCACGTACACTCTGATCCGTGAGGACGGCTCTGAGGTTAAGGGCAAGATCGACACCTCTGGCTCTATCACCAACATCAAGCCCGATGGTAAAGGCAACCTGATCGTCACCATTGACGGCAAGGATCAAACTATCCCGTTGTCTCAAACCACTGTCACCGAGTCCAACAAGGGTAAGCCTGGCCATACCATTACCATCACCACACCAGATGGAAAGTCGGTCACCTTTGATGCTTTCGACAATTATGTGACCAACGTTGAAAAGCAGCCCAATGGTGATTACAAGGTAATCCGTAATGACGGCACCGAGTGGACTATTGAGCTAAAGGACATTCGTGACAAGATAGCCGAGCTAGAGAATAAGGACACTGTTTCCCCCGGTGATCTTAAGACTGTCCAGGACGAACTTGATAAGGCCAAGAAGGACATCGACGGTCTCAAAGGCGAAGACGACAAGATCAACAAGGAACTCGACAAGATCAAGAAGGAAGTCGATGGTCTTGATGGGCGTATTGACAAGCTCGAAGATCGTGTCACCGATCTAGAAAACAATTCCATCAAGGAAGTCCGTGATAACGGTGACGGTACTTATACCATTATTCGCAACGACGGTTCCGAAGTACCTGGAAAGATCGACACCTCTGGCTCTATCACCAACATCAAGTCTGATGGTAAGGGCAATCTGATTGTCACCATTGATGGTGAGGACAAGACTGTACCTCTGGATAAGGTAAAGGTCACTGAGAAGAACAAGGGCAAGCCTGGCCATACCATTACCATCACCACACCAGATGGAAAGTCGATCACCTTTGATGCTTTCGACAACTATGTGACCAATGTTGAAAAGCAGCCCAATGGTGATTACCTCATTACCCGTAACGATGGTGAAACCTGGACTATTGAGCTAAAGGACATTCGTGACAAGATCGCTAAGCTGGAGGCACAGGAATCTCCATCTCGTGCGGACTACGACAAGATCAAGGACGAACTGGACAAGCTCAATAAAAAGGTCGAAGACTTAAAGGCTGCGGATAAGGAGATCAAGGGAGATATTGCTGACCTGCGCAGTGATATTACCAAGATCAACAACCGCCTAATCACCATTGAGTCCCGCCTTACTGTGGTAGAAAAGCACACCAACGATCTGACCAAGTGTGTCGCTGGTGCAGGTATGGCTACTATCCCGGCTTTGTTGGGCATTCCGCTAATGATGTTGTCCCAGGTAAATATCCCAGGGTTGCAGTACCTCAATACTTCCATTCAGAAGCAGATCGGTATTTACAATCCTGAACTGGCCCGTCAGTGGAAGAACAACGGCGGTGTTCTTCAAGCCGGAGCTATTATGGCTGGTCTGGCTGGAATCATTGGTGGTATTTCCTACCTTGCTAAGCAGTGTGACCCAATGATGAAGACCCCAGCAGGTCAGGATACTGACTTGGGTAAGCTCAGCTCCAAGCTAGACGATGCTAAGGACACTGGTTCTTCTGTAGAGTCTGGTTCTTCTGAGGACAAGTAACACCTAGCACCCCGCATAGACAAACCCCGCACCACCCTTTGTTGGTGGTGCGGGGTTTGTCTATGCGGGGTTTGTCGTGAGCGTACCTGTCAGGCCAACTACAGGGAGGGGACGTGCCTTATTCACGGCGCGCTGGCACCGGCCACGGAACCAACCAGGGAACCAGCCACAGTCACGGAACCAGGCATAGTGGTGCCAAGGAACCGGCCATAATAACCGGCCATAGAACCGGGCAGAGTGGTGACGTGCGGGCCGGTGACCAGCCACAGCCACAGCCACAGCCACAGCCACAGCCACAGCCGGACTTCCCAGCACATCGAGCGCTGCATTCATAGCCCACAGCCCATGGGCCAAGCGGGACGAACCAGTACCCGCCCATCGAGCATAAGAAAAGACCCCGCCACCAGGAGAGATATAATCCTTAACCTGGTGAGCGGAGTCCTCAACGTTGCGAAGATCGTGACCGCGATTCTTCATGTGGATCTTTAGGCCCGAGGGTCTTTACTGACTTTCTCGTTAATCCACGTATCACTTTACCGTAGTGTGAAGTGGTTTCGCAGATAGGTGCCTAGCCGCGTCGGCGCTGTACCACCTTGGCCACGGACTGCTTGGAGATACCAGCAGCGCGCGCCACCTCGGCCTTGCTGGCACCGGCGGCGACGGCGGCGGTGATAGCTTTGTCGCGCAGCTCGCGCAGTGTGTCGGCTTCTTCCTGCATTCCCCGGTAATCAGCAGCGGCTTCTTCCACCTCTGCCAGTTTGTTTCCGGCAATGTCTCCGGCAGTGCGGGCGGACTTAACACACTCGATAAAGAAGTCAGCGTCGTCGCGCGAGATCTCGTCTTCGTCGATGGGGCGACCGTCGGACTCCTCCATCTGGGTGCTGTGTTCTACCAAGATTGACATTGTGACCCACAACTCACCAGGAAACATATAGAACAGACGTTCTAAAATGGGGTGAGGCGTGTCGGGGGCGGACTATAAGGTTCCAGATATGAAGCAAGCGGAACTAATTACGCAGGTAAAAGAGACAATCGATAACGTCTCACCCAGCGAACGCGCACGCCTGATCTTTGAACTTGAGCAACTGCTACAAGAGCCGGATTACGAAGACACGCCGAAGAACTGTCCCCGTTGTGAATACGCGGGCATAGTCAAAAAAGGGCGCACCAAAACGGGGCAGCGCTACCTCTGCAAGGGTTGCGGGCGCACGTTCGGGCGCACTACGAACAAGGTGCTAGGTACATCCAAGTTGCCGCTGGAAACATGGAAGAAGTACCTAGAGTGCTTTATTGACGGGGTAACCGTTCGACGCTCCGCCACGCGTTGCGGTGTAAGTATCCAAACAGCGTTTTTCATGCGTCACCGCGTTTTGGAGCTAGTACAAAAGAACATCAAGAAAATCACAGTTCACAAGGGAATGACTGCTTTTATTGATGAAACGTTTTCCCAGTGAATATCAAGGGAACTACCCTACCTAAAGGTGTGCGCGCTAAGCGACGTGGCGGGGATAAGCGACGTAAAGTTAAATCGCAATCTAAGTCCCATGTTTGCGTTGTCATGGGCGTGACTTCTACAGGCGCTATCTTTCACCAAATCGCTGGTTATTCTTCCCTCTCGGGTGATGACGCTCGACTGGTGTTGGGTGGCATTGTGCAACCTGGCGCAATCGTTGTAACGGACAAGGGCGCAGGCTACATCACCCCACTTAAGGAGCTAGGCGCTACGCACCACGCTTACGATTCACGCAAGGGGCGCAAGGAACTAGCGCCTATCAACTCACTTCACTCCAAAACGAAGCGTTTCATGCACAGGTTCTCCAACGTAGCGTCGAAAAATCTTGATCGCTATCTGTGTTGGCAGGAATGGTTGGAGAACAATACCGAACGCGAAACGATGGGGATTGTGCGAGAGTCACACTACAGCGTTCATCGTTCCTCCATGCGCGGGGAAGACATTCCCCCTATGGACGGTTTAAGCAGACGAACGGTTGGCGGAATTGACTAGAATGAGTGCTGTGAACGTCGAATCGGTTGGAGAATAGAAAATATGGCTAAAAATAGCAACCTACACAATGCAAAGCGCGCTAAACAGGATGAGTTCTATACCCAGTGGGTAGACATCGAAAAAGAGATGAATGCCTACCTGGACTATAACCGCGATGTGTTCCGTGACAAAGTAATTCTTCTACCTTGCGATGATCCAGAATGGAGCAACTTTACCAAGTTTTTTGCTCTACATTTTCAAGACTATGGAATTAAGAAGCTCATCAGCACAAGCTACGCTCCGAAGTCGAACATGGAGGGACAGTTCTACGAACCGACACTGGTTAATCACGAACAGTTCGATAAGGACAAGGATTACGAGCGTGGCAAGATTTTCGTTCTTGATGGCACAGACGAAAACAACGATGGGCGAGTCAATATTGAGGATTTTAGGTGGGACTACCTAGAGGGTGACGGAGATTTTCGCGGCAAAGAGATTACTGCACTGCGCGATGAAGCGGATATGGTAATTACTAACCCGCCATTTTCGTTGTTCCGTGAATTTGTGGCGTGGCTGATGGAAGGTGGGGTTGAGTTCTCCATTATCGGGAGCGCTAATGCGATTACTTACAAGGAAGTATTCCCGCTCATCAAAGAGAACAAGATGTGGATAGGTGCTACTGGAAATAGCAACGATATGGTGTTTCGCGTCCCCGAGGGTATTGAGGTGCGAGACTCTGATAGGGACAAGGCTGCACGTCTTGGCTACCCCAGTACAGACACAGAATTTTATACCCGCATGGGTAATTCCTGTTGGTTTTCCAACATCCAACATGGACGCAGGAATGAGCCATTACCGCTTATGACGATGGAAGACAATTTGAGGTACTCCAATAAAATCATCAATAATGAGCATTCCTATAAGGCATACGACAACTATGACGCTATAGAAGTTCCTGTTACTGCTGGTATTCCCAGCGACTACGAGGGTGTCATGGGTGTCCCTATCTCATTTCTAGACAAGTACAACCCGGAACAATTCGAGATTGTTGGTAACAGTGGAGAGTTAGCAAACCCTATCTTTATCGACGGAAAAAAGAAGTCGGGGCGCTTCTACGTTTCGGGCGTTAGAAAATACGACAGGATTGCAATCAAGCACAAAACCCAGACTGAGCAGGAGAAATAACCATGAAAACGGAACTCAAAACCTACACCGTCAGGGACATCACCGAGGACTTCATCTATAACGAGTATGAGGGCAAAGGGTTGTATGGACTTGCTGGTGAACTTGTCATTCAGCCAGAGTTTCAGCGCAACTATATTTATAACAAGGACAACAGGGACAAGGAAGTCATTCGTTCGATCCTCAAAAGCTACCCGTTGGGGCTTATCTACTTCTCTGTTGGACAAGATGATGATGGCAACGATCGTTTGGAAGTGCTAGACGGGCAACAGCGCATTACCTCCATCGGGCGTTTCGTTACCGGGCGTTTTGCGATTAAAACTGATTCAGGGGAACAAACGTTCAGTTCGTTACCAAAAGATCAGCAAGACATCATTATGGACACAGAGCTTCTAGTGTATGTCTGCACAGGGACAGAAACAGAAATTAAAGAGTGGTTCAAGACAATCAACATCTCCAACGTTCCGCTCAACGAGCAAGAGTTGCGAAACGCTATCTATTCCGGTTCGTTCGTGACAAAAGCTAAGACGGAGTTCTCTAAAGGTTCTGATCCTAGACAGAACAAGTGGGGTGCGTACATCAAAGGTGATCCCGCTAGACAGGAAGTGCTCGAAACAGCGCTTGAGTGGTGCTCTGACAGCATGAATATATCTATTGAGGGGTATATGTCCAAACACCGTCAAGATGACGATATAGACGAGCTGAAGACGTATTTTACTACTGTGATTGATTGGGTATCGTCACGTTTTCCGGGGACAACCCGCAAAGAAATGCGCGGACTTCCGTGGGGCAAGTTTTACGAGACGTGGGGGCATGATTCTTACGACGGTAAGAAGACTGAAAAGCGCGTTAAAGAACTGTTCAGTGATCCAACCATCCACACAAAGAGGAACATTTACGAGTTCATTTTAGGTGGAGAACAGGAAACACAGTTATTGGATGTGCGTCTTTTCGACGGAAAAACAAAAGAGCAGGTGTACAACAAACAGACTGCGGAAGCAGAGAAGAATGGCACCTCCAACTGTCCTGATTGTGCGCTAAGCAATAAGGACGGGGAGCGCACAAAGATATACGAGCTTAAGCAGATGGAAGCAGATCATGTCACCCCGTGGAGCAAGGGCGGGAGCACCACGCCTGACAACTGCACGATGTTGTGCGTGCGCCACAACCGCGCAAAAGGGAACAAGTAACAGGGACGCAGACAACTTGTGTCCCTGTTGTAGTTTTCGTAGCTAAGTTGCGGTTCACTTGCTATGGTTCGAAAGTGTGTTCGATAACGTTCTAGAAATGCGTCCCTGTTCATGGGGCGCATTTCTATTTTGAGTTATTGCTGATGGCGAGCGTTCGCTCTAAAGCTATGTCAATCTTGGTAGAACACAGCAGCGCAGAGGGGTGCTGGGCCATGGACTTGTCATATCCCAGCAGCGTTGCCGGGAGGGAGTCTGCCCGGTTAATAAATCGGGTGTAGCTGATATGGCCGTAGCCACCTCGGTCGATGTGGCGAGCAATGTAGCCCACGCAGCGACCGTCGGGGTCGGCAGCATGGGCAAAAATCCGCTGCGCGTCCACCACCATGAGCAAGGTGCTGGAATTATCAGCAGGAATCACGTGTGCTGTCTCCTATTCCGCAGTGCACTTTAGTCCTTAATAAACTCTGGCGGTAACGGGGCTTTCGTTACCGCCGGAGCGTCGTAGTCGAACGGGGTAAAGACGATTCCTTGTTCGTCCTCTTCTTTCAGCAGCCGCTTAATCGCGGCCTGGCACGCGGTGTAGATAGCAGACCCTTTGTGGTGGAATGTGCGGCCACCTACAGCGATGCTTTCTAGTACCACGCAGGATTTTCGGGATCCAGCAATATCCTCTACCCACAGATAGCTCCGGTGGTCACTGGTTCCGGGAATCTTGTATCGGATAATAAAAGGTGCCTTACCTCGGAAATTGCGAGTGAGGTAACTCTCGTCATAGCGCCGGGCGCGGCGGGCTACATAGCGATAATCTTGGCGGTCTTTCATTCTTTTACTCCTGTCCTGTGTTCTATTTCTCGGCTGGTAGTCGTGACTTAGCCGTGCCGATTCTCTACCTGCCGGATACGTACTTGGTCGTTGTGTCGATCTGCTACCCGCGCAGCGGCGAGATAAGCGTGCGCGGTCTCGCGGGCGGAGTCAGCGGACATGTAGGTTTTGCCGCCCGGTTCGGAGTCTGTCACCGTCACGCTCATGTCCTCGTCGCTGGCGAAATGCTCGGCGGTGACAGCCAGTGTTCCAGGGAACCAGGCCACTGGTTCGTCCTCATCCACGATGCGGGTGTCAACCAGTACATCGAGGGCGAGGTGAGCATCGCAGACGGGGCAGATGAACTCCTGCTCGGGGTTATAAACCCAGTGCTCAGGCAGTACTCGCCCGCAATCAGAGCAAAGAATGTCTTGCTCAAACTCGAATTTCACGGGGTCTCCTTATACGTTGTTGTGTAGTTAATTCACATAATAGCATGTTCCAAACACTGTTCCAGGCTATGTTCCGGCTACTGTTCCAGATGATGTTCCGGTGGGTATTCCGGCCTGTATTCCGATCTAGGTTCCGGCGGAGGAACCAGATAAACCCTGCTAGGAATCGTGCCTAGCAGGGTTTATTCGTGCGTGCAGTCAGGTTCGTCCCTAGTCCTCCTGCTCAGTGCGGTAATCGTCCACCGCCTTAGCCAGCAGCTCGCGCACCGTGTCCAGCTCGCCCACCGCGACTGTGCAGCCAGCGGCACGCGGGTGGCCACCGCCGCCGAAGTGGCTGGCAATGCCGTTAATGACAGGCCCATTGGAGCGCAGGCTTACGCGGAAGAATCGCGTACCAGTTTCTTCGTCGGTTTGCTCGATAGCTACAGCCCACGCTAGAAGACCGTCCATGACACGCGCGGCGTTGACCGCGGCGTGTGCGTCGTCGGCGTTGAACCCGCCGCGCTCCATGATCACGCCATTGATCGTGGTGAGGTGGAAGCCTGCATTCTCGTCGAAGCGGGCCATGTCGGATGCGATATAGCCGTAGGCACCAACCTGACCACGGGTGCGGGTGGAGACCGCCTGCTTGATTGCCACCACGTCGATGCCAGTGGCGGCGAGGGTGGCAGCAGCGGAAAAAGTGCCGGGACGAACGTTGTAGGAGAATGCGCCGGTGTCGCCCAACAGGCCGATATACAGGAACTCCGCGGCGCGGGAGGTAATCTCCCACTCGAAGTGGGTAGCCAGCGCAGTCACCAACTCTGCCGCCGAGGACACACCCGTGTTGACGTGCTCAAAGTCCGCGAAGCCGTAATCCTCGTCGAGCTGATTAACGGGGTGATGGTCAAGTTTCACCACAGTGTCTGCGCGCACGTAGCCATCGCCGTCAATGCGTTCTTTGTTGGCCGTGTCCACCACGATGGCGAGCACGCGCACGTTGTAGTCGTCCTCCTGCGGTGCGTCAAACCGCGGATCGGGCAGCGCCTGCATGTCCAGCGTGTCGTCACCCGCCACGCGAACTAGCGTGCTGGGGAAGTTGGCAGAGATGATCTCGGCCAGCCCGTTGGCAGCTCCGATCGCGTCCGGGTCGGGGCTGGTGTGGCGGTAGATGTGGACAATAGAGTGCTGGTCAATGAGCCGGTTAAGTGTTGTGTCGTAAAAAGAATCGGTGATCGTCATGTGAGTCAGTCTAGCGGCGCTGTGGCCTAGTGGGGGAGCTGGGTCGGTGACACGTCCCTCGGTGTTGGTCAGGTGCCTACGGTAAACATATGACCAGCCAAGCAACCGGGGCTGTCGCAGCGTCTGCGCTAAGCGCGCCGCGTAGACCGCCCCAGACTGCCCAGCACAGCAGGCGCGTTCGGACACACAAAACACCCCACCACGGCAGTGCCATGGTGGGGTGTTTTGCCTATTTATGCAGGTTTATCAGTCAAGTCCCGGCGCGTTCACCGCAAATTCTGGCGACATGACTTCCTTGCCCTCGCACCACACGGCGTAGCCCGAGCCGCGGTGGCGGTAGGAGAACATCACCTTATGGGTGAACTCCTGCACAACATCTGGCATACGGTACATCTTCTCCGGCGTTTCTGCCTGCGTGGTTACCACGAGGTGTACACCTAGGCCGCGGCCACGGCGCAGTATCTCTGCGAGATACTTCGTTACCTTGTTTCGGGAAAGCATATCGCCACCCAGTGTGCGCTCTACGCCGTCTACCAGTACCAGCAGGCGGCGTGGTGTATCCTCGCCGTCCTCGCCGGTGCGGATAAGTTCGTCCCAGTTAGAAACGTTGGCATCACGCAGCTTTTTCTCGCGGGAGGGCAGTGCCTTTTCAACCACCTGCGCCAGCTTATGTTCCGCATCCTGTAGTGGAACATTCTTCACTTGATCGATGTCTTCGGAAAAGCCCATATCAGCATCAGTGGTGATGTGAACGATAGTGTACGACTCCGGGGCTAGAGCAGCCACGTTGAGGTAGTTGCGCAACAAAATGGACTTTCCTGCGCCAGTTCGTCCCATAACGAGCAGGTGCGGCACACGGGTGAGGTCGTGATAGCTGTAGGCTAGCCGCTCGATTCCGTACCAGCTGTCGAGGTCAGCAGGATCAAACGATCCTAGGATGATGCGGGAATCTGCCGCAGCGCGCTCGATGTCGCGCGGCGTTGGTGTAGTGCGGTTGTCCATGATTTCTCCTTTACAAGGACTTCTTCGGTGGTCGGTGACATGGTGGTGTCGTGCGTTTTAGTGTAGGCGACCATGTGACGTAGTGGTGTGGTGGTGCCACGCGGGTGCGAGGGACATGTCACCGTTCCAAGACCAGCTGCGCAACCGGCCCAGGTGCCACCCCCACCCTAAGTGGGCGCAGCCTACCCCGCCCCAGAATGCCCAGCACAGCGAGCGCCGCAGCCACAGCCGGGGCAGGGGCCACAGCCCACCCCGCTAGTCCTATTTCACCCAGCGTCCGATGGTGGGCTGGGAGACACCTGCTAGGCGGGCGAGCGTTGCTTGGGGTACACCGTCGGCGTAGGCAGAGCGCACTGCTTGTTTGAGGTCTGCTTCGGCACGGGTAGCCATTTTATGCGAGTGGGTGACGCGGAAAATGTCTGACTGGTAGAGATTAATGGACACTACGGCTGTGCCCAATTCACCCTCTTCTTCGAGGTCTCGGCCATAGCAGAGGTGGGCGAGAGCAAGTACACCCGCTACCGTAAGCTCTTCCGGATCCTCTACAGTCACAGTTTGTGTTTCGGGGTCGTATTCGCAGACTTGGCCATCAACAACCACGCTAGAACCAGTCGCATACCCTGCTCCTTTGTACACCATGTCTGGGTAGTTGCGCAGCGAGGGAGTGTTAAGAATGAGGTAGGACACGACTTCCTCTAGTGAGGTAAAGCACCCGTAGGTCAGGCTCCGCGGCTCTTCTTCTGGATCTTGTAGTACTACGACAAGGCGCAGGGGTGCTTCGCGTATCCATGCCGACGTGGTTTCGGGAAATTTCTTCCTGATCATGTACACGATGTCGTCACGATTCGCCGCGTCTTCTTCGGCAGCGGATCCTGTAAGGCGCTCGTAAAGCGTATCCAGAGTATTAGCGGTAGCTAGTTCATGGGATACCCCGAAAATGTCGGTATATCCGGCAGTGTAGCGATCCATTTTTAGTGTCCTTTCTTGGTATCTAGCTGCAACTATATCATGTGAATAGATGGTTATGCACTTTGTACCTCTTGACAATTCATAGTGAATAGTACATGGTAAAACCATGATTAATTTGCTGAAACCCCGACGGCGGACAATGACCTACCGCTTTCCCACAACACCCGAAGAAACTGTCACGTCCCTTTCCTACGCTGCCAGCACTCACATCAGGAGATTCACCCTCACCGGAAGCACTGTCTGCCACGCCGCAGACACGATTGCTCGCGTAGCCTACGGGTTGCAGCCTGTTTCTACCCACCCATCTGTATGGGAAGAACTTGGCTTGGAAATGCGGAAGTTCGGAATGTACCGCCCGCTACAGCCCGAGTACCTGCTGCACCAGGCTCGCCAGCTTGAAGCCACGGACACTGTATATCTCACCGTTGCATTTATAGACTCCTACGCCCGAGACACCTCCGACCTAAAAAAGATTATCCCTCGATCAATTCCGCAGCGTCGTATCTACCTCACATTCCACACTGATCCCTCTACATCGCTGCGTATCTCTTCCACTTCCGCCTACGACTTGCTGCGCGTGGGGTCTACTGTTAGCTCCCACATGGTTCACCCTCTATATCTCTCCGCCGACAATGAGAAAGACGGAGAGTATGAACTCTTCGCAGAGGGAGCAGAGTTTATCGAGATGGACGACGTGATGGATATAGAGGATTCCTCACTACAGGCACTGAACGAAGTGCTACTCACCGCTCCTTTTTCTTTCCCGCCAAAGTCTACGTATTGCCCACCGGGTGAGTCCTTGTGGACTGAACCAGGTACGGATCCGCTGCATTGGGATGGAGTTGCGGTGTGGGCGTGCATTCCCCAGTGGTATGACCAAGCCACCCGCCATATTCCTACCTACCGATACCCCGAGGTAGATAAAAAGCTGTGCTTTGAACCCCGCGACACGCAGAGCACTGGTACTACTCCTGCTCCCGCTGCTTCTACTGCTCCCGTTGCTCCGGATCTTCGCCCATTCGACCCAGGTGAACAGGGGGAATTGTTTTAGACCTACGTACCGTGTAGCTGCATAGATATATCTCCTTTTCATCGTCGAAACCCCGTCTTTCTTTCACGCTGCGGCCCGCAGCTGAGATGGGGTTTCTTCGTGTGTCTGTAGGGGACATGACACCTCGACCGCTCTCGTCTACTACACATTGTGAAGTCACTTCACATATAGTGGGAGGTGAACCAACCACCAGACCCTAAAGGAAAGAACCGCCATGACCCTCGCCCCATTTGCCGTCCTGATCGCCGCCTGCGCCACCGGCTGCTCCGCCTACAGCATTCTCGACCGCTTGCCTATCAACTAATCCCGCCCCACCTAGGAAAGGACTACCACCATGTTGGCTACCATCGCTGCTGTACTTGGAATTTTCTACGCCGTGCTGTTTCTGATTGCAGGCTCCATCCTCTACACCCGCATCGCAGACAACGAAGACCTATCCTCGGCGGTAGACCGTCTGCGCGCCCGCCGCGAAGACCACCGCGAGCCTGCAACCGCCTAAAAGAAAGGAGATCGCCCCATGGCTCTAGCACTTGCACTTAGCACCCTGCTTATCCCATTTGTTGCAGCCGAAGTCGGCTACCTCGTCTACTGCACGCGCGAGCAGTAGGAACCCCGCCATGCCCGCTGCATTCATCCTGATTATTGTCCTCTTTGTTGCTACTGCACTGGCGTTGACTGCCCCGCATCGCACCGTAGGTGCCGAAGACCGCGTGGCCGGGCTGTTTAAGGCGACACTGGCCCTGCTGGGAACTGCACTTATCGTCGCGCCACTGCTGGCAGTCTTTTAACCCACCGCGCTCGCGGCCCGGATCTCCGGCCTATAGACTAGGCAGCGTACCACTAGGGACGAACATAAGGAGATATACATGTGTGTTGCAGGAGGCCGACGCTGCCCCGGATCGGGCACCCCATCGGCCAAACAACGAGCCAAGCGCAAGGCCAACCGGGCCTACCGCACGGCGGTAGCTGCCGAGATTGAACAGGTCACCGGAGATAAGGAGCTTGCCGACAAGGTACGCCAGCTGCCCATGACTGACGTGGCCGATGTGGTCACCGCCGCGCGCCTGGACGCTGACTCTATTGCGAAGTCCGCAGGTAAGGCCTCCTACACCGACAAGGACGGTCACATCACCACGGTGGACGTAAAGCCCGCAGGCACCACGCGGCGAACCCCTATCAGTAAAGAAGCCAGGGCCGTGCTGGCCGAGGTGGACGACAAGGTGGGCGCGTTCGAGGAGGGCACCGCGTTCCACGCCGCTATGCTGGCCGGTGACCGCGCACGGCAGGACGAACTGCGTGCTGAAGCCGCCGAAGACATTAACGCTGCGGCAGAAGAATACGGCAACACCTCACTATGGGACTTAAAAGACCACGAGGTAGAAGAAGCCGTGGAAAAGTACCAAAAGCTCGTCGATGAAGCCTACGCCTGCACTGACGATCGTGTTGTGCAAGCTAAGGCCGAGGAAATGCTGCGGGTGACCAAGGATGTACAAAAGAGCCGCAATGCCGCCTTCCATGGCCACCCGTTGACGTACCTCAACGACCCTACGCAGCTTGATGATCTATCGCCTGCTACCGACGAGGATAGTGCTCGCCAGCTGGCCGATGATATGTACGCTCGTCTAGAGTCAATCGATCCCGCCGAGCTATCCGATGCCGACCTGCAAGAGCTGCACGACAAGTGGGACGAACTTGACGAGTCTATTCGCAACCACACCGACGACATCTCCGTACACGAGACCACCGGAAACGCTGGTATTGGTCTGGTCGAAGAGATCGAGTTCCGCGACCAGTCGCCAGAAGACAAGTACGAGTTCGGCGACGATGCGCAGCGCGCCCGCGTCGTGCGCGAGTGGGCCGAGGACAACCCCGACCACCCGGCCTACACCACACTTAAAGGCGACCCCAGCGACGAGGACTTGCACGACGCGGTGGAATGGGCAGGCGACGTTATGCGCAGCGATGGCTACTCCGAGATGGAAAAGGACATCGCGCGCTCGGTCTACGCCATGGACGATGCCACCTTTATGGATCACGTCCACGTAGCGGTCGAAAAGGACAGGAAGTTTGGCCCCACCTCGCAGCGCTATATGGATGCCGTTGAGGACGTGTGCGACGCGCAGGACAACGGTACGGACTACGCATTCTACGCCACCGGAAACGACAAGGAGCGAACCTATAAGGAATTGGAGCGTATGCGCACAAAGCAGGCCAGGGCGTATGGTGCCGACATTGAGCGCAACGCGGACAAGATAGTGTCGAGCAAGTACAAGGGACAAAAACTTGACGATATGGAAATAGAGCAGGTGAAGTCGCTGCGCGAAGAAACAGGAGATAAGGACTTGGATGCCTACATCTCCATGCGCACCTCCATGGACGACTTCGATGCTGCTATCCGCAACGTTGAGACGGATGAACCGAAGACGCTACAGGAAGCCATCAACGCGCACTACACTGCCGACCTGTACGGCCAGGGTGTCTTTGCTGCTACGAATGATCCTTTCTCGCGCAAGCACGTGCTCAATACTGTTAACTTCACCCGCGCTCGCGTCCGGCGCATGGCACGCACCGCCGAGGATTCGGAACTGTCCTCGGTTAACCCGGAGTGCCTGCCACCGGAGAAGTGGGAAAAGTTCATGGCTGAAAACGAGCACTAATCCCTGAATCGACAAAGGGACGTGCTATAGTAGGAATCACCCTTGCGTCGTAGGGTTTCCCCCGCGCTAGGAAGTACCAATTATTCCTAGCGCGGGGGATTTTTATTGTGCACCCAACCACCGCGGTGCGCAGCCGCTAAACGCTGTGCTAGAGTCTATTTCAGCCAGTTACACACAAGGAACACTCGATTTCCTTACACTTAACTGGTGAGATCCTTATACACCGTGCGCTTTTGCAGTGCGCACACTGTCGGGGTTTGATTTGCAGACAAGACCGGGCACCGTGGACTTGAACTCCCCACGGTGCCCGGTTATTTTTATGCCCACATGTCAGACTAGGGGGGGACACGGAAACACCAGCTTGACTTCCTCCCCGCCCTCACGGACGGGGATTCCTGTTTCATTGACGACTGCCCGCTTGTAAAGCCATAGGCTTTTTAGCAGGTCTTACACCATCTCCACAGGCTATAACCGCAAGTCCTGCGGCTTGGATATTCTTCGCGGCATTAATATCACGATCCAGGCGTTCCTGGCAGCGTGGGCATACCCAGAAACGATGGTTTAGAGTAAGGGACTTATTAATATAGCCGCAGGACGAACATGTCTTGGACGAGGGGAAGAACCTGTCAATAGCGACAACTTCTCCACCACAGTCCTGAGACTTGTATTCCAAACAGCGGCGTATTTCTGCAAAAGACTGCTCTAGAACCCTACGGTTTAGACCAGCTTTAGCTTTCCGTCCTTTATCTCGTGCAGATCGCGTCATGCCGCGAACGTTAAGATCCTCAATGCACACAACATCAAAGTCTTTTACGATTTGTGTAGTGGTCTTGTGGATCCAATCTTTACGTGCATCTACTACCTGAACATGGGCTTTGCTTAACTTGGTTTTCGCTTTAGCAAAGTTGTTGGAACCAATCTTTTTCTTCGACAAGCGGCGCTGGTACTTATCCACTTTGGCCAGTTTCTTCTTCATGTCCCGATCATCTCGGGGAGAAAGTTTCTGTCCAGTAGAAAGTACAAGTGTGTCCTTGACTCCCATATCGAGACCTACTGTTTTGCCTGTAATACGTCGTTTCTCTACTGAAACCTCGCCAAGACAAGAGACGAACCAACGACCTGCTTTGTCTTTAGTAATTGTCACAGTAGAAACACTGTCTCGATCAAAATCACGCGACCAGACGACATTGAGTGGTTCTTTGAGACGAGCAATGTAAAGATCGTCGTCTTTGAATCGGAATCCTGACATGGAATATGTTAGGCCCAATTTTGACTTTTTACGTGACTTGAACTGTGGGTATCCCGCCCTTTTCTCAAAGAAATTGGTAAAGGCGGTCTGTAGGTGTCGCAGACATTGTTGTAATGGAACAGAGGATACTTCTTTAAGAAAAGAAAGTTCGTCCTGCTTTTTCCACTGGGTTAGCGCTGTGCTTGTTTGCGAGTAGTTAACTCGTTCATGGTTCTTATACCAGGCAGTATGACGCATATCTAGCGCCTTGTTATAGACAAGCCGAACACAGCCCCAGGTGCGAAGAAGCTCTTTCTCCTGTACTGGGGTGGGGTAGAAGCGAAACTTAAATGCTCGCTTTACTTTCTTGTTCGACATAACTAACATAGTACATAGTTACTTTGTAAATGTCAAGGGGTGCGTCTCAATCCCTCCCCGCCCTTACGGACGGGGTTTCAATGAGACATTTCGATAAAGGTTTCCACGAGGGACATGGTACTCAGCCGTGCCCGCGCCCGGACTTAGGGTGGATTAACACAACCGTCTCGCGCGCCGGATTCCCAGAGCGCGCGAGCCGGTTGTGTTCGGTGCCGGTGTCTATACCCCGGCCATGAAGCGGGCGGAGTTCCACAGGTTGTCGGCAATAGCAACCTGATGATTGACGTACTCCATCAGGTTGATGGTTCGTCCTGCGGAGTCCGCGTCGGTGTAGTCCTCGCCGGAGACGATGGTGGGTACACCGCCGATCTCAATGTCACAGCCACCGCGGGTTCGCACGCGCAAGTCGGGAGCATCGGTATCTGAATCCGCTGGGGCAGCGATAATGTCAAACCCCACACGGGTGGGCAGGTCAAATGCGGCAGCTGGGGTGTCGTTAGGGATCATGCGCCAGACAAGATCAGCACTGGCCGTGGCACCGTCGGTGTCGAACCATGTGACCTCGGCTTTCTCCAGGCGTGCGGTTACGTCGTGGCTGGTTTCGGCCTCAATGAAATGCGCCGCTTTATCAAGTGCGGTAGTAAGTATGTTGCTCAAAAACTGCTTTGGGGTCATGGTTGTCTCCAAACTCGGTACATATTGTGAACATACTTCACAATACAGGGCGTGCATGACTGGTGCAACCCGCCCGATAACGCCCGCTTCCAGACAGCCGACCATCAGCTGTTTTCCCGCCCTGGCCCGCACTTTCCGTGTCCCCTCCTACCCCGTATAATAAGCCACATACACCTTTTCGTTTTCCAGAAATCAAGGACTTCACAATGTGTAGAGATTGGCGACGCTGCCCCTCCAACCGCGGCGAGCGCAAACGCGCCTACCAGCGCGCCCGCTACGCGGCGAAGAAAGTGGAACTCGCCCACGCGGCAACAGCCAGCCCAGCACCCACCCCAGGCGACGGATCGACTTCGGCAGACCCTACGGGTTCGGCGGCTGCTATCGCAGCGGGCTACCAGGCACCTGAGACGACGACTGCCGTAGCAGGGTACGCGGCGGTCACAGCTGCCTCACCCGACGCAGTTGCCGCCCGGCTCGATGATCCCAGCGACCCGCTCTACATCGACCCGGCAGATACCTCGCAGGCTGCTGCCGCCGCGCGCCAGGGTGTTGTCACGCTGCTATCGAGCAGCGACCTATCGGATACCACGCACCTCGATGCACGAGTAGCCGCGGCGTGTGACCCGGCTATGCGCGAGGTGGTAGCTCGCGCAGGACAAGAACGTGCCAAGGCACTGCACGGCTCCATTGGTGACTTTACTGCCGTGGGCGCGAGCGCTGACGCACTTGACGAGATGGTAACAATCCAGGGACGTGCCTTATCGGTATCCACCGGCCTGCGCACCTCCGTAGCACTGGAAGAATCTATTAACGAGTCCTACGCCAAGGCTCCCTATGAACCTCGAAACGCCTATGCCGCCGATGTGCCGGAATACCGCACGCTGGCCCATGCGGCGTACACGTCGGCTGCTCCGCAGGATACCGCGGCGGTGGATGCGGCGGTGGCAAAAGTTCTACGTGACTCTATGGAACCTGATTCTAGGGGCATAACCCCGCGTGCTGACTATCAGGATTTAAGTAAGTCTGAGCGCGAGACGGTTGCCCGCAGTGTGATGGACGCGGTGCGCGAGGTGGGCGATGCTCACAACGAACTGCTGGTCAAAGATAGCGGCAACTGGAAGATCGAGGATATTTTAGAAGCCAACAAGAATCTCGATTACTACCGCGAGCAGTCGGGTAACTCTAAAGCCTTTGATCTGGCGCTAGATGATGTCAAGGCGGCTGTGATTGCTGTTCGTCCCAATGACCGGCGCTATGATCCGCGCGGGTTCCTCTACGACCGCGACGAGAATGGCGACACCTCCTACCACCACTACAAAAATCGCTGCGAGGACGCAGGGATTGAGCCAGAGCCGTGGGCCAGGGCACATGAAGCAGCTGTATGCGTGACCAGCCTGAATACCGCGGCGTGCGCTTATAGTGACGTGCCTGCATCGCCAGCTATTAAGGACGTGGAGAAAGACTTTGAGGAATTTCGCTACCAGATGATTTCGTCAAAGATGTACAACTACGGATGGGAATCGAGTGAGCTTACCCCGTGGGCCAAGGCAGTGCGCTCGTCGCTTAACGAGGTATCGCCGCGCTATGAGCCGGACACCAAGGACGAACTTTATTCGATGATGTATCGCAACTCGCAGTCCAAAAAGTCCGATTCTGATGGCATTGGTGTCGCTGCGTCCATGTACTCGAAAGACACCATCGACGAGGTGGTGTCGTCCATGCGTAACTCCAACCGCAACCTCTATGTGGAGCGGTCGAAGAAGCGGGCGCACTATCAGTCATATACGGAAAAATTGGTGACTGAAAAATCAGAAAAGCAGTATGCCGTGTTATCGCCCCACAGCGTTCGGCGAAACGACGAGGGCCAGATGGCGGTAGACAGCGTGAGCTTCGTCTATGGCAAGTCCAAAGATGCTATGTCGTCGTCCGCGTCGGCATGGACGGAGGGGTTCACCTCGAAAGAGACAGCCCAGCGGATTGCTGACTCATACAATTCGCTCGATGTATCCCAGCGGCGAAACCTCGTGGGAAAGCGTAAAAAGGCCGGGTTCCGGTTCGAGGTGCAGGAGGTGACCAGAAACGAAGAGGACGAACCACGCTATATTGTGCGCACCACCGCTGCTACCTCGACCAGCGGATCCCAACGCTACGCACCGTTGTCTGTGATCCGTGTTAACGGTGAAGCCGGAACCACCCACCACGAGGTTGCCCACTGGGTTGACGATTACAGCGTAGTCAACAATGACATGGCTCAGCACCTGCTGCGCGAGCGCACCCGTGATCTAGAGTCGCGCGACTACCACGGCGACGCGCGAGAGCAGGTAATCAAAGATGGCTTCTACAACGAGTACGTGGGCAAAACCAGCTATGGTTCGCGCGCCAGCGAGATCAACTCGATGGGAGTAGAAGTCATGCTGCATAACCCCATGCAGGCCCGCGAGATAGACTCACTTCCCACAGACGCGGATGGAAAGCCTATTGTCAGCACAGCCCCCAACCTTATCGACCCTGACCACCACGCGCACACCCTTGGTGTGCTGGCGGGAAGTGCTAAAGCTAGTACGTATAAAGAAATCTTTTCGACGATCCCCCAAGCCACGTACGACGAGAAGCAGAAAGCACTGGCCCATAACAAGCGGGTGCGTGAGTTCGCAGCACGGCACCCCGAGTTGGAGGACAAGCTCGCCTACCGCGGGTTCCCCTTGGAGTACGACGACAACGGCAAAATCAGCATCATGCGCGGCAGTCTAGGTAAGGCACACATCATGGATATGTCGGTGTCTAAGGTCAAGTTTCAGGACAAGTTGATGGGAATTAACACCGCCGAGCTGATAGAGAAGTGGCTGTCCACCGACGGTGACGACGTGGACGAAAGCTAAGGGACGTGACGTAAAAAGTGGGCCACAGGGTAGACTTTATTTGTGAACCTGTGGCACACTTGGGTCTATGACCCATCATGCACGCGCCGTACACGGCGATAACAACCAGTCCCTATTCACCCGCACGTGGCCATATCTTGTCATTGGTGCCATCATCGGTGCACTCATTGCTGCCGGTGTCTTTGCTACCCAGACTCACCGCTGGGCAGACAGCCGATGGCCAGGCGATAGCTCACCCGAGCGCGCGGTAAAGTACCTTGACTCCATGGGAATCACGCTAAGCGAAGATGATATGGATGCCGCTGCCGATACCGTTTGTGAAGCCCTCCCCGACCACGTACATGACGACTACGATGTTCCCACCGACGTGTGGCAGACCATTGCTGATGAAAAACGCGATGCCATTGTCAACGCCGAGAGTTTCGATGTTCACGTTCCCGCAGCACCCGAGGGCCAGGAAAACTTGCCTGCTGATCAAATGACCGATACCGCAGCACTGGTCACCGTGGAAGCATCTGCGATGTATGCCTGCCCCCAGTATCTGCCCGACATTTACGCCCACGCACAACAGAAGTAAGGACGAACACTAATGACTAAGCACTCACAGCATTCTATGGACGACAATCTCTACGACGAGCTAGACGAAACCACCCCGCCCACCCACGCGGCAAAGCCCACCGGAAAGCACGCCGCCGAAGATACCGTACGTGAGGACTACACCACCGCCGACTACAACGATCCGCGCGCCGGAAAGCCTGTGTCTACGGGAATTTCCGCCAAGGTTCTTGCTGGTGTCCTCGCCGCTTTGGTAGCTTTCGCCCTCGTACTTGGCGGGTGCTGGCTGTACAAGAATACTAAGTCGGTAGCCGCGTCCTGGCCGGGCGATGTCCACGCCGCGGAGGTCTCCCAGTGGTTGTTGGATTCCGATCCCTCCATCGATGCCAGCGAAGAAGATGTGAATGAGCTGACCAAAGTAGCCTGCGATGAATACAGCTCTAACCCCCGCGAAGACAACTCCGTTGCTAATGCGGTAGGAGCTGCTATCGACGACAACGACATGAATGTAGTCACCGATGCCGAAGCCAACGACCGCAACGTAATCATCTCTTCTATGGCTCTGTCGTACCGTTGCCCGCAGTATATCGGCGGCGAGATCAAGTGAACTACGGGGCGTATAGCACGGCTACTGCCGTGCTATATTGAGTAAGCCGAGCAGGTGATGGAGAGAGCGCCTGCGCGGTACTTCTTTAGGGAAGATTAGGAATAGCACACCGCCACCTCTGAGTATTGTTTGGGACTCAGGGGTGGCGGTGTTTTGTCTACAGGCGGTACTCGCCCAAGGCGTGCACTGCGCTCATGGTGAGCAACCTGTACACGGGAGAGGGTTCGTCCCTCTCCTCTTCGTTCAGGTGGTCGCGCTGGGATAGGCAGCTGAACGCGAAGCTGGTGTTCGATGTAGCAATCAGCGCACGTTTAAGCAGATACTTCTTCGCGTCGCGCACATCGGTATCTGCGGCATAGGTGCCAAGATCAATGTCATAGACCCACGACAGTAGCTCGGCCTTGCGGTTGATAGAAGCGATGGGGCGCAGGATCTCATTAACAACGCTGTCTGCCGCCGCGGTATAGCGATCGGGGTTATCCATGTAGTTAAGAAGCACTCCATCTACCATCATGTCGATGGGCTGGTGAGTGATCGACCGCAGGAGTAGCCATGCGCCCGGCTCAACCATTTCCGAGAGAGTGTCAGCCAGCTGCGGGTTCACGTCACCGAGCGCGTCACCAGACCGCGCTACATATTCGGCGTAGTCGAAGTGGATGGGAAAGTTCTTCTTCGTCAGTTGCATTATTGTTCGTCCCTTTCTAGGAGTTCAGCCACTCCCACACGCGATCGGCACACGCGGAAGCCTGCGCGTACTCCGGCATGGGGTTGGCAGTGATGTGCAGGGTGTCGCCGTCGGCGGCGTAGTTGATGGTCGTGGGCTGTGCCAGCGACGAGGTGGTTACCTCTACGCGGCGGGTGCAGTCAGGACACGTTATTACCACCTTGTGTGGCGAGAGTGATTCTACCGTTTTTGGGTGCTCGTCGAGGGTGACGAAGTGGGCTAGAAAGTCAGTGATATGTACGTCAAGAAGACTCATAGGTGTGTCCTTTGTGCAGGTTATACGGGTATGGATTCATTTTAACATGCACACAGTTTTGGGGACATGACGCTCTAACCACACCGTCAGTCTCCGTGTTCCAGTCGATGTTCCAGACGGTGTTCCAGTCGATGTTCCAGACGGTGTTCCAGACGCTGTTCCAGTTGCTGTTCTGGTCTCTGTTACAGCTACTGCTACAGGTACAGTTCCGGCTTTATTTCGCACACATAACTACACCCCGCGAGCAGTGCTCGCGGGGTGTACGGGACGGGTAGGACTACACGCACCTGAGCGCTAGGACGGTGCGTAGTCATAGACGGGGTAGCCGGTGTCCTGCTTGTGTTCCTCGTCCACGCTATAGGTCGTATAGTGCATGATGTTGATCGCGGTGATGGCGGCGAAGAGGATGGAGTACACCACGGCAGGAATCCACGGCTGTATTTTATCTGCCAGACTCTGCTGCTCGGTATCGTGAGCGCGCACCTCGATACGCTGCGGGGTGTGGGGACGTTTGATATACACAGCTACTACAGGGCGCAGGCAAAGCCGCCGATGGTGATAAACGCAGCTGCGAATCCGCCCACAGTAAGCCAGGCAGCAAGCAGGCGGCGGGTAATGGTGTAGGTGGTTTTAGACATGGGTTTTCTCCTTGGTCAGATAGTCAACTAATTCGGATAGTTCGTCGGATAGGTTCATAGAACTGGTGATCTCGAAGTTGCCCGAATTAAACAGCACCGGCATGGAGGTGTTGTTGTCATAGGCGCGCCAGTACACCCGTCCTAATACTCCCTCGTTAGGTGCAATATGGATGCGCAGCGTGGCTGTGGTGACAACGAGGGTTCCTGATGTGTCGGTTTCTGCGGTAGACGAGAGTGCCTTGTCATTGAATGCAACGACATCATCGAGGTAGTCCGCAAGGGTCATGATCCTTTGTCCTTTCTGTTGTGAACTATGTTCACAGTACCATGTCTGGCTTAGCGAGTCCACCCACGTGTCACCGGCGCGGAGCACTGGCTAGACTAAAGCCCATGACTAACCCAGAAACCAACGCTCCAACAACTTCCGATGCCCTATCCGATCTTCTCGACACCACTGCTAACGCATGGTCTGAAACGGACGGAACGGCCATTACCGTCGCTGCGATTACTGATACCGATGTCGCCGCCATGTCCACTACGTCCCCGCAGGCTAATGCCGAAACCCTAATGAAGCTCGCAGTCTCCATCATCAATACCGCCGTGGAGATGGATCCCTCGTCTGCGGAACTCATTAACGCCATCGCCCGTAACTAACCCACACCCCTGTAACCAGAAACCACCCCGGCACCACACTGGTGCCGGGGTGGTGTGGTTATACAGTCTACCTCGATGTGTGACAGAGACCGGCGAGGTCTTTAACCTCGCCTGTGAATGTCCACGCTAGAGCTTTTCTTCCGGGCCGTTCTGTTTCTCGATGTATCTAAGGACGGTCTTTTCGGATACGTCGCCAAGGGTTGAACAAAAATAAGAACCTTTCCACAGATTCTTTTTTGTTCCCCTGTAGAACTTCTTTAGGTGGTCTTCTT
>ERZ500979.9-NODE-9-length-186617-cov-9.976303_pt1 | contig 186617 bp, 161 predicted proteins | sample MGYA00248864_ERZ500979 | MGnify/ENA primary metagenome ERZ500979 (study PRJEB25958, sample SAMN03398550) | human skin metagenome | study: EMG produced TPA metagenomics assembly of the Human Skin Microbiome Metagenome (human skin metagenome) data set.
ACTCCCCACTAGTCGGTAACTGATTTCTCAGTCCAACTAATGGGGAGCAGCTCAGACATAGCGGGGCTGTGTTCATTTCTGACTCATTTGCGCCCGCTAGTACAAGGGGAGTGCGGTCGCATGTGCGAATGATCGCGCGTTAGAGCTCCTTGGCGATGCGTGCGACGTGGCCGGTGGCCTTCACGTTGTACTTCGCCACGGCGATCTTGCCTTCCTCGTCGATGACGAACGTGGAGCGGATCACGCCCTGAACAACCTTCCCGTAGTTCTTCTTCTCTCCAAATGCGCCATAGGCTTTCATGACGGACTTGTCGGCGTCGGACAGAAGGGGGAAGGTCAGCTCGTACTTATCGCGGAACTTTTCCAGGGCTTCTACCTTGTCGGGGGAAATGCCGACTACATCGACACCTTGACCGTTGAGCTCGGTGAGGGAATCGCGGAAATCACAGGCCTCGGTGGTGCAGCCGGGAGTGTCAGCTTTAGGGTAGAAGTACACGATCACCTTGCGGCCCGCGTAGTCCGCCAGGCGCACGTTTTCGCCGGAATCGCTGGGCAGAGAAAACTCCGGAGCCTTGTCGCCGACCTGCAGGCGGGTGGGCTGGTTTGCGGTGGAATTGCTGTTCTCAGTCATGCACCCCACCCTAGCGAAAGCGCTGACGGGCTGGATCATTTACAATGTTCAGGTAGCAATTAAACGTTCGAATAAGGGAGAAACTTCCGTGGCCCGTAGCATCGATGCCATCCAGCGCGACATTGAACGCACCCGCAGCCAGCTGGGACGGACGCTGGAGGAGCTGTCCGTCCGTGCAGATCCGAAGAACCTGGCGGATGACGCTCGCGGCCAGGCCGTGAACACCCTCAAGGAGCCGAAGGTGCAGATGATCATCGGTGGCGTTGTCGCCGGTGTTGCACTGCTGACCGCATTGGCGATCGGCTCCAAGCGCAAGGAAAAGAAGCAGATCAAGGAAATCCAGCGCCTGCTGGCTGCAACCCGCTAAGCGGGTAGCGTTGCAAAGTCTGGCGCTGCCCAGCCCTAAGAAGCTGGCCACGCTTGGTCTGCTGACCATATTTTCGATCGGCGCAGGTTTCGCCTGCGAAGCGGTGGGGGTTCCTGCCGCGTGGATTTTTTCTTTCCTGATCGTCTTCGGCATTTATGCCATTTTCAGCGACCGGCAGGTCAGCCCGCCCAAGAAGGCGATGATCCCCTCCCAGGTGATCATCGCCCTTTTGTGTTCCTCGCCTCTGACCACCATCAACGTCGGCACCATTGCCTCTTATGCCGGACCCACCGCCATGTCGCTGGTGGTTACGCTGGCGGTGTGCCTATTGGCCTCTTGGCTGTTGGTGCGCATTCACCGGGTCGGCCCGGCTACCTCCGTCCTGGCCACGCTCGCAGGCGGGGCCAGCGCGATGGTGATGCTCTCCCGCGAGCTGAATGCGGACACACGCTTTGTCACCCTGACGCAATACCTTCGCGTATCCATTATCGTCTTGACCCTGCCCGGGCTGGTCACCCTGCTTTCCCAAGTCGGGGGCGACGAAGCAGACGCGGCGGAGGGGGCGTCAACAGGAAAAGAAAGCCTCCTCGACGGCCTACAGACGAACTGGCAAGGCGTGGTCGGTGCGGTGGTCGTGGGGCTGACTGTGTGGGCGTTTACGCGCCTGACTGCCCGCTGGTTCAGTATTAGTTCGCCGTACCTGCTGCTCAGCATTGCTTTCGCCATGATTGGCGTGATGGTCTTCAGCGTGCCGCACGAGTTCATTGCGCCGAACGGGCTGCTGGAGAAGCTGGCCTATGCGCTCGTCGGCGTGCAGGCCGGTGGCACTCTGACAAAGGGCGCGCTACGGCAGTTCGTGAAGGCTCTGCCCGTCATTCTGGGGGTGATCGCCCTGATGATCGCCAGCTCTATCGGCACGGCCTTCGCCATCGCGGGACTATGGGACTTCAAGGTTTTGGACGCCTACCTGGCCACCGTGCCTGGCGGCATCTACGCAGTCCTCGCATTCGCGCACGACGCGGGCAGCCAGCCGATCGTCACGGTCATTCAAGTAATGCGCATGATCGCCATGTTGGTGGTGGGCGCCTACGCGCCGCAGATCATTCGGCTGGTGTTTGGCCCGGGCGCGGCAGACGGGCGGCCGGAGCCGCGTGAGACGCAGCGCCAGGGGTAGTAACTCCTAGGAACCTAGTGGTTAGCGCTGGGCGGGGGAGAGTGAGGCGGCGTCCGCAAGAATTTCCATAGACCGCAGGGATTCCGCGGTCGACGGCGACTGCAGCGAGACCATGAGCTCGTCGGCTTGGGCGTGAGTGCGGAACTCCTCGAGGTAACGGCGGACGACATCGCGTGTGCCGACGGCGGAGTAGCGCAACATATCCAGGATCTGCTGGCCGGCGGGGGAATCAATGAGCATGTCCAGTTCCGCTTCCGATAGGCTGCGGCCACGACCCGCCATGATGCGCACGCGGTTGCGGCAGACCTGGCGCCACTGCTCATCGGCCTCTTCTTGGGAATCGGCGGCGGTGACGTTTACTGCGGCGATGACATAAGGCTCCGGGTGGCGTTCCGAGGGCTGGTAGTTGTCTCGGTAGACCTGCACGGCCTGCGTGAGAGCGGCGGGCGCAAAATGGCTGGCGAAGCTGTAAGGCAGGCCCAGGTGTGCAGCTAGCTGTGCGCCGAATAGGGAGGAACCCAGGATGTACAGTGGCACATTAGTGCCCATGCCGGGGACGGCTACAACACCGGGGATCTTGGACTCGCCGTTGAGGTAGCCGTTGAGTTCGGCGACGTCTTGCGGGAAGGTCTCCGCCGCGGAAGGCTCGCGGCGCAGGGCACGGAGGGTCATTTGGTCGGTGCCGGGGGCGCGGCCGAGGCCGAGATCAATGCGGCCCGGGTGGAGCTCTGCGAGGGTGCCGAACTGCTCGGCGATGACGAGCGGGGCGTGGTTCGGGAGCATGACGCCACCGGCGCCCAAGTTAATCGTGGAGGTCTTAGCCGCAATGTGTGCAATGAGGACGGCAGGCGAGGAGCTGGCGATGGATTTCATGTTGTGGTGCTCTGAGTACCAGATGCGCTTGAAACCGAGCTTCTCGGCTTGCTGGGCCCACTGGACGGAGCGGTTGAATGCGTCGGCGGGGCGCTCGCCCTTGTAGACGGTGGCGAAGTCCAGCAGGCTCAGCGGGGAAAGGGAGTTCTCGTGTGCCGTCGTGTCCGTCATAGTGGTTTGGATGCCTCCTTGGTGTGAGCCTGCTTTAGGTTTTTGCGGTTCTTTTACACACGATAACCACCGTGGTGGGGCGGTTATTCCGCTGGCGTTGGTCGGGGGGTAGGTAAGACAAAACCCCCACCGGGATAGATCCCGATGGGGGTGAGAATGTGGGCTATCAGGGACTCGAACCCCGAACCCGCTGATTAAGAGTCAGCTGCTCTGCCAATTGAGCTAATAGCCCGCGTTATTCGAAGCGCTGTGCGCCTCGGCAACGTGGAAAACTTTATACCTTGGTGTGTGTACAACACAAATCGCCTGGTCGGGGCGGATAATTGGCAGTCCGCAAGCGTGGCTAGAAGTTAGCTGCAAGAGTGGACAGCCTGGCGGAAGCGAGTGCACGAATACAAGCCAGGAGGTATCGCCACCGTTTATAACGTTTACGCTACGAACAGCTGAAACCCGGTCAAATCACTAACGTTCCTCCAACAGCAACCGTTATGGTTTAGGACAGTCACATTTTCTACACACACATTTCTTTCTTGGAGTAAGACTTGCGCAGCACCAAGGTTTTGGGTCAAACCTTTTCACGGATCACTGCGGCGTCGCTAAGCGTTGCCCTGGTCGCTTTCACCGCATCGTGCACGATCGACCATAACGACGATCCGAAGATCAGTTCGAATGCTTCGACGAGCGACGGTGAAGGCGAAAAGAAGAACATCGAGCTGACCTCCAACATGAAGGACGGCGGCACTGATGTCGACGTCTCCGAGCATGTGCAGGTTAAAGGTAGCCAGAAGATCGACAAGGTCTCGCTGACGAACGACGCGGGCGAGAAAATTAAGGGCAAGTACAACGACGACAAGACCGAGTGGACCGTGCCCACGAAACTCGGCTACTCGCGCACATACACCCTGACCGCGAAGTCTGGCGATAAGCAACTTAAGCAGACTTTTACGACCATCTCCCCGGCCACGACACTCAACGGCGCGCTGGCCCCGCTCGACGGTTCGACCGTTGGCATCGGCCAGACCATCGCCCTGTACTTCGACGCCCCAGTGGAGGACCGCAAGGCAGTCGAGGATGCCATCACAGTGGAGACCACGCCGAAGGTGGAAGGTGCTTTCTACTGGATCTCGCCCCAGAACCTCCGCTGGCGCCCCAAGGACTATTGGAAGCCAGGCACCAAGGTGAAGGTGAAGGCCAACCTGTATGGCACCAAGCTCGGCGAAGGTGTGTATGGCGGTGAGGACCGCAGTGCAAAGTTCACCATCGGCGATGACGTGCGCGCGGTCGTGGACGACAAAACGAAGATGATGACCATCAAGAAGAACGGCAAGACTCTGCAGACCATGCCGGTTTCTATGGGCAGGGACTACGAGTACCCTACGCCGAATGGTAAGTACATCATCGGCGATCAGTTTGAGACACTGACCATGGATTCCTCGACGTTCGGTCTGACCGGAGCGGGGTCGTACAAGACTGACGTGCAGTACGCGACGCAGATGAGCTACTCGGGTATTTACATCCACGCGGCTCCGTGGAGCGTGTACGCGCAGGGCAACACCAATACTTCCCACGGTTGTCTGAATGTTTCGGTGGAAAACGCCGCCTGGGTGTTTAACCACATGAAGCGTGGCGACATTGTTGAGGTGAAGAACACCCAGGGAGAGACTCTGAACGGTGTCGACGGGTTGGGTGACTGGAACATCCCGTGGAATACCTGGAAGGCCGGTAACGCTAACGGCTAGCGCTGGAGCTTGCCGCGCGCCTAACGCAGGCGTGCAGCGCGGGGGAGGGCACGCGCGATAATCCTCGCCTTCTCGGCTCGCGGCACTTGTATGCGGGCCGTTTTTAGTTGCTCGACGGAGGTGCGGGCGAGCCGCTCATTCAGCGCAGCGAAGAGGTCGTGCGCCCCGACGACGCCCACGCGGGCGGATAGCGGCAGCAAGTGCATGGTCGCATAAGCCTGGGCAAGTTCCTCGCGGATCTCTGCGACTAGTGTGGCCTTTGATTCCTCTGTCAGTTTTGGCAGATAGGAACGCTGCAAACCGACCGTATCTTCCTGGTAATCCCGCAGGAAGTTCACCTTTTGGAAGGCGCTACCCAGCGCGTAGGCTCCCGCATCAGTCTCCGCGCGTTGCTCCGGGGTCAGCGGGCGCCCTGCCTCGGCGGCGTGAGCTGCGAATACCGCGTTGCACATCCAGCCGATCACGCCCGCGGAGCCGTGCACGTATGCGCGGAGAGGCAAGGATTTGGCGCTGGGGGCGTCAGAACGCATGGACGAGAAGAAGTCCACCGTCCAGGCGCGGTCGAATCCAGCCCAGCGCGCCGTGAGGGCGAACGCGTGCGCGATGGGGTCGGTGCTGAAGCCGGTGTCTAGCGCCGCGAGGGTGGTGTGTTCGTAGTCGTCGAGGGTCTTTTGGACGCCACAGGCCGGCTGGCTAAGCGCCTCAGCCGTACCGTCGACGATTTCGTCTGCGATGCGAGCGAGGGCATAGATGTTGCGGATGTGTAGTCTGACGGTTGGTGCGAGGAGTTCGCTGGCCAGGTAAAAGCTGGTGGAGTAATGGCGGATAAAGCTGGCGGCCGCGGAGGTAGAGGCCTGCGTGTACAGCGCGGCGGGGGCGTGGTGGATGCGGGCCATGGTTGATAATGCTATCCCATGGGGGAGGAGTGCCTGTGGGGTGGTGGTTCAGGCCCCGGTGGATTGGTGGTTTGGGTCAGATGTCCAAAATTCCATATCTTAAAACATAACTATTCTATTTGTGCAGGTCAGAGGGGGTGCGAATTTTGCGATTTTTCTACTTTTCGCGTTAACCCGTTGATTTTGGACATTTGCCCTCTGAGAGGGCGGGGGGATCGCACGTATCATGGCGCGTATCGGCGCCGTGAGCCGCTGGATGCGCTGGCTAGTGCGAGGTTCCGCGGAATGAATGTTCCCTGCGAGATGTTGTGCATACCGAGTGCTTCCTAGGCGCCAGAAAAATAAAGCAGAGAAATAAAGCTAGGGAAAGAGAGACTGCCATCATGAGCGCATACAGCTACGACGTCACTGGAATGAGCTGCGGACACTGTGAAAACGCCGTAAAGGAGGAGGTCGCGAACCTTCCTGGGGTGACGAATATCGAGGTCAGTGCAGACAAGGGGCTGCTGACGTTTGAGCGTGATGCAACTGCTGGCGAGCTCAGCGATCAGCAAGTTATCGATGCTGTCGACGAGGCGGGCTACGAAGCTATTCGCCGCGCGTAGGGGAGTGGGCCAGGCGGGAGTGCCCGCCGTTAGAAGGGGCGCAACCCCGCGATGCTGTAGAACTTGTGGCCAAGGAAAAGCAACGCAGAGTCCTCGGAGGTCGCCGACACGTCCAGCACTTCCGCCGCCACTAGCGTGGCCTCCCCGGCCTGCGCCGTATCGGAAATGCGCGCGCGGATCACGGCTCGGGAGTTCGGAAGCAGTGGCTCGCCAGTCTCCGCGGTTACCCACCCTTGAGATTCCGCGAAGCGGTCCGCGCCCGACGTGGCGAAGGAGTGCGCGATGGGGGACTGGGCGTCACTAAGAAAGTGCACCAACATGCTGCTCGACCGCAGTAATTTGCCAGCCGAACCCGTGCGCTTCATCAGCGAGAAACTGATCGAGAGTGGGTCGAGTGAAAGCGAGGAAACCGACGATGCCGTGAGGCCGACGGGCTCGCCGTCGACGGTTGCGGTGATTAGCGTTACCCCCGCTGGGTGTCCGCGGAAGACATCCCGAAACGCTGTTTGAAGATCGGTGTTACTCATTAGCATCACTAGACCTTTAAAAAAATTTGGGGTGACTGACGGGACTCGAACCCGCGACACCTAGGATCACAACCTAGTGCTCTACCAGCTGAACTACAGTCACCATTGCTGTTGAAAACAGCGGATTTCATGTTAGCCGACACCCCGTGCCTTAACCAAAAGGCCAGGTCGTGGGGGGCTAAAACTGGGGTTAGATCGGGAAATGCTCCGTGGCAGCTTTCGCGGCGGCGGTGACGTCAGCGTTGGTCGGGTCAGCCTCAATCAACATTGCGCGGCGGTAGAAATCCAGCTCGCGGATGGACTCCTTGATGTCCGCCAGCGCCCGGTGCGTCATGCCCTTCGCCGGCTGGCCGTTGTACACACGTGGGTACCAGCGGCGGGCAAGTTCCTTCAGGCTGGAGACGTCGATCATGCGGTAGTGCAGGTACTGGTCCAGGTGCGGCATGTAGCGGGTGATGAACTTCCGATCAGCGCCGATGCTATTGCCCGCCAGCGGTGCCACGCCCGCGGTCGGCACATGCTTCTTGACGTACTCCACAACCTGCTCTTCGGCTTCTTCCAGCGTGACGCCGGAGGCGCGGATCTGTTCCGTCAGTCCGGATTCGCCGTGCATCTTCGTCACGACGGCATCCATGCGGTCAAGGTCGCGCTCGGTCGCGTGGATCACCACGTCCAGTCCCTCGTCGAGCGGGGTCAGGTCCGCATCCGTCACGATCACTGCGATCTCTACCAGCACGTGTTGGTCCGGGTCGAGGCCCGTCATTTCGCAGTCGACCCACACGAGTCGATCGTTCTTGGCAACTTGGTTCGGGGTGGTGTTCACGGAGGTTCCTTTCTGTTGTTGATAATTCTATGTCGTTTTTGGTGACGCCTCCTCGGAATCAGTCGCTTTCGGTTGCCATTTGGGCGTAGAACTTTCCGACGATGGGCGCGGTGACTTTCCGCGGCAGGTAGGTGGAGACGAAATTCATGGCCTTAGACAGTGGGCCGGGGACTACGCGGAGTTTGTTCTTGGCAAGTGCGGCAAGGGTGTCCAAGGCACAGTCCTCATAGGTGGTCCAGAGGAAATCTGGGACGGCATCGTCAACCTCGGTGAGCTGTTCATCTTCCTTACGCGCCTCGCGCACAGGGCCGGGTGCCAGAAGGGTGCACTTAATGCCGTGCTCCTTGAGCTCGTAATGCAGTGATTCGGTGAATGTGTTGACCATCGCCTTGGTGCCCACGTAGGTGGCGTTTCCAGGGATGGCCATGTTGCCGGCGGCGGAGCCGGCGTTGACGATCCCGCCCTCGCCGCGCTCCAGCATTCCTGGCAGCACGGCCTGCGTGAGTTCGTAGAGAGCAGTGGCGTTTAGTTCGAATTGCAGGCGCTCATAGTTCCAGTCGAGGTCCTTGAACTGGCCGAAGGTGGCAATGCCCGCGGAGTTGATGATGATGCTGACCGGGGTGGTGCGGAGCTCTTCTAGCAGTTCTGCGCGGGCGGGGGCATCCGCCAGGTCGACGGAACGGATCTGCACGTCGCGGTCAGGGAAAGCGTCAGCGATTTCCTGCATGGGAGCCACGGTGCGGGCGACCAGGAGCAGGTCGTAGCCGCGCCGGGCGAGCTCCTCAGCGATGGCCTTACCGATTCCAGAGGAAGCGCCGGTGATCACAGCGTAGGAGTCCGGAGTGGGGGCGGGGAGGTCCAGTTCCGCGGACTTCTGGGACTTGCCCAGGCCGAACGGCAGTGGGACGGGGAGCTGCTCCAGGGGGAGGGAGCGGAGGGCGTCAATAGGGTTAAAGCGGCTATTCGCAGTCATGGTTACAACCATAGCGGGCGGTGCGGACAAGAGGCTTAGCCAGCGACTCCGAAGACGAGTAGCCCGACGACCAGGTTGTTCAGCATATGAACGATGAATCCCGCCCATAGTGTGCCGTGCCATCTGGTGATCAGTGCGCAAGAGATGCCGAGGAAGGTCGTAAAGAGGATAGCTGGCGGGGAGACGTGAACCAGACCGAAAAGCAGTGAGCTGAACAGGACACTCAGGGCAGCTGGCATTAGCGTGTCGAAGTAGCCCATGAGAACCCGACGGAAAACCAACTCCTCGAGGAACGGACCAAGCAGCAGATACGCCAGGAGGACGAGGAGGATGGGGAGGGTCTGCCCGGATTCGCCTGCGCTAGTTAAGGTCGAGGAACGCTCGCCATTTTCCATTCCCAAGATTGAGGCGACAAATGCAGTGGCAGCACCGGCTGCGATGATTGTCACTGGAGTCTGCCAGAGCAGATGCCAACCTCTTTTAGAGAGTGAAGTGAAGCCAGTTTCGATGTTCTGTTTCCGCAGGTAGCGAACCAAAAGCCAGGTGGGCAAGCCGAGGGCGATGATGAGCATGAATGGCAGAGCGCCGAGGACTACTCCCTTGTCCAGGGAGAGCTTTGCCAAGCCCAACGCCTGGAATGCGAGGAGCCCGTAGGCGGAGAGGAGAGCTGCGACGGACACTAATGCGTCCTTAGTGCGAGGAGGGGTTAGTTGTCGGTAGGTCATGGATCCTTTCACAGGTGAGGATGTGTGAAAGAGGGGCTGTGTGAAAATGGAGCTGCGTGCCGAAATGGGCAGTGTTAGTTTAGTCGCATGATCCCCGATATTCGCAGAGTTGGACAGCACGCCGCGCTGTATGCCCATGCGCGCTGTGAGCACATCATGGAACAGATCGAAGAGCGCGTTGGCGATGACTGGGGAATTGCCGTAGGTGAGATTCAAGGCGAGCAGTACTACCAGTTTCAGGGGCGGGTTAGGCTCGCCAATGCTCGAGTGGAACTCGTCGCGACCGTTGACGTGGAGTCTGCGACTCTCAAGTGGGAATGGGCGGATGAAACGGCTGTTTCCGGAGCTGCAGAACTTGGTCGGCGCCTTGCTGCGGAGGTGATGCGCGAGTGGGGTGAGGAACAAGACCTGCCCGGGTTTACGACCCCAGTGGTGCCTTACGAGGTTCCCGAGTGGGACAGCGATGAAGCTGAATCGGGTAGCGGGGAAGACACGGAAGATGGGGAAGGCGAAGAAGGCGACGAGCTGTATGCGCAGTCAATTGCAGCGGCAGCTGTTTCGGAGGATGTAGGGGATAGCGCGTTCGAAATCTTTGGTTCGCATGCTTGTTACGCAAGCATTCCGAACGAAGACGAGTCCGAGATCCGCATTTACTTGATGGATTCGTTCAACCCACCGATACGGGAGACGGATCTGTCGGTGATGTTCGTCAAGTTCGACGCCATATTGTTGGAATGTGACGACCCGGTGTGGAGCATCGAAGGGATTGCGAATCAGCGCGAGGACTGGATGGTCGAAGAAATCGAACCGGAGAAAAAACAACGCGCGTGGAAGATTGCGGACAGCGAGGGACGCTTCTTCGTGGTGGAGCTGAGCTTCAACGAAGACGGCACGATCGCGGAGCTTGGCAAGAAGGGGCTGTTTACAGAAGAAGGTGCCTGACGAAAAACTGTTGGACACCCCTAGCTAAAAAACGAAACCGGCGCTCCGGAAAAGAAAAACCGAGACGCCAGTTTGTCCATGATGTCGCGACTGAAGTGGCAACGATGCCGCGACTTATGACAGCGCTGCCTGAGCACATTTGAGGTGTCGATTATGCGCCCGCTTTCGTGTGCCGACTGGCCTATTGCAAAGTGCGTTTAAAGCTCGATGGTGCGATCCAGCGAAAGGCGCGAACAGAAGTGTTCATCGTGGCTGACGACGAGTAACGCTCCGCGGTAAGCGGAGAGGACGTCGACAAGCCAGTCCACGGTGGGGATATCCAAGTTGTTAGTCGGCTCGTCTAGTAGCAGGAACTGCGGTGTGGGAGAAGCAAGCAGCACGCGTGCGCACTCGGCACGGAACCGCTCGCCTCCGGAAAGCTGCTCCACTGGCGCGTGGACACTGTCATTCTGGAACAACAGTTGTGCTAGATTGTCGCGGATAAACTGCGGGTCAGCCTGCGGATTGCTTTCCGCGACCAGCTCCCACACACTCTTGTCCGCTGGCAATGTGATGCGTTGACGTAAATAGCCGCGGGGAAGCGCATAGTCGACGTCGCCGCTGGCAATCCGATTGAGAAACGTAGTTTTTCCCGCCCCATTGGCACCGGCGAGTCGGACGCGTTCGGGGCCGACGATTGTCAACAGCTCGCTGCTCAGAACCCGTGTGGCATTGGGAAGGCTGGTATCGGGAAGCTCGATGTGAACGTGAGTGTCCTCCCGCAACCTAAGTTGTGCTAAGTCATAACCTTCCCGAGCTTGTGACACCGAGGCTGCGGCATCACGGGCACGCTTGGCTGACGAGACCTGGGATCGGTTCTTATCATTTCCCATGGCCATTCCAGGCTTGCGTTTGGAGGTAGCGAACTCTTTACCTCGGCGGGCGTTACGGGCAAGCCGTGTCTGCATCTCGGCACGTTGGCGAACTTCCTTGTGATAGGAGGCTTTGGCCTCACTGACTTCGGCCCGCACGGTTTCCTGTTCGTGGTTGATGGTTTGACGGTAGTGCTCAAAGTTCCCGCTAAACATTCGTAATGATCCGCGATAGAGCTCAGCTATCTCGTCAGCGTGGTTGAGCAGCTCCCGATCATGCGAGATGACCACCATGGGCGCCGGGGAAGCGTCAATCATATGCAGTAGGCGCTCCTTGGCAGCGGCGTCGAGATTGTTCGTGGGTTCATCAAGAATGATCATCTCTGGTTGGGAGAAAAACAGCGCCGTCAGCGCTACAGCGACGGCCTCTCCTCCCGACAAGCTGCCGACGCTGCGAGAAAGGGAAAAGTTCAGTTCCGACGCGCTAAGAGCGGCCTGGATCCTCTCCTTGAGATCCCAGTTGTCAGCAACGATGGTCGCGAGCTCCTCGGAGTAGTTGCCCGCTTCGATCTCCCCTAGGGCATCTAAAATCTCGCGGGCCTTGAATACGTCTGCGATGGTGTCGGTCACTTTAAGCCCCAGATCTTGGTCTAGGTAGCCGATCTTAGGGGCCGTCACGGTGCCAGAAGTGGGTTGATAGATGCCGGCCAACACCTTAGCGAGAGTCGATTTTCCTGAGCCATTAGCACCGACAAGGCCGGTGAAAGGCGCGCTGAATGTGGCGCTTAAATCTGAAAAACAAGGAGTGCCGTCTGGCCATGTAAAAGAGAGATGGGAAAAAGAAACATGCATGCCAAGTTCCGCCTTCGAGTCAACGATGATTAAGTGAGCGTCGAATTAGGAACGGATCTTCATAAGGCGGAACTGTACTTCAAACCAATCTGAGTGTCAATGCTCACTAACTTTAGAAGTGCGCATGATGGTCTGCTGGGGTACCCCCCCAAACGAACAGTTGTCCGAAGTCGGGACAATGGCGCCCCCGGCAGGACTCGAACCCGCGACACATGGGGTAGAAACCCACTGCTCTAATCCACTGAGCTACGGAGGCATACGAGTAGATAATAATGCACGCGCATGCGCGCAGAAATCGCGGGGCAATCATCCGGTAGGTGTGGCGCAGTCGCGCAGGTAGGTGCCGGGGAAGCGTGGTGTGTTCATGTGGGCAATCTTGTCGAGGACGCGACGCAAGCGACATCACAAAAACGCGAGTTCACCCTGTCCGGAGCGCAAGGTAATGTTCCAAACATGTCCTCCCCGGCAGATCAGGAAGCTAAGCAAGCAGCGCAAGCCAAGCGCGCCGAGGCGCAGCGGGCGGAAACCGCAGCCAAGCCCGCGCAAACGGAAGCGCAAGCCCCGACCCAGCCCGCGAAGCTGGGCAACCCCGGCCTCGTGTACCTCATCGGCGCGATCGTCGCCGGGGGTTTCGGCGCGGCCATCGGCTACTCTTTCCTCGGCGAATCGCTCGCCCTGCTGGGCATCCCAGACCCCGGCCCGCTGACCACCGTCGGCCTGCCTTTCGTCCGCGGCACGGCGATCTTCATCGGCTGCCTGGGCCTTGGCGGGTTCCTCATGGCTGCCTTTGGCACGCCCGCCGATAAGCAGGGATATCTCACCCTTGATGGCTTTCGTGCCTCCCGGACGGGAACCTGGGGAATGATCGGCTTCGCACTCCTATCGTTGCTGCTGATTCCGATGTACATGTCGGACATCTCCGGCAGCCCCCTCAACGAGGTTTTAAAGCCCAAGTACTGGGGGATTGCGCTGGAACAGGTGTCGGCGTCGAAGGCCTGGCTCTGGGTTGCCATCTTTGCGGGTGTGGCCGGTGGGCTTTCACTGCTCACGCGCAAATGGATTTGGCAGCCGATCTTCCTGGCGCTGTCTATTCTCTCGCTCATCCCGCTGGCTCTGGAGGGGCACTCCGCGGCGGGCGGTAACCATGATTACGGCGTTAACTCGCTGCTCTGGCACATCATCTGCGTCTCACTGTGGGTAGGTGGCCTGCTCGCGCTGCTGGCACATGCAAAACGCCGCGGCCCGCACCTGGCCCTCATTGTCCAGCGCTATAGCTTTTTGGCGCTGTTCTGCATCATTGCCGTCGCGCTGTCCGGGTTTATTAACGCCCTGCTGCGCGTGCATCTGAACGAATTGCTGACCACCCAATATGGCTTCGTCATCACCTCGAAAATGGTTATGACGTTGATCCTGGCTTGGTTTGGCTGGGTGCAGCGCTCCCACATCATCCCCAAACTCCAAGACGGCGAAGGCGAAGGCGGCAAGACCACCAGCGCCCAACGCGCACCCTTCATCCGCTTCGCCACCTTGGAAATCTTCATCATGGCCGCCACCATCGGCATCGCAGTGTCGCTGGGGCGCATTCCGCCGCCCATCGAGCAGGTAGTGAACCTCACTCAGCAGGATGTGCTGCTCGGCTACACGCTCACCGAACCGCCGTCGATCTGGCGCTACTTCACCATGTTCCGCCTGGATCTCGTCTTCGGTGTGGGCGCGATCATCCTCCAGGCGGGTTACATGTGGGCTTGGTTGAGCCTCAAGAAGCGCGGTATCGGATGGCCCATCCAGCGCCTCATCTGGTGGTCTGTCGGCAATATCACCCTTTTGTTCGCCACCAGCTCTGGTCTGGGCATGTACTCCATGGCAATGTTTGGTCCGCACATGCTGCAGCACGTCATCCTTTCCATGGCCGTGCCCGTGTTTTGGGTTCTCGGCGGCCCCATGACATTGCTGCTACGTGCCCTGCCCGCTGCCGGACGAAACGGTGTGGCCGGCCCGCGCGAATGGTTGGTTGTATTCATCAACAACCCCGTCTCGCGGTTCCTGACCAACCCTATCGTCGCTGGTACACAATTCGTCGTCGGCTTCTATTACCTGTATCTCTCGCCGCTTTTTGACGCCATCGCGCCTGAGCACGCCGGGCACTTGTTTATGATGCTGCACTTCATCATCTCGGGTTACATCTTCTATTGGGTGATTATCGGCGTAGATGCCGCACCGCGGCACCTCTCGCCCTTCATCAAGATGCTGACCCTGTTTGCAATGGTGACCTTCCACGCATGGTTCGGTATTGCGATGATGCAGATCTCCGAGCCGCTGAACGCGGACTTCTACAGCCAATTGGACTTCCCGTTCCCAGTGGACCTCGATCACCAACAGTTCCTGGGCGGAGGCATCACCTGGGGGCTGGGAGAGATTCCGCTGCTTATCGTTTCCATCGCTCACGGCTTCCAGTGGCTACGTTCCGACCGGCGCGAGGCCAAGCGCTTCGATCGCAAGGAGGAGCGTACTGGGGATGAAGAGCTGGCAGCTTACAACGCAATGCTGGCGGGACTTTCCACCGGTCAAATCGATACCGGTAACCGTGCCTACTACGGCGATGACTACCACGATCAGGACGTTCAAAGCACCCTGCACTCTGCCAAGCACAAGGCGAAAAACAAGCCCCATCACACGCATCAACAAAAGTCCCAGCACAATCCAGCACAGGAGCAGACGAACCAGGATCCGGACTAACGCATATCCAGCCGCAGACTGTCAACCCCAGTCCTTTCAGCCTGTGGATAAGCCTTCGGCGTGAGTGGAGTTGTCCACAGGGTGGCGTCACAAAGAAAAAGAAAAAGTCCTCGACGCGCTATCAATAAGAGTCACGCGCTGGGGAACAAGCTCCGGTGCGGCAATTAGGAAGGGGACTAGTCGGATGAGCAACAATCTGGCACAGGCATATCTGGTGGGGAACGCGGTAGATAACCCACAGATTCGATTCAGGGGGCTCGACGGCGGGCCGACGTTGACGACATTCCGCGTGGCAATGAACCATCGCTTTCAAGGCGCGGATGGACAGTGGCAAGACGGCGACCCGTGCTACATGGAAGTGCAGTGCTGGGGCACGTTGGGGGACAATGTCATCGCGACAGTGGGCAAGGGAATGTCCGTGATCGTGGTCGGGCGTATCGTCCAGAGCACGTGGGAAGCCAGCGGGGAGGACGGTAAGACGGTGACCCGCAGTGTGCTGCGAGTGCGTGCGACGCACGTCGGGCCGGATCTGGGAGCTCGCAATGTATTGGTGAACGTTCGCAAGGCGGTGGAACAAAACGCGGCCAAGAACGCCGAACAAGAGGTCACCAAGGAAGCCGCCAAGGAACTTGTGGGAGTTGGTGCGGCCACCACCGGCATGGAGGAACGGGAAGGGGAAGAGAAAACGCCTTTCTAGGCGTTTGGCAGCGTAGCTGATCTGGGCTGCTCGGGGGAGTAGCCCAGGTAGGCCTTTCCGCGGTGGCACCACGTACACTAGGTGGGCGAATACATTGGGACACTAACCACGAAAGGTCAGAAGAGTTCACCGTGGGCGAGTTCATTTACACCATGAAGAACGTGCGCAAGGCGCACGGCGACAAAGTCATTCTGGATAACGTCACAATGGCGTTTTACCCCGGCGCCAAGATCGGCGTAGTGGGACCGAATGGTGCAGGTAAGTCCTCCATCCTGAAGATCATGGCGGGCATCGATCAGCCTTCCAACGGTGAGGCATTCCTGGACCCCGGCGCAACCGTGGGCATCCTCATGCAGGAGCCGCCGCTGAACGAGGAAAAGACCGTTCGCCAGAACGTCGAAGAGGGCATGGGTGAGATCTTCGAGATCCGCCAGCGCTATGAAGAGATCGCCGAAGAAATGGCCACCAACTACACCGATGAGTTGATGGAAGAGATGACGACTCTGCAGGAGCAGATCGACGCTGCAGATGCGTGGGAGCTGGATTCCAAGATCGAGCAGGCGATGGACGCACTGCGCTGCCCGCCGGCCGACGCGCCTGTCACTAACCTCTCCGGTGGTGAGCGTCGTCGCGTGGCGCTGGCCAAGCTACTGCTTAGCGAGCCGGACCTGCTGCTGCTGGACGAGCCCACTAACCACCTGGACGCCGAGTCCGTGCTGTGGCTGGAGCAGCACCTGAAGGATTACAAGGGTGCTGTCCTGGCCGTGACCCACGACCGCTACTTCCTGGATCACGTAGCCGGCTGGATCTGTGAGGTCGACCGCGGCAAGCTGTACCCGTACGAGGGCAACTACTCCACCTACCTGGAGACCAAAGCCAAGCGCCTGGAGGTTGCAGGTAAGAAGGACGCCAAGCTGCAGAAGCGCCTGAAGGAAGAGCTGGCTTGGGTTCGCTCCGGTGCGAAGGCCCGTCAGGCGAAGAACAAGGCTCGTCTGCAGCGTTATGAAGAGATGGCTGCAGAGGCTGAACAGTATAAAAAGCTCGACTTTGAAGAGATTCAGATCCCGACCCCACCGCGCCTGGGTAACCAGGTTGTCGAGGTCAAGGATCTGAACAAGGGATTCGACGGCCGTACCCTCATCAAGGACCTATCGTTCACCCTGCCGCGTAACGGCATTGTGGGCGTCATCGGCCCGAACGGCGTGGGTAAGACCACCCTGTTTAAGACAATTGTCGGCCTGGAGCAGCCAGACTCCGGTGAGGTTAAGGTCGGCTCCACCGTGCAGCTGAGCTACGTGGATCAGAACCGCGAGAACATCGACCCCGAGCAGACTGTTTGGGAGGTTGTCTCTGACGGCCTGGATTACATCCACGTTGGCCAGAATGAAATGCCTTCCCGCGCGTACCTCTCCGCATTCGGTTTCAAGGGGCCGGATCAGCAAAAGCCTTCCAAGGTGCTTTCCGGTGGTGAGCGTAACCGCCTGAACCTGGCGCTGACGCTAAAGCAGGGAGGCAACCTGATCCTGCTGGATGAGCCGACTAACGACTTGGATGTTGAGACCCTGTCCTCTTTGGAGAACGCTCTGCAGCAGTTCCCTGGCTGTGCCGTGGTCATCTCGCACGACCGCTGGTTCCTGGATCGCACCTGTACTCACATCCTGGCTTGGGAAGGCAACGTTGCCGAGGGGCAGTGGTACTGGTTCGAGGGCAATTTCGAGGATTACGAGAAGAACAAGGTCGATCGCCTTGGCCCGGAGGCTGCACGTCCGCATCGCGTGACGCACCGCAAGCTGACTCGCTAGGTGTTTTCCTCGCTTAAAACCGTGTAACAACGTGAACCAATGTGAAGGGTGTGGCAAGATTGGTTCACGAAACAAAAGTTACTTGTGAGGTTTAAAGCGAGGTTTTAAACGCAATGCCCTTCATCGACCACGAGCCCACCGGGACTCGCTGGCACACCTGCCACCGCGAACTCCGGTGGTCCGATTTCGACCAATACCAGCACGTCAACAACGCAAAATACCTGGAATTTGGCCAAGACGCGCGAATGGTCTTCCTCAAAGACGTGCTGATGGAGATGGACATAGCGGTTCCCCCGATGTTCGCGCGCCACACCACCATCGACTACCCGTACCCTCTGTCGCCGGGAGAGTCGGAAGTGGCCGTCGCCTCCTACTTCATCGGCGTGGGACGTAAGTCCTGCACAATGCGCCAGGTAATCCAGGATTCCATCGGGCGAGTTACCTGCACTATCGATGCCGTCATGGTGGGAATCGACGTGATGAGTGGCAAGTCCCGCGAATGGAATGAGCAGGACATCCATAACCTCAGTCTTTTCCTCATCCCCGGTGACGAGGAAGTCGTCACCAGCCAAGCCGCCACCGCCGCCCGCTACTAGCTGATCGTTAGTGCGCCGCTAGATGTTGCGCTACTCACCTATGCGAGCTTTGGCTCTGGGGGAGGGGCTAAGGTGGGGGAATTATGGGCGTCACAATCGATCTGCAGGGAATAGTTGACTCGCGATCCGCGACCGCGGCGGTGAGCGCCATGCGGCGCGCAGGCGCGGTAATGAAGCGCGCGCTGGTGATGGATCCGGGTGCGCTCGTGCGCTTAAGTGCAGTGGGGGAGCGGTCGACGGATCTTTTTATTTCGACGCCACTAGGCTGCGTTGTTTCTGTGCGTGTACCAGGGCAGGTAGGCGGTGCGGGAAACACAGGCTCCGTGGCCTATGCCAGCGAGGCGCTGGGGGCAATCGTTGCGTTTGAACCCGGCCAGCAGCTCCTGGACCTGGGAGCAGACATGGATTTGATGTGGATGGGGTCGCTGCCTCCGCAGCAGGGGTTTGAGCTGATCGACACGGTGCCAGGAAGCGTGGTGCGCACACTGCACGCGGATATGGCAGCGGAAAATGAAGCGAACTCTGGCCCCATGGGCATCGCCCGTAGCCTGCTGGAACAGCAGGTTCTTTCGGTGAAACGCTCGGACGGTAGCGACGCCACTACCTCCGTCGCACTCGAAGGCCGAACCATCGCGGCACTCGGCGGCCTGCGTTTGGTTCCAGAGCCGGGGGAAAAGCTGCGGGACTATGACTTCGTTCGCGTGAGCGCTGGTGGGAGTTGGATCCGTATCGACGCGCTGGTGGGAAGCGTATATGCGCCACGACCCGGTGGGCTGGCGCGGGTTCCCGGACCGCGCTAGGGCCGCGAAGACTTAGGCGACCTAGGAACCGGCGTAAATGTCGTAGCCCAATTTGATGCTCATAACTACGACGATAACTAGCAGTGCAATGCGGACGAAGCCCGTTCCCTTGGATAGCACAAGACGTGCTCCGACTTGTGCTCCGGCTACGTTAAAGGCCGCCAAAGCTAGGCCGAAGAGCCAGATCACATGGCCGCCGATAGCAAATACGGTGAGGGCGCCCAAATTGGTGGCGATGTTGATGATCTTTGCTAGGACGGCAGACTCCACGAAGGATTTGCTGAGAAGTGCCGTGAACGCGATGATCAGGAACGTGCCTGTGCCCGGTCCGAAGAAACCGTCGTAGGTGGCGATAATTCCGACTGCGAAGAGTCCTACGAGCCAGCGGTGGCGGTTCTGTGCCGATGCATGTTGAGGTTTACCGAAGCCGGGGTTGAAGGCAACATAGTTTCCGACTGCCAGCAGAAGGAAGATCACCAGAGGCCTTAGCGCCTCGGAGCTCAGCATCGATACCAAGAGCGCACCCGACGCCGCACAGGCGAATGCGAGCGGCACCCCAAACGCCACCAGTTTGCGGTCGATTTTCTGGCGAATATCGGATGCCCGCAGCATGCGAGCGACGGCAGATGAAGTTCCGAAAACAGCCGCAAGTTTGTTCGTTGCCATTGCTGCGGCTTCGGGTGTTGCTGGTGCGACGATCAGAATCAGGGGAATGAGGATCAGTCCGCCTCCGCCGACGATGGCATCGATCGTCCCTGCAACGAAGGACCCCACCGCGAGGATCGAAAATGTTTCGGCGGAAAGCTCGGCTAGCATCCTTAGACCTCGTCAGGGGTATTCACCAGCATGTGCGCGACTCTTTCCATGTGATCCCACATTGCCGCCCGGTGCTCATCGGGCAGTTGCTCGCGGTCGATGGTGGCCAAGGCGTTGCCCATGAGCTCAAGCCAGCGGTCGCGGGCAGCCGTATCGATGCGGAAAGGGGCGTGGCGCATCCGCAGGCGAGGGTGGCCGCGTCGAGCGTTGAACTCTGCAGGGCCGCCCCAATACTGCACCAGGAACCAGCGCAGGCGATCTTCGGCGCCCTCGAGGTCGTCCTCCGGGTACATCGGCCTGAGGATATCGTCGGTACGAACCTGGCGATAGAACTCGTGCACGATGGCGCGAAACGTTTCCTCACCAACAGCGTCGTAGAAGCTAGAAGTCATGCCTCAACCTTATCTGTTTGTAGAGTGTGAACAGCCCAGTTACTGATCCTTTGATTCTTTCGCGAGCCTTCTAGTGAGCCTTCGCGTCGAAAGCCTGAGCGGCCTTGGCGCGAGCCACGCGGTCGCGTCCCTCGGAAAGCACGCGGCGGAGACCACTCGGGGTGTCCTCGGCCTGCACGAGTTCGGCAATGGCGGCATCCGTGGATTCGCTGTGATCCCAAGTGGGGTAGATTCCCTCCAGGGTGCGCAGCGCCATCTCCGAGTTCAGGGACTTCCACCACTCCACGGCGTGGCCGATGTAATCCTCGCTGAACTGCTGCAGCAGGTCGCCGTGGCCGACGTGCACAAGGCCCGCGTTGCGGTGGCGCAGGCTCAGGTTGCTCTGCTGTGGCGCTTCCACGGTCAACGCACGCCAGACCTGCTGCTTAGTCTGCTCATCCGGTGTGGAGGAGCGGGCCTGCAGCGCCAATGCTGCACCACTGGAGGAGTTGTCCTTGGACTCTTCGGCGGCGATGCGCGCCTCTACCTGTGCAGTGGATTCTCCAGTGGCGCGGGCAGCAGCGGTAAGCGCAATGATGACTGCCCAACGCAGATCCTGGTCCACGTTGAGCCCAGGGATCGTTTCGTCATTGTCTTCCGATGCGCCAGTTTCGCCCAGCAGTGCGCGCAGAACAGAAGCCGACTCTGCGGAGTGCACACAGCCCACGAACGCGCGGACAAATGCCAATTGCGCCGGGCCGCTAGTCTTGTGCGCCGCAGCCAGGAAAGCCTCGCGCAGTTGCGCCCAGCCTTCATCCGTCCAACCTGCGGCCGCATAGTTCTCAGCTGCCGAGCGTGCCTGAGCCAGGATTTGCTCCAACACTGCCAGCTCCGTTTCCTCCACCGCGCCACCGGCGACCAGGCGGATAAAGTCACGTGCCCGCATGTTCGCATTGCGCGTCATCTGCCAAGCGGCAGACCACACCAGGGCGCGCGCCATCGGATCGGCAATGCGGGCAATGTTCGGCACCTCCTCGCCGCCGATTGCTGTGGCCAATGACGCCTCATCCAGCGCCATGTTGCCGTAGGCCAGGTCGTCGTCATTAACCAGCACCATGTCACCAGCAGGGACACCAACCAGCTCTGGCACCTCGGTGCTCTCGCCGGAAATATCCAGCTCCACCCGCTTGGTGCGCTGTAAAGCGCCAGCGTCATCAAAGTTGTAAATGCCCACGGCAATGCGGTGAGTACGAGTCTCACCCGCGCCGGGCTGTGCGCCAGACTGTTCTACGGCGAAGGAAGTGTAGGATCCGTCGGCCACGTCGAAGGCCGGAGTCAGCGTATTAATGCCCGTGGTGCGTAGCCACTGATTCGACCAATCGGACAAGTCGCGGCCCGACGCCTTTTCCAAAGCCCCCAGTAGATCCGCAAAGGTCGCATTACCCCAGGCGTGAGAGGCAAAGTGCGCGCGGATGCCCGCAAAGAACTCCTCCAGTCCCACGTACGCTGCCAGCTGCTTCAGCACACTGGCGCCCTTGGCATAGGTGATGCCGTCGAAGTTGGCCTCCACCGTCTCAATATCGCCAGCATCGGAGAATACCGGGTGAGTAGACGAAAGTTGATCCTGCGCATACGCCCAGGCCTTTTCCTTGCTATTGAAGGTCACCCACGCCGTGTCGTACTTCGTAGCGCCGGCCTGGCTCATGGCTGCAGACCACGTAGCGAAGGATTCGTTCAACCACAGGTCATCCCACCACTTCATCGTCACCAAGTCGCCGAACCACATGTGCGCCAGCTCGTGCAGGATCGTATCCGCACGGCGCTCGTACTGGTAATGGCTGGCCGCGGAGCGGAAGATGTACTCGTCGCGGATCGTCACCGCACCCGCATTTTCCATCGCGCCCATGTTGTACTCCGGGCAGAAAATTTGATCGTACTTGTAGAACGGGTAGCCAATGCCGAACTTATCTGCGTAGTAGTCGAAGCCTTGCTTCGTCACCTCAAAAAGCTCATCGGCATCCAGATACTCCGCCAGCGACTGACGGCAGAATAGCGCGAGAGGTACTCGCATTTCCCCGCTGGTCTGGAGGTTCTCACCCAGCGGATTGTTGCTCAGCGCTTCTACGGTCTCCGGGTGCTCAGTGATCGTGCCGCGCCACTCGTCGCGCACCACGTGCCACGGTCCAACGCAGAACGCAATGAGGTAGGTAGACAACAGGTAGTCCACACTAGCCCTGTGCTGCTTGTTTTGGACGCCCTCAACCTCCTCCACAGCAACCTCATTGTTCGTCACCACAGTCCACTCGGCGGGAGTGGTCAGCTCCACGTCATACGTAGCCTTGATATCCGGCTGGTCGAAGCAAGCGAAGACCCGCTTGGCATCCGCCGTTTCAAACTGGGTGTACATATAAGCCTGGTTATCGCTGGGGTCGAAGAAGCGGTGCAGGCCCTGGCCCGTGCTGGAGTAGGGGATCTCCGCTTCTACTACTACCTCGTGCTGGCCGCTGGACAGGCCTTCCAGCGGAATCCCCGCTGCGGCGTCATAAGTAAAACCACCGAGCGCTTCGCCATCGAGCTCTGCCCGCAGCAGCGAGTCAGCGCGCAGGTCGAGGAAGGTAGACCCGGCGTCAGAGGTGAAGCTGATGCGCGTCAGCGAGCGAAAGTGCTTGTTATCGGGCTGCTCGCCGCCGGTGAGGTCGAGTTGGATGGTGTAGTGAACATCGCTGATAAGGCTTGCGCGGTGCTCGGCTTCAGTACGGGTTAGGTTAATGGAACTCATGCAAACCACCCTAGTAGGCAGCCCGGACAACTCCGGCGCGTGATGGCGCTAGATGGTTAGAGTGGGTGACATGACTGAAACACAAACACAGACCGTGACCATGTTCTTCGACGCGATTTGCCCCTTTGCCTGGGTAACTAGCCGCTGGCTGCTTGAGGTACAGGAGGTGCGCGACGTGGAGGTCAAATTCCAGCCGATGAGCCTTTCCGTACTGAACGAGGGACGCGATCTAGATCCGGCCTACCGCGAGAAGATGGACGCTGCTTGGGCGCCAGCGCGCGTGGCTACAGCAATCTGGCAGAACCACCCGGAGAAGCTCTCTGCCTGGTACACAGCAATGGGCACCAAGATCCACAATGAACAGCGTGCGGACGCGACCGATCCGCATGGCTACGACGAGCTTATTGCCGAATCTCTGGAGGAAGCGGAGCTGCCCGCAGACCTGGCGAAGTACGGACACCTAAGTGCCGACGAGGAGGGCTCGTACGAGGCACAGCTGCGCGAGTCGCAGTACAAGGCCATTGAGTTGGTGGGCGATGAAGTAGGTACTCCGGTGGTGCAGCTGGGTAATGTGGCCTTCTTCGGTCCGGTGATCACCCGCATCCCGCGTGGCGAAGAGGCTGGCAAGCTGTTCGACGCATCCGTGACCTTGGCAGCAAATCCGCACTTCTTTGAGCTGAAGCGTTCCCGCACCGAATCGCCGGTAGCGGAGTAGTGCTGTAGTAGCGCTCGTGCGACGCTGGTGTAGTGCAGGTGCAGTGCTAAGGCGCAGCCCGCACGTCTTGACCGGCTAAACTGGGCACCATGCGTATTTACCTAGGTGCAGATCATGCCGGTTTTGAGATGAAGAACGTGATTAAGGATCACTTGAACTCCAAGGGCTTTGAGGTTGTGGACTGTGGCGCCCACACCTACGACGCCAACGATGACTACCCGGCCTTCTGCATCGCAGCGGCAAAGTCCGTGGTGGAAGATGAGGGCTCTTTGGGCATCGTGCTCGGCGGCTCTGGAAATGGCGAGCAGATCGCCGCGAACAAGGTTCCGGGGGCTCGCTGCGCCCTCGCCTGGTCCGTGGAGACCGCCAAACTAGCCCGTGAACACAACAACGCCCAGCTCATCGGGCTGGGCGGTCGCATGCACTCCGAGGAGGAGGCGCTGGCGATTGTGGATGCTTTTGTTTCCCAGCCGTGGTCGGAGGCCGAGCGTCATCAGCGCCGCATCGACATCCTGGCCGAGTACGAGCGCACGGGTGAGGCTCCTGCGCTGCCAGAAAACTAGTAACAACCTGGACATTTAATTATTCGCGGTGGTGTCCGATTCGATCGGTGCGCCACCGCGTTTTGCTTGCCATTCCTTCACAATGTTGGAATCCCACAACGTGAGTCCGTGGTACTTGGTCGCTGGCTGTGGTGCGCGGCCACGTCCTGCGTAGCTGGTAAAGGTGCCACGTGCGGTCCCGGAAAACTCAGCGCACTGTGATGCGGTCCAGAGCTCCGTGCCGGTTTTCTTGTCCACAATAATTGGTTCCATAAAACTAGAATTTACTCCGCTAGGATGCTGCCCACAATTGGAAATGTTGTTCTTCTACACCTGCATACCCCCGCAACAATGCAGGTTGAAGGCCATATTTTCAAACGATTTTGCAGGGCAGTGGGGGGTATGGTGTAACATCACTGAACGAAGCGGAACCCCGCTGGCGGAGTAGATCTGCGTGGCAGATTTCTTGTAAACTTCGCAGGCGAGTTCGCAATGGGAATGTCGTATAGTGGCTAATACCTCAGCCTTCCAAGCTGAAGACGCGGGTTCGATTCCCGTCATTCCCTCCAAATTTTCGGCAGTTCTCTTTTTATTGCGCATGGTCGTGATGACGGGGGAGCTGCCGTTTTGTATTTCTCGGTCTGTAGACAGTAAAGTAACGGGCGCAACGTTCACGTGTGTGCGTGCGCCTATAGGTGCCGTCTCCGTGGGATGTTCAGAATCGGGATATGGCGCAGTTTGGTAGCGCACTCGCTTTGGGAGCGAGGGGTCGCAGGTTCAAATCCTGTTATCCCGACATTTTTTATTTTCACCCTTTTTGTTGGTGACGCCACCTTCCGGCTCGGTGCCGTGAAGTGGCGGAATGGTGCTCGCGAGCTGTAAGGCTGGGGGAAATGCGAGCTTTTGATCTGTTGAGTTTTCCGTTGAGATTTTGGCTCGGGTTTTGGTTGGAGGTTCGGCTGGGGAGGGCGGAAAACTGACCCCCGCGTGTTGCGCTCGCCATTGGTTCTATAAAATTGGGCACCGACCGTATAGGTGCTGCGAGACGAATGACGACCGTGGCGCCCAAGAAGCTATCAATACACAGGAGTGTGCATTCGTGAAGAGCTCTGTAGAAAAGCTGAGCGCCACCCGCACCAAGCTCACGATTGAGGTTCCATTCGAGGAGCTTAAGCCAGAGTTCGACAAGGCCTACGCCACCCTCGCGCAGCAGGTAAACATGCCTGGCTTCCGCAAGGGCAAGGTTCCGGCGAAGATTCTGGAAGCTCGCCTGGGCCGTGGTGTTGTCCTGGATCAGGTCATCAACGAGATGCTGCCTTCTCGCTACAGCCAGGCTGTCGAGGAGAACGACGTGAAGGCTCTCGGCCAGCCGGAGATCGAGATCGCCGAGCTGGAGGATGGCAAGCACGTTACCTTCACCGCTGAGGTTGATGTTCGCCCGGAGATTGAGGTGCCGGATTTCTCTGACATCTCCGTTGAGGTTGCGCCGCTGAAGGCTGATGACGAGGCCATCGATGCGGAGCTGAAGAACCTGCAGGCTCGCTTCGGCACCCTGAAGCCGGCTGATCGTGCCGTGAAGAAGGGCGACTTCGTCTCTATCGACTTGTCCGCCACCATCGATGGCGAGGCTGTTGACGAGGCAACCACCGAAGGGCTGTCCCACGAGGTTGGTAACGATTCCCTGATCGAGGGACTGGATGACGCTCTGGTTGGTATGAAGGCTGGCGAAGAGTCCACCTTCACCTCCAAGTTGGTCGCCGGCGAGCACGCCAACGAAGAGGCAGAGGTTACCGTCAAGGTCGGTTCCGTTAAGGAGCGCGAACTGCCGGAGCTGGACGATGACTTCGCGCAGCTGGCCAGCGAGTTCGACACTTTGGAAGAGCTCAAGGAGTCCCTGAAGGGACAGGTCGAGCAGCAGCTGAAGAACACCCAGGCTGGCGAGATCCGCGATAAGGTTCTGGCCGCAGCGCTGGAGAAGACCGAGTTCGAGTTGCCTGAGGCTGTTGTTAAGGATCAGGTCGACGCTCAGATTCAGCAGATCATTCAGCAGTTCGGTGGCGATGAGAAGGTCTTCGAGTCCATGCTCGCCGCCCAGGATATGACCCGCGAGAAGTTCGAAGAGGACGCTCGCAGCTCTGCCGAGGATTCCGTACGTACCCAGCTATTCTTGGATGCCGTTGCTGATGTTGAGCAGCCAGAGGTTTCACAGGAAGAGCTGATGGATCACATCGCCTTCACTGCAAACCAGTACGGCATGGATCCGAACCAGTTCATTATGCAGCTACAGCAGGCAGGCCAGCTGGGCAGCTTGTTTGCTGATGTTCGCCGTGGCAAGGCTTTGGCGCTGAACATTGCCAAGACCACCGTGAAGGATACCGACGGCGCTGACGTGGATCCGAAGGAGTACTTCGGTGATGTAGAGGCTGACAAGGCTGATGCCGAGAAGGCTGAGGAGGCTGAAGAGAAGCCGAAGAAGGCTCCTGCCAAGAAGTCGACCACCAAGAAGTCCACTGCCAAGAAGAGCACGGCTAAGAAGTCGACCACCAAGAAGTCCACTGCCAAGAAGGGCACGGCTAAGAAGTCGACCACCAAGAAGTCCACTGCCAAGAAGACCACCAAGAAGGCAGCGGAGAAGAAGGAAGACTAAATAGTTTCCTTTCCCGCCGGATCTCTCTGAGGTTCCGGCGGTTTTCTTTATTCTGCGGTTGGCGACCCGCGGCCTGCCGTGCGCTGACAGCGAACAACCCCGCCAGGACACCCGTTTTGCCCATGGGTGTGACTAGGCTGGGGCGCATACAAAAGTGAACTTTCGTCATACTTTCTGCAAGGAGCGAAGTTGAGTTCGGAAAACCCCAATCACAGAGACTCGGTTTACGAGCGCCTGCTGCGCGAGCGCATTATCTTCCTGGGCAGCCAGGTTGATGACGACATCGCCAACGAGTTGTGCGCCCAGATTCTGCTGCTGTCCGCAGAGGATCCGACGCGCGACATCAGCCTGTACATCAACTCCCCGGGTGGTTCCGTCACCGCGGGCATGGCAATTTACGACACGATGAAGTACGCACCGTGCGACATCGCTACCTACGGGATGGGCCTGGCGGCGTCGATGGGGCAGTTCCTGCTCTCCGCAGGTACGAAGGGTAAGCGCTATGCTCTGCCGCACGCTCGCATTATGATGCACCAGCCTTCCGCAGGCGTGGGTGGCACCGCAGCCGACATCGCCATCCAGGCGGAGCAGTTCGCTTACACCAAGCGCGAAATGGCGGAGCTGATTGCGGAGTTCACCGGCCAGACGGTGGAACAGATCACCAAGGATTCCGACCGTGACCGCTGGTTCACCGCGGAGCAGGCTAAGGAATACGGTTTCGTCGACCACGTCATCACCTCTGCGAAGGAGAGCTAAGACATGTCAGAGATGCAGATGCCAGAAATGCGATACATCCTGCCGTCGTTCGTGGAGCACTCCAGCTACGGCGCGAAGGAATCCAACCCCTATAACAAGCTGTTCGAGGAACGCATTATCTTCCTGGGTACTCAGGTCGACGATGCTTCCGCTAACGACATCATGGCGCAGCTGTTGGTACTGGAGGGGCTTGACCCCGATCGGGATATCACGATGTACATCAATTCTCCCGGCGGTTCTTTCACCAGCCTGATGGCGATCTACGACACTATGCAGTACGTCCGTCCGGACGTACAGACCGTATGCCTTGGCCAGGCTGCCAGTGCAGCTGCAGTGCTGTTGGCGGCCGGTACCCCCGGCAAGCGCGCGGCTCTGCCCAACGCTCGTGTGCTGATTCACCAGCCCGCCACCGGTGGGGTACAGGGTCAGGTTTCCGACCTGGAGATCCAGGCTAAGGAAATTGAGCGTATGCGTAAGCTCATGGAGGAAACGCTGGCTCGTCACACCGGCAAGTCCGCCGAGCAGGTGCGCATTGATACCGACCGCGACAAAATCCTGACGGCCGAGGAGGCCAAGGAATACGGCATCGTCGATCAGGTTTTCGACTACCGTAAGCTCTCGGCACAGAAGTAGCACTCGCCGCAATTTTTGTGGTGACGCCCAGAGGCACACTACGAAAAACAACCCTACGTGGGGATTCTGGACTAGTTCTGGATTCATACACGTAGGGTTCACTCTTTATTAAGCCAGCCACTCTAGCGTTTTCTGTGTGGAGAATCGAAAGAAGTTTAATCGTCGAACTGTCCTCGGAGGCCTGCTAGGTACTGCGGCTGGGTTTGCAGGTATTACCGCAAACTCCCGCGCCATTGCTCGCGCTCAGGTTGGATCGGCCACGGGTTCATTGGGACCGTTGAGCTACACCGGCTCTTTGCAGGGGAACGACCAGTATCTCGGGACGAACAAACTTCCTAAACAGGTGGTAACTGATGGCACCGTGCCCGTCGACGATTACCCGGGTTGCACTCCCTGGCCGTTTATCCACGGTGTGTCTTCCGGAGATCCACTGCAGGATCGAGTGATCATCTGGACTCGCATTACTCTCGAAGAACGTGACCCGGATGGTGCGCCGGGTGCAAACCCCGCAGGCGCCGAACCGGAGGTCGCCTGGACCGTTTCGAGGAATCCGGAAATGACGGACGTGGTGGCGTCGGGAACCCAAAAAGCAGTCGCAGCGCACGACTGGACCATTAAGGTCGACGTCACCGGGCTCGACGCTGAAACGACCTACTATTACCAGTTCAGTCACGATGGTAAGAACTCGATCATTGGGCGAACCCGCACTGCGACAAAGCCTGGTTCCTCTGAGGCTCGCCTGGCCGTAATGAGCTGCACCAGTTATTGGTCCTCCTACTGGACAGGGCTGCAGCTGCTTGCAGATCGCAACGGCGTGGACTTGGTTATACACCTTGGCGACTACCTTTACGATTTCGTCGATGGTAATGAGGCTGTGCGCTCGCGCGTGCCATTTAGCCATCTCACACACCCCGATAACCGCGATTGGAAGAATCTCGATGAGGTTCGACGCCGTTACGCCCTCTACCGCTCAGATCCCAAGTTTGTAGCCGCACACCAGCAACATCCCTGGATGATCGTGTGGGACAACCACGATGTAGATCCCAACTACGGCAACGAACTAGAGGTCCCTGAGATCCCTATTGAAGAGACCGTCACGCTCGAAGACACCTGTCGGGCATTTTGGGAATGGACTCCCTCGCGACCGGTGAAAGCCGACGGTAGCGGCGAGTTTCTGCTGGTGGACGACGGAAGCTACCCAGAGCCAGAGGACGTTACCCTCTGCTATCGCAGCCTGGACTACGGGGACTTGCTATCTATTTCTGCAATCGATGCGCAGCTGGGACTGCCCCGATACGGGCGCGAGTTGGACAACTCGCACCTGAGTCATATCAAGGTTGGCGCGCCAACGCTGCTGGGGAAGACTCAATTCGATTGGCTATCAGAAGCTCTCCGAGGTGCGGAGAATCGTGGTGTGCTGTGGAAGGTCATTGCTAATCAGGCGTGGTTTTCGCCGATGGATACACCCGACATTGTGGAAGGCTCCACAGGCGCTACCAAGGCTAAGTTTGGACTGAGTCGGTGGTCGAAGTATCCGGAGGAGAAAAAAGCGATTGTGGAGCTGTTGCGCCTAGATGTACCGAACTCCGTGATGGTCTCCGGAGATGCACACGGCAACCTCGGGTCGGACATTCTTTCGGCCTCCACTCCATTCAACCCGTACTACCCGGGGCCGGCGGGTAACAATCGCCGTTCCGGTGCACAGCAGGGCAATCGGAACGCAGGCGCGGTTCGTGTTGCAACAGGGAACAGTGCGCGGACGAATGCCCGTAAGTACTCCGCAGGTGTGGAATTTGCACCTAGCTCCATGGGGCGTGGTGGAGCAGATGACGCGATCGCGGGTGCCCTCCCGGTTGGGTCTGCAACTGTGGTAACAGCTACTCGTGCAGCGGAGCAGGCTCTGTTGAATCTAAATCCGTCCGCGCAGTTCATGGAGTGGGCGGATCACGGCTACGGCATTGTGCACCTAACGAGAGAGTCCGCCATCTTCGAATACTGGTGGCAGGATAAGTTCAACCCGCGTGCAAACGACGTTCTGGGGCATCAAATGATTGCTTGGGCGCACGACGACCGGTCTTCTCATCCACCGCGTTATAAGCAGCAAATTGATGCGATAACGCTACACGGCTTGCCCGTGGAGCCCACCCGCGGAACTCGTCAGTCTGCGCAGGCTCCGGCTGCCGAGACAGTGCGGATGAACCCGCAGATAGACTAGAGGCAGGAGACTCGCGGGGCTTGAAGGTTCGAAGCGAATTTGGCGTGGCGCTGTAGAGTTGAAGGCCTATGAGGGTGCTAACCTAGCTGTCCCCCAAGTTCCCCTATCCAAGAAAGCCTGATAACCCACATGCCTGAAAGCGCAGAGCTCCTGAAGTGCTCTTTTTGTGGAAAGAGCCAAAAACAGGTTCGCAAGCTGATTGCCGGCCCTGGTGTATACATTTGCGATGAATGTATCGAGCTTTGTAACGAGATCATCGAAGAGGAACTGCTTGCAGTCGACCCCACTGAGGGGTCGGCAAAGCTGCCGAAGCCTGCCGCCATCGCAGAGTTCCTCGATAACTATGTGATCGGCCAGGACGAAGCCAAGCGCACCCTGGCTGTGGCTGTGTACAACCACTACAAGCGCATCCAGGTGGAAGAGTCCAACGCTGCGGCGCGTCGCTCTGACGATGAGGTGGAGCTAGCGAAGTCCAACATTCTCATGCTGGGGCCTACTGGCTCGGGCAAGACCTATCTGGCGCAGTCGCTCGCCCGCATGCTCGATGTGCCTTTCGCCATTGCCGACGCCACCAGTTTGACCGAAGCTGGCTATGTCGGTGAAGACGTAGAAAACATTCTGCTGAAGCTTTTGCAGGCCGCTGATTTTGATGTAGCAAAGGCACAGCGTGGCATCATCTACGTCGACGAGGTAGACAAGATCTCCCGCAAGTCGGAGAACCCGTCCATCACCCGAGATGTTTCGGGCGAGGGAGTGCAGCAGGCGCTGCTGAAGATTTTGGAAGGCACTGTTGCCGCTGTACCACCACAGGGTGGGCGCAAGCACCCGAACCAAGAGTTCATCCAGTTCGATACCAAGAACGTGCTGTTCATTGTTGCTGGAGCATTCTCCGGGCTGGAGAACGTCATTGCCGAGCGTCGTGGCAAGAAGGGACTGGGCTTCGGTGCGGAGATCAGCGCAAAGTCTGAGGAAGACCCGAATCCGTTCCAATTTGTGGAGCCGGAGGACTTGGTGAAGTTCGGCCTGATCCCTGAACTGATTGGTCGTCTGCCGGTGCTGACCCACGTCGGCCACCTGGACGAGGAAGCTTTGGTTCGCGTCCTGACCGAGCCGAAGAACTCCCTGGTACGCCAGTACCAGCGTCTGTTCGAGATGGATGGAGTGCGCCTGACTTTTGAGGAGGACGCACTCCAGGAGATCGCACAGAAGGCTCTAGCCCGCGAAACCGGAGCCCGTGGCTTGCGCTCCATCATGGAGACTCTGTTGCTGCCGACTATGTTCAGCATCCCAGAGGATGAAGAAACCGGTGAGGTCATCATCACCGGCGCTTGCGCACGGGGCGAGGCAGAGCCGACGCGGCTGAGCCATGAAGAAGTGGCGAAGCGGGATAAGAAGAGCGCCTAGTCGTGATAGAGGTCCGATGACGCCGAGGGGGCGTCATCGCCCTCCCCATCCTCGTCCCGCCAATCGCGGTACAGGGACGCGGCAACGGAAGAACCGAGCACCGAAGAATGGGACGCGTGGGTGTAGGACGTGCCCTGGGTCGTTGGCATCGTGGTGGCGAGGAAGGCAATAACCGCGTCACAGGTAAGCCTTTGCAGTCCAGCCTCATTATCGGCAGTGTTGGAATCCATGCCGTAGAGAGCGTGGAAGGTCGCCCCTTGGGTGACGGCGAAAGAACATAGCGAAGTGATCAGTACATAAGTATCTTCCGCGGACACTCCACTGCGGAAGGCGCCGATATCGTGGCCACGCATGAGCACACGATCGATGTGCAGCACGACAGGGGAATCCTCCAATACGCCGACGCGGTGTACGAGCTGCGGATCACCTAGCAGGTTCTCCGCGACAATGAGGCGCACCGCATTGGGGTGAGTGGCAAACCGGGTGTACGTCGCGCCGACCAGGTTTCGCATTTCACGAACGGGAGAGCGATCCATCTCCGGATTGTCGTAGCCATTGAGCGGCACTGGCCAGATGGAAGAATGTGCATAGCGTAGCGCTTCTTCGAAAAGGCGATCGGGGGAACTGAGCAACTCACACGTTGGCGACAGGCGGGCTGCCTGCGCAATGGCGGCCAAGTGCTGGGGAGTAAAGGCAGCACCGACCCGCACAGCGATGTTTACGGTGGCGTTCATGGCCTGGATGTACTGCTTGTCGCCGAGTCCATACCAGGCCGCAGAGGCGGGGAGGTGGGGCTTGTTTTGCACCTGAATAGTTTATCTGTGAAGGGGGTGAAATTGCAGCGACGTGTACCGAAAACTGGCACGTGCGGGGGTGGTTCGCGGTGCTTCTACAGGGCCGAGTAGAACGAGTCCTGCAGCTGTCCGGGTGGGTTATTACAGTGGGAAGGGATTAGAGAACATCTTCAAAACACTCTTAAGGAGCCCCGCGTGACCACCAATAACCAGAACGCCGTCACTGTCACCGTTACGGGTGCCGGCGGCCAGATCGGCTACTCCCTGCTCTTCCGTATCGCCAAAGGTGAAGTATTCGGCGATCGCGTGGTTAACCTGCGTTTGTTGGAGACCGAGAGCGGTGTGCAGGCAGCTCGTGGGGTAGCCCTGGAACTGTCGGATTGCGCCTACCCGCTATTGGGCGAGGTCACCATCACTTCGGATATCAACGAAGGCTTCAAGGGAGCTAACGCGGTGTTCCTGGTGGGCGCCAAGCCACGCCAGAAGGGCGAGGAGCGCGCTGATCTTCTGGCTGCTAACGGCAAGATCTTCGGCCCACAAGGCAAAGCCATCGCCGAGCACGCAGCCGATGATGTGCGCGTGATCGTGGTTGGTAACCCGGCGAACACCAACGCCGCCATTGTTGCCGCTCATGCGAAGGGGCTGGACCCACGCCGCGTGACTGCCCTCACCCGCCTCGATCACAACCGTGGTCTGGCGCAGGTAGCAGAGAAGCTAGATGTGGCCGTACGTGACCTGAAGAACATGATCGTGTGGGGTAACCACTCCGCCACCCAGTTCCCCGACGTGGCCGAGCTGACCCTGAACGGCGAGAAGATTGCTGACAAGCTGGACGAGTCCTGGGTCGATGAAGAGTTCATTCCGCGCGTAGCCAAGCGCGGTGCGGAGATCATCGAGGTACGCGGACGCTCCTCCGCAGCCTCTGCTGCTAACGGCGCACTGGATCACATGCGCGATTGGGTGAACGGCACTCCTGAGGGCGACTGGGTTTCTGTCGCACTGCCTTCCGACGGTTCCTACGGCATTCCAGAAGGCCTCGTGTTCTCCTTCCCTTGCCGTTCCGTTAACGGTGAGTGGGAAATCGTGCAGGGTCTGGAGATCAGCCCGGCTCAGCAGGAGCGCATCGACGCGAACGTGAAGGAGCTGCAGGAAGAAAAGGCTGCGGTAGAGGCTGCTGGCCTGCTGTAGTTTCACGAACCAAACTTTTTTGCGCATATCGCCACCTGGCCTGTTGGTCGGGTGGTTTTATGTTAGGCATGACAGCCCCCACTTACCGCCCTGATCCCACCGACCACACCGACAGCCCCGCGCCGGTCCATTCCCAACTCCTCCAACAGTCTCTGTTCAGCCAACTCACCGCCCGCGCCGGGTGGCTGCTGCCGGGGATTCCGGAACCAATTCTGCGGGTGCTGGGCACTCGCACCAACTCCGAGGGTGATCGCCTGGATGCTGATGTCCGTGCGTCGATCCTGACCCTCAACCTGATCCACCCCGATGACTACTCCAAGCAACCAGTAGACAAGACCCGCGAGGTCGTGGAGAGTTCCGCCTACCTGGGTGGCGGGCATGTGCCCTCCGTCGGCTCGGTTGTGGAGGAACATATCCGCGGCGTGCGAGTCCGCCACTATCGACCCACCGGCGCGGCCTCACCGGAAGTGGAGCTGCCCACCCTGGTGTACTTCCACGGTGGCGGCTGGGTCGTCGGTTCCCTCGATTCCCACGATTCCACGTGCCGCTGGCTTTGTGAACGAGCCCGCGTGGCTGTGCTCTCCGTTGACTATCGTCTGGCTCCGGAACATCCTTTCCCCGCCGCGCCCGACGACTGCTGTGCCGTGGTTGAGGCGGCGATGGTGGGGGAGGTTAAGGGCGTCAATAAGAAAAGGGTGGCCGTCGGCGGCGATTCGGCAGGAGGCAACCTCGCCGCAGTGGTGTGCCTGCGCCGCAAGCGGGAAGGGGCGGAGCAGCCGCGGGCGCAACTGCTTTTTGTGCCGGTGACGGACCTTTCGACACTCGATACCCCTAGTCATCGCGAGTTCGCCAAGGGGTACTTCCTTACTCATGCGCATATGCAGTGGTATCGCGATCAATATCTGACCGACGAGGCACAGCGTAGGGATCCGGATGTTTCTCCGCTGCTGGCTGACGATGTGAGCGGTCTGGCTCCGGCCTATGTTGCCGTCGCTGGGTTCGACCCGCTGCGTGACGAAGGTGCGGCTTACGCGGAGAAGCTGCGGAAGGCAGGTGTGCTGGTTTCTTTCCGACGCCACCCCGGCCTGATCCACCCTTTCGTGAATTCTACGGGCGTATGGCGCAATGCGGGGCGAGCACTGGACGAAGCGGCGGGAGTGTTGCGGGCGGCGCTCGAGATGTAGGCGGGGTGTACGACGTGTCCGAGCCGTCTACTAGACTTGGCTAGCGTGAGTGACTCCAGTTCTAAGGCAAATGGCTCTAACACGATTGGTGCTGACCGCTCGGCACAGCTACCTGCGGCATGGGACCCCGCCGCGGTAGAGGAAAACCTGTACCAGGGGTGGGTGGATTCCGGCTACTTCAAGGCTGACCCTGCCAGCGATAAGCCCCCGTTCAGTATTGTGCTGCCACCGCCAAACGTGACTGGCCAGCTGCACATGGGCCACGCGCTGGACCACACGCTGATGGATGCGATGGCCCGCCGTAAGCGCATGCAGGGCTTTGAAGTTCTCTGGCTCCCGGGTTCCGACCATGCAGGTATCGCTACTCAGACCAAGGTAGAGGCTAACCTCAAGGAATCTGAGGGTAAGGATCGCTTCGACTACGGCCGCGAGGACTTTATCGACAAGGTCTGGGAGTGGAAGGAACAGTACGGTGGCGTGATCCAGCGCCAGATGCGTGCCATTGGTGATTCCGTGGACTGGTCCCGCGAGCGCTTCACGTTGGATGATGGCCTCTCCCGCGCCGTGCAGACCATGTTTAAGGAGCTTTTTGACGCCGGCTTGATCTACCGTGCGAACCGCATGGTGAACTGGTCTCCTGTGCTACAGACCGCAATCTCTGACATCGAGGTCGTGTACTCCGAGGACGAGGGTGAGCTGGTTAGCGTCCGCTATGGCTCTCTGGACGATGCCGAACCACACGTGATTGTTGCGACGACGCGTGTGGAAACAATGCTGGGTGACGTGGCCGTAGCTGTGCACCCAGAGGATGAGCGCTATGCGGATCTGGTGGGTAAGAGCCTGCCACACCCGTTCCTGCCGGATCGCCAGATGATCGTGGTGGCTGACGATTACGTGGACCCCGAGTTCGGTACCGGTGCCGTGAAGATCACCCCGGCACATGACCCGAATGACTTTGCGATGGGGCAGCGCCACGACCTGCCGATGCCGGTGATTATGGACGAAACTGGTCACATTGCGGGCACGGGCACCGAGTTCGACGGCATGGAACGCTATGAAGCGCGAGAGAAGATTCGCCTGGCACTTGAAGAGCAGGGGCGCATCGTGGCACGTAAGTTCCCCTATGTGCACAGCGTGGGGCACTCCGAGCGATCCAAGGAAGCTGTGGAACCGCGCCTGTCCGAGCAGTGGTTCGTCAAGGTGGACGAGCTGGCAAAGATGTCCGGCGATGCAATCCGGTCTGGCGATTCGGTAATTCACCCAGCCTCCCAGGAACCACGCTGGTTCGACTGGGTGGATGACATGCACGACTGGTGTATTTCTCGCCAGCTGTGGTGGGGCCACCGCATCCCGATCTGGTACGGGCCGAACGGCGAGATCGTGTGCTGTGGTCCGGATGACGAAGCTCCGACGGGCGAGGGATGGCGTCAGGATGAGGACGTGCTGGACACGTGGTTCAGCTCCGCTCTGTGGCCGTTCTCCACGATGGGTTGGCCGGATAAGACCCCGGAGCTGGAGAAGTTCTATCCCACCAGCGTGCTGGTGACGGGCTACGACATTCTGTTCTTCTGGGTTGCGCGCATGATGATGTTCGCCACCTTCGCCTCCAAGCACACTACTGAGGTGCTGGGCACGGGCAACGAGGGACGCCCGCAGATTCCGTTTAAGGATATTTTCCTGCACGGCCTGGTACGAGACGAGCATGGCCGTAAGATGTCCAAGTCCTTGGGTAACGGCATTGACCCGATGGATTGGGTACGCGATTACGGTGCGGATGCGCTGCGCTTTACCCTGGCTCGTGGTGCTAACCCGGGCTCTGATCTGCCGGTGGGCGAGGATGCGGCACAGTCTTCCCGTAACTTTGCCACCAAGTTGTACAACGCCACGAAGTTCGCGTTGATGAACGGCGCGCACGTCGGCGAGCTGCCCGCCCGCGAGACCCTGACGGATGCCGACCGCTGGATTTTGGACCGCCTGGAGGAAGTACGCCAGCTGGTCGACGATGCACTGGATCGCTACGAGTTCTCCCTGGCCAACGAGAACCTTTACCGTTTCGCTTGGGGCGAGTTCTGTGACTGGTACCTGGAAATCGCAAAGGTGCAGATCCCGCGCGATTGGGATAGCGCTACGCAAGAACAAGTGCAGCGCGGCATTAATACTCAGATCGTACTGGGACGAGTGCTGGATGCGGTACTGCGTCTGCTGCACCCCGCCATGCCTTTCGTGACCGAAACGCTGTGGAAGGCGCTGACCGATGGGGAAGAGGGCTACTCCGATTCCCTGGTCACCGCCGAGTGGCCAGGCGTCGATCTGACCAATGGGGGCGTAGAGACGGATGCCGATGCAGTACGCCGCATGGCAGACGTCGACAAGCTGGTCACGGAGCTGCGTCGTTTCCGCAGCGATCAGGGCGTGAAACCATCCCAGAAGGTACCTGCTGCGCTGGACTTCGCCGCTGCCGACTTGGTCGACTTTGAAGAAGCCGTGCGTTCCCTGGTGCGCCTGGAGACCCCTGCTGAGGGATTCGCGGAGACTGCCTCCATTGAGGTGCGCCTGTCTCAGGCGACCATTGCGGTACAGCTGGATACCTCCGGCACCGTCGACGTGGCTGCAGAGCGCAAGCGCCTGGAGAAGGATCTGGCGGCTGCACAGAAGGAACTCGACAACGCAGCGAAGAAGCTGGGCAATGAGAACTTCCTTTCCAAGGCGCCGGAGAAGGTCGTCGAAGGCATCCGCGAGCGCCAGCGTGTGGCGCAGGAAGAGTTCGATCGCATTACCACCCGACTGGAAGGCCTGCCACAGGCATGACCGAAGAGACAACTGGGGAAAACTACCCAGATGAGGTGACCCTCGACGAGGCCGGCCTGGCCCTGCCCCTCGACCATCTGGGCGCCGATGAGGCTGAGGAGGCGTCAACCCCAGAAAGGCCCATCACCCCCGACGACCTTGCGGCTTTGGCAGAGATCGATGCGGAGCTGAACCAGCGTTGGCCCGAGACGAAGATCGACCCGACGCTGGAGCGCGTGGAGTTGCTGATGGATCTGCTTGGCGACCCCGAGCGGACGTTCCCTGCGATCCATGTGGCCGGGACGAATGGCAAGACCTCCGTGGTGCGGATGATCGAGTCTCTGATGCGGGCGTTCCACCGCCGAACCGGGCGCACCACCAGCCCGCATCTGCAGATCGTGACTGAGCGCATCGCCATTGACGGCCGACCGATGCACCCGCGCGACTACGTGGACACCTGGCGTGACATCCAGCCGATGGTGGAGATGGTGGATGCGAAAAGCCAAGCCGAGGGCGGTCCGCAGATGAGCAAGTTCGAGGTGCTCGTGGCCATGGCCTATGCGGCCTTCGCCGATGCTCCGGTGGACGTGGCCATTATCGAAACCGGCATGGGTGGACGCTGGGATGCGACCAACGTGGTGAACTCCGATGTCGCAGTGATTACGCCCATCGGCCTGGATCACACGGATTACCTGGGTGACACCCTGGAGCAGATTGCAGGTGAGAAGGCCGGCATCATTAAGACCCGGTGGGATGCTGATGACCTGCTGACCCCGCCGGATAACGTGACCATTGTTGCGGAGCAGGAGCCCGAAGCGATGCGCGTGGTTTTGGAAGAAGCCGTAGCGAAGGATTCTGCAGTAGCCCGCGCTGGCAGCGAATTCGGTGTGGTATCCAGCCGCATTGCCGTAGGCGGTCAGAGTCTGACGATTCGCGGATTGGCTGGCGAGTACGAGGACATTTTCCTGCCACTGTCTGGTGAACATCAGGCGCGCAATGCTGCCGTAGCGCTGGCGGCAGTGGAGGCTTTCTTCGGCGCCGGTGCGAAGCGTCAGCTAGACGTGGATACGGTGCGAAAAGGTTTCGCTTCCGTCGCCTCGCCCGGCCGTCTTGAGCGGGTGCGTTCCACCCCGAGTGTATTTATTGACGCCTCGCACAACCCCCACGGCGCGAAAGCGCTGGCGGCGGCGATCGACCGCGACTTTGAATTTCGCAAACTGATCGGCGTGGTGGGTGTGCTAGGGGACAAGGACGCCCGGGGCATCCTCGCTGCACTCGAACCTGTGATGGACGAGGTTGTGGTGACCGAGGTGAACTCTCCGCGCGCGTTGCCTGTGGATGTGTTGGCGGAGTATGCGCGTGACGCATTCGGCGAGGAGCGTGTGCACGTAGCTACCAACCTGCCGGGTGCCGTGGAGCTGGCTACGCAACTGGCCGAGGATGACGAAGATGGCGTGCTGTCTGGTGCAGGCGTACTGATCACTGGCTCGGTGGTGACCGCTGGCGAGGCGCGCACGCTATTCGGCAAAGAGCCAGCCTAAGGCGTTCGACGCGGCGCGGCCTAGCTCCGATTAGGTCTTGCTGGGTCTAATTGGGTCTAATAGGGCTGACGGCTTAAGACAATTATGAGTGCGTCAAAAGAAGAGCGAGCAAGGAGCTGCAGAAACCGTGGCACAGAACTCTCACAAGCGCAATAAGGCTGATGAGCAGGGTGAGTACGGCCCACTTGGTCCCGGCCAGGCGCCGGCCAACGATCCGCTGAAGGGGCTGCGAGGAGTCATGGCCGGCACTCACATCATGGAAGCCATCGTGATCCTGCTGGTGCTTACCGTAATTACCCGTGTAGATGCTGGTGCCTCGGCCACGACGTTCAATATGGTCTACGTGATCGGCTTGGGAGTGGCCATGATCGTCGCGGCTTTCCTGCAGAAGCTTAAGTGGGCGGACTGGTTGAATTTTGGGTTGCAGGTGTTAGCTGTTGCGGGCTTTATCGTGCACCCGGCGATGGGCGCCATGGGCGTGATCTTTGCCCTGTGCTGGTGGTACATCTACCACCTACGTTCGAACCTGATGCGTCGTATGCAGCGTGGTTTGCTGCCTTCGCAGCACCTCGACGAAGAAGGAAATGTGCGACGTCCGGCTACCCCCGCGGACTGATCTTCATGACGCCACATTTGCAACACCTTTAACATCCGCAACACTCACCTGGGAATACCCTTAGAAGGGGGTAAGGTGTCCACTACCCCCGAATGTGGTTTATTATGCGGGCATGACGTTGACGCGCCGTGCATTCTTCCGCTCTTCCACCGCCCTAGGTGCCGCAGTTGGTGGCACTTTCCTCTTCGCTAACCGCAACAACATGGGGGTCTTTTCCTCCGCCGATAACACCCACCCCGCCGAAGTACCGACCCCAAGTGAGCCAGAAGCTTTCACGGGGACGGGAATCGGCGTCAACCAAAAAGGCCAGCTTCCCGGCGGTACCGGGTACCTCACGATTACCTTTCCACCCGCTGCGCCTGAGGGGGCGCAGGCAACCCTGCGCTTCGAGTTCGCCGGCGGGCGCACCGAGGATCGCCCTGTACATGCTGAGGCGCACGACCGCGAAGATGATTCTGCGCTGAAGTCCGATCCCGTCGAACTGCCGGAGGGTGCTACCGCCGTGTGGCTGCCCGGTGAGGAAAACGACCCTGCAACGCGCTTGCACCTACACATTGTGGAAGCCCCCAAGGGGCAGGAAGAGCAGATCTTTGGCGCTGGAATTGCGCCTTATGCCGCGCCGATAAATCTGCCCTCTAATCCGGCGGAGCTGCAGAGCAGCCTGGAAACTGGCGCTGCGGGTGTAGCGGGTTCGCTAGCCCTGGCGGGAACCATCGCTGGCATTCTTGCCTCCAGCGGGTTGGCAGTTCCGGGATTGCCCGCTCCGGGTGCGCCTGCCGGTGGTGGAGCGAATGTCATTGATGGCCTGCGTGTGGTTTCTCGCCGCGAGTGGGGTGCGAATGAAGCGCTGATGGGGTGGACGCCCCGCTTCACTCGCGCACAGCTGATTACCGTGCACCACACCGCAATGGCCACCCCGGCCAACGGTGATTACGCTGCGAATGTCCGCAGTATCTATGGTTTCCACGCCTCCAGCGCTAACGGCGGCCGTGGCTGGGGCGACATCGGTTATCACCTGCTGATCGCCCCCGATGGCACCGTGTTCCAAGGACGTTCCACCGGTATGGATGGCCAGGCTGTATTCCAACCGGGTAGCTTGGGCGGTACGCCAATGTCGGTCACCGCAGGTCACGTGTACAACGCGAATGATGGAAACATTGGTGTGTGTTTGCTCGGTAACTTTATGACGCAAACCCCGACCCCCGCCGCCATCAATTCTCTCGTGCGGGTTCTGGGGCACCTGTGCCGTGGCTTGCGTCTGGATCCACGTGGCAGCGTGCGTTATGTAAACAATGCCGCCCGCCTGAATCTGACGCGCCGAACCATTACGGGCCACCGTGACTGGGGTGACGTATCTACCGCAACGGCGTGCCCGGGTGACCGTGCGTACGCGCTGATGGATCAGGTGCGCAGTCGTGTTTAACGCTGCAGGTGTCGCACTGCACACGGGGTGGCCATGTGTAGAATTGCTGACATGACTGAACGCACTCTGATTCTGATCAAGCCCGATGGTGTTAAGAATGGCCACGTGGGCGAAATTATCTCTCGCATCGAAAAGAAGGGTCTGAAGCTCGTGGAGCTGGACCTGCGTACCGCTGATCGTGAGACCGCGGAGAAGCACTACGCCGAGCACTCCGATAAGCCTTTCTTCGGCGAGCTGGTGGACTTCATCACCTCTGCTCCGCTGGTAGCAGGCATCGTAGAGGGCGAGCGCGCCATCGAAGCTTGGCGTCAGCTGGCTGGCGGCACCGATCCAGTATCCAAGGCCACCCCTGGCACCATCCGCGGCGACTTCGCACTCTCTGTTGCGGAGAACGTTGTTCACGGCTCTGACTCCCCGGAGTCCGCAGAGCGCGAGATTGGCATCTGGTTCCCGAACCTGTAAACAGCAGCTTGCAAAGAAACCGCGGACGCAATCGCATCCGCGGTTTCTTTTGTTCATAAGGGTCAGAGGCCACAGGGGAGATTGCCTTAGCCGGCCCGGTAGCGCTTTTGAAACTTCTGCGAACCTTCCTCAGTCAGCGTTAGCCAATTTTGCGTCCCATCGGTCGAGCGAAGTTCGCGGATCTTTACTGCGTTGCCCTGCTTAACCAGCTTGTTTAGCGCAGTGTCTACGTCGCTAGCAGTCCAACCGTAGTGCGCGAGTTCGCCTTTCAGCGTATCGCTGAGGATCTGCAGCCCACCGGGCACACAGCGGCGGCAGTACAGGAACGCCTGCAACCATTCGGCGGGCTTTTCGATCCGAATTCCCTGGTCTAGCTTCTCTGGGATGGTGTAGCGGGCCGGGCGCCAGGCGTCAAAAGTAATGATCCAGTACGTCAACCCCACGGTGAGGAGCGCGACAACTCCGGCATAGGCCAGCCCGCTGCGGTCGGAAAAAAGTGGTGCGAACTGCGCTGCACCGAAAAAGAGGGCAAGGAGTAGAACGAGGCGGCCTTCCTCCTTCCAGCTGAACGGGGTGCGGGCGGCTTCGGCGTCGGTCTTCAGAGGGGAATAGTCGTTGCCGCGGAGGCCGTTGCGTCGCAGATAGCGCCACCAAAGAATTCCGGCGACGATAGCAGACACCGCTATGCCCAGCGCTGGTAGTGGACCGGAAACGGGTGAACACAGAATAAACATCATGATCCCGAATGCGATTGCCACGGCCAATTGCGCACCCTTGCTTGGGCGAGTGCTGTTGGCAACGTCTAAAAGCACTGTGCTGTCGAAAGGTACGGAAGGGTGTGCGGGGGTGGGCATAGAGTAAAGCGTAACAGTCCGGCTTTGCTTCGCTCGTGCTTGTTCACTGCATGAGCGGGTGGATGTGAGACAATAGGGACGGATCGAATGCCCACAACGACGATGCGGCACAACGATCAGGCAAACTTTGAAGACTTTATAAGGAGATTTCGTGGCGACTACTAGCCCGGAAATTGCAGCGCAGGCTGCGAAAATTGATCGAGAAAGTGTGGGGGAGAAGGTTCGCGTCCACACCGTTGCCAAGCAGTTGGGGATCCGGGCGACGGACTTCCTGGCTGTACTTGCGGATCACGGTATTGAGGGGAAGAAGACCGCTTCAACGTTGACGAAGGCGCAGGTCTTTTCTGTTCTGGACGCCCTTAGCTCCAGCGGACAGTCCTCTCAGCTGGATGAGAAGGTTGCGGAAACGGAGGTTTCTGAAGCCTCCGAAGAGGCGAAGGAACCCGCCAAGAAGACCACGGCCAAAAAAGCTACCAAGGACGCAGCCAAGAAAACTGTCAAGAAGACTGCAAAAAAGTCGGTTGCGAAGAAGGCCGCCAAAAAGTCGACCGAAAAGCAGGCGGAAGAGGTCGCTGAGCAGAAGCCTGCAAAGAAGAGCACGAAGAAGACCGCTAAGAGGACCACGAAGAAGTCTGTAAATAAGCCAGCTGAAAAGGCAGTTGAGAAGCCTAACCCCGTTCAGCAGGAAAGCCCGGAGGCTGTGGCGGATACCGCGCCGGAAGCAGCGGCAGTAGTTGCGGCTAGTGCAGCAGCTGAAGATAAGTCGGAAAACCGCGATGAAGACGCAGGAAAGAAGTCGTCCAAGCGCCCCGCGAAGCGCACGGCAAAGCGCACTGCCAAGCGCACTGCCAAGCGCGTAGTGAAGAAGTCGACGCAGAGAAAGGCGGAGGAGCCGGCGAAGACTGCGGAGCCTGAGCAGGTAGAGCCTGAGGTGTCCGTAGGAGACGCTAAGGCGCCAGTGCCCGAAGGCGACGCTAAGGCGCCAGTGTCCGCAGAGAATACCGAGCAGCCGACTCGTCGCCGTCGAGTCCGGCGCGTCGTTCGTCGCGTGGGAAGCGTGCGCCAAGCGGAGATGCGGGCGTCGAAAAACAAGAACCATGCGAAGCGAGACGGCAAGAAGCAAAACAAGGCAGAAGAGGTAGCAAAGGTCACCGCACCTGAGGATCTGCACCCCGCCGAGCGCTCCACCGAAGACATGGTGGACGAGCCGGTGAAGCTCAAGGGCTCCACGCGTCTTGAGTCGCAGCGACGCTGGCGCGCGAAGAACCGTGACAAGAACTACAAGGCCATCACCCGGGCGGAATTCCTGGCACGACGCGAGTCGGTCGAGCGCACGATGATCGTCCGCGATTCGCAGCGCACCGACCACAAGGGCATGATGACGCAGGTCGGCGTGGTAGAAGACGGCCAGCTGGTTGAACACTTCGTGGCGGATGCTACACACCAGTCGTTGATCGGCAATGTGTACCTCGGTCGTGTGCAAAACGTCCTGGGCAGCATGGAAGCTGCCTTCGTGGATATTGGTACAGGGCGTAATGCCGTGCTGTATGCGGGCGAGATGGATTGGCGCTCGCCACACCTGCATTCCAAGAACCGCAAGATCGATCAAGCTCTGCGTCCGGGAGACCAGATTCTGGTCCAGGTGCTGAAGGACCCAATCGGGCATAAGGGTGCACGTCTGACCAACCGCATTAGTTTTGCGGGCCGCTACCTGGTGTTCTTCCCAGCGGGTACCACTGCTGGAATTTCGCGCAAGCTGCCTGTTGGCGAGCGCAAGCGCCTCAAGGACATTTTGGGTGAGGTTATCGCCGGTGATGGCGGCGCGATCATCCGCACTGCTGCGGAAAATGCGACCGAAGAGCAGATCACTGAGGACGTTCAGCGTTTGCAGAAGCGCTGGGAGGAAATCCGCAACCTGGAGAATAAGGAGCGCGAGTCCAAGGGCGCGAAGCCTGTGACGCTCTATGAAGAGCCGAACATGCTTATCCAAGTGGTACGCGATGTCTTCAATGCAGACTTCTCCGAGCTCGTCATCGACGGCGACAAGTCTTGGAAGGCCGTGCGCGACTATCTGGGACGAACTTCCCCGGAGCTGATGGAGCGAGTTCACAAGTGGAACCGTGGGCAGCATGACGGTCAGGACGCCTTCGCACCGCTGGACCTGGATCAGCAGCTGGAGAAGGCAATGGCCCGCAAGGTGTGGCTGCCGTCGGGCGGCTATCTGGTAATCGACCACACCGAGGCGATGACGGTCATTGACGTCAACACGGGATCGTTCGTCGGTTCGGGCGGAAATCTGGAGGCCACCGTCACCGAGAACAACTTGGAGGCGGCAGAGGAAATTGTGCGCCAGCTGCGCCTGCGCGACATCGGCGGCATGATCGTGGTGGACTTCATCGACATGCTCCTGCAGCAAAACCAGGATCTGGTGCTGCGTCGCTTGTCTGAGTTCCTGGGACGCGACCGTACTCGTCACAAGCTGGGGGAGGTGACGTCGCTGGGGCTGGTGCAGCTGACCCGTAAGCGTCTGGGCACCGGCCTGCTGGAGACGTTCGCTACCCCATGTGAGGCCTGTGATGGTCGCGGGTTCATCATGCACCCGGATCCTGTGGAGCAGAAGGATCCGGAGCCGCGCCGGGATCACGGGCACCGCAAGGAGCGCCAACAGGCCAAGAACCAAGGTAAGCACCAAGACAAACACCAGGACAAGCAGCAAAGCAAGCACCAAGACAACGCGAGAAAGCAGCAAAAGCAAGATCGACAGAATCGCAAACAGCGCCAGCAGCAGGAACAGCACGAGCAGCAGGTTCCGCAAGAAGCTCAAGAGTCGCAGGAGCCACAGGATCAGCGTGAGACCGTCTCGCAGAGCACTCGCCGGCGAGTACGCCGTCGCGTAGTTCGCCGTGGCCAGCCTCGAAGCGCTGGTCGTACTGGAAGCACCGGCGATATTGAGAGCATTGTGGCTGGTGCTCGGAAGCGTTCTGCCCAGGCGGATCCAGACGAGCCTTCGGCTGCCGACAATGCTGCGCCTAACACCGCGCCTAACTCTGCGCACAATGCTGCGCCTGATAGCTCGGCCAGTGAAAGTTCAGCAAAGGACAGTGGGACTACCGACCGTGCATCTGCGTCGAGTCGTCGCCGCCGTCGTCGTGTAGTGCGCTCGCGCCAGGCAACTGCCCAGAACGCCCGCGTAGCTCGTGCTGATCGCGCTGCTCGTTCTTCTGTGGATGACGCCGACAAATCCGCTAGCCGGCCTTCCAACTATGAGGAAGCCAAGCGCGAGTTCGACGAATCTCCACGCCGTAAGCGCCGGACACGTGGCAACTCTAAGTCTGATGTTGCTCCACGGCCGGAGGACTTCGGCGTCGAGAAAGAAAGCACCGAAAGTGCCTCGAAGAACACCCGTTCGCGGGGGCGCCGCCGTCGAGTGGTGCGGAAGAAGAATTAGTTTCGAGCGAAAGCAAAGGGATTTGGTTTTTACCCCTCTGACCGGGTAGTCTTAACCAGTCGCTGTTCGTTCCGCCGGTGACCAGCTTTAACGCGCGCGTCGTCGGGGACTATGCGAATGTACTCGCTATCCAGCTTGGTGCGTTCGCATGGTGTGCTCCGATTTTCGGGGGAACGGACGCAGCTAAGCAAAAGTAACAGTCAGGATGCTTCCTTTAAGGGTGAAGGGATCCATCGCGTGCACGATGGCCTTCGGCTTAAGAAGGAGGCTGCCTGAGCCGATAAGAGAAATTAAAGGGGTAGCCCTACATGTACGCGATCGTCAAGACCGGCGGAAAGCAGTACAAGGTTGCCGAAGGTGACCTCGTCAAGGTCGAGAAGATCGAGGGTGAGCCGGGTTCGTCCGTGGCTCTCACCCCGGTTCTCGTCGTCGATGGCGCAAACGTCACCACCGGTGACAAGCTGGCATCTGTCAACGTCAACGCTGAGATCGTAGAGCACGTCCGCGGACCGAAGATCCGTGGTATGCACTACCGCAACAAGACCGGTTACAAGCGCCGTTTCGGCCACCGTCAGACCCTCACGGTTCTGAAGGTCACCGGTATCAAGTAAACTACCGAGACACTTCAATAATCTTCCTTAAGGAGGGAGAGACAAATGGCACACAAGAAGGGTGCATCTAGCTCCAACAACGGCCGTGACTCCGAGTCCAAGCGTCTCGGTGTAAAGCGCTTCGGCGGCCAGCAGGTCAAGGCCGGCGAGATCCTGATCCGTCAGCGTGGTACCTCTTTCCACCCGGGTGAGAACGTCGGTCGCGGTGGCGACGACACTCTGTTCGCTCTGAAGGCCGGCGCCGTACAGTTCGCTACCAAGCGTCGTCGTCGCGTGGTGAACATCGTCGAGAACGAGGCAGTCGAGGCTTAAAGCCTAACGCGCCTAAGGCAAAAGCCTTATAACGCCAAAGAAGTCCAGTGGACGCACAAGATGCGTGCACTGGACTTTTTGTATCTACAATCAGGCCGTTGAGAAATGAAGAGTGTAATGAAAAAGCCCCGGTAACCGGGGCGTTTGAGGGTTAGGTATGGGGAGCCGCTAGGCAGGGCGGTATTACTCTTCGACGGGGCAAATGACGGGCGTGCTGTCATCATCCAGCACCTTCGCCCGCAGCCCGTATACTTCCTCTAGCAAACCTGGGGTAAGCACCTCGGAAGGCCGGCCCTGCGCCATGAGACGTCCCTGGTGGAGCACGATTAGACGATCACAGTAGCGTGCGGCGAGGTTGAGGTCGTGAATCGCAATCAGAGCCACGGAATCATTCTGGCTTACTTCACGGCGGATGAGCTTCAACAGCTCCACCTGGTGCCGCAGATCCAATGCGGACGTTGGCTCGTCAAGAAGAAGCACCTCAGGCTCGCGCACCAGCATCTGCCCGACGGCAACCAGCTGCCGCTGACCGCCAGAGAGCTCATGAACATGGCGTGATGCCAGGTGTGTAATGCCGAGGCGCTCCATCACCGAGGCTGCGAGCTCCTGGGCACGAGCGGCAGAGCTGCTTCCAGCGCCGCTGTGTGCAAACGCGCGCGACGAACGGCGAGTGGCCACGAGGATCGACTCGAAAGCCGTCAGGGTAGCGCTGGACAGCAAGTCCTGCGGCACATAGCCGATCGCCTCGCGCCGCGCGCCGCCAGTGAGTTCTTCGCCGTCGACGGTGATGCTACAGGTGCCTTGTGACGCCTTCTGTATCCCTGCGATCGTTTTCACCAGGGTGGACTTGCCAGCGGCGTTAGGCCCCAAGAGGCCCGTAATCGTTCCCGGCTCGAAGCCGGAAGCCGATACTCCCTTCAGCACAGGGCGTTTGCCATAACGGACATGAATGTCGTCGAGAGTGAGCATGAATTAAGACCCCCAGAGAGTGCGTCGGCGAGCAAAGATCAGCACGAGGAAGAAGGGCACGCCAACCAGGGAAGTGATGATCCCGATCGGTACGGCAACACCCGGAACGATCGTAATGGAGACTGCGTGGGCGGCTGCCAGCAGTAGAGCACCGGCGGCCATAGAGGCAGGAGCGAAGTAACGCTGATCCTCGCCTACAAGCATGCGTGCTACGTGTGGGCCAACCAGGCCGATGAAGCCGATCACGCCAGCAAAAGCCACCGCGCTGGCTGCCAACAGTGAAGACACGACCAGGGTGGAGACGCGCAGGCGCTGGACGTTGATTCCCAGTGCAGCCGCTCGGTCGTCGCCCAACCGCAATGCGGTGAGCTTCCACGAGTTAAAGATTGTGAACGGGATTGCAATTGCCAGGGATCCCAGGATGATCGCGTTAGAGGTCCAAGTAGCGCGCTGCAAAGAGCCCATTGTCCAAAAAACGATCTGCTGCAAAGCCTCAGTGGTCGCGCGGTACTGCATTAAGGAGAGCAGTGCCTGGAACAGGAAAACAAGGGCAATGCCTAAGAGGATCATCGATTCGGCGCTGGCTCCGCGCCAGACGGCGGCGCCAGCTACGACGAAGACCGCGATCAGCGAAGTTACCCACGCCACGGCGGCGAGGTTGAATTGCGGGTTTGCCAGTACGGTCCAGCCCATAACGATCGATGCCGCACCACCAAAAGCCGCCGCCGCGGAGATTCCCAGGGTGAACGGCTCGGCAAGAGGGTTATCCAGAATGGTCTGCATATGTGCTCCAGAAAGCGACAGTGAAGCTCCGATGAGCACTGCCATAACTGCAGCTGGCAGTCGTAGGTTCCACAGCACTGTGCGGGTGGTCTCGTCTACGCCATCGGGATTAAAAAGCCCATTCCACAGCTCGGAGAGGCTGAGGTCGATTGGGCCAACAATGGTGGCGATGGCAAAAGCCACCAGCGCTGCGATCGTCAACGCGACGATCGCTAGAATTTTGCGCCGGGACTGACGGCGATAGTGCTGGATAACCTCGCTGGCTGCGGGAGCAGCGCCGGATTCCGCATCGCCGTTTGCGCTTACAACCGGGGTTACGTCTGACGATTCGGTGGCTTGGGCGGCTTGCGCTGCCGTTTCTTCTTCTGAGGTAACAAGGTGAGACATGGCGTTAGCTCTTGATTGACGTGAAGAACGTTCCGGAATATTCAAACGGGAGCCACTCCTTGTGGAAGTCAGCGAAGTCGCGCTGTGGATCGAGATCCTTGAAGGTCTCCGGCTGGAGCCACTTGGCGAATTGCTCGAGAGCGAACACGTTCAGCGGAGAATCGTAGAACTGGTGATAAACCCCGTGTAGCTTGCCTTCCTTAGGAGCCTTTAGAGCTGTGAAGCCTGGAGTTTCCAGAAGACCTTGGAGCGTCTTCTCGGAGACGTTGGGCTTAGCTTTGTAGCCGAGCTCCACGTGGGGGAGGACCTCCGGCTTCTCCGGGTCCTTAGCCCAGGCGCCGCCGGTGGCGATGATCTGCTCGGGCTGTTCAGAAATGACCTTCTCTGCGGTCAGGTCACCGGATTCGGACTCCAGCAGGCTGTCGCCCAGGTTTTCGCCACCGGCGGCGTTCACGAGGTCGCCGAGGTTGGATTCCTTCACCGTGGCGCAGCAATCCTTCATCCCTGCCGCCTGCCACACCAGTGTCTTTGGTTTGTTCTTTGCGGCGCTGGCGCGGTCGGTGATGTCCTTGACCTTGGCACTGTAGAAGTCGTTGAACTCCTTGGCTTTGTCTTCCTTGCCAAAGAGCTGACCGTAGAGATCCATGGTCTTCGTGGTGTTCTCCAGTGGCTTTTGGCGGAAGTCGGTGAACACATACTTCAAGCCGGCCTGGTCCATTTTTGTCAGCAGGCCGGATTCTTCGGCAGCTTTCTTGTGATCCAGGGTGAGCACGGTGACATCTGGTTTGTGGGATAGCAGACTTTCTACGCTCACGTCGCCCTGTGCGATATTGCCCACCGTCGGTAGATCCTTTAATTCTTTATGTGTTGCAGCAAGTTTCTCCTCATAGGAGGGGGCAGCCTTGTGCAGGTCGGAGCCGATCGCCACGACCTTTTCCATGGGATCCTCCTTATTGAGGATGGAGGTGGCGAACAGGCCGCGGCCTTCTGCGAGAAGGATTCTTTCTGGTTTGTGGTCGAAGCTGACCTGGCGGCCGGTGACGTCAGTGACCGTGACTGATCCACCAGCTCCATTCGCGTCAGAGTTAGAATCAACTACTCCTGACGCACCGCAGGCTGCGAGTCCCAGTGCGAGGGTAGCTCCAATGACTCCTGCGCAGAGCTTGCGCAGAGGAGAAAAACGCATAGTGAGTCCTTTACGTGGGGGTGAGTAGGCCAACAAGAACATAAAGTTAGCCAACCCTTACTGAATGCAAGGGTAGGTTAACTATAAATCATGATCGTGGCAAGGAAAAATAAAGAGCCGCGGAAGCTGTTCTTTAGGTTGATGTTGAAATCCCCTATAGACTCGGAGCTCGAAGATTCAATTGGGGTGAAAGGAACGTCATGCCACAATTCGTTGATCGCGTAGTGCTGCACCTGCAGGCCGGTGACGGTGGCCACGGCTGTGCCTCCGTTCACCGTGAAAAGTTCGTACCCCTTGGAGGCCCCGATGGAGGCAACGGTGGCCACGGTGGGGACATCATTTTGGAAGTCTCTCCACAAGTCCATACCCTTCTGGACTTTCACTTCCACCCGCATATCAAGGCTCCGCGCGGAAACAACGGCGCCGGTGATCACCGCCACGGCGCCCGCGGTGAAGATCTTGTGCTTCAGGTTCCCGAAGGAACAGTCGTACTGAACTCAGACGGGGAAGCAATTGCGGACCTGACTGGCAGGGGAACGCGGATGATCGTCGCCGCGGGTGGGCACGGTGGACTGGGAAACGCGGCGTTGGCGTCCAAAAGCAGAAAAGCCCCAGGATTCGCGCTACTCGGCGAGCCCGGCGAGACCAAAGACATCACCCTAGAGCTTAAGTCCATGGCCGACGTCGGACTGGTGGGCTTCCCCTCGGCGGGTAAGAGTTCACTGATTTCCGTGCTCTCCGCAGCCAAGCCGAAAATCGCGGACTACCCATTCACGACCCTGGTTCCCAACCTGGGTGTGGTGAACCTCGGCCACGAGGTATTCACCATCGCCGATGTACCGGGCCTCATCCCCGGCGCCAGCGAAGGCAAGGGACTGGGGCTGGACTTCTTGCGCCACATCGAGCGCACCGCGGTTCTGGCTCATGTTGTCGACGCCGCCTCGCTCGAAGCAGACCGCAATCCTGTAGCCGACATCAAGGCGCTGGAAAAAGAACTGGCGAACTATCAGGAGGAGCTGGCGAGCGACTCCGGGTTGGGTGACCTGCGTGAGCGTCCCCGCGTCATCATCCTCAACAAGATGGACGTGCCAGATGCTTCGGACATGGCCGACCTACAGGAAGAAGAGCTTAAAGGGTTCGGTTGGCCGATCTTCCGCATTTCCACCGTTGCGCATCAAGGACTTGATGCACTGAAGTATGCGCTGATGGATATTGTGAAGGCCCATCGCAAGGCGCATCCCGTGGAGGAGAAGCCGGCACAGGTCATTACCCCGAAGGGGCTGCGAAAGCGCAGCGGTGGACGCTTTGCTGAGTTCGAGGTCGAAGTCGATCCATCCGCCGAAGATGCCTACATTGTGCGCGGCGAGAAGATTGAGCGGTGGATCCGCCAAACCGACTTCGAAAACGACGAAGCCGTGGGCTACCTGGCTGACCGTTTGGCGAAGGCAGGAGTGGAGCAGGAACTCTACAAGGCTGGCGCCGATGTCGGCAGCGAGGTCACGATCGGCGAGATCACGTTCGAATGGGATCCGCAGACCGTCGCTGGTGTGGACGTTATGCGCAGCGGGCGCGGCACCGATGCACGCCTTGAGCAGACCACCCGCGCTACTCCGGAAGAGCGCAAGCGTGCTTCCCAAGCCCGTCGTGGCCTCATCGATGAGAATGATTTTGGTGATGGGGAAGTCGCAGAGCGCGAGCGTTGGCAGGGGTAGTCGCCTTGCGCTAATCCGCACAAGGTGCGAGCGGGGGCTGGCATACTGGGTTGTATGTCATCCTCCGATTCCGACTTTGAAGCCGAAAAAGAGTTCAGTTCAGCCCAGTCCGCGTTTAGCTACGCCGGACCGGGGGAGGTGACCCCCGAACCCGTGGCGCCTGTGCCCACCTACGGCCAGAGGCCGGTGCACGAACCGGGGCCGGTGGTTCCCGCGACGTCGATCGAGTTTCCCGAGCCAGAGGCCGATGAAGATGACCCGGCGATGGGTCACAATTCCGATGTCCGTAGCGACATCGCTCATGCCCGCCGCCTCGTGGTAAAGATTGGCTCCTCCTCGCTGACCGATGATGAGGGTCGGGTTGACCCGAATCAGATCGACATGATCGCCGATGCACTGGAAGCGCGAATGGCGCGCGATACGGACGTCATCGTCGTATCCTCTGGCGCGGTGGCCTGCGGAATGGGGCCGCTGGAACTCTCACAACGCCCCACCGACTTGGCTACAAAACAGGCAGCCGCATCCGTCGGCCAAGTGCTGCTGGCTCAGGAATGGGCGCGAAGCTTCGCCCGTTACGGCCGAACTATCGGCCAGGTTCTTCTTACTGCTTCCGACGCCGCAGAGCGCGACCGTGCCCGTAATGCCCAGCGCACCATTGACCGCTTGCGCCAGCTCAAGGCTGTGCCGATTGTCAACGAGAACGATACGGTTGCGACGTCCGAAATGCGCTTCGGCGATAACGACCGCCTGGCTGCGCTCGTGAGCCACTTGGCCTTCGCGGATGCCTGCGTTCTGCTATCCGATGTGGATGGCCTTTATGATCGCAACCCAGCCGAGCCAGGCGCGCAGTTTATCGCTGAAGTGAGGACTTCCAAGGATCTTAAAGGCGTAGCGGCTGGCGATGGTGGGCGACTGGGAACCGGCGGTATGGCCGCGAAGGTATCTGCAGCTCGCCTTGCTTCCCGCGCAGGCGTACCTGTGTTGCTGACCTCGACGGAAAACATCGGTGCCGCACTGGATACTGCAGAGGTTGGAACTTGCTTCTGGCCGGATCAGGATCGCCTGAGTGCCTGGAAGTTCTGGGTGCTCTACGCAGCGGATTCCCATGGTCAGCTGCACCTGGACGCCGGCGCGGTACGTGCCGTAACAGAGCGCCACAAGTCCCTGCTTTCCGTGGGAATTACCAAGGTCGATGGTGACTTCTCGCAGCGGGATGTGGTGGATCTGGTCGGCCCGGACGGCAAGATCGTTGGCCGTGGCGAAGTTGCCTACGATTCCGCCATGCTGCACGACTTGATCGGCCAGTCAACCTCCGACCTGCCGGAGTTTGCCCGCAGGCCGGTGGTACACGCCGACTACATGTCCCATTATTCGAACCGAGCGCAGCTCAAGGGCTAGTTCGCTACCATGGGTTGGTATGACAAACTCCAACGACGCTAAAGAGAACACCCTTTCCCCGGAACGTCAGGCAGAACGTGACGAAGTTCTAGCCAAGGCCAAGAAGGCCAAGGAGGTTAGCTCCCAGCTGCTGCTCAACACCCAGCAGAAGAACGATCTGCTGGCCGCAGCTGCTGACGCGCTGGAGGCCAACGCGGCGGATATCATCGCCGCCAACGAGAAGGACATCGAAGCCGGCAAGGAGCGCGGCTTTGCCGACTCCCTGCTGGATCGTCTGGCTCTGGATACCGAGCGTATCGCCGGTATCGCCGGAGGATTGCGACAGGTCATCGGCCTGTCCGATCCTGTGGGTGAGATTGTTCGCGGCCACACTCGCCCCAACGGTTTGCGCATGAAGCAGGTGCGTGTACCCCTGGGCGTGATGGGAATGGTGTACGAAGCTCGCCCAAACGTCACCGTCGATGCTTTTGGTCTGGCTATCAAGTCCGGTAACGTGCCACTGCTGCGCGGCTCCAAGTCTGCCCGCCACACCAATGAAAAGCTGGTGCAGATTCTTCAGGACGTAGCCGAGGCCCACGACCTGCCTCGCGAGCTGGTGCAGCTGCTGCCGTGTGACACTCACGATTCGGTGCAGGATCTCATTACCGCTCGGGGTCTGGTGGATCTCGTCATTCCGCGTGGTGGAGCCGGGCTAATTAACGCGGTTGTGCTGGGTGCGACCGTCCCGACCATTGAAACCGGCACCGGAAACTGCCACTTCTACATCGACTCCTCGGCGGATATCGAGGAGGCGACGAAGCTCGTCATCAACGGCAAGACCCGTCGCTGCTCCGTGTGCAACGCCACCGAGGTTCTGCTGCTGGATTCCGCCCTGCCGGATCCGGATAAGATCTATGTTCTGGAAGAGCTGCAGAAGGCAGGCGTAACCCTGCACGGCGAGAAGAAGCAGCTGGATCCGTTGATCAACGATGTTGTCCAGGCCGAGGAGAGCGACTGGACCGACGAATACCTCAGCTTCGATATCGCCGTTGCCATCGTCGATGGTGTAGAGGAAGCCGTAACGCACATCAATCGCTTCGGCACCAGCCACACGGAGGGCATTGCTGCCCGCGATTACAAGACCACCAGTTACTTCGAGCAGTACGTTGATGCAGCGGCTGTTTCTATTAACACCTCTACCGCCTGGACGGATGGAGAGATGTTCGGCTTCGGCGCGGAGATCGGCATTTCCACCCAAAAGCTGCACGCCCGTGGTCCGATGGGGCTGCCGGAACTCACGAGCACCAAGTGGATCATCAACGGCGAAGGCCAGGTACGCCCATAGCCGTCTGGTTGTGACGCCTACTTTTCCGTTTGAGAAGTGGGCGTCACAAAAAAGACAGCTACACCACGAGCGTCAGGCTCGCACCGAGAGCCAGAACCAGACACAGCGGAACCTCCCACATGCCAACCTTCTTAGGCGTCCAGTCGCGGGGGTTAGCCTTCGCGATCGGCGGCACAAGCTTGGCGCGTAGGGTAGCTGCGGCCATGAGCAGGATCATCAGCGGTGCACTGGCCGTATAACCACCGTCCAACGCCGCTGCGGTGGCCGTGATCAGCGTGACCAGCAACGCGATGCGGTGATAGCGCAGGGAAATGCGCTCGAAGGGGGCATTATCGCGCTCGCGGATGATCGTCTTGACGTAGAAGATCGTGCCAGTGAAATAAAGGCCAATGGTCAATGTGGTTACCCAGACCGCCACTGGAGCTTCGCTGAAGAACCACGGCAAGATGGAAAAGCCACTGGCGGAGACGGCAACGATGTACATCAATGCGCTCGCGATCGTGGTGGCTATGCCGGACATGAGGCTGCGGGGGCGCCGTCGAAAAACCTCCATGAGGGCAATGGCGATCAACGGCACGAAGGCAACTGTCCACCACAGCAGCCGTGGCTGCAGATAGAGAACGATTGTGGCGAACGTTGCCGTCAGCGCGCCGTAGGTCAGAGTCGGCCACAGATAAGCACGACGTCGCGTCGGGTTGCGAGTCTTGAACCACAAACCAAAGGCGAAATAGGTGAAGTACCCGAAGATCCAGGCCAGTGGCATGAAAGTTAGCGCCAACCACTGGACGGGATTGCCATAGGACGGTGCAATGACGTCAGCGGTGATTAGCCCCGTGACAATAGGAAGGAAAAGCATTGCCCACGCGCCGTGCTGGTTCGGAACCCAAGGATTGGTTCTCATCGCTAGATCGGACACTCCTTGCGCTTTGACCTATAATTTTGGGCAATCGTTCGCCCGTACCCTTCCAGATTAGAATCTTCCGAACGGAAAGAAAAAGACCTGGTGAAGGAAGTTGAGAAGGTAGAAACAACAGTGCAAAAGACCACCACACAGCCCACCCGGGTCGGCATCATGGGTGGCACGTTCGACCCTATCCACAATGGGCACCTGGTTGCTGGTAGCGAGGTTGCGGACCTTTTCGACCTGGATGTGGTGGTTTTTGTACCGACCGGACAGCCATGGCAGAAAAGGCACAAGCGGGTATCTGCGGCCGAGGACCGATACCTCATGACCGTCATTGCGACGGCCTCCAACCCGCGCTTCCTGGTATCCCGTGTGGATATCGACCGTGGTGGGGATACGTACACCGTGGACACCCTTGCTGATATTCGCGCCCAATACCCCGAAGCCGAGCTGTTCTTTATTACCGGTGCAGATGCGCTGCAGAAGATCGTCACATGGCGGGACTGGGAGAAGATCTTCGACCTAGCGCACTTCGTGGGAGTGACTCGCCCCGGCTACGAACTACCCAAGGGTGATGACGATAGCGATGACCCGCTGTCGAAGGAAGTATCGGCGGGGCGCCTGTCCTTGGTCGAGATTCCTGCGATGGCCATTAGCTCCACCGACGTGCGGGAGCGGGCTACCAGTGGACGCCCAGTGTGGTATTTGGTGCCCGATGGCGTGGTGCAGTACATCGCCAAGCACGGCATGTACGTTTCCAGCGAATAGCTGGTGGGTTGCTAAACTGGATTTGTTTTTAACCAATGATGAAGGGCTGATTTTTTGACTGCCACCGCAGAATCTATCGCGCTCGCCGGAGTGGCGGCGCGCGCAGCGGCTGAGAAGCTGGGGGAGGACATCCTGGTTCTCGATGTCTCGGATCGCTTGGCCATCACCGACGTATTCGTCATCGTCAGTGGCGATAATGAGCGCATGGTTAACTCCATCGTCGACGAGGTGGAGTACGAAGTGGGCCAGGACGGGCCAAAGCCGACTCGCCGCGAAGGTCGCGGCGAAGGGCATTGGGTGTTGTTGGATTATGGCAATGTTGTAGTGCATGTGCAGCGCAAGCAAGAGCGCGAATTCTACGCACTGGATCGTCTGTGGCGAGACGCCCCACAGATCGAGGTGGAAGGCGTGGAGCAGCTGGATCGCGGCGGCAACTGGGATGCCGACGTAGACGTGGACGTGCTGGAAGCCACTAGCATTGACGACCTTCCGTTGGCCGGGCCTGCCCCGGACGCGGACGAACTCTAAGCGCCAGGCCGTTCATGCGTGAGCGCAGGGTCTACTTGGTCCGTCACGGGCAGACGGAATATAACGCCACGGGGCGTATGCAGGGACAGCTGGACACCGATCTTTCTCAAGTGGGAGTACAGCAGGCCAAGGTGACGGCGCAGATGCTAGGGGACAAGCGGATTGCGCGGGTCATCTCCAGCGACTTGCGCCGCGCCTACGATACTGCGCTGATCCTTGCTGAGCCTTTCGGTTGCGAGGTTACGACCGACGTGCGTTTGCGGGAGACGGATCTGGGGCAATGGCAGGGCGCCTCGCGCGAGGACGTTGACCGTGAGTTTCCAGGGCAACGGGCTTATTGGCGCCATGATCCACAGTGGGCACCGCCGGGAGGCGAGACGCGCTTGGAGGTTGCGGAGCGAGCAAATGCCGTGATCGAGGAGATCATGGCTACAGACACGTTTGATGAAGGCGATGTGATGATCGTTGCCCATGGTGGGACGATCGGTGCTTTGACCGCACGCCTGCTGGATCTGCCGGTGCGTTACTACCCGGTATTCACTGGCCTGGGAAATGCTTGCTGGTCACAGTTGCTGGCTCGCCCGCGTTTTACCGGCGAGGCCAAGGGCACTACTCCGGTGGCCGTCGACGGTTCAACGGTGCCTCTGGTTGCTTCCACCCGTGAGGACTGGTGGGTGCTTCCGCAGTGGCATCTGGAGGGGTGGAACCTTGGCGTAGCCACCGACGCAAGCCCGGATGAGGGGGCGCTGCCAGGTGGTTCTTCTAGTTCTTTGGGTAGCGACGCCACCACTTCCTCTGTGCGCGATTCCAGCGAAGGTAGGTAGGAAGTGACTGTCCAGATTGTCACTGATTCCTCTTGCTGTCTGCCGGAGGATGTAGCTAAAAAGGCCGGCATAACGGTCCTGGATCTTCATGTTGAGGGCGAGGGTGAAGAACAAACCACCTCGAGTCTCAGCTCCTTGGAGCTGACCGCGAGCTATGCCCGGCTTTTGGAGCGCGGCGGGGATGAAGGCGTGCTGGCGCTGCACCTTTCCAAGCAGCTTTCCGCAACCTATGCCAATGCTTGCGTTGCTGCAGGAGTGTTCGACGGTCAGGTACGGGTTCTGGATACGAAGAATATCGGCATGGTGTTGGGCTTTGCCGCTTTAAATGCCGCCGAGGCTGCGCAACAGGGGGCGGATCTGGATGCTGTGGTGGCGGTGGCCGAGGAGTCACTGCAGAATTCTTCGCTGTGGTTATACGTCCATCAATTGGACGTGCTCCGCAAGGGTGGACGACTGTCGGTGGGGCAGGCGCTCCTGACCTCTACGCTCGCGATTAAGCCGATCCTGCAGCTGGCCGAGGGAAAATTGACGCTGGCAGCTAAAACCCGCACCCAGGCCAAGGCCATGGATCGGGTGGTGAATTTCGTTCGCCGACTAGTGATAGACGAGGCAGTACAGGCCAGTGGGAACCCTCGGGCCGTTCACATCGCCGTGCACCATAGCGATGCCGAGGAGCAGGCCGTGGATCTATCGGCGCGGATCGGGGAGATGGTGGAGGATCTCAACCAGCTCAAGGCACCAACTGAGCAACCAGAGCCGCGCCCGCATGGTCTGCGCAGGCAGGTTCGCATAGAGACCTGGAAGTCGTTACCGCAGGTAGAGGTACGCATTGTTAACATCCCCGAAGTGCTGCAGTTGCACGTGGGGCAAGGCGCACTGGGGGTGGCGGCGACCATGCAGGGAAAGGCCGAACTAACTGAGTCTGCTGAGGCTAACGAGCCCGCAGACAAGACGAACACTGACAAGAAGAGCACAGACAAGAAGAAAGCGGACTGACCCCTTAGCGAAAGCGTAGTGCGTCAGTCACTGTTTTCCACAGGCTGCACGTTTTCCACAGCCCTCTGGGCTTTTGCTGTTGGCAAGCTGTCATGCAAGGCCACGATGCCTAACTCGTATGGTGTGCTCGGCGCATGTCTACACGACGAATGCGGCAGAGTTCCGTAGAAAAAGTACGCGCACGCGCTGAAGCGTTGGCCCAGCCAATGCCGGAGCATGAACTCTCCAATGTCGATTTGGACACCCATGCAGTCATTGGCGGAAGAGCCTCCCGGGCACTGATCGGTCTCGTTGTAGTGGCGGTACTGATTTGCGTGACGCTGTTCGCCTGCCAGCGCGGGGGTGAGAATGGTGCGTCGGAAGCGAGCGGAACCGAACTTCTTGCAGGCACTAGTGGGCCGGCTGTTGGTGCTTCAGGAACCTCACCCGCCCCTGTGGTACAAGGTGTTGAACAGTCGGAACATGTCCCCGGTGGCATGGGCGATGGCCAAGGAAGCGCTGGGGGAGCTGGAGCAGATGACAAGGGCGACGAACAGGATGTTGTAGTCAGCGTGCAGGGGATGGTGCGCCGTCCTGGCCTGCTGAGGTTGAAGTCCAGTACGCGCGTAGGGGAAGCGATTGAGGCCGCCGGTGGAGGACTGCCAAAGTCGGTGGTGTTAGGCATCAACCTCGCTGAACCCGTCGGCGATGGTATGCAGATCGTGGTGGATGATCGCGGTTCGCGAGTGGTCTATGCAGGCGGAGCCGTCTCCGCACCGGGAGGCGCCGGGGCGAAGGGCGCTAGCGCCGGTAATGCGGGCACTGCTGGAAATACGGGGAACGCAGGGGGTAGAGGTGGCACAGCGGGCGCGGAGGGTGCAGAGGGCAAGGTGAACCTCAACACCGCGGATTCCACACAGCTGGAAACAATCAGCGGTATCGGCCCAGCAACAGCCGAGGCCATCATCGCCTGGCGCGATTCCAATGGCCCTTTTACCAGCGTGGAGCAGCTTTTGGAGGTCCGAGGGATCGGACCTGCGAAGTTCGAGGCAATGCGCGATGCCGTTACCCTCTAGAAAGTCGACATCCCCGGCGTTCCGTCGATCCCAGGGATCCGCAGGCGCTGAGCTGTTTCTGCCGAGGTCAGCTACTCCAGATCCTTTCACTCCAGAGCCATTCACTCCGGAGGCGGTTACCAAAGCTCGGGGTATGGATGTGCGGCTCGTGCCGGTTGCCCTTGCGTGCTGGCTGATGGCCGCCGCGATCATCCTGACCCGCAGCTCTTGGCCTCTCGCGTTTGGCAGCGTAGTCACGGTCATGAGCGTTGCAGGGTGGCTTTATCTTCGCAGGAGCTTGCGCGGGCGACCGTGGCGGATGCTCCCGCGAAGCGTTGCTGTTGTCGGTGCCACCGCCAGCACAGTCGGGCTGGGTACGTGGTTGCGGATCCTACTTATTGACGCTCAACTGCAACTGCGAAACCTCTCCTCAGGCACAGGCAGTGTGCGGGAGAGCGTGTCTGTGGCCGGATTACCGAAACAGGTGGCGGAGGGAACGGTGATGGTTCCCGTGAACGTGCATGGCCTAGGCGAGGTGCCGCTCTTCCTACGCCCGGATTTGGCTGAGGCGGGTAACGGAACACTCAGCGATTTCACTGAGCTGCAACCCGGAATGAGCTTCGACATCGCAGCCACCGCACGCCCCAGCCAAGGCGCGGAGATGCTTCCCATCACCCTCTCGGCCACGCGTGCACCGGAGAATATCACTGGTCCGGAAGGGCTGTGGCGCATCACCAGCTGGTTGCGCTCCAGCTTTCATGGATTGTGCGCTGATTTGCCGTGGGATACCGGAAAGATTCTGCCTGGCATGGTGATGGGGGATGTCAGCATGCAAGATTCCACATTGCGCAATCAATTCACCGTCACTGGGCTAAGTCACCTCAGCGCGGTTTCTGGCTCCAATGTCGCAGTGGTTACTGGCGCCGCCCTGGTTCTAGCAACGGCATGTAAAGCGGGACGGCTTACTCGGCTGGCGGGAGCTGGGGTGGCCCTGGTGGCTTTCGTGCTGCTGGTCGGGCCGGAAGCAAGTGTTCTGCGGGCGGCCATTATGGGCAGTGTTGGGCTGGTCGCCGTAGCCTCCGCCCGGTGGACGGATGTGATCGCCTCTCTCTGCGCGGCGGTGATTCTGCTGATGGTGATCTTTCCGGAGATGTCAATCAGCTATGCCTTCGTGCTGTCTGGTGCAGCGACGACGGGAATTGTTGTGGTGTTGCCATGGTGGTCAAAAGCCGTACTGGCACGTATGACACTGATTCCGTGGTTATCCATAAACGGCCATCCCACACAGTTGCAGGCAATGCTGGTGCGCATGGTGTTGGTGGCCATCGCTGCGGATCTTGTGACCATACCGATCATCATTCACATGACAGGCAAAGTTTCGCTGGTAGCCGTGGCATGCAATTTGGCGGTGACAGCGGCGGTTCCCATCATTACTGTGCTGGGTCTGGCGGCCGCGCTCGTGGCCGCGATCTACCCGCCGGTGACGGCACCGTTGGCCACGATCATCATTGCCCCAGCCGTGCCTTGTGCAGCCTGGATTCTACGGGTGGCAAGCATTGGCTCCAGTGTCCCGATGCTCGCCACCCCAGGTGGATGGACGTGGGCAGGTGTGGCTACCGGATTGCTTGCATTGCTGTTGCTCAGCGTGCGTTTCTTTCGGCACTGGCGCAGACTTCGGTGGTGCTGGGCAACGGTGCTATGGGGCCTAGTGATATTGGGGGCATGGGGACGAGGAGGCGTCCTAAAGCTAGAAAAGCCAGAAACACCCGCAGCGCTTGTAAGTGGGCCGATAGAACTTGGCGACAAAATCGTGATTCGGGTGCGCGATGATGCGCAGGCACTGCGGCAACAGCAAGAAATAGAGGTGGCAGTGGGGAGAGCCGGCGGGACAGGAAAGGTCGCGGTGATAGTAACGCAGTGTGGCAAACCCCACGACAGACCAAGTTTTATGCCCAATGGGGTACCGGTGTACTACCCATGCACAGACAACCTAGAGATCCGTTAGGGATCCATGGGCGGGGATCTGGCAAGATCGAACCTATGAATGTGCCCGCCGCTGCGCCCGCCCCTGAGCACCCCGCACCCATCAACATGATCGTCGGGGGCGACGACTTCCTCGCCGAACGGCGCAGGCAAGGCATTGTAGAACAGGCACGGGCAGCCAGCGGGGATCCGAACTTACCAGTAGAGATGCGTAAAGCCTCGGAACTCAGTGCCCCTGAGCTGGCTGAACTGCTCAGCCCCAGCCTGTTCGCCGAAGACCGCATCGTGGTGGTCACCGGCGTAGAAGACACGGGTAAGGAGATCATCGGACTGCTTGAGCAGGCCATTAAAGACCCGGCAGATGGCGTGGTGTTGATCATCGTGCACACCGGCAAGGGACGCAACAAGAAACTCGTGGACAGCTGGCCGAAGCTTGGTGCCGTGGTATTCCAAGCCGGGGAGCTAAAAGGCCGCGAGCAGCTGGCATTTATCGACCAGGAATTCCGCTCTCAGGGTGCGCGCGTGACCCGCGAAACATGTGAACTTTTGCTGGACGTGGTTGGAAGTGACCTGCGGCAGTTGGCCAGCGCCATCAGTCAGCTCATCGCTGATACCGACGGGCAGGTCGATGCAACCGCAGTGAAGCGGTACTACCAAGGGAAAGCCGAGGTCAGTGGGTTTGAGGTTGCCGATTATGCCATTGCCGGAAACGTCCGAGCCGCCGTGGCTTTGGCGCGCCGGGCGCTTCAGCTGGGAGTGGCTCCGGTCCTTCTCGCGAGCGCGCTAAGCTCCAATGTGGCGGATATTGCGAAGGTAGCGGGTGTCGGAAATATTAACTCCCGCCGCGATGCGGCGAAGTTTGGCATGGCACCGTGGAAGTTGGACAAGACTATCCGCACTGCGCGGCGCTGGACCACCCCCATGATCGCCCAGGCGGTGCAAATCACAGCAAACCTGGATGCAGGTGTGAAAGGCCATAGCGCCGACCCCGACTATGCCATGGAGGACGCCGTGCGCCAGATCGCACACATTGCAGGGCGACGTTAGCGCAGGTGTGCCTGGGGATTAGCGCAGGTTAAAGCCCTTCCACAAGCCACAGTGAACCGCGTCATCATAGCGGGTTTCAAAATGGTACTCGCGCGAACTCTCCCAGTCGTCCACTCCGCCTTCCAGGTGGGAGCCGATTAGCGCACCAGTCAGCGACGTGCGGGTATTGCGGTTTCCCGGCCAGTTAACTGCCACATGCAGGAAATCATGCGGGGCGTACTGTTCTCGGTGATCCAAGTACAACTGCGTCAGCAGCAGGGCAGAAGCCGTGCAGGAACCTGCGTCCCACCCCTGGCCGAGGATTTGCACAAACTTCCTGCGGTGCCGGTACAGCTCCTCAAAATCTCCCTGCTCCAGGAACGGATGCAGATGCTCACACACAGCATCCACGCGGGAAATCAACTCGCTTAGCGGCACATCAGGACCGGTCAGATCCGTAATAAGTGCCGTATCCAGATCCTTGAGGATGTCGGATTTTTCCTCGTTTGTCAGCAGATTGTCGTTGTCGAAGTTTTCATCACCGGCCAGACCCCCGGCCACGTCCAAGAGATTGGTGCCTTTTCGGGCAGACATCAGGCAGGCCATTACTGCACACGCAGCGCGAGCCACACCCGAATCATGGGTAATCACGCCCTGGAGCACCGACCAGCCGACGCCCTGATCCGACGGGGCTAGCAGTGCGCTTGCGGCCACACGCATCACGGCACCTGCGCCTCCGGAGTGCGAAGCCACATCGTCCCAGTGCTCGGCACCGAGTTGGCTTAGACGATCCAGCGATTCGGTCGTCGAAGCGCCGGGGGAGCGATCGTAGTCCGGGTCGGCGTGATAGTTGATGAACTGCTGACCGATGACCTGCATGCCTTCCTCACGATCCAGGTTGTCCCGGTCGATGTCCAGCATCGCGGCGCAGAGAGCCAGCGTCATTTGCGTATCGTCGCTGATAACCAGCTGCTCCGGCAGCGGGGTGCGATCCGGCTGCGGTGGGTTTTGGTACGGGTAGCCCCATGCATCGCCCAAAGCGGTGCCGAGCAGGGCTGAGCGGAAGCGATCCTTCATCCCTTTGTCGAACTCCTTCGAAAACTAAAACTTAAGGCTCACAATCCTGGATAGCTAAATCACTAGCTTAGGGCATAGCGAAAACCCGCACCCAGGCAAGGTGGTTGCTGTTGCAGCTTTGTGACGCAACATCTCAACCCCGTGTGGAAGGTGCGGGTAATTTTTACGCAAAGAGCGGGTAGGAACCCTTAAAAAGGATCCTTAAGCCATCTTGTTGAAGCGAGCGGCCATGCCGGACTTCTTGTTAGCCGCGTTGTTGCGGTGGATGGTGCCCTTGGTGACAGCCTTGTCGTAGAAGCGGGAGGCGACGCGCAGCTGTGCCTCTGCGGCCTCCTTGTCGCCAGCCTCAACGGCGGCGTTGAACTTACGAGTCTCGGTGCGCAGGCGGGAGCGGATAGCCTGGTTGCGCTTGCGAGCGATCTCGTTGGTGAGAACGCGCTTCTTCTGCTGCTTGATGTTTGCCATGGTGGCGTGCCTCTTCTTTCAAAAAGTCTTCGGTAAAAAATTTCCTGTTCATCAGGGAGGCAGGCTCCCTCAACGGCCTCGCGATCTCTAACATCCCACCCAAGGTCCTGCGGGATGCGGCGTGGCCTGCAGTGCAGACGCTAGGCGCCCAGTAGCAGAGTTGCTCTGGATAGCACCGTGAACTCGAAAAATGTTAGCAGTTGGTGATTGGAAAAGACAAAATCCCGCCAGTTAGCTCCAGCCATAAACTTGCCGCAGCTCATTGGCGACACGTTCAAAGCGGCGGGCGGGCAGTGGAATGCCCCGGCGTTGGATTAGTGTTTCCGGCACTTCCAGCACCTTATCCATACGAACCCAGCTATCCCTATCTGCATCCGAGCTCCACGGGCCGGTGCCTACGGGGATCCAGTTGGCTTGGTTACCGTAGTCGTCTCGGGAGGAAATCAGAAGGGTGAGTAGACGGTGGTGGTTGCGTCCTACCACCAGCACCGCACGCAGCTCCGGGATCATGCCCTTCTTTGGTCGAATATTTGCCCAGACGACTTCGCCTGCGTCGGCCTGACCGTCCATATCGGGGACATAAGTTACTGCACGGGCAAGGTCCCGGCTGGGGGTTTTGATGGTCTCTTCGCGCGAATTCATCGCCGCCGCGAACTGTCCACCCATGCCCAGGTGGGTATGGAGCTCCCCGATGCCACGTTTCAGCGCCTTCTTGCGCGTGAAGTGGTGAATATAAAACTGTTGGAAGAATTCTGCGATGGCCCCGAAGAGATTGTGTGATTTCCCACGTGGGGGCGTCACTTTCATATCACTTGCTTCCGAACCAGACATGGATAAAAGATTACCTGAACAAAACACTTCCAGGTAGCCAGGTGGCAGCTAAACCCCGTCTGCTACTTCTGGGTAGATACATAGTAGGGTTACGCGTAAGCGAAAGAGGAGGGCAAATGGCAGCCAAGCAGAAGAATTACGCCACACAGACGTTTACGGATCCCGAGAGGATTCGTAACTTCTGCATCATTGCCCACATTGACCATGGCAAGTCGACCCTGGCCGACCGTATCCTGCAGATGTCCGGCGTGGTCGAAGATCGCGATATGCGCGACCAGTACCTGGACAACATGGATATTGAGCGCGAGCGTGGCATCACTATCAAGGCACAGAACGTACGCCTGCCGTGGGTGCCGAAGACCGGTGCGCACGCGGGCGAAGAGCTAGTGATGCACCTGATCGATACGCCCGGCCACGTGGACTTTACCTATGAGGTCTCCCGCGCCCTCGAAGCGTGTGAGGGATGCATCCTGCTGGTCGATGCGGCCCAGGGTATCGAGGCACAGACGCTGGCGAACCTGTACCTGGCGATGGAAAACGATCTGGAAATCATTCCGGTTCTGAACAAGATTGACCTGCCAGCAGCAGATCCAGAAAAGTACTCCCTGGAACTTGCCCACATCATCGGCTGCGAGCCAGAAGAAGTGCTGCGCGTATCCGGCAAGACTGGCGAGGGCGTGCCGGAGCTCCTGGACAAGGTATGTGAACTGGTGCCACCGCCAGTGGGTGATGCCGATGCCCCGGCCCGTGCCATGATCTTCGACAGTGTGTACGACATCTACCGCGGTGTGGTGACGTATGTACGCATGATGGACGGTCGGCTGGAATCGCGCCAGAAAATCCAGATGATGAGCACTGGCGCGACCCACGAGACGCTAGAGATCGGCGTGGTTTCCCCGGAGCCGACGAAGACCAAGGGCCTGGGCGTGGGCGAGGTCGGTTACATCATCACTGGTGTGAAGGACGTCCGTCAGTCCAAGGTCGGTGACACGATTACCTGGGCCACCAACGGTGCCGAGGTGCCGCTGAAGGGTTACCAGGAGCCAACCCCGATGGTGTACTCCGGTCTGTTCCCGATCAGCGCCGATCAGTACCCGGATCTGCGCGAAGCCATCGAAAAACTGCAGCTCAACGATGCATCCCTAACCTTTGAGCCAGAGACGTCGGTAGCCCTGGGATTTGGTTTCCGCTGTGGCTTCCTCGGGCTGCTGCACATGGAAATCACCCGCACACGCCTGGAACGCGAGTTCGGCCTGGATCTGATCTCCACTGCGCCGTCAGTGGTCTACCGCGTGGTGAAGGAAGACGGCAAGGAAGTGTACGTTCGCAACCCCTCGGATTGGCCGGGTGGCAAGATGCGCGAGGTATATGAGCCGATCGTGAAGATGACCGTGATCGTGCCCTCGGAGTTCTTGGGCTCCACCATGGAACTGTGTCAGTCGAAGCGCGGCCAAATGGGCGGCATGGACTACCTGTCCGAGGACCGCGTGGAGCTGCGTTACACCATGCCGCTGGGCGAGATTATCTTTGATTTCTTTGACCAGCTGAAGTCCCGCACGAAGGGCTATGCCTCGCTGAACTATGAAGAAGCCGGCGAGCAGCTGGCCGACCTGGTGAAGGTGGACATCCTGCTGCAAGGCGACCCCGTGGATGCGTTCAGCGCAATCGTGCACCGCGACAACGCGCACTGGTACGGCAACAAGATGACGGTGAAGCTGAAGGAACTGATCCCGCGCCAGCAGTTTGAAGTGCCGGTGCAGGCCGCCATCGGTTCCAAGATTATCGCCCGCGAGAACATCCGTGCCCTGCGCAAGGACGTGCTGTCCAAGTGCTATGGCGGCGATGTGTCGCGTAAGCGCAAGCTGCTGGAAAAGCAAAAGGAAGGCAAGAAGCGCATGAAGGCCATCGGTTCGGTCTCTGTGCCGCAGGAGGCCTTCGTTGCTGCGCTGTCTACCGACGCCGACTAGGCTCAGTCCAGCTGCCGTACCGCCGCGGCCAGGCGGTTCAGCTCGTTGAGGGAGAGATCTTCGTCCCCATGCGCATTGCAATAATCCAGCAGGGTGTATCCGGTGAGCTGTAGCTGGTTGTGCTTGGCCCACAATTGCCGCGCATAGGTGGAGTTGTTGTTAATCATCTTCATCATGTGCTTGCGTTCGCTGAGTAGCTCGAATTGCAGATCACGGCGTGCGTAGAGCGCGCGATCTGGCGGGGTGATCAGCAACGCGCCCAGCAGTGCACCCATTGCCGCTTCGCAATGGCCTACCAGGCGGCGGTGATAGTGGGCGTCAGATGTAGTGCGCCAGAGCCACAGGAAGATAAACGAGCAGATAACCGCAACGCACACTTCGGCGAGGCGATCGACGACCACGTCGCCGAGCGGGCGCTCCATTGAGTTGCCCATCATCAATGCCATGGGGGTGGTGAAGATGACGGTGAACGCGTAGTTCTTGGCGATGAAGAACTCGGCGGCGAATTGGCAGGCGGCCAGCAAGAACAGCAGGGGGAGGCCGCCGATCTGGAAAGCATGGGCGATGGCGAACAGGCCGATGCCCAGCACGGATCCTAGGAGTCGGTGGAGGCCGCGGATAGTGCCGGGGACTTTCTCCGGGCCCCACTGCAGGATCAGCAGAGCGGTAATCACACCCCAGTCGGGGCGATCCAGCCCCAGCCAGATGGTGAGGGCGCAAGAGGTCAGGCTGGCCAGCACCACCTTTTCCATGCTGAGCTCCGCCTGGCTATGGATGTTCAAAGACCGACCGAAGCGGTACTTCACGGATGGCTGGCGGTGCGGGATGGCTATGCGGGTGGGATCAACCATGCCGTTGGTATCGGAGAAGTCTTCGTCCGTATCTACGTAGCCGGTCCGGGCGCTGATGGCCATGAGCTGTTGACGGGCACGTTGGACTTGTACCACCAGGTCACGTTGTGATTCCCGGATCACCTTGCCCGCGGAGACAATGCCTGCGCCCATCAGTGCCGACCAGGCCTCGGAAAGGGAAGTGCGGGCAAGGTAGTAGTTGCCAGGGGTCGGGTCTTGGTCGAAATCCGCCACCGCGCTGTTGAGCGTACGGATGGCCTGCTGCTCTGGGCCGTGAGGATTGAATAGGGCAGGGAACATGCCCACGATCACGGCGACGAACGCACCAAACAAACTCCAGCCGCCAATGGCCAGGGGGTTTAGGTCGCTGCGGGCAATCATCGTCGCGCCGCCGGAGACCATGACAATGAAGAATCCGCCCGGTGGTGGCAGGCGCAGTGCGTTCTGAGTGTAGGTGAACACGCCCGAAAGGAAGGTGCAGTACAGGCCCGCGATCATCAGCCACCAGTGTGAGCCACCGGAATCCAGGTGCTCCCACATCATCTTGCCCAGCCAAGCAGCGATGGTGGGGCAGGCAGCTAGCAGCGTGGCGGAGAAAAGCATCACCTTTAGGCGTGTGCGATAGGGCAGATTACCGCCGTAGATCACGGTAAATGCACCGCCAGCGACCAGCAGCATTGCATCGCTTAACCCTAGTGACCAGGCGATCGTGCCGGGAATCAGCAGTGACAGTGCCGCTCGCAGTCCACCAGCCCAGCCCGCCGCCTTCGAGTTGAAGGTGGTAAACAGCTCCCACGCACTTGGGCGATGGGGGATGGGGAATTCCGCGGGGTTCTGTGGGGGCTTTGGGTTGAGCGGGGTGGGTTGCTTGTGGGGGCTGGTTTGATTCACTGCGGTGGTGGTTTTCCTTGTCTGAGGCTGCGAATAAAGACATTCACAGTGTAAACCCCGTAATCGAACGATGAGCTGTGGGATGTCCAGAGCGGTGTTTACACTTAATTGCATGAGCTACAAAGAGCCGCAACGCTATGGCGAGTGGGATAGCCGGGGTAGCCGGGAGAACAAGGATTACCTCGCTGGCTGGATGCCGGATGCTGATCCACACGATGGGCAGGTTGCGCGTACTTCTGATGAGCAGGACCTGGAAGCTCGTCGTATTCGGTTGTCAAGGTACCGTCCGAACGCTGCAAAGAAGATTGCGGCGTGGCTGGCTTTGATCCTGGGAGTGATGATGCTCTTCGGGATCCTCTTCGGCTCCTTGGAGGAAGCCAGTGGGGGTCTAAGAGTAGTCCTCGCCGTGTTGTACTTCCTCATATTCGCTGGCCCGGCGCTGTACTGGATGTATGCGAACAAAGGCGATACGGAGGCGGTGCGGGAATGGGCAGCCACGGAAGGGACCTACCGAGAGGTGTGGGAATCCTTCGACCCTGCAACGAAGTCCGCTTTCGCCCGGCCGGCTCAGGCCGAAGAGTTGCCTCTGTTGCCGAAACGTCCTTGGCTGTGGATATGGATTGCAGAGTTCGTACTGATCACCGCCGCGGGCACACTGACCCCCGCTTAGCTGTCGCCAGAATTGTTGGGTGGTGGGGGGGATTTCTTGGAAGCCTAGCGCTTCCGCTAGTCGTCCACCGTCAGTACGACCTTTCCTAGTGCGTGGCCTGACTCGACCTCCTCGTAGGCTTCGGCTGCGGCACTGAAAGGTAGCTCTTTGCCGATCACGGGACGCATCGCGCCTTCGGCTACCAGGCGGGCGAGTTCCGCGAAGCGTTCCTCGGTACGGATCCGAGTGACGCCGCTTCCGCCTAGGCGGGCAGCAAGCTGCTTGTCTGCGGCGCTACGGATCGCGCCCTCCGGCGCAAGATGCGCCAGCCCTTCCAGGACATCGCCACCGACCAGGTCCAGAATGCCGTCCACTGGCGGGACGGTGACGTGGGAACCGGTCTTGCCCAGCTCTGCGGTATCCATAAAACGCGCGCCCAGACGCTCCACCAGCATTTTCTTGCGGGCACTGGCGATGCCGATGACCTCGATGTCGAAATGTTGCGCCAGTTGAAGGGCGTGCGTGCCCACGCCGCCGCCCGCGCCAATCACCAGAAGGCGAGCTCCCGTGTCCGGCCAGGTGCCCAATTCGTGAAGCTCGGCCAGGGCATCGTAGGCGGTTCCAGCAGCCGCGGGCAGGCAGGCCGCGTCGGCGGCCTCTACACCGCTGGGGATAGCTGCGGTCGAGGTGGCGTCCAAAAGAACAAGAGAATCACTGGCAGTGCCAGTGCCGGAGAAAGCAGACCCAAAGACGCGATCGCCCGGCGAAAAATCGGTGGAGGGGTCGGCTTCTACGACTGTGCCGGCGGCCTCACGACCCATGGCCATGGGGAAGGTGACGGGGAAGGAGCCCTGGCGTTGGCCATTACGCACTTTAATATCGCCGGGATTGAGGCTGATCGCGGTGGGGCGGATCAAAACGCTGCCGGGCTGCCAGGTGTAGTCGGCGACATCGAGGAAACGAGTGACCTCGGGGCCGCCGAAGGAATCGAAGCCGAAAATACGCATGAGCCCCATGGTAGGGGCTCAGGGGAGAGTGAGGGGCCTAGTTTTTGGCCAAGCGGCGCATGAGGAAAGCAAATAGTGCGCCGGAAATGTTGTGCCACACGGCGGCGACAGCGCCGGGGATGGCGGCTTCCGGGCTCCAATACTTCCCCGACATTCCGGAGGCCAGGCCTGCGGACTGTGTGGCGACCTCGATGGCGGTGGTGCGGCAGACAGCGGGGGATTCGCCGGTGGCGCGGGCAGCGAAGTAGCCCAGGACATAGCCGATGAGGTTGTGGATGATGACGGCGACAAGCACGGTGACGCCGATGTTCACCAGGGTGTCCGAAGACTTAGCGACGGCAGGGAAGACGACTCCGCCGATAGCGACAATGGACAACCACGGCAGAACCGGCAGCAGAAACGTGACGATGCGATCGAAAATCACACGGATGACCAGGCCGCCGATGACGGGCAGCAGCACGGTCTGAACCAGACTCCACGCCATGGACTTACCATCCACCGGAGTTTCCTCACCCGCGAGTAGCAGCATGATAACCGGGGTGACCAGCGGGGACAGGATAGTGGAGACGGAGGTCATGGTCACGGACAGTGCAACGTCGCCCTTAGCCAAATAGGCGACCACGTTGGAGGTGGTGCCGCCGGGTACGGATCCCAGCATCAGCAGGCCAATCGCCAGCATTGGGTTCAGCCCCAGCAGCTTAGCTACGGCCACAGCACCCAGCGGCATGATGACGAACTGGGCGATCACGCCGATGACGATTGGCATGGGACGTTTCGCAACCAGCGCGAAGTCAGGCAGCCTCAGGGTCAGTCCCATGCACAGCATGATGATGGCGATCATCGTGGAGATGTGCGCTGCCAGGGGAGTGAAGGTGCCCGGGCTGGCCAGTGCTAGGCCTGCGCCGATCAAGATAAACGCGGGGAAAGCCCATACGGCAATGGTTGCGGAGCGTTCCTCGGATGAGTTGGTTGTGTTGCTTCTCTGCTTCTCTTTGACCGTCATACATCCACTATATGGGATAGAAGTCTCAAAATATGAAATTTGCTGGTATTGGTGGCTATAAGAGGCAAGCAAGCGGACGGGTTACAGTGGTTACACACAGATACCGAGACCTTGCACAGCCCCCGAAGGAGTGACCATGAGCCAACCCCGCACTTGGTTTACCAGCGACCTACACCTTGGCCATCCGTTCGTCGCTGGGCTGCGTGGCTTCGGCGAGAAAGAGGAAGAAGTCGCCCGGCACGACGACACGATCCTCGCCAATCTCACGGCGGCATTGCGCTCTGGCGATACGCTGTGGGTACTCGGAGATATTTCCTCCGGGTGGGGTCCACAGGAGGAAAGGGCGCTAGACCTGCTACGGGACGCTTTTTCTGACCTGGACATAACTGCTCACCTCATCGCGGGCAATCACGACACATGCCATCCGCTGCATGCCAACAGTGCCCGACGTCAGCGGAGGTTCCTTGAGGTGTTCGATTCCGTTCAGCCCTATCAGTGTGTGGTGCCATGGGACCCGGACGGCGACGGAGTGGCGGACAACGAGGACCTTGCCAAGAAGGCAGACACCGAGGTTGCCTGGTTGTGCCATTTCCCGCGCCCCGGCCAGGATCACGAGGGGATGGAATCCCGCTACGACTATCTACGACTCGATGTGCCATATGTAATTCACGGGCATCTGCATTCCGCTACTCCAATTACTGGCCCTGGGCAGGTTGACGTTGGCGTCGATGCATGGAATCTGCAGCCCGCCCCCTATGAGGAGGTAATGGAGCTGCTTTACCGCGACGCATAGCCTTTAACCCGTGCATAAGTCGTCGCTTATGTATATTCATATTGTGTTTTCTTGCCTAGATGTCCTAGGTGGATTTTTATGACGCCCACTCGTCAGCGCACGACGAAACGAACAATCGGGACTAGAGGTTATGACATTCAACTTTTCCCAGTACACCTATCGGCCACGGCATGCGGCCAAGGATTCTCGCTCTCACCTAACTAAAGGGGTTGCTACCGCCGCCCTCACGGCAACCGTGAGCATGGCAGGAATCGCCGCTCCAGCTAACGCTGCCCCCGCTGGCCCGCCCGCGGGTTCTCAGATGCCGGCTCTGCCGCCGCTTCCACCGGCGCCAAAGCTGCCGCCGGTTCCGCAGGCTGTGGAAGATGCCCTGAACAAGCTGGGCATGTCGGCTAATCAGATCCCAGGTTCCTCGGCTCCGCACCGCCCGGCACCAGCTCCGCACCGCCCCGCGCCAGGCCCGAACCGCGGTTACCAGGTGCGCACGATCCACAACGTTCCAGCTCGCACCTCATTGGCTGTTGTCACTAACAATGGCATCGCAAAGACTCCGAACGCAGACCAGGCACGACCAGGCCTATCTATTGTGAAGCTGTATATGGCTGACTACGTACTGCGCTACGGCGACCACAGCAACTCGGATCGCTACCTGGCCGAGCGTATGATCCGCTTCTCCGATGATGGAGCTGCTTCCAAGATCAACCGGAAGTACCCGCGAGCAATTAGCACTATCGCCCGTGAATACGGCCTACGTAATACCCGAGCGGCCGCACACTGGGGTAATTCCTACACGTCTGCTACTGATACCGCGAACTTCCTCCACAAGCTTCGCATCCGCCACCCGCGATCTTTGGTACTGCACTGGATGCGCACCGCCAGCCCGGTAGCAGCAGATGGCACTCGCCAAGACTGGGGCACGGTGCACCTGCCGGGCGTCAATGGCACAAAATGGGGATGGTCCGATTACGGTCCGCAGACCCGGGCCTCAGCATCGTTCGGTAATGGCTATACCGTCGCTTCTTTCTCCTGGGGCGACCGTGCAGTACAGAACGCAGATACTCGCGCAGCGGCGCGTTACCTACGCTAGTCTTAAGGCTCGAAGCCTAGAGGCCGTATAGATCGGCCTGAGAGAGCTCTTGTCTCGGGCTGATCGCAAACGGTTGACGAAAGGTTTTTAAGAAGAATGGCACCACAGGACAACAATCCTTTTAATAGTGGCGGTGGCGGAACGAACGGGAACAACCCGAATGACCGTACCGAATACATGGGCGCAGCAAACGCATCTCCGTACTCTGCGCCCAACGGTGGCAGTACCGCAGATAGCAACGGGGCAAATGCGCCTGAGCCGCCGCAGTATCGGCGCCAGGATGACCAGAGCACTCAGGTGTTTGGATCCTCTGGAACCAACAATGGGCAGGGTGGCCAGTACGCAGGTTCGTTCGGCACGCAGAATGGCGCTGGGGCACAGGGGAGTGCCCAGGCAGGCGCGCCGGGCAATACATTTGGAAATGATCCTTACGGTAACCAGGGATATAACCCCCAGGTCGGCAGTGGCCAGCAGAGTTACGGCCAGCAAGGGTATGGCCAGCAAGGCTATGTCCAGCAGGGTTATGGTCAGCAAGGTTACGGACAGAGTGCCTACGGGCAGCCAGGCCAGCAGGGATTTGGCCCGGCTGCGCAGCCATTTGGCCAGCCTTATGGACAGGGCAACCCCAACCCACAGGGCGGCAACGGTGGCGTAGCCAAAATCGTGATCGGCCTCTTAGTCCTCATAGCTCTCGTGGTTGGCGGTGTGCTGATTTATAACGCAGTCTCCGGCGACGATGAAGGGGGAGAGAAAAAGCCAAGCACATCGGAGTCCCAGCCCACGAACACGACAGGGGAGGGCGACAACGGTGACTCCGATTCGCCAGAGCAGAAGACATCAGCGCCTAACCTTCCGTTGCCGACCGAATACAGTCCGACGTACGGCACTGATCTTTCGGAATTTGAGGACATGCTGGACGACAACTTAAGTGACCTCGAGGATCTGATGAGCAGCCTCAGCGAGAATCCCATCGAGCCTTCGGGAATCCCGAGCTAGCTCCAGCCCGTCTAGTAACTGGCAAACGATCGGCAAAAACGAACACAAGAAACCCCCAGGCGAACTTACAACCTGGGGGTTTCTTGCTGACGTTTCAAGAGGAGAATGACCGTTCGTATTTGGATCCTTTCTGTCGACCACTGACAACTAATCTAAACAGCCTTCCTGGAAACTACCTGTGTGTGATCTGCAAGCTCTCTACGCATTGTTTATTGTTTCGCCGACAGGCTCGAGAGCATAAAAACGCTCTTTGAAGGCCTCTCTTTTCGGCTAAAGGTACGTTGCGAGCAAATGAGTCTGGTCAAGACGCTAGGGTTGAGGCTCGAGCTTCCTCTACATACGACAGAAAAGAAAATGGGGTGTGATCCCGCAATGGAAGGCGCAAAGTCTACTTCTACGGCTGCAGGTTCGGCAGGCAGCACAAGCAAGGATTCCGACGCAGCCAAAGTGGCGAATGCAGAAAAGGTCAAAGTTGATCCACTGATCTTCTGGGTCGCCTGTGGCTTCATCGTGGGCTTCGTGGCCTACGCCATCATCTTCAAGGACAAGGCTGCTGCGAGCCTGTCGACGGGGTCGAACTGGTTGTTGGAAAACTTCAACTGGCTCTACATCGGCAGCATCTCGCTGGCTTTCCTCTTCCTCATGGTGCTGTTCGTTTCGCGCTTCGGTCGCATGAGACTTGGCGTTGAGGGAGAAGAACCAGCCTTCCGAACCCTCTCGTGGTTCGCCATGCTCTTCGCCGGTGGCCTCGGTGCTGTGCTGATGTTCTACGGTGTGGCTGAACCCATGAACCACGTTGTCAACGTGCCCATGCAGGATGCTGAACCGATGAGCTCCGAAGCTATCGGTGAGGCGATGGGCTTCACTCTGTATCACTTTGGCCTGCACATGTGGGTTATCTTCGCCCTGCCCGGCCTTGCCCTGGGGTATTTCATCTACAAGCGTCACCTACCGCCGCGTGTATCCAGTATCTTCGCACCGATCCTCGGCGCCCGTATCTACTCTTGGCCCGGAAAGCTAATCGACGCCCTGTCTATCATCGGCACCGTTTTCGGCATCGCGGTGTCGGTCGGCCTCGGTACGTTGCAGATCAACTCTGGCCTGTCCAAGGTTTTCGGCGCACAGACTGTCGCATGGGTACAGATTCTTATTCTGGTGGTCATTGTTGTGGCGTCGTCAATCTCAGTATCCACCGGTCTGTCCAAGGGCATTAAGTGGCTGTCGAATATCAATATTCTCGCTGCGACTCTGCTGATGGCTTTTGTGCTTTTGACCGGCCCGACGCTGCTGCTTTTGCGCGGCACTATGGATGCCACCAGCCTGTATGCGGAATATCTGCCGAAGATCATGTTCTGGTCCGATTCTCAGCAGGTGAATCCTGGCTGGCAGGGTAAGTGGACGGTCTTCTACTGGGCATGGACGATTTGCTGGTCCCCGTTCGTGGGCATGTTCGTTGCCCGCATCTCCCGTGGTCGCACTGTCCGCGAGTTCATCGGTGGCGTTTTGCTGCTTCCGACGGCCTTCACGATTCTTTGGTTCGCTGTCTTCGGTTACTCGGGTCTGGATATTGAAAAGAAAGAGCCGGGCGTACTGACCAACCCCATTGTGGAACAGGGTGACCCAGCTACGGCATTGTTTGTCTTCTTGGAACACTTCCCGTGGACGCTGGCCACCAGCATCCTGGCGCTCTTCGTGATCACCATCTTCTTCGTCACTTCCATCGACTCTGCAGCACTGATCAACGACATGTTCGCTGCCGGTGAAGAGGGCAAGACTCCGCTGATCTACCGACTGCTGTGGTGCATCATGATCGGTGCAGTCGCAGGCTCCATCCTGATCATGGCGCCCGATGCGGGAATCGATGCGCTCCAGCAAACCGTCATCATCATTGGCTTCCCATTCGTACTCTTTAACTTCGTCATGATGTACTCGCTCGTTAAAGGCATGAATGACGATGCCGCGGCACGCCCCGAACCGCCGTCACGCCAGTGGGGTAAGACTGACTCGGCGGAGAAGCTGGCCGAGCACGAGTCGCGTCCTGCCCCTGGTTACGACAACGAGGGTAAGGAGCATGCACGCTTCGAATATGATGCGGAAGGAAACCTCATTATCCCTGGCAATGTGCGTATCGAAGGTGACCTGGGAGTTGTGGGCGATGTGGATCACGATGCGGAAAGCTCTCCCGCCCGCCCGATGTACGACCAGGAAGGCGAGTTGATTACGGAAGAGCCAGTTGCTGACGATGACGCAGCGGAGGATAAGGGCGTCAGTAGGCAGTAGGCAGTAGGCAATAAGAACAGAGCCGAGGAATGGCATTGGGCACATCCGTACGAGCAACATCGGTAGGCTGGATCAAGTACGAATAAACCTATAAAAAAGGAGTGACCATGGTTCAGCGTGTAGGTGTTATCGGTGCAGGTCTGATGGGATCTGGCATTGCAGAGGTTGCCGCCAAGGCCGGCAGCGACGTGCTGGTGTGGGAGGCTAAGCAGGAGTTTGCCGATGCGGGTAAGGCACGCATCGAAAAGTCCCTGGAGAAGGCCGTGAGCCGTGGCAAGCTATCCGAGGAGGATCGTGACGCTGCGCTGAGCCGCCTGACCTTTACCACCAAGCTAGAGGACTTCGCAGACCGCGAGCTGGTCATGGAAGCGATCATTGAAAACGAAGACATCAAGAAGGATGTCTTCGCAAAGCTGGACGAGATCGTCGAGGACAAGAAGGCACCACTGTGCTCCAACACGTCCTCTCTGCCGATCCAGACGATCGCCAGTGCCACCAAGAACCCGGGCCGCGTACTGGGGCTGCACTTCTTCAACCCCGTTCCGGTGCTGCCACTGGTGGAGGTCATCCCAGCGCTGACCACCGACGAGGACGCTGTTGAGATCGCGCAGACCTACGCCACCGAGAAGCTGGGCAAGCAGGCCATCCGCGCGAAGGATCGCTCTGGCTTCATCGTGAACTTCCTGCTGGTTCCGTACATGCTCTCTGCCGTGCGCATGGTGGAAAACGGTGTGGCAACCCCGGAGGATATCGATACCGGCATGAAGCTGGGCGCCAACCACCCGATGGGGCCGCTGACCCTGGCCGACATGGTGGGCTTGGATACCTGCGCCTTCATCGCGGACGTCATGTACAAGGAGTTCGGCGACCCGAGCTACGCCTGCCCGCCGCTGCTGCGTCGTATGGTCACCGCGGGCCACACCGGACGCAAGTCGGGCAAGGGCTTTTACGAGTACAATTAATCGCACAGCGCTTGATAGGTAAACAAGGGCTACAACTTTCGCCCTACCTAGCCAAGCGAAACCCGACGAAAGGAAAGGTCAACATATGTCTATCGACGATCTGAAGAACAAGGCAGAAGGCGCCGCAGGCAAGGCCAAGGAGGCTGCTGGCGAGGCTACCGACAACAACGACCTGGCCAACGAGGGTCGTGCGGATCAGACCAAGTCCGACATCAAGGACAAGGCCAACGAGCTGAAGGACAAGGCTTCGGACGCTATCAACAAGGTTCTGGGCGACGCTCAGAAGTAAAAAGCTAAAGGCTAAAAGCCTAAAGTCCCGGCTGAAAAACCTTCAGCCGGGACTTTTGCTATGCCCCTTTAAAGTCAGGGGCAGAAGTGATGGGGTGCTTATAGCGCCTGGTCAACGACGGACGCAGCACGATCGACAACCTCCAGCGCCCAGTCCAGCTGCTCCTCGGTGGTAACCAGCGGAGGCGCGAAGTGAAGGCGGTGCCCGGAAACCATCGGCCAGATGCCAGCCTTCTTGAGCTCCGCGCCGAATGCACCCATAGCCTCGGCACCCATCGGGGTCTTGGCCTCTTGGTCGCTGACGAACTCGATGGCCCAGAAGAAGCCCTTGCCGCGGACATTGCCCACGCTTGGGTGGTTTTCCGCGATCTTTTCCATGGCCGGGGCGATAACGCGCTCGCCTAGGTCGGCGATCTGCTCGAAGATTTTCTCCTCGCGGTACACCTTCTGCGCGGCCAGGCCAGGAGCCGCCGCCAGTGGGTGGCCAGAATAGGTCAGCCCGCCCGGGTAGGGCTTTTCTGCAAAACGCTGGTAAACGGCCTCGTTCATCATCACGCCACCAAGCGGTGCCATGCCGGAGTTCACGCCCTTGGCGAAGGTAACAAGATCCGGCTGCAGATCCGGGCCGCCGTGCTCGTAGGCGAACATCTTGCCGGTACGGCCAAAGCCGACCATGACCTCGTCCGCGATGTACAGCGCGCCGTGGCGGTCGCAGATCTCGCGCACGCCCTGCAGGAAGCCCTCCGGCGGGACGATGATGCCACTAGAGCCCACAACGGACTCGATCAAAACTGCAGCTACGTTGTCCTCGTAGACCAGCGTCTCTTCCAGCGACTGAAGAGCACGAGCGCATTCTTCCTCCTGTGTGGTGGAGTAGAAGGCGCTGCGGTACAGGAATGGACCCCAGAAGTGCTTCACGTCGCCGTCGGTCGTGGGGTTGCCGTGGCGGCGCGCTTCGCCGGTGGCCATAATCGCGGAGCCGGTGGCGCCGTGGTAGCTGCGGTAAGCCGTCAGGATCTTGGACTTGCCGGTGGTAAGACGAGCCATGCGGATGGCGTGCTCGATGGCGTCGGCGCCACCATTAGTGAAGAACACGTGGGAGAACTCGCCCTGCGCCTGCTCCACGATCTCCTTAGCCAGTTCACTGCGCACATCATTCGAGAACGCGGGGTTCTGGTTGGTGATACGGCTGGCCTGGTGCTGAATTGCCTCTACCAACTTCGGGTGCGCGTGACCTAGGTTGGCGCTCACGAGCTGGCTGCCCAGATCCAGGTAGCCGTTGCCTTGGTAATCGTAAATCCACGGGCCTTCGGCATAGCTAAGCGGCTGCGGATTGATCTTTTCCTGCGCCGACCAGCTGTGGAAAACGTAGTTACTGTCGTTGTCGCGTACCTGTTGTTCTGCGGCTTGTGCTTCTTCGGTGCCGACGCCCACACGTGCGCCGTCGAAGGTAGTGAACTCGGTGATGTTAGGCGGGAATTCAGTCATTCTCCCAGGCTACTCCTCCGTGTCGTCGTCTTCAGACGCAAAGTCACTGAAACCGAAGCGCTTCAACCGTGCCCGGTCGGCGGCGGAGGAGGAGCTGGTGAGTTGCAGCAGCTCGTTGTAGATGCCACCACTGGTCGCAAGTTCCGCGGGGGAACCGACTTCGCAGACATGTCCCTTGTCTAGTGTGACGATCTTGTCAACGTCGGCAATTGTGGACAGGCGGTGGGCGATAACGATGGTGGTGCGTCCGACCATCAGCTCGTAAGGCCCGGCCTGCACCACGCGCTCGGCCTTGGTATCAAGCGCGGAGGTAGCTTCGTCGAGGATCAGCACCGGAGCGTCTTTTAGCATGGCTCGGGCAACGGCAATGCGCTGCTTTTGGCCTCCGGAAAGACGCAAGCCGCGCTCTCCAATGAGAGTGTCGTACCCGTCCTTGAAATGCATGATGAAGTCATGGGCGAAGGCGCGCCTGGCCACGTCCTCGATCTCCTGATCCGTGGCGTCGGGCTTTGCATAAGCAATGTTTTCCCGCACCGTGCCCGAAAACAGGGCAGGCTCCTGGAACACCACACCGACAGAGCTGCGCAGTTCGGCTGCCGTCATGTTGGCGACGTCCTTGCCGCAGACCCGGAGCTGTCCCTCGGTGGGGCGGTAGAGGCCTAGTAGGAGGTTAACGAGGGTGGATTTGCCTCCGCCGGATTCACCGACAAGTGCGACCTGATCACCCTTGTTTGCCTGGAAGCTGACCTGGTGGATGACAGGCTCGCCCTTGATGTATTCGAAGCTGACGTGATCGAAGTCGATTACCGGGCCATCTGCTGGAGCGGAAAGCTGCGGATGCACCGCATGATCCACGTCCTCCTGGGATACCAGCATTGGTCCACCTGGGCGGGCGGCTTCCAGCAGGGGAGCAGTAGCCGAGGGCTCCTCCAGCTCCTCCATTGTTTTGAAGTACTCGCGAGAACCGGCGGCAGCGCGCTGGGCAGTATCGACCATCCAGCTCATCATTCCGGCAGGCTGGCGAGCCATCACTACGTATTGCAGCAGCAGCACCATGTCGCCGAGGCTGAAGTTGCCGTGGAGAGTGCGCCAGAACAGCATCAGATAGATGGCGAAGAAGATGATGTTCATCCCGCCCATGCGCAGAATGTCCATAAAGTGCCACCAGCGTGATTGTTCGCGGGTGAGCTGGATCGTATCGGCGAAGTGTTTTTGGAATAGCCGCAGCTCGCGCAGCTCGGAGACGAAGGACTTCACCACCTTCACCTGGCCGATGACCTCGGCGAAGCGCCCTTGGGCGACGTCGATGTGCTCGTTCTTTTCCTTTTCCCACACCATCCACTTCTTGGAGGTCAGCATCGTCAGATACAGATAAAGGGGGAAAATAAACGCCAGCAGCAAGGCCAGTGGCCAGTAATAGAGTGCGGTGATTACCAGGATCATGCTGACGGTGATCAGCATGGAAAAGAAGTTGTTGGCGAAGGATTTAATGAAATCCGTCAGACCCAGGATGGAGCGATCCAGCCGGGAGATGATTGTGCCCGTCACCTGCTTGTCGTAGTAGCCCTGAGGTAAGGCCAGCAGCTTGGCGTAATAACGGTTGGAAAGGATCTGCCGCATTCGCATCGCCATAACATCACCGAACCAGCCGCCGATGTTGTGGATGATGGTGTTGGCCAGCTCTACAGCCAGCAGACCGACGGCCAACCAGATGACGGTTTTTGTCGCATTCTCAATGGCAGCGTCGGAAGCCCCGCCGCCCCCGACGGTATCGACGATGGTGTCGGTGGCCAGCTTCACCAAGAAAGGTGTAGCCAAGGCCAGACCTGCGGTGACGATGCTGGTGATCATCACCACGATGTAGAAAGGCCAGAGTTCCTTCGTTGAGCGCAGGATGCGGCTAAAAGCTTTAATCACACCTTGCCAAGTTAATTGTTCACGTTGGCCTTAGCTAATTCAGCTAATTCGGTCTCAGCGAAATTCCCGATGCGGTCTAGAGCCTCGTTCAGAATTTCCCGGGAAGTACCGAAATTGATGCGCACATGGCCTGCACCTTGCGTGCCGAACATGGAGCCCTCGTTGAAGGCCACCCGCGCCCCTTCCAGCAGCTTCTTGCCTGGGTTTTCATTCAGTCCTGGAACATCGCGGAGGTCTACCCAGAGGAGGAAGCTGGCCTCGGGGCGGATGAACTTCGCGCCGGGAAGTACCTCTGGCAGTCGGCGCTCAAGCAGATCGAGGTTGCCCTGCAGATACTCCAGTTCGCTGGCCAGCCAAGCCTCGCCGTCTGTGTAAGCAGCCTCGGCGGCCACCTGCCCCAGGGTGGAAGCAGAGCCAGTACGCAGCGGGCTGACCTTAGCCATCACTTCGCGGTCGTCCGGGTTTGTAAAGATCATCTGGGCGCAGTGCAGGCCCGCGGTATTCCAGCCTTTCGACGTTGCCAGTACCGTCACCGTTACCCGTGCGGCGGTATCACTCAGCGACGCGAGGGGAGTGTGTTTGTGCGGTGCATAAACAACCGGTGCATGGATTTCGTCGGAGATCAGCCTAACGTCGTATTTGTCCGCCAGTTCCACCAGCTTCTCCAACTCTTCGGGGCGCCATGCGCGCCCCAGCGGGTTATACGGATTGCACACGATCAGCGCGCCCACGCCCGCAGGGTTCGCGGTGCTGGCAAAGGCCTTCTCCAGTGCGGCGAGGTCAAATGCCCACTCTTCAGTTCCCTGCTTCTCTACCTTGGTCATCGCGACCTCGACCTTCGGTCGGTTTATGGCACTTGGCACGTCGAAGAACGGGTGATAGCTCGGCACGGGGACGATTACATCGGAGCCCTGCGGCGTCAATTCGTTAATGGCCGCTGCCACGCCTTTAACGACATCGGGTGCTAGACGCACCCATGCCGGGTCGATCTGCCAACCGAAGCGGCGATCCAGGAAGCCCGCTAGAGCCTTCTGCACTGAACCATTGCGGCGCTCGTAGCCGAAGTACTCGCGATCCACGACCGCCTGGATGGCCTGCTTGACGGCGGGACAGGTGTCGAAATCGGTTTCGGCGACCCACAGGGGCAGTACGTCCTCGTCGTAGACGGTCCACTTCATTGTGCCGCGGGCACGGAGAGTGTCGACGTCGTGGAAGGTGACGTCGTTGGGGGAGTGTGGGGAGCCCTGAGAGCCATTCTGGGGATCGGTGTTTGAGGAGGAAGCGTTCATGGCTATCCACCCTAGCACTCTAGACCGAGCTGTCTAGTGTGGTACTTGTTTTGCTAGCTAATTGTTCGGGTAGAGCTCCGGATAATCCTCACGGATATCCCGGTAAGCATCTTCGGCTACCTCACAGGTCACCTCGCCGCGAGCAGACGCATCCGTATCGAAGCGCCGCACGTTTCGCTTCTTCCCATAGGTCTCCCACTCCGGATCCTCTCCGCGGGCGAAGCGCGCGACGATCCCGTGAAACTCCGTTGCCAGCGGTTGCAAGCGCTCGGGCGCGGATTCGCCGCAGAAATGCTTCACGGCTTTCGGGGAGACGTTGAGGGCGTCAAAAACCAAAGGCAGATCCGCGCAATGCCATGCCGATTGGCTCCCGTGAAACTCATAGGCCCAGGTCGTGTCGCGCTTCGCCTCCATGATCGCTACGGCCCAGCGCTTAATCATCGAATCCCCGATGGCCATGCCCATCGGATGCGGTGACGCCCATCGCGCCCGTGCCTGCAACGCTCGCTCAAAATAAAGAGCCACGAGCTTGGCAGCTTGCCGCACCAGCGGGTTCTTGGAACGCAACCTCCTGTCGACCGTACGGGCGGTGGGCATTTGCACAAACTCCTCGCGCAAGGTGCCGATCAAAAGGGGGATATCGCGCATCGCCTCGGGACGGAAGGGGTATGGTCCCACAGCGCAGTCCGTGCCGTAGATCCGGGCATATCTACGGTATGCACGCTGCAATTGGGCAGAGGAAAGCCCGCCGAGGTGCTTCCTGGTCAGCGGGCCCCCGAGAACCGCTCGCGCCACATGTTCGCGGCGTGGCCAACCTACCCGTGGAAAGCCTGGGCTTAGGATTACGGCGCGATGCACCAGGTTGGTCGTGCGGGAGTTGCATAAGGTCCACGCTGCCAGTGCCCCGCCGGCGGACTGTCCCATCAAGGTGACTTGCTTTGGATCGCCCCCGAATGCAGAGATGTTGCTACGCACCCACTGCAAGGCTGCGACGATGTCCTCTGCCCCGCGGTAGTACTCCGGTTCGGTATTCGGATTCGCATCGCCATTCACGTCGGCCGGGTGATCCTCGTCCAGTAGTGGCAAAAAGCCCTCCAGCCGGTAGCGGTAGTTCACGCTGACGAAAACACAACCACCCTCGGCGAAGCGAATTCCCTGGTACCACGGGTCATCGGCGTGCCCCTGCTCGTAGCGACCACCGTGAATAAACACGATGACGGGCGCGTTTGCGGTGGAACCAGGGGCGCTGGCCGGACAGGAGATAGATAAGGATTGGCGGGTTGAGGTGGTGGAGGAATGGGCGTCTAAAAAAGAAAAAGAAGGGGCAGTACCCGGTGGGGCGAAACGATCGCTTGCTGCATAGGGGATGGCTTGGAAGCGCAAGACGGAACCGACCCCGGAATCAGTGGCATAGCCGCGCACGGTGCCTTGATTGATGGCCACATCAACGTAATCCATGGCCTCCAGGTTAGAGTGGGAGACCATGGATTACCTCCAAAACGCTTCCGAACTGCCATATGAATTGCCGGACTTTGCAGCCATCAACCTCGCCGAGCTGGTGCCTGCCTTCCGAACCGCGCTGGACGACCATGCGGCGGAAATCGCAGCTATAGCGGATAACCCCGAGGAACCCACGTGGGAAAACACCGCGGAGGCATGGGAGGCATCTGGCCAGATGCTGCAGCGCGTGCTGGCCATCGCATTCAACTATGCAGGCACGAATGCCACCGACGAGGTACGCGAAATCGAGGCGACGATCAGCCCCGAGTTGGCGCGACACTTCAGCGAAATCTGGCTGAACCGGAAGCTATGGGAGCGCTTGTGCGCTTTGCCGACGCAGCCAGAAGGTAGCGAAGAAGAGGCTCTGCTGCGCGAGTTGAAAAAGCGCTTTATCCGCGGCGGCGCAGAACTGGACGATGAACAGCGCGCTACTCTGCGCGACATTGATACAAAGCTGGCCGAGCTGACCACTTCCTTTGGCGCGCAGCTTCAGACCGCCACTGAGTCAGGGGCGGTGCTGCTGACAGATGAGGCCGAAGTTGCGGGACTCAGCGCGGCGGATAAGGAGTACTTTGCCAAGGCTGCTGCCGAACGCGGGGAAGAGGGCTGGCTAATTCGCCTGGGGCTGCCGAGTGTCCAGCCAGTGCTGGAATCTCTCGATAACCCAGCGGCTCGCGCAAAGGTGCACGAAGCATCACTGAATCGCGCAGCCGGTAGCGGTAACGAAGAGACGCTACTGCAGATTGTTCGCCTGCGCGCCCAGCGTGCCGAACTATTGGGGTTCGCCAACCACGCAGAGTTCGTCGCTGGAGCAGAAACCGCCGGAAGCCTGGCCGCGGTCGAGGAGTTGCTCAACCAAGTGACGCCCGCTGCTGTGGCGAATGCTCAGGGTGAGTTCAAGCGAGCTGCAGACAAGATGGCTGTAGACACCATGGCCATCAGCGAAGCGGAAGACATAGAACACAGCGCGAACACAACGGGTCTCGGCGGAGCCGACTGGCCGTATTGGGATGCCAAGCTGCGCGCCGAGGAACTCGCCGTGGACGAAGCGGAGCTGAAGAAGTACTTCCCGCTGGAGCAGGTGCTGGTGGATGGTGCCTTCTTCGCAGCCAAGCGTCTCTACGGCATCGACGTGCGCGAACGCCCCGACCTGGCCGGTTACGCGCCGGGTGTGCGGGTGTGGGAGGTTACAGAGGGCACAGACGCGCCTGTTGGCATCGGCTTGCTACTCACTGATATGTACGCCCGTCCCACGAAACGCGGCGGCGCGTGGATGAACTCTTTTGTTGAGCAGTCCAACCTGCTTGGCCAGGCTCCGGTGGTGGTCAATGTTATGAACATTGCCGAGCCCGCCGAAGGCGAGCAAGCACTGCTGACCCTGGACGAGGTGCAAACCGTGTTCCACGAGTTCGGCCACGCCCTGCACGGTCTGCTTTCCGACGTGCGTTACCCCACCCTCTCTGGCACGAACGTGCCCCGCGACTTTGTGGAATTTCCCAGCCAGATCAACGAGAACTGGGCTCTGGAGCCTGCCGTGTTGCGCAACTACGCCCGCCACGTGGACACCGGGGAGGTCATCAGCGACGAGTTCGTCGCTGCCATCCGCGCACAGGCCAAGTGGGGGCAGGGCATGGCCACGACCGAGTTCTTGGCTGCCTGCTGGCTGGATCTGGCTTGGCACAAGCTCTCCGCAGCGGAGGCGGAAAAGCTTGCCGCCACCGATGATGCATCTGCACAGGTCGAATCCTTCGAGGCTGAAGCGTTGGAAAACGCCGGGGTGGATGTCAACGGAGCCCTTGCCCCGCGCTATCGTTCCACCTACTTCAACCACATTTTCGCTGGTGGCTACTCGGCAGACTATTGGAGCTACCTCTGGGCTGAGGTGCTGGACGCGGATGGTTTCCAAGCGTTCATCGACACCGGTGCCGCGGTCGGGGAGTCCAACGCTGGGGATAACGGCGCTGGTGATGCCGACGCCACCACCGCCCTTGATGCAGACGATGTCCGCTTCGCGGGCGAACGCTTCCGTCGCATCATTCTTTCGCGCGGTGCCAGCCTCGACTTCGAGGATGCATTCTGGATGTTCCGTGGCCAGCAGCGAAGTGTGCAGCCGCTTCTGCAGCGCCGCGGACTGAGCCAGGGGTAGGCGTCACAAATGATGGAATGGCTGATCAACGCGCCGGTATGGATCCAAACACCGCTGGTTTTCCTGGCGCTATTCGTTGTTTGCGCGGTGCTGGCCTTAATATGGCAGATGATTGCGCTGCGGATTTTCCCCTCCAACGCGGAGGAAGATCGCGTGCACGGTGCACTTTCCCTCAGCGAATTGTGGGCAAGCCGCAGTAGCGCGCCACTGCCGACCGAGGCAGGTAGCACGACAGACGAAGAACACACTCGCGGGCAGGAGGATTAACCAGCTATGAAACACCACTCCAAGGTGCGCCAGGCTCTGGCATTGCTGCTGGTTCTACTGCTCGTAGCCTGGCTAGCAACCAGCTTCTTTTAGTCTTCACCGCGCGTAGCGGCCAGCACCTCGCGCGCCAGCGGCATGTCCGCCAGATCCTCCACCAGCACCGGACTGCCCTGCCCATCACACAGCGGCACACGCCAATTCGGGTAAAGATCCTGCGTAGTGCCCGGCTGGTTTTGTGCACGCACATCGCCGACCAAGTCCACCAAGGCCGCGCAACGCAACAGCGAAGGCGTCTGTGCAATATAGCGGTGCATGGCGCGCAGAATATAGGACACATCCGGGCGGCGTTCCCGACCGTGCCGGGGATCGTCCAACTCCTGGCGCAGCTCGTTCAGGAAGTATTCCTCGCACTCCATGCCATGGAAGGCACCGTGGCGGGCGATGGTACCCAGTACGTCGACCTGCCATGCCGCATCCTCCGCAAACTCGTCGTCCGAGCTGCGGGTTAGCACGCCTAATTCCTCGCGCAGGTCGATGTGTCCGCCGCGCAGATAGCTGGCGGTAGGCGGCAGGTCGTGTGTAGTCACGGAGGTCAGGCAGGTACGGCGGTAAGCGTCTGGTGACTTCGCCCCGTTGGCGTCGCCTTCAAACCACACGATCGAAGTGCCCATCACGCCACGGCTGGCCAGGTAGTCCTGCACCCATGGCTCAAAAGTGCCCAGATCCTCACCCACGACTACAGCGCCGGCGCGGTGAGCTTCCAAAACCAGCGCTCCGACCAGCGCCTCGTGGTCGTAGGTGACGTAGGTACCCAGGGTGGGCGATTCCATCCGTGGGATCCACCACAGGCGGAAAAGCCCCAGAACGTGGTCGATGCGGATACCGCCGGCGGTGCGCAGGATGGTGCGCAACATATCGCGCCAGGGGCGGTAGCCTTCCTCCGCCAGCTTCCACGGGTGCCACGGTGGCTGGGACCAGTCCTGGCCTTGTTGGTTGTAGCCATCCGGCGGCGCACCCACGCTAGCACCCGGCGCCAGCACGTCCGCCAGGATCTGAGCGTCCGCGCCACCGGGGTGCACGCCCACGGCCAGATCGGCCATCAGGCCAATGCTCATATTTTCGGTGAGGGCATTTTGCGCGTGCAGTTCCTGCTCCTGGCAAAGCATCTGCATCCAGGCGAAGAACTCGCTGGTTAGGGCTGGATCATTTGCAGCGCGCTCGCACCAGTTCGCAAAGCCGACTATGCCTTCACCTTCTCGTTCGATGAAGCTGCGTAGTTGTTCAGCACGGTCGTCGCCGATGCCTGCGGTGTACAGCAGGTGCAGGGCCTTGATTTTGGACGCCACTACGGGGTCTCGCTCCAACAGATCAGCGGAGTGGTTGCGCTTCTTCAGCGGGGCGGCAAGCTCCGCAATTGTTGCGTGCAGCTCGGGGTGTGCAGCGTACTCCGGCGTGTTTTCTACCCGGATGTAGATCGGGTTGGTGTAGCGGCGAGTGGTAGGCAGGTAAGGGGAATCCTCCACCGGGGGAGCAGCCTCCGCCGCGTGCATGGGATTCACCAGCACAAAGTCCGCTCCGCCGAGTTTCTGCAGGGATTCCCCCAAAGCTTCCAGAGTGCCGTAGTCGCCGACGCCCCACGCATCCTTGTCACGCAGAGAATATAGCTGTGCCATAACGCCGGTTCGCGGTGCTTCAGGTAGCTCCAGGGATTGAGGCGAAACCAGCAGGGTGGAGCGTGCCTGAGTGGATTCAGCCTGGGCGGTGATTTCGTGCCACCCTGCGGGGAGGGCAGGCATCTGGAAGGTGGCGGTGCCGAAAGTTGTCGCGTTGGCCTCACTGCCCACTGTGATGGGATCTACCCACTCGTTGAGCTGTTCGAGGGCAATGGTCTCGCCCTCTTCGGTGTGGATTTGAACCTGTAGGGATTCGCCGTCGATGCAGTGGACATGTAGGGTGCGGGGCCGGTCTGCAATGGCGGTGACGGTGGGGGCGATCATACGGCTATAGCGGGATCGCAGTAGATCCTCAGTGGCGGCTTGAACTGCACTTTCGGTGAGATCCGAGGCATTCTCGGGCAGATTCAGACCTAGTTCGCGCAGAGCGAAGAGAACCGTGCTGCTCGCCACCTCCACTCGCTGGCCGTTTTGGCCGATGTACCAGGTGGCTACGCCGCATTCGGCGGCCAATTCGTTGAGAATTGCATTGACGTCGGAGGCGTTTGTTCCGCCGGGTTCCACAGAGCTAGTCACATCTGCCATTGTGCAGGGTAAGAGGCGCTTCTTCCACTCTTTTTCGTAAGAGCACCTCGAGGCACCTGGAGGCACCAACTGGAGGCACTAAAGGGGAAACAAGCGCGTTCGCTTATATGCGCCCCTAACTGCGCCTGTAGGTAAACCCGTCGTTGTGCCTGTAGTGTGACGGGGTATTTTTATAAAGGCTCAGCGTGATACACACCACTCATATATGGTTGTAGAAGTATTAATCACGTAGAGCGCGTGGGTTCTCCACCTCGAGATTATGCCCGCGTTTCGCGTAAAAACCCAGGTCAGGCAACTGTCAGGATATGAGCAAAGGGAGCAGCATGACGGAGTACACCTCTGAGGCCCTATATACGATCGACGAGCACGAGACCTGCCTCTCGGCAGTGCGTGATCTTGGAACACAGTCCCCAGATGGGGTGCTCTTCAAGCGTCCGCTGAACTTCGAATGGGTAGACGTTACCGTCGCCGACTTCCTGGATGATGTTTACTCCGTAGCCAAGGGTCTGGTTGCCAACGGCGTAGAGGTTGGCGATCGCGTGGTCATCATGTCCGACACCCGCTATGAGTGGACCGTTTTGGACTACGCCATCTGGGCCGCCGGTGCGATCACCGTGCCGATCTACCCCTCGTCTTCCACCTCCCAGTGTGAGTGGATCGTAGGGAACTCCGGCGCCAAGTTCGCCATTGCAGAAAAGTCCGGCCACTTCACTCGCCTGTCCACTTTCGTCAAGGATGGCGACCGTCCAGAAGGCGATACCTCCGCGCACCTTAACCGCGTGCTGGAGATCAACAGCGGTGCCATCGACATCCTCGTGAACGACGGTAAGGAAGCCGGCATCCAACAGGACGTGTTGGAGGAGCGCATTGCCAACACTCGCGATTCGGATGTCGCCTCTATCGTTTACACCTCCGGCACCACGGGTCGCCCAAAAGGCTGCAAGCTGACCCACCACAATTGGCTGGCAGAAGCCCGCGCTATCCTGACCCACCCGGTGGGTCGTGCCGCCGCATTCGGTTACCGCAAGCTGACCTTCCTGCCGCTGGCTCACGTGTTCTCTCGCGCTATGGCACACGCTGCCACCGTCGGCGGGGCAACCCAGACGCACTGGAGCGACATGAGCACCCTCGTTGCGGAGTTCCAGCGCACCAAGCCGAACCTGATCTGCTCTGTGCCGCGCATCTTTGAAAAGGTGCACGCGGGAGTGAAGTCCAAGGCCACTGAAGGTGGTGGCGTCAAGGCCAAGATCTTCAACTTCGCAGAACGCGCCGCAGTCGACTACTCGCATGCTCTCGACACCGACGAGGGGCCGACGCTAAAGCAGAAGATCAACCGCGCAATTGGCGACAAGCTGGTCTACTCCAAGGTTCGCGAGGCCATGGGCGGCGAGCTGGACTACGCCATTTCCGGCGGTTCTGCGCTCAACCCGGAACTCATGCACTTCTTCCGTGGCGTAGGCCTGAACGTTTACGAGGGCTACGGCCTGACCGAGTGCACTGCCGCTGCCTGCACCAACTTCGCCCCGGACAACATCATCGGCACCGTCGGCCGCCCGCTCGGTGGCATCACAGTGAAGATTGCCGAGGATGGCGAGGTTTTGCTGAAGGGTGACATGGTCTTCGCCGGTTACTGGGAAAACGAGGAGGCCACCGCCGAGTCCTTCGACGAGGATGGCTTCTACCGCACCGGTGACCTCGGCAAGCTGCTGCCCACCGGCCACCTAAAGATCACGGGTCGCAAGAAGGAGATCATCGTCACCGCCGGCGGCAAGAATGTCTCGCCCGGCCCGATGGAGGATATCCTGCGCTCCGCTCCGCTGATCTCCCAGGCCATGGTTGTCGGCGACGACCAGAAGTTCGTTGGCGCCTTGATTTCCTTGGACGAGGAAGCCGTCAAGAAGTGGAAGGAAAACAACGGCATTGCCGAAAACGTTTCAATCCGCGAGCTGGCAAAGAACCCGGTCCTGCGCTCCGAAATCCAGGACGCGATCAACGAGGCTAACTCCACCGTCTCCCACGCAGAAGGCATTAAGAAGTTCCGCATCGTCCACCGTGACTTCACCGAGGACAAGGACGAAGTGACCCCGTCGCTGAAGCTAAAGCGTTTCGTAGTTGCCAAGAACTTCGCCGACGATATCGCATGGATCTACAACTCAAAATAAGTTAAGAAATCCGCCCTAAGACACCGGCCACGCCTCCGCGCGCGGTCGGTGTTCGTGTTTTAAAGTTGTCTGCGGTATTAACCGAAACATGGGCTTTGACGGGCTCGGGGAGAGGAGAACGCGTGCACTACGATGCTGCCCTGCGCGTTCGCGAGCTCACCCAAAGTATCTATGACATCGGTGACGAGATCGCCGACCACATCAACCATGTCTCCCAGGCCATAGCCGATTGGGATGCCGACCTGGTCGAGGATTGTCTCCTTGAATTGGAAGAGATCGTCGCGGAAGGGCGCGCCGAAGTCCGCCCTGGTCTCTCCGAACTCAACGGTCTGCGTCAGGCTTTCGTCTCTGGCGTGCGGGCGGGCAGCATGTCGGGCATCACGCGCTCCCGCACCCCGCGTACCCTCGCCAGCACTACTAGTGGAGACTATCCGCACCCCGGGCGCACGCTGAGCTTCATGCACAAAAAGCCCGGTACGTCTGCTGCGTCGGCTCGTCGTTCTTTTGATGACGCCACCACCTCCGCCGCCTCCCACTCCAGTGCCGCGCAACGTTCCTTTGGGACAGAGGATGCCGAGGTATCTGCCGACCAGGCTCCAGCGACGATGGCCTCTACCGCTTCCTGGCGCATGTGGCTGCGCGAACGAGCCGAGCACATCCGCGCGGATCTGCGTGAGGTGGAAGAGTGGGTGATCAACCAGACCCAGTGTGCTTTGGAATCGCAGTCCGTTTTGCTTCCTCAGGTGTATGTAAAGGCGGAACAGCGCACGATCGAACTGGCAGCCAAGTGGCGTGAAGTGATTGCTCGCCAACCGGAGTTGGCTGCGGGGATGCGCGGGGAAGCTCCGCCGGAGTTTTTGGAAGAACGCGCGCGAATCGAGGAGATCGTTGGCCGTCTACAGCGCCGCAAGCGCGGCACTGCTGTGTAGTTTTACCTGACCACGTGGTCGCTGGTGCGAGCCAAGTAGACTCGCACAACATGCACGGCCTTTATATTCACGTTCCTTTTTGCTCCACCCGCTGTGGCTACTGCGACTTCAACACCTACACGCCACAGGAACTCGGCGCGGCTGAGGGCAATACCATCCCCGGCTACTTAAATGCTTTGGAACGCGAGCTAGAGATCGCCGCTGAAGTGTGGGATTATCCCGGCGAAGTACAGACCGTATTCTTCGGTGGTGGCACGCCATCCATGCTGGGGCACGAGGGCCTGACCCGTGCACTGGACGCGGCTCGCCGCACAATCGGATTGGCGGCGGATGCTGAGGTCACCACAGAAGCCAACCCGGAATCCACCAGTCCGGAGTTCTTCGCGCAGTTGCGGGAGGCTGGCTTCAACCGTATTTCCTTAGGCATGCAGTCCGCCGTAGGACATGTACTGAAAGTGCTGGAACGCCAACACACCCCAGGGCGGCCCATTGCGGCCACACGGGAGGCTAAACAGGCGGGCTTTGAGCACATCAACCTGGACGTTATCTATGGCACTCCCACGGAGACGGATGAGGACTTAAGCCGTACCCTCGACGCGGTGCTGGAGGCTGACGTTGACCACGTTTCTGCCTATTCCCTCATTGTTGAAGACGGCACGGCCATGGCCCGGAAAGTGCGCCGTGGTGAGCTACCCGCACCGGACGAGGACACCCTTGCGGATCGTTATGACGCCATCGACTCCCGTCTGCGGCAGGCCGGCTTTTCCTGGTACGAGGTTTCGAACTGGGCGAAGCCAGGCGGGGAGTGCCAGCACAACCTGATCTATTGGCGTTCCGGACAGTGGTGGGGTGCAGGCCCCGGCGCCCACGGATGTGTGCAGTTGCGCGGGGAGAAGCACAGCGAGTCTGGCTTGGTGAGGCTTGTGAATGCAAAACGTCCGGCGACCTATTGGGAAGGGTTATTGGCTGAGAACGAGGGGGCGTCAACAATAAAGGACGGCCTGCCCGTGCCCGGGTCGGTAGTGACCACCGAGCGCCTAAGCAACGCAGATCTGCGTACCGAGCAGGTAATGCTGCGGCTCCGCCTGGCCGAGGGACTGGCGCTGACCGAACTGGCGGGGAGCCAGGGAAACGCCGAGCTGGAACAGGTAATCGAGCGCTATACGGGCCTGGGCCTGCTAGATAAACGCGGTGAGCGCCTAATATTGACGGATAAAGGGCGCTACCTAGCCGATGGAATCGTCACGGATATCGTGCTGGCGCTCGGGCTATAAACGCCACACAAGCTCACAGAAGGGGTGAAGAACATGTCCAGCGGAACGGAACACAGAAGAAACCAGGTGCTGCGGGCGATTGTTAGCGACTTCATCGCCTCGCACGAGCCGGTGGGTTCCAAGATGCTGGTGGATAGGCACCAGTTGGGGGTTTCCTCCGCCACGATCCGCAACGATATGGCGGTGCTGGAAGCTGAGGGGTATATCACGCAACAGCATGCCTCCTCCGGGCGCATCCCCACTGTGAAGGGGTACCGTCGTTTCGTCGACGGCATCCATGAGGTCAAGCCGTTGAGCACGCCCGAGAGGCGTGCCATCCTGGATTTCTTGGAACACGGTGTGGACCTGGAGGATGTGCTGCGCCGCAGTGTGCAGCTACTTTCGCAGCTCACCCGCCAGGTGGCGGTGGTGCAGATGCCGGATCTACGGCGCGGGCGGGTAAAGCACTGCGAGTTGGTGAAATTGGGTAGCCACCGCATTCTGCTGGTGCTGATTACCGACACGGGCCGCGTGGATCAGCGCAATGTCGACCTGGGCCAACCGATAAGCGATGACGACCTGCCACGCTTACGCGATCTGGTGAACTCCGCGATGGTGGGGCGCACCCTCGACGATGCATGCACAAACATTGCCGCCCTAGCCAGCGAAGCCAAGGGCAACAGTATGCCGGAAGAGCTGCGGGACGTGGCGCTCGTGGTGACGACCGTGCTGGTGGAGACGCTGCTGGAGCGTCCGAACGACCGCCTGATTTTGGCGGGTACCCCGAACCTTATGCGCACGTCCGAACTGAGCCCCGTAGTGGAGGCTCTGGAGGAGCAGGTCGTGGTGCTTAAACTGCTGAACAGCGTGCGCGACCTCCAGGTTCAGGTGAGTATCGGTGAGGAAAACGAAGATGAAGAACTGCGTGGTGCTTCGGTCGTTTCCGCCGGGTATGGCAACGCCAACGCGGTGCTCGGTGGCATGGGCGTGGTGGGGCCGACACACCTGGACTACTCGGGCACGATTTCCTCGGTGACAGCAGTGGCGCACTACGTCTCGCGGATTTTGAGCGAGGAGTAGGAATAGTAGACTGGTGCAGTTGGTTCAGAACAAAAGACTCAGTAAACACGCGAAAAGGACCCGCTCAACGTGGCTCGAGATTATTACGGAATCCTCGGTGTGGATCGCGACGCTACGGACGCCGAAATTAAAAAGGCGTACCGTCGCCTGGCGCGAAAGTACCACCCGGACGTTAACCCTTCGGAGGAGGCCGCGGAGAAGTTCCGTGAGATCTCCCTTGCCCAGGAGGTATTGACGGACCCGCAGAAGCGTCAGATCGTGGATGCGGGCGGTGACCCGGAGGAGCAAGGCTTTGGCCAGCCAGGTGCCGGCGGATTCGGCGGTTTCGGGGGCGGTGGCCTGGGGGACATCTTCGACGCATTCTTCGGCGGGGGCGGCCAGCGCGGGCCACGCGAGTCCCGCGTACGCCGCGGCAACGACGCTTTGGTGCGTATCGAGGCCACGTTGGAGGAAATTTACTCTGGCATTGATCGCGACATCACTGTGGAGACCGCTGTGCTGTGCGATGTCTGCGATGGCACTGGTTCGGCCTCCAAGTCCGCGCCGGTGACTTGCCCCACCTGCCAGGGCGCAGGCGAGGTGATGGAACTACAGAACTCTATGCTGGGGCGCGTGCAGGTTCGTCGCGCGTGCCACCGTTGCGCCGGCACAGGCGAAATCATCAAGGATCCGTGCGAAAACTGTGCGGGGGACGGCCGCGTGCGCGACCGCCAGACCCTCAAGGTTTCCATCCCCGCTGGTATTTCCGACGGCATGCGCCTGCGCATGAGCGGCAAGGGCGAAGTAGGACCGGGCGGCGGCCCTGCTGGCGATCTCTACGTGGAGGTGCACACTTCTGAGCACCCGTACTTCATCCGCGAGTCCGATGACCTGCACGTCAACCTGCAGGTGCCAGCTGTGGAAGCTGCGCTGGGTACGTCGGTGGAGGTCAAGCTGCTGGATGACTCCATTACCACCGTTGATATCGCAGCCGGCACCCAACCGGATGCCACCATCCGCCTATCGGACAAGGGCATGCCCCACCTGCGCCGCGAGGGCCACGGGTCGCTGATCGCCCACGTGGAGGTCATGATCCCCACCGACCTGAACCACAAGCAGCGCGACCTGCTGGAAAAGCTGCGCGAAGCGAGCAACCAGCACGCCGGTGTGACCACCAAGGACGCATCAGACAGCGGGTTCTTCTCCCGCCTGCGCTCGAAGTTTGGCCGCTAACCCATGACGGACCCGGTGTTTATCCACCCCATCCCGGAGCCCGTCGCCACGGGCGATCGCTTTCGCCTGACTGGTGCGGAGGCAAAGCACGCCTCCGTTAAACGCCTGGAGGTGGGCGAGGGGTTGGTCGTCACCGATGGCACCACCCGTGCAGTTCAGGGTTCTTTTCTTGGTGACGCCACCGTGGAGGTCACCGGCATTCTCGACCTTCCCGCCCCACATCCGCGGGTGACGGTGGTGCAGGCAATTCCCAAATCCGACCGGGCGGAGTTGGCGGTGGATTTGATGGTGCAGGCGGGCGCGGATCGAATTGTGCCGTGGGCAGCCCGGCGGGCGATTGCCAAGTGGGACGGCAAGGAGGCCAAGGCGCACGCAAAGTGGGAGAATGCAGCGCGCGCAGCGGCGAAGCAGTCCCGTCGCTTGCAGATTCCAGAGGTCACCGGCCTGGTGCGCAGCCCGCAGGAGCTGGCACAACTGCTGGGATTGGCTGAGTCTTCCGTGGGCTCTGCCGTGGATTCTGCAGCCACGACTCGGGTGTTGGTGCTGCATGAAGAGGCCACCGAACCGCTGCCGGCTGTGGTGCAGGCAGCGATGGCTGAAACCGGCGCCGCTGGAATTGGAATCACAGAGACCGGCTCAGTAACAGAGCTGGCTCTGGTTGTCGGTCCGGAAGGTGGTATTAGCCCGGAAGAGCTTAAAGAGTTTGCAGACTTGGGTGCGGTGCCGGTTCGCCTGGGGCCCGAGGTTCTGCGCACCGCAACAGCCGCAGCCGTAGCCCTGGGCGCTATCGGCGCTGTCACTGAGCGTTGGCGGTAGGATCTATACACATGACTCCTACAAACTCCGTGAGGTCGCCACGCCCCCGCGTAGCCAGCTCCACAGTGGAGCTAGACCCGGATTCTGTCGTAGGCGTCGCTGGCCCGGCAGATGAGAATCTGCGGGTGCTGGAGCACGCCTTTGAAGCAGACATCCTCACCCGCGGCAATCGCGTGACCATCCGGGGCGAGGCCTCCGAGGTCTCCCAAGCCCGCCGAGTGCTGCAGGAGATGATCAACCTGGTGGAACGCGGCCACGTTGTGGATCCTGCGGCCACCAAGCGCGCGATCACGCTGGTGGAAAAACAGGCCCCGGCGCTTGTTTCCAGCGGTGACATGGCTCCCATCGTCTCCTACCGTGGCAAGGCGGTGCGTCCGAAGACTCCCGGACAGCGGGAGTATGTGGAAGCCATTGATGAGGACTCCATCGTTTTCGGCATCGGCCCGGCCGGTACCGGTAAGACGTATCTGGCGATGGCCAAGGCGGTGCAGGCCCTGCAGACTAAGGACGTTAATCGCATTATCTTGACCCGCCCGGCCGTGGAGGCAGGGGAGAAGCTAGGTTTTCTGCCCGGTACGCTGAGCGACAAAATCGACCCATACTTGCGCCCACTGCACGATGCTCTGCGGGAGATGGTGGATCCCGAGACGATCCCGCGGTTGATGGAAACAGGCGTGATTGAGGTGGCACCACTGGCCTACATGCGTGGTCGCACCCTCAATGATTCCTTCGTGGTCTTGGACGAAGCTCAGAACACCACCCCGGCGCAGATGAAGATGTTCCTCACCCGCTTGGGCTTTGGCGCCAAGATGGTTATCACCGGCGACCTCAGCCAGGTGGATCTTCCGAATCGCCAGGAGTCTGGTTTGAAGGTTGCCCGCCAGGTGCTCACCGGCGTGGATGGCGTATCGATCATTAACCTGGATTCCGACGACGTGGTGCGCCACCGGTTGGTTTCCAAGATCGTGGAGGCTTACGGCACCTACGAGATGGAAAATGAAATCTAGCAGCGGGACACACAACCACCGAGAGGCAAGTATCCATGAGCATCGAAGTTTTTAATGAATCCGGTCGGGGCGAGGTCAACGAGGAAGAGCTGATCGACGTTGCTCGCTACGCACTGTGGACTCTCGACGTCCACCCAGCTGCCGAGCTATCCATCCACATAGTTGATCTTGAAACCATCGAGGACCTGCACGTTCGTTGGATGGACCTGCCCGGTCCTACTGATGTGATGAGCTTTCCTATGGACGAATTGACGCCAGGTTGGGGTCGCAAAGATGCCGCGGAACCCTCCCCGGCGATGCTGGGGGACATCATGCTGTGCCCCGACTTCGCTGAGGGACAAGCCACCCGCGCGGGTCACTCCTTGGCTCACGAGCTGGACCTCCTTACCGTCCACGGCGTGCTGCACCTGCTGGGCTTCGATCACGTCACTCCCGACGAGGAACAGAAAATGTTCGCGCTCCAGAACGAGATCCTGGCGAATTGGTACGACTCCCAGGAAGAACGTGGGGTGCATTTCGCTCCGAAACCGACGGGTGCTGGGGCGTTCCCCAGCGCAGCGGACCGCGACGATACACAGAAATAGGAAGTTCTAGAAACTTTTAGTGATGATCGACATCCCCTTATCCATCCCCTTCGCAATCCTCGCGCTTTTCCTCGGCGGTGTGCTGTCGCTGGTGGAAACCGCTGTTTCTTCTATTTCCCCCGCACGGGTGGAAAACCTGGTGAAGGAGGATCGCGCGGGGGCGCCCAGGCTGGAGCGAGTGTTGGAGGGGCGTGCCGGGCATATCAACCTGCTCGTACTGTTGCGCACCATCTGTGAGGTATCTGGTGCGGTGCTGGCAGCCTCGGCGTGTGTGACGCTCATGGGATCGCGCAACTGGGCTTTCTCCACGGCCATTCTGATTGTCACGCTGCTGACATTCATCCTGATCGGGGTGCTTTCCCGCACCCTTGGCCGTCAAAACCCGTATACCATCAGCCTGGCCACCGCTCCGATCTTGTTGGGCGTATCCAAGCTGCTAGGGCCCATCGCCAAGCTGCTGGTGCGGACCGGTAATGTGCTGACGCCCGGTCGGGGCTTCCGCGATGGCCCCTTCGTCTCGGAAATCGAGCTGCGCGAGATGGTGGACATTGCGTCGGAACGCGGCGTGGTGGAGCTCGACGAACGGCGCATGATCCAATCCGTCTTTGATCTCGCCGACACCTCGGCGCGTTCCGTGATGGTGCCGCGACCGGAGATGGTCTGGATCGAAGCGGATAAAACGGCTGGCCAGGCCACTAGTTTGTGTGTGCGCACCGGGCTTTCCCGTCTGCCGGTGGTGGGCGAGGACGTGGATGACATTGTGGGCGTCATTTACCTCAAAGACCTCATCGCAGAGACCTATCACATGTCCGATGGCGGTAATTCCAAGCTAGTGAAGGACTGCATGCGAGCGGCAGTATTCGTGCCCGATTCCAAGAAGTTGGATGATCTGCTGGAGGACATGCAGCGCGATCAGGTGCATATCGCCATGCTGATCGACGAGTACGGTGCGGTAGCCGGGTTGATCTCTATTGAGGACATTTTGGAAGAGATCGTCGGCGAAATCACCGACGAGTACGACCTGACGGAGCAAGCTCCCATCGAACCGTTGGAGGACGGCAGCTACCGGGTACAGGCGCGCCTTTCCTTAGAGGAGCTGGAGGAACTCTTCGAGGATGTGGAGTTCAGCGAGGAACAGCACGGGGAAGTGGAAACGGTCTATGGACTCGGCGCATTTGAGCTGGGCAGGGTGCCGATTCCTGGGGCGGAAATTTCCACCGCGGGTTTGCATTTCCGTTATGAGGGTGGGCGCAATCGCCGAGGACGTGTGAAGATCCGCTCTGCAGTGGTTTACCGCGAACAGCCGGATGGAGCGGAGGGCCGCGTTGGTGAAGCTGGGGAGGGAATGGCCGTGGCGGCGTCGTACCTTAACGCGTCCCATGACGACAGCGTTAGCGATAAAGACCAGGGATAAGGGATACTTGATGACCATGAACGATCCTTATATCCCCGAAGACCCCTTCGACCCGGCTGCGGGCATGCCGGAAGGCGCTAGCGTGGCGCCGGAGGAGATGCAGGTACCGGAGGAATACCGCGCGCCGGAGGGCTTCCGCTCCGGGTTTGTGAGCTTTGTAGGCCGCCCGAATACTGGCAAGTCCACACTGACAAATGCGCTGGTGGGAGAGAAGATCGCCATCACTGCGAACCAGCCGGAGACCACCCGCCACCCCATCCGTGGCATTGTGCACCGCGACGACGCACAGATCATCCTGGTGGACACCCCCGGTTTGCACCGCCCGCGCACGCTGCTTGGTGAGCGGTTGAATGAGGTGGTTAAGGAGACGTACTCGGATGTCGATGTAATTGCGATGTGCGTACCCGCGGACGAGAAGATCGGCCCCGGGGATCGCTGGATTGTGGACGCCGTACGCAATGTCGCGCCGAAAACCCCGCTGATCGGTGTGGTCACCAAGCTGGACAAGGTCTCCAAGGATCAGGTCGGTGCCCAACTGTTGGCATTGCACGAGCTTTTGGATGGGGCGGACGTAGTGCCGGTTTCCTCCACCAAGCAGGTGCAGCTAGACGTGCTTCTCGATGTGCTGCGGGACAAGCTTCCCGAGGGGCCGAAGTTCTACCCGGACGATCACGTGACCGACGATGACCGGGATACTCGCATGGCGGAGCTGATCCGCGAGGCGGCATTGGAAGGGCTGCATGACGAATTGCCGCACTCCGTGGCGGTGCAGATTGAGGAGGTCGTGCCTAATCCCCAGCGTGAAGGTGTGCTGGATGTGCACGCTGTAATTTACGTGGAGCGCGAGGGGCAGAAGTCGATCCTGCGTGGCAAGGACGGGCGGCGCCTGTCTCGCATCGTCCACCGTTCACGGCTGGAAATCGTGAAGATGCTGGACCAGAACATCTACTTGGACGTGCATATCAAGGTTGCGAAGAACTGGCAGTCTGACCCGAAGCAACTGGGACGGATGGGCTTCTAGCGTCCCGCTCGTTCCTCAACTTGTTCCTCAGCGGCAGAAGCAAATTTGCGATAGCGTGAAAGCCACCGAGCGCTGAAATCTATTTTTTGGGCTCGACTTAAAACTATTTCGAATGACTTGCGCTGCGAGCTATTACCCAAGACAGCTCGCACGCTAAGAGGAAAGGCTACTCGTGACGACTCCGTCTAACCCCTACGGCTCTGAAGGCTCCGGCAAGCACTCCGCGGACGGTGCCGCAAACAACGGCGCTGGCTACAATGCGGCTGGACAAGACCAGACTCAGGATCTTGGCCAGGGTGGCCAGAGCTACGGCCAGGACTACGGCCAGCCATTTGGGCAGGATTCCACCCAGGCATATCCACAGGGTTCCTACGAGCAGAGCGCACCGGGCGCCTATGACCAGTACGGTCAGCAGAATCCGCAGGGTGGATTCGGCCAGGACTCGAATGCTAATAACTGGGCCGCTTACCCGAACCAGACCATCGCGAACTCGACAGGTGCCGACAAGGACGGATTCTTCTCCGCACTATTTGATTTCAGCTTTACTCGCTATGTCACCCCATCCGTCGTGAAGGTGCTGTACACCCTGCTGATGATCGTCGTCGGCCTGTTCGTGGTGCTGGCCATCATTGGTCTCCTGGCCGCTATGGCCCAGGATTCCTCGTCGATCCTCCTCGTGATCATTGCACTGCCGCTGGTTATCCTTGGTGCCATTGCCTGGCTGGCGTTCTACCGCGTCGGACTGGAGGTCGCCGTTTCCATCATCCGTACTGCACAGTCGGTGCAGTCCATCGACGAGCGGCAGGCGCGTAACTCCACCATCGGGAGCTAGCAGATGAAGAACGAATCCTTCTTTTCCGCACTCTTCGACCTGGGGTTTACTAAATACGCATCCAAGTCGTTCATGCGAGTTCTGTACATCATCGCAATCGTCATTGTCGTATTGTGGGTGGTGTTGGCACTGCTGACCACGTGGACAGACATTGTCCCCTCCTCGACTGCGGGGCAGGAAATGAACTTTGAGGATACTGGCACGAATGGCGACACGGATTCCGAGAATTCCGGCGGGCTTCTCGTAGTTCAGAATCTCGTCAGAACCGCAATCATTTTCGTCCAAGCGGTTATCAACCTTGCGGTTATCCGCATGACGCTGGAGATTGTCGTCGCACTGGTCAACACGGCTGCCGCTTGGGGTCGCATCAAGCAGCGGGGTCTGCCGGCCTAACGCTATACTTGCTCTTCATGAGTAGAAGGTCTCGTCCCAGCTTTCGGGACGAGGCCTTTGTGCTTCGCACATACAAATTGGGTGAGGCCGACCTGATCCTCGTTCTGCTGACAAAGGAACACGGCCTGGTACGCGCTGTAGCGAAGGGAATCCGTAAAACTCGCTCCCGTTTCGGTGCCCGGCTGGATCGCTTTTCCCGCGTTGATGTGCAAATTTACCCCGGCCGCACGCTGGCAAACATCACCGACGCCGCGACAGTCGCCACCTATGCTTCGCCGATCGTCGCAGATGTTGATCGCTTTTACGCGGGCGCGGCGATGCTGGAGATGGCTCAGGTCTTCTCCGCTGAACCCTCTTCGTCAGACTCGATCTTTGTGCTTTTGGACGCCGCACTCCAGCAGCTCACCACCTCCGATCTACCTCCAATCTGTGTAGCCGACGAGTTCGTTTTGCACGGGCTAGAGATCGCCGGTTGGGAACCCAGCTTGGTCGACTGTGCGCAGTGCGGGAAGCGTGGACCCCACCGGGCATTCCATCCTGCAGCAGGAGGCGCGGTGTGCGTGACCTGCAGACCTCCGGGCGCGTTCACACCTCCGTCGGCGGCGGTACACCTGCTGTGGCTACTGAAAAAGGGGCGTCACGACCAAGCAGCCCAAGAAATCCGCAACCAGCAGGCGCAGGACATCGCCGCACAATCGCATCGTTTGCTGCTGGCTCATGTCCGCCAACAACTCGAGGTCAGCTGCCCGGCATTTGCAGCGCTATAGAAACGCTCGCCTCAGATGGGCGGCTAGGGTGGGGCTCGCATTGGATTTGCGGGGCTAGGGCAGGGGAAAGCTGTGTGGCAAAATGGTACAGGTGAGTAGCACCGAGTATCCGCATGTCGATCGCTCCGAGATTCCACAGGAGCTCCGCCCGAAGCACATCGCATTGGTGATGGACGGCAATGGGCGCTGGGCACAGGAGCGCGGCATGCCCCGCACCGAGGGGCACCGTCGAGGCGAAGGCGTTTTAATGTCTCTGGTGGAGGAATGCATTGAGCTGGGGGTGGACTATTTGTCTGCCTATGCTTTCTCTACGGAGAACTGGCGCCGGTCGGCCGATGAGGTTCGTTTCTTGATGGGGTTCAACCGTGATGTGCTGCGGAGGCAGCGTGACTACCTCAACAACCTGGGCGTGCGGATTCGCTGGGTGGGGCGACGCCCGCGCCTGTGGCGCACGGTGATTTCGGAGTTGGAACAGGCCGAGGAGCTGACGAAGAATAACACGACCATGACCCTGGGCATGTGCGTGAACTACGGCGGCCGTGCGGAGATTGCGGATGCCGCCCGGCTGATCGCCGAAGACGTGAAGTCGGGGAAACTAAAGCCCCGCCAGATTAACGAGAAGACATTCGCGCGGTATCTGGACGAACCCGACATGCCGGATGTGGATCTGTTTCTGCGCCCGTCGGGGGAGATGCGTACCTCGAACTTCCTACCCTGGCAGTCCACCTACGCAGAGATGGTGTACCAGGATGTGCTATTCCCTGATTACACGCCCAACCATTTGCGTGCGGCGGTGTTGGAGTTCGCTAAGCGCGATCGACGCTTCGGGGGAGTGAAGTGAACGCCATGAACGAGGCCAACGGTACTGGTGAGGCGAACGGTACAGGTGAAGATATGGCGGAGCAGCCGCAACCGACGAAGCGGCAGATCGCGCGCTGGCAGCAATACCTAGCCAACGAGCGCGCCGAGGGTGCGGTGTACCGAGAATTGGCGCGCAAACGGACCGGCGAGGAACGCGAGATTCTGCTCGGCCTGGCAGAAGCAGAGGCCCGCCACGAGGCATATTGGAAGAATCGCCTGGGCGAGTACGTGGGGCTGCCGCGTAAAGCCAGCTTGGATACACGCATGAAGGCGTGGATGGCCAGGCGCTTCGGCTCTGTATTCGTGTTGGCGCTGATGCAGTCGTCCGAACAGCGTAATGAGTACGTGTCCGATAAAGATGCTTCCGACCAGTTGGCTGCTGATGAAGCGATTCACGCGGAGGTCGTCCGGGGCCTGGCGGCGCGCGGTCGCGCCCGCATGTCAGGTGATTTCCGAGCGGCGATTTTTGGTGCCAATGACGGCCTGGTCTCGAACTTGGCCCTGGTGCTGGGCATGGTCGGTACAGGTGGATCGTCTCACCTGGTGTTGGTCACGGGTATCGCGGGTCTGTTGGCCGGTGCCTTGTCGATGGCAGCGGGTGAGTACGTCTCGGTGACGTCCCAAAAGGAGCTGCTGGGCGCCAATGCTCCGGATCCCAATGCCAGCCGTTCACTGCCGAACTTGGACGTGAACCAGAACGAACTGGCGCTGGTATACCGGGCGCGCGGCATGAGTGAGGAAGAAGCCGCCACCCGTGCGCGCCGGGTTTTTGATTCAATCTTGGAGACGAATAAGCCAGTCGGCGAGCAGCCTTTCGACGCCGAGAAGGGTAGCGTCGTGTACGGCGATCATGAGGAAGGCGGGTCGGGCTTATCCGCCGCGATATCCAGCTTCCTGTGTTTCGCAGTCGGCGCCTTGATCCCAGTGCTGCCGTATCTCTTCGGTATGTCTGGCTCGGCTGCGGCGATCGTAGCTTGTGTGGTGGTGGGGCTTGCCCTGATGTTCACCGGGTCTTTGGTGGGCTTGCTATCTGGCGTGGAGCCGGGGCGGCGCGCGCTGCGTCAGCTGCTGATCGGTTTCGGCGCTGCCGGGGCGACGTACCTGCTTGGCTCGCTTTTTAACGTCTAGTTCTTTTGGGCGGCTTTCTTCTGGCAGTCGCCGCACAGGCCGAAGATCTCGGCGGTGTGGCCGGACTTTTCGTAGCCGAACTTCCTGGCGGTTTCCGCAGCCCACTCCTCGACGGGGCCTCCGTCGATTTCCACGGTGCGCCGGCACGAGGTGCACACCAGGTGATGGTGGTGATCGTCAGTGGCGCAGGCGCGGTATAGGGTCTCACCGGAATCATCGTGCAATGTGTCGATGGCACCCGCATCTGCCATTTGCTGCAGCGTACGGTAGACGGTGGTCAGACCAACCTTGTGTTCCTGGTCGACCAATTTTTGGTGGATATCCTGGGCGCTGCTGAAGGTTGTGAGCCCTTCGAGGATCTCCGCGACTGCGCGTCGCTGGCGGGTGTTGCGCTGGCCGATTTTGGGAAGCTTATTGGTCACTGGCGTGCTCACGATGAGCTGGCTCCTTAGGTGGGAGTGAGTTTTAGGTATGGGAACTGCTCTGCGATATCTATCCAGACTAGGTACTTTGAGTGCAGTTTTCAATAAGTTTTCGATAAGTGGTATTCGTGTGAGTGCAAATTGGGCGGGGAAAGGGGGAAACGCGCCCTAAAATAATGTCTAAGCAATGTCTTTCAGACGCTTGACTTTCGGTAAACCCAAGGGCTAGATTTGAGGCAGTTCCCTTGGGAGCGCGTAATCCCCCCCTCGCAGCTCCCTGCTAATGGGAACCAGGCCCCATTCTCTTTATGAGGACAGCGTGGCCGGAACCCGCGGTCATTACCCCCCCTAAACCGCGGGTTCTTTTTTATTTTCTGAAACACCTCCCGAATACAGCTTGAGGCGTGCTACCCCGAGCGTTGGCTTTCGCCTGGGACAGGCTAAGATGTGGGGCACGACAGCTGTAAAGCTGAACCTTCACATTCCGAAGCCCATCCCGACTAAGGAGACACGCCAACCATGGCAAGCACCATTGATTCCGTCGTCAACCTAGCCAAGCGCAGGGGTCTGGTGTATCCCTGCGGCGAGATCTACGGCGGAACCCGCTCCGCCTGGGATTATGGCCCGCTTGGCGTGGAGCTGAAGGAGAACATCAAGCGTCAGTGGTGGCGCCACATGGTCACCTCCCGTCGCGACGTTGTCGGCCTGGATTCTTCCGTGATCTTGCCTAAGCGTGTGTGGGAAGTGTCCGGTCACGTTGAAGTCTTCACTGATCCGCTGGTCGAGTCGTTGCACACCCACAAGCGCTACCGTGCTGACCACCTGCTGGAAGCTTACGAGGAGAAGCACGGCCACCCGCCGGAGAACGGCCTGGCCGACATCAACGACCCGGAGACCGGCCAGCCTGGCGCGTGGACCGAGCCGAAGGCGTTCTCTGGTCTGCTGAAGACTTTCCTGGGGCCGGTGGACGACGAGGAAGGCCTGCACTACCTGCGCCCGGAGACCGCGCAAGGTATCTTCACGAACTTCAAGAATGTGATGACGACCTCTCGTCAGAAGCCACCTTTCGGCATCGCCCAGGTCGGAAAGTCTTTCCGTAACGAGATCACCCCAGGTAACTTCATCTTCCGCACCCGCGAGTTCGAGCAGATGGAGATGGAGTTCTTCGTCAAGCCGGGCGAGGACGAAGAGTGGCACCAGTACTGGATCGATGACCGCCACCAGTGGTACATCGACTTGGGGATCAACCCCGACAACCTGCGCCTATATGAGCACCCGAAGGAAAAGCTCTCCCACTACTCCAAGCGCACCGTCGACGTGGAGTACGCATTCCATTTCAACGGCTCCAAGTGGGGCGAGCTCGAAGGCGTGGCCAACCGCACCGACTACGATCTGCGTGTTCACTCCGAAGGCTCGGGCGAGGACCTCAGCTTCTATGACCAGAATGCAGAAGAGCGTTGGATCCCGTACACCATCGAGCCTGCCGCCGGCCTGGGTCGTGCGATGATGGCCTTCCTTGTTGACGCCTACACGGAGGAAGAAGTACCGAATGCGAAGGGCGGAACCGACACCCGCACGGTACTGAAGCTGGATCGTCGTCTGGCTCCCGTGAAGATTGCCGTTCTGCCTTTGTCCAAGAAGGAGACGCTGACGCCGACTGCTGAGAAGCTGGCTGATCAGCTGCGCGGCTTCTGGAATGTCGACTACGACACCTCCGGTGCGATTGGCCGTCGCTACCGCCGCCAGGATGAGATCGGCACCCCGTTCTGCGTCACCGTCGACTTCGACACCTTGGAGGACAATGCGGTGACCGTTCGCGAGCGCGACACAATGGAGCAGGAGCGCATCAAGATCGAAGACCTGCAGAGCTACTTCGCTGAGCGCCTGGCGGGCTGCTAAATATGTCGAGTGATATTCGCTGGGGGCTGCCGAGCGACGGGCATACATTCCCCATCTATGAAGGTCCTAGCAACGACCTGGTGAAGGTGGCGGAGTACGCCGACGAGCGTGGAGTTGAGAACATCCGTTTCGGCGGTGACACGTGGCAGCTGCACGGCCCGGAGGATCGCGGTGACAAAGACAGCCACAATGCGAAGGGCCGGGATGGCCATGGCGCCAACGATGCCAGCCACGACGGCGGAGGTGCGGGCAAGGTTGCAGAAGGTGGCGTCAAAAAGGCAGCGACTGCCTCTGCGACGACCCAGACTGGCACCTGGACAGTGACCGGTGACGGCAAGAGCTTCGGCAAGTCGGAGCGCTATGAGGTGCAGGCGGATCGCCACCGCATTGCCATTATCGCGGAGACGAAGAAGAACTTCGTGCTCGATATTGATGGTGAGAAGGCAGGGCAGTTTTCCAGCGAAAACCGCGGCCTGCGGAACCTTCACGTGGAGTTCGAAGGGCCGGGGGAGAAGCTGCCGATTGACGTGCGAGTGTTCGTTTCCTGGGCGGCTCGGTTGTGCATGGAAACGCGGATGATTAGCTCCTCGTGGGCGGTTACGATTGCGCTGCTGCTGTGCATTCCGATTGTGGTGCTCTACTGGATTGGGTTTGTCTAAAGTACTGATCGTAAGCGCTTAATGTTTGCGAAGAGGATAGTAAGAGTTCAATTCGCGTCAATCCGCAGTTAACTATCAGAACTCGTCCTTTTTACCTCCATCAGTCAATGTGGATATGGTCTTTTACCTTGACGTTTTGGAGGAATCTTGTCGACGACAACCCAAAAAGCTGTTGCCGCGTCGCCCGACGGCATCACCCCAGTGCCGGAAGATGAGAATAATACTTGGTGGCACCTATTCTTCGGCGGCTTGATGGCCGTCACTTTGGTGACTTTTACCCTGTGGGCGCATGATTACGTTGGAGAAAACGCTAGCTTCATCGTGCTGATCACCACCATCATTTTCGCCGTCTTTATGGCGTTCAATATTGGTGGTAACGACGTGGCGAACTCCTTCGGTACTTCCGTGGGTGCGGGCACCTTGAGCATGAAACAGGCTCTTGTCGTGGCCGCTATCTTCGAGGTTTCCGGCGCTGTCCTGGCTGGTGGCGAGGTGACGGATACAGTTCGTTCCGGCATTGTCGACTTGGGGGCGATCGACAACCTCGAGCCGATGAACTTCGCCTACATCATGATGGCCTCGCTGCTGGGCGCTGCTGTATGGCTGCTGGTTGCTACCCGCATGGGGTGGCCGGTGTCCACTACTCACTCCATTGTCGGCGGTATCGTCGGCGCTGCCTTGACTGTTGGTTTCATTACGGGCACTGGTGGATGGTCCATGGTTCAGTGGGGTGCGGTTGGCAAGATCGCAATCTCCTGGGTTCTGTCCCCGGCGCTTGGTGGCATTGTTGCATATCTTCTCTACGGCGCAATTAAGCGCGGCATTCTTGTTTACAACGAGCTGGCTGATCAGCGCCTCGATGAGATCAAGAAGGAAAAGAAGGAGCTGAACATTCAGCATAAGCTGGCCTTCGGACAGCTGAGCGAAGATGAGCGACTGGCTCTTACCGATGCGATGATCCGCGACTCGACGACGATGCGCGAGCAGGGCTATACAGAGGAGGATCTGGAGTCCGACTACTACAAGAAGCTGCACCGCATCAATAAGTCTGCGGAAGAAGTCGAGGCGCACCACGCCTTGGACACTTGGGTGCCACTGCTGGCCGCTGGCGGTTCCATCATTATTTCCGCGATGCTGCTGTTTAAGGGCCTGAAGAACATGAACCTGGAGCTGTCCAGCTTGGGCAACTTCCTGATCATGGGCATGGTTGCAGCTGTTGTTTGGATGGCTGTCTACATCTTCTCGCGCACTCTCAAGAAGCATGCTCTGAGCCGTTCTACATTCCTTCTGTTTAGCTGGATGCAGGTGTTCACCGCATCTGCCTTTGCTTTCAGCCACGGATCCAACGACATTGCTAATGCGCTTGGGCCGTTCGTTGCAGTGCTGGACGTGCTGAAGACGAACACCATTTCTGAGGAATCCGGTGTGGCTCTGCCAGTCATGGTTGCCATGGGTGTCGCCTTGATTGTCGGACTGTGGTTCATTGGGCGTTTCGTTATCCGCACTGTTGGTTCCGGACTGACCAAGATGCACCCGGCCTCTGGTTTTGCTGCAGAGCTGTCTGCAGCTGCCGTGGTGATGGGCGCATCCGTCCTGGGGCTGCCGGTTTCCTCCACTCACATTCTGATCGGTGCTGTCCTGGGCGTTGGCCTGGTCAACAAGGACGCCAACTGGGGCCTGATGAAGCCCATCGCTCTGGCTTGGGTAATCACCCTGCCGGCTGCTGCAATTATCGCCAGCGGTACTGTTTCCGTGCTGCGCGTGGTGTTCTAGCGAGCTACTGTTTGGGATTAGTTTTCAGGGGCGCGTCCTGCGGGGCGCGCCTTTGTGCTGTGTGGCTGAAGGCTGCGCGGTGTGGTGTGCAGTCTGTGCGGTGGGGAGGGCTGGGGTGTGAGGGGAAATGTCGCTAGATCGGGAATCTGAAAATTTGAATCCAGGTTCTATTTTTCGACTAACTCGCTGACCTGCTGTTTTCTTTGGGTGAAAATGATTCGCAATAACAGATTCCCGATCTAGCGACATTTGGGAATATTGACCCGGCAGCATTCCGCCTCGCCTGTTCCTGAAGTGGTTAATGGGACGAAATTTTATCTGAGTGACCTGGCGCGAGCGGGGACCTGGGAAACGGAGCTTGGGCAGGAGGCGCCAGCCCCCATCCAGTTAGAAGCTGGAAGAGCCGCTGCCTCCGAAATCACCGCCGCCAAAGCCGCCCCCGCCGCCGAAACCGCCACCGAAACCGCCGCCGAAACCACCGTTTCCGCTCAGCAGTGAGCCCAGAACCATACCGGTCACAAAGTTGCCGCTGCCTCCGCTGCCATAGCCGCCGAAGCCCCCACTATTGCGCCTATTGAAGTCATTCACGTCCTTCCGCGCCTGGCGAGTTGCCTGTTGTGCCAGCTGGCTTGCCCGCTGGGCTTCACGCAGTGCATGCTTCGGATCCTCCGCACGCAACCGCGTCGCCTCATCCAAGGCAGTTCGCGCTGCCTGCGCGGACGTGCGCGTATCCACGCCAATAATTCGCCGGCGGTTGCGGATCAAATCCTCCACGCCCTCCAACCGCTGCGATGCATCCATGATCGTCCGGTCCACCAGGTCCACAGTCCGGTTAAAGTCATCGGCCTTGCCGCGCGCTTCGTCCAGTTGAATATCCAGCGCACCATCAGCTTCCAACAGCTCGGAGTAGCACCCCAGCGGATCAGTCGACCCATAAGATCGCGCCTTCTCCAGAGCCGCACGTGCCTGTCCCACAGCCGACTGCAATCCTGCCCGGTCTATCTCCGCACCGGACTTCTCCAGCTGGCGGGCCTCGTCAATCTCGTCTTCCACCTCGGTAATCAGTGCCGGCAGGTTAGACTGCGCCGACCGCAGGTGTTCCTCCGCACGCTCTACCGCCAGCAGCTGCGAATCCGCCTGCTGTAAAGCCATCCGCGCCGCTCCCAGCGCGTCGATCAGACCGCCCTGCTGGCCAGCGGGCTTATCCAACAACCCCCGTGCAGTGTCGATCGCCTTTTCGGCCTCCGCGACTTCGTCCTCGGCAATGTCCGGGTTGTGGCGCACGGATTCCAGCAGCTCCGGGTCCACCCGCGTCTCAACGTCAGTGAGAATCTGTCGGGCATTGGGAATGCGATTGTGCAGGCTAATGCTGGTCTGGGTTAGCTTATCCACCAGCTCCGGCGCGTTCATCAGCTTCTGGCGCAGTTCTGCATACTTGGCGGCCTGCGCATCCAGATTGTCGTCGGCCTGCCCACAGCTAGAGACAATCTCGATCAGCAGATCGCGTTCCTCTGGCTCCGTCGACACCAGCCCGGAGCGCAGCCGCTCGTGAATGCTATACGCCTTGTTCAGTGTCGAGCGGCTGTGCTTCAGAGCTTTCTCCAACTCGCGGGTCCGCTCCTCACCGAACTCGCCACGGGCCACGGAAAGCTCCTCGTCACCCTTGCGGATGGACTCATCGGTGCTGGTCAGCTCCTCATCCGCCAGTTCGCGCAGAACTTCCGTGGGCTGCTTGTACAGGTCGTCGATGTTGCCCGGATCGATCTCACGAGCTGTCTCCAGCTGCTGGGTGTGCGTCTTCTTTCGATTGCGGCGGGTCCATAGCGCGGCCCCGGCGCCCGCGCCAACTACACCGGCTGCTCCGGCGCCGATCCATACTTTCGTTGCCGTGGACGTCTTGCCCGTCAGCTTGTCAACTGCTGCTTGCGCGCCACCGGCCCAGTCATCGTCGGCAAAGTGCTCCCGCGCCGCGCTTTGAATCTTCTCCGCGTCGCTAGTCTTCACGTCGTTTCCTGCGGCGTAGCCGATCTGTCCCGATTCCGTCGCTACGGCCAGCACAATCACATTGCCGGTGCCGTCCTGTGCGCGCAGCTGTTCGGCCATTTTCGTGATGTCACCTGATGCGCTGGGGACGAAGACTATATAGAGCTTCTTGCCGGATTTCTTGGTCGCTTCTTTTAATGACGCCGAAATGTCCGATTTTTCCTTTTCAGACAACACCCCGGACTTGTCAACAAGCTGGGATGAGAGCTCTACCTCGCTGGTGGCGGTGGCTGCTGAGGCCGAGGGGGCGTCAATAAGAAAGGAGCCAAATCCGAGCACGGCGCCGGCGGCTAGGATCGCCAGGAAACGGGTAGGGGAAAAAGTCGGTTTCATACAGCCCACCTTAACCAAAAAGACAGGGGAAACCGCGTATGGTTTTGCGCATGGCAAAAGCACGGCATCCGGCGAGGCTCGCGGTGAAGTATTTCTTCATCACGCTGCTGAGCATCATCCTGATCGCGGCGGGAGTGTGTGGAGTGACGGCCTTTCAAGTGTGGCACTTCGCCCGGTCAGATGACCGGCGACCTGCGGATACGATCTTTGTGCTCGGCGCGGCGCAGTATGACGGCAATCCATCGAACTGGTTCGCCTCAAGGCTAAACCACGCAGCGAAGCTGTATGAGGAGGGAGTGGCCCCGACGATCGTCACCGTCGGTGGTAAGGCCGAGGGCGACGAATTCACCGAGGCCGAGTCGGGCAAGAACTACCTGGTGGAGAACTTCGATATTCCGGAATCGGCGGTGGTTTCGGTGTCGGAGGGTGCCGATACGCTGGCCTCCGCGAAGGCTTTCGCCGATGTGGCAAAGGAAAATGGTTGGCAGTCATCTGTAGTGGTGACAGATCCGGCGCACTCGCTGCGCGCCACCCGCATGGTGCGTGACCAGGGAATGAATGCATGGGCGAGCCCGACGCGCCAGGGGCCGTCGGTGTTTACCCGCAGTTCGCAGTTCAACTCGATCCTGCACGAGACCTTAGGCATGCTGTATTACGAGGCCTTTGAGAAATAAGAAAGAAGTTATGCGTTACTCCTACAGCGATCACGACCGCCAGCGGCGGCTGCCCGATAGGCCGAAAACTCTGGGGCTGCCCGGAGCGGTGGTGGACGGGCGCGATAGCTTCGACCGCGACCGGGCGCGAGTGCTGCACTCCGCAGCGTTGCGGCGACTGGCGGATAAGACCCAGGTGGTGGGGCCGGGGTCGGGGGATACACCACGTACGAGGCTGACGCACTCGCTGGAGGTGGCGCAGATTGCCCGGGGGATTGGTAAGACCCTTGGCGCAGACCCGGATCTGACGGAGCTGGCGGGATTGAGCCATGACATCGGGCATCCGCCGTATGGCCACAATGGCGAACGTGCGCTGGATGAGGCTGCCGCCGAGTGCGGAGGCTTTGAGGGCAATGCGCAGACGCTGCGCATTCTGGCTCGGCTAGAGCCGAAGGTGCTGGAGGGCACAGATGATTCCGCGGGAGGCACGCCCGTGTCCTATGGCCTGAACCTCACCCGCGCGAGCCTGGATGCAGCCTGCAAATACCCCTGGGGGCCTGTCGACGAGCAGGGCAACAAGCGCACTAAGTACTCCGCCTATGCGGAGGATGTGGAGACCCTAGCGTGGATCCGCGAAGGTGCTCCGGAGGGCCGGAAGTGCCTGGAAGCGCAGATCATGGATTGGTCCGACGATGTGGCGTATTCAGTGCACGACGTGGAAGATGGCATCCTTTCCCGGCGCATCAACCTAAATGTGCTGTGGGACCTGGTAGAGCTGGCGGCTCTGGCCGAAAAGGGTGCCCGTGTTTTCGGCGGCACCCCGGAGGAGCTGTTGGAGGCAGCCGACCGCTTGCGAGCCATGACCCTCGTCTCCCGCGCTGCCGATTTCGGCGGTTCGTTGCAGGATCTGGCGGCGTTGAAGGCCATGACCTCTGAGTTGGTTTCCCGCTTCGTCACTGCTGCGGTGACGGGTACGCGCCAGCAGTTCGGAGAGGGCGCGCTGGGCCGCTACGCTGCTGATCTGGTGATCCCGCAGCCCGTCCAGGCCGAGGTCACGCTGTTGAAGTCCGTCGCGGTGCTTTACGTGATGGACGAAACCCAGCATCTGGCCAACCAGCAGCGCCAACGCGAGCGCATCTTCCGCGTCACGGACTACCTCTGGCGCGGCGGTTCGGGCGCGTTGGATCCGATGTTTTCTTCGTGGTTTGACGCCGCCTCCTCCGATCGCGAAGCTCTCCGCGTAGTCATTGACCAGGTTGCGTCGCTGACGGAATCCCGACTTGAGCGGCTGGATAAGCATGCCAGCGGGATGAGTGCGGCCTGGGCCTAGGAGGGAAGGCTAGCGTGGGCTGAGCGCCCCCGCTAGTCCTCTGCGTCGGGGATGGTGCAGAAGCTCTCGAAGTGGTCGGAGGTGTAGTACCACACCTCCGGATCAGTCTTGGTGCCCCCGCCGACGACGATGCGGCGCTCGCCACGGTGGTTAATCCCCGGGGTCTTCACCGTGTATTCGCGGTAGTAGCTGCTCTTCTTCTTCGGCAGCAGGCCCTCGTAGTTGCCGAAGTGCTTGCCGTCGGCCTCCCCGTCGTCTGGCGGGGCGTCCTGCAAGATATCGTCGATCTGCTTCTTAGCCTCCGGTGGGAGGGTGTCGACGGTGCAGGTGTCGGCGTCGCTACTAGAAGCACCAGCTTTTTGTGAACCGCTAGAACCGCCGTTGTCGTCCCCACCTTGAATGCCGAACCAACCAGCCGCGACGATGGCCGCGCCGACGACCGGGGTGGCGTACTTGGCCCATTTTTTGGGCAACAGCTGCTGCAAACTTCCCTGAGACATAGGGAAGAGTTTAGAGCACGCGCAGAGGCAGGCGGAGAGCGGCTGGAGCGTCGTCTGGAACCATCGGATTCTTCGGCTGCACCGGGTCGATACGCCGGTAGCCCTCGGACTGCGGGGGACGCGGGTCAGCCTCGCCCTTGTTTGGCCACATGGCGGCGGCGCGTTCGGCATTGGCGGTAATGGAAAGGGATGGGTTCACGCCCGGGTTCGCGGTAATCGCCGAACCGTCGGTAATGAACAAACTCGGGTAGCCCCACGCCCGGTGATACGGGTCCACCACGCCGTGCTCAGGAGAAGAGCCGATAACGCAGCCGCCCAGGAAGTGCGCGGTCAGAGGAATATTAAAGACCTCCGACCACACGCCACCGGCCACGCCCTTCGGCAGCATCTTCGCGAGGATGCGGGTGGCGGCGTTGCCCTCTGGGATCCATGTGGGGTTGGGCTCGCCGGTGCCTTGTTCGGAGCTCAGCATGTTGAACGGGCCGACCTTGCGCAGGAACGTGCGCAGCGAGTTATCTCGGGTCTGCATCACCAGATTGATGACGGTGCGCTGTGACCATTTGCTCAAGTTAACCAGCCGAGGGATGGCCTTGTACTGCAGGAATATTTGCTTGATGAACTCCAGGATGCGCGGCTGCAGCTTATCGCCATCGGTCATCAGGGTCTGCAACAAGCCCATGGCGTTGGAACCCTTGCCGTAGCGAACCGGCTCGATGTGCGTATCCGGGGCGGGGAAGTAGGAAGAGGTGATGGCCACGCCCTCCGAGAAATCCGTGTCGGAGGAGTAGTCGGAGCGATTCGCACCCAGCAGTGCTTCGGAGTTTGTGCGTGTGAGGTGCCCCAGTTTGTCCGAGAGCTTCGGCAGGTTGCCATTGGCCTTCTGTCGATGCAGCAGGTTCTGGGTACCCCAAGTGCCTGCGGCAACCACAAGGTTATCGGCGGTAAACGTGCTGGTTTGGGGGTTGCGTTTGGTAATCGGCCCGGTCTGCTTGGCCTGCACTGTCCAGGTGGTGCCGACGAAGGTAATGTCGGTGACGGTGGTGCGGTCGTGCACCTTCGCCCCACCTTTTTCGGCCAGGTAGAGGTAGTTCTTCAGCAGGGTGTTTTTCGCCCCGTGACGGCAGCCGGTCATGCACTCGCCGCACTCGTGGCAGGCGGTTCTATCGGGGCCGACGCCACCAAAGTAGGGGTCGGCTACAGTCTCCCGTGGCTTACCTTTCAACCCGACCTTTTCTCCAAAGAAGACTCCGACGGGAGCCATGCGGAATGTGTGGCCCACGCCCATCTCCTCGGCTACCTTCTTGGAGTACACATCGGCGGGGGTCATGGTGGGGTTTTCCACCACACCCAGCATTTTCTGCGCCTGCTGGTAGTAGGGAGTGAGCTCGTCCTCCCAGTCAGTAATGGTGTTCCACTGCTTGTCGTTAAAGTAGTCCTCGCCCGGTTTATAGAGCGTGTTCGCGTAGTTCAGCGAGCCGCCGCCCACGCCTGCGCCGGCGAGGATCATCACGTCTTTGAGTAGGTGGATGCGCTGAATGCCGTACAGGCCGAGGTGCGGCATCCATAGGAAGTCCTTGAGATGCCAGGAGTTCTTGGCGAACTCTTCGTCCTTGAAGCGGCGACCAGCCTCTAGGATGCCGACCTTGTAGCCTTTCTCCACCAACCGCAGGGCGGTGGTGGAGCCGCCGAAGCCGGAGCCGATAATCAGCACGTCATAGTGGTTGTTGATCTGTGAGGCGTTCTGTGAGTCAGTCTGCGAGCTAGACATGGTAGTCAACCATCCCTCTTCCATTTGTGTGATGTAGATCCTATTTTGATCACGTTAGCGCTCGGTCAAGTACTGGTGTGTTGTTTGCGGAAAATAGCATTTCGGATACTGAAATGAGCCAGGTACGGGGCGTCGGATGGTTGTACTAGCATGTGGCTATGGCTAAGGGCAGGATTCCGGAGCGGGATATCGAAGCAATTCGAGAGCAGACCCCCATCGAAGAAGTAGTGGGGGAGTATGTGCAGCTCAAACCGGGTGGCGTCGATTCCATGAAGGGCTTGAGCCCCTTTAAGGACGAAAAGACTCCCTCGTTCCACGTCCGCCCGAACCACGGCTACTTCCACTGTTTCTCCACGGACCAGGGCGGCGACGTTTTCAAGTTCCTCATGCTGATGGAACACATGTCCTTCCCCGAGGCCGTGGAGGCGTGCGCCGAGCGCATCGGCTACCGCATCAACTACGAAGGCGGCGGGCCGGGCAATCGTGAGGAGCCCGGTACGCGGCGCAGGTTGGTCGCCGCGAACAAGGCGGCCTTTGACTTCTACCGCAAGGAATTTCTTGGTGACGCCGAAGGCGCGGATGTCGCCCGTAACTTCCTTTTGGAGCGAGGTTTCACCCTGGAACACGCCGAGCAGTTTGGCTGCGGGTATGCACCAGCCGGGTGGGATCGGCTGACCAAGCATCTGCAGCAGAAGGGTTTTTCTTTCAAGGAGATCGAAGCGGCGGGTCTGGGCCGCATGGGCAAGCGTGGCCCGATCGACCGCTTCCACCGTCGCCTGCTGTGGCCTATTCGTTCGGTCAGTGGCGATGTGATCGGCTTCGGTGCCCGCAAGCTCTTCGACGATGACAAGCTGGGCAAATATCTGAATACACCAGAGACGATGCTGTACAAGAAGTCGAAGGTGCTGTTCGGCATTGACCAGGCGAAGCGAAATATCGTGGCCAAGCACCAGGCCGTAGTGGTGGAGGGCTACACGGATGTCATGGCCATGCACGCCGCCGGGGTGGATACCGCCGTGGCTGCCTGTGGCACCGCGTTCGGTGGGGAGCACTTGGCAGCCCTGCGGAGGTTTATGCTGGACGACCAGTTCTTCCGCGGAGAGATCATTTACACCTTCGACGGTGATGAGGCCGGACAAAAGGCAGCGATGCGTGCCTTCGAGGGGGACCAGCAATTCGCAGGTCGGAGCTATGTGACGGTCGCACCGGGCGGGCAGGATCCCTGTGATGTGCGCATTAAGCGCGGGGATGCGGCAGTACGTGAGCTGGTGGCCTCCCGCATTCCAATGTTCGAGTTCGTGATCCGCACGCTCATCGCGGATTACGATACGGCCAGCATTGATGGCCGAGTGCACGCATTGCGGCGCATGGTGCCGGTGCTCGCGGGAATTAAGGATGAGGCGCTGCGCGATGAATACGCGCGCCAGGCCGCGGGCTGGGTGGGCTGGGATAACCCCAATGATGTTCTGGACGAGGTGCGCAAGGAGGCGCGAAAGTCCGGCGGACAGCGGCCTAACCTTAAGCTGAAGAAGGGCGCCGGCCAGGCTAATGGCGTGGCAACCCAGAGTGGTACTGGCGCTGGCGGTGCAGGAAATGCAACCGGCCCCAACTTGCACGTGGTCAAGGGCATGGAACGCCCCAATCCGAACGATGACTTTTTGGAAGGTCCGCGCGAGGTAATGAAGCTAGCTTTGCAGGAACCGCAGCTGGCTTCCACCATTTTCGACCTCATGCCCCCGGAGAGCTTTGTGCATCCGACATACGTGGCGATGGCGGAGGCGGTGGCGTCGCTCGGAGGGGCGGCGAACAACGACGGTGGGCCAGGTTGGATTGAAAAGATCGCAACCCAGATGCAGGACCCGATGGGGGCGGCTGTGGTTTCGGAGCTGGCGGTGGAGGATCTGCATTGCCCGCCGGAACGGCTGCCCTATTACGCCGATGCGATCATGGCGCGGATGCAGGAACGCTGGGTGGGCAGCGAGATCGCGGATATGAAGTCCAGAATGCAGCGTATGCGCCCCGACCTGCAGAAAGAGGAGTACAACGCGCTGTTTGCGGATGTGATTGCACTGGAGAAATACCGACGCTCGCTGCATGAGCGCGCGGCGGATTTCGGCGACTTTACGCGCTAGTAAAGTTACGCGCTAACGCTTCTTCTTAAAGGGGTTCTTTGGCACCCTCTTGGGCGATTCAATGCGGTCATTTGGATGCACATCATCCGCCTCGACGATGGTGTGACCCTCGCCCAGGGAATCGCGGGTAGAGCGGTTCAGATCGCGCACCTCGTGCATGCGCGGTTCCGGATCCAGCCGGTTGGCCAGTGCCTTACGGCCGGAACGCACAACTGCCTTGGTGATATCCGAGTTCACAGCGGTCTGATAGCCACGGCGGATCTGTTCGTAGCGACGGCGACCGGCCTTCGTGCCCATCAAGTAACCCGCGGCGGCGCCGACGACGAGCTGGATCATGTTGGCTCCTTGGAGGTTTGCGTTGGTTGCGTTAGCTAATAGCTCAAGTTTACGCGAACCCACCAAAGGCAAAGAAGCTCGTACAGTGGGTGACATGACTACAACTGTTAAAGCGGTAATTTCCCGCGCGAAGAACGAGCCAGTTGAACTGACCGACATTGTGATTCCCGACCCGGGCGATAACGACGTGATCGTGCGCATCCAGGCCTGCGGCGTGTGCCACACCGACCTGGCCTACCGCGATGGCGGCATCACCGACGACTACCCATTCTTGCTGGGGCATGAGGCCGCCGGCGTGGTTGAGCAGATCGGTGACCGCGTGACCCACGTGGAGGTCGGCGACTATGTGGTGCTGAACTGGCGCGCCGTGTGCGGCCAGTGTCGCGCCTGCAAGAAGGGCGAGCCGAAGTACTGCTTCGATACCCACAATGCCTCGAAGAAGATGACCCTGGCCGATGGCACGGAGCTAGAGGCCGCCCTGGGTATTGGAGCTTTCGCTGAAAAGACGCTGGTTCACGAAGGACAGTGCACCAAGGTGAATCCGGATGCCGATCCTGCCGTTGCGGGTCTGCTGGGATGTGGCGTCATGGCCGGCCTCGGTGCCGCCGTGAACACCGGTGAGGTCAAGCGCGGCGAATCCATCGCCGTCATCGGCGTAGGTGGCGTGGGCATGGCCGCGATCGCCGGTGCAGCCGTTGCAGGTGCGACGAAGATCATTGCTATCGATATTTCGGACGCTAAACTCGCCCGTGCCGTTGAGGAGTTCGGTGCAACCCACACGATCAACAGCTCGGAGCTTTCGGACGAAGAGCTGGTGGCGAAGGTCCAGGAGATCAACGGGGGATTCGGCGTGGACGTGGTGGTGGACGCCGTGGGCGTGCCGCAGACGTTTAAGCAGGCGTTCTATCTGCGAGACCTGGCTGGCCGTGTGGTGCTGGTGGGCGTGCCGACTCCGGAGATGACTCTGGAGCTGCCGTTCCTGGACGTGTTCAGCCACGGTGGTGCGCTGAAGTCCTCTTGGTATGGCGACTGCCTGCCGGAACGCGACTTCCCTATGTATGTGGACCTGTACCAGGAGGGGCGTTTCCCGCTGGATCGCTTCGTGGATGAGCGCATTGGCATTGAAGGGGTGGAAGAGGCCTTCGAGAAGATGAAGCAGGGCGAGGTTCTGCGTTCCGTAGTGGAGTTCAAGTAGCCACGCACGACGCAGCGTCAGAGACCAAGAGAGGTAAGACATGAGCGAGCAGAAGTTTGAAAACCCGCAGATCGAGCAGTTTGTGACCTCCGGGAAGTTCCGGCTAGACGGCGGCGAGTGGGACGTGGATAACAACGTGTACCTGCTGGCCGAGGGTGACCGTTGCATCGTGGTGGATCCGGCACACGACGCGCAGGCAGTGATCGACCACGTGGGCGACCGCACCGTGGAAGCGATTCTGCTGACCCATGCGCACAACGACCACTGCGAGCTGGCCCCGGAGCTGGCGCAGAAGTGGGGCGTGGAGGTCTACCTGCACCCGAACGACCAGATGCTGTGGGAGGAATCCAATGGTGATGCCCCCTTCACCCCAATCGACGTAGCGGACCCGCGCTGGGCGAATTGGGGCGTGCGCCTGTTCCACACCCCGGGGCATTCGCCGGGCTGCATTGTCGTAGAAGCTCCGGGGCGCAACGCGCTGCTATCCGGCGACACGCTGTTCAACGGTGGGCCGGGAGCAACGGGACGCAAATACTCCAGCTTCCCGACGATCATCGAATCGCTGCAGTCGACGGTGTTTAAGCTGCCGCACGATATGAAGGTGTACCCCGGCCACGGCGATACCACCACAGTGGGTGCTGAGGCTGCGCGCATCGAGGAGTACATCGAACGTGGATACTGATACCCCCTAGGGGTATACTGGGGGCATGGCTGTAATAGATCTTGACATCACAGGTATGACCTGCGCTTCTTGTGCTAATCGCATTGAGAAGAAGCTGAACAAGCAGGAGGGCGTGATTGCCACCGTCAACTACGCCACCGAGAAGGCGCACATTGAAACGGGGGAGGGGGCGCCCGCGGGGGCGAGCGCATATATCGCCATCGTTGAAAAGCTCGGCTACGGCGGTAGCGTGCCCGCGCCGGTAGCACCCGCTGACGACCCGGCCGCCAAGGAGCTGCGCGGCCTGAAGCGCCGCCTAGTGGTCGCCATCGCGTTGGCCACCCCGGTTATCCTGCTGGCGATGATCCCGCCGCTGCAGTTCGACTACTGGCAGTGGGTCAGCTTCGCCCTGGCCACCCCGGTGATCCTGTGGGCGGGCTGGCCTTTCCACAAGGCCACGTGGGTGAACCTCAAGCACGGCGCGGCGACGATGGATACCCTCATCACCGTCGGCACCTCGGCGGCCTATCTGTGGTCGCTGTATGCGCTGTTCTTTGGCCATGCGGGCGATCCCGGTATGCGCCACGGCTGGTCCATCCTGAACCATGCGGGCGACCCGATGGGGGACATCTACTTCGAGGTCGCTGCGGGCGTGGTGACGTTCGTATTGGCGGGCCGGTACTTTGAGAAGCGCTCCAAGCAGCGCGCCGGGGATGCCATCCGTGCGCTGACGGACATGGGCGCCAAGCAGGTCACCGTGCTGCGGGGTGGCGTGGATGATGCTGGTGCGCAGGAGCAGCTGATCCCCATCGAGCAGCTGCAGATCGGCGACCGGTTCCTGGCCCGCCCGGGCGAGAAGATTGCCACGGACGGCCGCATCCTGGACGGCACGTCCGCCATTGATCAGTCCATGCTCACCGGCGAGTCCGTACCAGTTGACGTTGGCCCCGGCGATGAGGTCACGGGTGCCACCATCAACACCTCCGGTCGCCTAGTTGTGGAGGCCACCCATGTGGGCGAGCAGACGAAACTCGCGCAGATGGCGAAGCTGATCGACGAGGCCCAGTCTGGTAAGGCCGACGTGCAGCGCCTGGCCGATAAGGTCTCCGGCATTTTCGTTCCGGTCGTCATCGTGATTGCGCTGTTAACGCTGCTGTTCGCGGGCTTCAGCAATGCGGTCGCGGTGCTGATTATCGCGTGCCCTTGTGCCCTTGGTTTAGCGACGCCCACAGCCTTGCTGGTTGGCACGGGCCGTGGGGCCGAGCAGGGCATTCTGATTCGCGGACCCGAGGTTTTGGAGGGCGCGCATGCCATCACCACCGTTGTGATGGATAAGACTGGCACGGTGACGACGGGCACAATGCGGGTAGTCGACGTGGAGCCGGCAGGCGGCAATCGCGAGGAGGTGCTGCGCGCTGCGGCGGCGGTGGAGGCGTACTCGGAGCACCCCATTGGCCGGGCAATTGCAGAGGCCGGCCGGGAGGAGTTTGGTGGCCTGCCGGAGGTCACCGGCTTTAAGAATCTGCCTGGACACGGCGTAGAGGGAACCGTCGACGGCCAGGTGATTCGGGTTGGCCGTGGGGACGAGGAGGCGTCCAGAAATAAGGCAACCACAGTCAACGTGAGCGCGAATGGGCGGGCGATCGGCACCATCAGCGTGGCCGATACAGTGCGGCCGACCAGTGCCGAAGCGGTACGGAAGATGCACGAGATGGGTTTAAAGACCGTGCTGTTGACTGGCGATAATCAGCAGGTGGCGGACGCCGTGACGCGCGAGGTCGGCATCGACGAGGTGATCGCCGGGGTGATGCCGGAAGACAAGGTGGCGCACATCCGCTCGCTGGAGAATGTGGCGATGGTTGGCGACGGTGTGAACGACGCGGCGGCGCTGGCGAGCGCGGACCTGGGCATTGCGATGGGCTCGGGTACGGACGCGGCGATTGAGGCGGCGGACATTACGGTGATGCGCGACGATCTGCTGGCCGTGGCTGATGCGCTGCGACTGGCACGAAAGACGCTGCGGACGATCAAGATGAACCTGTTCTGGGCGTTTGCCTACAACGTCGCGGCGATCCCGCTGGCCGCATTCGGGTTGCTGAACCCGATGCTGGCCGGGGCGGCGATGGCGCTATCTAGTGTGTTTGTGGTAAGCAACAGTCTGCGGCTGAAAGGATTCAAATAATGCACGGGTACTTGAGCGATAAGGAACGTTACCTGGCGCGGCTGAAGCGGATCGAAGGTCAGGTGCGCGGGCTGCAGCGGATGGTGGATGAGGAGCAGTATTGCATCGACATTCTCACGCAGGTCAGCGCGCTGCAGTCTGCGCTAAAGGGCGTGGCGCTGGGGTTGCTGGACGACCACATGAATCACTGTGTGCGGCACGCCGCGGAGGCTGGGGGAGAAGAGGCCGAGGAGAAGTTGGCGGAGGTATCCCAGGCCGTGAAGCGGTTGGTTCGGTAGGTTGCTGGGTAGGTAGGGGTTAGCAGGGGCAGGGGGGTGTCCCTATGTTTTTGTCAAGTGTCGGGCCGATGTTGGCGAGTACAGTCTTGGGAGTAGTTTCTTAGGCGTGCCTAGGAGCCGGCCAGGGTGTGCTGGTCGGCTTCGTCTTTGGGCTTTATGCGGCGACGGGGCGTGGCGGGATTTCGCGGAAGAACTCCTTGTTTTTCAGCATCGCGTAGATGACATTGCATCGGCGTCGTGCCAGGCAGATGACTGCTGCGTTGTGGCGTTTTCCTTCAGCGCGTTTGCGTTCGTAATACCGCCGTGACGGTTCGTGGCTGCGGATAACCGCGAATGCGGAGTAGAACAAGGCGTTTTTCAGTCGTTTATTGCCTGACCGTGCTGGGAACTCACCTCTGATCGACGAACCGGATCGTCTAGTCACGGGTGCTATTCCAGCATAAGCAGCTAAGTGGCCAGCACTATCGAAGTCGGAGCCATCACCGATCGTAAGGAGGATCTGCGCTGCGGTCTTGATGCCGACTCCGGGCATACTCATCAAGACCTCACAAAGAGGGAAATCAGCGAGCATCTCTTCAACCTGCTCAGCAATGGTGTTTCGTTGCTCTTTGAGGGCCTTGATGTTTGCAGCCAGTTGAGGAATTACTAACTCGGCGGCATCGCTTCCAGGCACGGTGACTGTTTGAGCTTTCAGCGCTGCAAAAATGTCGTCTACCAGCGGGGTGGGGTCTTTACGTGTGTGCTTGATCATCCAGTTCAACACTCGTTGGTATCCGGCTCTTTTTAGCCCCTGCGGTCCCTTGTAATGGATCAATAATTCCAGGATCGGCGTGCGAGTCAGGGTGCTACCAGTAAAAACTCGTTCCAGGCTGGGGTAGATCTGGGTGAGGATACTGCGAAGCCGATTGACAGTGCGAGTGCAATCGCGGGCGATGTCATCATCGAAGCCGGACAGCATCTTTAGGGCGGAGAGTACCTCATCATTGCGGTCGACGGCACGTAGCGTGTGGGGCATTGTGCGGGCGGTGTCGGCGATGATGAATGCGTCGCGTTTGTCTGTTTTTGCACGTCCGGGATAGAGATCTGCAGCTTTGCGCATCGCAAGACCTGGCAGGTATCCGACTTCGCAACTGCAGTCCCGGGCTACAGCAATCGGTAGTGCGCCGATGGTGTTGGGTTGGTCGACGATTACGAGTACGGTGCCAAGCTTTTGTAGCTGGTGAAAAACGCCTGCTAGTTCGGATTCGAGTTGAGGCAACGGTTTGTCGAAAATCTTGTTGCCATCACGGTCTAAGGCGCAGGCGTGGTGTTCAGATTTGCCGACGTCTAGACCAAGGAATATGTCGATGGAATGCTCCGGAGACATGATGAGCTCCTAGAAAACGAGATGGGTATGGCGTTGTTCCAGTCGCTGGTGTCATGACCTTCGTTGCAAGCACCCACGTTACAAAGAGACCTAGTTTGAAACTGGCCGTGTCCCTATCAGCTGTCATCGAAAGTCCTGGAACCCGGCGGCAACACCCCCCGGATTATGGAAACTACAGGGCAGGTAAGCCATACCGGGACCAGCGACTATCCCCATTATCAGGGACACTCACAAGGTAACGGGCAGGGCTGCGTTACAGGTGGTCGATGGCGTACTGGGCCTGCTCCTCGGTAAAGCGTTGATGAACCTTCAGCATGTACTTGAGCTGGTCTTTCGGCAGCGGCGGACCCTGCTCGTTGATCTTGCGCGCGGCCTTTAGAGCTTGCTGGTTCCAGTCTGGGGCGAGTTTTTCGATGGACTTTTTAATCTGCTCTTCGGAGAAGCCTTGCATTTTCAATTGGAAGCGAAGCATCTTTTCGGAAGAGAAGAAATCTAGAGCCATCTGGGCGGCATCATCGGCTTCTTGCTGAGTCTTGGATTTGTCGACGGGCGGGATGAGATTCGGATCTTCCAAGTCGGTGGGAATTCCCGGAGCGCCGGACGTCGCACCGGAAGCTGCTGGAACGGCGGGAGCCGTGGAAGCAGTGGAATCCATGGCGCCACTGTTAGCTTCGGAGGTTCCGCCGTCTGTGCCACCGTCTGAGTTCTCAGTGGATGTCACAGCGGGTTTCGCCTCGCCGTCCTGGTTGTGGTCTTTCTCGTTCGTCGTGTACCAAATTGCGGCGACAGCAATGCCGATAAGGACAATGGCGCCGATGAGTAGGAAAGCGAGCTTGTTTTTAGGAGTTTTGTCGGGGGAGTTCATCTGTCTAGATTCCTGGGGTTCGAAAGGGGGAGTAAGGGGGCAAGTGGCGCAGGCACTTTGCCCGGCTGTAGTTAGGGATTCGCTGGGCGGGGTGTTTTGTTCCCGGTGGCTGGCTCTTTACCAACAAGTTGTACTGGTTTGGTGGTTGACTATTAGGTGATTTCCATATCATTTTGAATCAGAGCTCCACGACTACCTACCCAATTGGTGCCCTTTCATGCGGGCTTCCGATACGGCAGAAAGCGAAAAACACTCACATGTCCAGCCCCACCCAACCCCAGTTTGCAGTTCTCGACGTGGAGACGACGGGTTTCGGCAAACACGATCGGATTGTGGAGGTCGCTGTTGTTCATGTTGACGCCACAGGTTCCGTAACCAAAACCTGGTCTACCCTCATCAACCCAGAGCGGGATATCTCCAACTCGTGGGTGCATGGGATCAAGGCGGTCGATGTGGCCACAGCGCCAACGTTCGACGACATTGCCTCGGCTCTGTCGCATGAGCTGGATGGACGCATCTTCGTGGCTCACAACGCTGCCTTCGATGCGCGCATGGTGCGCCAGGAATTTGAGCGAGCGGGCATCCGCGGATTGAACCTGATCGATAATTTCGTCTGCACGATGCTTATCACCGGCCGGGTGCACCGATCGTCGGGACGTAGCTTGGACTCCGCGCTTGCCTACGCCGGCCTGAGCAACGACTGGCCCCACTCTGCACTGGGCGATGCGATGGCGACGGCGGAACTCCTCGGCCACTACATCGCCACCGGCAATGTGCGCATCAATGGCGTACAGCCGGTGGAGGCACTGCGAGCGCTGGGAGCATCTCTGCCGGTGGCCACACCGGTGCCGCGTGGGGAAGGGCGGACACAGCCGGGCGCGTGGGTACGCGATCTCGCCTCTGGCGTGCCGTTTAAGGGCTTCCCGAACGTGGACAGCTACTTGGAGCTGCTGGAACGCACAATGTTGGATCGGGTACTCACAGCTGGCGAAATTGAGCAGTTAAAGGAATCAGCCCGGGATCTGGGAATTGGGCAAGAAGAGGCCCGCGAACTTCACGTGAACTTCGTGCGCCAGCTAGGTCTGTTGGCATGGGCTGATGGTGTGGTCACAGATGACGAGCGCATGGAGCTGGAGGGGGTAGCGGAATCCCTCGGGGTGGATCAGAGCGTTGTAGATGAGGTTCTGCAAGGGCCGGGGGTCGTTGAGCCTAAGGTACGCCAGCCAGAGGTCGAGCATGATTCCTGCACGGAGAAATTCGCACTTAATGTGGGCGACCGGGTGACCTTCACTGGGGCGATGGAGCTGCCGCGCGAGACGTGGGAAACTCGCGCAGTCGAAGCTGGGCTGACCGTTGGAGGAGTGACGAAAAAGTCGAAACTATTGGTCGCCGCAGACCCGGAGTCGCGAAGCGGGAAAGCCCGTAAGGCACTCGAGATCGGTGTGCCCATAGTCAACGAGGCTGCCTTCGCACGCTTGCTCGGTGAGATGGACGTGGCGGATCGTGCCTCCTCTGCGCAGGTAGATGCGGTCAGTGCCCTTCAGTGGAATTTGTATGAAGACGCGGGCGAGGGGGCGTCATTCTACGAAGAGCCTGAAGAAGCTACTTACAGCAACGAGGAAGCACCGGCGGTGGTCGTGCTGGCAGAGTTCTTTGCGAATGCGGATGCGCGCGAACAACTAATCCTGCAGGAGCGCTTCGCAGCTGTGAAGCCAAAGACACTAGATCAGTTGGGGCTCAAGATTGGCGTGACGCGTGAGCGCGTGCGGCAGATCGAAAGGGCTGTGGTGAAGCGGCTGAAGGAGGTTGCGAAGGCTGGGCCAATCGCGGAGCTGATTGAGGCGATTCGTGCCCAGGCCTACCCGGTAAGTACGCTGCAGCAGATTGTGGACAGCCACCCTGAGCTGGACGAACAGGTGGAATGGTGGGGCGCGCCCCTATGGCTGATTTTGGACCGGTTAGACGATTCCTTCCTGGTGGAGAAGGGCTGGGTGTGCTTCCCTGATCTCAAGACCGCTGCATCCCGGACGAAGGAGCTACTGCAGGAACGCACGAACGCGGAAGGCGTGGTGCGGTTGGACGAGCTGCAGACGGATCTAACCCCGGCGCTGCTGACGGAATGGCTGCGGCAGTGCGGCTACCAGGTGCTGGAGGGCCATGTGCTGACGCGCGTCGGTTCGCTCCCGGCGCGGGCTGCGGGCATCCTTTCCATCCGGGGTGTGCCAATGAGCGTGGCTGAAATCTATAAGGCCGTGGGGCAGGGGCGCACGGAGCGGTCGTTCCGCAACGCGCTGAATGCGAACGACGAGTTGATGCGCACGAGCATGGACGAGTGGGCGCTGCGACGTTGGGGTGGCGAGGAGTATTCCTCTTTGAAGGATGCCATTGGGCTGCGCGTGCAGCGAGCCGTGGACGCCGGCGAGGCTGGTGTGCCGTTGGCCGACCTACTGGATGAGCTGCCGAAGAAATTTGGGGTGGCCGAGAATTCGGTTCGGGTCTACGCCGGGGAGGGCGACTTTGAACTGGTGGATGGCCTAGTGATTCCCCGAGTATCGGAAAACGTGAATAATGGCACGCCCGAGGAATCTGATCGCATGTACATGCGCGATGGCCGGTGGCAGCTACTGCTGACGGTCACCCCGGATCACCTGCGTGGATCCGGTTGTCCGGTGCCGAGTGGTCTGACCGCCATGCTGGGTGTGCGCTACGGGGAGCCGCTGGAGATACCGAGTGAATTGGGCCCGCAGAAGGTCTATTGGGCGACCATGCATACTTTGGGGTCTATTAAGCGGTTTTGTGACGCCCTTGGCTTGCAACCGGGTGACCGCGCCTGGGTTGACGTACACGAGGGGCAGTGGTTTGAGGTGCGCCGTGCTGCGGGGCTGACGGGTGCTACAGGACTGGCCGGAGTAGCAGAGTACATGGGTGAATCGCCGGAGGGAACGGAAGCGGAACTGGAGGCTCGGATTGCCCAGGCTCTGGGCTTGCGTTCAGACGCGCCACGGCGCAAGATTCTGGCGCGTGTCCGCCACCGTAGTGCCAACGAGGTAGTGGATGTGCTTGAGGGGCTGTGGGTGTAGTGGGGAAGTAGCAGCTTCCGCTTTGGCTACAGCTCGAACGCGAAAGCCCCAACCGCCTGCGTAGCGCAGCCGATCGGGGCTTGTAAGTGGCTCCCCCAACTGGGCTCGAACCAGTGACCTTTCGATTAACAGTCGAATGCTCTGCCAACTGAGCTATAGGGGATTAAGTTGTGTGAGCTTTGGGGTGAATGCCCTTGCCCTGTGCAACGAGAACATACTCTATATGCCAGTGGTGCAAACAGACAAATCGGCTGCTCAAGAGTTCATTTCTGGGGGATAGATAGGAGTGCGGTCGGGGTTGGATGCGCCGAAAGCGGGGTAAATGAGTGCCCGCGCCAGGCGGTGTGGTTGAATCTTTTGTGAGCAAGCCACTCGGTTAGAGTGGTTTGGCTTCACTGGGGCTATAGCTCAGTCGGTTAGAGCCGCGGACTCATAATCCGCTGGTCGCGGGTTCGAGCCCCGCTGGCCCCACAGTAGATTTCAAAAGAGGTATGCCGGAAGGGGTGCCCTGTTCGTCTGGCAGGAATGCTTGCTGCCTGGCTCTTTTCAGGTGATGTCTAATGACGCCGTCACTCCAACAAATGTCACCCTCAAAGTCGTGGCAAGGTTCGGAGTGCAACGGTGCACATTCACGAGGGCGGCCACTTCGACCCGTACGTGGAGCCGCTGTTCTCGGAGATTATTGAGGAGTAGCTGGCGTTCCTGCGAAGAGAGGTTCCGGCGGGCTGAGCTGAAGTGGGAGGAGAGGCCTAGCTGCTCCCCAGTAAGATCGTTGATTGTTTACAGCATCGTATCTAAAATGCAAAGAAATCATTAAATGAGTTAAGCGATGAAACCGTTATGAGCAATAATAAAGAATTCGGTTTTATCATTCGGAGAATGAAAGATTTTAAAGTGGAATATTGGTCAGTTGAACCTCTCCCTTGGGCTTCTCGAAGTTCAGCCATGCCGTATTTGCCTGGCGGTGGGAATAATCAACTTAACTCCCTGCGAGTGCTGCTGACGACAATTGATGAATGCGCTGGTCTCGATACTGAGCTTGTGAAATTCGATGATGGCGTAGCTAGAACAATCAAAGATGCCGTTAAGCAGGTTTCTCCAGCAGGATTAGTTGACCGAGTGGATAAAGGGCATGTGGCCGTGAGCCGTGAAGCTGATCAGTGGCTTCATACTAACGATCCTTTCGTCCTTATAGCGCTATTCCACCGAAGAATGCGCTTTATCGGCGAACTATTGAGAGAGTTAGCTGACGGAGCTAAAACATCTTAAGAACTTCGCTTGGTAGCTTCGCAGAAGTACGATCTTCCTTGGCAAACAACGGATCAAGTCCTTCGACGGCTAATGTGGTTTTCCTCGTTGGGGGTCACAGAGTTTTACACCAATACAAGTTACGGGCTGACTTCTCTTGGTGAGGATGTTCAGAAGCATTTGGTTTTAGGTTTCCCACCAAGGAGGATCGATGAGGGTAAGTCTGCAGAAGATGTGGATTTACCTGCAATCCCGGAATCAATTCTTGAAGTGCTCGAATCTTTGAATGATGTGAAACTATCGGAGCGCCGTGCCTCGCTCGGTTATATACCTCGAGGCGGAGGGGGGATGGATGCGGTTCAAGCATTGCTAAACCTGGTCCATGCTAGTTCGCCGGAAATCAGTAGAGATGATTTGTTTACATTTGCTCAAAACGAATTTCGCGTGTCAGCTAGTTCTTTTAGTGCTAGTTTAACAACATTAACAGCAGCAGGATTGATTGAGCAATGCGGATATAATCGCTTTGAGCCGACCTTGATAGGAAAATCCTGGTTGGAATCCCCTACAGCTTTCAACCTTGCGCTGATCCTGCACACCCACTTTCTTTTTGTTCTGGAGATAATTCCACTCCTTGGAGAGTACTCAAGGGCTCCAGAGCTCGCGCGCGCAGCTGTAGAGCATTATGGGTTTCAACGCGAAGATGTAGGAGGAGTTAGAACAAGACTTCAAATCCTCTCTGCCGCTGGACTTATTTTTGAGCATTCAAATTGGCGGTACAAGCCAACTTCCCTAGGTCAAAAGGTTGCATCAGTTTTTAGCTTGCAGCAGACGGAAGAGTCCTTCGCGGAGGCCTCACGCGAAGAGCCGTGTAATGAAATCAGTGGCAGGAGAGTCTTGGGGTTAGCCGAGAAGCTTATTTATGATTTGAAGGAGAGTGCGACTGATTCAGCTCATCCTGATCGCCTAGAGATGGCTGTTGCAGAGGTGTTCTCGGCACTAGGCTTTGAAACGCGTCACATTGGTGGAAGTGGCCAAACTGACGTTCTGGCGACTCTTGATGATCAAGATGGGGAGATCAAGCAGGTTGCTATCGATACAAAAGCTGCTTCAAGTGGAAAGGTTTTAGAGAATGCAATCTCGTTTGACACTCTGCGTGAACACAAACAGAAGCATAATGCGGATTTTGTAGTCGTTGTAGGGCCCAATTTTGAAGCTGGTCGGATCCAGTCCCGTGCTCGTGAGCACGGGGTACGATTACTGACAACAAATGAGTTGGCTCATATCCTGCAGCGATATAGTGAATGCCCAATATCTACTTCTGTGTTCATTGATCTTGTTACTCCAGGTGACGAATCGGCACGGCGGTTAGAGGCGCGTTGGGGTCAAAGCGAAAGACAGCTCGCGTTGATAGGGCATATTGTCGGGGCTTTGGCAGGGGAAGCTCGGGAAAAGGATGTGGTAACGGGTGGCGCACTATCTGCATCCGATATCTATTTGAAGTTGCGCGACGAAGTGGAATCTAAACCTTCTATTTCGGAGATTAAATCAGCGTTAGACTTTTTGTCGCATCCGTTCATTGAAAGTGTTGAAAAGAGGGTGGTTGGCAAGAGAGAGGATAGGTATTTCTTGATTGATACACCAAGGGTTTTGACCAAGAAGCTGAACAGTTTGGTTAAATCGATTTCTCTTGTTGACTTAGAAGAATAGCCATCAATTTTTCCTTAGAAAAAGGCATACAAGATGCATTTGCGTACGTGGGGGGATTTGTGGCCCCAATCCCGGGCTAACGCCCTAAAGGCTCAACCCCTCAATCCCGTGCACCGTCACGGTCTCGGAGAGCGCCACGCGGCCCGGATCCGTCTTGAACACCGGGCTGGATTCATCCGCACGGCCGAAGGTCAGTGCCGTCACCAGCTTGTACTCCTCATCCATGCCCAGGAACTCGCGCACCGTCGGCGCCAGCAGCGAGATCATGCCCTGCGGCACACCGTGATAGCCGTGGGCGGTCAGGGAAAGCAGGAAGTTCTCCGCGTACGTCCCCTGGTCAAACGCTGCGCGAATACGGTCGCCCATCGGCGGAATAAACATCAAAGCCGAGTACGGCGCACCAAAGAAACGCAGGTTCTCGCGGACGAACTCCGTGCGCGCCTCTTTATCCTCACGCGCAATGCCCAGCAGCCCGTACATCTTCGCCGCCAGCTCCTGCGAACGCTGCGGATGCACACCCTGGCCATAGTCAATAGTGAAGTCAGGGTTCAGACCATTGGTGTCGAACTCCTCAATCAAGGCGGCACTCAAATCCTTCAGCTTCTGGCCACCAATCACGTGGACATTCCACGGCTGTGTGTTGGAGTTCGAGGGCGCGGATTGGGCGTCAAGAAGAATCTCCTTGATGTCCGCAGCAGGGATAGGGTCCGGCAGGAACGCGCGAGGGGAGTGACGGTTACGTATAAATTCAGAGAAATTCATGACCGCCACCGTACGCCTCCCCGGTCAATTGAGTAGCGACCCCGCCGACTCTCATCCGGCATCGTCCCCGCTTGAAGAGCTAAAACGCCACACATTGCCGAACAAGGGTGAGCCATCTTCCTTTGATTACTTAAAAGTGATGCGCATTACTTAATATGTCTTTTATGTCTACACCCACTGTTTCTAAGCCAATGATTGAACTCAAAGGAGTGAATAAGCACTTCGGTGAGTACCACGCCCTTCGAGACATCAACCTCGAAGTACCGGCAGGTCAGGTCGTCGTTATCCTCGGCCCCTCCGGATCCGGTAAATCCACGCTTTGCCGCACCATCAACCGTCTCGAAACCATCGATAAGGGCGAGATCCGCATCGACGGTGAACTGCTGCCCGAAGAAGGCAAGGACCTAGCCAAGCTCCGCGCAGAGGTGGGCATGGTGTTCCAGCAGTTCAACCTGTTCAGCCACATGACCATCCGGGACAATGTGACGCTGGCTCCCACTAAAGTCCGCAAAATCAGCAAGGAAGCCGCGCGCAAAACCGCCGACGAGTTGCTGGATCGCGTGGGCATCGCAGCGCAGGCCGACAAGTACCCGGCCCAGCTCTCTGGCGGCCAGCAGCAGCGCGTGGCCATCGCCCGCGCACTGGCCATGGATCCGAAGGTGATGCTCTTCGACGAGCCGACTTCCGCCCTGGACCCAGAGATGATCAACGAGGTCCTGGACGTCATGACCGACCTGGCTAAGGGCGGCATGACCATGGTGGTCGTCACCCATGAGATGAGCTTTGCTCGCCGCGTAGCCGACCGCATCCTGTTTATGGCCGAGGGTGCCATCGTCGAGGACACTGACCCGGAGACCTTCTTCACGAACCCGCAATCCGATCGCGCCAAGGACTTCCTGGCGAAGATCGTAGGCCACTAGTTCGGGAAGCGAGTTTGCACATGTCTACTTTGAAAAGCGCAATCAAGCGGCTCACGGCTGCTGTGGTTGCCACCACAACCGTGGTGACGCTTGCCGCGTGTGGATCCGGTGGCGCCCGCGACCTACTGGCGGACATCGAATCCGGCCACGTTGTCCTGGGCACCAAATACGACCAACCCAACCTGGGCGAGCGCACCCCCGATAAGCAATTCGCCGGCCTGGATACCGACGTATCCCGCTACGTCGTGGAATACATCGCAAAGAAGCACGGCTGGGCCACGCCAGAAATCAAGTGGCGCGAAACCCCATCCGCACAGCGCGAGACCCTCATCAACAACGGTGAGGTCAACATGATCACCGCGACCTACTCCATCAACAAGGGCCGTCTCAAGGCCGTCGACTTCGCAGGCCCGTACGTGGTGACCCACCAGGCGCTGCTGGTACGCGAAGACTCCGGCATTAAGGGACTCAAGGACATCGCGCCGGGCACTCGCCTGTGCTCCGTATCCGGCTCCACCCCAGCGCAGAAGGTGAAGTCCGCGCTGCCGGAGGTGCAGCTGCAGGAGTTCGATACCTACGCCGCCTGCGCCGAGGGCCTTAAGCAGGGCGTGGTGGATGCCACCACGACAGACGCGACCATTCTCGCGGGCTTTGCCCAGCGCTACCAACAGCGCTATGGCGAAAACTACAGCGTGATCCAGCTCAAGAAGGACGACGGTAGCTACTGGACCAACGAGCGCTACGGTATCGGCCTGCCTAAGGGCGATGACGAAGCCAAGGCTGAGGTCAACGAAGCGCTGAACGAAATGCACGATTCCGGCGAGTTCCAAAAGATCGTCGCCAAGAACCTGGGCGACAACGTGGATCTCGGCGAAAAGCCGGAGATCGGCGACCTGTCGTTCGTCGATAAGAAGTAGGGAAGGAGGAACGCACTATGAATCCCGAACTATGGTCCGAGATGAAGCCCGAACTGCTACCGGCATTCTGGGTAACCATCAAGTTGACGTTCTTCTCTGCGGTGGGATCAATGATCTTCGGAATCATCCTGACCGCAATGCGCGTGAGCCCCGTGGCCATTCTGCGCAACCTGTCCGCGTGGTACATCAACATCGTTCGTAACACCCCGCTGACGTTGATCATTCTGCTGGCCTCCATGGGTCTGTACTACAACCTCGGCCTGCTGCTGGCGGTGGAGAACGATTCCTTCATCGAAAAGCAGAACTTCCGGCTGGCGGTTCTGGCCTTCGTGGCCTACACCTCCTGCTTCGTGGCCGAGTCACTACGCTCCGGCATCAATACCGTGCCCTTCGGCCAGGCCGAAGCCGCCCGTTCCCTGGGGCTTAGCTTTGGCCAGAACTTCCGCCACGTGATCTTCCCGCAGGCTCTGCGCGGCGCGATCGTGCCGCTGGGCAACACTCTGATCGCGTTGACGAAGAACACCACCATCGCATCCGTGATTGGTGTGGCCGAGGCCTCCCTGTTGATGAAGACCCTGACGGAGGACTACGCCAGCGACATCCTGGTGATCTTCGGAGTCATCGCAATTGGGTTTATTATCTTGACGCTCCCCACCGGTTTGTTCTTCGGTTGGGCAGGTAAGCGATGGGCGGTGAAGCGCTAATGTCTGTACGCGCAACTGTTTTGTATGACGCCCCAGGCCCCAAGGGCCGCAGGCTCAACTCAATCCTGACCGTTGTTACGGTCGTAGTAGTCGCGGCGATCCTGGTTCTAGTTGGCTTGAAGCTCAACGAGAAAGGCCAGTTCGAATCCGCAAAGTGGTCCTTCTTCCTGGAAGGATCAACTTGGACGACGTACATCATCCCCGGTTTGATCTCCACCATCGGTGCGGCCGCGGTCTCCATCGTCCTGGCCATTGTCATCGGCGCCCTGCTGGGCGTGGGGCGCCTATCCTTGGTCGCCCCGGTCCGCTGGATCTGCGGCATCATCGTGGAATTCTTCCGCTCCATCCCGGTGCTGGTGCTGATGCTTTTCGCCTACGCCGTATTCTCCCTGCTGCAGCTGGTGCCTTCTAACTGGCTAGGCTTCACGGCAGTGGTGTTCGGCCTGACGATGTACAACGGCTCTGTGATCGCCGAGACCCTGCGCTCGGGTATCGAATCGCTACCGCGCGGCCAGCGCGAAGCCGCTATCGCTTTGGGCTTGAGCCACCGCCAGTCCATCTTCCTGATCCTGCTGCCACAGGCCGTGGCAGCTATGCTGCCTGCGATCATCTCCCAGATGGTCATTGCGCTAAAGGACTCCGCGCTGGGCTACATGATCGGCTTCGTGGAGGTTGTCCGCTCCGGCCGCCAGCTGGGTGAGTACTACGGTGCGATGATCCCGGCGCTGATGCTGATTGCTGTAATCATGATCCTGATCAACATGGGTCTGGCGAAGCTGGCCGAGCGTATCGAATCCCAGCTGCGCTCTGGCCGTGCACGCCGCAACATTGTTGCAAAGGTGCCGCACCAGAAGGAACAGGGCATCGAGACGAAGGACAATGCCTACGTGGACTGGCACGCAGAGGGCCACAAGGACCTGCGTACCACCTTCGAATAACCCCTACCCGGCTGTACCTCTAGCGCAGCCAGGGCCTAACCCATGGCCTCCCACAGTCGCTGGTTGAAAACATCCCAGCGCTGCTTGGCCCAGTCGCCGAAGTCCTCATCCGTGAGGACGACGGCGGCTTTCTTTGTTTCCGGGTGGAACCATAAGAATGTTCCCGACTGCCCGAAGTGCCCCGCTACCGTCGCGGGCATCTTTTCGCCCAACCAGTGCGGCGACTTCTCACCGTGCAGTTCAAATCCCAGTCCCCACGGGCAGGGCTTCTGCATTCCATAGCCGGGGACCACTCCGGAAAGCTCCGGCCACTGCGGTTCCAGCGCCTCGCGCAGAGTGGTGGGAGCCAACACTGTGGGCGTCAAAAATTCCGCACACAGCGCCGACAGAGCGTCAACCGAGGCAGAAAAACCGTGCCCCGCGCTGCCCTCGACCGTGACCTTAATCCCCAACGGTGCGCACACGCCCTCGGCCACGTAGTCCGCGAAAGGCATGTCGGCTTCCGCGGCGATGAAGTCCGCCAGCACCTCGTAACCCGCCGAAGAGTAGATCCTCCGAGCACCGCGCGGCTTTTCCGGGGAGCGGCCGCGGAAACCAATGCCACTCGTGTGCGCCAGCAACTCGCGCACCGTCGGCAGGTCGTCGAACTCGGGCAGCAACTCCGCCGGAACCTGCTGATCCAGTTCGAAGGCGCCTTCCTCCACGGCCAAAAGGGCGGCATAGGCGGTGATCAGCTTGCTCACGCTGGCCAGTGGGAACCGCGCTGCTGTGTCACCATAGGTTGCCGTAGTGCCGTCCCACAGCGCCGCCGCGGCTACGTTGTCTACGGGCCATTCCTGCAGCTCGGCGAGTACGTTCTCCACAGTGCTGGCCGTGCCAGCCGCCTCCGCACTCACTTGTCCGCTCACTTATCCACCAGGCCAACCAGCTCGTCGATGGTTTTCACTCGGTTGATGTCCTCGTCCGGCACTTCCACACCGAACTCCTCTTCCAAGCGAACGGCAATATCCATCAGGGAGAGCGAGTCGATGTTCAGGTCATCGCCCAGGCGCTTCGAGCCTTCCAACTCGTCGCGCTCGATGCCGGTCGCGTCCTCCACGATGTCGAGCACGGTTCCGCGCTTATCTGCTTTATCGGCCTTCCCGGCTTTGCCTGCAGAGTTAGCCTTGCTGTCAGCCTTATTGCCGGCCTCGGCGTTGGCGCTGTCCTGCTTCAACTTCTTCGACAGCGCTGCTGCCAGCTGGTTGTTTTCCTCAGCCATCTTCGTTCCTTCTCCTGCAACTAACGCGACCCGCGCGCCGCGCACTAAGCTACAAAACCTATAGCAACCGTTAGCTCGCTATAGCTCGCTTCAGCTCGACCAAGTCGTGCGCGCTTTGGCGTTTGTACACTCATCCTAACAATCTTGCGGAGGTCCTTCCCATGCGTCTTACCACCGCCGTCCGCAACCTCGCCAGCATTGTGCTGCGCGACCCGCCCGCCGTCCCCGGACTGCCACGCGCCCGGTGGATCCACCGCCTCGCCATGGACGACGGCGCCAAGGTCGCGGTCCACGAGGTGCGTTCTTACTCTTTTTCTTATGAGGACGCCCCCTCGTCCGCACCCACCACCCTCATCCTCGTACACGGCTTCAACCTGACGGCCGCCTCCTGGTTTTTCCAGCTGGCCGCGGTGCGCGAGCTACCGAACCTGCGCATCCTGCTGCCTGATCTGCGCGGCCACGGCGCCAGCGAAACTACTCCTGGGACGAATGGCCCGCAGCCCATGCCGGGCTTGGACATTGAACGCACCGCCATCGACTTGGCCGAAACCATCCGCACACTTGCACCGACGGGCAGGCTGATCCTGGCGGGCCACTCGATGGGTGCGATGACAGTCCTGGGCGTGTTGCGCCACCTAAGTAGGGAAGACCGCCAGCGGATCGGTGGCATCGCGCTGGTCAACGGGGCGATTGATACTTTCGCCTCCAAGGGCGTATCGCAGATTCTGCACTCCCCGCTGGTGCGCGCGGTGCGTTGGCTAGGGGCACAGAGCCCCAGCCAATTGGAATGGGCAAAAAGCCTGGTGGAGTGGGCCATCAAGCCCGTTATCGCCGCCTTTATTTACCACGGCTCGTTGGACGACGGCGCCTCCGACGACTTCGATGTGTTGAGTTTCCACGCCAACGAGATCGCCAACACCCCCATGCCCACCCTGCTGGGCTACCTCGACGACCTGACGGAACACGACGAACTCGCCACCGCCGAGCTGCTTGCCGACATCCCCGGGGAGATTCTGGTCGGCGCAATGGATGACGTCACCCCGCCCAGCCAGAGCCGACGCATCCACGAGCTGTGGCCCCGCGCCGACCTGCACGAATACCCGGAGTCCGGGCACATGCTGCCGGTTGAACGCCCGGAGGATGTCAACCGGGCGCTACTAAACCTGCTGGGCTAGTTGGTAGCGGTCGGGTCGTCGATCTGGAAACGCTCGGCCGCCTCCGCAGCCACAGAGCGATCGATCTTGCCCTCGCGCGCCAGCCCCAGCAGCACGCCCACCACGATGGACTCCGCATCTACGTTGAAGTAACGGCGCGCCGCCTCGCGGGTATCCGCAAAGCCGAAGCCATCGGCACCCAGCACAACGTATTCGCCCGGCACCCACTTGCGCACCTGCTCCGCCACGGTGGTGGCGTAGTCGCTGACGGCCACGAACGGACCTTCCGCAGCCTCCAGCTGCTGAGTGATGAACGCCGTGCGCGGCTCCGTCGACGGATCGCGCAGCTGCTCCAACTCCACGGCCTGGCCATCGCGGGCCAGCTCGTTCCAGCTGGTCACAGAGAACACGTTTGCGTCGACGTCGAACTCCTTCAGCAGTTCCTTCGCCTTCAACGCTGCCGTCATGGCCACGCCAGAGGCCAGAATATTGGCCTGCAGCTCCGCTGAATCCGAGGCGGCGTCATAAAGGTAAATGCCCTTGTGCAGGCCCTCCACGTCGAGGTCCTCCGGCTCCGCCGGCTGGTGGATCGGCTCATTGTAGGCCGTGATGTAGTAGATCACGTCCTCGCCGCGGCCAGCGTTGCTGTTCTCGCCGTACATGCGCTCGATGCCACGGTGTACGATGTGGGCGATCTCGAAGGCAAACGCCGGGTCGTAGGTCACCACGGCAGGGTTTGTGGACGCCAACACGGGGGAGTTGCCGTCCATATGCTGCAAGCCCTCGCCTGTCAGTGTGGTGCGGCCTGCGGTGGCGCCGATCAGGAATCCGCGAGACATCTGGTCGCCCGCTGCCCAGATTTCATCGCCGACGCGCTGGAAGCCGAACATGGAGTAGAAGATGTACAGCGGGATCATGACCTCGCCGTGTGTGGCGTAGCTGGTGCCCGCGGCAATGAAGGACGCCAGAGAACCGGCCTCCGAAATGCCCTCGTGCAGGATGTGGCCGTCGGTGGCCTCGCGGTAGGAAAGCATCAGGTCGTGATCCACCGGCGTGTAGCTCTGGCCGTGCGGGTTGTAGATCTTCAACGTCGGGAACCAGGAGTCCATGCCGAAAGTACGCGCCTCATCAGGCACGATGGGCACAATGCGCTTCTTCAGCTCATCGTCGCGCATAAGATCCTTGAACACACGGACCAACGCCATGGTGGTGGCGACTTCCTGCTTGCCGGAACCCTTGCGGGCCAGCTTGGCGATGGATAGATCCGGCATCTTCAGCGGGGTGAACTTTTCGCGGCGCTCCGGCAGGAAGCCGCCGAGTTCCTTGCGGCGGTTCACCATGTACTTGATCTCCTCGGCGTCCGGGCCGGGGTGGAAGTACGGCGGCAGGTACGGATCCTTCTCCAGCTCCTCGTCGGAGATCGGAATGTCCTGCTTATCGCGGAAGAGCTTCAGATCGTCCAGCGTGAGCTTCTTCATCTGGTGGGTAGCATTGCGCCCCTCGAAGTTGTGGCCCAGGCCGTAGCCCTTAATGGTGTGCGCCAGGATGACGGTCGGCTGATCCTTGGTCTCCAGGGCACGCTTGTAGGCGGCGTAAATCTTGCGGTAGTCGTGGCCGCCGCGGCGCAGATGCCAAATCTCCTCGTCCGTCATGTCCTCCACCAGCTTGGCGGTGCGCGGATCCTTGTTGAAGAAGTACTCGCGGACGTAAGCGCCGTCGTTGGCCTTGAACGTCTGGAAGTCGCCATCCGGAGTGGTGTTCATGGCGTGAACCAGGGCACCCTCTTCGTCGCGGGCGAAGAGCTCGTCCCACTCGCGGCCCCACACGACCTTGATGACATTCCAGCCCGCGCCGCGGAAGAAGCTCTCCAGCTCCTGGATGATCTTCGTGTTACCACGCACCGGGCCGTCCAGACGCTGCAGGTTGCAGTTGATGACGAACGTGAGGTTATCCAGGTTGTTCAGCGCAGCGGTTTGGATCAGGCCGCGAGACTCCGGCTCATCCATCTCGCCATCGCCGAGGAAAGCCCAGACGTGCTGCTGGGAAGTGTCCTTGATGCCACGGTCATGCAGGTAACGGTTGAAGCGCGCCTGGTAGATGGCATCCATCGGACCCAGACCCATGGAAACGGTTGGGAACTCCCAGAACTCCGGCATGCCGTGCGGGTGCGGGTAGGAGGGGAGGCCATGGCCGGGCTTGGAGGCCTCCTGGCGGAAGGCATCCAGGTCCTCCTCGCTGAGGCGCCCCTCAAGGAAAGCGCGGGCGTACATGCCCGGGGAGGCGTGCCCCTGGAAGAAAATCTGATCCCCGCCGCCTGGGTGATCCTTGCCGCGGAAGAAGTGGTTTAGGCCGACCTCGTACAGCGGGGCGGCGCCGGCGTAGGTGGAGATGTGGCCACCCACCCCAATACCCGGGCGCTGCGCGCGGTGCACCATGATGGCCGCATTCCAGCGGATCCAACGGCGGTAGCGCTTTTCGATTTCCTCATCACCGGGGAATTCCGGTTCCTGGGTGGTGGGAATGGTGTTGACGTAGTCGGTGGAAAGCAGCGGAGGAAGGGGGACTCGCTTGGCGGTTGCACGTTCAAGCAGGCGCAACATCAGGTAGCGACCGCGATCGGGGCCTGTGGATTCCAGCAGCCCGTCCAGGGAATCCATCCATTCCTGGGTTTCCTCCGGGTCGGAGTCGGCCAGGTACGAGGCCACTCCATCGCGGATTAAAGCAAAGTTGCTGGAATCGTAAGCGCTATTGTTTTCTTCTGCCGAAGCGGACATGTGTTTCGTCCTCCTAGGTTCCATGGGTTACGGGCGCTTGAGGGTAAGCCCCTTGTGTTTCCAACACTACGTCAAAGTCCCGTAAGAAAACCTTCGGAGATAACGGGATTGTGTTAGGTTCAAAAATGAAGATTTTTAACCACACCAGCTGCGATAACTTCGCTACTCGCTAGACGGCGGAACTATACACGGCTGGCTTTCCCAGAAAGGTACGAAAAAACAGTGGCAATAGCCCCCGGTTCGGCTTCGAGCTCTGCAGGCTCCGCTGGCGGTGCACACGGCATCGACACCAAGAGCGCACAGGGCACCAAAGGCGCACAGTCGCAGGACGGACGCGATTGGGCCAAGGTGCTCAACGTGGAGTCCGACTACCTGATCCAGGAGATCGGGTGGGACGAGGACTGTGACAGCAGCATCAGCGAAGCCCTGGAAGACGCTATTGGCGACGCACTGTTGGACATCGACACCGACGAGGTCGTCGACGTTGTACTTCTCTGGTGGCGCGACGAGGACGGCGACTTGGTCGACGGTCTAGTCGACGCGACCCGCAGCCTGGGGGAGGACGGCAGCATTTGGCTGCTGACCCCCGCGAAGGCAGATGCTGGCCGAGTGGAACCGGGCGTGATCGCCGAGTCCGCGCAGCTGGCTGGCCTGGTGCAGACCAAGTCCGAGCGACTGGGGAACTGGCAGGGCGCCTGCTTGGTTTCCTCCGGCACTAAGCGCTAATTTCCCTAAGCGTTAGCGATTTAGCGCTAATCACCTTGCGTGCTTTTGGTGCTTTTGGCGCTTTTACCTGCGGTTTCGTTGTTTTGGTACTGGACGTGCTAGAGTCATTAACGCTTCAAGCGAAGCCGCGGTTTCGATGTAATCGAAGCAGTGCGCGCCTTTAGCTCAGCTGGAAGAGCAGCTGGTTTACACCCAGCAGGTCGGCGGTTCGAACCCGTCAGGGCGCACAGATTTCACCCCGCAGTCACTTTTGACTGCGGGGTGTTTTGTTTTTGATCGGAGGGTTGCTTAGCGCGCCTGGGGAAACATTTGGCCACTTCGCGCGTCGTGAGAATAATGGGGTTCATGACTTCCACGAAGCGCAGCGGTTGGCGAAACTTCCTCACACCCGGATGGGTCATCACTGCCATCCTTATCATCGCCTTCACCTACACCGCATTCAGCTTCTTGGCCCCCTGGCAATTGGGAAAGAACAAGGACAAAAACGCCTTCAACCAGCGTCTTGAACAATCCCTGCAGGTTGATCCCGCCCCGATCAACGAAGTGATCCCGGGCGACGGGGGATCAGTGGGCGTCGAAAAAGAATGGACCAGAGTCGCGCTACAGGGCCATTTCCTGCCGAACAAAGAGGTGCTGCTGCGCAACCGTCCGGTCGACTCGACTCATTCTTATCAATCGTTGACGCCCTTTCGTCTCGACAGTGGCCAGACTGTTCTGGTGCATCGCGGGTGGGTTGCCGTGGAGGGGAACGGGACTGCGCCGCGGTTGAAGGATGCGCCGCGGGACGACGTGAAAGTGACCGGGTTTATCCGCATGAGCGAGGCTGTGCCGGATGCGAAGCCGACGAAGGCTCAAGGGTATACGCAGGTCACAGGTATGTCGACGAAGCAGATCTCCGAGGCGACGCAGGAGAAGCTAGCTGCGGATTATGTGCAGTTGGATTCGGAGAGCGTGGACCGGCTGAACGGCATGGCTGGTGACGGTGCGGGTGCGCCGGATCTGCAGGCGCTACCACTGCCGCATTTGGATGGCAGCACGAACTTGTCCTACGGGATTCAGTGGATTGCGTTCGGCATTCTGGCGCCGGTGGGGTTGGGGTGGTTTGTGTATGCGGAGATGCGGGAGCGCCGGCGTGAGCGCGAGGAAAGCGCCGAGGTCGCCCGCCTCAATGCCCAGGTCAGCGGGGGTGCTGGCGGGGACGGTGCTGGTGGCGCTGACGTCGGTGACGGTGCTGGTGGCGCTGACGGTGTTGGCGCTTCCACAGGTGACGGTGCTGAAGCAGCTGCTGCAGCCGATGCCAAATCCCAGCGAAGCGACGCGAAATCCTCCTTGATCAGGGACGAAAGTGCTTCCGGCGAGAAGTCTCAAAAGGAGCCCAGAAAGCACACTGACCTGGCTGATCGTTACGGAGGAACCCGCTCCCGGTTTGAGGAACTCCGCGCCGAAAAGCGTGGCAAGGAGCGTTTCTAATTCCGCTGGTTAATCTCACCGGGGGACTTGGGCGTATCGCACTGAGTCTTTCATCCTGATGTCGTTAGATCGGGAATGTGTGGGGCTTCTAGGGGTGGGAATGTCGTTGAATCGGGAATCTGTCAGCGCTCGGATCGTTTTGCAAATTTGCGCAACGTCCTGACCTGCAGGTTTATCTGGATGAAAACGGTTTGTGGTAACACATTCCCGATCTAGCGACATTTGGCAGGGGCGGGCAGTCGGGCACCCGGGTATTGCCGCCGTCAGCCACCAAGTACCGCAGCCAACTTCCTACTGCCCTAGCTGCTCCTGCACATACGCGACAATTCCCGGCACAGCGGCCTCAATCTGCTGCCCGACCTCGGCAAAATCCGAGCGGTGGCCGTAGTACGGGTCGGCGACTTCGGCACCGGCGGGGGAGTCGGCGTCGAAGCTACGGAACAGGCGAATGCGATCCGCATCCACACCCGCATTGCGCAGGCCGCGCACATGCTCGTCGTCCATGGCCAGGAAAAGGTCGGCGCCCATATGCGCAGGTCCGAGCTGTGCCGCGCGGTGGGGGGTGCCGTCGTAGCCCAATGACGCCAACTCGTCCACGGCCCGATCGTCAGCGCCGTCGCCGATGTGCCAGCCGCCGAGTCCGCAGGAGTTCAGGGTCACGGGTGCGTCAGCGGAACCGGCAGCACCCGCGGAACTGGTAGCTCCAGTGGAACCGGTAGCACCAGTGGATTCCGCGGCTGGGGAGTTGCTGGTGGCGATCCCGGCGTCCTCGAGGCCAGCACGGAGGATGACCTCGCCCATAGGAGAGCGGCAGATATTGCCCGTGCAAACGACAGTAATGTGCATTGAAATCCTTTCTTGCCCTGATTCCTTTGTCCTGATTCCTTTGTCCGGATTCTCTTGCTCTGATTTTCTTGCCCTGATTCGTAGGACCGACTTCTAGAGCGGCCTCCCAGCCCGGATTTACCCCTCGTTGGCCCAGCGCTGCACCAGCGCGTCCAGCTCCGCGGGAGTGTCTACGGTGTAGGCGGCCTTTGCGCGCTCTTCATCCGAGCCATATCCCCAGCCCACCAGCACCGTCGGAATGCCCGACTGCGCGGCGCCCTCCACATCGTGGATGCGGTCACCGATAAGCAACATCTTCGTCGGGTCGAGGGCCTGCAGCCCCTCTTCCGCGCTCATGTGAGCTAGCAGCTCGCGCACCTCGTCAGCCTCTTTCAGCTGCTCTAGCGCATATTCGATCACGGCGGCTTTCGAGCGGCGGGTGCCGTCCTCCTGCGCAGCGCCGAGCACCGCGAAGTACTTCATCATGTCGTGCTCGCGCAGGATCCGCTCCGCGGAAACCTCGGACTTCGACGTCGCCGTGGACAGCACAATGCCCTCGCCGGACCACTTCTCCAGCAGCTCGCGCATTCCCGGGAAAGGGGTGGCCTCGCGCCAGCGCCCGTCCTGCTGGTCTGCCAAATATGTGTCGAAGACCTTCTGCAGCAGTTCGCCTTCTAGCCCAATGTCCGCCAGGGTCTCGACCATCGGCGGGCCGGGGATCTGCCGCACCCGCTCCTCGGGTGGTACCGGCACCCCGTGTGTTTCCAGCGCCTTAACGAAGCTGGCTCGGATGCCGGGGTAGCTATCCATCAAGGTTCCGTCTACATCTATAAGCAGAATTGGTAAATCGCGCACCTTTCCAGTCTGTCAGATCTAGCTAGGCTGGGTGGGACAGAGAATTTAGCCGTCCCCAGGAGAACCCCCGTGTCCGCTGCCGAAACTACCGCCCAGCCTGCCGAGCCCGCCGTCCAGCCCGCCGAAACTGCCGCAACCACCGTCGCCGACGTCGCCGCTGCCCTCGAGGCTGCTTACCCGCCCCACCTCGCTGAATCCTGGGATGCGGTCGGCCTGATCTGCGGCGACCCCGCCGAGCCCGCCGACAAGGTTGCCTTCGCGCTGGACTGCACTGATGCCGTAGTGGACTCCGCCATCGAGCAGGGCGCCCAGATGCTGGTCGTTCACCATCCACTCCTGCTCCGCGGGGTCACCGCCGTGCCCGCGAATTCGCCAAAGGGCCGCATCGTCCACAAGCTCATCCGCCACGGCATCGCCCTGTTCGCCGCGCACACGAATGCCGATTCCGCCCGCCCCGGCGTCAACGATCGCCTGGCCGAACTCCTTGGGGTAACCCCGGGGGCCGCGCTGCGTCCGATTCCTTCCGGCACCGATAAGTGGGGTTTCACCGTTCCTCTTAGTGACGCCCCTGCAGTGAAATCCGCCATCTTTTCCGCAGGCGGTGGCGCACAGGGCGACTATGAGCAGGCATGCTTTGAGTTCTCCGTCACTGGACAGTTCCTGCCTACGGAAGGGGCGAACCCGCACCTCGGGACTGTGGGAGACGTGGAAACGGTCGAAGAAGTCCGCATCGAGTTCGTCGCCCCCGCCACGAAGCGGGAGGCCGTCCGCGCGGCTTTGATCAAGGCCCACCCCTATGAGGAGCCGGCATATGACTGCGTGGAAACCTCCCTGCCCACGCCCGCTGACCAGCAACTCGGCATTGGGCGCGTCGGCGAGCTGGATACGCCCATGACCTTGCGGGAGTTCACCGCGCGGGTGGCCGAGCGACTGCCCAGCACTGAATGGGGTGTGCGTGCAGCCGGAAATCCGGACGCCATGATCCGCACCGTCGCCGTCGCCAGCGGCGCCGGCGACAGCTTCCTGGGCCAAGTCGCCAAGATGGACGTGGACTGCTTCGTGACCTCCGATCTGCGCCACCACCCGGTGGATGAACACTTGCGCATGGGTGGATGCCCCGTCATCGATACTGCCCACTGGGCTAGTGAGTTTCCGTGGTGTTCGCAGGCGGAGGGCGTCGTAAAAAAGGCAACGAAGGCACAGACCACAGTGATCGACGTGCGCACCGATCCGTGGACCGTGCACGAAAAGTAGCGAGCATCCAAGCAGACGAGATTGCCGACACCCAAAAGTTAATGTCCTGCCGCTGCGCTAGAGTGGCCTGAAGATTCGTTGAACAAGGGTGATCGAGGGTGATACAGGATGCGCTTGTACGTGGAATGCGATGGAGGTTCCCGCGGTAATCCGGGCATCGCGGGGTGCGGAAGCTCGGTGCTGGATGGCGACCAAGAGGTAGCCGCACGCTGGGAGTTTATTGCCAAAGCCACCAACAACGTGGCGGAGTACCAGGGGCTGATCAATGCCCTGGAGCTAGCCATTGACGTTGCCGAAATCCAGGGGGTAGCTCCGAGTGAGCTGGAGATCGAGGTGCGCATGGATTCCAAGCTTGTCGTTGAGCAGATGAGCGGGCGCTGGAAGATCAAGCACCCTGACATGAAGCCCCTCGCCGCGCGGGTCAAGGACATTGAGTCCACTCTCGCCGCCGTCACCTACAACTGGGTGCCGCGAGCGCAGAACAAGCGCGCCGACGAGCTGGCCAATCGTGCGATGGATGATCGGGTCGGGGGTCGCTGGTTTGATGACGCCCTTTCGTTCCAATCGGCCGCCACTCCAGAGCAGGGTGCTGTGGATGCCGATGCCGCACGTACCGCAGCAGAGGATGCTGGTGTGCAGAGTTCCGCTGGTGCTGTGACGGATGCCGCGAGCTCGCCGGAATGGCACCCCGGAGGGGAGCCGACCCGCCTCTGGGTGCTGCGCCACGGACAGACGGAAATGAGTGTGCAGGGACAGTTCTCCGGGCTGTCCGATCCGGAGCTGACCGCTCACGGGCGTGAGCAAGCCCAGCGGGCCGCTGCTTATGTGGCCGGGCAGTTGGCCGGGCGCCTTGCGGGGCGACCGGCTAGCGGGGGAACTGGCGCAGATGCCAGCTCCAGTCCTGGTCCAGTGGCTGTGTACAGCTCCCCGCTGCAACGCACCCGCCAGACAGCGGAGGCCGTGGTCGAGGCTATTGGACAGACGAGCGCCACCACACCGCGCGTTCAATTTACTGAGTCTCTCATCGAGATGGACTTTGGAGACTGGGAAGGGCGCACCTTCACTGAGGTCATGGAGCAGTTCCCCTTAGAACACGATGCCTGCCTGTGGGATAGCTCCGTCGCACCCAGCGGAGGCGAAAGCCCCGACGAGGTGTTCGACCGCGTGCGCTCCTTCCTGCGTGATGTTGCGCGCAACCACCCGGGCGAGGACGTTGTGGTGGTCAGCCACGTGACTCCCATTAAGTCCATGCTGCGCTACGCACTGTGCACAAGTGGTGCGTTGTATCGCACGCTGCACTTGGACTTGGCAGGTTTGAGCGTCATTGAGCTCTTCGGTCCAGATGAGATGGCTCGTTCGGGCAAGCTGGGCGTCAATAATGACAGCGCCGTGGTGCGACGGGTCAACGACACGCACTACCTTCACTAAGAAGTGGTGCGCTAGAGTTAACCCTTGTCGAGACGGTCGGGCGATCGCGGCGCGCGGAACCACCCTGCACACAGGGCAGGCCGGGCGCGGAGGAAAGTCCGGACTCCACAGGGCAACGGTGGTTGCTAACAGCAACCCGGGGTGACTCGCGGGAACAGTGCCACAGAAAACAAACCGCCCGCCACGCGCGGGTAAGGGTGAAAAGGTGCGGTAAGAGCGCACCAGCGCCCCAGGTGACTGGGGTGGCTAGGTAAACCCCACCGGGAGCAAGGTCAAGGTGCTCGCACGCGCGCTATCCCAGATGGCGCACCAGCGTGCGGCGTAGCTCTAGGGCTGCCCGCCCAACCATGAGCAGGTAGGCCGCTTGAAACCCATCAGCAATGGTGGGTTCAGATGGATGATCGCCTCGTCCTCACGCACTCCTGGCGTGCCCTTCGAGGTGCTGCGGGGTGTGCGGGGGATAGGACAGAATCCGGCTCACAGGCTGTCTCGACTTAAAAATTTTTTGGGGCTTAGGCGTGGCCGGGGTGGCGCGGTTGTGTCACTCTTGGAGGCATGAAACTTTTCGCCGCCGAGCTGAACTTCCGCACCATTGCAGAGGAGTTCGAACTGCCGGAACGATTCCCCGAGGACGCTCACGCCGAAGCGCTGCAGGCCACGGACCGTCATGCAAACCAACGCCGTGATCTGCGGGATATTCCTTTTGTGACGATCGACCCCGCAGGTTCGATGGATTTGGATCAGGCGGTGAATATTCAGGACGCGCCGGGTGTTGCAAGCGGGATCAGCGACGGCGGGGCGGGAACCGACGGAGGAGCAAGCGCCGACGGCGGAGGAGCAAGCGCCGACGGCGGAGGTAATGCGGCGCGGTGGCGCGTGCTCTATGCAATCGCGGACGTTGCCGCGTTTGTTGATCCAGCCGGGGCGCTGATGGCGGAATCCCTCCAGCGTGGCCAAACAATGTACCTGCCGGACGAGCCGACCCGCCTGCACCCGGCCGAGCTCTCGGAGGGCAGTGCCTCGCTATTGCCGGATCAGACTCGCCCGGCCGTGGTATGGGATATTTTGCTGCGTGCCGACGGTGAGGTCGCGGACTGCACCGTGTACCGCGCGCTGATCCGCTCCGTGAAACGCTTCGACTACACCGAGGTGGAGGCGGACATGAAGGGTGGCACTTTGCATCCCGCCATCGCGCAGCTGCCCGAAGTTGGTCGCGCGCGCCAGGGATCTGATCTGCGGCGTCAGGCAATAAACCTGCGGTTACCCTCCATTTCGGTGGAGCGAGTAGAGGCCGAGGACGGCTCCGAGCGGTACGAATTGGAGATCGACGAGCGCCTGGAGATGAACGATTTCAACGCTGAACTGTCGCTGCTTGCCGGTATGTGCGCGGGCGAGATGATGGTGCGCGCGGGCGTAGGCATCCTGCGCACGCTACCGCCCGCCGGGGAGAAGGACATTGCCGCCTTCGACCACGGCGCGCGGGCGTTAGGGTTCGATCGCGCGGGGCGATCGATTGGGGAGTTGCTCGCTGATATTGACGCCTCCACTCCGCGTGGCATGGCGCTTATGCGCGACGCGCAGTCGCTACTGCGCGGGGCGGGGTATCAGCACTTCGGGCTGGTCGGCGGGGGTGCTGAGGCTGGCGCATCCGAGCCCGGAGGTGCCGACGGGGCGGCCAGCGCGGGCGAGGCTGCTGCCGTAGAGCCCAGCATCCATGCGGGGATCGGCGGCCACTATGCGCACGTCACCGCACCGCTGCGTCGTCTGGTGGACCGCTTCGCTACGGAGGTCTGCCTGGCTATCGCAAACTCCGAACCGATCCCGGAATGGGTTACCGCCAATGTGGAACACGTCCTCGGCACGATGAAATCCAGCGGTCAGACGGCCAGCGCCGTCGATCGTGCTTGCCTGGGGCTCACCGAGGCGGTCGTTTTGCAGCCGTGGGTCGGCCAGAACTTCAACGCCACCGTGCTGCATAGCGAAGGCAAAGAGAGCGCGAAGATTCTTGTCGAGGAGCCGCCAATCTTGACGAGTTGTGCGGGCGGGCCGGACGAGGCGTCAACAATTAAAGTAACCCTGATTAAGGCCGATCCGGCAGAGCGAAAGGTGCGTTTCGCCTGGCCAGCCGATTAGAACGGGGGTTGTCCGGCGCGTGTGGTACACATGAGTTTATGAGCGAAAACGATGCGCAGAAGTGGTACTACGACACGAAGACCGGCCAGGTGAGCCAGGGCAAGGACGGCGCCTGGGAGAACCGCATGGGGCCATACGACTCTCGTGAGGAGGCCCAGGCGGCCATTGAGACTGCGCAGCAGCGCACCAAGGAGGCCGAGGAGTACGACGCGGAAGAGAATGACGACTAAGGATCCTAGCGCGGGCGCCGGGCGCGATGGCGCGGACGCTGGGTGCGATGGCGTGAGTACGGACGAGCGTTCGTGGCTGGCGCGAACCCTACTGCCGGAGGGGAAGGAGCCGGACCCGCGCTTCACCCTGGCGAACGAACGCACCTTCTTGGCGTGGATCCGCACGAGCCTGGCGTTTCTGGCTGGCGGGGTGGCGCTGGAGGCGTTCCGCTCGCCGGACGTACCCGAGCATTTGTGGAGTACCGCAGCCGTGCTGGTGCTGATCGTCGGCATGCTGATCGGCCTGGGGGCGGCGGTGCGGTGGCTTCGCGTGGAGCGTGCCATGCGGACAGGGAAGGCTCTGCCCGTACCTGCGATCGTGCCCTTTCTGGCGGGGGTGGCCGTGGTGGCATGCGCGGTTGTGCTGGGGTTTGTGATCTTCGGCGACTTTGGGATGGAGCTGTAGGTGAGGCGCCGGGCGGTGCCTGGGGCTGCGCGGGAGGTGTCACGCCAGGGTACGCGGGAGGTGCCCGAGCGCCCGCACTCTGACCTGGGGCTTCAGCCGGAGCGCACCAGCCTGTCGTGGCAGCGCACCGTGCTGGCGCTGCTGGTCGTTAGCGCGATGTTGTTCCGGTGGATCGGCCGCTACGGCGTGATCGTTCTGCCCGCCGCGGGAGTGTTGGTGCTGCTTGCGGCGTTGATTCTGCTGACCCAACGGCGCCGCTACCTGCGCTTCAGCGCCGGCCTGCGCGCCGAACGCCTCACCGCAAACGTCGGCTCGGTCGTTACGGTGACTGCGGCTGTCCTGATCTGCGGCGTGGTCGCCGCCACCTTCGTTATTCTGGACGCCATCTAGCCCCAACCGCTCCACCAAGTTAGGCGCCTGACCAAGTTGCCTTGCTTCATGCGTTCGGAGGCGGGTGAGCGGATTGCAGGGAATAGCTAGAAAGGCGAGTTTGTGGACTTTGACGTTTTCTACAGGACTTTCGACGTCTCTGACGTGGCACCAGGGGTCCATGTTATTGACTTGGTGTTTTATGCCTTCGTTCTTTTCTGTGCGTGTACAAGCCTTTTGATTTGGGTTTTGCTGATCTTCTACGCATCGCGGATTGGGTGGAAAGCACGGAATGCGCGGAATAGCAGAAACCCTGATGGGCAGACTGGTTCCCTGGCGATTCCTTTGACAGTGATTTTTTCGACATATGCCGTTGTTGTTGCGGTATCCACCGTGCTGGTCGTTTTCCCTGGTCCGGTATCTGCGAAAATATTCTCTATGGATAGGCATGGTGAAGGGGGAGGGGTCCCTTTGTTGGGAGGGGGCACCCCCATAGTCGCTGACGGTTTATCTGCTGACTGGGTAAAGATGGACCGGCGCAAGCCAACATTCATAGAAAAATATCACCAGGATATTCTTGTCGCTCTGTCACAAAACAGTGAGCTGCAGCAATACAATTTGCTCGGCTGCGAAGGTAAGTCAGCTGATAGAACTACTGCTAAAGGTACAGGTCAAGAAGCTGACCGTAGTGAAGCTGACCATAGTGCACCACAACAAATGGACAGAAACGGGATGTCCATACTGTGTGGTGGATATAAAGTCTCACCAGTTGCTGCGGAAAAGGACGGGACGACGTATCAGCTAACTCCGGTTTTCAAGTTCGGTGAGGATCCAGGCTTTGTCCAAAGAGCCGAGGGGGTGAGTCTGGAAAACTCCGCGGACGAAGGTTTGGCGGTCCGGTTCCACGTCTACGTCATGGAGAGAGCCGCCACCAAGAGCTAGTTTCAATAAAGTTTGGTTTCGCCAAAATGGGATTTTGGTATTGATTTTGGCGGACGCTGGGTGCCACGAAGTGCGGAATGTCGCTAGATCGGGAATGTGTTATTGGTTATGGTTTGCAAGTGTGAGAAACTGCAGGTCAGAGAGTTGGGGCTCGGGGGTGTGACCTGCCGGGGTGCAGCAGAATCCCGATTCAGCGACATTTAGTCTTTGATGGGGTGTGGGAAAGGGGCTGTGAGGGCGAGGGCTGTCGGCAAAATGACAGCTAGAAGCAGTGCTCCTCCGCCGGGAACGTCCCCTCAGCGACCTCGCGCTTGTAGGCCGCCGCAGCGGCGGTCAGATCCGCCCCCACCGAAGCCCACTGCTTAGCGAAGCGCGGACGGTGACCTCCAGCCGGGAATGCAGCCATGTCGTGCCACACCAGAACCTGCCCATCGCAGTCCGGACCTGCGCCAATGCCAATCGTCGGTATGGTCAGCTCCTTAGTCACCGAAGCAGCCACGTCCGCGGGCACCATCTCCAGAACAACCATGTCGGCACCGGCTTCCTGCACGGCACGCGCATCAGCCAGCAACTGCTCGGCGCCAGCACCGCGGCCCTGCACCTTGAAGCCGCCCAGCTGGTTCACCGACTGCGGAGTAAATCCGATGTGTGCACACACGGAGATACCGGCGTCGGTAATGGCGCGAATACGATCCGCCATCCGCACCCCACCCTCGATCTTCACGGCGTGCGCGCCCGTGCGATGCAGCATCTCGGAAGCAGCCTTCACGGCCTGCTCGTCCGAAGCCTCATACGTACCGAAGGGCAGGTCAGCGACCACAGCCGCATTACCAGCGCCGCGCACAACGGCAGCGACCAAGTACACCATCTCATCCATACTGATCCGCTGGGTGGCGTCGTAGCCAAAGACGACATTCGCGGCAGAATCGCCGACCAGCATGATCTCCACGCCTGCCTCCGCAAAGGCCACGGCGGTGGAATAGTCGTAGGCCGTCAGCATCGCGAACGGCTCGCCGGAGCCCTTGCGCGCCTTCAGATCCGCGATGCGCACCTTCTTGGTGGGCACCAGGTAGCCGTTGGGGGTCGAGCCCGATGTTCCAGATGTTGCAGTCATGCTGTTCACTATAGTGACGCCACCTCGGCCTCCCCAACGAAGCGGCCTCAGCACGGGGCCTGCCAATGTGCCTGGGTGAAGCGATTGCCAGAGTGGCACAGCAGGCAGGGCGAAACTTCTACAATGGGGGCTATGAATCGCCAACAGGAATATGTTCTGCGCACGCTGGAAGAACGCGACATCCGCTTTGTTCGCCTTTGGTTTACAGATATCCAGGGGTATCTGAAATCCGTGGCAGTGGTGCCAGCAGAGCTAGAGGGAGCTTTTGAGGAGGGCATTGGCTTCGACGGTTCGGCGATCGAGGGCTTTTCCCGTATTGCGGAGTCTGACACTATTGCGCAGCCGGACCCGTCGACGTTCCAGATTCTGCCGTTTAAATCCGACACCGGGGAGCTATCGGCACGCATGTTCTGCGATATTGCGATGCCGGATGGCACGCCGTCGTGGGCAGACCCGCGCCAGGTGCTGCGCCGACAAATCAAGGCTGCCGCGGACCAGGGATTTAGCTGCTATGTCCACCCGGAGATTGAGTTCTTCCTGGTCAAGGAGCTGGAGACGAAGGGCTACCCGCCAGTGCCGACGGATAGTGGTGGCTATTTCGACCAGGCCGTCACCGACGATGCTCCGGCTTTCCGCGCCCATGCGATCAGCGCATTGGAGCACATGGGAATCTCTGTGGAGTTTTCCCATCACGAGAACGCACCGGGGCAGCAGGAGATCGACCTGCGCTACGCCGATGCGCTGACAATGGCCGATAACGTAATGACGTTCCGCTACCTGATCAAGCAGGTCGCCCGCCGCAATGGAGTGGCCGCGACGTTCATGCCGAAGCCGTTCCAGGAGCACGCCGGTTCGGCCATGCACACCCACATGTCCTTGTTCGAGGGCGATAACAATGCGTTCCACGACCCGGATGACGAGTTGCGCCTTTCCAGAACTGCGAAGTCCTTCATCGCGGGCATCTTGGAGCACGCTCCGGAGATTTCTGCGGTCACCAACCAGTGGGTGAACTCCTACAAGCGCATTACGTCCGGTGATGAGGCTCCGCGCGCGGCGGCGTGGGGTGCGTCGAACCGTTCCGCGATGGTGCGTCTGCCGATGTACACGCAGCACAAGGCGGCTTCCCGTCGCGTGGAGGTGCGCTCGCCGGATAGCGCCTGCAACCCGTACTTGGCTTATTCAGTGTTGTTGGCGGCGGGCCTGAAGGGCATCAAGGAGGACTACGAGCTGCCGGCCCCGGCGGAGGAGGACGTTTCCCTCATGACCCGCCGCGAGCGGATTGCCGCCGGTTACAAGGATCTGCCCTCCGACCTGAACAGCGCATTGCGAGAGATGGAGCGCTCCGAGCTGGTCGCCGATGCCCTCGGCGAGCACGTCTTTGAGTTCTTCCTACGCAACAAGTGGCGTGAGTGGTACGAGTACCAAGCACAGATCACGCCGTGGGAGCTGCGAAATAATCTGCCGTTCTAGGTTTTTTCGTGACGCCCTCACGCCCCACCTTCACTTAGATCCCAGGAGCACCCGTACCTCATGACCCGTCCCCGCAGTTCGCGTTCCTCCGTGCCCACCGCCCGCAACTTGGGCCTTACCCACCCGAAGGCTCAGGAGGACCTTCAACAGCTGGGATGGGTGGACGCCAAACACGCCGAACAGATGTGGATTCTCGCGGCGACGGGGGACCCGGATCTGGCGCTGAATAACCTGATCCGCCTGGTGAACGCACTGGGGGATGAGGCATCTGAGCTGCTGGATCGAATTGCCGAGTCCCGCACCTTCGCCGTGCGGCTACTGGGGCTTTTCGGTGCATCATCGATGTTGGGCGATCACATTGTCGCCCATCCGCAGGAGTGGAAGCAGCTGGAATCGGGCATGCCCACCTCTCAAGAGATGATGCAGCTGATGCTGGACAGCGTCGAGGCGACGCGCGTCGAGGGCGCGGGTGAACGGGTGTTCCGCGCTGCCGTTACCGGTTCGCAGGCCGACGACGCCATGCGCCTTGCCTATCGCACAATCCTGGCCCGCATCGCCGCTGTGGATGTGGCGGGCACTTTTGTTCAGCGCGGACAGAAGCCATGCAAACCAGTCAGCTTCGAGCTGGTCTCTCGACGTCTGTCGGATGCTGCGGATGCTGCCCTGACCGCCGCGCTGGCAGTGGCTTGTGCGCAGGTTTATGACGCCGACGAGGAACCCGCCCGGCTTGCCGTACTAGCCATGGGCAAATGCGGTGCGCAGGAGTTGAACTACATCTCGGACGTGGACGTCATCTTTGTTGCCGAGCCCGCAGACCCGAAGGCCACGCGCTGGGCAGGGGAGTTCATCAACATCGGCACTCGCGTGTTCTTTGAGGTGGATGCGGCACTGCGCCCGGAGGGCAAGAGCGGTGCGCTGGTGCGCACCCTGGAATCGCATGTGAACTACTACAACCGTTGGGCCGAGACTTGGGAGTTCCAGGCGCAGCTCAAGGCCCGCCCGATGACGGGCGATCTGGCATTGGGGCAGGAGTACGTCGATGCGCTGGCCAGCAAGGTGTGGTCTGCTACCGAGCGTGAGGACTTCGTGACGGATGTGCAGGCTATGCGCCGCCGCGTCATTGAGAATATTCCGGATGATATCCGCGCCCGCGAGTTGAAGTTGGGGCCGGGCGGCTTGCGTGACATTGAGTTCGCCGTCCAGCTGCTGCAGATGGTGCACGGGCGCACCGACGAATCTTTGCGTACCCGCTCCACCGTATCCGCGTTGAATGCTTTGGCCGCGGGTGGCTATATCGGCCGGGCAGATTGCCAGAGCCTGCAGGAAGACTATGCGTTTATGCGCCTGCTTGAGCACCGCCTGCAATTGCAGCGTCTTAAGCGCACCCACACCCTGCCGCCCAAGGAGGACATCCGCGCACGTGTATGGCTGGGTCGCACAGCCGGCTGTCGACCGGAGGGCACCAGGTCGATGGACGAGCAGCTATCCGCGGACGTCAAGCGCGTTAACCTGCAGGTCAGCCACCTGCATTCGAAACTGTTCTACCGCCCATTGCTTACCTCGGTGGCGGCGATGGAGGCAGAGACGATTCGCCTGTCTCCGGAGGCCGCCAAGCGCCAGCTTGCCGCCTTGGGATACGCGTACCCGGATCGTGCATTTGAGCACTTGAGTGCGCTAGCAGCGGGGAAGAGCCGCAAGGCTAAACTTCAGGCCATCATCCTGCCCACGTTGCTGGAATGGCTCGGCAAAACCGTTGATCCGGATGCCGGCCTGCTGAACTATCGCAAAATGTCGGAGGCTGCGCATGAGTACAGCTGGTTCTTGCGCCTGCTGCGCGACGAAAACATCGTGGGCAAACGCCTCATGCACATCCTGGGCACGTCTCCCTATGCCTCGGAGCTGTTCCTGAACTCTGTCGATTCGGTGAAACTGCTTTCCGACGGCGCTACCGGGCCGAAGTTCCTGGAGCAGGCTCATCAGGTGGTTACCCACTCCCTGGTGGCCGCCGCAGGCCGACATCGCCACCCGGACAAGGCCATCTCCGTCGCGCGTTCGCTCCGCCGAGCAGAGCTCGCCCGCATTGCAGCGGCCGACCTATTGGGCTTCATGGATGTCGAGCAGGTGTGCGTCTCCCTGTCTTGGGTGTGGGACGCGGTACTCGAAGCGGCTTTGCGCGCTGAGATTCGCTATTGGGAGGACGAGAACGTAGCCAATGCGCCTGCCCGCATCACCGTTATTGGCATGGGACGGTTGGGTGGCGCGGAGCTGGGCTATGGTTCCGACGCCGACGTGATGTTCGTCGCCCAGCCTGTAGAAGGCGCCGACGAATCAGAGGCGCTGAAGTGGGCCACTCATATTTGCGACACGGTGCGAACTCGCCTGGGCAGACCCAGCCAGGATCCGCCATTGGACGTGGACATTGACCTGCGCCCCGAGGGACGCAACGGGCCGGTCGTGCGCACGCTGGATTCCTACCGCCGCTACTACGAGCAGTGGGGCGAGACGTGGGAGATGCAAGCCCTGTTGCGTGCCACCTGGATCGCCGGCGATAAAGACCTGGGCATTGAGTTCCTGCGCATGATCGACGACTTCCGCTATCCGCCGGGAGGTGTGGATGACAAGGTCGTGCAAGAGGTTCGCCGTATGAAGGCGCGCGTGGATTCAGAACGCTTGCCGCGGGGTGCAGACCGCAAAACTCACACCAAGCTAGGCCGCGGTGCGCTGACCGACGTGGAGTGGACTGTCCAGCTGCTTACCATGCAGCACGGCGATGATGCTCAGAACCTGCGCAACACCTCCACCCTAGAAACGCTGCGCGAGCTGGCCAGCGGTGAGTTTATCGCCGAGGCCGATGCGGAAATCTTGCGTGATTCCTGGATCACCGCCACCATCGCCCGCAACGCAATTGTGCTGGTCAAGGGTAAGCGCAAGGATCAGTTGCCTAGCCACGGAGACCAACTTCGTCACGTTGCGGCGGCGGCCCATTGGCAGCCAGAGCAGGCACAGGAGTTCCTTGACGACTACCTTAAGAAGACCCGCAAAGCACACCGCGTGGTCGACCGGATCTTCTGGGGTGAGGATGTCGGCATTGACTACGGTGGCTAGTCCAGCTGCCCCTCGACGATGACGTTGTAGCCCAGGTCGCTGGAACCAGAAACGGAGCAGGCGATCAAAACAATGCGGCCTGGTCGCTTGTCGTCCATGATGTCCGGATCCACGATCGCCTCGTTCTTATCCACCAGCCAGCTACGGGTGACTTTCCACGTGTGCCCGTGGTTCGCGCCATCGCGCATGGTGATGCGGGCGCCATTAAGCACATCGGAGGAGTAGCGTTTCACCGGTTTACCGTCGGTTCCGGTGACATTCTTCGGCGGAGCATTGAGGTTCACATCCGCGGTCACAGCTTCGCTCAGCGGGTTAAAAACCAACGGAGCAGCACCCCAGGCGTGCCCCAGCACATACATTGTGCCCTTTTCCGCATTGTTCGGGGAGACTCCCCAGCCATCTACCCAGCGCACCATCGTGTTCTGCGGGCCAGCTGGGTTGAGCGGAAGGGCATAGGGCATCGAGGCATATGTCGCCCCATTCACCGGTGCGGGACCGTCCATGGTGAAGGAACCATTCTGTCCGAGTGGCCCCGGGACAAGTGCGCGATCCTTCTTCTTGTCTTTGTCCCCGTCCTTATGGTCCTTGCCCTCCTTGTCCTCCTTGCCGTCCTTGTCTTTCTTCTTGTCGTTGGGCTTCTCCGCGCTCGAAGATGCAGAGCTGCCAGTCTCCTCGCTGGAGCTGGCACGGTTGGAGGCCGAGGGGGCGTCATCACCCGAAAGAGCTAAAACAGCCCAAACAATCAGTGCGATGACGACGAGTAGAGCCACAACGGCGGCTACGGTTCGGCGGCGATTAGTAAAAGGGCGGGTAAAGCTCATAGTGAATAAGTTTATCCATATATCGACCGGGTAGCGTAGGACGCGTGACGGCGACAGACAAAGAGAAACTCAGCAGCCGCGCGCTGCTGGTATGGGGAGCTGGGGTGCTGTGCTACACCCTGGCGGTCACGGGACGCACTTCCTTTGGCGTGGCCAGTGTGGACGCAATCGACCGTTTCCACATCAATGCCGCGCAGCTGGCTGTGTTCACCACACTGCAGCTGGCCGTGTACGCGTTTGCACAGATCCCGGTGGGGCTGCTGGTGGATCGCTTTGGCCCGCGCAAGCTAATGGTTGCCGGTGCTTTTGTGATGGCGTTAGGGCAGGTGACTCTGGCTTTCACCTCCAGCTACCCGGTGGCGATCGGCGCCCGCATGCTCATCGGTGCAGGCGATGCGACGGCATTCCTATCCGTCATGCGCTTGATCCCCGCGTGGATTCCACTACGTCACGCTCCGCTGTTGGGTCAGCTGACGGGCGCGGTGGGGCAGTTCGGCCAATTTCTCTCGGCGGTACCGTTTTTGAGCTTGCTGCACGCAACAAGCTGGCAGGTAGGGTTCGTCAGCCTTGGAGCAGTGGGGGCGCTGGTGGCCTTGGCAGCGGGGGTTTTGGTGAAAGATGCGCCGGAGACTGCGAAGCCTGCCCCGACGCAGCCCTCTGCCACCACGCAGCGGATGTCCGTTAGAACGATCCTGGCTAATGTGCTGACCAACCGCGTGTGCTGGCACGGCTTCTTTGTTCACTGGACGGGTCTGGGTGCGCTGGTGGTGTTCACCCTGCTGTGGGGGCTGCCGATCATGACTCTTGGCCTGGGGCTGACCGCGGATAAGGCCGGATTGGCACTATCCCTTGGCACCTTGGCCTCGGTGATGGTGGGGCCGATTGTGGGTCTGCTTTCTGCACGCTTCTACAACCACCGCATGCAGGTCGTGATGCTCTTTTCTGTTACCGGATGGTTGGGCTGGTTGTGGTTCTTTACCGCTGCTCCCACCGGTGTGTTGTGGGCTGCGTGCCTGATGAACATCATCATGGGTTTCACCGGCCCCGTCGCGAACCTGGGTTTTGACTCTGTGCGCGAGAAAGTGGACCGCCGCTTCGTCGCCACCGGCACCGGCTTGGCGAATATGGGTGGCTGGATCGCGGGCATGATCGGCGCCCAGGCAGTTGGCGTGCTGCTCAACCTGCGGGCTCCGGATGGGCATTACACGTGGGGCGACTTCGGTGTGGCCTGGATTGCCGTGGCTACTGTGTGGGCGTTTGGCTTCTGCGGAATGTGGCTTTCACGCGATCGAAACGTTCGGTGCCATTCTTAGGGCTGTTTGTTAGGGGGTTGTTCTTGAGGACGCCTACCGTTTCCGTTGTCGGAAGGTCCTTAAACCCTTCGCGGATGGCGAGGCGCAGCGTCAAGAAAGTAATGACGACCATAAGGATGTTCCGTGCCGTGAGCACAAGTGCTGCGAACCAGTGTGGACCTTCGAAAAGGAGGTTATAGGTGAAAGGGAAAACCACCATCGTCAGTGCTGCAGCGAGCACGCTAAGGCCCGGCAGGTAGCCGAGAACCTCGTGTTTGCCGAACACCATTGACCGGGATAGTGGCGCCGGGGTGCCCTGCTCGGAAGGGGCAGCTGCCGGCAACTTGGCGATCATCACGGCCAGCACGGGGCCGAACCACACCACGTACTGTGGCGAGAACACCTTGTTGGAGACGATCAGGAGTAGCACCATCGTCAGGAGGAACGCGCTGGTGCTTCGCGGGGACCAGCCGTCATAAATAAAGCGCCACAAGGCCCACCCCAGGCCGAACAGCATTGTGGCGAGCATAAGGATGGTGCTCAGTGTGAGCATTTGATCCACGCCGGGGCCGAAAATCTCAAAGCTCTTCGACGGGGCTTTCGCGATATGCCAATGGCCGGGCGCAAAGGCAGCAGCGAGGATCAGGGGAGTGGCGAGGACCGACTCGATCTGCAAGCCGCGGACGTCCTGGTAAGTGAGTGGGGAGACCAGACGATCCCAACCAGACGTCAGTACTGTGACCAGGCCGACAACCACCATGGTGCCGGCGAACGTGGCCAGCCGGACCCACGTGGTGGAGCGATTCCACTTATCCACGAGCCCGGCAGCTAGGGCAGCAGGCCAGAGTTTCGACATCGCCGCAAATCCCAATAGTGCGGAGGCTACCTTGGGGTGATTGAACAATGCAGCAGCAGCGATGGCCACCAAGAGGCCAGGGATGAGATCTAGACGGGAATACGCAATGGGGCCCGTGGCCGCGCAAAAAGCCGTCCAGAATAACGCCGCCCGGTGGCTTTGATTCAGCAGATAGAAGAAGAATGCGGTGCTGAGCAGGATCAAGAAGCCCGAGAAAACGACGAGGAAGGTGTGGGTGTGGTCGCCGCACAGCCACACGATGGCGCGTACCGGCCATAATCCCGCATCCGGATACTCAGTGAGTGGCACCGCTCCGTGGAGTGGTTTCGTGGGCTCATGTACTGAATTACGGAAGTAATACAGCGGATCGCCCTTGGCGAAAGGCCAGAAGACCAAAACGCTGATCAGAATCGCCTGCACCAACGCCCACGCGCCGATGATTCGGGATCGAGTCCAGTGGGCGGAGGATAGGTTTTGCTGATCATGCACAGAAGTGAACTGTACCTAAGACTCTTCTGCTTCCATAGCAATGGCACGGATGGTCTGCTGAATTCCTTGAGCAAGGCCAGCCTCGAATTTTTCCTCCCCACCGAGAAATGCAGCCACCAACGCTCGCGACACCAGTGTGGTCTTCCCTCCTGCCACGAGCCGCTTCTCTGTGAGCGTGGTGGTTCCGTCGGCGGAAGTCTCTAGTTCGAAACGCCAACGCGAGCGGTTGAGGGGGATCTTGAACTCGAAGACCTTCTCCGGCACGACTTCTGTGACTACTGCCCACGTGGGCCACCACAGTAAGCCTTGGCGATTGATGTTGAGGTAGATCGTACCTGGCGTAGGGGTGCTGCCGGAGTTGCCCGAACCGCTGGAGCTCTTACGGTTTAGCACAATCATTTTCTTGCACTGTGGGCTGCGGTCCCCCATTGCGGTGAGGTTGATAACGCGCTGCCACACAGCGTTCGCTGGCGCATTGACTGTAGTGCTGGCGGAAATCTCTGGTGCTGCCATGGGGCGAAGCGCTGCCTTTCGGAGTAGGGGAAAGTTTTGCCGCTAGAACTAGCGATGATTACACCCTACGTGCTCGCGCTGCAGAATCTGTCGGGTTCGCGTTAAACGTCCATGACCAGCGCGGAATCTAACTCGCCATGCCGGGAACACTCTGCGGTCCATCCCATTGGGTTCACCTGAACCTTCATGCGGCGGCCACACAGAGGGCAGAAGCGCGGCGGTTCCAAACCCGCCACCGCCCCACGACTCGCCTGTGCAAGTGCCCCGCGGCCGACGCGCAAAGACTTATCAGAAGAATCGAGGGGTTGGCCCGTATGGGCGTCATACAGCGGAGTACCGCCGAGAATATAGAGAGCGGTGAGTTCGCTGAGGGGAGTACTAGAGGACATTGCGGTGCGCCTACAGCGTTGCGTTCAGAGCCTTGATCGGCAGCTGCAGCTTGCCGAGCATGTCCACGTCGCGCTCAGCGGGGCGGCCCAGCGTGGTCAGGTAGTTGCCCACAATGACAGCATTAATGCCGCCGAGTAGACCCTTTTCTGCGCCCAGGTCGCCCAGAGTTAGCTCGCGACCACCGGCGAAACGCAGAAGCTGGCGGGGTAGCGCCAGTCGGAAGGCACCGATGGTGCGCAGCGCATCATTGACGGGCATTGGTTCGATATCGGCGAAGGGGGTGCCCGGGCGCGGGTCGAAGAAGTTCAGCGGAACCTCGGTGGGATCGAGGTTCTGCAGGTCGATGGCGAACTCTGCACGCTGCTCGACCGTCTCGCCCATGCCGACGATGCCGCCGCAGCACACTTCCATACCTGCGTCGCGCACCATTTCCAGGGTGGAGGTGCGCTCCTCCCACGTGTGGGTCGTAACAACTTCCGGGAAGTAGCTCTTGCAGGTCTCCAAGTTGTGGTTGTAGCGGTGTACACCGAGTTCCTTGAGGCGGTCAACCTGCTCCTGGGTGAGGATGCCGATGGAGGCGGCGATGTTGATGTCCACCTCTGCCTGGATGGCGGCGATAGCCTTAGCCATTTGGTTCATCAGATCCTCGTCAGGTCCCTTAACAGCGGCGACGATGCAGAACTCAGTGGCACCGGTCTTGGCGGTTTGCTTTGCGGCCTCGATCAGCTGGGCAATATCCAACTGGATGGAACGCACCGGAGATTCGAAAAGTCCCGACTGTGCGCAGAAGTGGCAGTCCTCGGGGCAGCCACCAGTCTGCAGGGAGATAATGCCCTCCATCTCCACGGCATCACCACACCACTTCAGACGCACTTGGTGGGCGAGGTCCAGCAGCTCGTCCAGGTGCTCATCGCCGAGCTGCAGAACCTGCAGGGTTTCCTCGTAGTTCAGGGGCTCGCCATTTTCCAGCACCTTCGTGCGCGCGAGCTTTAGAACCTCGGGGGTATCGGTGGCCTTGGTAGCTTCAGTGGTCGTCATCGTCGGTCTCCTCTAGTTCTCGTGCGAGTTATGGTGGCGTATTGCTCTTGAACGCTGTTTAGTTTCACATGCTAACTTACTGCCATCGCGGCGTGCGACATACCGGGCGCTCAGGGAACCTCGCGGGGGTGGGGGAGCAAGCGGGGAACATGCGCGGTGCAAAAATAATGTGGCGCCTCCCCAAGAGAAGCGCCACATTGAAGAACTCAAGCGAGTTTTATGCGTGCTCGTCAGCCTGCTGGTTGGAAGGCTGAACCGTCCACTCCGGTGGCACGTCCTTGCCGGATTCCTCGTCCTGCTCTGCCTGCTCGGCCGTTTCCTGAACGATGCCCTTGGCGTGGTGGCTCGGTGCATAGATGGCGTACACCTGCATCGGCTCTTCACCAGTGTTGATGATGTCGTGCCATACACCCGCCGGAACCTGTACGGCCCAGCCGTCGGAGACCTCCTGCTGGATGGTCATGTTGTCCTTGTCCGGACCCAGGATGCACTTGCCAACTCCCGCATCCAGGCGCAGGAACTGGTCGGTATCGTGGTGCACCTCCAGGCCGATCGAATCGCCGGGAGCGATAGACATGAGGGTTACCTGCAGGTACTTACCCGTCCATGCGGTGGTTCGGTAGTTGGTGTTTTCTCGGGTGGCAGTTTCAATGTCAAAGACGTTGGCTTCTGGTCCGTTATCGACAATCTTCATGATTCTCCTTCCGAATGGCCTCACCGACGATGTTGAGCTGACCGTCCAGCTCCTACCGGTGCGACGTCCTCCGCTACCCATACTAGGCCGTTTATCCAGGAGCCTCAGATGCGTAGCAGCTCCGCTGTTTGGTCCTGCCAAACCTGTAACACTGGAGGCATGGCTACTTCTGACATCTATTGGAAGGACAACCCCGGCCGTCCTGGCACCTGGGAAGTCGCGGGCCTGCGTTGGCTTGCCGACGCTCCGGGCGGGGTACCCGTCGTTACTGTTCACGAACACAATGAACGCGGTCTGGGGATTGACCGGGTTTCTTCGATGACGCCCACACGCGCCATGGCCGAAGATTTTGGAAGAAAGCTGGCGTTAACCCACGCCGCGGGCGCGCCACACTTCGGTTACTCGCCGACGGGAGAGTCAGGATTCCAAGGCCCCAACGACAACCTCTTGGAGCTTCCCCTCAAGCCTTACGAAAACTGGGGCGAGTTTTATGCCAACGTGTGCCTGGCACCGCTGATCGAGCGGGTTTTCGACAATGCTCCAGCAGAGGTCACGCAGCTACTAGAAAGTTTGCGCGCCGGGCAGTTGGATGACGGCACACCTCCGGCCCGCATCCACGGCGATCTGTGGGCGGGGAATGTGTTGTGGGGGAAGGTGGCGTCAACAAATAGGACAGGAGGAATCCTTATCGACCCGAGCGCGCATGGCGGGCATCCGCGTGCTGATTTGGCGGCGCTACGGCTATTCGGCGCACCGCACTTAAGCTGCATCGAGGGCGCGTACTTTGAGGTGGCAAGTGAAAAGGGCGTGCTGGGTGCAGATGAGCCTGGTTGGGGTACAGGTTCACGAAGTGTTGATCTGCATCAACAGCACCTTCTATGGCTCCATGCGGCAGTTTTCGGTGGTGGCTACGTGGGGGGAGGCTACAGCGGCGGCGGCGCGTGTGATTCGCACATTGTAAAGGTGCCCGAGAGACGGCCGCGGAGTAAGGTCAACTCTCGGACTAAAAATACAACTATCTTCGTAAAGGGGTTCCTGAAGCGTGAAGAGAACATTCTCCATCGCTATGGCCTTCGTCGGACTAACCGTCGGCGCGGGTTTCGCTACTGGCCAAGAAGTCATCCAGTACTTTGTTTCCTTCGGAATGAACGGAATCTGGGGTGCCGTGCTCGCCGGCATCGTCATGACTATCGCGGGCAGTGTGATCCTGCAGGTCGGCAGTTATTTCCTGGCCGACGAGCACCGGATGGTGTTCCGCAATGTAGCGCATCCGATTGTGTCGCGGTTCCTCGATATCTCTGTAACGCTGACCCTTTTCGCCGTTGGTTTCGTGATGCTCGCCGGTGCGGGCTCCAACCTGGAACAGCAATTTGGCCTGCCAGCCTGGGCGGGTGCGCTGATCATGACCGGCGTGGTGCTAGCAGCCGGAATGCTGGATGTGGAGAAGGTTAGCCAGGTGATCGGAGCGCTCACTCCGCTGATCATCGTGGCTGTCGTGTTCGCCTTCGTTTACACGATGATGCACATGCCCGCCGATACTTCCCACCTGAGCGAAGCTGCGATGGCGGAGGACTCGCCGGTTTCCCCGTGGTTCCTATCTGCCGTGAACTACAACGGTCTGGCTCTACTGTTGGGTGTATCGATGTCCCTGGTGATCGGTGGTAATTATGCCTCGCCGAAGGAGGCCGGTATTGGTGGCCTGATGGGTGGCGCCCTGTACACGGTGATGCTGATCATCGCGGCTATCACGCTGTACCTGAACATTGAGAAGGTGTCCGGTAGCGATGTGCCGATGCTGGAACTGATGAATCAGATCCACCCGACCTTGGGCGTGATCATGGCAATCATCATCTTCTTCATGATCTTCAACACGGCGATCGGCATGTTTTATGCCCTGGGTAAGCGCCTAACCGCCAGCACGGACAAGTCTTTCCGTCCGGTGTTCGTTGTCGTGACGCTGATTGGCTATGGCATCAGCTTCGTAGGCTTCGACACCTTGATGACGTACGTCTACCCGGTAATCGGCTACATCGGCATTGTGATGATCGTCATCATGATCGCGTGGTGGGTGCGCTCCCGCCGTCGCATTTTCGTGGAGGCTAAGCGCCGCGACCGTATCCACGAGCTCGCCCACGCGCGCGAGCATAAGGATAGCGACTACACGGAAAAGGATCGCCAGGAGATGCGCAAGCTGGTTGGCGAATCCAATATCGACGATAAAACGCTGCACAAGACCATCACCGACGAGGTGAAAGACGAGATCGACCAGTAGGCTAAATATCCATGTTGGGCGAGATTTGTGACGCATATGTGACGGCTGCAATCAGTTCTGCGGATCTCGCCCCGCCACAGGGATGGGGGCCGGTGCTGAAGGAACAACTCGGCATCGAACTGTGGCGTATTCCGATTGTGATGGTCGCCGCAATCGGCATCTACTTCACTTTCCTCATTGCGGTGCGGCTCTTTGGGCAGCGCATTTTGAGCCCACTAGGGGGCTTCGATGCCGTCGTTATTTTTATGTTCGGCGCTGTAGCGGGCCGTGCCGTGCTGGGGCACCCGCCGTCATTAGCTGCGGGCGTCATTGGCCTTCTTACCCTCATGGGCATGGAGGCCATCTTCGGGGTGGTGCAGGACGTTGTGGGGTTGCGTCGCACAATTAACCCGCCCCCGACGGTGTTGGTCGCTCACGGCGAGTTGGTCGAGGAGACACTCAAGCGTCAGCACATTACCGACAATGCAATCGCTACTGCGTTGCGCAAGGCTGGGGTGCGGGATATGAGCGAAGTCGCTTGCATGGTGCTGGAGTCCAATGGTTCCATCTCCACCCTGCGCGAGGGTCACGAGATCGACCCTTCTTTGTTGTTGGGAGTAGAGGGCGCCGAAAGGGTAGTGACGCCCCCTCGGCCCAGCGAACCTTAGGCGTTCAGTACTGGATGCAGTCGCTTCATGGTCCACGTTTGCTGGCTGCGCGCCGATAGCGTGGTGACCAGGAAGGCGCCGAGTCCGACCAGTATCAGCACTCCGACTGCGATCGGTAGGCGTTCATCGTAGAAGCCGTAGATCAGCTGCCTGAAGCCGTTGACTGTGTATGTCATCGGATCGAATGGGTGCAGGAATTGGAAGAACTTGTTCTGTGTCTCGATGGGGTAGAGGCCGCCCGAGGCAACGATCTGCAGCATGAGCACCGCCAGTGCTGCCACTCTGCCTGGTCCGGGGCCCAGGAAGGCGATAAAGGCCTGGTTCATCAGCATCCACACGAGCGCCACGAGTGCGGCGAAGAGGAATAGTCCTGGGATGTTGGCGGTATCCATGCCCACGCCCCAGATGGTTACTGCCACGACTACACATGCCTGCAGGATGGCGATAATGCCGGTTGGCAGGAAGCCGGAGAGTGCCGCGCGCCAGGAGTGCACGCCGGAGTTCACCGTGCGAGCCTGCAGTGGCTTAATCATGACGTACACCATGATGCCGCCGATGAAGAGCGCCATACTGAAGAAGAACGGTGCCATACCGGCGCCGAAGGTGTTGGTGCCGGAATCGTTGTCGGACTGCATCTGCACAGGTCCGCCGATGGTGGATGCGGTGGCGAGGCGCTGCCCCTCGTTCCACTTCGGCACCTGCTTGGCACCATCGGAGAGCTTGTCACGCAGCTCGGTGGCGCCATTATTGAGCTTGACGGTGCCATCCTTGGCCTTGGAGGTTGCGTCGGTGAGCTGGTCGGCACCATCCTTTAGCTTGGTGTTGCCGTCGTCGAGTTGGATGATGCCATCCTTCAACTTGCCAGCGCCGTCCGAGGCATCGCCGAGCTTGGTGTTCAGGGTCTGCGCGCCATCGTCGATCTTGTTTACGCCGTCTTGCAGCTGCTTGAACTGTGCCGGCAGGCCGGAAAGCTCGCCGACACCCTTGCGCAGTGGGGCATTCGGGTCATTCAGCTGGTAGGACAGCTGCGCCGAGCCATCGGCCAGACGTTTGAGGTCGGCCGCGTTTTGAGACTTCGGCCCCAGCCCCTGGGTATCCAAAGAGTTAGCTGCCTTGTCCAGTTCATTTGCCGCATTGATGGCGGAGGGCAGACCGGTGGCTCGCAGGTCGCGGGAGATATTGCGCAGGTTTGTTGCTTGGTCGCTTTGCACCTTCGTGACGGTGCCGAGCTTGTTGCGTAGCTTCTGTACGCCGTCGTTCACCTGGCTTGCACCGTCGCCGAGCTTATCGACGCCAGTTTCCAGCTGATTTAGCTTTCCACTTTGACCGTTGAGCTTCGTTGCCGCAGCGTTTACCTTCGTGGCCAGTTCGCCCGTACCGTCAGAGAGTTTGCCCGCACCGTCGTGCAGCTTGGAAATACCATCGTCGAGCTCATTCGCACCCTTGCGCAACTTGCCGGAGCCATCCTTGGCCTTGGAGATGCCGTCGGAGAGTTTGTTCGCGCCGTCGTCGAGTTTGCCGGAGCCGTCCTTCAGTTCAGCGGTGCCGTCGGCGAGTTTACCTGCGCCGAGAGCTGCCTTTTGCATGCCACTGCCGGCGTCGACCACGCCGACTAAGACCTTGTCCACGGCCTCGGCGCTGATCTTGTCGCCAACGACACTGATGACCTCACGCATGACGTTCTGGCCGATCATGGTGGACAGATAGCCATTGGCGTCGTTGTACGTGCTGATGAGGTTGGCTTTCTCCGGGGTTTCAGAGGTGGGGGAGGCCACGGCTTCGGAGAAGTTCTCCGGTAGCTCAAGCGAGAAATAGTATTCGCCGGATTCCACGCCCTTACGGGCATCCTCGGCGTCGGTTTCGATCCAACTGATCTGATCGTTTTCCTTTAAGCCCTCGATCACCTTATCGCCGGCGCGGAGCTGCTCGCCCTTCACATTCGCGCCCTTATCACTGTTGACCAGGGCGACGGGAAGCGAGTTGAGGTGCCCAAAAGGGTTCCAAAACGCCCAGAGGTACAGGGCGGAGTACAGCAGCGGCATGAGTACCAGGATCACGAGTGCAATTCGCGTCAACCGGTTGCGCTTGAAGCTGCGGATTTCGCTGTTGAGTTTGAATCCGGCGAGCATTAACGGTTCTCCTTTGGCTCTGCGATGTGGGTGGAGGTGTCTTCGGGGATGTCGAGGTCGTCTAGTTCTGGATCGTATTCCGGATCGTTTTCCGGATTGGGTTCCGAATTGTCATGTGGACTGTCTTGGGAACCGCTATAGGCCGGTTCACTATCCATCGGGTCACTGTATTCGCACAGTCCGGTATGAATCGGGTGCGTGTGGCCAGCGTTGGCGTCAATTTCAATAACCTTGTTCGGTGCAACGGGGCCAACAATTGGGTTAGCGGAGTTGACGATCACCGGAATATCTTCCGACAGGCGTTCGAGCACCTGTAGCAGAATTGCTCGGTCATCGTTTTCGTGTACCTGCTCAATATCGTCCATGATCAGCAGTTCGACGGGCTTGTTATCAGCGGGCGATAAAGCCAAGCTGATGCGAAGCATGATCTTGTCGAGATTGTCCAACTGGGAGATGTAGGCATCCAGCGGGGGAAGGTCACGATCGCCGTAGACGTGGGAGCAGATACGCTCCAGATCTTCCTGGGTGGCCTTACCCATTGGCATGAACCAGTGCTTTGACCACGACAGGGACTCGGTGAGGATGTCCTGGACAGTAACTGAACGCTCTAATAGGTCGATTTGCTCCACGCCGGCGATGGCGACGCGGGAGCGAATTGGGCGAGGCTTGGATTCGCCGAGAACACTCAGCGAGCCGCCCGTGGGCTTCATGCGACCCGAAAGAACCAGGGCGAGAGCCGTGCGGCCGGAGCCGCCCTTGCCGAGCAGATTGGTTAGCCCCTGGCTGGGCACGGCGAAGCTAAGGGGGCCGAATACTTTGCCCTCATCGCCTTTAAGCTCGAGATCCTGGGCTTCTACTGCATAGGAAGACATGGCTTTACCTGATTTCTTGGAGAGTGGGAAGCGCGGTCTATTTCATCAGACACCCTGGGTATTTTTGTAGATTTTGACGATTTCGTCAATTTTCGTTGTGGTGTGGCGAAATAGCGCTATACGTTGCCGTATAGCGCTTAGTTTATAGTGTGTTGGGCAGTAGCCGCTTGGCTATATTGCCGCCCCGAAGATGCTGCCGACCGCGAAGGTCACCGCCAAGGCGAGCATTCCGCCAATCACGATGCGCAGTATTGCGCGGGTCTTTGGCACGTTACTTAGGTGAGCCGACAGGGCGCCGGTGAGCGCCAGAGCCACGAGGGTCACGCCGAAGATGACGGCGACGGGAGCGAAGAGGGCAGCAGCAAAAGGTAATGCGGCGCCCAGGATGAAGGAAATGAAGGAGGCGATGCCTGCCGACCATGGGTTAACGAGCTGGCTCATTCCCATGGTGCGCTCGGAATCGCGCTGGGAGGAGACGGAGACATATTCACCCAGGGCCATGGATATGGCGCCACCAATCACGGCGCGTCCGGTGTGCTTGGCGCGTGCGGCAGAGGTTGTCACTTCAGTCGTCGCAATGGTGACGGTCTGGCGCTCGCACGCGTCGACGGCCACGCAGCTGCCGTCGTAGTAGCGATCACAAGGACAAGATACTGAAGTGCTCATGACTCAAGTATTGCCGGGTTGGAGAGGCGCCGCAAGCATTGGAAGGCTACCTTTGCGCAGGTCAGGGTACCTTTCATTAGGTGAGGCTGGGATTGGGGAACTAAAGATCGTGGTAGATTTTTGGGTTAGATAGTTTTGTGTTTGAGAAGTGTACGTGGGTGTCGAACTCGGAGAGCTGCTCCCAGATCTTTCGTACTTCGGACTTTGTCCGAAGCTTCTTCATCTGAAGTCCGCGGGTGCCGTATCTAGTTCTTGTTTCACCTGCTCTGAGGAAATGCCACGGGCTAGTGCGACTGCGGAAGAAGATACGACGCCCTTGCGATAGCCCTTGGTTGCGTCGGCAACCAGGCGCGGAGATGGTCGTGGCTGGTCTGAAACTAGCGCATCCGCATTGTATTGCTCCCGCCAGCCGTAAAGGGAAGCCAATTTAGGAGCGGACCATTCTTTAGATAATTCGTCGCAGACTTCCTCGCTAATCAATCCAGCCTCTTTCAGCTGGATGGCAGCTACCGAAGGGGAGACGCGGAAGTGTTGAATGATCTTGGAGAGTGTTTCGGGGGCTGCGGGAGAGAGGTTCTGAGCAATTTTCTTCACCCCATCCAAGGGGCACAGTACGTTGCGGGCAAACGAATTGGCTCGAGTCTCCGAAGGGCTGTTTGGCTCGCATTGAGGTACCTCGGAAGATCGGTCAATATCGTCAGCCAGGATGTGTCCGACCTCGTGGGCTACAGTGAAACGTTGCCGATAAGGAGAGGCACTTGTTCCTACGCCGATGACGATGTTGCCCGTTTGTGGATCCTTGACGGAGATTGCTTCAACGTCCGTTGGGAGAGGGCGAATGAGCAGATCAGCATTTACGTGCTCGGTAAACGATTCGATGCGATCGATGGGATCGTTTCCAAGCTCGTAGAAGTGCCGAAATTGTTCAGCGAGGCTTTTGCCTTGCCTGGTTGGGGAGGCATTTTGCTCAAAGGAGAACGTACTAGGCATCTAGCACCTCGTCCAGGGTGTTTCGGAGCTCGAGGTACGGCATCAGGCCGCTTTTTATTTCAGAGATGTCGATCTCCTTTGAAGAACGCGCAGCCCACTGAGCGCGCTTAGAAAGTGGAATTTCATCCGTTAGCTCATTCAGGCTGACTCCAAATACCCAGCTCAGGGCCACCAGATCGCTCACCGTTGGTTGTTTTGCCCCATTCTCCATGCGTGAGATCCCAGATTGGGAAATCACTCCCTCAAGCTCTCTAGAGAGTTCACGGGTCGACAAACCTCGCAGCTCTCTTAGGGTCCTCAGACGTGTTCCAAAATCTTCTGGCACCACCTGAATCACTTCCCCTCTTAACTGATTCACCTAAGTTTAGGGCGGAATCCGATGGCTGTAAAGGCCTGGTGGCGTCAGTAACTAACGGGCACCCGTAAGACGGGATGACGGTTACGCGTGTGTCTCGCTGTGGGTATGGGAACTACGAGCCTGTTCAATTGAGGCTGATGCGAGCTTGTGCTTACTGCGCCGCTGCGCGTTGAGTCATAGGCTCCCGGACACCTGGGTACTTTGTCTCGCCGGCGTCAGCACGGGCTAGCTACGGTATCTCATCACGGGTCATCCGTGGGGGATGGGTCCAGATGCGCACTTTTGGGCTGTGCTGTGTCACGAAACGTATGAAAAGGGACACGCCACGGCCCAAAGTGGGCTGCGATTGCGGCAGTCCTAGCCACCGAGCCTCGATGAGTCTCAGCACCCAGCCCTCGCAAACCAACGAGCAAACACAAAAAGGGCCACCCCACCTGGGGTGACCCTTACCGGCACCGGCCCTAGTTTGTGGCGCGTGCCGTGGCAGGTGCCGGCGCTGCTAGTACTGGCCGCCTGCTGAGCCTTCAGGTTCAACGCGCGGCGGAGAGCTTGCTGAGCGGAATCAAATTGTTACCGTCCTGCAAAGCCCAGAACTCCTCACCGCTGAGGTTGGAAACACCCAGTGCTCGGGCAGCGGCATCGAGGGACTCGTAGGTGTTGACACCGTCGATTAGCACCTGCCCATCGGCCGTAACCACGGCGTCGACGACCCAATCCGGGTCGACTGGATCGAGAAGGTCGTCTTCCTTCAGCAGACCTGCCTCGATCAACTCCTGCAGGCTGCGGCCTTCCGGGATCTCTACCTCAGGCATCGGCTCCGAGTGGACCCCTGAACCATCAGAGATCTGCCCGAAAGCGTCGCGGATAACTTCGGCGATAAGTGAACGGCGCTGTTCCAAGAAATCCTCATACGCCATGTTCTCCCAGCCCTTTGGCAACGCGTGCCAGTACATTTGCAGCGTGAGCCAATTCCCTCCCTGGGAACGCTGTGCAACCAGCTCCGGCCAGTACTCAGCCGGAGCCCGGTCAGAAATCTTGATGTTCGTCGCCCAGTCCGTCGGGGCGAAGTTTGCAGCCTGGTTGATGCGTTTAAAATCGCGGGTGCCGAGGACCTCCTCTTGGTACTTGCGCGGGAAGAGGTGGTGGCCCTCCGTTCCCTTCTGCGCGGGCTGGGTCGGATCCATCCAATCCCGAACACGCTCATTCAACATGAACATTTTCGCATCCAGGATGTTCAACGCAGCCAAGTAGCACTGGTAGTGAGGGGACAAAGCAGACCCGGAGGTGATCAGTCGTTGTGGCAGGTTGTATCGCCAGAAGTCCTCGGTGAGCTCGGTAGCAATGACGCGATCAAGAGCAGCCTCAAAGCCGTCGGCGTCACCGAGTGTGATTCCTCTGATGAGGTCAATATCCTTCTGGATCTGGGTTTCGGAAGAACCGGTGTAACGCCCCGTTAGCTGCGCCATGAAGAGCCAACGGGCGACTATCGCACGAAGGCGAGAAAGCTCCACATTGAAATTCGTGCGGCCTAGCAGGAAGATCACGTACGAGTAGATGATGTTCATGCTCGAGGTGACGTTCTTACCTGACCGGAACCCGGCGGTCTGAATCGATCGGATGAACTCTGTCCAGTTCACCTCATCGGTCACCAGTGGGAGCGCCCGCTTCAATTTCTCAAGCTGTTGCTCCTGCCGTTCGGGGTCCACACGCCCCGTGTGGCGATCCTTGGCCTGAAGCGCCGCGTACGCATCACTGAGGCGGCCGCGGCGTTGACCGATTGCCACCATCGCGCGAGTGATCAGACCGTTGTTTAGAGAGATGTAGTTGTTATACGCAGTCCAGCGAACCGGACGGTTGAGTTCGCTGGAGGCGTGAGCAGGCGACATTCTTGAGTTTCGCGCAAATTCCTCAATTTGCTCACGGCCTTCCGGCCAAAAGACACTAAGCCAGGTGAGGATGTAGTCATAGGCCTTTAGGCGAACGCCCTCAGAGTTGATGCGCACGAAAACATCGGCGACGAGGCGCTTATCGGCGGTGGCATCAAGGTGAACAACATTAAATGTGTAGTTATTTAATGCCACTAGCTTGCTAAAAACTATTTCGATCTTTTCGTGTTGTTCCTCCGTCAACTCAGCCCCAGTGGCCTCGTAGCGTTTGATGAATTCCCGGCGTGCCTGGAACGGACTCTTGAATACCGCCGAGATGTCGTCGATCCACTCCGGCGACTTCGTGATGGGAGGCGTACGCACCTCAAACTTCTCGCTGAAGGGGTTGAACGCAATGCGGATGAGCTTCTTCTTATAGTCATGGTCCCGAACTTCGTGTCCCCTGATCGCGGCGTACAAACTGGTGAGCCGCTGCTGCCCGTCAATAATTTGATGTGCCCCGGTGAACTCGGGGTTCTCCCTGAGCGCGCGCGATTCGTCCTGAGCCGCCACGTCCCAAAACATCAGCTCTCCGACCGGATAACCGCGGTACATCGAATCGAACAGATCGCGCACCTTCGCAGAGGGCCATACGAAAGGCCGCTGCAGGTCTGGCAACTGGATCTTCCCGGAATGAATGTCCGCAACGAGCTGGGACACCTGCCACGAGATCGTTTTAAAGATTGAAGCCACGAAGAAACGTCCCTTTCACGCATTTTGTTTGCTACTAGGCCTCCTGGTGATGCGGGGGATGCTGACCGCCGCATCGATGGGCTCTTCTTTGTACAGGTTACTCGTAGCCCGTGTGGGCGTACTGCGATTCTTGCCCTAGAAAGCAGCACCCTGCTCGCTGCCTCTTCTGGGGAAAAGGCTCAATAGAGGCGCGTTTACCCAAGGGCCTGGGGAAGGGGAGTCCACTCCGCCCGGGGCAACCGCCCACCAACAGCAAAAGGCCCGGAAGCCACCAACAGCTTCCGGGCCCTTCGTCTTAAACCGCAACTAGCAGTCGTAGTACATCTCGAACTCCTGCGGGGTCGGACGCAGGCGTACAGGCGCGATCTCATTGTCGAACTTGTAGGAGATGTACGTATCGATCAGATCGTCGGTGAATACGCCGCCCTCGGTCAGGAACTCGTTGTCCTCCTCCAGAGCCTTCAGCGAAGCCTCCAGGCTGGTCGGAGCCTGCGGGATATCCTTAGCCTCCTCCGGCGGCAGCTCGTAGAGGTCCTTATCCACCGGAGCGTGCGGCTCGATGCGGTTCTTCACGCCATCCAGGCCAGCCAGCATCATTGCAGCGAAGCCGAAGTACGGGTTACCACTCGGGTCCGGAGCGCGGAACTCAATGCGCTTAGCCTTCGCATTGGAGCCCGTGATCGGGATACGGACCGCAGCAGAGCGGTTACGCTGCGAGTAAACCAGGTTAATCGGAGCCTCGAAGCCCGGAACCAGACGGTGGTAGGAGTTCAGCGTCGGGTTGGTGAAGGCCAGCACCGCACCAGCGTGCTTCAGTATGCCGCCGATGTAGTAGCGAGCGATGTCGGACAGACCGGCATAACCGGACTCATCGTAGAACAGCGGCTCGCCGTCCTTCCACAGCGACTGGTGAGCGTGCATACCCGAACCGTTGTCGCCAGCCAGCGGCTTCGGCATAAAGGTCGCGGACTTGCCGGCCTGCCAAGCAGTGTTCTTGATGATGTACTTGAAGGACTGCAGATCATCCGCAGCGTGGAGCAGGGTGTTGAACTGGTAGTTGATCTCCTGCTGACCACCGGTGCCAACCTCGTGGTGGGCGCGCTCCAGCTTGAAGTCGGCATTCGCCAGGTTGCGGCACATGTCGTCACGCAGATCCTGGTAGTGGTCGTACGGGGCAACAGGGAAGTAGCCGCCCTTCATACGGGTCTTGTAGCCCAGGTTCGGGGTGCCGTCCGGGTTGACCTCCGCACCGCGGTTCCACCAACCCTCAACGGAGTCCAGCTCGTAGAACGCACGGTTCGTGTCCGTCTCGAAGCGAGCGGAGTCGAACAGGTAGAACTCGGCCTCTGCACCGAAGAAGCAGGTATCCGCAATGCCCGTGGAGGTCAGGTACTGCTCCGCCTTGCGGGCAACGTTACGCGGGTCGCGGGAGAACGGCTCGCGGGTAAAAGGATCGTGGACGAAGAACTTCACGTTCAGCGTCTTAGCCTTGCGGAACGGATCGATCCGGGCAGTCTGCAGATCTGGCAGCAGGTTCATGTCCGACTCTTCAATGGTCGTGAACCCACGGACGGACGAACCGTCGAAGGCCAGGCCCTCCTCAATCGCATCCTCGTCGAATTCCGAAGCAGGGATGGTGAAGTGCTGCTCGATACCGGGCACATCGGTGAAGCGAACGTCCACAAACTCGACGTCATTGTCCTTGATGTACTTGACGACTTCTTCTGCACTCTTGAATGACACTGTAATTTCTTCCGTTCCTTGCAGTGGGAATCTCAAACTGTTGCGACAATATATAAAAGCAACACCATCGATCCTACGCATACTGGGCGAAGGTTCAGGCAAAAATATACAAAATTATGCCACCAACATGGGGGACGCTAGGCTCTAAACCATCATGAGTGAATCGCGTAGCTGGCTTGAAGGCCCCCTTGTTCCAGGCGAAAACGAAGACCTCGCCGAACTGAGTCCATACCCCGGTGCCCGCCTCGGGCTCCCCAAGGACGGACCTGGTTCTCTTTCCCCCTTGTTCCCCCGCATCGGTGCCCTGGCCATCGACTGGCTGGCCTGCTACGCCCTGGCGTGGTTTGTCGTCTCCATGACTTCCGCGCTGGGCGATTCAGCTACCGCTACGATCATCTTCTTTATCGTGTGGCGCATCCTCACCGTCTGGCTGTTCGCCCAGTCACCCGGGCACGCCATCCTAGGCATCGGTGTGGCTCGCATTGATCAGCCCGACCAGCGCGTAGGCCTATGGCGCGCAGCAGTCCGCGCGCTGCTGACAGTCTTCCTGTTCCCCCCGATTATTCAAGACACCGATGGCCGTGGCATGCATGACCGCGCCACCGGCACCGCGGTCATCCGCACCCGCTAGGGGTTACTTCTTTCCGCGCTGCGCAGCGCGACGGGCACGGCGATTCATGCCGGACATCTTTGCGCCCTTCGGCATGGGGCCCTTCGGCATGTTGCTATTCGGGCTGCTTAGTCGCGAGATTGACTCAACCTTGGAGTTAAGGGCGTCAACCTCATTCTTCTTGATGTTGCGCGGCATGCGCATCAGGTGGTTCTGCAGCTTCTTTACCGGCACCTGCCCCTCTTCATTGCCGACGATGACGTCGTAGATGGGGGTTTTGCCGAGGATGCGGGCGAGCTTCTTCCGCTCCTGCGCCATCATCGGCTTCAGTCGGTGCGGGGAGCCCTCGCCAACCAGCACGACGCCGGGGGTGCCTACCACACGGTGCACTGCGTCCATATGGGTGTTCGACGCCACGCCGGTCTCCGTAATCCACTTCATGCCTACGCCATCACGCATGTTGGTCAAAGCCCATGCAGCGGCTCCCGCTTCGCCCTCAATCTGGTCGTACACGCCGGTCTGCAGACGACGGGAGAATGTCCACATTGCCGCGATGACGCCGATGAAGATACCTACGATCAGGTTCAGCCACCACCAGCCGAACACCAGGCTAAGTAGCAGCATCAGCACAACGGGAATCAGGAAGGCCAACACCATGAACGGGATAAGCTTCTTATCCCGTCCCTTCTGTAGCTTAAAGGCTTGCCACAGCTGGGAGCGCGTCTGCTTGCGCTGCTCCTTCTTTGCAGCCTTGGCAGCCTTCTTATCTTCCTTGACTCTTACGTCCTTTTTATCCTTCGCCATGGACTTAACAATAAGGCATGAATAAAGGCGGGGCGAAAGTGCCCCGCCGTGGAATAACTGGCTGCCTCGGTCAGGCACTGGTGTGGGCGCCGACCTCAGTGCAAACTGTGGCTCCGGCCTAACGGCGCGAAGCGGTAACCGGGGTATCTTCCGAAGCTCCGTAGCGCTCCAAGAGGGTAGAGGCCTCCTGGGAGGTAGTGGAATCCAGGGTGTCCTCCAGGTGCTTCAGGTTCTCTGGGATAGCCTCGCCACGCGCCTGCTTGGCCTGAGCGTATAGGCGGCCAGCGCGGTAGGAAGAACGCACCAACGGGCCGGACATGACGGCCTTGATGCCCAACTCGTAAGCGGCATCGGAGTGCTCCATGAACTCCTCCGGCTTCACCCAGCGCTCAATCGGGTGGTGCATGGAGGACGGGCGCAGGTACTGGGTGATCGTCAGAATATCCGTGCCGGCATCGGCCAGATCCTTGATCGCCGCGCGCACCTCCTCCTTCTTCTCGCCCATGCCGAGGATCAGGTTGGACTTCGTCACCAGGCCGTAGTCGTGTGCTGCCTGGATGACTTCCAGGGAGCGGTCGTATTTGAAGGCCGGGCGGATACGCTTAAAGATGCGGGGGACGGTCTCCAGGTTGTGTGCAAACACCTCCGGCTGAGAATCGAAAACAACCTTCAGCAGTTCCGGGCGGTTTGAGAAATCAGGCGTCAGGTTTTCCACGCCCGTGTTGGGGTTCAGCTCGTGGATCTTCTTGACGACCTCGGCATACAGCCATGCACCTTCATCGTCGAGATCATCGCGGGTCACGCCGGTGATGGTGGCGTAACGCAGTCCCATCTCGCGCACATTCTCCGCCACGCGGCGCGGTTCATCCCGATCCAGCGGGGACGGGCGGCCAGACTTAATCTGGCAGAAGTCACAGCGTCGCGAGCAGGTATCGCCACCGATGAGGAACGTCGCCTCGCGGTCTTCCCAGCACTCGTTGATGTTGGGGCAGCCAGCCTCCTGGCACACGGTGTGTAGGCCAGCGCCCTTCACGCGATTTTTAATGTCCCGATACTCCGGGCCGACCTTGGCAGTCGTGCGGATCCACCGAGGCTTCGACTCGATGGGGGTTTCGGCATTCTTCGCCTCGATGCGGAGCATCCGGCGTCCATCTGCGGTCACACTCATGGCGACTAGCCTACGCCGGGGGTATCTAGGAATCCACCTGCAAGTCGCCGTTCAGCGCGTCGGCGAGATGCCGGGCGAGCAGCGGCTGGGCGTCAGAAACACTAACCTTGCGTCCCAACTCTTCGGTAAGGGTCGTGACCCCCGCGTCCGCCAGTCCGCAGGGCACAATGTGGTCGTAGTATTCCATGGTGTTGTCGCAGTTCAGGGATACACCGTGCATGGTCACGCCGCGGGTGACGCGGATGCCGATTGCGGCGATCTTTCGTGCGGGCTTGAGCTCGTTATTGATGACGCCCGCAGGCAGCCACACGCCCGAACGTCCTTCAACGCGGCCCGTGCCGTGGAGGCCTAGGTCTTCGCAGGTTTGGATTAGCGCCTGTTCGAGGCGGCGAACGTAGTCGACTACGTCCACCGGGTCGGCAAGTTGGATGATGGGGTAGGCGACTAGCTGGCCGGGGCCGTGCCAGGTGATGCGTCCTCCGCGGTCGACGTCAACGACTGGTAGGCCGTTGGTAGGTCGGTCGGAATCTTGGGTGCGTTTGCCGGCGGTGTATGTCGGCGGGTGCTGGAGGAGAAGGATGGTGTCGGGGATTTTGTCCTCGGCGCGCTGAGCGGCGAGATCCGCCTGGAGGTGCCAGGTGGATTCGTAGTCGACGGTGCCGAGGTCGCGGATGTCGATGTCTGCGGCGGGGGCGCTGGTTGGCGTGTCTGCGCCAGGTGTGGTGGCTGGTGTGCCTGCGGTAGGTGTGGTGGCTGGTGTGCCTGCGGTAGGTGTGGTGGCTGGTGTGCCTGCGCCGAACCTGCTGTTTGTATTGGATTTGCGGATGCTGCCTTGCTGGAATCCCATGGTGGCGATAGTACTCCAGCGGTTAAGAGCCTTGGATCTGGTGGTGCAGGTTAGGGCGCAGGTGGTGAGCGCTGTCTGAGGGTGAGCATTGTCAGAGGGTGGGCATTGTCGGAGAGTGATCACTGTCGGAGTGGTTAAGCACCTTGTAGGTCACCATGTGCTCGTCATTTGCGGCCGAGAAACGGACGAATGTCGTTGAATCGGGATTCTGCAAAAAGGGAACCCGGATTCAATTATTCTGAAACTCTCTGACCTGCACGTTTGGATAAGTGGGAATAGTTGTCTTTAACAGATTCCCGATCTAACGACATTTGGGGGTCTGGGCACCTACTGTGACCGGGCTGAGGGTCTGTCTGGCAAGGCTGGTGAGGTTGGTGGGGCTGGTGAGGCTGGTGGGAAGTGGCAGGAAAGGCCGCGCAATGCAGAACGCCGACCCCGCGGGAAGCGGGGTCGACGCTTTGCCAGGATAGCTGGAACTTAATGGCGGGCAGCAGCTAACAGCCTAGAGCTCCAGATCCTCGGTGAAGTCCGAGTTCTCCAGGCGATCGCGCAGGGTGGACATGAAGCGACCTGCATCGGCGCCGTCAATCACCTGGTGATCGTAGGTCATCGGCAGGAAGACCATCTGGCGGATGGCGATAGCTTCGCCGTCATCCTCACTCAGCACCACCGGACGCTTCACAATGGCACCCGTGCCGATCATGGCAGCCTGCGGCGGAACCAGGATCGGAGTATCGGTCAGGGCTCCCTCAGAACCGATATTGGTGATGGTGAAGGTGCCGCCGGACAGATCATTCGGCTTCAGCTTCTTGTTGCGCGCACGGTCAGCAATGTCCACGATGGCCTTGGCCAGCTCCGGCAGGGACAGATCCTGCGCATCGTGGATAACCGGGCTCAGCAGGCCAGCCTCCGTATCCACGGCAATGCCCAGGTTCACCCGCTCGTGGTAGGTCATTTCCTTGGTCTCTGCATTGTAGGAAGCATTGACATTCGGGTGGGAGATCAGCGCCTCGACCGCTGCCTTCGCGAAGAACGGCAGGTAGGTCAGGTTCACACCGTGCTTATCTGCAAAGGCCTGCTTGTTGGCCTTGCGCAGTTCTGCGATGTGAGTCATGTCGACCTCGTGAACCTGCGTCAGCTGAGCAGCAGCGTGCAGGGAATCCAGGGTGGTCTTTGCGGTGATCTCGCGGATACGGCTGACCTTCTTGGTCGTGCCACGCAGCTCCTGCTTGGCCGGGTCGACCTTGTAGGAGGAAGCTCGCGGACCAGCTGGGGAAGCGGACTTCGCAGAGGAATCAGATGCAGCGGAGCCAGATGCGGAGGTGCCTTCCGCCGCTGCCAGGATGTCCTGCTTGCGGATACGGCCGCCGACGCCGGTTCCCTCGACGCTAGACAGATCGACGCCATGCTTTTCAGCAAGCTTGCGTACCAGCGGAGTGACATAAGGGAGGTTGCCCTCGGCAGGCTTCGACTTCTTTGCATCCGTCTCGGAGGACTTAGCTTCGGCCTTCTTCTCAGCCTGCTTAGCCTCGGCCTTCTTCTCCTCGGCTTGTGGCTCGGCCTTGTCCTCGGCCTTCTTGTTCTCGGCCTTCTCCTCAGCCTCGTTAGCTTCGTCAGCCTTGTCGTCCTGCTTCTTGTCCTCGGACTTGGAGCTGGATGCAGTAGCGTTTTCGTCGCCGATGCGAGCGATGACTGCACCGACGTCGACAGTGTCGTCTTCGTTGGCCAGGATCTCTACCAGGGTGCCTGCGACCGGGGAGGGGATCTCGGTGTCGACCTTATCGGTGGAGACCTCGAGCAGTGGCTCGTCGACCTCGACCTTGTCGCCGACCTTCTTCAGCCACTGGGTGATGGTGCCCTCGGTGACGGACTCGCCGAGCTCCGGCATGGTGACGTCCTCAGCCTCGCCGGAAGCGGAACCAGCACCGGACTCCTCGGCCTCGTTCTCGTCGGAAGAGTCAGCGGACTCAGCCTCGGCTGCCTCGCTGGAATCGTCGTCGCTGGAGCTGTCGGCGTCAGAATCAGAAGGCTCCTCGCCCTCCTCGCCGATTTCCGCGATGACGGCACCGACATCCACGGTGTCGTCTTCCTCGGCAATAATCTTCAGCAGCACACCACTCGCGGGGGAAGGGATCTCCGTATCAACCTTGTCGGTCGATACCTCAAGCAACGGCTCGTCAACGGAGACCTTGTCTCCGACCTTCTTCAGCCACTGAGTAACGGTGCCCTCGGTTACGGACTCGCCCAGTTCGGGCATTTCGACGGAGTACGCCATGGTGTTTGAAGCTCCTCAAGCTAAACGAAAATCAGCTGTGGTTATTTGGTTGAAATACTACATAAGTCTACGCGCCTTGACCCACCACCGTTGTCTGCCCCCTCACCCCTTCTTTGTTGACGCCACCTCACGCCCCGCGCACCTTTGGGGAACCGCTGGGTCCGTGAACTAGAATCGCTAAGCGTGTTTAATCTTTTCGGCCGGAACAAAAACAGCTCCACCAGACCACCGCGTGCACCGGGGGAGACTATCCGACCCAAGGACCTCAGTTACCTCCAGCAATGGGCGGGGGCACGCCGCGGCGTGGAAGGCTTCGTGGAACCCGAGACAATCGTTAACGAGATGTCCGTGGTGCTGGTCGATAGCGAAGGGGAGTGGACGCGTCGCCGCATCGGCGGGCCGAAGGGAATCGATAAGGTGGCCCAGGCTGTGGGGATTCCGCTGTATTTCGCGGAGGAGACCGGCTATCCGCAGCGGATGCGCGATCGCATTGAGCGCGATCGGCTCATCCAGAAGCGTCTGGAACAGCGCGAACGGCGCGCCCAATTCGAGCAGCGACGCAGCGAGCTAGAGGGCGATTAGCCCCTGCCTAGCCCTTGAACGCTAGCCCTTGAGCGCAATGTCTTCCAGTGCCGCGATGATCGTGCGTACTGGAGAGCCGGTGGCGCGCTTCGGTGTGTAGCCGTAGGGGGCGCCATCGTTGTATGCCGGACCAGCAACGTCAATGTGCACCCACTGCACGCCTTCGGGGACGAACTTCTTTAGGTAGTGGCCGGCCACGGACATGCCACCCCAGCGGTTACCAGAGATGTTCTTGATATCTGCAACGTCAGATTTCAGCGCTTCGCCCAGCTCCGCGGGCAGGGGCATGGGCCAACCAGCATCGCCGACCCGCTGGGAGACCATCGCCACCCGGTCGCGGAAATCCATGGATCCCATAATGCCCGGGGTGCGTTCACCCAGGGCCACAATCTGCGCTCCGGTCAAGGTGGCGGTTTCAATAAGGTAGTCCGGCTTGTCCTCGCAGGCTCGCACGATTGCGTCGGCCAGTACTAGGCGGCCTTCCGCGTCGGTGTTCCACACCTCGGTGGTGGTGCCACCGTAGTGGCGAAGCACGTCGCCTGGCCGGGTGGCATTTCCACCGGGCATGTTCTCTGCCAGCGGAATGGTCGCGGTGACGTGAACGGGAATATTCAATTCGGCGGCGGCAATCACTGCTGCAACTACTGCTGCGGACCCGCCCATGTCCGAGATCATGTTCCACATCTTTGCCGGTGGCTTGAGGGAAATGCCGCCGGTATCGAAGGTGATGCCCTTGCCGACCAGCGCCACACGCGGGGAATCATCGGCGATCTTGTCAGGATTGTAGTCCAGACGCACCAGGCGCGGCCCACGGGCAGAACCCTTACCTACTCCCAGAATGCCGCCGAACCCCTGCTCTTCCAGCGCTGCGTCGTCTAGCACCTCGACGCTGATGTCCGCGTGCTGAACAGCCTCGGAGATGATGGCAGCATAGCTTTCGGGGTACAGCACGTTGGAGGGAGTATTCACGAGGTCGCGCGCCAGTGCCACCGCGCGCACCGTTGCCAGCGCGTGCTCGAGGATCTCTGCCGGATCCTCAGCGGTTAGCACCTCGATCGATTCAATTGCCGGGGTCGATGCCGCCGATTTCAGCCCGCGGTATTCGTAGGCGCCCAGTGCATGGCCGACCAAAGCGGCTTCTGCGCCGAGCAGCCCTAGTGCACTTACGACGCGCGCACCACGTACCTGTCCCTGTGCGCCGTCGGCACCTTCAGCAGGGTTGGCGCTGGGGTTCTTAATGTTTCGCGATGCCACGCCTGCGGCCACGCGGACGTCTTCCGCGGATACTTCATCTGCTGGTCCCATACCGATTGCCAGGATCTTCTCCGGGCCACGCACTCCATCGCCGGCCTCGACGACGCCCCCGGCGGTCTGCGGATCTTGCGTGGACTCCTGTAGCTGTGCGGAGAGGGTGCCAGTGGAAACGACATCGGTTCGCGACGCAGCTGACAGGTTCGGAACCACCGTGACTTCGCCAGCCGTGCCCTTTGCGCCTACGGAGATCAGTAGCTTCCACATTTCCAGCTGCTGTTCGGCCGTGAGGGCGTCAATAGGAGCGCCGGTGAGCTCCAGACCAGCCTCGCCTTCGAAGACCGGGATGACCAGCGTATCGATGACCGAGGGAGTTTTGGTCGCGCCATCGTCCAACGTGGAATTGGTTTGTACCAGCGACATCTGCGGGATGTGGCCACGGGAGGGAAGGCCAGTGATGTTGGTGGTCATAACTGTTTCGACTGCTCCTTCGAAGTTTTGGACAGCGTTAATGACGTCGCTCTGCGCGCCGTCTTGTACGCCGGCTTGTGCGTCTGCACAAGGTCTCTATTCACTGTCTTTATTCACTGTTTTCACAATACCCAGAAACAGTTGCGCGACGGCTGAGGGTGTAAAAACCCTGGGGTTAATGAAAAGAATTGTTAGCTTCCTCACACTTTTCAACTGGGGCGGAGTACGCTGGTGTGCATGACTAGCACTCCGAAGACAGACTCACAGGCACAGCAGAACGCTTCTCCGGTGGAGTTCACCGTTACTCGCAACGAGAACCCGACAACTGAGGAGAGAATCGCCGAAATTCTCACCGCACCGGGGTTCGGCAACCACTTCACCGACCACATGGTTGCTATCGACTGGACGGTCGACGAAGGCTGGCACAACGCCCGTGTGGAGCCTTACCAGCAGATTCAGATGGATCCCGCATCCAGCGTGTTCCACTATGGGCAGGCCATCTTTGAAGGCCTGAAGGCTTATCGCGGTGAGGATGGCAAGATTGTCACCTTCCGCCCGGAGCAAAACGCTCGTCGTTTCCAGAACTCCGCTACCCGCATGGCCATGCCGGAGCTGCCGGAAGAGCTGTTCCTGGAGTCCCTGCGACAGATCGTGGAGATCGACCAGTGCTGGGTTCCGCAAGGAGGCGGCGAGGAATCCCTATACTTGCGCCCCTTCATGATCTCTCGCGAAATCGGCCTGGGCGTGCACCCGGCCAGCAGCTACACCTATTTCGTGATTGCCTCCCCGGCTGGCGCCTACTTCTCCGGTGGTATCAACCCCGTCAGTGTGTGGCTGTCCACTGATTACACCCGTGCCGCCCCCGGTGGCACCGGTGCGGCGAAGTTCGCTGGAAACTATGCAGCATCCCTGGCGGCACAGGCTTCCGCGCAGAAGGAAGGCTGTGACCAGGTCGTGTGGTTGGACGCAACCGAGCACAAGTACATCGAGGAGATGGGTGGCATGAACCTGGCGTTTGTCTTCGGTAGCGAAGACGGCGAGCAGGGGAGCAGCGGGGTCACGCTAGTTACTCCGGAACTGTCCGGTTCGCTACTCCCGGGCGTTACCCGCCTGTCCCTGCTGGAGTTGGCACGCGACCTGGGATACAAAGTCGAGGAACGTCGTATCTCCACCGACGAGTGGAAGGAAGCTGCCAAGTCCGGAGTCATGACCGAAGCATTTGCATGTGGCACCGCTGCAGTCGTTACGCCGGTCGGTACTGTCAAGGACAAGTCCGGCGAGTTCCAGGTGAATGGTGGCCAGACTGGCCCTGTGACGATGCGCCTGCGCGAGCAGCTGACGGGCATTCAGAACGGCCGCGTCGCCGATAAGCACGGCTGGCTTTATACGTTGGTAGAGCAGGCAGCCACCGCGTAGCGCACCATAGGGAGCGCCAATACGGCGCCGAGTCCCTGGCCAGCGCCGATCTTCAAGTCCAGTAGCGGTTCCAGCCCCAGCGCATTCAGTGCGGAAAGAGTAGCGGGCTCCGTTCCCGGTGAGGCGGCCATCCACCACGCAGCCGCACCCGGCGCCAACATTTGCGCGCACAAAGCGGCAGCAGTCGCGCCCACGCCGTCGAAAATCACCGGCGTGCGGCGGACCGCGGATTGCGCCAAAATGCCCGCCATTACCACCAGATCCGCCGAACCGATTCGCTGCAAAACTCGTGCAGCTACAGCCTTGTCATCGCGCACGCGGAACATTGCGTCGCGGATAGCCGCGACCTTCGTCTTCCACGATTCATCACTGATACCGGAACCACGGCCGATGATTTTCACCGGCTCCACGCTGCACACGCTGCCGATCACGGCAGCGGCGACGGTGGTGAGCCCGCGTCCAAAATCACCCAACAAAAGGATCGATGTGCCCTGGTCAGCCTCCTCGTCAGCGATCCGCACGCCACGCGCCAGATGAACGTCATACTCTTCTGGGTTCAAAGCATCCACGGTATCGATGGAACCGGAGGGCTTATCCGGTGCGGTGTCGATAAGAGAAAGAGCGACCTGCGCCGACCTGCAGGCATCCACGAGTGGAGCTTGCCCGTCGAGAATGCCGTCGCGCACCTGGGAGTTGAAATCAGCGGGAAGAGTTGAGATCTCCGGGTGTGCTTCGGCCACTCCGTGATCGCCCGTGACCAGCACCATCCGCGCAGCATCCAGCGCGGCGGCGGGAGCGGTGTTTTGGCACGCCGCCACCCAAGCTGCAATATCTTCGAGCTTCCCTAGCGACCCAGCCGGAATTCCTGCGCCAGTCGGCGCTGTACTGCGGAGCTGCGCAGCACGACTACGAGCTGCCTCGTCCGGAGGGACGATCGGTGGGAAAATCGGAGCGGAGGTCGAAGGTGCCATGGGGACAAGTGTAGATGTTGACTAGACGCTGTCGCCGACCTGCTTCTGCGGGGCGGGGGTGCGCAGGCGGCGGATCATAGTCGCGCGGGTAAAGGCGTACATGCCCAGCGAGAACTTGCCGTGTGGGTTATCCGGGAAGCGCTCGTTGACTTCACGGTTAACGCGGCGACCGAGCCACAACCCTTCGGCGAGCATGATGAGGAACACGACCATCATCACCAGGGAAGCCAAGTTGGCCACGTTCGGATTGGACATGCCAAAGATCATGATGGCGATAACGAACACAGCCATCGGCAGGAAGAAGTTCAACAAGTAACGGTGGGAATCGACCCAATCGCGGACAAAGCGCTTTTCCGGACCCTTGTCGCGATCCATCATGTAGTCCTCGTCGCCAGCCATCATGCGCTCGTTGGCGCGGCGGCGTTCGCGGTTCGCCTCGTCCCGCTGGCGCTGCTTCATGGCCTTGTACTCTTCCTTGGACATGGAGGCCTTGAGTTCTTTGCGCTGCTTACGGGCCTCGCCCGGCGTTTTGGGGGCGGAGTAGGCACTACGGCGTACGCCGTGCTTGCGCTCCTGGTCGTTGCGCTTCGGGGTCGCTTTGCCCTTCTTCGGCGTATATGCCTTGGAGGTCTTTTCCTGAGACTCTGCCGCGCCTTTTGTCTCTGCCGCTGCCTTAGTCTCTGCTTCTGGCTTTGCGACGCCCTCGTCTGCGTCGCTAACTACGTCAGCCGTTGTGGTGGCCTTTTCCTGCTTTGTCCATGGCATTTTCACATGTAACAGGCTAGATCAGGAGCACAGAGGAACAAAACCCAAAACCCAGTGGCGGAGTTACTGCAATTAAGACTGCAATAAAGAAGGAAACAAACATGGGAATAAAGCGGACGGGCAGTGGCGTTGTGAAACAATGAAGCGTAGCTTGTGAACAAAGGCTTGTGAGTAAAGCCATTTTTGTTGAATGAGGAGGACCAACATGACTGCTCCGGAGAAGGTCACCGGTGTGGAGCTGACCGAGGCCGCTCAGCAGAAGGCCAGCGCACTGCTGGCACAGGAGGGCCGCGACGATCTTTCCCTGCGTATCGCAGTGCAGCCAGGTGGCTGCGCCGGTCTGCGTTACCAGCTGTTTTTCGATGATCGTTCCCTGGATGGCGATCTGGTTGACGAGTACGACGGCGTGAATCTGGTCGTAGACCGCATGTCTTCCCCGTACCTGGTGGGCGCGAAGATCGATTTTGCGGACACCATCGAGTCTCAGGGCTTCACCATCGATAACCCGAATGCCACCGGTTCCTGTGCCTGTGGTGATTCCTTCAGCTAAGCAGCTAGTTAATCAGCTAGCCTAGTTCGCTTAAGCCCTTAAACTATTGACGCCCCCGAGGGATGAACTGAGCTGCTCCCCATTAGTTGGACTGAGAAATCAGTTACCGACTAGTGGGGAGT